>ERZ824480.51-NODE-51-length-205967-cov-11.174847_pt1 | contig 205967 bp, 180 predicted proteins | sample MGYA00519861_ERZ824480 | MGnify/ENA primary metagenome ERZ824480 (study PRJEB31778, sample SAMEA3449152) | human gut metagenome | biome: human gut; feature: human-associated habitat; material: faeces | place: United Kingdom | collected 2010/2012 ... | reverse complement strand
CCGGCAACTTCTGGTAGTAGCCAATCGCTTTGGCGGTATCCAGCGTTTTCCCGCCGCCAATCCCAACCACGCCGCGACAACCGTGCTGTTTCAGAATGGCAATCAGTCGATTAATTTCAACATGGCTACATTCACCGTTAAAGCGTTCCGCATGGCAGCTAATGTCGTGGCTGTGCAGGCCGTTGAGTACTTTCTCTCCCGCCAGCTTCATCACGAAGTCATCCGCAATCACAAAAAAGCTGTCCGCCAGATTTTTAGCGTATTGACCAAACAAGGTGGAAGCGTCAGGACCCTGGAGATATTTGGCTGGAGATTGAATAACTTTTAGCATTCCTTTCATCCTCAAATAAGTACATGTTTTTACATGGTGAGCCCTGGCGTTAACCTGTTTGGCCTGATGCAGACGGCGAAAACGGGAGGTACCGGAGCGATGCAATAACTGTATGGCGAGGCGTGCACAAAAAAATCTTTCGTCTTTTTGTTCTGATATGAAACAGATAAAAACGGAGTACGTTCCATATTGGAACGCTTATCCACAAAAATGATAAGGTTTGCGATCCCGATCCGCTCATTTGCCACCAAATCTCCGGCACAGAAGAATCTCACTTTCTTTTTTACCTACTCACTTGCCAAAAAACCGGCAAAAAAAAAGCTGACAGTGCCGTATCAGCTGCATTCATCGCGAGAGAAAAAAGTCGAGCGATCTCGCATTGTGATCGTTCCTCGTTCTTTTCGGTTTCATTACGGAACAAAAATCAATGCAAACGTTCCGTAATGAAACTCATTTTAACGTTGTTTTTTTCCGCGCTGACTTCGCCAGAATCTCTCTATCGCCTCCGTACCATGACCATGCTTCCGGGGGTTTGTCTTACACTCAACCTCAAGGAGCCGTTATGTCTCAATTCTTTTTTAATCAACGCACCCATCTCGTGAGCGACGTCATCGACGGTACGATTATCGCCAGCCCGTGGAATAACCTGGCGCGTCTGGAAAGCGATCCGGCCATTCGCATCGTGGTCCGTCGTGACCTCAACAAAAATAACGTGGCGGTAATTTCCGGCGGTGGTTCAGGGCACGAACCCGCGCACGTTGGGTTTATCGGTAAAGGTATGCTAACCGCTGCGGTTTGCGGCGACGTTTTCGCTTCCCCGAGCGTGGATGCGGTACTGACCGCCATCCAGGCGGTAACCGGTGAGGCGGGCTGTTTATTGATCGTGAAAAATTACACCGGTGACCGTCTTAATTTCGGTCTCGCCGCCGAGAAAGCCCGTCGCCTTGGTTACAACGTTGAAATGCTGATTGTTGGCGACGACATCTCTCTGCCTGATAACAAACACCCACGCGGCATTGCGGGAACCATCCTGGTGCATAAAATCGCAGGCTATTTTGCCGAACGCGGCTACAACCTCGCCACCGTCCTGCGTGAAGCGCAGTACGCGGCCAATAACACCTTCAGCCTGGGCGTTGCGCTTTCCAGCTGTCATCTGCCGCAAGAAGCCGACGCCGCCCCGCGTCATCATCCGGGCCACGCGGAACTGGGCATGGGCATTCACGGCGAACCAGGCGCATCGGTTATCGACACCCAGAACAGTGCGCAGGTGGTGAACCTGATGGTGGATAAACTGATGGCAGCCCTGCCTGAAACCGGCCGTCTGGCGGTGATGGTTAACAATCTTGGCGGCGTTTCTGTTGCCGAAATGGCCATCATTACCCGCGAACTGGCCAGCAGCCCGCTGCACCCACGTATCGACTGGCTGATTGGCCCGGCCTCACTGGTCACCGCTCTGGATATGAAAGGCTTTTCACTGACGGCCATCGTGCTGGAAGAGAGCATCGAAAAAGCGTTACTCACCGAGGTGGAAACCAGCAACTGGCCGACGCCGGTCCCGCCGCGTGAAATCAGTTGTGTACCATCATCTCAGCGTAGCGCACGCGTGGAATTCCAGCCTTCGGCGAACGCCCTGGTGGCCGGGATTGTGGAACTTGTCACCACAACCCTTTCCGATCTGGAGACTCATCTTAATGCGCTGGACGCCAAAGTCGGCGATGGCGATACCGGTTCGACCTTTGCCGCTGGCGCGCGTGAAATTGCCAGTCTGTTGCATCGCCAGCAGTTGCCGCTGGATAACCTTGCCACGCTGTTCGCGCTGATTGGCGAACGTCTGACCGTAGTGATGGGTGGTTCCAGCGGTGTGCTGATGTCTATTTTCTTTACCGCTGCGGGGCAGAAACTGGAACAGGGAGCTAGCGTTGCCGAATCCCTGAATACGGGACTGGCGCAGATGAAGTTCTACGGCGGCGCAGACGAAGGCGATCGCACCATGATTGATGCGCTGCAACCGGCCCTGACTTCGCTGCTCACGCAGCCGCAAAATCTGCAGGCCGCATTCGACGCCGCGCAAGCGGGAGCCGAACGAACCTGTTTGTCGAGCAAAGCCAATGCCGGTCGCGCATCGTATCTCAGCAGCGAAAGCCTGCTCGGAAATATGGACCCCGGCGCGCACGCCGTAGCGATGGTGTTTAAAGCGCTGGCAGAGAGTGAGTTGGGATAAGCCATAAGTGCCTGATGCGCTGCGCTTATCAGGCCTACGAGTGCAAAGCTTTGTAGGCCGGATAAGGCAACGCCGACATCCGGCGGACGTTAACGATAAACGCGGATCCCGCCCTCTACGCCGCGGCTAAACAGCACCTGCCAAAGCTCAATATCTCTGGCGCGGAAAGCCCCTGCGCACGCGCATAAATAGTAATTAAACATTCTTCTGAAGGTGGCGGAATAACGTGATGACAGCTCCGGCCATGCCTGATTAAAGCGCTCATGCCAGGCCATCAGCGTTTTATCGTAATCGCTGCCGAAGTTATGCCAGTCTTCCATCACAAACCGTGATTCGCTGGCCTCGGCAATATGGGAAATCGCCGGTAAGCAGCCATTTGGGAAAATGTATTTATTGATCCACGGATCGACGCTCATCCCTTTTTTATTGCTACCAATGGTATGCAGCAGGAACAGTCCGTCTGGTTTTAAACAACGGTCGGCGATACTGAAATAGGTGTCGTAGTTTTTCGGCCCGACATGTTCAAACATCCCCACGGAGACAATGCGATCGTAGTGTTTATTAAGATCGCGATAATCCTGCAGCAGAATGTTAACGTCCAACCCTTCACAGCGCTGCTGCGCCATTTTCTGCTGCTCTTTGGAAATGGTAACGCCTGCTACTACCACGCCATAATGACGCGCCGCATATTCCGCCAACCCGCCCCAGCCACAACCGATATCGAGTAAACGCATACCCGGTTTAAGCTGCAGCTTCTCGCAGATCATTTTTAATTTGGCATTTTGCGCATCGTTTAATGTGGTTGCATCTTTCCAGTAACCGCAGGAATATTGCATATGTGGATCAAGCATCAGCGCAAAGAGATCGTTACCAATATCATAATGCTCTTTACCGACGATCCATGCACGGCTACGTGACTGCAAATTAAACAGGCGCGCGCTGGCAATGCGTAAAATATCTTTCAGATTACCTGGCATCTGCTGGTCGAGTTTTGCTTTCAGGATTTTGCAGAACAGAATATCGAGCCGTTCGCAGTCCCACCAGCCTTCCATATAGCTTTCGCCAAGCCCTAATGAGCCTTGCTGCAATACTCGTTTAAAGAAACCGGTATGATGAAGTTGAATGTCCCAGGCGCGTGAGCCATTAATTCTGATATCCGCTTGTGAAAGCAGCTCTTTTCCCATTCGGGTCCAGTTATCATTTGTTTCATTGACGATGACAGCATCTGAACAAAGCGAGTTCATGGTATTTACCAAAAGTGGGCTAAAAATTATTACGCAAGATTATTATGGAAAAAAGAGTGTATGTATTATGATCCGCGGACAAGATCTATCGAGCAGCGGACACATCATCGGGAGCATTGACGATTCATTTATGGAAACTCTGGCGCAAAAACAGTGGAACTCCTTCCCGGATAACTCCATGACCGAACTGCCGCAGGATGTATTCTTTCGCTCTTATGTCCTGGAAGCCAACCACCATGTACCGCAGCATTCACACTCTTTTATGCAATTTCATTTCGCCCGCAAAGGCAGCATGCGCATTGATGTTGCTGGTAAGTGCTGGATAATCCCGGCGCATTATGGCATCTGGATCCCCAATAATACTGAGCATGCAGTTTGGGCATTGGATGATGTGTATTTAGAAAATCTGGATATTAAACCGGGCTTTCTTGAAGAGAGCATCAATGAATGCAAAGTTGTGGCTATCAGTGATTTCGCCAGAGAGTTTATTCATTACGCCACGAATTCAATTTCAGGTCATTATGATAGCCAGTCAAAAGAGGGCAAACTGGTTAGCGTACTGGTCGATATTATTCTGCAACTCCCGGAAGTCGCCTTTGTATTACCCTGGCCGCAGGATCGCGAATTAACCAAAGTATGCCGAACCATACAAGAATCCCCCGCCCTGGAGCATTCAGTTGAATACTGGGCGCATCATCTGGGTATGTCTGCCCGTACCTTTTCACGCCATTTCAAAAAAGAAACCGGATTGCCTTTCAGCGTCTGGAAGCAAAAAATGCGTATTCTGGAATCCGTATTAATGCTGAAAAAAAATAAAAGCGTGACCGCCGTGGCGCTCGACGTAGGATATTCAAGCACCGCGGCATTTAGCTATGCCTTCCGCCAGGCGTTTGGCGTTCCGCCATCTAATTATTAATCTGCCGCTTTACGCTGATGCCAGTAGGCTGCCGCACGCACCCGTTGAGGGTCAAACGCCTCGGTTTCAAAGCGAGCACTCAGGTTTTTTACCACCTTGCCTTCGCCAGTGATCCAGACGTAATAATCATCTGCGGGCACAGTTAGTCGCGATAAGCATTCATTCACCGCCTGCGCGTCATGGCCGATAAACCACTCAATAGTAAACCCGTCGAGATGGGCAAGATAATCCTGGTACGCCGCATCCTGCACGCTGACCAGCGCCGTGACGTTTGGACGTACCGCTAAACGGCTGAGCGACTCCAGGCGTCGGCGTAGCGCGGGCATTCCCGACTCATCGCACACATAAACCTGATACGCATAATCCTCTGGCACCACCAAAGAACCGCGCGGCCCGCCGATTGTCAGTTTGTCGCCCTCGCGGGCATTCATCGCCCACGTACTCGCCACGCCGCCATCATGAATATAGAAATCGAGCGCCAGCTCATGGCGCGCTTCGTCATACAACGGTGTGTAGTCACGGGAAAGCGGACGCACACCGTTAGCCCAGACAATGCCTTCATCGGTGACGACAGGCGGCACAAAGTGGCTGCCCGGTTCAGGGAAAAAGACCTTGGTATGGTCGTCAAAGCCGTGTGAGCTAAAACCGTCCAGAGCGTCCCCGCCCAGTACAATGCGCTGAAAGCCCGCACTAATACGCTCTACGCGCAGGACGGTAAGTTCCCGAAAACGCAGTTCATTACGAACGCGCTGCGGGTAGCGTGAGGTGTTTTTTGTCATGTTTTCGCCTTCGTGAAAATAATAAGATATATCTAAATTCATTTTTAAATGATAATGATTGCTAATCAAGAAGATTGCAAGCACTTTTTTGATATAGTTACCGTCTGATTAAACAGCTATCAAAAACCAATAAAAACACTAAATAATCATAAACTTAAACAACATATAATTTGTAGACTTGCAAAATAATAGTTTTTAGATATAAATTAGATATATCTAAAAAACATCAGGAGACGATGATGCAAAACCATCATGAAGGTTGCTGCAAAAATACAGAGCACCAACACGAAGGCTGCTGCAAGGGTGAAGGACATCACCACGAAGGCCGCCACAACGAGCACCATGCAGGTTGCTGCAAAGGTGAAGAACATCGCCATGAAGGCTGTAACAAAGATCACCACCACGAGCACGGCTGCGGGCACCGCCACGGTCGCGGCGGCGGTGGTCGTCGCCAACGCTTCTTCGGTCACGGAGAATTACGCCTGGTGATTCTGGATATCTTGACCCGCGACGCCAGCCACGGCTATGAGCTGATAAAAGCGATTGAAACCCTGACTCAGGGTAACTATACCCCGAGCCCGGGCGTTATCTATCCGACGTTGGATTTCTTGCAGGATCAGGCACTGATCACCGTCAGCGACGAGGAAGGTGGGCGTAAACAGATTGCGATCACGACTCAGGGCCAGCAATGGCTAGATGAAAACCGTGAGCATCTGGAACATATCCACGAACGGATCAAAGCCCGCTGCGTGGGTTTTGAATTACGCAAAAATCCACAGATGAAACGCGCGCTGGAAAACTTCAAAGCCGTGTTGGATCTACGCGTTAATCATGGTGATACCAGCGATGCGCAGATCAAAAAAATCATCGGTATTATCGATCGCGCTGCTCTGGATATTACTCAGCTGGATTAATCTGCACAGCAGGCGGAACCCGTTTGCCCGACGTTCCGCCTGTATTATTAGTATTAATGCAGCACCGTGACCGCATCTTCCAGACGACCCGCGCGATGCTTCACCATTGCGGAAATCTGCGCACTCTCTTCAACCAGTTCGGCGTTTTTCTGCGTAATGTTGCTCAGCTCATTCACCGCGCGGGTCAGGCTGGAAAGACCATCCGACTGTTCCAGCGTTGAGTGGCTGATTTGGGCGATCAGCTGAGTGACGTTTTGCACCTGCGCCACAATATCGTCCATCGTGCGTCCTGCGGCGTGAACCTGGTCGGATCCGGACTGCACTTTGTCGGCGCTGGCATCAATCAGCTTGCGGATATCATTGGCCGCACTGGCGCTGCGGCTGGCAAGATGACGCACTTCTCCCGCCACCACGGCGAACCCTTTCCCCTGCTCGCCCGCCCGCGCGGCTTCAACAGCAGCGTTCAAAGCCAGAATGTTGGTCTGGAAGGCAATATCGTTAATCAACGTGGTAATGGTGCCGATCCGCTGGGTGCTGTTGGCGATATCGTCCATGGTTTTGATGACAGTATCCATCGCCTCACCGCCGTGCGTTGCCGCGCTGCTGGCGGCAATAGAGAGCTTATCAGCCGCCGCGGCGGTCTCTGAGTTTTGTTTTACCGATGCTGCCATCTGATTCATGGTGGTCACCGTTTCCTGCACGTTCTCAACGGTCTGCTGCGTATGCTTATTTAAATCATCGCTACCTTTTGCCAGCGTTTCGCTGTCGCTGCGCACGCAACTCACCTGGCTGGAGACATCATGAATAAGCCAGCGACACATTAATCCCAGTTGGCCCACTGCTCGCAGCATCAGTCCCAGTTCATCGCTGCGGTTAAGATGCGACACGCTGTTCCGCTCACCGGTCGCCACTTTCAGCGCCTGACGGGTGACATTCTCAATAGGACGCACAATCTGCCATTCGAAAATAGCCGTTCCTAAAAGCATCACCAATGCACTCATCAACAGTAACGGCCATTCAGCACCCATTTGCTGCAATGCGACCGCTAGCAGGACAAACATGAATGCCATCACGCTGCGTACCCGCCAGCGAATCGGCATCGCCGGCAGTTTACCCAGCCAGCCTTTGCGTACCACCAACCCCTTATGGATACGCCGGTTGCAACGTCCTTCGTTCAGCGCTTTATATAAAGGCTCTACCGCTGCAATTTCCTCGTCAGTTGCCCGGGTACGAATCGACATATACCCGGTCACGCGTCCTTCCCGCACCATCGGCACCGCATTGGCCCTCACCCAGTAGTGATCGCCATTCTTACGCCGGTTTTTCACAATCCCGCTCCATGGCTCGCCCTGCTTCAGGGTGTACCACATATCCGCAAACGCCGCTTTTGGCATGTCCGGATGACGAACCAGATTGTGCGGCTTTTCGAGCAACTCATTTAGTTGATAGCCGCTGACCTGAACGAAGGTGTCGTTCGCATGGGTGATATAGCTTTGCAAATCGGTGGTCGACATGAGGGTGATATCATCATCCAGCGGTGTATTTTGCTGACTAACGTAGGGATGAGAAGACATGATTGCGTCCTGTGCAGGTTATCTGGTTGTTAACTCTTTCGGCTTATGTTATTTCGGCGATAATTTTTTTATCTTTAGTTGTTAAATTTGATTTAGATCGCAATTTGCGATTAAACCTCAAAATCTGTACGCATTCTAATCCATTGATTTAAAATACTTTCATCCAGTAACTATTCAATATCACTTCTACCAGCGCACCGTCACAGTGCAAATATTGCTCATTTTTAGAGCGAATTTGCGTTTATTCGATCTGTTTTCAGGCTCCTGACTTGGGCAAAATGCCAGCGAATGTTAAATAATGGCATTAAATATTGCGCAAATGAGATGTTTCCTGGTGTTTATCCCGATTTTTGCTAAGCGCGCCGGAATGGCGCAATCCCTGCAATACTTAAATCAGTATCATGTGATACGCGAGCTCCGGGAGCATATTTTGAACAGGTTACCTTCCAGCGCATCGGCCCTGGCCTGCAGCGCACACGCACTGAATCTCATCGAAAAGCGCACGCTTGATCATGAGGAAATGAAATCGTTAAACCGAGAGGTGATTGAGTACTTCAAGGAGCATGTCAATCCGGGGTTCTTAGAGTATCGAAAATCTGTAACTGCAGGCGGGGATTACGGAGCCGTAGAGTGGCAAGCGGGAAGCCTGAATACGCTTGTCGACACTCAGGGGCAGGAGTTCGTCGATTGCCTGGGTGGTTTTGGAATTTTCAACGTGGGGCACCGTAATCCAGTCGTGGTTTCCGCCGTACAGAATCAACTCGCGAAACAACCTCTGCACAGCCAGGAGTTACTTGACCCTCTGCGGGCCATGCTGGCAAAAACTCTCGCCGCACTGGCGCCCGGTAAACTGAAATACAGTTTCTTCTGTAACAGCGGGACCGAGTCGGTTGAAGCCGCCCTGAAGCTGGCGAAAGCGTATCAATCACCGCGCGGTAAATTTACGTTTATTGCCACCAGCGGCGCATTCCACGGTAAATCACTGGGCGCGCTGTCCGCCACGGCTAAATCTACCTTCCGCAAACCCTTTATGCCGCTGCTGCCGGGCTTCCGTCATGTGCCGTTTGGCGATGTTAACGCGATGCGCACCATGCTCAGCGAGTGTAAAAAGACCGGTGACGATGTCGCAGCCGTGATCCTCGAACCCATCCAGGGTGAAGGGGGGGTGATCCTGCCGCCACAAGGCTATTTAACCGCTGTTCGTAAACTTTGCGATGAGTTCGGCGCACTGATGATCCTTGACGAAGTGCAGACCGGGATGGGGCGTACCGGCAAGATGTTCGCCTGTGAGCACGAAAATGTGCAGCCCGACATTATGTGTCTGGCCAAAGCGTTAGGCGGCGGCGTGATGCCCATTGGCGCAACCATTGCCACCGAAGAGGTGTTCTCCGTCCTGTTCGACAATCCTTTCCTGCATACCACCACGTTTGGTGGCAACCCGCTCGCTTGTGCGGCTGCGCTGGCCACCATTAACGTCCTGCTGGAGCAAAATTTACCGGCTCAGGCGGAGCAGAAAGGCGATATGTTGTTGGATGGTTTCCGTCAGCTTGCGCGGGAATACCCGGACCTGGTACATGATGTACGCGGCAAAGGCATGCTGATGGCGATTGAGTTTGTCGATAATGAAATCGGCTATAACTTTGCCAGTGAGATGTTCCGCCAGCGGGTACTGGTCGCCGGGACGCTGAACAATGCCAAGACGATCCGCATCGAACCGCCGCTAACGTTAACGATCGAGCAATGCGATCTGGTGTTGCGATCAACACGCAAAGCCCTGGCAGCATTACGGGTGAGCGTGGAGCAGATGTAACAGATGTCTGTCCGGCCTGCGTGAGCAAACGTAGGCCGGATAAGGCGTAGCCGCCATCCGGCATCAGCACAATTTAAACAATCCGCACGCCTGCAGGCATCACCCGTTCTGGCGTTAACAGCACGCTTTCGCTGCCATCGTCCGTCTCAGCGCACAGCAGCATACACTCCGATGTTTCACCGCGCATTTTGGCCTTTTGCAGATTGCACAGCACCACCACCGTTTTCCCCATCAGCTCCTCTTCGCTGTAATAAGGCACCAGGCTGGTCACGGTTTGCAGCGTTCGCTCTCCCACATCAACCTGTACGATATACAGCTTATCGGCATTGTCATGGCGCTTAACCTGTGCGATTTTTCCAACACGTATTTCCATGCGGGCAAAATCAGCAAATGCGACAGTATCCATTGTTTTCTCCTTTGGTAAAATTTTACTAAATACTAGCAAACTATTTTCCGGGCATTGTTCTCAAAAGCGGGGAAATGACGTATCCATCACACTCTGCAAGCCCAGTTTTACCCCGAGCATGTCAATTAAACGTGCTTTTTTTACTGAAAACAGATGAATAGATAAGCACTTCATTTACAATGCGCAGGTAACTCAGGGAAAAGGCAAACATGGCAACACTTAAAGACATCGCAATCGAAGCTGGCGTGTCCCTGGCGACAGTGTCCCGGGTTTTAAACGATGACCCCACGCTGAATGTAAAAGAAGAGACCAAGCATCGCATTCTGGAGATCGCGGAAAAGCTGGAGTACAAAACCAGCAGCGCCCGTAAGAACCAGACCAGCGCACTCGGCCCCCAGCATATTCTGGCGCTCTACAGCTATCAGCAGGATTTGGAAATCAACGATCCTTACTATCTCGCGATCCGCCATGGGATTGAAACCCAGTGCGAGAAGCTGGGGATTGAACTGACCAACTGCTATGAGCACAGTGGGTTGCCGGAGAGCAAAAACATTACCGGCATTCTTATTGTCGGCAAACCTTCTCCTGCGCTGCGCGAGGCGGCAACAGCGCTTACCGACAACATCTGCTTTATCGATTTTCATGAACCCGGCAGCGAATATGACGCTGTCGATATCGATCTGGCCCGCATCAGTAAAGAGAGCATCGACTACTTCATCGCCCAGGGCGTGACCCGCATTGGCTTCATCGGCGGCGAAGATCAGCCTGGCAAGGCTGATATCCGCGAAGCCGCGTTTGTCGAATACGGTCGCCTGCAGCAGGTCGTTTCAGAACAAGATATTTATCGCGGTGGCTTCTCCAGTTCATCAGGCTATGAACTGGCCAAAAAAATGCTGGCGAAAGCCGACTATCCCAGCGCCCTGTTTGTAGCTTCTGACTCGATTGCTATTGGCGTTCTGCGCGCCATTCACGAGCGTGGACTGAACATTCCGCAGGATATTTCGCTGATTAGCGTTAATGATATCCCGACGGCGCGCTTCACCTTTCCTCCGCTTTCCACCGTACGCATCCATTCAGAAATGATGGGCAGTCAGGGCGTCAACCTGCTGTTTGAGAAAGCCCGCGACGGACGTGCACTTCCCCTGCTGGTTTTTGTTCCCAGCAAGCTGAAACTGCGCGGCACCACCCGCTAAAATCCCCCGTTAATCCGTCCGGTTTCTGCTGAAGCCGGGCGCGCATTGTCATGCATTTTTTTCTGCGCCCGAATTATTTTCGTGATCCAGTTAAAGTAAATCACTTCACTCGCTATATTTTAGTAAAACTTTTACTAAAATCACCATCAATTACACTTACTCACCATTAAAATGAATGGTTCCGATTTTTCTCCACCGGGAGGCCTTATGAATCGCTGGGAAAACATTCAGCTCACCCACGAAAATCGACTGGCGCCACGCGCATATTTTTTCTCTTACGACTCCGTTGCGCAGGCTCGCTCGTTTGCCCGCGAAACCAGCAGCCTCTTTCAGTTGCTGAGCGGTCAGTGGAATTTCCAGTTCTTTGAGCATCCGCTGCAGGTGCCGGAAGCCTTTACGTCGCAGTTTATGAGCGACTGGGGCAACATCACCGTCCCCGGTATGTGGCAGATGGAAGGGCACGGCAAGCTGCAGTATACCGACGAAGGTTTTCCTTTCCCGATTGATGTCCCCTACGTGCCGACCAATAACCCCACCGGAGCCTACCAGCGTATTTTCTCTCTCAGCGAAGGCTGGCAGGGCAAACAGACGCTGATTAAATTTGATGGCGTAGAAACCTACTTCGAAGTTTACGTGAATGGTCAGTACGTTGGCTTCAGCAAAGGCAGTCGCCTGACGGCCGAGTTTGATATCAGCGCGGTGGTGAAAACCGGTGACAACCTGCTGTGCGTTCGCGTCATGCAATGGGCTGATTCCACCTACGTTGAAGACCAGGATATGTGGTGGTCGGCGGGAATTTTCCGCGACGTCTATCTGGTCGGCAAACAGGCGACCCATATCCAGGATTTTACCGTTCGTACCGATTTCGATGATGACTATCGCGATGCCACCCTCTCCTGCGACATCGTGCTGGAAAACATCGCCTCCACGCCAACGATGGCATCGCTCGAATACACTTTGTTTGACGGTGAGCAGACGCTGCATAGCGGCGTGATTAACGCTCTGACGGTGGATAAACTCACCCGCACCGCGTTCAATTTCAAGGTCAGCGCACCACAGCAGTGGTCGGCGGAATCGCCGTATCTCTATCATCTGGTAATGACCCTGAGAGATGCCAGCGGCAACATCCTTGAGGTTGTGCCGCAGCGCGTCGGATTCCGCGATATCAACGTTCGCAACGGTCTGTTTTACATCAATAACCGCTATGTCATGTTGCATGGCGTCAACCGTCATGACAACGATCATCTCAAGGGCCGCGCGGTTGGTATGGATCGCGTGGAAAAAGATCTGCTGTTAATGAAGCAGCACAACATCAACTCCGTACGCACCGCCCATTACCCGAACGATCCACGTTTCTATGAATTGTGCGATATCTACGGTTTGTTCGTCATGGCCGAAACCGACGTTGAATCTCACGGCTTCGCTAATATCGGCGATATCAGCCGGATCACCGACGATCCGCTGTGGGAAAATGTCTACGTTGAGCGCATCGTACGCCATGTCCACGCGCAGAAAAACCACCCGTCGATCGTCATCTGGTCGCTCGGCAATGAATCCGGCTACGGCTGTAATATTCGCGCCATGTACCACGCGGCAAAAGCGCTGGATGACACGCGTCTGATCCACTACGAAGAAGATCGTGACGCCGAAGTGGTGGATATCATTTCCACCATGTACACCCGCGTACCGTTGATGAATGAGTTTGGTGAATACCCACATCCTAAACCGCGCATCATCTGCGAATATGCTCACGCAATGGGCAACGGCCCCGGCGGGCTAACGGAATATCAGAACGTCTTCTATCAGCATGATTGCATTCAGGGACACTATGTCTGGGAGTGGTGCGATCACGGGATTCAGGCCAAAGATAACGACGGTAACGTCTGGTACAACTATGGCGGTGACTACGGCGACTACCCGAACAACTACAACTTCTGCCTTGATGGCCTGATTTATTCCGATCAAACCCCAGGCCCGGGTCTGCAAGAGTACAAGCAGGTAATTGCACCAGTGAAAGTGCGCGCGCAGGATCTGGCTCGCGGCGAGCTGCGGGTAGAAAACAAACTGTGGTTTACCACGCTTGACGACTACACCTTGCATATTGAGGTTCGCGCCGAAGGAGATACGCTCTCTGCTCAGCAGATAAAACTGCGCGACGTTCCTCCCAACAGCGATACGCTGCTGCAATGCACGCTGCCGGAGCTGGATGCGCGCGAGACGTTCCTCAACGTCACCGTGACGAAAGATTCCCGCACGTTATACAGCGAAGCCGGGCATCACATCGCGACTTATCAATTCCCGCTGAAAGCCAGAACGGCGACTGCCGTACCGTTCAGTCTGCAAAACGCCACCCCTTTGACGCTGGAAGAGAACCGCCAGAGCTGCACCGTTCGCGGTTATAACTTCCATCTGACGTTCTCAAAGCTGACCGGTAAACCCATTAGCTGGAACGTCAATGGTGAAGAGCTGATTACCCGCGAGCCGAAGATTAATTTCTTCAAACCAACCATAGATAACCACAAGCAAGAGTTCGAAGGCCTCTGGCAGCCAAATCATATACAGATAATGCAGGAGCATCTGCGCGACTTTACCTTTGAGCAAACCGAAGATGCGCTGCTCATCACCAGCCAAACGATTATCGCCCCGCCGGTATTTGATTTCGGTATGCGCTGCACCTATCGCTGGCGGATTGCCGCAGACGGTCAGTTGAATGTGGAGCTTTCCGGCCAGCCTTACGGCGAGTACCGGGACATTATTCCGTGCATCGGCTTCACGATGGGCATCAGCGGTGATTTGGGACAGGTGGCCTGGTACGGACGTGGTCCTGGTGAAAACTATGCCGATAGTCAGCAGGCCAACATCATCGACATTTGGCGCAGCAGCGTGGATGAGATGTTCGAGAATTACCCGTTCCCGCAAAACAACGGCAATCGTCAGGACGTACGTTGGGCAACGCTAACCAATCGTCACGGTAACGGTCTGCTAGTGATTCCGCAGCGCCCTGTCAATCTGAGCGCCTGGCGCTATACGCCAGAAAATATCTTTGCCGCACAGCACTGTAATGAGCTGCAGCACAGCGATGACATCACCCTCAATCTGGACCATCAGCTACTGGGCTTAGGTTCTAACTCGTGGGGAAGCGAGGTACTTGATTCCTGGCGCGTCTGGTTTACGTCATTCAGCTACGGCTTCACGTTGTTGCCGGTTTCCGGCAGTGAGTCTGGCGCTCAAACCACCGCCAACCGTGCCTTTGGCACCGGGTTCTTTTCCACGAATATGCACAGCGAGAATACAAAATGAGGATCATCGACAACTTAGAGCAGTTCCAGCAACGCTATGCTTCGGGTCGGAAATGGCAACGCTGCGTCGAGGCCATTGAAAATATTGACAATATTCAGCCAGGCGTCGCTCACTCTATCGGTGATTCTCTGAGCTACCGTGTAGAGACGGACTCTGCAACCGATGCGCTGTTTACCGGCCATCGTCGTTATTTTGAGATCCACTACTACCTGCAAGGACAGCAAAAAATAGAGTATGCCGCCAAAGAGGATCTCCAGGTGGTTGAATATTATCGCGATGAAACCGACCGCGAATATTTGAAAGGCTGCGGAAAAACCGTAGAAGTGCACGAAGGACAAATGGTTATTTGTGACAACCATGAAGCCTATCGTTTTATCTGTAATAGCGTAGTGAAGAAAGTCGTACTCAAAGTCACCATCGAAGATGGTTATTTTCATAATAAATAAAAAACACAGGCGGCGCCGACGTTGCGCCGCCAGTACCCTATAATAATCAGGAATCGGAGATGTGCTATGTCTGATACCAAACGTAATACCATCGGCAAGTTCGGCTTACTTTCACTCACCTTTGCCGCGGTTTATAGTTTTAATAACGTTATCAACAATAATATTGAGCTTGGTCTGGCATCCGCACCGATGTTTTTCCTCGCGACAATTTTCTACTTTATTCCATTCTGCTTAATCATCGCCGAATTTGTTTCGCTGAATAAAAACTCCGAAGCCGGTGTCTACGCATGGGTGAAAAGCTCGCTGGGCGGGCGCTGGGCCTTTATTACAGCCTACACCTACTGGTTCGTTAACCTGTTCTTTTTTACCTCGTTACTCCCGCGCGTTATCGCCTATGCCTCGTACGCATTTTTAGGCTACGAATACATTCTGACGCCGTTCGCCACAACCGTGTTAAGTATGGTGCTGTTTGCCTTCTCGACCTGGGTTTCGACCAACGGCGCAAAAATGCTGGGGCCGATTACCTCCGTCACCTCCACGTTAATGCTGCTGCTGACGCTGTCTTACATTTTACTGGCGGGTACTGCGTTGGTGGGCGGCGTGCAGCCTGCTGACCCCATCACCGTTGATGCAATGATCCCGAATTTTAACTGGGCGTTCCTCGGTATTACCACCTGGATATTCATGGCGGCAGGCGGCGCGGAGTCCGTGGCGGTATATGTCAACGACGTCAAGGGCGGGTCAAAATCGTTCGTGAAGGTCATTATCATTGCCGGGATTTTTATCGGCGTGCTTTATTCCATCTCCTCGGTGCTGATCAACGTCTTCGTCAGCAGCAAAGAGCTGAAGTTTACCGGTGGATCGGTGCAGGTATTCCACGGTCTGGCGGCATACTTTGGTCTGCCGGAACTCATCGTTAACCGCTTTGTCGGCCTGGTCTCCTTTACCGCGATGTTCGGCTCTCTGCTGATGTGGACCGCAACGCCGGTGAAGATCTTCTTCTCTGAAATTCCGGCGGGTATTTTCGGTAAAAAAACCGTCGAACTGAATGAAAACGGTGTACCGGCCCGTGCAGCGTGGATCCAGTTTCTGATCGTTATCCCGCTGATGATTATCCCAACGCTCGGTTCCAATACCGTGCAAGACTTAATGAACACCATCATCAACATGACCGCCGCCGCATCGATGCTGCCGCCGCTGTTTATTATGCTGGCCTACCTGAATCTGCGCGCAAAACTGGACCACTTACCGCGCGACTTCCGTATGGGTTCGCAAAAAACCGGCATTATTGTGGTATCAATGCTGATCGTCCTGTTCACTATCGGATTTATTGCCTCTACCTTCCCGAGCGGCGGGAATATCATAACCATTATTTTCTATAACGTCGGCGGGATTGTTATTTTCCTCGGTTTTGCCTGGTGGAAATACAGTAAATACATCAAAGGGCTAACTAAAGAAGAAAAAGCTATTGAGGCTGCTCCCGCTTCAAATATCAATTAATGACTAAAACATAATAACAATAAACAATATTCTCCAAGGCTATAACCAAAATAATTCGAGTTGCATGAAGGCGGCAAGTGAGTGAATTCCCAGGAGCATAGATAACTATGTGACTGGGGTGAACGAACGTAGCTAACGCACATGCAGCTTGAAGTATGAAGGGTATATAACAATAAAAATTATATTTTATTTGCTTAGGATCGAAGCATGAATAACATTAGCCATTATTGCAGGGCAATTATTGCCCTGCCCTTTTTCTGCGTCTCTTCTCTGGGTGCTGAAGAAGTTCGCCCTGCTGAACACGACGATACGAAAACACCTGCCATAACCTCCCCCTCTTTTCGTTTTTATGGCGAATTGGGCATGGGTGGATATATGGATTTAGAAGGAAAAGATAAGCATAAATACAGCGACGGTACTTACATTGAAGGTGGCCTGGAGATAATACACGGTTCATGGTTTGGTCTGATCTACGGCGAGGGCTGGACCGTACAGGCCGACCATCAAGGCAATGCCTGGGTTCCTGACCATAGCTGGGGCGGATTCGAAGGCGGGATCAACCGCTTTTACGGTGGTTACCGTACCGATGCAGGAACAGAGGTGATGCTCAGCCTGCGCCAGGACTCCTCGCTGGATGACCTGCAGTGGTGGGGGGATTTCACGCCAGACCTGGGCTACGTTATTCCGAATACCCGAGACATCATGACCGCCATTAAGGTGCAAAACCTGACCGGCCCTTTGCGCTATAGCGTGACCGCTACACCCGCCGGACATCACGATGAAAGCAAAGCCTGGTTGCACTTTGGTAAATACGATCGCTACGACGATAAATATACCTATCCGGCCATGATGAACGGTTACATCCAGTACGACCTGACTGAAGGCGTAACCTGGATGAACGGTCTGGAGATAACGGACGGTACCGGACAGCTGTTCCTGACCGGCATCCTCTCGCCCAACTTCGCCGCCCGCGCGTGGCACCACACGGGTCGCGCCGACGGGCTGGATGTATCCGGCACCGAGACCGGCTATATGGTCAGCGCGATGTATGAAGCGCTAAAAGGCGTTTACCTCTCCACCGCATATAGCTACGCCAAACACCGACCGGATCGCGCCGAGGAAGAAACCACGTCCTTTATGCAGTTCGGTATCTGGTATGAATACGGCGGCGGACGTTTCGCTACCGCCTTCGACAGCCGGTTCTATATGCAGAATGCATCTGGTGATCCGAGCGACCAAATCTTCCTGATGCAATATTTCTATTGGTAACAAGGACCGGAACCCATGAATATCAAACCTCTTCTTACGCCGCTGGCCTGCCTCCTGCTGATGAACGTCTCTGCGCATGCCGCCAGCGTTAATGACTTCAAAAACATCATTAATCGCACCGGTGCGCCGGACTACATGCATGACTACGATCACGACGACCACCAGCGTTTTAATCCCTTTTTCGACCTCGGCTCATGGCATGGGCATCTGTTGCCAGATGGCCCCGCAACAATGGGCGGCTTTCCTGGCGTCGCACTGCTGACCGAAGAGTACATCAACTTTATGGCCAATAATTTTGACCGACTGACGGTGTATCAGCACGGTAAAAAGGTCGATTTTGCCCTCGAGGCTTACAGCATTCCCGGGGCGCTGGTACAGAAATTGTCATCAAAAGATGTACAGGTAGAGATGACGCTACGCTTCGCCAGTCCGCGCACTTCGCTGCTGGAAACCAAAATCACCAGCAACTCGCCGCTGGATCTGGTGTGGGACGGCGAACTGCTGGAAAAACTGGAGGCAAAAGAGGGAAAAGCCCTGTCGGATAAAACCATTGATGGCGAGTTCCCTGGCTATCAGCGCAAAATCACCGCCACGCACGACGGCCTGAAAGTCACCTTCGGCAAGGTGCGTTCAACCTGGGATCTGCTCACCTCCGGCGAGTCGGAGTATCAGGTGCATAAATCTGTCGCCATGAAAACCACGGTTAATGGTCATCGCTTCACGGGGAAGACCCATATCAACGGTTCGACGACGATTTACACCACCTGGTCTCATCTGCTTACCGCCGAAGATGTGGCAAAAGAGCAACCGCAGATCCGCGATATTCTGGCGCGTCCTTCTTCTTACATGCTCGCCTCACAGCAGCGCTGGGACGACTATCTCAAGAAAGGCTTAAACAACCCGGACGCCACACCAGAACAAACCCGAGTGGCGGTGAAGGCAATCGAAACGCTGAACGGTAACTGGCGCTCGCCGGGCGGCGCGGTAAAACACAATACCGTGACACCGTCGGTTACCGGCCGTTGGTTCTCCGGCAACCAGACCTGGCCGTGGGATACCTGGAAGCAGGCCTTCGCCATGGCGCACTTTAACCCGAAGATCGCCAAAGAGAACATCCGCGCCGTCTTTTCATGGCAGATTAAACCCGGCGATCTCGTTCGCCCGCAAGACGCCGGATTCATTCCCGACCTGATTGCCTGGAACCTTAGCCCCGAGCGCGGCGGCGACGGCGACAACTGGAACGAGCGTAACACCAAGCCAAGCCTCGCGGCCTGGTCGGTAATGGAAGTCTACAACGTCACCAAGGATAAGGCCTGGCTCGAAGAGATGTATCCAAAGCTGGTTGCATATCACGACTGGTGGCTGCGAAACCGCGATCATAACGGCAACGGCGTACCGGAATACGGCGCGACTCGCGATAAAGCCCACAATACCGACAGCGGTGAAATGCTGTTTACGGTGAAAAATGGCGACAAGGAAGAAACCCTATCCGGACTGAAAAACTACGCCAACATCACCAGTAAAGGCCAGTATGACAGCCTCGAGATCCCAGCACAGGTTGCTGCTTCCTGGGAATCCGGGCGTGACGATGCGGCAGTCTTTGGTTTTATCGACAAAGAGCAACTGGATAAATACGTCGCTAACGGTGGGAAACGCAGCGACTGGGTGGTGAAATTTGCCGAAAACCGCAGTAACGACGGTAAGTTGCTGGGTTACTCGCTGCTGCAGGAATCGGTCGATCAGGCCAGCTATATGTACAGCGACAACCATTATCTGGCGGAGATGGCGACCCTGCTCGGTAAACACAAAGAAGCGCAGCGCTACCGCCAGTTGGCGCAAAAACTGGCGGATTACATCAATACCTGCATGTTCGACCCAGACACCCGATTCTTCTACGACGTGAGGATCGAAGATACCCCGTTGACCAATGGCTGTGCGGGTAAACCAATCGTCGAACGTGGCAAAGGGCCGGAAGGCTGGTCGCCGCTGTTTAACGGGGCGGCAACGCAGCCCCATGCGGATGCGGTGGTTAAGGTGATGCTCGATCCCAACGAGTTCAACACCTTTGTCCCACTTGGTACTGCAGCGCTGACCAACCCCGCCTTCGGCGCGGACATCTACTGGCGCGGGCGCGTCTGGGTGGATCAGTTCTGGTTTGGGCTAAAAGGGATGGAGCGTTATGGCTATCGCGATGAAGCGTTAAAACTGGCGGATACCTTCTTCAACCACGCCAAAGGCCTCACCGCAGATGGTCCGATTCAGGAAAACTATAACCCATTGACCGGTGCACAGCAGGGCGCGCCAAACTTCTCCTGGAGCGCGGCGCATCTCTATATGCTGTACAACGATTTTCTTAAAAAACAGTAATCTGTGACATACCGCCGGATGACGCTTCATTTATCCGGTCTACAAAGACACATTTTCACAGGCCGGATTAGGTGCTTGCACCGATATCCGGCATATTCATTCTCTGGCCCCACTCCTTTTTTGAATCCCATCACAATCACGGCATTCCCCTTTTCCCTTTTACGCGGCGACGGCTAAATTAGAACTCATCCGACCACATAACAATAATTTTACATACTGGACACCTTTATGAGCTATCCGTCGCTGTTCGCCCCGCTCGATTTAGGCTTCACCACGCTTAAAAACCGCGTGCTGATGGGTTCAATGCATACCGGGCTGGAGGAGTATCCCGACGGTGCAGAACGGCTGGCCGCGTTCTACGCCGAGCGCGCTCGTCACGGGGTCGCGTTAATTGTGAGCGGAGGCATTGCGCCTGCGCTTTCCGGCGTGGGGATGGAAGGCGGCGCGATGCTCAACGACAGCAGCCAGCTTGCACACCATCGCGTCATTACCGATGCCGTTCATGACGAAGGCGGCAAAATCGCCCTGCAAATCCTACACACCGGGCGTTACAGCTACCAGCCGCATCTGGTGGCACCATCTGCTATTCAGGCCCCCATTAACCGCTTTACGCCACATGAGCTGACGCACGATGAAGTGCAGCAGTTGATTGAAGATTTTGCCCATTGCGCCCAACTGGCGCGGGAAGCGGGCTACGATGGCGTAGAAGTGATGGGGTCGGAAGGGTATCTCATCAACGAATTCCTGACTCTGCGTACCAACCAGCGCGATGACCAATGGGGTGGTGAGTATGCCAACCGCATGCGTTTTGCCGTTGAGGTGGTGCGAGCGGTACGTCAGCGTGCCGGTAATGACTTTATAATTATCTTCCGCCTGTCGATGCTCGATCTGGTAGAAAACGGCGGAACCTTCGACGAAACCGTCCAGTTGGCGCAGGCTATAGAAGCCGCCGGGGCCACCATTATTAACACCGGTATTGGCTGGCATGAGGCGCGTATTCCCACTATCGCGACCCCGGTACCGCGCGGCGCGTTTAGTTGGGTGACGCGTAAGCTGAAAGGGCATGTGACAATCCCACTGGTCACCACCAACCGCATTAACGATCCCCAGGTCGCCGATGACATTCTGGCCCGTGGCGATGCCGATATGGTGTCGATGGCCCGTCCGTTCCTCGCCGATGCCGAACTGCTGTCAAAAGCGCAAACCGGACGAGCGGATGAGATTAACACCTGTATCGGCTGTAACCAGGCCTGTCTGGATCAGATCTTTGTCGGCAAAGTCACCTCTTGCCTGGTGAATCCGCGCGCATGCCATGAAACCAAAATGCCGATCGTTGCGGCAGCTGTGCCGAAGAATCTGGCGGTTGTCGGTGCGGGTCCTGCGGGCCTCGCCTTCGCCATTAATGCCGCCGCACGCGGACATTACGTCACGCTGTTTGACGCGCATGGCGAAATTGGCGGGCAGTTTAATATCGCCAAACAGATCCCCGGCAAAGAAGAATTCTATGAAACCCTGCGCTACTACCGCCGGATGATCGACGTGACTGGCGTGACCCTGAAGCTGAATCATTTTGTCAGCGCACACGATCTGCACACTTTCGACGAAGTGATCCTTGCCAGCGGGATCGAGCCACGTATGCCGCCGATCGAGGGGATCGAACATCCAAAAGTGCTGAGCTATCTCGACGTCCTGCGCGATAAAACGCCAGTGGGCAAACGCGTAGCGATCGTTGGCTGCGGCGGGATTGGTTTCGATACAGCCATGTATCTGAGTCAACCCGGTGAAGCCACCAGCCAGAACATTGCGGAGTTCTGCGTGGAATGGGGGATCGACACCAGCCTGCAACAGCCTGGCGGCTTACGCCCGGAAGGTCCGCACTTATCCCGCAGCCCGCGCCAGATAGTGATGTTGCAGCGTAAAGCCAGCAAACCGGGGCAAGGTTTAGGTAAAACGACGGGCTGGATCCATCGCGCCACCCTGCTCTCACGCGGCGTGAAAATGATCCCGGCAGTCAGCTACCAGAAGATTGATGATGATGGGTTACACGTCGTGTTGAACGGCGAACCGGTGATCTTTAACGTGGATAACGTGGTGATTTGCGCCGGACAAGAGCCACGCCGTGAACTGGTCGATCCGCTGCACGCGGCAGGTAAAACGGTGCATCTGATCGGCGGCTGCGATGTGGCGATGGAACTGGATGCCCGACGCGCTATTGCGCAGGGGACCCGCTTAGCGCTGGAGATTTAACACGTTGTATCCCGTAGGTCGGATAAGGCAACTGCGCACATCTTTGCCTGATGGCGCTACGCTTATCAGGCCTACGATGCAGCTCGTGTAGGCCGGATAAGGCGTTAGCCGCTATCCGGCACAAGGGCTTAACGACGGCGACCGGTTTTGACCGCTTTTAGCACCACGAATTTATTATTGGTGGCGATGGTTACGCAGTTGCCGAAAATCTTCTTCAACTTGTGGAAGTAGTCGAGGTGACGGTTAGCCACAATGTACAGCTCACCGTTGATTTTCAGGCAGCGGCGGGCGTGGTGGAACATCTCCCAGGCGATATTATCGGTCAGCGCATGCTTCTGGTGGAACGGAGGGTTGCAGAACACCGCGTTGAAGCGGAACGGTTCTACGCCGGAGAGCGCGTTATTAATCATAAATTCGCTGCGATCCAGCGCGTCCGGCAGGTTGGTTTCCACGTTCAGACGGCTGGAAGCGACCGCCATCGGTGATTCATCAACAAACACCACGCTGGCTTCTGGGTTCTTCGCCAGCAGCGTCATGCCCAGCACGCCGTTACCGCAGCCGAGATCGACAATCTCGCCTTCCAGGTTTTCCGGCAGATGTTCCATAAAGAAACGTGCGCCGATGTCCAGCCCGGTACGGGAGAAGACGTTGGCGTGGTTGTGGATGGTCCAGTCGGTGCCTTCCAGCTTCCAGCTCAGGGTCTGGGCGGTATCGGCCAGCGCCGGTTTGGTAAAGGTGCCGTTGATCAGGCGCGCCTTTTTCCATGCCAGCGTGGTGGTGGTTGGTCCCAGCACTTTCTCAAACAGCTCCAGCGTAGAGGTGTGGATATCACGCGCTTTTGCACCGGCGATGATACGCGTCTGAGGCGTGACCACTTCACGCAGGGCGCGCAGTTGCTGCTCCAGCAGCGCCATGGTTTTTGGCAGCTTAATCAGCACCACGCCCGGCGCCTGCGGATAGTCAGCGGTACTGTCGAGGAACTTGACGCTCGACTCGGCAATATCGTTGTGACGCAGGTTCTCACGTGTGGCAAGCTCGCTGAGATAGGAGTCGCCAATGCTGTACGGCGTATGTTCCGCCAGCGCACAGCCCAGCGCACCGAAGGTATCATTCAGGATCAGCACCGGGCCGCTAATCTCGGTATCGTCCAGCTGTTGCAGCAGATATTCATCTGCAGCTTCCCACGCCAGCAGCGGGTTAACGTCATCCGTTTCCGGGAAACGTTTAAGTGACAGCGAACGGAAACCGTTGTCTATGTGGCTCATCGGCCCTCCTGAATGGTAAAATTTCGGCGTATCCCTGAAAAGGGTGCGTGAGTATACACTTTTTATACTTTATATGGGGCACTAATGAGTCAGTTGATCTATCTGCAAGGATATCCGGAGAATTTACTTTCTCAGGTGAGAACGCTGATTGCTGAGCAACGCCTGGGCGCAGTGCTGGAGAAGCGCTATCCGGGTACGCATGACTTCGCGACCGACAAAGCGCTCTGGCAATATACTCAGGATCTGAAAAATCAGTTTCTGCGTAACGCCCCGCCGCTGAATAAAGTCATGTATGACAGCAAGATCCACGTTCTGAAGAATGCGCTGGGACTGCATACCGCCGTATCTCGCGTGCAGGGCGGAAAGCTCAAGGCTAAAGCGGAGATCCGCGTGGCGACCGTTTTTCGCAATGCCCCCGAACCCTTTTTGCGTATGATTGTCGTTCATGAACTAGCGCATCTGAAAGAAAAAGAACACGACAAAGCGTTTTACCAGCTGTGCTGTCATATGGAGCCTCAGTATCACCAACTGGAGTTCGATACCCGCCTGTGGTTAACGCAACAATCGTTAAAGCAAACTGCGTAGTCGCGCACTGGCTTTGTCTTCAGGGCATGCTAAATTGACGAAAGAATCCCTTTTCGCAGCCTGAAGGCCTTTATGATACGTTTCGCAGTAATTGGCACAAACTGGATCACCCGCCAGTTTGTCGATGCCGCCCATGAAACCGGCAAGTATAAGTTAACCGCAGTCTATTCTCGTAGCCTTGAGCAGGCACAGACCTTCGCCAACGATTATCCCGTCGAGCATCTGTTTACTTCGCTGGAAGCGATGGCGCAAAGCGAGGCGATCGACGCCGTCTACATCGCCAGTCCAAACTCCCTGCACTTCCCGCAGACCGAGCTGTTTTTGCGGCACAAAAAGCATGTTATTTGCGAAAAGCCACTGGCCTCCAACCTGGCGCAAGCCGAAGCCGCTATCGCCTGCGCACGTGAAAACCAGGTCGTGCTGTTTGAAGCGTTTAAAACCGCCAGCCTGCCTAACTTCCTGCTGTTACAGCAATCGCTCCCAAAAGTTGGAAAAATCAGGAAGGCATTTATCAATTACTGCCAGTACTCCTCGCGTTACCAGCGCTATCTGGATGGTGAGAATCCGAACACGTTTAATCCGGCGTTCTCCAATGGCTCGATTATGGATATCGGTTTTTACTGCCTGGCCTCGGCGGTTGCGCTGTGGGGCGAACCACAGAGCGTTCAGGCCAGCGCCAGCCTGCTGGAAAGCGGCGTGGATGCCCACGGTGTGGTGGTGCTGAATTACGGTGATTTCAGCGTTACGCTCCAGCACTCAAAAGTAAGCGACTCGGTATTAGCCAGTGAATTTCAGGGCGAGTCGGGCTCGCTGGTCATCGAGCATATTTCCGAATGCCAAAAGGTGTGCTTCGTTCCACGCGGGGGAAAAACGCAGGATCTGACGACGCCTCAACACATCAATACTATGCTGTATGAGGCAGAGGCTTTTGCCCATTTGGTTGAATCCGGCGAAGTGGATCACCCGGCACTGGCCGTCAGCCGTATCACCGCTAAACTGCAAACGGAGATTCGCCGCCAGACCGGCGTGGTTTTCCCTGCAGACGAAACGGTAACCTCGCTGACTGCGTAAAAGTGTGTAAATGGAATGTTGCAGGCCATTGACTGAATGCATGGCCTGTAATATTTTGTAACCCGCAAAGGGGAGTAACTTCGTTGTCGGTTGATCGTCATTACGATGTGTGAAAAACCACATCCGGTCACCGGGCGATAACAAAGGAATACGCCATCGTATTCCTTTGTTGTTGTAAGTGAGACCTTGCCGAATGGCAAGGTCTATGCATAAAAAGCAGCGGCTAACGTCATTCGGCGTTGGCCGTTTTTTTTATGCATGGGGAAATACAATGAATACTGTCGGCACACCGTTGTTATGGGGTGGCTTCGCTGTCGTAGTGGTAATTATGCTGGCCATCGACCTGCTGTTGCAGGGTCGTCGTGGCGCACATACGATGTCGATGAAACAGGCTGCGGCCTGGTCAATCGTCTGGGTAACGCTGTCGCTACTGTTTAACGCCGCCTTCTGGTGGTACCTGGCGGAAACCCAGGGCCGCGCCGTTGCCGACCCACAGGCACTGGCGTTCCTGACCGGCTATCTGATCGAAAAATCGCTGGCAGTAGATAACGTCTTTGTCTGGTTGATGCTCTTCAGTTACTTCTCAGTGCCGCCTGCGTTGCAGCGCCGGGTATTGGTGTATGGCGTGCTGGGAGCAATTGTTCTGCGTACGATCATGATCTTCGCCGGCAGCTGGCTTATCACCCAGTTTGAGTGGCTGCTGTACGTGTTCGGCGCGTTCCTGCTGTTTACCGGCGTGAAGATGGCGCTGGCGAAAGAAGATGCCTCCGGTATCGGCGACAGACCGTTAGTACGCTGGCTGCGCGGCCATTTGCGCATGACCGATACCATCGAAGATGAAAAATTCTTCGTGCGTAAAAACGGTCTGCTGTTTGTCACGCCGCTGATGTTGGTGTTGATTCTGGTTGAGCTGAGCGACGTGATTTTCGCCGTCGACAGTATTCCGGCTATCTTTGCGGTTACCACCGACCCGTTCATCGTGTTGACCTCGAACCTGTTTGCTATTTTGGGGCTGCGTGCGATGTACTTCCTGCTGGCGGGCGTGGCAGAGCGTTTCTCGATGCTGAAGTACGGCTTGTCGGTCATTCTGGTGTTTATCGGTATTAAGATGCTGATTGTCGATTTCTACCATATCCCGATCGCTATCTCGTTAGGCGTGGTATTTGGCATTCTGTTTGTGACGCTGATTGTTAACGCATGGGTCAACCACCAGCACGATAAAAAGCAGCAAATACAGTAAGTTTCATCTGCTAGCTGAAAAGCCCGACAGCACACTGCGTGCGTCGGGTTTTTTGTCTATCATGTCAAAATAATGTTAACTCAAAGTTATAAAATATGATCTCAGCGCGGAATCCAGTATATTTCGCTTCCAGAACCCCGTTCTTTCCTTATACTCAGCCATGCAAACATTTGCCCCATCCTGAAAGATGCGTCAACAGAACGCACAAAGTTAAGGCAACAACACAATGAAAGGATCACTACATGACTACGCAACGTTCATCGGGGCTACTCTCGCGTTTGGCGCAAGGGAGCCTGGTTAAACAAATTTTGATCGGTTTGGTACTGGGGATTTTACTGGCACTGGTGTCAAAACCTGCGGCAGAAGCCGTTGGTTTACTGGGTACGCTGTTCGTCGGCGCATTAAAAGCTGTCGCGCCAATTCTGGTTCTGATGCTGGTCATGGCCTCTATCGCCAACCACCAGCACGGGCAAAAAACCAATATCCGCCCCATTCTGTTCCTTTACCTGCTCGGAACATTTTCAGCGGCATTAGCCGCCGTTGTCTTCAGCTTTGCTTTCCCATCAACACTGCATCTTTCCAGCAGCGCCAGCGATATTGTGCCACCGTCCGGCATCGTTGAAGTAATGCGTAGCCTGCTGATGAGCATGGTTTCTAACCCAATTGATGCCCTGCTTAACGCTAACTATATCGGTATTCTGGTCTGGGCCGTTGGTCTGGGCTTTGCACTGCGCCACGGTAATGAAACGACCAAAAATCTGGTCAATGATATGTCCAACGCCGTCACCTTTATGGTAAAGCTGGTGATTCGTTTCGCGCCAATCGGTATCTTTGGTCTGGTCTCATCCACGCTGGCAACCACCGGTTTTGCCACGCTGTGGGGCTACGCTCAACTGCTGACCGTGCTGGTAGGCTGTATGCTGCTGGTGGCGTTTGTGGTCAACCCACTGCTGGTCTTCTGGAAAATTCGCCGTAACCCGTATCCGCTGGTGCTGGCCTGTCTGCGCGAAAGCGGCGTGTACGCTTTCTTTACCCGCAGCTCTGCCGCCAACATTCCGGTGAATATGGCGCTATGTGAGAAGCTGAATCTGGATCGTGATACCTACTCGGTATCTATCCCGCTGGGCGCCACCATCAATATGGCGGGTGCGGCGATCACCATTACCGTGCTGACGCTGGCGGCGGTGAACACGCTGGGTATTCCGGTCGATTTACCGACGGCGCTATTACTGAGCGTGGTGGCTTCGCTTTGCGCCTGTGGCGCATCTGGCGTGGCGGGTGGATCTCTGCTGCTGATCCCACTGGCGTGTAATATGTTCGGTATCCCGAATGATATCGCCATGCAGGTAGTTGCCGTCGGCTTTATCATCGGCGTATTGCAGGATTCCTGTGAAACGGCGCTGAACTCTTCTACAGATGTCTTGTTTACCGCGGCAGCCTGCCAGGCTGAAGACGAGCGTCTGGCAAACAACGCCCTGCGCGGCTAATCCCTGCGCCCCTCCGTTATCGGGCGGAGGGGCTCTTTTCTTGTACGCTTTTTTCAATTTTGAACGGATCAATTCCGCGTTTTTGCATCCGCCGGAAGCGAATAATGTTCAGGCCATTCATCACCAGAAAACTCCCTTCGATCATCGTCCCGCCAATCGATCCCAGCCAGAAATTATGGATAACCCAACAGGCGGTTGCGCACCACATTACGCAACGCACGGTTAACCCTTTGCAGCGAAACAGCGCCCAGGTGCTGGCCAGCGTGCCAATTATCGGTAACAGCTCCATCGCATGCTGTAATTTCGCCAGACCGAGAACCAGGGTGAGGATAATAAAAACGGTCATCACCCACAGTTTGCGGGTATGCATTGAGACAAGTGTGCGGATGGTGTTGAGTTCTGCGCTCATTCCCGCGGGCCAGGCGCCCATCAGAAAAAAATGCACGCCAATGGTGGCGCTATAGACAGCAAGTTGCAGCCGGAAGCGGCGCTCATCGCGATTGAAAAAGGTGGTAATGCCGATCAGAAAGGCGATGACACCTACGCCCTGGGCCAGCCAATACGCGGTCATGAATGATCCTTGTCAGGTAATGCAAAAACAAACGGCGCTCCATATTATGAAACGCCGTTTTTAGATTCCACCATAAACAAACTTACCCAAAAGATTTTGTGCTACAGCAAGGCGGCAAGTTCGCACATCCCCGAGAGCTTACATGAGTAAGTGACCGGGGTGGGCGAACGCAGCCAACACAGCTGTGGTGCAAAAGATGAAGGGTAATTACAACGTTACGCCGCTTTTAAAGATAGCCAGTTCCCGGAAATCGTTGCGCTCGTTGCAGGTTTGCTTACCGTTGGCGAACTCAACGATCGTATCGACAAACTCGCTCAGCAGTTGAGGCATCGCTTTACCGTGGATCAACTGTCCAGCGTCAAAATCGATCCAGTGCTTTTTCTTCGCTGCCAGCTCGCTGTTGGTGGCAATTTTCACCGTCGGTACAAAACCACCGTACGGCGTACCGCGACCGGTACTGAACAACACCATATGACAGCCCGCGCCCGCCAGCGCGCTGGTGGCGACGGCATCGTTGCCCGGTGCGCTCAGCAGGTTCAGGCCGTGGGTTTTCAGACGCTCGCCGTAGCGCAGCACGTCAACCACCTGGCTGGAGCCCGCTTTTTGCGTACAGCCCAGCGATTTATCTTCCAGCGTGGTGATACCGCCCGCTTTGTTGCCCGGCGATGGGTTCTCGTAGATCGGCTGGTCGTGGGCAATGAAATACTGCTTGAAGTCATTAACCATGGTGACCAGCTTGCCAAACGTTTCTTCATCGCGGCAGTGGTCCATCAGCAGCTGCTCGGCGCCGAACATTTCCGGTACTTCGGTCAGCACTGTAGTTCCGCCGTTAGCAATCACGTAGTCGGAGAAACGGCCCAGCATCGGGTTGGCGGTAATACCGGAGAGGCCGTCAGAGCCGCCGCATTCCAGACCAAACTTCAGCTCGCCCAGCTTACCCGGTTCACGCTTATCGTTACGCATCACGTTGTACAGCTGGTGAAGATGTTCAATCCCCGCTTCCACTTCGTCTTCCTGATGTTGGCAGACCATGAAGTGAACGCGATCAGGATCGTACTCGCCTAAGGTTTCGCGGAAAGCATCCACCTGATTGTTTTCACAGCCCAGACCAACCACCAGCACCGCACCCGCATTCGGATGGCGCACCATGTTTTGCAGCATGGTGCGAGTATTAATGTGGTCGTCGCCGAGCTGTGAACAGCCGTAGGTGTGGCTGAAGAGATGCACGCCGTCGATTCCTTCGGCGTCGTTAGTCTCTTTCAGAAAACGGTTCTGCATCTGGCGCGCCATGGCATTAACGCAGCCTACCGTCGGTAGGATCCACAGTTCGTTGCGCACCCCAACGTCACCGTTCGCGCGTCGATAAATCTGCACATCGCGATCCGCCGGTTGTGCAACTTCCGCCTGAAAATCAGGTTGGTAGCGATACGTATCCAGGTCGCTCAGATTGGTACGCGTGTTGTGAGCATGAATATGCTCACCCGCCGCAACATCCACCAGCGTATGGCCAATTGGCAAACCGTATTTAATGACGTTTTCGCCTTTCGCAATATCGCATAAGGCGAATTTATGGCCACGAGAGACCGCCTGGCGCAGGATTACCGCCTGCCCATCAACGGTGACTTCGTTTCCTTCAGCCAAATCAGCAAGCGCAACCGCGACGTTATCCAGCGCATGGATCTTGATGTATTGCATACCTTCACCCAGGCCTTAGTTCAGTTCAATGGCGAAATAATCGCGCGCATTGTTGAAGCAAATATTTCTGACCATTTCACCCAGCAGCTGGATATCTGCCGGTGCTTCACCTGCAGCAACCCAACGGCCAATCATCTGGCACAGAATACGACGGAAGTATTCGTGACGGGTGTATGACAGGAAGCTACGGCTATCGGTCAGCATGCCGACGAAACGGCTCAGCAGGCCGAGCTGGGCCAGCTGCGTCATCTGACGTTCCATCCCGTCTTTCTGATCGTTGAACCACCAGCCGGAACCGAACTGCATTTTGCCCGGCATACCTTCGCCCTGGAAGTTACCGATCATAGTGCCCAGCACTTCGTTATCACGCGGGTTCAGGCAGTACAGAATGGTTTTCGGCAGCAGGTTTTGTTCATTCTGCTTGCTCAGCAGTTTGGACAGTTCTTCCGCCATCGGACGATCATTGATGGAGTCGAAGCCGACGTCCGCGCCGAGCAGTTTGAACTGACGCAGGTTGTTATTACGCAGCGCGCCGATGTGGTACTGCTGTACCCATTCGCGACGGGCGTATTCAGCGCCGAGGAACACCAGAACGGCGGTTTTGAACTGCGCCACTTCATGTTCACTCAGGGTTTCACCCGCCAGGCGACGCGCCAGAATGCTATCCAGCTCAGATTCGTTAGATTCTGCAAACAGCACCACATCCAGCGCATGGTCAGAGACTTTACAGCCGTGAGCTGCGAAGTGATCAAGACGTTTGGTCAGTGCAGCTTGCAGGTCGCTGAAGCGGCGGATATCCGTGTCAGACACTTCACCGAGCTTCGCCATGTAGTCATTAAAGGTCGCCAGCTCAATGTTAAAGGCTTTATCCGGACGCCAGCTCGGCAGCACTTTCACATCAAAGCTTCCGTCTTTAGCAACGGCCGCATGGTGCTCCAGAGAGTCGATCGGATCATCGGTAGTGCCGACCATTTTCACATTCATCTGCTGCATGATTCCGCGCGCGGAGAATTTGTCCTGCGCCAGCAGCTCATTGCACTGGTTCCAGATTTCGTCAGCCGTTGCCGGAGACAGCAGCTTACCTGTAATACCAAACGGACGACGTAATTCGAGGTGGGTCCAGTGGTACAGCGGGTTACCGATAGTGTGCGGAACCGTGGCGGCCCATGCGTCAAACTTCTCGCGATCGGACGCATCGCCGGTACACAAGCGCTCAGCGACGCCATTGGTACGCATCGCACGCCATTTGTAGTGATCACCCTTCAGCCAGATGTCATACAGGTTATTAAAACGGTAGTTTTCAGCGATTTGTTGCGGTGGTAAATGGCAGTGGTAATCGAAGATCGGCTGGTCTTTGGCGTAATCATGGTACAGACGGCGGGCAAATTCGGTGTCCAGCAGGAAATCTTCAGTCATAAACGGGGTCATTATCGTCTTCCTCTCAACGAGTGCGTCAGATTGCTTATGTTTTGATGTTGACAAAGTTATCACACCAATTTCCATACACTGAAGATATTTTCGTGAGTTAGATCAACAAATGGTGACAAAAAAATTACTCTCAAAGAGGTAAATCACGCGTCAAGCCGCGCCAGTTCTGGCTTTGCTGAATCGAAATAATGACCACACGAAGATTCACACTTTTGTGATGGCACTCACCTTTTAAAGCTGTATGACAAGTTATCTTTTGGCCGTCGCGATACATAAGCCGACGGAATGCAAATTACCGATGGATATCCATCGGATTGACCGGTACGGAAACCGAATTAGCACAATTATTGACATGGCAAAGTTCGGGGAGTACCGGCCTTTTTTCGGTCCCCCCTCGTAAAAGAACATCCTCCGCCCTGAACTGGAAGATGACCGCTCGTTCGCGGACATAACAAAACGATGAGGTTTTACATGCGTAAAATTAAAGGGTTACGTTGGTACATGATTGCACTGGTGACACTTGGCACCGTGCTGGGTTACCTGACACGTAACACTGTGGCGGCAGCTGCGCCAACTCTGATGGAAGAGTTACACATCTCCACTCAACAGTATTCCTATATCATCGCAGCGTATTCTGCTGCTTACACCGTAATGCAACCCGTTGCCGGCTACGTGCTCGATGTGCTCGGCACAAAAGTGGGTTATGCGATGTTCGCCGTTCTGTGGGCCGTCTTCTGTGGCGCGACCGCACTGGCTGGCAGTTGGGGTGGACTGGCACTGGCGCGTGGCGCGGTAGGTGCCGCTGAAGCCGCAATGATCCCTGCGGGTCTGAAAGCCAGTTCTGAATGGTTCCCGGCAAAAGAGCGTTCAATTGCCGTAGGTTACTTTAACGTCGGCTCTTCTATCGGCGCGATGATTGCTCCACCGCTGGTGGTCTGGGCCATCGTCATGCACAGCTGGCAGATGGCATTCATTATTTCCGGTGCGCTGAGCTTCATCTGGGCGATGTGCTGGCTTGTGTTCTACAAACACCCGCGCGACCAGAAAAAACTGTCTGATGAAGAACGTGATTACATTCTGAATGGTCAGGAATCACAGCATAAAAACGCGACCTCGAAAAAAATGTCGCTCGGTCAGATCCTGCGTAACCGCCAGTTCTGGGGCATCGCGCTGCCGCGTTTCCTGGCAGAACCGGCATGGGGGACCTTCAACGCCTGGATCCCGCTGTTCATGTTTAAAGTCTACGGCTTTAACCTGAAAGAAATTGCGATGTTTGCCTGGATGCCGATGCTGTTTGCTGACCTGGGCTGTATCGTTGGGGGTTACTTACCGCCGCTGTTCCAGCGCTGGTTCGGCGTTAACCTGATCGTTTCGCGTAAAATGGTCGTCACCATGGGTGCATTGCTGATGATTGGCCCAGGGATGATCGGTCTGTTCACCAGCCCATACATTGCTATCGCCCTGCTGTGCGTCGGTGGCTTTGCTCACCAGGCGCTGTCCGGTGCGCTGATCACACTCTCTTCTGACGTGTTTGGTCGTAATGAAGTGGCAACGGCGAACGGTCTGACCGGTATGTCCGCCTGGCTTGCAAGTACGCTGTTTGCGCTGGTCGTCGGCGCACTGGCTGACACCATCGGCTTTAGCCCACTGTTTGCCGTACTGGCGGTATTCGACCTCCTCGGCGCGTTAGTCATCTGGACAGTATTGCAGAACAAATCGGCCAGCGAGGTAGAGTCAGAGTCGCAAACTGGCGATCCCGCTGCGCAAAGTTAACCGGACAAGATTTAACAAGGTTTTGTCATGCTAAGCCGCCAGTTATCTGGCGGCTTTTTTGACGTCGCGAGTGGAGCCGTAATCGTAAAAGTGGTATAACAAATAGAGTCTGCCGTATCATGCCTGGAGCGCATATGGAAATCACTGAACCACGACGTTTGTACCAACAACTTGCCGCTGATCTGAAAGAACGCATTGAGCAGGGCGTCTATCTGGTGGGTGAAAAACTCCCCGCAGAGCGCTTTATCGCCGATGAAAAAAATGTCAGCCGTACCGTGGTTCGTGAAGCGATTATCATGCTCGAAGTTGAGGGCTATGTAGAAGTGCGCAAAGGTTCTGGCATTCATGTCATTTCGAACCAGGCCCGTCACCAGCAGGCCACCGACGAATCGCTTGAATTCGCCAATTATGGTCCTTTCGAGCTGCTTCAGGCTCGTCAGTTAATTGAAAGCAATATCGCTGAATTTGCTGCTACGCAGGTTACCAAGCAAGACATCATGAAACTGATGGACATTCAAGAGCATGCGCGGAATGAAAAATGCTTCCGCGATTCCGAATGGGATCTGCAGTTTCATATTCAGGTCGCGCTAGCCACGCAGAACTCAGCGCTGGCCGCCATCGTGGAAAAAATGTGGACCCAGCGCAGCCACAACCCGTACTGGAAAAAACTGCACGAGCATATCGACGCACGTACCGTCGATAACTGGTGTGATGACCATGATCAAATTCTCAAAGCGCTGATCCGTAAAGATCCCAATGCGGCAAAACTGGCGATGTGGCAGCACCTGGAGAATACCAAAATCATGTTATTCAACGAGACCAGCGATGATTTTGAGTTCAACGCCGATCGTTATCTTTTTGCAGAAAATCCGGTCGTTCATCTCGATACGGCAGTTAACAGCGCTAAATAAGCAATCTTTTCGATGCAGGCGCGACAAAGCGCCTGTTTCTCCTGCTTGGTAAGCATTAGGTATAAAGTGTCAGCCTGTGTAAATCCTCTCGCCTCCCTCCATTGCGATAAGCAAAATCACAGTTCAACAACCGTAATTTCTATAACGGACAACGTTGACCTTTGTTACAATTAGATGCTATTTGAATTTTTGTGTTTGAGAGCTTGCTTACTTCACAACTTTACAGGGAATAGTTCAGGCCGTGAATTTGTGTCAGACCGCGATCCATGTAAAAAACACCAATAAAATTGCGGCGTTACAAACTCCAGAAAACCGGCATGACGACAACCGATTCTCCAGGAATATTGAATGGAACTACTGACTCAATTACTGAATGCTTTATGGGCTCAGGATTTTGAAACGCTGGCCAATCCTTCCATGATTGGCATGCTCTATTTCGTACTATTTACCATTTTGTTTCTGGAAAACGGACTGCTGCCAGCGGCCTTTTTACCTGGCGACAGTCTACTGGTGCTGGTCGGCGTACTTATCGCCAAAGGCGCGATGGGTTTCCCGCAAACGGTACTGCTGCTCACTACCGCAGCCAGCCTGGGTTGCTGGCTTAGCTATATCCAGGGGCGATGGCTGGGGAATACCCGCACAGTACAAAACTGGCTATCTCATCTGCCCGCGCATTACCATCAGCGCGCGCATCATCTGTTCCATAAGCATGGTTTGTCTGCGCTGCTGGTCGGTCGCTTCATCGCGTTTGTCAGAACATTACTGCCGACCATCGCAGGATTGTCCGGCCTGAACAATGCGCGCTTTCAGTTCTTCAACTGGATGAGTGGACTGCTTTGGGTTTTGATTCTCACAACACTTGGTTATCTGCTGGGCAAAACGCCGGTGTTTCTCAAGTATGAAGATCAGCTGATGTCTTGTCTGATGCTGCTTCCTGTGGTGTTACTGGTGTTTGGTCTGGCAGGTTCACTGGTTGTTCTTTGGAAGAAGAAATACGGGAACCGAGGATAAATTATGCTGAAATCATGCATAACGCTCCGACGACTTGCCTGGTCCACCACTTTTATGTTGTTCATTGGCGCGTTGCTCCTGACCTGGTCTGTCATTCGCCAGCAGGAATCAACGCTTGCCATTCGTGCCGTAAACCAGGGAGCCAGCATGCCTGATGGCTTCTCTATCTGGCATCACCTGGATGCCAACGGCATTCGTTTTAAAAGCATCACTCCGCAAAATGACGCACTGCTGATTACCTTTGATTCCAGCGCGCAGAGCGCAGCCGCAAAGGTCGTGCTGGACCGAACGTTACCGCACGGTTTCGTTATTGCTCAGCAGGATGATGATAATCAGGCGGTGCAGTGGTTATCCCGCTTACGTGATACTCCACACCGCTTTGGTTAATTTCCAGGAATCTGAATTAGATCACTCACTTTGGTGATTTCACCGTTTAGCGCCTATGATTAATAAACTGGGCTTATGACCCAACGTTTTATTATTCTGGAGCATCGACCCTAAACGACGAGGTCGAATCACAATGGAAGGTTCAAGAATGAAATACCGCATCGCTTTGGCAATTAGCCTTTTCGCTCTAAGTGCCGGCAGCTACGCCAACACCCTCTGTCAGGAAAAAGAACAAGACATTCAGCGGGAGATTAGCTATGCCGAAAAACACAATAATCAGAGCCGCATCAATGGGCTGAACAAAGCGCTGAGCGAAGTCAGGGCAAACTGTACTGACAGCAAACTGCGCGCCAACCATCAGAAAAAAATCGCCGAGCAGAAAAATGAGATTGCCGAGCGTCAACGTGACTTAGCCGAAGCTAAGCAAAAAGGCGATGCGGATAAGGTCGCAAAGCGCGAACACAAGCTTGCTGAAGCTCAGAAAGAGCTAAAAGAACTCGAGACCCGCGATTACTAAGTACGGTAACTAGCCACTCAACTGGAGAAAACTATGTCGAAAGATAATGCTACGGAAAACCTGCGCGCTGAGCTGAAATCTCTTGCGGATACGCTTGAAGAAGTACTTAGCTCTTCTGGCGATAAGTCGAAGGAAGAGATGAGTAAAATTCGCAGCAAAGCCGAACATGCGCTGCGCGAGAGCCGCCATCGTCTGAGTGAAACCAGCGATGTGATTGCCAAACAGACCCGTGAGGCCGCGGCTAAAGCCGATAACTACGTGCGCGAAAACCCATGGACAGGCGTCGGCATTGGCGCTGCAGTCGGTGTGGTGCTTGGTGTACTGCTGTCGCGCCGTTAACAATGGCTGATTCTCAACACGCACAAGGTCCAGGCAAAGGCGTACTGGGTATTGGACAGCGGATCCTGACGATTCTCGTTGAGATCGTAGAGACGCGGCTGCGGCTGGCCGTCGTTGAGCTGGAAGAGGAAAAAGCCAACCTCATCCAGATCCTGCTGATGCTTGGGCTGACTATGCTGTTCGCGGCGTTTGGCCTGATGAGCCTGATGGTACTTATCATCTGGGCCATTGACCCTCAATACCGCCTGAACGCCATGATTGCCACCACCGTAGTGCTGTTGCTGTTAGCGCTGATTGGCGGGATATGGACGCTGCGTAAAGCGCGTAAAACAACGCTGCTACGCCATACGCGCAATGAACTCGCGAACGACAGGCGGGCTCTGGAGGATGACGCATAATGAGCAGTAAAGTCGAACGTCAACAACGTAAGGCGCAACTGCTTGGACAGATCCAGCAGCAACGGCTGGATCTGTCTGCTACTCGCCGCGACTGGCTGGAAGCCACCGAGGTCTACGATCGTGGCTGGAAGACGCTGTTGAACCTGCGCGGCTGGGTGTTAGTCGGGAGCAGTATTATGGCGGTTCGCACCATCCGTAACCCAAATCTGCTGGTCCGCTGGGCCAAACGCGGCTTTAGCGTCTGGAGCATCTGGCGTCTGGTGAAATCGACCATCAGACAGCAGCAACTGCGCGGCTAATCCCTTCCCTACTCCCAACCTCAAAATTTTTGAAAAATACTGACAGTTTTCCTTGCTAACAATTCTCATTAGCCACGTTTATTATTCTCTTCATCGACAGCAACGACGCGCTCAGCAGCGTCGTTGCACAAAAAACACAATAAGCCGCCTGAGTGGTTTCCTGGAGAGTATGATGAAGAAATTAGAAGATGTTGGTGTACTGGTAGCGCGCATTCTGATGCCAATCCTGTTTATTACCGCAGGTTGGGGAAAAATCACCGGATATGCAGGTACCCAACAGTACATGGAAGCCATGGGCGTCCCAGGATTTATGCTGCCGCTGGTGATTCTGCTTGAGTTTGGCGGCGGTCTGGCAATTCTGTTCGGTTTCCTGACCCGTACTACCGCGCTGTTCACCGCAGGCTTCACGCTGCTGACGGCGTTCCTCTTCCACAGTAACTTTGCGGAAGGTGTGAACTCTCTGATGTTTATGAAAAACCTGACCATCGCAGGCGGCTTCCTGCTGCTGGCTATCACCGGTCCGGGCGCATTCAGTATTGACCGCGTACTGAATAAAAAGTGGTAAGCAAACTATACTGAACACATCAAAAAGCGAGGAGATATCTCCTCGCTTTTGCTATCTGAGGAGACGAAAATCATGGGACAACTGATTGACGGCGTCTGGCATGACACTTGGTACGACACCAAATCAACCGGTGGGAAATTTCAACGTTCTGCATCGGCTTTCCGTAACTGGCTCACCGCAGATGGCACGCCTGGCCAGACCGGTGAAGGTGGCTTTGCTGCCGAAAAAGACCGTTATCATCTGTACGTTTCTCTGGCCTGTCCGTGGGCGCATCGCACATTGATTTTGCGTAAACTTAAAGGGCTGGAACCGTTTATTTCCGTTTCCGTTGTGCATCCGCTAATGCTGGAAAACGGCTGGACCTTTGACGACAACTTCCCAGCGGCAACCGGCGATACCCTGTATCAGCACGAATTTCTTTATCAGCTCTATTTACACGCCGATCCTCACTACAGCGGTCGGGTGACCGTTCCGGTACTGTGGGACAAAAAAAACCACACTATTGTCAGCAACGAATCTGCAGAAATCATCCGCATGTTTAACACTGCGTTTGATGCGCTGGGTGCGAAAGCCGGGGATTACTATCCACCTGCCCTGCAAAGCAAAATCGACGAGCTGAACGGCTGGATTTATGACAACGTCAATAACGGCGTGTATAAAGCGGGATTTGCCACCAGCCAGGAAGCCTACGACGATGCCGTGGAAAAAGTCTTTCAATCTCTGGCACGACTGGAGCAGATCCTGGGTCAGCATCGCTTCCTGACCGGTGACCAGCTAACTGAGGCCGATATTCGCCTGTGGACCACGCTGGTGCGCTTTGATCCGGTTTATGTCACCCACTTCAAGTGCGACAAACACCGCATCAGTGATTACCTGAATCTGTACGGTTTTCTGCGCGATATCTACCAGATGCCGGGCATTGCGGAGACCGTCAACTTTGACCATATCCGTCATCACTACTTCCGTAGCCACAAAACAATCAACCCGACCGGTATTATTTCAATCGGCCCGTGGCAGGATCTCAGCGAACCTCATGGGCGTGACGAGCGTTTCGCCTGATTTACACTGGCCTCCGCTTATTCCTCCAGGCTACCGGGTCGGGCGCGAGGAAACGTCCCTGTAAAACGCGCCCTGAACCCGCATCCATGCGGGTTCTCCCGGCCTTACGGAAACACGTCGGCAATTTTCAGCCGGACCAGCCCACACCTGACCATCTGCGTTTTTTTTGAATATATCTGAACAGCAAATCAGATTTAACTGGAAGTCAGAGCATTACAGCGATGACCCCGGTCCGGCTGAAAATCGATGAGGCGTTGACGGCTGACCGGGGCTGCCCGCAGGGATGCGGGCAGAGGGGACGGCCTGCATGGACGCAGGCTCGGCCCCGACCCGACAGGCAGACGGAATAAGACGAATACATCGCGCAGCGACGATTTTCCCGCCGGGAGCCTGGGTTGCAAGGGAGGCGGCGGTGAGCCTCCCTTGCCCGTTCACGGGTATAAAGATATCAGAGAAGCAACGCACATGAGGTGAACGGAACCCTGAGCAAGAATCACATGTTCACCATACATGCTTAACTGATCGGCATTGCCCGTTTGGAGGCCAAATAATTAACAACACAAATATTTACCAGCATTCCATTCGCAGCTATTCTTAATTTGATTGCTTTAAAAACAAGTAATTGAACGCAGAACGAGGCAAAAATGGATTGGTATTTAAACGTATTAAAGAATTACTTTGGTTTTGGTGGCCGCGCGCGTCGTAAAGAATACTGGATGTTTGTGCTGGTCAACATCATCTTCACGTTCGTGCTGGGTATTCTGGACAGAATGTTTGGCTGGGAGCGCGCCGGAGGAGAAGGCATATTAACGACGATTTACGGGGTTCTGGTCTTTATTCCGTGGTGGGCGGTACAGTTCCGGCGTTTACATGACACGGATCGTTCAGCCTGGTGGCTGCTGGTGCTATTGATCCCGATCGTCGGCTGGTTGATCATCATTATTTTCAACTGTCAAAACGGCACTCCGGGGAGTAACCGCTTCGGCGCTGACCCCAAACAGTTATCCTGAATTTAAATACGCCCCTTCCGTTGGAGGGGCGTATTTCTTATTTACCCGCAAACAGCTTGGGAATTTCTCGCAGACACCAGGATTTCGCCTCGCCCATGCTGTCACGACGCCAGGCCATAATAATATCTATCTCGCTTGTCGATTCCGGACTAACGACCCGCAGTCGACCAGCTGCAATATCCTCTTCCACCAGCGGGTACGGCATTGTCGCTACGCCCAATCCGGCCAACAGCGCCTGACGTTTATCTTCTATCGTACTCACCGTCAGACGCGGCTGTTTATCCAGCAATTGAACCGTGAGTACCGGACGCTCACGGGCGGTATCCGCCACAGCGATCCCACGGTATTTCACGCGGGTGACTTCCGATAACGGTTCCGGCTCCTGATGGATAGGATGATCCGGTGCCGCCACATACACGTTCATCAGCGAGTACAGCTTGCGCGAGTTGATTTCGGAAGATGAGCGAAAATGCATATCCGGCGCAATCACGATATCCGCCCGCCCCTGCTCAAGACGCTCCCACGCCCCGGCCAGAACTTCGGTAATAACGGAAAGCTGGGTATTGGCCTTCCCGGCCAGTCTGTCGATCAGCGGGAAAAACGCCGCCGTTGGCACCAGTGCTTCGGTAACGATAGTCAAATGCGTTTCCCATCCGCGAGCCAACGCTTCGGCATCAGTAGTCAGCTTATCCGCAGCTTCCAGCAGTACGCGCCCACGCTCCAGCAGCATACGCCCGACGTTAGTGAATTTTGTGCGGTGGCCTGAACGGTCAAACAGCACTACGTCCAGCTCTTCCTCCAGCTTCTGCATGGTATAGCTAAGTGCGGAAGGCACGCGCCCCAGTTCGTCTGCTGCGGCGGCAAAGCTGCCGCGCCTGTCTATTGCGTCCATGACGCGTAACGCCTCAAGCGTTAAAGCCCTTTCTTTAGCCATCTCGTTCTCATTCAGGAAATTTGAACATACCAGGCAGAATATCTGGCTAACAATGCAGCGTCTAGCCATTTAACATAAAAGGAAGTAAAGAGAGGTCAAGAACTATGATTACTACCCGTACAGCCAAACAATGCGGGCAAGCAGACTACGGCTGGCTGCAGGCCCGTTATACCTTCTCCTTTGGACACTATTTTGATCCTAAACTGCTGGGTTATGCCTCGCTGCGTGTTCTGAACCAGGAAGTTCTGGCACCGGGGGCCTCTTTCCAGCCACGGACCTATCCGAAGGTGGATATCGTCAATCTGATCCTTGAAGGGGAAGCAGAGTACCGAGACAGCGAAGGCAACCATATCAAGGCCAAAGCAGGCGAAGTTTTACTGCTCGCGACACAGCCCGGGATTAGCTATAGCGAACACAATATCAGCAAAGACAAACCGTTAACGCGGATGCAGCTCTGGCTGGACGCCTGCCCGCAGCGTGAAAACGCCTGCGTACAGAAAGCCACGCTGGGTACCGGTAAGCATCAGCTGCTGGCCTCGCCGGACGGTGAACAAGGCAGCCTGCATCTGCGTCAACAGGTATGGGTGCACCACGTTGAACTGCAGCAAGGTGAATCGCTGAGTTTTCAGTTACATGGGCCACGCGCTTATTTACAGTCGATTCACGGCAGATTCCATGCGGTGACGTCTGGCGCCGAAAAAGAAGCGCTCACCTGTGGCGATGGGGCATTTATTCGTGACGAAACTAACATAACGTTAGTCGCCGATACCCCGCTGCGCGCTTTGCTGATAGATTTGCCCGTATAGTCAGGGAAAACAATGGAGTACGACTGTTGAGCAAGAAATCATCAAAAAAACGCCAGCCGCAGGTTGAGCTGAAAAAACAGGAAACAGTTGCCTTCGGCTATGAAGAAATGCTGACAGAGCTGGAAGCGATTGTGGCCGATGCTGAGCTACGGCTGGAAGACGAAGAAGCCGCCTGAAAAGGCGGCTTAGACTTATTCCGGGTGGCGGCAACGCCTTACCCGACCTGGAGATTAATGCGCCTTACTGGCCATGATCTCAATGATCTGCTTGTCGGTTTCCTGCATCGACCGACACGCCAGTGCACACAGGTTAGCGATAGATTGTTCCACGTTATGCGCCACAATCCCTTCGTTTCCGGTTACGGCAGTATCATCCAGTGCCATCAGCACCGCTTTCCACGCCGCAGATGCGCTGGTTGAGACTTTCATCGCGCAGCTGTTTGAAGCGCCATCGCAAATCATTCCGCTCACGTCGCCAATCATGCTGCTGATCGCCATCGCGATGGTGTTGTAGCGGCCATCCACGATCCATGCCATCCCCGCTGCTGCGCCCATCGCCGCCGTAGTTGCCGCGCATAGCGCAGACAAACGCGGAAGCTGATGATGGATGTAAATAGCGCTCAGGTGAGACAACATTAGCGCCCGCGCCAGTTTCTCCTCATCCGCGCCAAAGTGCTCGGCCACCACCATGACCGGAACTGTCGCGGTAATACCCTGATTGCCGGATCCGGAGTTGCTCATGGCCGGCAGCGTCGCCCCGCCCATTCGCGCATCCGATGCCGCACTGGTACGGATCAAAATAGAGGTGGAGAGATCGTTCGCCAGCAGGCCACGCGCGCACTGCTTCTCAAGCGTGGTTCCGATGTGCAAGCCCCAGTTACCGCGCAGCCCTTCCTGAGACAGCGCACCGTTCAGCTTTGCCGCATCAAGAATAAAGCGGATCGACTCAAACGGTACCGCGTTCACGAACGCCAGAATCTCTTCCAGCGAGGTGTGAGACAATACCGCCAGCGGCGACTCCAGCTCCTCTTCCTGAGCATTCTGTTCTGTGGTGAACACTACACCCTTATTGGTCTCGATGTGGACTATGTTGGTATGACCGCCCACAATCGTCACGCACACCCATCCTTCAGCGCTGTAAACCTTCGCGCGGGAAAAGAGGATATCCTCGCAAGGTTCCTGCAGCATCACCGCAACCTTGCCAGCGCTCAACATCGCTTTCGCATCAGCGATTGCTTGGGGCGACGCATCTTTCAGTACCTCTAAACCAGCACGGGCATTTCCCCCCAGCGCACCCAGCGCCGCCGCGACAGGTAACCCGACCATTCCAGTACCCGGCACGGTAACGCCCATGCCGTTTTTCATCAGGTTCGGTGAGACCCACGCATCGATACGTTCAACCGCGCCGTCCAGCTCAGAGGATGCGACCGCTGCCGCCAGCGCCAGAGAGATAGGTTCCGTACAACCCAGCGCAGGCTTAACCTCTTCCTGTACCGCGCGGATAAAACTATCCCATAATGGATTCAATGTAGTCTCAAACATAACAACAACCTTTGCTCAGATAACTCAGGAAAATGCCAGGAACGGAGAAACGCACAGCAGCAGGCCCGTGATAATAATCAGATACAGGGAAGCGCCTTTGTATTTGTGCAGTGAAGGAACTTTGTAGACCAGCCAGGCCGGGATCAGACAACCCACCATGCCGAAGATAGGACTACAAATAGAGGTGAAGCTCAGTACCGGCGCATTGAGCACAATTGCACTCCAGGCCAGCAGGATGGCAAAAATCATAATGCCGCGCTGAACCAGGGTTTCGTTGATTTTCTCGGCTGGCATTTTGCGGCGCAGCACGTTCATTACGATCCCCTGAGTCGCTTCACGGAAACCTAAGTAGACGCCGAAGAAAGCGGTCATAACGGCAAAGATGTTCAAAACTACGCTGACGATTTTCACCCAACCAGCACCCGCACCGCTGATAAACTGCGCGGCAATCGCCAGAGCGGAAATATTCTGCTCATAAGCTTTAACCGCTTCGTCATGGCCCATCGCCAACGTGAAGGAAACGGCGTAGAAAAAGACGGTCACGAACAGAATGCCGAACGCGATATTCATCGCTCGCAGGGCTTTATGGCGCGCCACTTCAATGGATTTGTTGCGAGAACGATACGAGATAACCATCGGGCTTAATGTCTGAATAAACAGAATTGAGGTCAGCGTAAATGGCAACGTTATGATCGCGTTTTTGATCAGAAGCGCCATCGGCGGCAGTAAACCTACGTTATACAAATGCCACATCCCAACCATCGATACGCCAAGCGCTGCCACTACCAGCAGCTTGGTCAGCACCATGCCAGTGGAGATTTTAAACAGCAGTTTTTCCCCGCGTGACGAGATGGCCACCAGGATGCAAATCAGCACCAGGCCATAGAACGGGCTGTCGGACAGTAAACCTTCAGTAACGCCAAACGTGTGCAGATAAGAGGCGCTATCGTTGGTGATGGCGGTGGAATAGACAAACATCCAGATAACCAGCATCACAAAATACAACGCACCTAACAGGATGCCCCAGTTCTTACCCAGATAGCCGCTGATCACGCTTGGGTAATCTTTACATTCCGGGGACTCAGCCAGCGTATTGATAAACAGACGCTGGAACAGATACATGGCTGGGTAGCCAATGATAGAGGACAGCAAGAACACCCACAGCCCCATTAACCCGACCTGGACAGGAAGAAAAACAATCCCCGCGCCAATTGCCATACCGATACTCATAATGACCCAGCCAGTGTCCATGCTGTCGAATTTAATGGCTTCACGCCATTCACTTTCGGTCATCCCCGCCCGACGCGCCGGAGCAGATGCGTCGAGTATTACGCTGTTATTCGTTGCCGTTTCCATAAAAATCTCGCTCAAAATGTAGGGTAAGGTTTTATTATTTTTCCGTTCCGCATCAATGCGATACGCGGTACGAGTCGTGCAGGCGAGTTCGTTAGAATGGAGAAATCATACGCCGAGGGTCAGAGAAAAACTTCACATAAATACCCACTCATTTCATAATGTTTAATAAAATTTTTCTATTTTATATTTACAAAATGGGATTAATTCCCCTTTTTGAAGCGGATCACAACAAAAAAAAGGGCGCACTCAAGTGCGCCCAAAGGAGAAATAAACACAAATTTAGTTAAGTGCAAATCACTTTGATAGCCAGACCACCACGTGACGTTTCACGGTATTTGTCGTTCATATCTTTGCCCGTTTCATACATGGTCTCGATCACTTTATCGAGCGAAACGCGTGGCTCAGATGTTCGACGTAGCGCCATACGCGCGGCGTTGACGGCTTTTACCGCGTTGATCGCATTGCGCTCAATACACGGTATTTGCACTTGTCCGGCGACCGGATCGCAGGTCAGTCCCAGGTTATGCTCCATGGCGATTTCCGCCGCAATACACACCTGAGACGGGCTACCGCCGAGCAACTCGGTCAGCCCAGCTGCTGCCATTGAACAAGCAACGCCAATCTCACCCTGGCAGCCCACTTCGGCACCCGAAATCGAGGCGTTCATCTTATACAGCGCACCTATCGCCCCCGCAGCCAGTAAGTAGCGGGCAATGGAGTTTGCATTCACCGGGCGGCGGAACTTGTCGTAATAGGCCAGGACAGCAGGGATAATCCCACATGCTCCATTGGTCGGTGCCGTCACAACCCGGCATCCGGCGGCGTTTTCTTCGCTCACGGCCAGCGCAAACATGTTGATCCAGTCGATAACGTTCATCGGGTCGCTGGACAGGTTATCGCTGGAAACCAGCAACCGACGTAATGCCACGGCGCGGCGCGGGACGTTCAGTGGACCCGGCAGAACGCCTTCGGTGTTCATGCCGCGCTCAATTCCAGCGTGCATAACGTCCCAGATAGCAGCAAAGCCAGCATCGATTTCTTCTTTGCTGCGCATCGCCAGTTCGTTTTGCATCATCAGGCCGGAAACAGACAGCCCGTTGCGCTCGCACAATTTCAGCAGTTCGCTGGCGGAATGAAAATTGTAGGGCACGTGTGCTTCAACATCATGCGCCTGACCAAATTGCTCCTCTTCAACGATAAAACCACCGCCGATGGAGTAATAGGTTTTGCTTAATAGCGTCTCGGTGCCGTTCCATGCGGTGATGCGCATACCATTTTCATGGCGCGGCAGCGTTTCGGTATGAAAGAGGATATTTTCATCTGGAGAGAAATCGACAACATGCGTGCCCCCTGCAACCGGTAAACGTCCGGTACGGGCCACTTCCTGAGTAAAACCAGCGATTGAATCTATATTAACATTTTGTGGACTGTTACCTGCCAGTCCCATCATGATGGCGACATCTGTTGCATGACCTTTTCCGGTCAGGGAAAGCGATCCATAAAGATCGACCACAATATGTGTAGCCTTGGGAAGTTCCCCGCAGCTGACCAACAGATCGATAAAGCTTTTACCTGCATTCATTGGCCCCACGGTATGGGAGCTGGAAGGTCCAATGCCAATCTTAAAAATATCGAATGCGCTAATCATATCCACACCCTCGGATTGCCGTTCAGTGAAGACCAGGTTTCACACTCATTAAGGATCGGGGCGATCCTGAGATCGCCCCGCAAGGGATTACAGCGTGTCGCCACGTACGGCGATGGCTTCAATCTCCAGCTTCACATCCTTTGGTAAGCGGGCGACCTGCACGCAGCTGCGCGTAGGGTAGATTGCCTTATGCTCATCAAAGAACTGCTGGTACACCTGATTGATGGTGGCGAAGTCGTTCAGGTCGGAAACGAAAACGGTGGTCTTGACGATATCGCTCACTTTCAAACCTGCAGACTCGACAATCGCTTTCACGTTTTCCAGGCTTTGACGCGCCTGATCGGATACGTTTTCAGCCACTTCACCAGTCTGTGGACACACCGGGATTTGACCTGATGTCAACACCATGCTGCCCAGATCCACACCCTGTACGTAAGGCCCAATCGCCCCTGGCGCACATTCGGTTGCAATAACTTTTCTCATAGTCCCTCCGGCGTCAGAGCGCCTGGGTGAAAGTACGTGAAATAACATCCTGCTGCTGTTCGCGGGTCAGCGCGTTGAAGCGCACCGCATAGCCAGACACGCGGATCGTCAGGTTCGGATAGTTTTCCGGGTGCTCAATGGCATCCATCAACATTTCACGGTTCATAACGTTAACGTTCAGATGCTGCCCACCTTCCACATGCGCTTCATGGTGGAAGTAACCGTCCAGCAGACCGACCAGGTTGGTTTTACGCACTCCATCCTCTTTGCCCAGCGCTGCCGGTACAATGGAGAAGGTGTACGAGATACCGTCTTTGGCATAGGTGAACGGCAGTTTGGCGACCGAGGTTAACGACGCCACCGCACCTTTACGATCGCGGCCGTGCATCGGGTTTGCCCCTGGCGCAAACGGCGTACCCGCGCGACGTCCGTCCGGCGTGTTACCAGTTTTCTGTCCGTACACCACGTTGGAGGTGATGGTCAGAATGGACTGCGTCGGCACCGCGTTACGGTAGGTTGGCAACACTTTAATTTTCTTCATAAAGCGTTCGACCAGGTCGCAGGCAATACTGTCCACGCGCTCGTCGTTGTTGCCGTATTGCGGATAGTCGCCTTCGATTTCAAAATCAATCGCCAGACCGTTTTCATCGCGAATCGGTTTCACGCGAGCATATTTGATAGCCGACAGAGAATCCGCCGCCACGGACAGACCCGCCATACCACAGGCCATTGTGCGATAGACATCACGATCGTGCAGCGCCATCAGCGAAGCTTCGTAGCTGTACTTGTCGTGCATGTAGTGGATGATGTTCAGCGCGCTGATGTACTGCACGGCCAGCCAGTCCATAAAGTGGTCCAGGCTCTCCATCACCGTGTCGTAGTCCAGCACGTCATCCATCAGTGGTGCCGTTTTCGGCCCGACCTGGATTTTCAGCTTCTCATCCACGCCGCCGTTGATTGCGTACAGCAACGTTTTAGCGAGGTTGGCACGCGCCCCGAAGAACTGCATTTGTTTACCGATAACCATCGGGCTGACGCAGCAGGCAATGGCATAGTCATCGCTGTCAAAGTCGGCACGCATCAAATCGTCGTTTTCATACTGCAAAGACGAGGTGATGATAGACACCTGGGCGGCGTACTTTTTAAAGGCGATTGGTAGCTGTTCAGACCACAGCACCGTCAGGTTCGGCTCTGGTGCCGGGCCCATGGTGTGCAGCGTATGCAGATAACGGAACGAGTTTTTCGTCACCAGCGTGCGGCCATCAAGCCCCATACCACCGATAACTTCGGTCGCCCAGATAGGGTCGCCTGAGAACAGGGTGTCGAATTCCGGCGTACGCAAGAAGCGCACCATACGGATCTTCATAATGAAGTGGTCGATCAGCTCCTGCGCCTGCTGCTCGTTTAAAATTCCCGCTTTGAAATCACGCTCAATGTAGATGTCGAGGAACGATGCGGTACGGCCCAGCGACATCGCGCCGCCGTTCTGCGATTTCACCGCAGCCAGGTAAGCAAAGTACACCCACTGCACCGCTTCTTGCGCATTACGCGCCGGGCGGGAGATATCGCAGCCATACTTCGCAGCCATTTCCTGCATTTGCAGCAGAGCGCGACGGTGCTCAGACAGCTCTTCACGCAGACGAATCGTGGCTTCAAGATTCTGGCCCCACTCCAGGTTCGACTGGAGATCGGCAAACTGCAGTTCACGCTCGCGCACCAGGTAGCGAATACCGTACAGCGCCACGCGGCGATAGTCACCGATGATACGGCCACGACCATAGCCGTCCGGCAGACCGGTCAGCACGCCGGATTTACGGCAGCGCAGCATATCCGGAGAGTAGGCGTCGAATACGCCCTGGTTATGGGTTTTACGCAGTTCAGTAAACTGGTATTCAAAATCAGCATCCATCTCACGACCATAAGCATCAAAAGAGCTTTTGATCATGTTGATGCCACCAAACGGATGCAGAGCGCGCTTGAGCGGCTTATCCGTTTGCAGACCAACGATTTTTTCCAGTTCTTGTTCAATATAACCCGCATCATGCGCGGTTATCGTGGTAGCAATATTAGTATCGAAATCAACCGGCGCGTGCGTCGAGTTTTCAATACGGATGCCCGCCATCACTTTTTCCCACAATGCAGTGGTCGCAGGCGTTGCTTCGGCGAGGAAAGATTCATCCCCTTCATAAGGCGTATAGTTGTGCTGAATAAAATCACGGACATTAATTTCTTCTTTCCAGTCCGTACCTTTAAAGCCATTCCAGGCTTCGGCATACAGCATATCGCTGGTATCGATATTTACCTTCATGAAAAATAATCTCTCTGCTGAAAATTAATTATGCAAATGCTACTGGAGTATTAATTTTGCCTAACGCAATGGCATCACGTGCAATCATTTTCTCTTCATTTGTGGGAATAACCGCACAAATAACACGAGCATCTTTATTTGAGATAATTCTTTCACCATGGGAATTTGGCAGACTATTCATTTCGTTGTCGATATTCACGCCTAAAACGGCAAGGTGCTCAATAACCAGACGACGAATTAATACCGAGTTCTCACCTATTCCACCAGTGAAAATAATCCCATCAAGACGATGCAACGATGCGGCATGCCCGGCGATATGACGCGCGATACGATGCACAAACGTTTTAATCGCCAGCTGCGCACGCTCATGTCCCTCGTGCCAGGCTTTTTCTAACGTACGTAAGTCAGAGGACAAACCGGAAATACCCAGTAAACCGGACTCTTTATTCACTACGCGCTCAAGGTCGCTCAGCGTCTGGTTGGTTTCGCTGGCAATCCACGCCATCGCGCCGAAATCGACGTCGCCGCTGCGTGTCCCCATCATCAACCCTTCCAGCGGCGTCATGCCCATTGAGGTATCAACGCTCTGCCCGTTACGCACCGCACAGATTGACGCACCGTTCCCCAGGTGAGCCACAACCAGACCCGAGTCATCACTCTGCAGGTCAAGAAGGTCATGCGCTTGCTGAGAAACATAGCGATGCGACGTGCCGTGGAAGCCGTAACGACGAACGCCCAACTCTTCGAAATATTTCCACGGTAAACCGTACAAATAGGCTTCAGGGGCCATCGTCTGGTGGAAGCTTGTATCAAATACCGCAACCTGCTGTCGGCCAGGGAAAAGGTGCTGAGCAGATTCGATCCCACTCAGGTTCGCATAATTATGTAACGGTGCTAGCGGCGATACCCGGCGGATATTATCGATAACTTCGTCAGTAATAATTGCTGATTCGGTAAAGATATTTCCGCCGTGGGCAATGCGGTGGCCAATTAAGGCCACGCTGTCCATTAAATTACGTTTCTCTAGTTCAACGGCAATTGCTTTTAATGCGTCTTCGTAGCTGTGGTGAGCCAGCTTAGCTGGCTCTCCTCCATTAATTGCTATGAACGCATTTTCAGAGTTAATACCGTCCGCGATTCCCGCCATTAAAACTTCACAGTTAGCTGCATCCAGCACTGAGAATTTAATGGAAGACGAACCACAGTTAATAACCAGTACTACCGGAAACTCATTCATTTCACTACTCCGCTCATCCTGAGCTTAAGGATTAAAACAGTTTGTAGACAATGTTCAGGATGGTCAGCAGACCAATCACGGTAACAAACACGTTATCCAGACGGCCACGGTATTTCGCCAGTGATGGCGCTTTACGGATGGCATACATCGGCAGCAGGCAGAGCAGAGAGGCAATAATCGGCGCGCCCATTGCTTCAATAAGGTCCAGGATGTTCGGGTTGGCGTAAGCCACAACCCAGGTGGAGCCCATGATGAAGATCATGCTGATGGTGTTCAGTTTGCCGGCGGAAACTTTGGTCTTATCGCCTTTGTAACCAAACTTCAGCACCAGACCGTTCAGACCTTCCAGCGTACCCAGGTAGTGGCCGAAGAACGATTTGAAGATAGCAACCAGGGCGATAATAGAAGCACCGTATTCCAGAACGGTCGCGAAGGTGGACTTCGTCCCGGACAGTGAAGCGAAGTGGTTCGCCAGATAAGACAGTACTGGAATGTTCTGCGCTTTCGCATCCGCCATGTTTGCCGGAGATAGCGTGAACAGGCAGCTAAAGGCGAAGAACATTACCACCGCAACCATCAGCATACTGGCGCGGGAGATGATTTTAGAACATTTCTGCTCGGTAAATTCGCGACCGAAATCTTTCTCATACTCTTCGCGTTTAGAGACCACGAAGGAAGAAACGATTGGCGAAAAGTTGAAAGAGAACACCATGATGGAAATACCCAGCCATACGGTAACCAGGATGCCGTCATGGCCAGTCAGAGCGATATTGCTGATATCAACCTGATCGATAACCGCAGAGTTCCAGTAAGGAATCAGTGACAGAGAGATAAGCACCAGGCTGGCAATGAACGGCCATACCAGGTAGCTCATCACTTTAACCATCAGATCTTTACCAAACCAGATGACGAATGCCATCAGCAGCAACAGGAACAGCGCCACGAAGCCACGGTTCAATGCTGGCATTTGCAGCTGGTTTTCCCAGAAGGTCATAAAGGTGTTGGTAATGGTGACGCCATAAATCCACAGCAGCGGACAAATCGCAAAGAAGTAGAGGAACGTGATAACCACGCCGCCCGTTTTACCAAAGTGCTCTTCAACCGTTTCTGTGATGTTACCGGAAGGATTAGAACCGGAAAGACACAGGCGTGCCAGCGCACGGTGGCAATAGAACGCGATGGGGTATGCTAACACCAGCATGATCAGAATGGGGATCAGTCCGCCAAAACCTGCGCGGATAGGGAAGAACAGCACCCCAGCGCCGATGGCTGTACCAAATAAACCCAGTGTCCAGGTGGTGTCCGATTTGCGCCAGGACGACTGTTTTGTCTGGCTGGATACAATGCTATCAGTAGTACTCATATCCTATCCTCAACGAAGTATATTAAGCGTCAACTAAACCAGTAATTTGAGATACACGAGAAAGGTCGATATTACCGCCAGAAATAATGCTGACTGTTTTTCTGTTCTGGATATAGCTATCTAATTTCCCGCTTAATAATGCTGCGCATGCCAGCGCACCGGCACCTTCAGTTACAACTTTATTTCGCTGAATTAATGCCACCATGCTGTTGCGAATTTCATCTTCGCTGACCAGGACAATGTCATCCACCAACTCACGAACGATTTCATACGTTAAAGTACCCGGGCGAGAGACGTCACAACCATCTGCCAGGGTGCCGGTCGTTCGGTGCGTGGTTATTTCTCCAGCGTGGAAAGAAGCCGCCATGCCGTGAACGTTTTCAGACTGCACGCCAATAATTTTAATGGTCGGGTTAATAGATTTAATTGCCACCGCAATACCCGCAATCAGACCACCACCGCCAATTGGCACAATCACGTTATCGACATCGTACAGGTCTTCCAGAATTTCCAGACCAATAGTGCCCTGGCCAGCAATAACTTTCGGGTCATCATATGGTGGAATAAAGATACGGCCTTCCGTTTCCACAATCTCGCTAACCTTAGCGATGGTGTCGTTGAAGTTGTCGCCATGCAGCACAACTTCCGCGGAATAATCGCAGGTTGCCGCTACTTTAGACTTCGGTGCGCCTTTCGGCATCACCACTTTGCCGTCGATACCGAGCATAGCGCAGGAGAGAGAAACCCCTTGCGCATGGTTACCTGCAGAGCAAGCCACCACGCCCTTCATTCTTTCGGCTTCTGTTAAGGAACTGAGCTTGTTAAAAGCGCCACGGATTTTAAATGAACCGGTACGCTGCATGTTTTCAAACTTGAGGAAAATTTCCCCTTTGCAACGTTCACTAAAATAGTTAGAGCGAGGCATTCCCGTTTTATAAATTTTCCCCGCCAGTCTTTTTTTCGCTTCGAGGATATCTTCAATTGCAACTGGGAGATCGTATGTAATGTGCATTAGAACCTCTTACTAGGGTATTAAAGTAAATAGATAGCCGTGACCATTGTCAGATATAGACAGATGGCGTTTATTTTTTGTTAAAACAATTTCAATCTTTAATCAATTTCAATTAATTGCCTTCGTCTCCGACAATTATATGATGAATACTCTTTGGCTAATTCCACCAAAATAGATGCTGCTTTTTTAATTCGATAATTTTTCGACCACACGGCGGCATAACGCGCGACGGGTAAAGTTTCTTGTACCGGGATAGTAATAAACTGGTTTGAGCCAAACGGTGTGGTCATATCGCAGGGAATTACTGTTAAGAAATCAGCATTGAGAACAAGATTATAAATGGTGACGACGGAGTCAGTATTAACGATGTTTTCACTGCTGATGCCATTATTCTGTAACGTGGTAAGAAGTTCGCTGTAGTACCCCATATTCGTTTGTGGCAACACCCACTGTTCGTTTTTCAACGCGCTCAGCGAGGTGATGCCGGTGCATGTTCGGGACTTGCTGGCAACCAGGATAAAGTCTGACTCAAAGAGCGGCTCCACATGCAGATCGTGCAGTTTCATCTCATCGCTCAGCGTACCGATGGCAAAATCCAGACGCCCGTCACGGATTGCCGGTAAGAACGAGGAGAGCTGAGCTTCATACATAGAAACCTGTGCTTTCGGGAATACCTCTTTGAATTTTTTAATCATGCCGGACATGATGGTGAAGGCAATCAGTGAAGGAAAACCAAACGACACATCAACGACCGCATTGCTCGTCATGCTGTTCATCTCATCAACCATGTTTTTCATTTCACGGGTAATTGATTCAGACCATGAGAGCATCACCTGACCTGCCTGAGTCAATGTCACACCAGTATTTTTACGCACAACTAACTCAATACCAAAATAAGCCTCAACATCGTTGATGATTTTACTGACAGCGGGTTGAGTTAAACCTAATTCTTTTGCAGCTGAGCCGATAGAACCGCTTCTAATGACTTCCTGAAAGACCACTAAGTGCTGTGTTTTAGGGAGTGTAATAGTATTCATATCGACCTGCGTTAATTACTTTGTTGACGGCAGGAAGTGTATCAAATTAAGCAAACAAGGATATGTGCTACCCCTCACAAATCCCCTTGACTTACATTTTGTAAGACTATTATGAGAATTGAAATCCTTTATTAATCAGATAGATATTAAATACCAATCTCACTTTACCCTGACTTTAATCAAAAAAAGATGGGGGGATAACGATTTTTTATGGCTATAACATCGCCATTTTATCTGTTATTTCTAAAAACCAGGAAAGGCTATATTTCAATCAATTACAGCGCAATTATCGGGCAGAATGACACTTAAATTTAATGAGTAATTTATCAAATATAATTATATTTTACCGTTTGTGGTAATTAAATAACGTCATGCATCACATTTTTTCGCCATATTTGTTTGTAAAGAAACATTGCGTTTATTAAAATTCAATCTATATAATACAAATAATTATCACATGCAACATTATATTAACACTAATTTTGTACACTTTATTAGCGCGTAATTTTGTGATGGCGATCGATTGCGTTCGATTATTCTCGATAAAAACGTATCGCGCAGCGTTTTGTGCTAGCCATCACAAAAACGGAAATATCCCACAACGCATTCCCTCAAATAAAAGACGTTCAGCGCATAAATAAAGGTCAAATAAAGAGTAGATGAAGAGAAAATAAACGCCAGAATCGTGTTAAACCAAGCGTAACGCGACAGGTAAAACGTCTGCCGGATGGCGGTGTAAACAACTTATCCGGCCTACAAAACCCGTTCCAGCCATCCCTGTAGGCCTGATAAGCGCAGCGCCATCAGGCATAACAACCTGCCCAGAAAGCAAAAAAACCATCAAAGCGAGGTTTTATAAAGAGTGAAGCTGACCGATAAGCCGCGTTCTTTTGAGCATAGCGTCGTGGACAGTCATTCATCTGGCCTATACGGAAAGCAAAAAACCCATCAAAGCGGGGTTTTATAAAGAGTGAAGCTGACCGAGAAGCCGCGTTCTTTTGAGTATAGCGTCGTGGACAGTCATTCATCTGGCCTATCCGGAAAGCAAAAAACCCGCCGAAGCGGGGTTTCATAAAGAGTGGAGCTGACCGATAAGCCGCGTTCTTTTGAGCATAGCGTCGTGGACAGTCATTCATCTGGCTTATCCGGAAAGCAAAAACCCCGCCGAAGCGGGGTTTTATAAAGAGTGAAGCTGACCGATAAGCCGGGTTCTGTCGTGGACAGTCATTCATCTAGGCCAGCAATCGCTCACTGGCTCAAGCAGCCTACCCGGGTTCAGTACGGGCCGTACCTTGTGAACCCCTATTTGGCCTTGCTCCGGGTGGAGTTTACCGTGCCACGGACTGTTACCAGCCGCGCGGTGCGCTCTTACCGCACCCTTTCACCCTTACCTGATCCCACTTGCGTGGGCCATCGGCGGTTTGCTCTCTGTTGCACTGGTCGTGGGTTTCCCCCCCAGGCGTTACCTGGCACCCTGCCCTATGGAGCCCGGACTTTCCTCCCCTCCGCCCGTCTCCCCCGAAGAGGACGACGACGAAGCGGCGACTGTCTGGTCAGCTTCGGCGCGCAGTATAGAGGGTTTGCGGGGTAATGTCACCCCGCACTGCGCATTCCTATCGCTAACGTGGCGGCGATGTTTCTTGAAGCGCGATAAATATTATCAAATGCCCCACGGAAGGCCTCTTCCAGCGTGCTGATGCTGGTCAATACGCTAAACACCGCATCGATACCATATTGATGCACCACTTCCACATCGCGCGTCAGGCTGCCGCCAATACCAATTACCGGTTTGTGGTATTTCTTCGCGACATTCGCCACGCCAACCGGCACTTTGCCGTGAATACTCTGGCTGTCGATGCGTCCTTCGCCGGTCACCACCAGCGTACAGTCGTGAATATGCTCTTCCAGATTGAGGGCCTGAGTCACAATCTCTATCCCACTGCGCAGCTCCGCGCCTAAAAATGCCATTAACGCGGCGCCCATACCACCGGCAGCCCCCGCCCCGGGAACATCCTTCACGTCTACCCGCAGCGATTTTTTAATGATGTCGGCGTAGTGAGAAAGATTGCGGTCCAGTTCGAGAATGCGTTCTTCCGTCGCCCCTTTCTGCGGGCCGAAGATGCGCGAAGCGCCAGTATCACCTGTGAGCGGATTGGTCACATCGCAGGCCACGCGAATGGAGCAGGTTTTTAATCGCGGATCCAAACCGGAAATGTCGATGCTGTTGAGGCTCATCAGACTGCCGCCCCCGTAGCCAATCTCTGTCCCGTTAGCGTCGCAAAGTTTCGCGCCCAGAGCCTGCACCATACCCGCGCCACCATCGTTGGTTGCGCTACCGCCAATACCGATAATAATGCTCTGCGCCCCGCTATCCAGTGCCTGCAAAATCAATTCCCCGGTACCGCGTGACGTGGTGACTAATGGGTTACGCTTATCGGGAGGTACTAACGCCAGACCGCTGGCTGCCGCCATTTCGATAAACGCAGTTTTACCATCTCCGGACATGCCCCAGCAGGCATTCACTTTTTCGCCCAGCGGCCCCGTCACCCACGCGGAATATTCACTCCCTTGCGTGGCGGCAATCATGGCTTCGACCGTTCCTTCGCCGCCGTCGGCCACCGGAACTGAAACATATTGCGCATCGGGAAATATTTCCCGAAATCCTTTTTCTATTGCCTGAGCGACCTCAGTGGCAGATAGACTTTCTTTATAAGAGTCTGGGGCAATTACGATTTTCATAGTTATGTAGCCTGACTGTGCCGCGCAAGGCAAGAAATACAGGGCGCACATCCGCGCCCTTCTTGTTAGCGTGTGACTTCCACTTTCGCCAGTTTTTCGTAGTAGCATGCGAGCGCGCTGTGATCGGCGGTGCCCAGCCCATCTGCGCGGAGCGCCTGCATCATCTCCATGACTGCAGCAGTCAGCGGCAACTGCGCGCCGACCCCATGAGAAGTGTCCAGCGCATTGGCCAGATCTTTGATATGCAGGTCAATACGGAAACCCGGCTTAAAGTTGCGGTCCATGACCATCGGCGCTTTCGCGTCCAGTACGGTGCTTCCCGCCAGCCCGCCACGGATCGCCTGATACACCAGATCCGGGTTCACACCCGCCTTGGTCGCCAGCGTCAGCGCTTCAGACATCGCGGCAATGTTCAGCGCCACAATCACCTGGTTCGCCAGCTTAGTGACATTACCCGCGCCAATTTCACCGGTATGCACCACGGAGCCTGCCATCGCTTTCAGCAGATCGTAGTACTTGTCGAAAATCGCTTTATCACCGCCAACCATTACCGACAACGTGCCATCAATCGCTTTTGGCTCGCCGCCGCTGACCGGCGCATCCAGCATATCCACGCCTTTCGCTTTCAGCGCCTCGCTAATTTCACGGCTGGCCAACGGTGCAATGGAGCTCATATCGATAAGCACTGTGCCCGGTTTCGCCCCTTCAATAATTCCGCCTTCACCCAGCGCCACTTCCTTAACATGCGGAGAGTTCGGCAGCATGGTGATGATCACGTCGCACTGCTCAGCAATATCTTTCGCCGTGGCGGCGGTTTCTGCACCTGCGGCAATGACTTCCGCAATGGATTCCGGGTTACGGTCAGCAACCACCAACGAGTAACCTGCCTTGAGGAGGTTTTTACTCATTGGTTTACCCATGATACCGAGGCCAATAAAACCAACTTTCATTGTCATGTCTTTATCTCTCTCTACTGTCGATGGTGGTTATTTCTTAAAAGAATCAGCCAGTTTCTGCGTGGCTGAACGGAACACGCCAAGGTCGCTGCCAACGGCAACAAAGGTCGCGCCCCACTCCAGATAACGACGCGCATCCGCCTCTACCGGGGCCAGAATTCCGCTTGGTTTGCCATGTGCTTTCGCGCGGGCAAAAATGTGCTGGATAGCTTTCTGCACATCAGGATGCGACGCATTGCCGAGGTGGCCTAGCGCCGCAGCCAGATCGCTTGGGCCGACGAAGACACCGTCTACGCCTTCGGTCGCCGCGATGGCGTCAACGTTATCAACGCCCTGCTGACTTTCGATCTGCACGATGATGGTGATGTTCTTATTCGATTGCGCAAAGTAGTCCGGTACGGTGCCAAACATATTGGCGCGATGGGAGACGGACACGCCGCGAATACCTTCAGGCGGATAGCGGGTCGACGCCACGGCGTTTACCGCCTCTTCTTGTGTCTCAACGAACGGGATCAGGAAGTTGTAAAACCCAATATCCAGCAGGCGCTTGATAATCACCGGCTCGTTGGTCGGTACGCGTACGACCGGCGTGCTGGCGCTGCCTTTCAGCGCCATCAATTGCGGGATAAACGTCGAGATATCGTTCGGCGCGTGTTCGCCATCCAGTACCAGCCAGTCAAAACCCGCCAGGCCTAAAACTTCGGTACTGATTGGGCTGGCCAATGCAGACCAGCAGCCAATCTGAATCTGTTGCGCCGCGAGGGCCGCTTTAAACTTATTCGGGAAAATCGTGTTATTCATCGCCTATACCTTTGTTTATTTCTGCAATTCCATACGTTTAATGTCACCGACAATAAACAGGTAGCAAACCATTGCCATCAGCGCCGAACACCCTACAAACATCAGCGCAGCATTAAATGAGTGCAGCTCGCTCACCAGATAACCAATCACCAGCGGGGTGACGATAGAGGCTACGTTGCCAAATACGTTAAATACCCCACCGCACAGACCGACGATTTCTTTCGGTGCAGTATCGGAGATCACCGGCCAACCCAGCGCGCCGAAGCCTTTGCCGAAGAACGCCAGCGCCATCAGCGCAACCACCAGAGTGGTGTTATCGGTGTAGTTACACAGAATAATGGTCGACGCGAGCAACATTCCGAGCACAATCGGCAGCTTACGTGCCAAAGTGATGCTGAAGCCACGTTTAATCAGATAATCAGAGAACACACCGCCGAGTACACCACCGGCAAATCCGCACAGCGCAGGAATCGACGCCACCAGACCGACTTTCAGGATCGACATGCCTTTTTCCTGTACCAGGTAAATCGGGAACCAGGTAAGGAAAAACCAGGTGATGGTGTTAATAAAATACTGTCCGAAGAACACGCCAAGCATCATGCGGTTGGTCAGCAACTGCTTGATATAATGAAGTTTAGGACCACCTGATTTCACATCGCCGGGCTTTTTATGGTCCATATCCACGACAGCGCCGTTTTCAGAGATAAACTTCAGCTCTTCCTGCGACATACGCGGGTGATCGGTTGGGTTATGAATAAACTTTACCCACAAGCCGGTGAGCACAAAACCGATCACGCCCATCACGGTAAAGACGTGCTCCCAGCCCCAGGCAAAGGTCAGCCAGCCCAGCAGCGGCGAAAACAGCGCCAGGGAGAAATATTGTGCAGAGTTAAAAATCGCAGATGCCGTACCGCGCTCTTTCGTCGGGAACCAGGCGGCCACAATACGGGCGTTCGCCGGGAAGGACGGTGCTTCCGAGAAGCCCAGCATAAAGCGCATGATGAACATTGAAATACCCGCCCAGGCCAGCGGGAACATATCGACAAAACCCTGCAGAAAGGTGAACAGCGACCAGAAGAACAGACTGTAAGTGTAGACTTTCTTCGAACCGAACTTATCCAGCAGCCAGCCGCCAGGGATTTGCATCAACAGGTAAGCCCAACCGAAGGCGGAGAAAATGTAACCCATTGAAATGGCACTGAGCTGCAACTCTTTCGCCACTTCCGTGCCGGCAATAGATAGCGTGGCACGGTCCGCGTAGTTAACGGCGGTAACAATAAATATTATTAGCAATATTAAGTAACGGGTGTGCGTACCTTTCTTTTTTTCGACAACTGTATCCAGTATCATTCTAATTACCTCGGGTACATAAAAGTTTTATTATTATTTGGCAGATATCCCTGGTGATAAATTACCGATAATAAAACGTATAATAATTTATCAGACGCTATGAAACCGTGATTTAGTATAATCAGCAGTGCAACGTTAATCATTGTGCAAGAGCTCATTAAACATGCGTTATGAAAATAATGTTTTGGGCATATGCACACATGCATGGGCGCTAATCCACACATTTACGTATTGCTCCCCCTGCTGGCGCGGTCTTGCTGAGTTTAAGTGATCATTGTCACATTCTTCACGATAAACTCCTGACATTCTTATTTCACGATACCGAATCTTTATTACTGACAATGAGATTCAAAATATAAATATCCACACTATTATCACCACTTGTTGGAGAATACTGGACAATGGCCGACATCGAAATTAGACAAGAATCGCCAACGGCGTTTTATATTAAAGTTCACGAAACAGATAATGTGGCGATAATTGTCAATGACAATGGTCTGAAAGCCGGAACGCGTTTTCCGGACGGACTGGAACTCATTGAACATATTCCCCAGGGTCATAAAGTGGCGCTCGTGGATATTCCTGTTCATGGCGAAATCGTGCGTTATGGCGAAGTGATAGGCTATGCCGTTCGCGATATCCCACGCGGCAGCTGGATTGATGAATCAATGGTTGAGCTGCCCAAGGCTCCGCCGCTGGAGACGCTGCCGCTGGCAACTAAAGTGCCTGAGCCGCTGCCGCCTCTCGAGGGTTATACCTTCGAAGGTTACCGCAATGCTGACGGTAGCGTTGGCACCAAGAATCTGCTCGGCATCTCCACCAGCGTGCACTGCGTGGCGGGCGTGGTGGACTATGTGGTGAAAATCATTGAACGCGATCTGCTGCCTAAATACCCGAATGTTGACGGTGTGGTGGGGCTCAATCATCTGTACGGTTGCGGCGTGGCGATTAACGCTCCAGCTGCCATCGTGCCCATTCGAACTATTCATAATATTGCGCTGAACCCTAACTTTGGCGGTGAGGTAATGGTCATTGGCCTCGGCTGTGAAAAACTGCAGCCAGAGCGCCTGCTGGAAGGTACGCACGATGTAAAAAGCATTCCGGTCGACAGCGCCAGCATCGTCAGCCTGCAGGATGAAAAACACGTCGGCTTTCAATCGATGGTTGCCGATATCTTGCAGGTGGCCGAACGCCATCTGGCAAAGCTCAATCAGCGCCAGCGTGAAACCTGCCCGGCATCAGAACTGGTGGTCGGCATGCAGTGCGGCGGCAGCGATGCGTTTTCCGGCGTGACGGCCAACCCAGCGGTAGGTTATGCCTCCGACCTGTTAGTACGCTGCGGCGCGACAGTGATGTTCTCCGAAGTCACCGAAGTACGCGATGCCATCCACCTTCTGACCCCGCGCGCGATTAACGAAGAGGTGGGTAAACGCCTGCTCGAAGAGATGGCCTGGTACGATAACTACCTGGATATGGGCAAGACTGACCGGAGCGCCAACCCATCACCGGGCAACAAGAAAGGCGGTCTGGCAAACGTGGTAGAAAAAGCGCTGGGTTCTATTGCGAAGTCGGGCAAGAGCGCGATTGTCGAAGTCTTGTCGCCGGGCCAGCGTCCAACCAAACGTGGCCTGATTTACGCTGCCACCCCCGCCAGCGATTTTGTCTGCGGTACGCAACAGGTTGCTTCCGGGATCACAGTACAAGTCTTTACCACCGGTCGCGGTACGCCGTATGGCCTGATGGCCGTGCCGGTGATTAAAATGGCGACACGCACCGAGCTGGCCAATCGTTGGTTTGACCTGATGGACATCAACGCCGGTACCATCGCTACCGGAGAAGAAACCATTGAAGACGTGGGTCTGAAACTGTTCGAGTTTATTCTCGACGTCGCCAGCGGACGTAAGAAAACCTTCTCAGATCAGTGGGGACTGCATAACCAGCTGGCGGTGTTTAACCCGGCGCCAGTGACCTGATTATTCCAATCAGTGAAATACCAGACGATGCCATCGTCATCTGGTATTTCACCCCATCAACACCTTGATCTGCGCTAACGTTGACGTACCTTCCATTGGTCCACGCGTCGATATCGCCAACGAGCCTGCCGCATTGGCATGAGCCAGCGCATCCGGAATCGAGTATCCTGCAAGAAACAGGCTGACAAATGTTGCGCCAAAGCAATCACCAGCACCAGTGGGATCGACAACGTCAACCGGATAACCAGTGACGTGATGCTGCTCCTGCGTAGAATAATAACTGGCACCGCGAGGACCGCGTTTAATCACAATATGTTTAATTCCCCGAGCAAGCAGGTTTTCGACAATCTGCGGCTCATCGCGTGACGTGCTCAAACCAAAGTAGTCCAGTTCACCATCACTTGGCAGGAAGAAATCGGTGTAATCCAGGATGTATTCAAAAGCCTGTGACATCTCGCGAATATTCAGCATCTCTTTGCGAATATTCGGATCGAACGAGATGGTTCCTCCGTTCTCTTTAACAATGCTGATGGCTTTACGCACAGCATCAATCAGCCGAAAAGAAAATAATGAAGATCCCATTATGTGGAAGTGGTTACATTGCCCAAGCAATTTTCCATCAAGATGTTCAGCGCTCAGCAACCCACAGGCGCTGTTAGGTAAATTGAAGATAAAATCACGCTGTGCCTGTGAGCGATAGCTAACGAACGCACTGCCTGTGGTGGCATGAGGAAGAACGGAAATGCCCTTAACGTTCACACCATCTCGTCTCAACCGGGCGATATTCATCTCCCCAAAGGCATCATTGCCAACGCAACTAAACAGCAAAGACTGAAAGCCCAGCTTAGCGACCTGATCGGCAAAGATAGCTGGCGCCCCACTGGGATAAGGTCCCCAAAATTCGCCAGGAGACGAAAAACCCTGATTCTCTTTTTTCGCCAAAAATTCGACGAGTAATTCACCAAGTGTCGCAATAGTCATTTTCATGCGTTGTCCTTCACCTTGCCGGAAGCAGGGCGGGATTTATCCAGGTCAGACATTCATTGTTGGTATAGCTGTTGGTCAACCCAACGGCGATAAATCGCGAGTGGTACTCGGCAGCAACAATCTGCGGAGTCACCACCGCACTAAGTGCGCTCAACTTACCTACAGGATATCTTGCTTCACCATAATCTGGACGCTGCGCAATGACCGCCACGCATCGCTGGCTGAGCCTGAGTGATTCCGCCAGTATTCCCGCGGCGCTTTCGCTGGCTACACTCAGAGTGCCATCTTCGCTGACGTGCTCAATCATCACTACGCTACAGGTTGGCTGAAAACGCTGGATCGATTGCATAGCAATTTCGCCTTCCAGTCTCTGTCCGCTACGGTCCAGAGTCCCCCCCAGCAACACAATCTCGCCGTCAATATAATCACGCGCAGTAGCCACATGGCCGAGATCGTTGAACGCCAGACGCAGCTCACGAGATTCGCCAAGAAAAGGGAGCGCTTTACGTGGAACGACTCCGGCTCCGAGAAAAAGCGAATCTTCATCAGCAACCAGGCGAGCCACCTGCTTCGCCAACTCAAGCTCTGCGCTACGGTCCCACTCCTGCACCAGACTCATATCCTGAGTGACAGATGCTCTAACCGGCTGTGCGGTATAAATCGCCCCGCCAAAAGATCTTTTCAGGTAACCCTGCTGCTCCAGGTAATTGAGATCATTACGGATTGTCACTCCTGAAACAGCTAACATTTCTGCCAGGTCGTCCACTTTGATTTCACCGTTCTTACGAACGATTTCGGCAATGTCCAGACGCCTCTTCAGCAGGCTGGTAGATGGTTTTGCCACAACGTACCCTTTTTATATGACATGTCGGAAGTCTCTTCCGCGCTTTAACTTTCATTTTTAAATTTCCTCTGAGTGATGTCAATTACGCGTCGTTCACGAAGATGCAAAAAACTCAAAACATTTCAGTAATATCAATAAATTAGCAGCATCCTGCTTTTCCTCATTAACTTACAAAAGAAAACAAATAGTCAATTAATAACTTTCATTTTATAAATTTTAATACGATTTTGTGTAGATGATCACAATAAGATCCATGAATGATCGTTAGATTACTTTCAAAACGAAGGCGTAATATCAATATCAACTTTAACTTTGAAAGAAAACTAAAGAGAGAAAATCATGTTCATCATTTCCAGCAAAAATATGCTTCAGAAAGCGCAACGCGATGGTTACGCGGTACCAGCTTTTAATATCCATAACCTGGAAACCCTGCAGGTCGTTGTCGAAACCGCAGCAGAAATGCGCTCGCCATTGATCGTGGCAGGTACGCCAGGAACGTTCAGCTATGCCGGGACCGGAAATATCGTGGCGATAGCAGGCGATCTGGCTCGCGAGCACAATCTCCCTCTGGCAATTCACCTCGATCATCATGAATCAACGGTTGATATTGAAAGCAAAGTGCTGGCTGGCATCCGTTCCGTGATGATCGACGGCTCTCACTTCCCATTCGAAGAAAACGTGTCGCTGGTGAAAAAAGTGGTCGATTTTTGCCATCGCTACGATACGAGTGTAGAAGCAGAACTGGGACGTCTGGGCGGCGTGGAAGACGATCTGATCGTCGACAGCAAAGATGCGCTGTACACCAACCCACAACAGGCGCGTGAATTCGTTGCGCGGACCGGTATTGACTCTCTGGCCGTCGCTATTGGCACCGCACATGGACTGTACGCCGCAGAACCCAAGCTCGACTTTAACCGCCTGGCAGAGATCCGCGCACAGGTCGATATCCCGCTTGTGCTGCACGGTGCCTCCGGGCTTCCAGAAAACGATATCCGCAAAGCTATTAGCCTGGGCGTGTGCAAAGTTAATGTCGCGACAGAGTTAAAAATCGCGTTTTCTGATGCGCTAAAACAGTACTTTGCGCAAAACCCGAATGCCAACGACCCACGTCACTATATGCAACCAGCAAAACAGGCGATGAAAGAAGTCGTACGCAAAGTGATCCACGTCTGCGGTTGTGAAGGACAGTTGTGAGGGAATGCCGGTGATCTACACGTTAACGCTCAATACCGCAATTGATATGAATATCTTTAGCGATCCTTTACAGCCTGACATTGTAAACCGTACGCGCCATACGGAATATTGCCCAAATGGAAAAGGCGTCAACGTCGCTCTGGTATTAAACCATTTTCAACGACCTGCACATATACTCGGTATTTTTGGTGGTTTTACTGGTCGTTATATTGTGGAAGAGTTACGCAAGAAAAAAATTAGCGTATCTCCTGCGTGGGTCAGTGAACCAACAAGAATTAATATTTTTATTAATGATGGTCAACAGGAGTACAAACTGGTCAATCCTGGTTCATATATTCCTGATGACTGTAAGCAGCAAGTATTGAATGAAATATCACGACTATCTGATGCAGAGTATTTAGTTATCAGTGGCAGTTTGCCCCAGGGAATCGAAAGTAACTTTTATGCTGAAATTATGCAGATTTGTCGGCAAAAAGAAATTGCGATTGTACTGGATATTAGTCATCCATCGTTGCGTCAATTACTGGAGTTTAATCCATTATTAATCAAGCCAAACGACGAAGAGGTAAACGCCATTTTCGGGTTAACCGTAACCAATGATGTTCAGGCAAAAAATGCCTTTGCAGAATTGCACTCTCTCGGCGCGCAGAATGTTTTACTGACTCTCGGAGCCAAAGGAATGTACTTCTCGAACAGCATTGATAGCTGGTTCTGCTCCGCACCGAGTATTGACCTGGTGAGTTCAGCCTGCGCAGGCGATGCTGCGCTTGCTGCATTCTTAAGCCATTGGTTAACCACAGGCGAAGTCGAATATGCTCTGGCACTTGCCAGCGCAACGGGTGCTGATGTAGCAAGTTCGGCCGGGCTGGGCCAACTTGCAGCGATTAATACATTACTTCCTCAAACCCATGTCCGAAAGCTGTAAACAAAAACAAATTAAAGGTCTGCTTATGAAAAAGATCATTGCAGTTACCGGCTGCCCTACCGGTATCGCGCATACTTTTATGGCTGAAGAAGCTTTAAAACATGCAGCTAAGAAAATGTCTGTCGAAATAAAAGTGGAAACGAATGGTGCTAGCGGCGTTGAGAATATTATTACACCCACTGACCTTATTGATATCGCGGGTGTGATTATTGCAGCCGATAAAGATGTGTCTCCCGATCGTTTTAATGGCTTACCGGTTATTGAGGTTCCCGTTAAAGAAGCCATTCACCATCCTGTAGAACTGATTAATAAGATTCTCAATGGTGAAGCCTCCATTCGTAAAGGAGCCCAAACTATTTCGCAGAATAACGCAGAAAAAGAGTCTTTAGGTCGTCAGATTTATAAACACCTGATGAGTGGTGTTTCGAACATGCTGCCATTCGTGGTCGCCGGCGGTATATTGATTGCTATTTCTTTCTTGTGGGGAATTTATTCTGCCGACCCTAACTCACCGGAATATAATGCCATTGCAGCCATGTTAATGACGATTGGGCAGCAGGCTTTTTCAATCATGGTTCCCGTCTTTACTGCGTATATCGCTTACTCTATATCCGGAAGGCCTGGAATGGTGGCGGGCTTCGTTGGCGGCTTACTGGCTAACGCAACGGGCGCAGGGTTTCTCGGTGGCATCATTGCCGGGTTTGCAGCTGGTTATCTGATGCTGTGGGTAAAAAATCGGCTCGACGGTTTGCCTCGTCAGTACGAAGGGCTGAAGTCCATTTTCATCATGCCGCTGATTGGCGTGCTGGCTATTGGTGCGCTGATGTCGCTACTCGGACAACCCGTTGCCGCGATCAACAACGGTATGATGAACTGGCTTGCATCATTACAGGAAGCCAATCCTATTCTGCTTGGAATTGTCGTCGGTGCCATGTGCTCGTTCGACTTTGGTGGCCCGGTCAACAAAGCTGCCTACGTTACCGGCACACTGCTGCTCGGCCAGGGTAACTATTTCTTTATGGCGGGCGTTTCCGCTGCCTGTATCACTCCTCCGTTGGTGATCGCTCTGGCAACCACCTTCTTCCCAAGAGGTTTTAGCGAAGAAGAACGCGCTGCCGGGATGGTGAACTACATTCTTGGCTGTACGCACATCACTGAAGGCGCGATCCCGTTTGCTGCAAAAGATCCTCTACGTGTAATCCCAATGATGATGATCGCGTCAAGTATCTCCGCCGTTCTCAGCTACAGCCTGCATATTCAGGTACCCGCCCCGCATGGCGGTTTCCTGATCCTGCCATTAGTCAGCAAACCCATTGCCTGGGTGCTGTGTATTCTTGCAGGCTCCGCATGCGGCGCCATTATGCTGGGATCGTGGAGATTGTGGCTAAATCGCAAACTGCCTGTCGGTTCAGACAGCACCACTATTCAGACAGGAGATCAGAATGCAACTTTGTGAGCAGGACATTTTCATCAGTGACGAGCAAATCGACAAAGCCACTGCACTCCAGTGGGTTTCAGAGAAGTTGGTTACAGCCGGGAATACGACACCTGAGTATCTGCAAGGTATGCTGGATCGTGAAGCTCAAATCTCCACTTACCTCGGTAACGGTATTGCCATCCCTCACGGCACGCCTGAGACTCGCCACGCAGTACTGAATACTGGCGTGAAGGTCATCATTTTTCGTCAGGGCGTGGCATGGGGGGATGACAACATTGCACATATGGTCACTGGTATTGCAGCGCGTTCGAATGAACATCTTGAGATTCTGCGTCAATTGACCCGCGTGTTAAGTGATGACAGCGTCCCTCAAGCGTTACAAAAGGCGAAAACACCCAGCGAAGTTTTAACCATTTTAACTGGCACTGATACTGACAATAACCCGCAAGAAGAAAGAATTGCAGGTGAACAGGCCACCTTCGTTATTCATAACCAGCATGGCCTGCATGCCAGACCGAGTGCTGTACTGGTCAAATTTATTAAGCAATTTGATTGCGCCGTCACGATTGAAAACCTTGATAACAACACAGGTCCTGTAGATGGTAAAAATCTGATGAAAGTTGTCTCGTTAGGCGCAAAAAATGGTAATCGTATGCGATTCACTGCGCAAGGTGCGGATGCCCAACGAGCTCTACATGAGATTGGGCAGCGTATTGGACAGGGATTAGGAGAGATGGTCTCAGTACCCGTCACCCCACCCCCTGAAGCAGCACGCCAGAAACGAAGTTGGCTATCTCGTTTGTTTAATTAATGTCTGACTAACCTTATCCGCGCCTGGTTTCTTCAGGCGCGGATTGATGCCTAATGCTAAATCGCCTTTCAAACCACCTTTCATAACCCTCCCATTTCTTTCGAAACTTTCATTTTTCAGATCGAAATCACATAAAAACATTACGAAACCCTATACTTTATTTCGAAGAAAGAAAATCGAAAGACTTCGGAGGAAGTATGTTTATCATTTCAAGCAAAATGATGCTGAAGAAGGCGCAACAAGAAGGCTACGCCGTACCGGCGTTTAACATCCACAACCTGGAGACCCTACAGGTTGTCGTGGAAACAGCTGCCGAACTACGTTCTCCGTTGATCGTCGCCGGTACGCCAGGCACATTTAGCTATGCCGGGGTTGGTAACATCGTTGCAATCGCCAGTGAACTGGCAAAATGCTGGAACCATCCCCTCGCCATCCATCTCGATCACCATGAAAGCGCCACTGATATTGAAGCGAAAGTCGCTACGGGTATTCGCTCCATCATGATCGATGGTTCCCATCTGCCGTTTGCCGAGAACATTACGTTAGTTAAACGCGTGACGGACTACTGCCACCGCTATGACGTTAGCGTTGAAGCGGAGCTGGGACGGTTGGGTGGACAAGAAGATGACCTGATCGTGGATGGAAAAGATGCGCTTTATACCCACCCAGAACAGGCTCGGGAGTTCGTGGAAAAAACCGGCATCGACTCACTGGCGGTCGCGATTGGCACGGCGCATGGCCTGTACAACGCTGAACCAAAACTGGATTTCGAACGACTGGCAGAAATTCGCCAGTGCGTTGAAATCCCTTTGGTTTTACATGGCGCATCCGGCCTGCCTACACATGATATTAAGCGCGCTATCTCTTTAGGAATCTGCAAAGTGAACGTCGCGACCGAACTCAAAATCGCCTTTTCTGGCGCACTCAAAACTTATCTGAGTACACATGCCAATGCGAATGACCCACGGCATTACATGATGCCTGCCAAAGCCGCCATGAAAGAGGTGGTGCGTAAAGTCATTGCCGATTGCGGCTGTGAAGGGAAATTGTAACTTATTGATTTAATTTACTTGTCCGGATTCTGACAAAGGTCTGTTTTAAAGCTGGATCACGAAAGTCGCTTTTACCCTTTGCCTTCAATCCAAAAATATTATGAAGATAAACAAAAGATATCGGAGATAGAAGTGAAAGAAATAATCTCTCGTCATAAAGCAGGTGAGCATTTAGGTATTTGTTCGGTTTGTTCAGCACATCCGCTGGTTATTGAATCCGCATTACGTTTTGATCTCAATACAGACAGTAAAGTTCTGATCGAAGCGACGTCTAATCAGGTTAATCAGTTTGGTGGCTATACAGGGATGAAACCCGCTGATTTCCGTGACTTTGTCTATGGCATCGCACAAGAGATTGGTTTCCCTCGCGAAAGACTGATCCTCGGGGGCGATCACCTCGGCCCTAACTGCTGGCAAAATGAAACTGCGGCAGAAGCGATGGAGAAATCGGTTGAGTTAATTAAAGCCTACGTTGCTGCAGGATTCAGCAAAATTCACCTGGACGCTTCAATGTCCTGCGCTGACGACCCTACACCGCTGGACCCAATGGTTGTTGCCCAGCGAGCAGCCCTACTTTGCCAGGCTGCGGAAGCAATAGCCACGGAAGAACAAAAACGCCAACTGACTTACGTGATTGGTACAGAAGTCCCGGTACCTGGTGGAGAAGCCAGCACCATTGGCACTGTACACGTTACGCGCGAAGAAGATGCCGCCCGGACACTGGAAACCCACCAGGTTGCCTTCCGTGCGTTAGGACTTGAAGAGGCGTTAACTCGCGTTATCGCCATTGTGGTTCAGCCCGGCGTCGAGTTCGACCACACTCAAATCATTCACTATCAACCACAAGCTGCAAAAGCGCTTTCTGCCTGGATCAAAGAAACCCCAATGGTCTACGAAGCGCATTCAACAGATTATCAAACCCGTCAGGCATACCGTGCACTGGTACGCGATCACTATGCAATTTTGAAAGTGGGTCCGGCACTCACCTTCGCCCTGCGTGAAGCCATTTTTGCCCTGGCGCAAATGGAAAATGAGCTGGTATCCCCAGAGCAGCGAAGCCGGGTTCTGGACGTGATTGACGAAGTGATGCTGAATGAACCGGATTACTGGAAAAAATACTATCGTCCAACCTGGAGTCAGGCGATGGTTGATATTCACTTCAGTCTCTCCGACCGTATTCGTTACTACTGGCCGCATCCCCGCATTCGCCAAAGTGTAGAGAAATTAATAACCAACCTTAATGACGTCGCGTTACCTCTGGGACTCATTAGCCAATTTATGCCGGTGCAGTTTGAGCGTCTGTCTGAAGGCACGTTATCCGCGACACCACACAATTTGATTATCGACAAAATCCAGGATGTTCTGCGCGCCTATCGCTTTGGTTGCGCACCAGTAATCGCCTGAAATCTGGAGAATATATGAGTCAACTCTTTGTCCGAACAGGAATTAACTTTAGCTCGTGTCAGCATGCGCTGACCCATATTGGGGAGGAGATGCTGGCTAAAGGGGTCGTGCATGAAAGCTACCCGCAGGCCCTGATTGAGCGTGAAGTAACCTTTCCAACTGGAATTGCGCTGGAACGTCATGCCGTTGCGATTCCGCATTGTGAAGCTGTTCACGCGAAATCTCCGGCTATCTATCTGATTCGCCCAGATACACCGGTTAATTTTCAACAAGCGGATGATGATGAAGAGATAGCCGTCTCTTTAATTATCGCCTTAATTGTTGAAAACCCGACGGCGCAACTGAAGCTCCTGCGTCGTCTGTTTAGTGAGCTACAAAACCCGAGCACCATTGAAGCATTGCTGAATGCACCCGATGCAGAACTGGCAATACTCTTTCGGGAAAAAATCCTTGAGTCTGAGCCCTGCGCCCAGGCTTGATAAAAAACTGATAATAAAAGGAATACCCTATGAAACGTAAAGTAATTGTGGCCTGTGGCGGTGCTGTAGCAACTTCAACAATGGCTGCGGAAGAAATCAAAGAGCTCTGCGAAGCCAACAATATCCAACTCGACCTGGTTCAGTGCCGGGTAACGGAAATCGAAACCTATATGGATGGCGCGGACCTTATTTGTACGACTGCTCGCGTTGACCGTACATTTGGCGATATCCCGGTGGTTCACGGCATGCCTTTTGTCTCAGGCGTGGGTATCGAAGCATTACAGCAAAAAATACTGACTATCCTCGTGGGGTAACGCCATGTTTAGCGAAATAATGCGTTATATCCTCGACTTAGGTCCAACGGTTATGCTGCCGTTAGTGATCATCATCTTCTCAAAATTATTGGGAATGAAGCTCGGGGATTGTTTTAAATCTGGTCTGCATATCGGGATCGGCTTCGTCGGTATTGGTCTGGTGATCGGCCTGATGCTGGACTCTATTGGACCAGCCGCAAAAGCGATGGCGGAACAGTTTCAAATCAACCTGCACGTAATTGACGTCGGCTGGCCGGGTTCATCACCAATGACCTGGGCTTCGCAAATTGCGTTAATTGCGATTCCTGTCGCCATTGGGGTGAATATCCTGATGCTGGTTACCCGCATGACCCGCGTGGTGAACGTCGACATCTGGAATATCTGGCATATGACGTTTACCGGCGCCATGTTGCATCTGGCAACCGGTTCATACTGGCTGGGCATTCTCGGCGTGGTTGTTCATGCCGCCTTCGTCTACAAACTGGGTGACTGGTTTGCGAAAGACACGCGCGACTTTTTTGGTCTGGAAGGGATTGCTATCCCCCACGGTTCCTCAGCCTACCTGGGCCCTATCGCGGTCCTGGTTGATACGATCATTGAAAAAATCCCGGGTCTGAATCGTATTCACTTCAGTGCAGACGATGTACAGAAACGCTTCGGACCTTTTGGCGAGCCGGTTACCGTCGGCTTCGTTATGGGTCTGGTTATCGGTATGCTGGCAGGATATGACGTGAAAGGCGTCCTGCAACTGGCCGTGAAAACGGCTGCCGTGATGCTGCTGATGCCACGCGTGATTAAACCGATTATGGATGGCTTAACACCTATCGCGAAGCATGCCCGCAAACGCCTGCAGGCAAAATTTGGCGGTCAGGAGTTCTTAATTGGTCTGGACCCTGCGCTGCTTCTCGGTCATACGTCGGTAGTTTCTGCCAGTCTGATCTTTATCCCGCTGACCATCCTGATTGCCGTGCTGGTCCCAGGTAATCAGGTACTGCCCTTCGGCGATCTCGCGACCATTGGTTTCTTTGTTGCCATGGCGGTAGCCGTTCATCAGGGGAACCTGTTCCGCACGCTGATCTCTGGCGTCATCATCATGGGCATCACCTTGTGGATCGCCACCCAGACCATCGGCTTACACACTCAGCTTGCCGCCAATGCAGGCGCATTGAAAGCCGGTGGCATGGTGGCCTCAATGGACCAGGGCGGCTCCCCAATCACCTGGCTGCTGATCCAGCTTTTCACCTGGCAGAACGTGGTAGGTTTCATCATTATCGCTGCTATTTACCTGTTGGGTGTGCTGCTGACCTGGCGTCGGGCACGTAATTTCGTGGCAGCTGAAAAAGCTGCAGCCATAACGGAAAGCCAGACCGCATCATAATTTCTGGGGAGCATTTGCTCCCCTTCACATTTCTGGAGACTCTTATGAAATCAGTGGTTATTCACGCTGAGGGCGACGTACGCGTTGAAGAACGTCCCATACCACATCTGCAAACGGATGAAGATGTACTGGTTAAGGTAGTCAGCTCAGGGCTTTGCGGCTCGGACATTCCCCGAATCTTCAATCGTGGCGCTCACTATTATCCAATCACGCTTGGGCATGAGTTCAGTGGCTATGTTGAATCCTACGGCGCAGGGGTTACCGACCTACAACCCGGCGATGCCGTTGCCTGCGTACCGCTACTTCCCTGCTTCCACTGCCCTCAGTGCGAGCGCGGCTACTTCTCGTTGTGTAAGCAGTATCAGTTTGTCGGTTCACGTAGTGAAGGGGGCAACGCAGAATATGTAGTGGTAAAACGCGCTAATCTGTTCCGCCTGCCTTCAGATATGCCGATTGAAGATGGCGCGTTCATTGAACCCATCACCGTCGGCCTGCATGCGTTTCATTTGGCGCAGGGTTGTGAAGGCAAAAACGTGATTATTGTTGGCGCGGGTACTATCGGTTTACTGGCACTGCAATGCGCCCGCGAACTCGGCGCCAAAAGCATCACGGCGATTGATATCAACCCGCAAAAGCTGGCGTTAGCAAAAGAACTAGGAGCAACCTATGTGTTTAACAGTCGGGAGATGAGTGCGACTGAGATTCACTCTGGTCTGGAGAATGTTCAGTTTGACCAACTCATACTGGAAACCGCGGGAACCCCACAAACTGTGACGCTATCGATCGAAATTGCCGGCCCTCGCGCTCAACTGGCGTTAGTGGGTACGCTGCATCACGATCTGGCGCTGGCTTCAGGTGTCTTTGGACAAATATTGCGTAAAGAGTTAACCATTCTTGGCAGTTGGATGAACTATTCCAGCCCATGGCCTGGAGAAGAATGGGAAACTGCAGCGCGTTTACTGACGGAAAAACGCTTACAGCTTGAGCCATTAATTGCCCACAGTGGCGATGCCGAGAGCTTTGCCAGCGCCGTCAAGTCACTCAATGGCGCGCCGATGCAGGGTAAAATTCTGCTCAAACTCTCCTGACCCCACGAGCCAGCAACCTGCGCTGGCTCACATTTACTTTCGAAATTTAGCGTTCACCTTTCGCAATCCTTCGATTAAACTAGTGACAGTCAAATTATCAGGCAAATCAATATGAACTCATTTGAGAGAAGGAATAAAATTGTCGACCTGATTAATACGCAAGGTAGCGTACTGGTAATGGACCTTTCGAATACCTTTGGTATTTCTGAAGTCACCATTCGCGCCGACCTGCGGTTATTAGAAGAGAAGGGTCTGGTCACCCGTTTTCATGGCGGTGCGGCAAAACCAGGAAGCCATCTGGCTGAAGGTGACAATCAGGAAGTATTGTTAGAAGATCGGTATCAGCTTGCCAGCGATCCTAAAAAGCGGATCGCTCAGGCGGCAACGGCAATGGTCGAAGAAGGAATGACCGTGATCCTGGATAGCGGAAGCACGACCTTACTGATCGCTGAGGCGCTAAACCGAAAAAGTAATATCACTGTTATTACCAATAGCTTGCCTGCTGCGTTTACGTTATCGGAAAACAAAGATATTACGCTGGTCGTCTGCGGTGGCACGGTGCGTCACAAAACGCATTCAATGCATGGCACTATCGCTGAACGTTCCCTACAAGGGATAAGCGCTGACCTGATGTTTGTGGGTGCTGACGGCATCGATGCCACTAATGGTATTACGACATTCAACGAAGGCTATTCGATTAGTAGCGTAATGGCGGCGGCTGCACATAAGGTCATTGCCGTACTGGATGCGACAAAATTTAACCGACGTGGATTTAATCAGGTACTTCCCATGGAGAAGATTAACTGCGTAATAACCGACGACAGCATCAGCAAACAGGATAAATCAGCACTGGCTAAAACAGGCGTTGAACTGCTGGTCGTTTAAATTACCCGCCACATCCCTCCTTTCGTCGAGCCAACACGTTGCAGTTTACCTTTTAGCTGCAACGCTTTCAGATAGCGTTCAACTGTTCGGGGTGAGATTTCACACTCATCAGCAATACTTTTGGCGGTTCTGCCTGGTTGGTTCGACAAAATCTGTAGAATGCGCTTTTCCATATCCAGTAAATCAGACGGCATTTCTTCCGACATTTCTTCCGACATTTCTTCCGACAGGGTCGATGATTGTCCTAATCCCTCTTGCAAAGCAGAGATAATGTTTTCCAGAATAAATTCTATAAATGGCGTGCAGCTGCTTTGCCGATCGCACACTCCTAGCACCTGGTAATAGCGATCCTGCTGGTAGTGGATCAGCGTTTCCACCGGCAACCAGGCTAATTCTGAACGCCACTCACTCAGGATTAATGTCTGCCACAATCGCCCCATCCGTCCATTGCCGTCGGCAAAAGGATGAATAAATTCGAACTCATAATGGAATACAGCACCAGCGATAAGCGGGTGAAGTTCTGTCGTTTTTAACCAGTCCAGTAAGTCATTCATCAAGCGAAGAACTTGTGAGACCGGCGGGGCCATATGAATCAGCTGTTTTTCCCTGTAAACACCGACATTGCCAGATCGCAATTGGCCCGGGTTATCGACAAGCCCCATCATCAGGACTTGATGTGCCTGTAAAAGATCGGAGAGTTTTTCACTTTTCCACTCCGACATTTTTTCATATGCCAGAATCGCATTTCTGACTTCCTGTATATCTTTAGCCGGAGCCAAAATACGCTTACCGTCCATCAGGGCTGTAACCTGATCCTTCGTCAACGAATTATGCTCAATCGCTAAAGAAGCCTGGATAGTACGAATACGGTTCTCTTTGCGCAAAAGAGGAGATATCCTGCCCGCCATCGCCGCCCAATGCCCCATCAGCTCACCAATCTCAATGACTTGATTGAGGATCAATGGCGTAACGGTAAAAGGCGGTTGGTAGGTGCTCACGTCTACTCCCCCTGCTGTTCCAGCGCGTGCTTATACAGTGCATTCTTTTTCACGCCGTGGATTTCAGCGGCCAGCGCGGCGGCCTTTTTCAGCGGCAGTTCTGCCTGTAATAAAGCCAACGTACGCAGCGCATCGGCAGGGAGATCGTCTTCCTGCGCTTTATGCCCTTCGACAATCAGCACCATTTCACCTTTACGACGGTTTTCATCTTCCTTGACCCACGCAAGCAGTTCGCCGACCGGTGCGCCGTGAATGGTTTCCCAGGTTTTGGTCAGCTCGCGCGCCAGCACCACGTAACGGGATTCGCCCCAGACGGCAACCATGTCTTCCAGGCTATCCAGCAAGCGGTGGGTAGATTCATAAAAAATAAGCGTACGCGGCTCTGCCTCAATGGCTTTCATCGCATCACGACGCCCTTTCGATTTGGCAGGCAGAAAACCTTCATAGCAAAAGCGGTCTGAAGGCAAACCAGCAGCGCTCAGGGCAGCAATCGCCGCACAAGGACCTGGCAGCGGAACAACGCGGATCCCCGCTTCGCGACAGGTGCGCACCAGATGGTAGCCAGGATCGTTAATCAGCGGCGTTCCGGCATCGGAAACCAGCGCAATGTTTTGCCCTTCTTTGAGCTTCGCCACCAGCGTTTCCGCTTTTTGTTGCTCATTGTGATCGTGTAACGCGAACAAACGGGCGTTAATCGCGAAATGTTGTAACAATAATCCTGTATGACGAGTGTCTTCAGCGGCAATCAAATCAACGGCTTGTAAAACTTCGAGCGCTCGTTGGGTAATATCAGCCAAATTTCCTATAGGAGTAGGTACAATAAAGAGTTGGCCTTGAGAATTATCCGCCGATTCGTGTTGTTTCATTGTGTCGTCCGTATTGCCGATTTAATATTGAGCATTGAGTAAAAAAATATCACTGGATACAGTATGGTACCCTCAACATTTTCTCGTTTGAAAGCCGCGCGCGCGCTACCAGTCATTCTGGCAGCACTGATTTTCGCAGGCTGTGGCACCCAGGCGCCAGACCAGAGTGCAGCCCATATGCAGGGCACTGCGCAGGCTGATTCCGGCTTTTATCTGCAACAAATGCAGCAAAGCTCAGATGATAGCAAGACCAACTGGCAATTACTCGCCATTCGTGCACTGCTGAAAGAAGGCAAGAGCCAGCAGGCTAGCGAGCTGTTCAACCAGCTGCCGCAGAAACTAAACGACACTCAGCGTCGTGAGCAGTCTCTGCTGGCCGTCGAGATCAAGCTCGCACAGAAAGATATCGCTGGCGCTCAGGCCCTGCTGGATAAACTCACTCCTGCCGATTTCGATCAAAACCAGCAGGCCAGATACTGGCAGGCGCAAATCGACGTCAACCAGGGTCGCCCATCGTTGACACTACTGCGCGCCCTGATCGCTCAGGAACCGCTGCTGTCCGCGAATGCTAAGCAGAAAAACATCGATGCCACCTGGCAGGCGCTGTCATCCATGACCCAGGAGCAAGCACAGGCACTGGTCATCAATGCGGATGAAAACGTGCTGCAAGGCTGGTTGGATCTCCAGCGCGTCTGGTTCGATAACCGTAACGATCCAGACATGATGAAAGCCGGTATTGCGGACTGGCAGAAACGTTATCCGCAAAACCCGGGCGCAAAAATACTGCCAACGCAGTTGGTTAACATCCAGAGCTTTAAGCCCGCCTCCACCAGCAAAATTGCGCTGCTGCTGCCACTGAACGGTCAGGCCGCTGTATTTGGCCGGACTATTCAGCAAGGCTTTGAAGCGGCGAAAAATATGGGTACTCAACCCGTAGCGGCCCCTGCGGTAGCTGTGCCTGCTGCGGATACAACAGCTGCGACGACCACAGAACAGCCGCAAACGACTGACGGCGTTGCCAGCCCTTCTCAGGCGTCAGTAAGCGATCTGACCAACGAGACGCCAGCTCAGCCAGAAACACCTGCTGCGCAGCCCGCAGCACCCGCTCAGACAACAACCACCAGCGCACCGGCGAATCCATCAGCAGAGCTGAAAATCTACGACACTTCATCACAGCCTCTGAACCAAATCCTGACTCAGGTTCAACAGGATGGCGCCAGCATCGTGGTTGGCCCACTGCTGAAGAATAATGTTGAAGAGCTGATGAAAAGCAATACGCCATTAAACGTGCTGGCACTTAATCAGCCGGAGTCGGTGAAAAACCTGCCGAACGTCTGCTACTTCGCTTTGTCGCCAGAAGATGAAGCGCGCGACGCCGCGCGTCACATCCGCGATCAAGGAAAACAGATGCCGCTGTTGTTGATCCCTCGGAGTTCATTAGGCGATCGCGTTGCCAACGCCTTTGCACAGGAATGGCAAAAGCTGGGCGGCGGCGTAGTGTTGCAGCAGAAGTTTGGCTCTACCGCCGAGCTGAAAATGGGCGTCAACGGCGGCTCGGGAATTTCCCTGACGGGCAGCCCGGTGGCCTCCTCTGTACCTGCGCAACCTGGCGTGACGATTGGCGGCCTGACGATTCCGGCTGCGCCCACCGATGCGCAGATCACCGGCGGCAGCGGCCGTGTTGATGCCGTGTATATTCTGGCGACGCCGGAAGAAATTGCCTTTATTAAGCCGATGATCGCTATGCGCAACGGCAGCCAGAGCGGAGCGACGCTGTACGCCAGCTCCCGTAGCGCGCAGGGAACTGCTGGCCCGGATTTCCGTCTGGAGATGGAAGGCTTGCAGTACAGCGAAATACCGATGCTGGCGGGTGCTAACGCTCCTCTCATGCAGCAGGCGCTTGGCGCGGTTCGTAACGACTACTCACTGGCACGTATGTATGCGATGGGCGTCGATGCCTGGTCACTTGCCAACCACTTCTCGCAAATGCGTCAGGTACAGGGTTTCGAAATTAACGGCAACACCGGGGCCTTAACCGCAACGCCGGATTGTGTGATTAACAGGAAGTTATCATGGCTCAAATACCAGCAAGGACAAGTCGTCCCCGCCAGTTAACGAGTAAACAGACCGGTGACGCGTGGGAATCCACCGCGCGTGACTGGCTGCAAAGCAAGGGACTGCATTTTATCGCCGCCAACGTGCGTGAACGTGGCGGCGAAATCGACCTGATAATGCGTGAAGGCAGCACTACCGTCTTTGTTGAAGTCCGCTATCGGCGCTCGGCCCAGTTTGGCGGCGCAGCGGCGAGTGTGACCCGGAGCAAACAACACAAATTATTACAGACCGCCCGCTTGTGGCTTGCGCGCCACAATGGGAGTTTTGATACTGTGGATTGCCGGTTCGATGTGTTAGCCTTCACCGGAAATGATGTTGAGTGGTTTAAGGACGCGTTCAACGACCGCTCATAGTTGAAGATTCAGAGCCTGGTTCTTAAGGATTAGCGTGTTAGATAGAATTAAAGTCTGCTTTACAGAAAGCATTCAAACTCAGATAGCTGCGGCTGAAGCACTTCCGGATGCGATCTCCCGTGCCGCCATGACGCTGGTTCAGTCCCTGCTCAATGGCAACAAAATTCTCTGTTGTGGTAATGGGACGTCCGCTGCCAACGCACAGCATTTTGCTGCCAGCATGATCAATCGTTTTGAAACAGAACGCCCAAGTTTACCTGCGATTGCACTAAACACTGATAATGTGGTCTTAACTGCGATTGCCAACGATCGCCTGCACGACGAAGTTTATGCAAAACAAGTCCGTGCGCTGGGACATGCAGGAGATGTTCTGCTGGCAATCTCTACGCGTGGTAATAGCCGCGATATCGTAAAAGCCGTTGAAGCCGCCGTGACACGCGACATGACAATCGTCGCGCTGACCGGGTATGACGGAGGGGAACTGGCCGGATTACTGGGGCCGCAGGATGTTGAAATCCGTATCCCCTCGCACCACAGCGCCCGCGTTCAGGAAATGCACATGCTGACGGTCAACTGCCTTTGCGATCTCATCGATAACACGCTTTTCCCTCACCAGGATGATTAAGGAGTACACATGAAGGCATTTTCGCCGCTTGCTGTGATTATCGCTGCACTGCTGCTGCAAGGCTGTGTCGCTGCTGCCGTTGTCGGAACTGCTGCTGTCGGCACCAAAGCCGCGACGGATCCTCGCAGCGTCGGCACCCAGGTAGATGATGGAACCCTGGAATTACGCGTCAATACGGCGTTGTCGAAAGATGCTCAGATCAAGAAAGAAGCGCGAATCAACGTGAGCGCATATCAGGGTAAAGTGCTGCTGGTCGGTCAGTCGCCAAATAGCGAACTGTCTGCACGAGCAAAACAGATTGCGATGGGCGTAGAAGGTACGACTGAGGTCTTTAATGAGATCCGTCAGGGCCAGCCAATCGGTCTGGGCGATGCGTCCAACGATACCTGGATAACCACCAAAGTACGTTCCCAGTTACTGACCAGCGATCAGGTGAAATCCTCTAACGTGAAAGTCACGACCGAGAATGGAGAAGTGTTCCTGTTAGGTCTGGTGACCGAACGCGAAGCGAAGGCGGCGGCAGACATCGCCAGCCGGGTAAGCGGCGTGAAACGCGTCACGACGGCCTTTACGTTTATTAAGTAATACTGATGCCGGATAGCGACGCCTGAGCGTCTCATCCGGCCTACAGGACGTTATCGTTTGTAGGTCGGATAAGCGTCAGCGCCATCCGGCATTTTATTTAGCCCTTTCGCGTAACTCGGAAGAGGTCAGGATCGAAACCCCTTCATGCCCAGGCGCCAGCGCTTCTGCCAACATTGCCCGCGCAACATCGCGCGCTTCAATCGACTTCCAGTTACCCGGCAGCAGCCTGAACAACGGCGCTAAAAACATCTCATTCGCCCGCTGTTTGTCCCTATCACCCAGTAGCATTGAAGGCCGGGCAATGGTCAGCCGAGGCCAATTCTGCGCAATCAGCGCCTGCTCCATTTCACCTTTCACCCGGTTATAAAAAAACGGTGAATTGGCATTAGCGCCCATCGAACTCACCACCAGCATATGCTGTGCCCCCAGCCGACGCCCCGTCAGAGCTGTATCCACTACCAGCGTATAGTCAGCGTGGATAAATGCTTCTTTGCTGCCCGCTTCACGTCGGGTCGTTCCCAGACAACAAAAGACAATATCGACCGGATCGGTAACCTGCGCCAGAGCATCGGTTAGCTGCGGATCGTGGGGATTATAGATGCCAACCGTATCAGCCAGCGGTCGACGCGTCGGCGCCGTAATGGCATTGATCCGGGGTTCATTCAGTAGCATCCGCAATAAATGTCCACCCACCAGACCCGTTGCACCGGTTATTAACACCTGACTCATCGTTTATTTTCCCCTGACGCTTCAATCACTCTTTTAACTATAGATCACGTAGCCAGTGCATCTTTTTACCGAAGCCCAGCGTGTTGTCCGTGAATTTGACTTCATCCAGTCGAATCTCCCACACGGGCGCTGGCAACATTCTGGCGACGGGGAAACGGCGGTTGTAGGCGTTACGCGCGGCTTCACTCTCCTGCCCTTCAAGACGGCGAATCTCCCCCTTAAACTGCACGCCACGAATCAGGGCGACCGTTTTGGGCTGACCATTTACCGTGCCGGCAATCGGTGCACACGGTCCCGACATCTGCGCATGGCGCGTTTTATCTTCGGTCAGCACATAGAATGCCATCTTCTGCGCATCAAACAGGTAAAACGCATTGGCGCACCACAATTCACCTTCGTGGTGTACGCACCAGGTCACGACGTGCTGTTTTGCCAGCCAGCGAGACACTGCAGTCAGTGTTTCCATTTCTGTTCTCTTTTATACTGTAGGCCTGAAAATTATCATGTCGATGGTGACAATGACACCCTGGTATCTGTACCTGATCCGTACCGCTGACAACGCCATATACACCGGAATAACCACCGATGTGCAGCGCCGCTATAAGCAGCATCAAAGTGGGAAAGGCGCGAAGGCGCTACGTGGAAAGGGGGAACTCACGTTGGCATTTGCGGCGCAGATTGGCGACCATTCGCTGGCCCTGCGCATAGAGTATCGCGTCAAACAGCTCACAAAGCGTCAGAAAGAGCGCCTTGTAGAAGGCGAAGGGCTTGAGGCTCTACTGAGCAGCCTGCAAGCCCCGGATGTTAAAAACGATTGAAGTGGTCGTGGTATTCCACCAGGCCCGTCACGCCCTCCAGCGCATCGTCCGCCAGGCGATGAACCTGGAACGCGCTTTCGGTGCCCGGCCAGCGGCAACGCAGGTCATGATGCGCTGCCAGCTCAAAGCCAAAGCGGCTGTACAGTGCCGGATCGCCCAGCGTAACCACCGCGGCGTAGCCAAACTCGTTCAGGGAATCCAGTCCTTCATAGACCAGTTGACGCGCCAGGCCTTGCCCCCGGTAGTTTTCATCCACCGCGAGCGGCGCCATGCCGACCCATTGCAGATCTTCACCCTGAACATCGACAGGGCTGAACGCGACGTAACCCACTACCTGACCTTCATCATCGGTAGCAACCAAACCCAGCGTTAAGAAACCATCTTCACGCAGGTCGTGCACTAATTTTGCTTCCGCATCGCTCTCAAATGAACGGCGCAGCAACGCATCAATACCAGGGGCATCAATGGGAATCTCAACTCGAATCAGCATGGCTCACCTACCGAGGTCTGTTTGGTTTCTGGCGACGTTTTCATCCCCGCCTCAACAAAATCCGCCAACTGCATCAGCATGACGCGCAACGCTTTAGGCATCTGCTCCAGTTCGATGGCATCCATCAGATTTTTTACGTATAGCCCTAATTCTGTATCACCTTCAATCACCAGGCGACGCTGGAAGAAAAGCGTATCCGGATCCTGCTTGCGGGCCACGATCATCAGGAGATCGCTGGCATCGGCGCTAAAACTCACATCCGCATCTGCATTCTGGCTGACGATAAGTTTATCGTTCTCAACAGAGGTATACCATTTGAGGTCAATGTCACGCACATGAATGCTCAGCCAGCGACCTTCGAGAAACTCCAGCTCCCCATCGGCCAGCGCCTGACTAAACTGCCAGCTCAGGACCTGCTCCAGAACCTGGCGCTTCAGCGCAAAGGGCGTCAGTTTAACCGGTACACTCATCAGAGAAGGACCTAAATGTACTAAGCGTGAACGCAGTTTATCCAACACGAGCTTTACTCCCTGTTTCAATAGTCCTGCTATTTTGCCATATCAAATAAACGACATAGCGGCATAAATCAACAATTCGCTACGAAATTGTTACCTCTTTATTGGTGTCACCAATACGACTTTAACTGCCTCAAATCAAAAATTGTCTCAGCAAGGTTAACTAAAATCCCTCTTCGTTAACATTTCTGCGCCCTACATGGCGCAACGTTCAGGATAAATTATGGAGCTGCTCTGCCCTGCCGGAAACCTCCCGGCGCTTAAGGCGGCCATCGAGAACGGCGCTGATGCTGTCTACATCGGGCTGAAAGATGATACCAACGCCCGTCATTTCGCCGGCCTTAATTTTACCGAGAAAAAATTGCAGGAAGCGGTGAGTTTCGTTCATCAACATCGCCGTAAGCTGCACATTGCGATTAACACCTTTGCGCACCCGGATGGTTACGCGCGCTGGCAGCGTGCCGTTGATATGGCTGCGCAACTGGGTGCAGACGCGCTGATCCTCGCCGACCTCGCCATGCTTGAGTATGCCGCAGAGCGCTACCCGCATATTGAGCGCCATGTCTCTGTTCAGGCATCTGCAACCAATGAAGAGGCGATTAATTTCTACCATCGCAACTTTGACGTCGCCCGCGTGGTTCTGCCGCGCGTGCTGTCTATTCATCAGGTGAAGCAGCTTGCTCGCGTCACGCCAGTTCCCCTGGAAGTGTTCGCCTTTGGCAGCCTGTGCATTATGGCGGAAGGCCGCTGCTATCTTTCGTCTTACCTGACGGGCGAATCTCCTAATACCGTCGGTGCCTGCTCCCCTGCCCGTTTTGTTCGCTGGCAGCAGACCCAACAAGGGCTGGAATCCCGTCTTAATGAAGTGCTGATCGACCGCTATCAGGATGGAGAAAATGCCGGTTATCCGACGTTATGCAAAGGCCGCTATCTGGTTGATGGCGAGCGCTACCATGCGCTGGAAGAACCCACCAGCCTGAATACGCTAGAGCTGCTGCCGGAACTGCTGGCAGCCAATATTGCCTCGGTGAAAATCGAGGGACGTCAGCGCAGCCCGGCCTATGTCAGCCAGGTGGCGAAAGTGTGGCGTCAGGCAATCGACCGCTGTATGGCCGACCCGCAAAACTACGTCCCGCAGGCCGCGTGGATGGAAACGCTCGGTTCAATGTCCGAAGGCACACAGACCACGCTTGGCGCGTATCACCGTAAATGGCAGTGAGAGAAGCAATGAAATATTCCTTAGGGCCGGTGCTATGGTACTGGCCGAAAGAAACGCTGGAAGATTTTTATCAGCAGGCCGCCGTAAGCCAGGCCGACATTATCTATCTTGGCGAAGCGGTATGCAGTAAACGCCGTGCCACCAAAGTAAGCGACTGGCTGGATATGGCGAAATCACTCGCTGGCAGCGGTAAACAGGTGGTGCTGTCGACGCTGGCGCTGGTGCAGGCCTCTTCTGAGCTGGGAGAACTGAAGCGCTATGTTGAAAACGGCGACTTCCTGCTGGAAGCCAGCGATCTTGGGGTGGTAAACATGTGCGCCGAGCGTAAGCTGCCGTTTGTCGCCGGGCATGCGCTCAACTGCTACAACGCGGTAACCCTGCGTTTACTGCTCAAGCAGGGCATGACGCGCTGGTGTATGCCGGTAGAGTTATCCCGCGACTGGCTGGTAAACCTGCTCAACCAGTGTGATGAGCTGGGTATTCGCAATCAGTTTGAAGTCGAGGTACTGAGCTATGGGCATCTGCCGCTGGCATACTCCGCCCGATGCTTTACCGCACGCTCTGAAGATCGTCCAAAAGACGAATGTGAAACCTGCTGCATCAAATACCCGAACGGACGCGATGTGCTGTCTCAGGAGAATCAGCAGGTCTTTGTGCTCAACGGGATCCAGACCATGAGCGGCTACGTTTACAACCTCGGCAACGAGCTGACATCGATGCAGGGTCTGGTTGATATTGTGCGCCTGTCCCCCTCGGGCAGCGAAACATTCGCCATGCTTGATGCGTTCCGCGCCAATGAAAATGGCAGTGCTCCATTACCGCTTGCCGCCCACAGTGACTGCAACGGCTACTGGAAGCGACTGGCTGGTCTGGAGCTGCAGGCGTAAAAAAGCTCACTTTGTTAACAACGGTAATCAAATTTTAATGCAGTATTAAAAGATTAACCGGTAACAAAGTGAGCCGTTATGACTGACAAAACTATTCCGTTCTCGGTGCTGGATCTGGCGCCAATCCCTGAAGGGTCTTCGGCAAAAGAGGCTTTCACGCACTCGCTTGATCTCGCCCGACTGGCCGAAAAGCGCGGCTACCACCGCTACTGGCTGGCAGAACATCACAACATGGTCGGTATCGCCAGCGCGGCAACTTCAGTGCTGATTGGCTATCTGGCTGCCAATACCACCACGCTGCATCTCGGTTCCGGTGGCGTGATGCTGCCCAACCATTCGCCGCTGGTGATCGCCGAGCAGTTCGGTACCCTGAATACGCTGTATCCGGGACGCATCGATCTTGGGCTTGGCCGCGCGCCGGGGAGCGATCAGCCAACGATGCGTGCGCTGCGCCGCCATATGAGCGGTGATATAGATAACTTCCCACGCGACGTCGCTGAACTGGTGGACTGGTTCGACGCCCACGATCCTAATCCCCATGTACGCCCGGTTCCCGGCTACGGCGAACAGATCCCGGTCTGGTTATTAGGCTCCAGCCTGTACAGCGCACAGCTGGCGGCCCAGCTCGGCCTGCCGTTTGCCTTCGCCTCGCATTTTGCTCCGGATATGCTGCATCAGGCGCTGCATCTGTATCGCACCCAGTTCAAACCCTCAGCGCGGCTGGCAAAGCCGTATGCGATGGTGTGCATCAACATCATTGCCGCTGACAGCAATCGCGATGCCGAGTTTCTTTTCACCTCGATGCAGCAGGCGTTTGTGAAACTGCGTCGTGGCGAAACCGGCCAGCTACCACCGCCGGTAGAGAATATGCATCAGCTGTGGTCCGCTTCTGAACAGTACGGCGTACAACAGGCGCTGAGCATGTCGCTGGTTGGTGATAAGGCAAAAGTGCGTCACGGTCTTGATGCCATTTTGCGTGAAACCCAGGCCGATGAAATTATGGTTAACGGCCAGATTTTTGATCATCAGGCACGTCTTCATTCGTTTGATTTGGCGATGGATGTGAAGCAGGAATTGTTGGGGTAGCGCGGTTTGTGCCGGATGGCGGCTACGCCTTATCCGGCCTACACGGTACTGTAGGTCGGATAAGCGTAGCGCTACCGGGCAACGGTTTTACTGATAGACCGGTAACAGATCCACGCTCGACAGAATATGGATAACCGCGTTGCCGATACCGAACACCAGGATCAGCGCAATCATCGGCTTACCGCCCCAGACACGGAATTTCGGGCTACCGAAACGCTCGCGGGATTTACGTGCCAGCAGCGCCGGAACAATGGCAGCCCAGATGGTTGCTGCGAGTCCTGCATAGCCAATGGCGTACAGGAAACCGTTCGGCCACAGCAGGCCACCGATAATTGGCGGGACAAACGTCAGCAATGCCGTTTTGAAACGTCCCATTGCCGAGTCATCAAAGCCAAACAGATCCGCCAGATAGTCAAACAGACCGAGCGTAACGCCGAGGAATGAACTCGCCACCGCAAAGTTGGAGAACACCACCAGCAGCAGATCCAGACTGCGGCTGTTTAGTACGCCGCTCAGCGCCTGTACCAGCACATCAATGTTACCGCCCTGTTGCGCAATACCGATAAACTCTGGACGCGGAATGTTGCCCATCGTTCCCAGCAACCATACGGTATACAGCACCAGCGCCAGCAGCGTGCCGTACACCAGACACTTAACGATGGTCTTCGGATCTTTGCCGTAGTACTTCATCAGGCTCGGAACGTTGCCGTGATAGCCGAATGAGGCCAGACAAAACGGCAGCGTCATCAGCAGGTACGGCGTATAAGAAGCATTGCTTTCCGCCACGTTAAACAACGTTGTGGGCTGAACGTGTCCCAATAAACTGCCGAAGGTCAGGAAAAAGGTAATTACCTTCGCACCCAGCACAATCGCCGTCATGCGGCTAACCGCTTTGGTGCTTAACCACACCACAAATGCCACCAGCAGCGCAAAGCCAAGACCCGCCGCGCGCGCCGGAACATTCAGCGACATCTCCGAGAAGGTGTGATGCAGAATCGACCCGCTCGCTGAGATATACGCGTAGGTCAGGATATAGAGAACGAAAGCAATCGAGATGCCGTTCACCACGTTCCAGCCTTTGCCCAGCAGATCTTTCGTGATGGTGTCAAAACTGGAGCCAATGCGGTAATTGAGGTTAGCTTCAAGGATCATCAGCCCGGAGTGCAGCATGCAGAACCAGGTGAAGATCAGCGCTGCCATTGACCAGAAAAACCACGCCCCGGACATGACCACTGGCAGAGAAAACATCCCCGCGCCAATAATGGTGCCGCCGATAATCACCACGCCGCCGAGCAGCGAGGGTGATGTTTGGGTGGTGGTTAGTGTTGCCATTTAGCCATCTCTCCAGTCATTTATATTGTGACTACATCTCAATGTGCTGCACTGTACCAGTACACGAGTACAAATGAAATAAAAAAAGCCCCGATTGTTGAGATCGGGGCTGTATATATTACTTTACGCTTTTATACCGTGAGGCTTATGCGTCACCGCCGAAACGACGACGACCAGCGGAGTCATCACGACGCGGAGCAGAAGAATCGTCACGACGCGGACCACGGTTGCCTTCACGACGTTCGCCGCTAAAACGACGACCATCGCCACGACCGCCTTCACGACGTTCACCGCTAAAACCACGACCTTCACCGCGACCGCCTTCACGACGCTCACCGCTGAAACGGCCACCGCCACGACGCTCACCACCGGTGTGCGGAACTGCATCGCCAACCAACTGCATGTTCATCGGCTTGTTCAGGATGCGAGTACGGGTAAAGTGCTGCAGCACGTCGCCCGGCATACCTTTCGGCAGCTCGATGGTGGAGTGGGAAGCAAACAGCTTGATGTTACCGATGTAACGGCTGCTGATATCGCCTTCGTTAGCAATCGCGCCAACGATATGACGAACTTCAACACCGTCATCACGGCCCACTTCAATGCGGTACAGCTGCATGTCACCAACGTCACGACGTTCACGACGCGGACGATCTTCACCACCACGGTCATTACGGTCACGAGGGCCACGATCGCGCGGACCACGGTCATCACGATCGCGGAATTCGCGTTTCGGACGCATCGGTGCATCTGGCGGCAGGATCAGCGGACGTTCGCCCTGAGCCATTTTCAGTAGTGCGGCTGCCAGCGTTTCGATATCCAGCTCTTCTTCCGGCTGCATTTTTGCCAGCAGAGCACGGTACTGATCCAGATCGCTGCTTTCCAGCTGCTGCTGTACTTTAGCGGCGAATTTTTCCAGACGGCGTTTGCTCAGCAGGTCTGCGTTCGGCAGTTCTACTTCCGGAATAGTCAGCTTCATGGTGCGTTCGATGTTACGCAGCAGACGACGCTCGCGGTTCTCAACGAACAGTAGCGCACGACCCGCACGACCCGCACGACCGGTACGGCCGATACGGTGAACGTAAGACTCGGAATCCATCGGGATGTCGTAGTTAACAACCAGGCTGATACGCTCAACGTCCAGGCCACGGGCCGCAACGTCGGTAGCAATCAGGATATCCAGGCGGCCATCTTTCAAACGTTCCAGAGTCTGCTCACGCAGGGACTGGTTCATGTCGCCGTTCAGTGCAGCGCTGCTATAACCGCTACGCTCCAGCGCTTCTGCCACTTCCAGGGTCGCATTTTTGGTACGAACGAAGATAATCGCCGCATCAAAATCTTCTGCTTCCAGGAAACGCACCAGCGCTTCATTTTTACGCATGCCCCAGACAGTCCAGTAGCTCTGGCTGATGTCAGGACGCGTGGTAACGCTGGACTGAATGCGTACTTCCTGCGGCTCTTTCATAAAGCGACGGGTAATACGACGAATCGCTTCCGGCATGGTTGCAGAGAACAGAGCGGTCTGATGACCTTCCGGGATCTGCGCCATGATGGTTTCAACGTCTTCGATGAAGCCCATACGCAGCATTTCGTCAGCTTCGTCCAGTACCAGACCGCTCAGTTTGGAGAGGTCCAGAGTACCGCGCTTCAGGTGATCCAGCAGACGGCCCGGCGTACCGACGACGATCTGTGGTCCCTGACGCAGGGCACGTAATTGCACGTCATAACGCTGGCCGCCGTACAGGGCAACCACGTTCACGCCGCGCATGTGTTTAGAGAAATCTGTCATGGCTTCTGCTACCTGAACCGCCAGTTCGCGGGTCGGTGCCAGCACCAGAATCTGAGGTGCCTTCAGCTCAGGATCAAGATTGTTGAGCAGCGGTAAAGAGAACGCTGCAGTTTTGCCGCTACCTGTCTGGGCCATACCCAGAACATCGCGGCCGCCCAGCAGATGCGGAATGCACTCTGCCTGGATTGGAGATGGTTTTTCGTAACCCAGATCGTTAAGGGCTTCAAGGATAGGAGCCTTCAGGCCCAGATCTGCAAAAGTGGTTTCGAATTCAGCCATGTAGTACGTGTGCCTCAAAATTAATGGCGGCCAGTCTACATAACTCATCATGAAATTGATCTGCAATTTTCATTGAAAAGTGTGAACCGGCTCAAAGTAGGTGTATTAACGAACAACAACGCCCTCACCCGTGAAGGTGATGGCAATCAAAAAAGATTACGGGCTGATGTGTACGTCAGCTATTGCTGGTCCGATTCTGCCAGGTCATCTTGGTCCTGGCCCAGGAGCGATAATTCCAACAATGCGTATCGGTGCTCAACAAAGTTATGAACGTTGTTAGCCACCGCCAGTTTGAACAATGCCGTAGCGTTGTCCAAATCCCCCAGACTTAGGTAGTACTTACCTAAATAGAAGTTGGTTTCACTGAGATGCTCAGCGAGCGAGGTGTTATCCGTTGCGTCCGCCTTCAGGCGTTCCATCAGCGTTGCTTCGCTAATGTTGCCCAGGTAGAACTCGACAATGTTCCATCCCCATTGCTCTTTATCCGATTTCTCAAAGCGTTGCTTCAACGCTTCTTTAGCCTGCTTCTCATCGAGCTTCTGCTCGGCAAGATAAAGCCACAGACTACGGAAAGGATCATTGGGATCGTCTTGATAAAACGCTAGCAGATCATCTTGCGCTAACTTGTCGCGACCGCCGTAATACAATGCGATACCGCGATTTAAGTGCGCGTAGTTGTAAGTTGGATCAAGCTCAAGTACAGAATCAAACGCTTCATAGGCAGCATCAAAATTGCCTGCCTGCGTTAAATATATACCTAAGTAATTGAATACTTCAGGCATATCTGGTCGGATTGCCAGCGCTTGTGAAAAATCATTTCGCGCCAGTGCCCTCAGACCGAGACTATCATACAACACTCCGCGCTCATATAAAAGCTGTGCGCGTTCGTCATCGGTTAAAGCCCGACTGGCAAGAATTTGTTCCATACGTGCCAGAATCACTTCCTGCTGCAAAGTCGGTTGCAATGGTACTGCGAGGACTTCACTCTTTCGCCAGGCGGAATTACTGCATCCAGCCAGCGTGAGTGCTGTCGCAACGAAACACCAGCGCAAAAAAGGCTTCATTTCCCACTCCCGAAGACAACGATTGAATGAACGTCCAGGTTCCCCGGTTGCTAACAAGGCATCCTGCCGGGTTAAAGGCCCTCCGCTTTCACGGAGGGCAATGGCAACCTTACTCGCCCTGGCTTGCCGGAGCTTCCGGTTCGCCTGCAGGCTGAGACTGCTCAGTTGCTTCTTTAATGCTCAGACGTACACGGCCCTGGCGATCAACTTCCAGAACTTTGACCGGTACTTCCTGGCCCATCTGCAGGTAGTCGGTCACTTTCTCAACGCGCTTATCAGCGATCTGAGAGATGTGTACCAGACCTTCTTTACCGCCACCGATGGCAACGAATGCGCCAAAGTCAACGATACGGGTCACTTTACCATTGTAGATACGGCCTACTTCGATCTCTGCGGTGATCTCTTCGATACGACGGATAGCATATTTCGCTTTTTCGCCGTCGGTCGCAGCAATCTTCACGGTACCATCATCTTCGATTTCAATGGTGGTGCCGGTTTCTTCGGTCAGAGCACGGATAACAGAACCGCCTTTACCGATAACGTCTTTGATCTTGTCCGGGCTGATCTTGATGGTGTGGATACGCGGAGCAAATTCAGAGATATCGCCACGCGGTGCGTTGATCGCTTGTTCCATCACACCCAGGATGTGCAGACGCGCACCTTTAGCCTGGTTCAGAGCAACCTGCATGATCTCTTTGGTGATACCTTCAATTTTGATATCCATCTGCAGTGCAGAGATACCGTCGCGGGAACCCGCCACTTTGAAGTCCATATCGCCCAGGTGGTCTTCGTCGCCCAGGATGTCAGACAGAACAACAAAGTTGTCGCCTTCTTTCACCAGCCCCATCGCGATACCCGCAACGGCGGCTTTGATCGGCACGCCTGCGTCCATCAGCGCCAGGGAAGCACCACATACGGAAGCCATGGAAGAAGAACCGTTAGATTCGGTGATTTCAGAAACCACACGAACGGTGTACGGGAATTTATCCAGTTCCGGCATTACTGCCAGTACGCCACGTTTCGCCAGACGGCCGTGACCAATCTCACGACGCTTCGGAGAACCGACCATACCGGTTTCACCTACGCAGTACGGAGGGAAGTTGTAGTGGAACAGGAAGTTGTCAGTGCGCTCGCCCATCAGTTCGTCAAGGTTCTGCGCATCACGAGTGGTACCCAGGGTCGCAGTAACCAGCGCCTGAGTTTCGCCACGGGTGAACAGTGCGGAACCGTGGGTACGCGGCAGAACGCCAGTACGCACGTCCAGACCACGGATCATGTCTTTTTCACGGCCATCGATGCGCGGCTCGCCTGCCAGTACGCGGCTACGAACAACGTTTTTCTCGATAGCGTGCAGGATTTCACCCAGTTCGTTAGCGTCCAGGGTTTCGTCTTCAGCCACCAGAGTCGCGATGGTTTCAGATTTGATTACGTCAACCTGAGCATAACGCTCTTGTTTGTCAGTGATGCGGTAAGCATCGCTCAGGCGAGCTTCTGCCAGTGCGGCAACGCGTGCGTTCAGCGCTTCGTTGACGGCTTCTGGCTGCCAGTCCCAACGCGGTTTGCCAGCTTCTTTCGCCAGCTCGTTGATAGCCTGAATCACAACCTGCTGCTGTTCGTGACCGAACACAACAGCACCCAGCATCTGATCTTCGCTCAGCAGTTCTGCTTCGGATTCAACCATCAGTACGGCTGCTTCAGTACCCGCAACAACCAGGTCCAGCTTGCTTTCTTTCAGTTCGTCCTGAGTCGGGTTCAGTACGTACTGGTCATTGATGTAACCAACACGTGCAGCACCGATCGGGCCGTTGAATGGAATACCAGACAGAGTCAGCGCAGCAGATGCACCAATCATTGCCACGATGTCCGGGTTAACCTGCGGGTTAACGGAAACAACGGTCGCGATAACCTGAACTTCGTTAACAAAGCCTTCCGGGAACAGCGGGCGAACCGGGCGGTCAATCAGACGCGCGATCAGGGTTTCGCCTTCGCTCGGACGGCCTTCACGACGGAAGAAGCTACCCGGGATACGGCCAGCAGCGTAGGTACGCTCCTGATAGTTAACGGTCAGCGGGAAAAAGTCCTGGCCTGGTTTCGCTTTTTTCTGGCCAACAACGGTAACGAATACCGCGGTGTCATCCATGCTAACCATAACAGCGGCAGTCGCCTGACGCGCCATCATGCCGGTTTCCAGCGTAACGGTATGCTGACCGTACTGGAATTTACGAACGATCGGATTAAGCAAAATAATATCCTTTCTCTATTTTTTGACGGCACATTTTTGCGCCATCGTTAATACCCGATCTTCTGCGCATCCTCGCGACTAATGACAACCCTAACCCATAAGCATGAGTAAAGCCTCTCATTAGCCGCGCGAACCTCTGCAACGGAAGATCATTCTTAGCAACAATACATTAGTTTCCAGCGAATTGCTGCCATCTGCTGGAAAAAAGGGGCCATGAAGGCCCCCTCTTTCTGAAACTCGAAAGAATTAGCGACGCAGGCCCAGACGCTCGATCAGCGCGGTGTAACGTGCAACATCTTTACGTTTCAGGTAGTCGAGCAGTTTACGACGCTGAGAAACCATGCGCAGCAGACCACGACGGCTGTGGTGATCTTTTTTGTGCTCTGCAAAGTGACCCTGCAGGTGGTTAATCTGTGCAGTCAACAGAGCAACCTGAACATCGGTAGAACCGGTGTCGTTTGCATCACGACCAAACTCAGAAACGATTTTAGCGGTAGCTTCAGTACTTAGAGACATTTTAAAACTCCAAAGTGATAAGAATGAAAGGATGCCGATCTCTAATTCAGCTATCCCAGTGTATACACTTTATCCTTCAAACTGACTCTGCGTTGGCTGCGTCCGCTCACCTCAGTCACTTACTTAAGTAAGCTCCTGAGGATTCTCAGACTTGCCGCCTTGATGCAGCTCGAATGATTTTGTGTATACGTCGCGTAGATTGTTAAACAATTTACGCGACGTTAAGCGGCAGTATTCTACTCGCAGCGCCCTTTTATCGCAAGACAGAGAGCGCTATGCAGGATACTCAACCACCAGGCGACGGGGGGCGACACGACCTTCATCGTCCATCTCCCCCATGCCAATAAACTTGCCGTCATCGCCTTCCGTCACGCGGACCAGCCCTTCCAGCGGCGCGCCTGATGTCCGTACCGGGTTACCATTTTTAAAGTAAACCGAGGATGTTAAAGGCAAATTAACAACAGGATAGTCCGATGCTGGACTGTCCATTGGCATCAGCAAAGGATCAAGCAGCTGTGCCGCCGGAATGTTCTGCAGCTCGGCCTGTTCAACCAGCTCACGCAGATGTTCCAGCGTCACCATTCGATCCACCGGATACTTGCTGACCGTCAAACGACGCAGATACGTGACGTGCGCGCCGCAGCCCAACTTCTCACCAAGATCGTCAACAATGGTGCGAATATAGGTGCCTTTGGAACAGTGAACTTCCAGCTCCAGTTCGTTACCTTCGTGACGGATAAACAGCAGCTCATAGACGGTAATCGGTCGCGCTTCACGCGGCACTTCAATACCCTGGCGCGCATATTCGTACAGCTTCTTACCCTGATACTTCAGCGCCGAATACATTGACGGGATCTGCTCGATATCGCCACGGAAAGTCTCCAGCGCGCTCGCCAGTTGTTCTGCGGTGAAGGTTACCGGACGTTCCTGCACGATTTGCCCATCGGCATCGGAAGTGTCTGTACGCTGGCCCAGACGGGCAACCACACGATAGCGTTTGTCAGAATCCAGCAAATACTGTGAAAACTTAGTCGCTTCACCGAGGCAGATTGGCAGCATGCCTGTCGCCAGCGGATCCAGTGCGCCGGTATGTCCCGCGCGGTTGGCATTGTAGATGCGTTTTACTTTTTGCAGTACATCATTGCTGGACATGCCCTGCGGCTTATCCAGCAGCAGGACACCGTGAATGTCGCGACCACGACGACGAGGACGACTCATCAGTCCTCCTTGCTGTCGTCCGCTGGGTTCACACGACGCTCATCGTCATGTTTCACCACGCTGGTCACCAGGTTGGACATGCGCATCCCTTCAACCAACGAGTTGTCGTAGAAGAAGGTCAGCTCAGGCACGATACGCAGACGCATGGCTTTACCCAGCAGAGAACGGATAAAACCAGAGGCTTCCTGCAGTGCTTTGATGCCGTTTTTCACAGCAGCTTCGTCCTGATCGTTGAGGAAAGTCACGAATACTTTGGCATATGCCAGATCACGAGACATCTCAACGCCCGATACGGTGGTCATCATACCAACACGCGGGTCTTTGATTTCGCGTTGCAGGATGAGTGCGATCTCTTTCTGCATCTCTTGCGCGACACGCTGCGGGCGACCAAATTCTTTCGCCATAATAAATTCTCCAGAATAAAGACAAAAAAGGGGCCATAAGCCCCTTTTTAAATTTCTTGCCGGGTGGCGCTTCGCTTACCCGGCCTACACCTAATCATCTTCTAAGGATTTTGGGCTGCAAATTGCGGCCCAAAAGACGACGAAGATTAAGCGATAGTACGTTGGATCTCGATGATCTCGAACACTTCGATCATATCGCCAACGCGAACGTCGTTGTAGTTCTTAACGCCGATACCACATTCCATGCCGTTACGGACTTCGTTAACGTCATCTTTGAAGCGACGCAGGGATTCCAGCTCGCCTTCATAGATAACCACGTTGTCGCGCAGAACGCGGATTGGGTTGTGACGTTTAATCGTGCCTTCGGTAACCATACAGCCTGCGATAGCGCCGAATTTCGGTGATTTGAACACATCACGAACTTCAGCCAGACCAATGATCTGCTGTTTCAGCTCCGGAGACAGCATGCCGCTCATCGCTGCTTTCACTTCGTCGATCAGATGATAGATGACGGAGTAGTAACGCAGATCCAGGCTTTCAGATTCGATAACTTTACGTGCAGAGGCATCAGCACGGACGTTGAAGCCAACCAGAATCGCGTTGGATGCCGCAGCCAGGGTCGCGTCGGTTTCGGTGATACCACCTACGCCAGAACCGATGATCTTCACTTTGACTTCGTCGGTAGACAGTTTCAGTAAAGAGTCGGAAATCGCTTCTACAGAACCCTGAACGTCAGCCTTCAGGACGACGTTCACTTCGTGAACTTCGCCTTCGGTCATGTTAGCGAACATGTTCTCGAGTTTAGATTTCTGCTGACGAGCCAGTTTAACTTCACGGAATTTGCCCTGACGATACAGTGCAACTTCACGGGCTTTCTTCTCGTCACGAACGACAGTAACTTCGTCACCTGCAGCCGGAACACCGGACAGACCGAGGATTTCCACCGGAATGGACGGACCTGCTTCCAGTACTTCCTGACCCAGTTCGTTACGCATAGCACGAACGCGACCGTATTCGAAGCCACACAGTACGATGTCGCCTTTGTGCAGCGTACCTTCACGCACCAGTACGGTAGCAACCGGACCACGACCTTTATCCAGGAAGGATTCGATAACCGCACCGCTCGCCATACCTTTACGCACAGCTTTCAGTTCCAGTACTTCGGCCTGCAGCAGGATAGCGTCCAGCAGCTCGTCGATACCGGTACCCGCTTTCGCAGAAACGTGAACGAATTGGCTCTCGCCGCCCCACTCTTCCGGCATGATGCCGTACTGGGACAGTTCGTTTTTAACGCGATCCGGATCCGCTTCCGGCTTATCGATTTTGTTGACTGCAACCACCACCGGCACACCCGCCGCTTTCGCGTGCTGGATAGCTTCGATGGTCTGTGGCATCACGCCGTCGTCTGCTGCAACAACCAGAACAACGATATCCGTTGCCTGAGCACCACGAGCACGCATGGAGGTAAACGCGGCGTGACCCGGGGTATCCAGGAAGGTGATCATACCGTTGTCAGTTTCAACGTGGTACGCACCGATGTGCTGAGTAATGCCGCCCGCTTCACCAGAAGCCACTTTCGTGGAACGAATGTAGTCCAGCAGGGAGGTTTTACCGTGGTCAACGTGACCCATGATGGTCACAACTGGTGCGCGCGGTTCAGCCGCAGCACCGGTGTCACGGTCGCTCATTACCGCTTCTTCCAGCTCGTTTTCACGACGCAGGATAACTTTGTGGCCCATCTCTTCGGCAACCAGCTGTGCGGTTTCCTGGTCGATGACCTGGTTAATGGTAGCCATTGCGCCCAGTTTCATCATCGCTTTGATGACCTGAGAGCCTTTAACTGCCATTTTGTTCGCCAGATCGCCAACGGTGATGGTTTCGCCGATCACAACGTCACGGTTAACGGCCTGAGCTGGCTTCTGGAAGCCCTGCTGCAGAGCGGAACCTTTACGCTGCTTACCGCCTTTACCGCCGCGAACCGCTGCACGTGCTTCCTCACGGTCAGCTTTAGATTCAGCGTGTTTGTTGCCTTTCTTCGCCGGACGCGCGGCTTTAGTGCTGCGAGTACGACCACGACCGCCTTCGACTTCACGATCGTTCTCGTCTTCAGCCTGGCGAGCATGCTGAGAAGTGGTGACGTGATAATCGCTGGTGTCTTCGACAGGTTCAACGTTATTCACACCATTTTTCTCGTTTTCTTCCGCCATACGGCGAGCTTCTTCCGCTACGCGGCGCGCTTCTTCTTCAAGCTTGCGACGTGCTTCTTCTTCCGCTTTACGCTTCAGTTCTGCGGCTTCATTTTCACGGCGGGCTTTTTCGGCCTGGGCGGTTTTAGTCATATCGTCGGTCTGTTGATTGCTCACTTTGTCTTTTTCCGCAGCTTCACGTTTCGCTTTATCAGCGGCTTCACGCTTAGCTTGTTCTGCGGCCTCACGTTCGGCTTTTTGTTGCGCCTCGCGTTTGGCAGCTTCTTCTGCCTCACGACGGGCTTGCTCTTCCGCTTCACGCTGCGCCTGCTCTTCCGCGGCAAGGCGTTCAGCCTCTTGCGGATCGCGTTTCACAAAGGTGCGTGTCTTGCGGACTTCGATTTGTACCGATTTGCTTTTTCCACCGGTACCTGGAATATTGAGAGTACTGCGCGTTTTACGCTGCAATGTCAACTTATCCGGCGCTGAGCCGTTTTCACGGTTCAAATGCGCCAGTAAGGTTTGTTTCTCTTGTGCGGACACAGAGTCGTCAGCAGACTTCGGGATACCGGCATCAGCAAATTGCTGTACCAGGCGATCCACGGAAGTCTGTATCTCTGCAGCCAGCGTTTTTACGGTTACATCTGTCATACTGTTCCTTCCTGCTACAGTTTATTACGCTTCGTCGCCGAACCAGCAAATATTACGGGCAGCCATAATCAGCTCACCGGCTTTTTCGTCGGTCAACCCTTCGATATCAGCCAGATCATCAATGCCCTGTTCAGCGAGATCTTCCAGCGTACAAACACCACGGGCCGCCAGTTTGAAGGCCATCTCACGATCCAATCCTTCCAGATTCAGCAGATCGTCAGCCGGTTTGTTATCACCGAGGCTTTCTTCCTGGGCCAGTGCCAGAGTGGTCAGTGCGTTTTTAGCACGCTCGCGCAGCGCTTCAACAGTCTGTTCATCCAGGCCGTCAATTTCCAGCAGCTCTTTCATTGGCACGTAGGCCAGTTCTTCCAGCGTCGCAAAACCTTCTTCCACCAGAACGGTCGCGAAATCTTCATCGATATCGAGATATTTGGTGAAGGTATCGATGGCTGCATGTGCTTCAGCCTGATGCTTCGCCTGCAGGTCATCAACGGTCATCACGTTGAGTTCCCAACCGCTCAGTTGTGAAGCCAGGCGGACGTTCTGACCATTACGTCCAATCGCCTGAGCCAGGTTACCGGCTTCAACCGCGATATCCATGGTGTGCTTGTCTTCATCCACCACGATAGAAGCAACGTCTGCTGGCGCCATTGCGTTAATCACGAACTGCGCCGGGTTATCATCCCACAGGACGATATCGATACGCTCGCCGCCCAGTTCGGTAGAAACCGCCTGAACGCGCGCACCGCGCATACCAACACAGGCGCCGACCGGATCAATACGCTTGTCGTTGGTCTTAACGGCGATTTTCGCACGCGATCCCGGATCACGGGCAGCCGCTTTAATTTCGATAACTTCTTCGCCAATTTCCGGTACTTCAATGCGGAACAGCTCAATCAGCATTTCCGGTTTGGAACGGGTTACAAACAGCTGCGCACCGCGCGCTTCCGGGCGTACAGAGTACAGAACACCACGAATACGGTCACCTGGGCGGAAGTTTTCACGCGGGAGCATGTCTTCACGCAGGATAACAGCTTCAGCATTGCTGCCCAGATCCAGAGAAATGTTGTCGCGGTTTACTTTCTTTACCACACCGGTGACGATTTCGCCTTCGTGTTCTCGGAACTGATCGACAACCATTGCGCGTTCAGCTTCACGTACTTTCTGTACGATAACCTGTTTCGCGGTCTGGGTGGTGATACGGTCAAAGGTGACAGATTCAATCTGATCTTCAACATATTCGCCCACGTTCAGACTTTCGTCTTCGAAGCGTGCCGCTTCCAGCGTAATTTCTTTGGTCGGCTGAGTAACTTCTTCTACGATTACCCAACGACGGAAGGTATCGAAATCACCGCTTTTACGATCGATTTCTACGCGAACGTCGATCTCTTGCTCATATTTTTTCTTTGTTGCTGTAGCCAGCGCACTTTCCAGTGCTTCAAAAATTTTCTCGCGTGGCAGCGCTTTTTCGTTGGATACGGCTTCAACAACAGCCAAAATTTCTTTGTTCATCGCGGGCTTTTCACCTCAATCCAGACTGTTAAAAGTGGGGAACCAGGTTCGCCTTCTGGATATTACTCAGCGCGAACACTTCATCTTTGCCTTCGACTGTGACCGTGATCATCTCACCGTCCACCGCTTTGATAACGCCCTGCCATTTACGACGGTTTTGTACCGCCATACGAAGAACCAGCGTGACTTCTTCACCCAGGAAACGCACGTAGTGTTCAGCTGTGAACAGAGGACGGTCGAGACCCGGAGAGGAGACTTCCAGGTTATAGGCAACGGTGATTGGGTCTTCGACATCCATCACGGCGCTTACCTGATGGCTCACATCAGCACAATCATCAACATTGATGCCATCTTCACTATCAATATAGATGCGCAGTGTGGATGTGCGACCACGAATAAATTCGATGCCGACCAGTTCGTAGCCCAGGGCTTCAACTGGCGCTGTAATCATCTCTGTTAATTTTTGCTCTAATGTGGACAAGCCCACCCCCAAGACATAAAAAAAGGGCCTAAAGCCCAGTTATTCTGTAGTCAGATAACAAAAAACCCCGATAAATCGGGGCTTTAGATAACTGAACCCTATAACCGCACCTGCGGTTCGGAGAACCTTCCGAAAGAATTTTTTTCAAATCCAGCTACGAAGGCCTAAGTCTTCACAGTATATTTGAAAAAGAACTCTAAGGGAAAGTGGTTGCGGGGGCCGGATTTGAACCGACGACCTTCGGGTTATGAGCCCGACGAGCTACCAGGCTGCTCCACCCCGCGCCTGAAACGTGGCAAATTTTACTCGTTTTGGGTAAAAAATGCAAATACTGCTGGGATTTGGTACCGAGGACGGGACGTAAAATCTGCGCACAGTATATTGATTCACTATGCGTTATGTCAACCTTGTTACGACTATGCAAATCAATGAATGCTGCCCAGTGCTAGCCCAGCAAGATAAATATGCCACCCACGCCGTTATTTAACGAAATTATCACTAAACTCTTCCTGTCATCCAGAAAAGATGATTAAATGAAAACTCATTTATTTTGCATAAAAATGCAATTAGCATAATAAGCGACCTCTTCACCAGTCTATCAAGCAGGGTTTTATTTTATGACGACGATTCTCAAGCATCTCCCGGTAGGTCAACGTATTGGTATCGCTTTTTCCGGCGGCCTGGACACCAGTGCAGCACTGCTGTGGATGCGACAAAAAGGGGCTGTCCCATATGCATATACTGCGAATTTGGGCCAGCCGGATGAGGATGACTATGACGCCATTCCTCGCCGTGCAATGGAATATGGTGCTGAGAATGCTCGCCTGGTAGATTGCCGTAAGCAGCTCGTTGCCGAAGGGATCGCTGCCATTCAGTGCGGTGCATTCCACAACACCACTGGCGGACTGACCTACTTCAATACCACCCCGCTGGGCCGTGCCGTGACCGGCACCATGCTGGTTGCCGCCATGAAAGAAGATGGCGTAAATATCTGGGGTGACGGTAGCACCTATAAAGGTAACGATATTGAACGTTTCTATCGTTACGGTCTGCTGACCAACGCCGAACTGCAGATTTATAAACCATGGCTGGATACCGATTTTATCGATGAACTCGGCGGTCGCCATGAGATGTCCGAATTTATGATTGCCTGTGGTTTCGACTACAAGATGTCCGTTGAGAAAGCGTACTCAACAGACTCCAATATGCTCGGGGCGACCCACGAAGCAAAAGATCTGGAATTCCTGAACTCAAGCGTCAAAATCGTCAACCCAATTATGGGCGTGAAGTTCTGGGATGAGAGCGTGAAGATCCCGGCAGAAGAAGTGACCGTGCGTTTTGAACAGGGTCATCCGGTTGCACTGAACGGTAAAACCTTCAGCGACGACGTTGAGATGATGCTGGAAGCCAACCGTATCGGCGGTCGTCACGGTCTGGGTATGAGCGATCAGATTGAAAACCGCATCATTGAAGCGAAGAGCCGTGGCATCTACGAAGCCCCGGGGATGGCATTGTTACATATCGCATACGAGCGTCTGCTGACCGGTATTCACAACGAGGATACCATCGAGCAGTATCACGCACATGGTCGCCAGCTTGGTCGTCTGCTGTATCAGGGCCGCTGGTTCGACTCTCAGGCGCTGATGCTGCGTGACGGTCTGCAGCGTTGGGTTGCCAGCCAGATTACCGGTGAAGTGACGCTGGAACTGCGCCGTGGTAATGACTACTCGATCCTCAACACCGTATCTGACAATCTGACTTATAAACCAGAACGTCTGACGATGGAAAAAGGCGATTCCGTATTCTCTCCGGACGACCGTATCGGTCAGTTGACCATGCGTAATCTGGATATCACCGATACCCGCGAGAAGCTGTTCGGCTATGCGCAGTCTGGTCTACTGACTGCTTCTTCCACAACCGGCCTGCCGCAGGTTGAGAATCTGGAAAATAAGGCGAAGTAAAGATACACCATCTTAAGGCCGCGAAAGCGGCCTTTTTTATATGCGGAATATAGCTCTGCGGCCCCGTAGGCCTGATAAGTGTAGCGCCATCATGCGTTGTAATAATGTCGGATGGCGGCGTAAACGCCTTATCCGACCTACTGGGCCGCAGAGCTACAGGACAGCCAAAAATAACAGACGAAAAAAAAGACGCTTTGCAGCGTCTTTTTTTTGGAATTTGGTACCGAGGATGGGACTCGAACCCACAAGCCCGTTAGGGCACTACCACCTCAAGGTAGCGTGTCTACCAATTCCACCACCTCGGTACAGAATACTTAGCGTGGGATATCGCTGGTCGGCTGAGCCGGAGCAGCTGGCTGAGTTTGCTCGGTTTTCGCCGGTGCACTCAGATTTTCCCACTCACTTCCTTTATTGGTCTTGTTGCTGTTCATGTTACCCAGCACCAGACTGATGATGAAGAACAAGATTCCCAATACAGCTGTCATACGGGTCATGAAGTTACCAGAACCACTTGAACCAAACAGAGTACCAGAAGCGCCTGCGCCAAAAGAGGCTCCCATATCAGCGCCTTTGCCTTGCTGCAGCATGATCAAGCCTACCAGGCCAATTGCCACAATAAGGAAAACTACTAAAAGAGCTTCGTGCATAATCAACCTGTTCCTTGCGGAGTTGCCGCGTACAATGCTTCGACCATTAAAGCGGGAATATTTACTGTTTCCCACTGAAGCGGGTGTGAATACTAACCAAAGCGAATAACCTTCGCAAGGGCAATTTGTTAGCATTGTATCAACTGCGGAAAAAATCGCCATATCAATCAAAAACGCAGCAACTTCTCCCAGCATCTCTGCATGACGGCGCGTTGATCGTCAAGATTCGCCCATACCACAACGGGGATTTCACAAATCAGATCTGCATTTTGTGGCCAGCAGTGAATAATTTGCTGATTCACCAACTCTTCCGCCACCATCGATTCAGGTAACCAGGCCATTCCCATATGGCGCAACACCATTTCTCGTATCGTTTCGCTTAAACCACTCTCAAACACTTTTTTCAACCGTGGTCGCACTCGTTGTTCTGCAAGATCAATAATACGTCTGACAAAGGTATAGTCGCTGTAACATAGCCAGGGGATCGGAGTATGCGGATCGTCAAGCGTATCCACCAACTGTGCAGAAATCACAGGAATAAATCGCTCATACCGCCATAGTGAACGTTTTAACCCTCCGGCAATCTCCAGCCCTGGTTGTGAAGAGGGTAAATCGTAAGTCACCAGCATATCAATTTGCCGGTTTATCAGGGCATTGAAGTGGTTGTCTATCCCCTGGATACTTGCGTTTACCGTAAAGTTTAGCTGCGGCTCACTCTGTCGCAGGTAGTTGATCATATCCGGCAGGATATTCACCGACAGCGTATGCAGGCTGACCATCACCAGCGTGTTATCCGTTGCTGGCGTCATCGCCGACAGCTCATGGCGTGCCTCTGTTAACGTACTGAGGACGTGCCGGGCATAAGGTTCAAAGCGTTCACCATAGCGCGTCAGCGTGACGGGGGTCGTTGTCCGATCAAACAAAGGCACGCCCAGCACCTCTTCAAGCGCCTTTATACGCCGACTCAGCGCAGGTTGAGTAATATGCCGCTGCGCCGCGGCCTGAGAGTAGTTTCCATGCTGGCTCAAGGCCAGAAAATCCTCCAGCCACTTACAATCCACGTTGTGCTCTCCGCCATGCCATAACCGCATCCTCCAATAACAAATCGGTAATAGTCATAGTTATAGTAATGGCTTTATGGTGGGCATCATAACAACAATATTCCGTTTCACCTGCCGACTCTCACCTTCGACGTTTGACAGGACCGCTATGTTTACTTTATTGACCAATGCCCGTGTTTTTTCTCCTGAGGATTTAGGCCTCTGCTCCCTGCTCATTCATGCCGACCGAATTGTGGCGGTAGAAAAAGATATTTCATTGTTTGATGGCGTCAACGAGGTCATCGATTGTCGGGGTAAATGGGTTATCCCTGGCATCATCGATCAGCATGTTCATCTTACCGGTGGCGGTGGCGAAGCCGGATTTGCCAGCCGGACACCCGCCGTCAAGCTGCGCGATCTGATTCAGGCGGGTATTACCACGGTGGTTGGCGTGTTAGGCACCGATGCCATTTCTCGTTCGCCCAAAGACCTCTACGCTAAAATGCAGTCTCTCAACCTTGAGGGATTACGCGCGTTTATGCATACGGGAGCCTACGCCGTTCCCAGCCCAACCATTACGCGATCCATCCGCGATGATATGGCCTTCATTCCGGCAATTCTTGGTGTAAAAATCGCCCTCGCCGATCACCGCGGCTCTTACCCCTCTTTCCAGGAGTTGCTGAGGATAGTGAGCGATATTCGCGTCGCTTCCCTGCTGGCAGGGAAAAAAGGCTTGCTGCATGTGCACCTGGGGAATCTGCCGGAAGGGATGTCGCAACTTATTGAGTTGTGTGATGCGGGTATTCCGATTCACCATATTTCACCGACCCATGTTGCAAGAACAGAGCCCTTGTTCGAACAGGCTATTGCTTTCGCCCATCGTGGCGGCCATATCGATGTTACGTCTGGTGGCAGTCGTTTTATGCCTCAGGAGCAAGCGATTCTCCACGCACTCGAAGCACAGGTTCCGGCGGAGCGCATCACGATCAGTTCTGACGGCAATGGCAGCGTTCCGCGCTTTAACGCTCAGGGTATCGTTGAAGGTTTAAGCGCGGCACCGGTCGCAGGCAATCTTAACCTACTTCCTCGCCTGATTGATGTCGGTATTCCGGTGCCGCAGGCCATCGCAATGCTGACGGCAAACGTTGCACGCTCGCTGGGTATTTCCGGGGGTGTGCTCTGCGCCGGAGAACGTGCCGATATCTGTGTACTCAATGATGATCTCTCGCTGGCCCATCTGTTTGCCGCGGGTAAACCGTTGCTGCGGGATGGCGAGTGCCTGGTTACCGGCAACTTCGAGTAAGGGGGCAAGAATGTCATTACTACTAGCGCTAATCGCCATCATTTTTGCCGGACGTCTGATCCTCAAAAAATATCACCCCCAGTCGGTACTGTTATTGACCGGGATTGTGCTGTTGCTTATTGCGCATTTTAGCGGAATGACCTCACTCAGTGGTCTGGTGAAAAAGAGCACCGGATTTGGCCCCTTTGACGCCTTTGAGTTTATTCGCGATACCCTGAGCGTGCGTCTCGGCGGCCTCGGGCTGCAAATTATGCTGATTGGTGGTTTCGCCACGTACATGTCAGCCATTGGCGCAAGCCAGGTACTGGTTCGGGTAACATCTCGTCCTCTACAACGGCTGAACTCGCCTTATCTGCTGCTGGGACTGGCACTGCTATTAGGCCAATTCCTGTCGCTGTTTATCAGCAGCGCCACCGGATTGGGTCTGCTGTTGATGGCGACGCTTTACCCATTGCTTACCCGTCTTGGCTGTAGCCGCGCCGCAGTTGCCGCAGTTATCGCCAGTACCTGTGCGGTTGAGTTTGGCCCAGGATCCGGCAACTCGGTTCTCGCCGCCAAAACCGCAGGTATTGAGGTGGTGAACTATTTTGTGCAGGATCAGTTGCCGATCGTTGTGCCCGTCATCCTTTTCATCGCCCTGTTGCATATTGTTGTGCAACGCTTTTTTGACCGTCGGGAAAGTGGCGACAATGCAGCTCAGCAGATGCAGACATTAACGGCAACTGATGAAGCCGACGCACCTATCGCCTGGCTGTTTCTGCCCATGCTGCCGCTGGTATTGATGTTGGTGTGTAGCGATTTAGTATTTAGCTCGCTTAAGATTACGCTGGATACCGCCGTACTGATAAGCCTCGCTATTACGCTGGTTTGTGAGTACTGCCGTCATCGCAAAGCGCGCGAGGTGATGGCTGGCGTACAAAAGGTTTTCGACAGCATGGGCAGCGTTTTTGCCACCGTCGTGACGCTGATTATCGCCGGTGAAGTTTTTTCCGCCGGGCTGAAAGCCATTGGCGCCGTCGACGCGCTGCTGTCGCTTTCTGGCGAATTTGGCCTCAGCGCCGCCTCTATTATCCTGCTGATGACCCTAATCACCTTCGCAATTTCAGCGCTGATGGGCTCCGGGAATGCGGCATTTTTCTCCTTCGCCCCCATGGTGCCGGACATCAGCCGTCATATCGGTAGCGATATCGCAGTCATGATGTTGCCTATCCAGATATCGGCGGGTATTGGTCGTACGTTATCGCCGATTGCCGGCGTCATCATTGCTATCGCAGGGATTGCAGGCGTCTCGCCTGTGGATATTGTTAAGCGCACCGCGATTCCGATGCTTGGCGGTTGGCTACTGATGATTGCGCTAACTTTTGCCCGGTCTGGGCATTTGCTGGCGGTTCTGCCGTGGCTGGCAGTCCTTGTACTACTGATGGTCGGTGGTTACTTCTGGCAGCGCCGACGTAAACAGCCGCTTGCCGTACAGTAAAAAAAAGCCGGAGTCTCAGACTCCGGCTCTCACTTTCTTCGGGATTACGCCGCTTTCACAGCATCGGCAATACGGTGGGCGAATTCAGTCACCTGCGCTTCGTCTTCACCTTCAACCATCACACGAATTAACGGTTCGGTACCAGACTTACGCAGCAGGACGCGTCCACGGTTACCCAGCGCCGCTTCCACTTCCGCCATCACCGCTTTCACATTTTCATGTTCCAGCGGATCGCCGCTACCTGCGGTGTAACGTACGTTAACCAGCAGCTGTGGGAACATTTTCATGCCGCTGCACAGGTCGTGCAAACTCATATGGTTGCGCACCATCGCCGCCAGCACCTGCAGGCCCGCCACGATGCCGTCACCAGTGGTGGTTTTGTCCAGCAGGATCACATGACCAGAGTTTTCGGCACCGATACGCCAGCCTTTTTCCTGCATTTTTTCCAGCACATAGCGGTCGCCAACTTTCGCCCGAGCAAAAGGAATACCCAGCTGTTTCAGCGCCAGCTCGAGGCCCATGTTGCTCATCAGCGTACCTACCGCACCACCACGCAGCTGTCCCTGACGCAGGGCTTCACGGGCGATGATGTACATGATCTGATCGCCATCGACCTTATTGCCTTCGTGGTCAACCATAATAACGCGGTCGCCATCGCCGTCCAGCGCAATACCCAGATCGGCTTTTTCCGCAATCACGCGCGCCTGCAGGGCACGGACGTCAGTGGCGCCGACTTCTTCATTGATGTTCACACCGTTTGGCTCACAGCCAATGGCAATCACGTTTGCACCCAGCTCACGCAGTACATTTGGTGCAATGTGGTACGTTGCACCGTTAGCGCAATCCACCACAATTTTAAGCTCACTCAGACTCAGTTCGTTCGGGAAGGTGCCTTTGCAAAACTCGATATAGCGACCGGCAGCATCAACGATACGGGTAGCTTTACCCAGTTCAGCCGAGTCCACGCAGGTGATCGCTTTTTCCATTTCGGCTTCGATAGCTTCTTCAACCGCATCCGGCAGTTTGGTCCCATCGATGGAGAAGAATTTAATCCCATTGTCATAGAATGGGTTGTGCGAAGCGGAGATAACAATCCCGGCCTCAGCACGGAAAGCACGCGTCAAATAAGCAACGGCAGGTGTTGGCATTGGCCCTGTGAATGAGGCTGAGAGTCCGGCGGCTGCCAGGCCCGCTTCCAGCGCGGACTCCAGCATATAGCCGGAAATACGCGTATCTTTACCGATAATAATTTTACGTGAACCATGACGAGCCAGCACTTTCCCTGCAGCCCAGCCCAGCTTGAGCACAAAGTCAGGAGTAATTGGGGCATCACCTACGCGACCGCGGATCCCATCAGTGCCAAAATATTTACGATTACTCATAGCGTTTTTTTTCCTTTGCAGACAATGTGGCTTCCACCACACGCATCGCTTCTACGGTTTCTTTGACGTCATGGACACGAACGATCTGCGCCCCCTGCATTGCGGCAATCACCGCGCACGCCAGACTGCCACTCAGGCGTTCGGATGGCCCCACATTCAGCAACTGGCCAACCATTGATTTTCGTGACATCCCAACCAGCAGCGGCAGATTAAAATGATGAAACTCCGCCAGACGTGCCAGTAATGTGTAGTTGTGAGTGAGATTTTTACCGAATCCGAACCCGGGGTCGAGCAACAATTTATCTTTTGTGATTCCAGCCCGCTCGCAACGTGCTATTTGATCAACAAAGTAACGATCTACCTCAGCAAAAACATCCTCATACTTTGGCGCTTCCTGCATGGTTTTCGGCTGCCCCTGCATATGCATCAGGCAAACCGGCAATCCGGTCTCCGCTGCGGCTTCCAACGCTCCAGGCTCCGAGAGTGAGCGAATGTCATTGATGATATGCGCGCCAACTCTGGCGCATTCGCGGATCACTTCGGGCTTTGAGGTATCAACCGAAATCCACACTTCAAAACGCTGAGCAATCGCCTCCACCACAGGGATCACTCGCTGCAACTCTTCTTCCACACTCACATCAGCCGCGCCCGGACGCGTGGACTCACCACCCACATCAATGATAGTCGCCCCGGCGTTAATCATCAGGTTTGCGTGTTTTACCGCCTCAACCAAAGAGTTGTGCGCTCCACCATCGGAAAATGAGTCTGGCGTGACGTTCAAAATCCCCATGACGTGCGGATGGCTGAGATCCAGTGAAGAACCCTGAGCAAAGAGTTTCATAGTTTTATCCCTGGTAAAATCTTGAATATGCAGATAAGAAAAACCCCGGAGCAAGCCCCAGGGTTTTCAATTAAAACACGGTCATCATCAACGATAACTTATTTGTCGCCCAGTTGCTCTGACATAGTGCCAGAGTCCGGCGCACGCGGTTCATCAACCGGACGCGGTGCACTCGGCTTGCCGGTGCTGCCAGAGTTGTTGTTAGAAGAACCCGGTTCTTCCCAACCCGCAGGCGGACGCACATCGCGGCGAGCCATCAGATCGTCAATCTGCGGCGCATCGATAGTCTCATATTTCATGAGCGCATCTTTCATCGAGTGCAGAATGTCCATGTTTTCGTTCAGCAAACGACGTGCACGGTCATAGTTACGCTCAATCAGCAGTTTAACTTCCTGATCGATAATGCGAGCGGTTTCATCGGACATGTGTTTCGCTTTCGCTACAGAACGTCCCAGGAACACTTCGCCTTCTTCTTCAGCGTACAGCAACGGACCGAGTTTATCGGAGAAGCCCCACTGAGTAACCATGTTACGCGCCAGGTTAGTCGCGACTTTAATGTCGTTCGACGCACCGGTAGAAACATGTTCAGCACCGTAGATGATCTCTTCCGCCAGACGGCCACCGTACAATGTGGAGATCTGACTTTCCAGTTTCTGACGGCTGGCGCTGATTGCATCGCCTTCAGGCAGGAAGAAGGTCACACCCAGCGCACGACCGCGCGGGATAATCGTCACTTTGTGCACCGGATCGTGTTCCGGCACCAGGCGACCGATAATCGCGTGGCCTGCTTCGTGATACGCGGTAGATTCTTTCTGCGCTTCCGTCATCACCATGGAGCGACGTTCCGCACCCATCATGATTTTGTCTTTCGCTTTTTCGAACTCAACCATCGACACTACGCGCTTGTTGCCACGAGCAGCAAACAGCGCCGCTTCGTTGACCAGGTTCGCGAGGTCCGCACCGGAGAAGCCAGGCGTACCACGTGCAATGATTGCCGCATCGATATCCGGAGACAGCGGCACGCGACGCATATGCACTTTCAGGATCTGTTCACGACCGCGAACGTCCGGCAGACCAACCACAACCTGACGGTCGAAACGGCCTGGACGAAGCAGCGCAGGGTCAAGAACGTCCGGACGGTTAGTCGCTGCGATAACGATAATACCTTCGTTACCTTCGAAGCCGTCCATCTCAACCAGCATCTGGTTCAGCGTCTGTTCACGTTCATCGTGACCACCGCCCAGACCTGCGCCACGCTGGCGGCCTACGGCGTCGATTTCATCGATGAAGATGATGCACGGTGCCGCTTTTTTGGCTTGTTCGAACATGTCACGCACACGAGATGCACCGACACCCACGAACATTTCCACGAAATCAGAACCGGAAATTGTGAAGAATGGAACCTTCGCTTCACCTGCGATAGCTTTCGCCAGCAGGGTTTTACCCGTACCCGGAGGACCGACCATCAGGACGCCTTTCGGGATTTTACCGCCCAGTTTCTGGAAACGGCTCGGTTCGCGCAGATACTCAACCAGCTCAGCGACTTCTTCTTTTGCTTCGTCACAACCCGCAACGTCAGCAAAAGTCGTTTTGATCTGATCTTCCGTCAGCATGCGCGCTTTGCTCTTGCCGAACGACATGGCACCTTTGCCACCACCGCCCTGCATCTGACGCATGAAGAAGATCCAGACACCAATCAGCAGCAGCATTGGGAACCAGGAAATGAAGATAGAAGCCAGCAGGCTCGGCTCTTCAGGCGGTTCGCCAACAACCTTGACGTTTTTGGTCAGCAGGTTATCAAGCAGCTTAGGATCGTTAACCGGGATGTAGGTCGTGTAACGGTTACTATCTTTCTTGGTAACGTTAATCTCACGTCCGTTGATCTTCGCTTCACGAACCTGGTCCTGATTGACCTCTTGCAGGAAGGTAGAGTAATCAACCTTACGGCCATTAGACTCGCTGGGCCCAAAGCTCTGGAATACTGACATCAGCACAACGGCAATGACCAGCCAGAGAATTAGGTTTTTCGCCATGTCACTCAAGGGATTAACCTCATATTACAACTGTGTTAAAAACAGCGTCAGGATACTCTATATCCAGTTTCTTTCAAACTTTCGTTTGAAATCTGCCGGTTATGGTTTACGCCCGGTCGCTACAATATACACTTCACGCGAACGGGCGCGAGAAGAGTCCGGCTTACGAACTTTGACCTTCGTAAACAGGGAGCGAATCTCTCTTAGATACTCATCGAAGCCTTCGCCCTGGAACACCTTCACTACAAAACTACCACCTGGCGCTAATACATCACGAGCCATTCCAAGCGCCAGCTCTACCAGATACATGGCCCGGGGAATATCCACCGCCGGTGTTCCACACATATTTGGCGCCATATCAGACATGACAACTTGTACTTTACTGTCACCTACGCGTTCAAGTAACGCTTTCAGGACTAATTCATCACGAAAGTCGCCCTGAAGGAAGTCCACACCAACGATTGGATCCATAGGTAAAAGATCGCAAGCGATAATGCGGCCGGTGTTGCCGATCTGCGTAACTGCATATTGCGACCAGCCACCGGGTGCAGCACCGAGATCAACTATCGTCATCCCCGGTTTAAAAATTTTGTCACTTTGCTGTATTTCATCAAGTTTAAACCAGGCACGGGAACGTAACCCCTTTTTCTGCGCCTGTTGAACATATTTATCGCTAAAGTGTTCCTGAAGCCAGCGACTCGAGCTGGCAGAACGCTTTTTACCTGTCATTTCACATTCCCAAAGGGCAGTTCATCGTAACCAATGGTGTAAATTTCTACACAGCTATTTGGTGATATATGGGAGATGGCGGTAGAATGACCCGTTTTCAATCCCAACGTAAGCAAAAATATACGATGAATCTGAGTACTAAACAAAAACAGCACCTGAAAGGTCTGGCACATCCGCTCAAGCCTGTAGTTATGCTTGGCAACAATGGTTTGACCGAAGGGGTACTGGCCGAGATTGAACAAGCGTTAGAGCACCATGAACTTATCAAGGTGAAAATCGCCTCGGAAGATCGCGATACTAAAACCTTGATCGTGGAAGCTATCGTACGCGAAACCGGCGCCTGTAATGTGCAGGTCATCGGCAAAACGCTGGTACTGTATCGCCCGACTAAAGAACGTAAAATCTCGCTGCCACGCTAAGAATATCCCAAAGTTGCACACGAAGTTTGTGTAAAACGCGGGGTTTTCCGCTAGCAGGAGAGCAAAATGCCACGCTCTCTTCGTTGATAAAAGGCCGCTATGCGGCCTTTTTCCTTTCTTTACAATGTATCAACATCTTAACCAAGATGCGAATTACAGGTATTCTACCTTCGTCACTTCATATTCCACTTCGCCGCCCGGCGTTTTGATAACCACGACGTCATCCTGCTCTTTACCGATAAGGCCACGAGCGATAGGCGAGTTCACTGAAATCAGGTTCTGTTTAAAATCGGCTTCATCATCGCCGACAATACGCCAGGTCTGCTCTTCATCGTTATCAAGATTCAACACGGTAACCGTCGCGCCGAAAACAACGCGGCCATTGTTCGGCATTTTAGTAACGTCGATTACCTGCGCGTTGGACAGTTTAGCCTCGATATCTTTAATGCGTCCTTCGCAGAAACCCTGCTGTTCGCGCGCCGCGTGATACTCCGCGTTCTCTTTCAGGTCACCGTGCTCACGCGCTTCAGCGATAGCGGCAATAATTTCAGGACGGCGCACAGATTTCAGAAAATCCAGCTCTTCGCGCAGTTTTTCAGCACCACGTAAGGTCATCGGGATAGCTTGCATTTGTTATACCTCTTGAACATTCCTGTAGGGGGCAGTTGCTCTCACCCCGGCTGCTAAGCCCACCCTGGCGAATGTCATGCCAGAGTCAGAAGCAAAAAAATACCGACCCGGGGCTCAAGGTCCCAGGTCAGCTACAATTCTCTATTTGATGATCATTTTACCCTGGAGTTCCTTATGGGTCATCGTTTACTTTTTGGGGCGTTGCGCCGTAGTATGACGGCCTGTTTCCAGGTTGTTAGCGCGAGATTATGCGATTTTCCAGATTTACCATCGGATTGACTGCCAGTATAGCGTTCAGTGTTCAGGCTGCGAACGTCGACGAGTATATCAATCAGCTCCCTGCCGGGGCCAACCTCGCCCTTATGGTACAGAAGGTTGGCGCACCTGCACCCGCTATTGATTTTCATAGCCAGCAGATGGCGCTGCCGGCCAGTACCCAGAAAGTGATCACCGCGCTGGCGGCATTGATTCAGCTCGGGCCTGACTTTCGTTTTACCACTACGCTTGAGACTAAAGGCAACGTGGAAGGCGGCGTATTGAAAGGTGACTTAGTGGCACGATTTGGTGCTGATCCGACGCTAAAACGCCAGGATATTCGCAATATGGTGGCAACCCTGAAAAAATCAGGCGTGACGCAAATTGCCGGAAATGTCCTGATCGATACCTCTATTTTCGCCAGTCATGATAAAGCGCCCGGTTGGCCCTGGAACGACATGACGCAGTGTTTTAGCGCACCGCCCGCAGCGGCTATTGTCGATAGAAACTGTTTCTCGGTTTCACTCTACAGCGCGCAAAAACCCAACGATCTCGCCTTTATTCGCGTGGCATCTTATTACCCGGTCACCATGTTCAGTCAGGTGCGTACTCTCGCCCGAGGTTCTGCGGAAGCGCAATATTGTGAACTGGATGTGGTTCCCGGCGATCTCAACCGCTATACGCTGACCGGATGCCTGCCCCAACGAGCCGATCCGCTGCCGCTGGCGTTCGCCATTCAGGACGGAGCCAGCTATGCCGGGGCGATTATCAAAGATGAGCTAAAACAAGCAGGTATCACCTACAGCGGTACGCTGCTGCGCCAGACGCTGGTCAACGAGCCGGGAACGGTGGTCGCCAGTAAGCAGTCAGCGCCACTGCATGACCTGCTTAAGATTATGCTGAAAAAATCGGACAACATGATTGCCGATACCGTTTTCCGTATGATTGGTCATGCCCGATTTAACGTGCCAGGCACCTGGCGGGCGGGTTCTGATGCCGTACGCCAGATTTTGCGTCAGCAGGCGGGCGTTGATATCGGCAACACCATTATTGCCGACGGTTCAGGCCTCTCCCGGCATAACCTGATTGCTCCGGCGACCATGATGCAGGTGCTGCAATATATCGCTCAACACGATAACGAGCTGAACTTTATCACTATGCTGCCGCTGGCGGGGCACGACGGCTCCCTGCAATACCGTGCGGGTCTACATCAGGCTGGTGTGGATGGCAAAGTATCGGCGAAGACAGGCTCGCTGCAAGGAGTCTATAACCTTGCTGGCTTCATTACCACGGCAAGCGGCCAACGCATGGCATTCGTGCAGTATTTGTCTGGTTATGCGGTAGAACCGGCTGACCAGCGTAATCGCCGTATTCCGTTGGTGCGCTTCGAGAGCCGGTTGTACAAGGATATTTATCAGAACAATTAGATGGGTAGTTTGATTGCCGGATGGCGGCACTAACGTGCCTTATCCGGCCTACAGAGAGACCTGAAAACAATAACCCCGGCAACATGGCCGGGGTTTTTCATGCGATTAACGCTTGTAGATGAACTCGACGCCTTCGTCGTCTTCTTCGTCCCAATCGTCATCCCAGTCATCTTCCGCTTCGTCTTCGACTTCAGCGAGCTGCTGGCGGTGATAATCATCCCACATGAACTCAACTTTCTCTGGCTGTTTCGCTTCTTCAGCCTGAACAATCGGGTTCTCGATGATAAAGGTCATCACATCCCAGCAAAGATCCTTCACGCCCAGCTGGCTGGCGGCAGAGATCAGGTAATATTTACCTTCCCAGCCCAGCGCTTCGGCGATCGCTTTCGCTTTCTCTTCCGCTTCAGCCTTGTCCATCAAATCAATTTTGTTGAAAACTAACCAGCGCGGTTTAGATGCCAGATCCTGACTGTATTTTTCCAGTTCGCCAATAATGATACGGGCGTTTTCTACCGGATCGGAACCGTCAATCGGATCGATATCGATGAGGTGCAGCAACACGCGGCAACGTTCCAGATGCTTCAGGAAGCGGATACCCAGGCCTGCGCCTTCAGCCGCACCTTCAATCAGACCCGGAATGTCGGCAACCACGAAGCTCTTTTCGTTGTCCATACGCACCACGCCCAGGCTCGGCACCAGGGTGGTGAACGGATAATCAGCGACTTTCGGCTTCGCCGCAGATACTGCACGGATAAACGTCGATTTCCCGGCGTTTGGCATACCCAGCATACCCACGTCTGCCAGCAGCATCAGCTCCAGCATCAGATCGCGCTTATCACCCGGCGTACCCATTGTTTTCTGACGCGGAGTACGGTTAACCGATGATTTGAAACGGGTGTTGCCCAGACCATGCCAGCCGCCTTTAGCGACCATCAGACGCTGACCGTGTTTGGTCATGTCGCCCATGGTTTCGCCCGTGCCCTGATCGATAACACGCGTACCAACAGGCACTTTGATCGTGACGTCTTTGCCACGCTTACCGGTGCAATCACGGCTCGCGCCATTCTGACCACGTTCCGCACGGAATGATTTTTCAAAACGGTAATCGATTAGTGTGTTCAGGTTTTCGTCGGCTTCCAGCCAAACGTCACCACCGTCACCACCATCACCACCGTCCGGACCGCCTTTTGGGATGTACTTTTCGCGGCGGAAGCTGACGCAACCATTACCGCCATCACCTGCAACGACCAGAATCGATGCTTCATCAACAAACTTCATTTTACTCTCCGTAAATCATTCGCCTGAGCGGGGTTGCGAAACCACCGTTTCATGCTTACGTAAACCGCCCCAAATTCGATGACCAATGGCGGAATACATCGCGCCCGCAACCACGATAAACGCACCGAGATAACCTAATAGGTTTAGCATCGGTCTGGCGAAGAAATCGGGCCAGGCCAGTGATAATAAATCTGAAAATAACAACGTAAACAGCGGTGTGAGCGTGATAATAGCGCTCACCTGCGCCGCCTGCCAACGCGCCATCGCTTCCGCAAGAGCGCCGTATCCTACCAGCGTATTCAGGCCGCAGAATACCAGGCATGCCAGCTGCCAGTCGCTGAGCTGCGTGATGACACCGGGTTTAGCCAGCGGCAACAACGCAATCGTACATAAAGTGTACAGTAAAAACAGGATCTGCGGTGATGCCAGACGGCGCAATAACACCTTTTGCGCGACCCCATAGCTCACCCAGACCATCGCCGCACCGACACCAAAGATAACGCCCCAGGTGTAATCGGTGAGTCGGGTAAAAATTTCGATCAGACTGGTATTAAAAAACAGGACCAGGCCGCTCAGAAGCATAATGGCGCCAATCACCTGCGTGCCGCGCATCTTTTCTTTCAGGATAAAGACGCTGGCGATCATCATACCAACCGGTGACAGCTGACCGATAACCTGCGAAGCCGTTGGGCTCAAATACTGCAAGGATGAACTAAACAGAATGAAGTTACCGAACAGCCCACCGGTTGCGATAGCCAGCAACACCAGCCAACGCGCTTTGCGAAAAATACGCAATGGAGGGAGCTTTTTTTTAACCGCAAGAATAGCGCCAAGGCCAACGCTTGCCATTAAAAAACGGTAGAACACCACGGTAGGAGGCTCCATCACCTCCAGCACTTGCTTCATTGCTATTGGCAAAGCCCCCCAACATACTGCCGTTGTGAGTGCTAACAGAATACCAATGCCTGCCTGTTGCTTCATGCCGTATTCCCTGCAAGGGCTCGTTTCCGGGTTGTCACGGCGTGACGAGCGTATTTACCGGCCGTCGAATGTAAAAAGCCCCGCAACGTGTTGCGGGGCTTTTATCCGTTACCGGGACGCGAAAACTTATTCAGCAACGATGCTGATGAATTTACGGTTTTTCGGACCTTTCACTTCAAATTTCACTTTACCGTCTGCTTTAGCAAACAGAGTGTGGTCTTTGCCGCAACCAACGTTGGAACCAGCGTGGAATTTAGTGCCACGTTGACGAACGATGATGCTACCAGCCAAAACTGTTTCACCGCCGAAGCGTTTTACGCCCAGACGTTTAGCTTCTGAATCGCGACCGTTACGAGTCGAGCCGCCAGCCTTTTTATGTGCCATTTAATCTGCTCCTCTTAACTTAAGCGCTGATGCCAGTGATTTTCACATCAGTAAACCACTGACGATGGCCCTGCTGCTTACGGTAGTGTTTACGACGACGAAACTTAACAATTTTAACTTTCTCGCCACGACCGTGAGCAACAACTTCAGCTTTGATAACGCCGCCATCAACGAAAGGAACGCCGATTTTGACTTCTTCACCGTTTGCGATCATCAGAACTTCTGCGAATTCAACAGATTCGCCAGTTGCGATGTCCAGCTTTTCCAGGCGAACGGTCTGACCTTCGCTTACTCGGTGTTGTTTACCACCACTTTGGAAAACCGCGTACATAAAAAACTCCGCTTCCGCGCACACCTTTTTGATGATTCAGAGCGCGCTATAAATATTCACAATAGGGCGCGAATATTACGCAAAACGCGAGCCTTTGACAAGTGCTACCGTCAATACATGAAGAAAAAAAACACAACACGTACGGTAACGTTTATCTACGGCGTTTTTTCAGTACAATCAGCATATATTTATAACCCTAAACCCGACGTTACCTTCTCATACAGTAAGGTAATCGGGGCGAGAAGCCCGGCTTTTGCGATGAATTTAGAAAAAATCAATGAGTTAACCGCGCAAGATATGGCGGGGGTCAATGCGACAATCCTTGAACAGCTCAATTCTGACGTTCAGTTGATCAATCAACTGGGGTACTACATCGTTAGCGGCGGCGGAAAACGCATTCGCCCAATGATCGCCGTCCTCGCAGCGCGGGCCGTTGGTTACCAGGAAAATGCGCACGTTACGATCGCGGCTCTCATCGAGTTTATCCACACAGCGACCCTGCTGCACGATGATGTTGTGGATGAGTCAGACATGCGCCGTGGGAAAGCTACGGCAAATGCGGCGTTTGGTAATGCGGCCAGCGTGCTGGTTGGCGATTTTATCTATACCCGCGCATTTCAGATGATGACCAGCCTTGGCTCGTTGAAAGTGCTGGAAGTCATGTCGAAAGCAGTCAACGTCATCGCCGAAGGTGAAGTCTTGCAGCTGATGAACGTCAACGACCCAGACATCACCGAAGAAAACTATATGCGCGTCATCTACAGTAAGACGGCGCGGTTGTTTGAAGCGGCAGCCCAATGTTCAGGCATTCTGGCTGGCTGTAGCGAAGAACAAGAAAAAGGGTTGCAGGATTATGGCCGTTATCTCGGTACAGCTTTCCAGTTAATTGACGATTTGCTGGATTACAGCGCGGATGGCGAGCAGCTGGGTAAAAACGTCGGTGATGACCTCAACGAGGGTAAACCTACGCTGCCGCTGCTGCATGCCATGCGCCACGGTACTCCAGAACAAGCGCAAATGATCCGCCAGGCCATTGAGCAGGGTAATGGTCGTCACCTTCTGGAGCCGGTTCTGGAAGCGATGAACGCCTGTGGTTCCCTGGAGTGGACGCGCCAACGTGCAGAAGAAGAGGCTGATAAGGCCATCGCTGCGTTGCAGGTGCTGCCTGATACGCCGTGGAGAGAAGCGCTGATTGGTCTGGCACATATCGCCGTACAGCGCGACCGTTAATTCCCTACAGCATCCTCCCTCATCCCGTGCTCTGCACGGGATTTTTTTATAAGTTCTAGTAATCTCCCCCACCTTCCTCCAGATAATCACGCAGAACCTTGGCATATTCTGAATATACACACACCTTACATGAACATTTTAGAACATTCGTTCTTCGGGCGTTATAGTGTCGCCACAACCGATCGTGGAACCGTAAGTCGTTAACCAAAGGAGAGATGAATTTATGGAAAACAAGCTGATTGACTGGCATCCGGCCGACATCATCGCCGGACTGCGCAAGAAAGGGACCTCAATGGCCGCTGAATCACGTAAAAATGGATTGAGTTCATCAACGCTGGCAAATGCGTTAACGAGACCATGGCCAAAAGGTGAGTTGATTATCGCCCGGGCACTGGGAACTGATCCTTGGGTGATTTGGCCGTCACGCTATCACGATGCCAAAACGCATGAGTTCATCGACAGAACGCGGATGATGAGGAGTCGCAGAGAGAAAAAGAATCCGGAATGAACATTGAGCTGTAACCCCCGGCCAACTGAACTGGGGGTTACAAGAGACGTTGACGATTACTCGCCTTTCACGCGCTCAATGTTTGCGCCCAGCGCACGCAGTTTATCTTCGATGCGCTCATAGCCGCGATCGATGTGATAAATACGATCGACCACTGTTGTACCTTCAGCAATACAACCTGCCAGCACTAAACTTGCAGATGCACGCAGATCGGTCGCCATAACCTGTGCGCCTGAGAGTGTTTCCACGCCGTGGCAAATCACGGTATTGCTTTCGATTTCTGCGTGAGCGCCCATACGGCTCAGCTCAGGCACGTGCATAAAGCGGTTCTCAAACACGGTTTCCGTGATGAAGCCGGTCCCTTCTGCCACCAGGTTCAGCAGCGTGAACTGGGCCTGCATATCGGTAGGGAACGCCGGATGCGGCGCAGTACGCACATTAACCGCTTTCGGGCGTTTGCCGTGCATATCAAGGCTGATCCAGTCATCACCCACTTCAATATCCGCACCCGCATCACGCAGCTTCGCCAGAACAGCATCCAGCGTATCCGGCTGTGCATTACGGCAGATAATTTTGCCACGAGAAATTGCCGCCGCCACCAGGAAGGTACCGGTTTCGATGCGGTCTGGCAGAACGCGATACACACCGCCACCGAGACGCTCAACGCCTTCGATCGTAATACGATCTGTGCCCTGGCCAGTGATCTTCGCGCCCAGCGCAATCAGGAAGTTCGCGGTATCCACAATCTCCGGCTCGCGCGCGGCGTTTTCGATGATGGTGGTGCCTTCGGCAAGCGTTGCTGCACACATGATGGTGACAGTCGCACCGACGCTCACTTTGTCCATGACAATATGCGCGCCTTTCAGACGGCCATCAACGGACGCTTTCACATAGCCTTCTTCCAGCTTGATAGTCGCGCCTAACTGCTCCAGACCGGTAATGTGCAGGTCAACCGGACGCGCGCCGATGGTGCAGCCGCCCGGCAGTGAAACCTGGCCCTGACCAAAGCGAGCAACCAGCGGCCCGAGCGCCCAAATGGATGCACGCATGGTTTTCACCAGATCGTACGGCGCACAGAAGACGTTCACATCACGCGCATCAATGTGCACGGAACCATTACGCTCAACTTTCGCACCCAACTGGCTCAACAGCTTCATTGATGTGTCAACGTCCTTCAGTTTCGGGACGTTTTGGATCTCTACAGGTTCTTCAGCCAGCAGCGCCGCAAACAGGATCGGCAGTGCGGCGTTTTTAGCGCCTGAAATTGTGACTTCGCCCTGGAGCTTGGTTGGCCCCTGAACACGAAATTTATCCATTATTCTGTTCTCTGTTAAGAATTTATCTTCGCTACCGGCGCATCACCCGTAGCTCAAAAACCGTTAAGTTTGCGATCGCGCGCCCATTCCGCTGGGGTAAACGCCTTAATCGACACGGCATGAATGCGGTTGTCCGCAATGTACTCCATCAACGGGCCATAGACCGATTGCTGCTTCTTGACCCGGCTCATGCCTTCAAACATCTCACCCACGGCAATAACCTGAAAGTGACTGCCGTCGCCAGAAACGTGGACTTCCTGGAGGGAGAGTGCATTCATCAGCACGCTCTGAATTTCATTATTTTCCATGGGCTCTTCATTCGTCAGATAGTGAAAACAGCCCAACATCTTAGAGCAAAGTGGCGCTGTCATAAATAAGCAAAAAGCCTCGCTGATAAATCAGACAAGGCTTTAGTGGCAGATCCCCCTCGGGGGTTTTGCCGGATAGCGGCACAAGACCTTATCCGGCCTGGAAAAATTAACGCGGAAGGACGTCGTCAGGCAGATTGTAAAGCTGCGCCAGCGTGTACACTTTATCGTTAACACCAGTGAGCGAAACGCTGTTTCCCTGCTGCTTGCCTTGATTAATCAGATGCAACAGTAACGCCAGACCGCCGGTATCTACCCGGGATACCTGGTTCAGATCGATGCAGGATACCCCTTTCATCGCCTCAATTCGCGCATCCCATAAGGGATTTAACACGTCCTGATCCAGCTCTCCCACCAGCACCAGCTTGTCGCCTTCGCGCGTCCAGGTGAGTGACTGCGTCATTATTTTTTCTCTTCCAGCGTGATTTTCTGCTGAGAAATAGATTTCAGCTGTGCCGTCAGGCCATCAATACCTTTGGTACGCAGCAGGTCGCTCCACTCATTTTGTTTGGTGGTGATCATACTTACGCCTTCGGCGATCATGTCATACGCCTGCCAGTTACCGGTCTGGGAGTTTTTACGCCACTGGAAATCCAGACGTACCGGAGGACGACCGTTTGGATCGATGATGGTTACGCGGATAGGTACGATGGTCGCATCACCCAACGGCTGCTCAGGGGCAATCTGATAGGTCTGGCCGTGGTACATCGCCAGTGCCTGGCCGTAAGCCTGCTTCAGATATTCACGGAATGCAGCAAAATAGGCTTCACGTTGGGCAGGAGTCGCATCTTTGTAGTAACGACCCAGTACCAGCGCACCGGCATACTTAACCTGCACATAAGGCAGCAGTTCTTGATCGACGACCTGACGCAGGTAATCGGGGTTGGAACGGATTTTTGGTTGCTCGTTTTTCAGACGGTCAAAGGTCTTTTGCGCCGCCTCATCCATCAGTTTGTACGGGTTAGTCTGGTCTGCTGCGGTTGCCGCGCTAAGTGGAGCAATCACCAGCATAGCCACCATCATCAATCGTTTAAACATACGTCGATTCTCCTGATATTATTTCGTTGCGCCCGCAGGCGTAGTGGCTTCATTATTGCCTTCAGTTGCGGCTGGCGCATCGCCAGAATTCTTATTGTCATCACCTTTACTGTTGCTGTTGTAAAGGAACTGACCAATCATATCTTCCAGCACCATCGCGGATTTCGTGTCCTGAATCGTACCGCCATCTTTGAGGATAGACGTTCCCAGCTCAGGATCTTCAAAACCCACGTTCAATGCCAGATACTGTTCGCCCAGCAGACCGGAAGTACGGATGCTCAGAGAACTGGTGTCAGGAATATGGTTAAAACGCGATTCGATTTCCAGCGTCACGCGCGGCAGGTACGTTTTCGGATCTAACGAGATGTCCGATACGCGTCCAACTACCACCCCGCCAATCCGCACCGGAGAACGCTCTCTCAGGCCGCCGATATTATCAAAGGTCGCATAAATCGTGTAAGTCGGTTCAGTACGCATTGAGGTAACGTTCGCCGCCTTCAGGCAGACAAACAGCGCAGCCAGCAGCGCAACCAGCAGGAATAACCCGACCCAAATTTCATTTTTTTTCGTTTGCATGAACTCAATTCCCAAACATCAGTGCGGTCAGCACAAAATCCAGCCCCAGAACGGCAAGAGAGGCGTGCACAACGGTGCGTGTCGTTGCCCGGCTAATCCCGGCAGAGGTCGGGATCGCATCATAACCATTGAACAATGCAATCCAGGTGACCGTAATGGCGAACACCACGCTCTTAATCAGACAGTTGACCAGGTCCAGACGCCAGTCGACGGCATTTTGCATAGCCGACCAGAAAAAGCCCGCATCAATACCCTTCCAGCTTACGCCAACCAGTGAACCACCCCAGATCCCCACGGCGACAAATATAATCGTTAGCAGCGGCAATGAAATGACACCGGCCCAAAAACGCGGAGAGATCACCCGGCGCAGTGGATCGACGGCCATCATTTCCAGGCTGGAAAGCTGCTCGGTCGCTCTCATCAGACCAATCTCTGCAGTTAAGGCCGATCCGGCCCGCCCGGCAAACAGCAGCGCCGCAACAACCGGCCCCAGCTCACGTAACAATGACAGCGCCACCAGCATACCGAGGCTGGTTTCCGCACTGTAGGTCGTCAGCACCAGGTATCCCTGCAATCCCAACACCATACCGATGAATACGCCTGACACAATAATGATCAGCATCGATAAGACACCGACATTATAAAGCTGGCGTATCAGCAGCGGCGCATGTTTGCGAAACTCCGGTTTGCCGACAACCGCATTGAACAACATTAATCCGGCTCGCCCGAACGTCCTGAGGGTTTTTATTCCTCGATGTCCGAGTGATGCCAGCGCATTTAACAACATGGGTGGCTTAACTCCCTGTTTAGAGTAAATCGATATGGTAGTCACCCGCCGGGTAACGGAACGGAACCGGTCCATCGGCAATGCCGTCAAGGAACTGGCGTACGCGCGGATCGGCATTTTCTTGTAGCGCCTGAGCACTACCGTAGGCCACTATTTTTTTGTCCGCCATTATATAGGCGTAATCCGCAATACTCAGTACTTCAGGCACATCATGGGATACCACCACACAGGTGACACCCAGCGCGCTGTTCAGTTCTGAAATCAACTTCACCAGCACGCCCATGGTGATGGGATCCTGACCGACGAACGGCTCATCAAACATAATGAGGTCAGGCTCCAGCGCGATAGCACGCGCTAACGCAGCGCGGCGCGCCATCCCACCGGATAATTCAGAAGGCATTAATTTGGCCGCACCCCGCAGGCCGACGGCCTCGAGCTTCATCATCACCGTGCTCTTCAGCAACGGCGCTGGCAACGTCGTATGCTCGCGCAGAGGGTACGCAACGTTGTCAAACACATTCATGTCGGTAAATAGCGCACCTGACTGAAACAGCATACTCATGCGCTTACGCACGGTAAATAAACGCGAACGGGACATGGCCGGGACGTTCTCACCGTCAAACAGAATCTCGCCCTTATCCGGTGAGATCTGTCCGCCAATCAGACGCAACAGCGTCGTTTTGCCGATGCCTGATGGCCCCATGATTGCCGTCACCTTACCGCGCGGTACCGTCAGGGAAATATTATCAAAGATGCAGCGGTCGCCCCGGGAAAAGCTGACATCGCGCATATCGACTAGATTCGCCACAGACTGCCCCATTGATTCATCCTTTACTATTGCCTTGTTGATCGAAGAGTTTGGCGCTCAATTTAGCCCTGAACTCAACATATTTACAGATTATTGCCTGTCCTGGTTAGCGAAAGCTGGCATTTGTTTTACTTTTTAGCCGCATAAAGTCAAAATTAAGACTTCGTTACGGCTTCCAGAAGATCCTTCAAGAGGACCGGCGAGTATACCTGAAGAAAGGACTTTAGATGCTTTTAGCGACGGCGCTGTTAATAATTGGTTTACTTCTGGTGGTCTACGGTGCCGACCGTCTGGTATTTGCCGCATCCATTTTATGTCGAAACGTCGGTATTCCACCCATTATCATCGGAATGACCGTGGTCAGCATTGGTACGTCGTTACCCGAGATCATTGTCTCCGTTGCCGCATCGATGAATGGGCAACTCGATCTGGCTGTCGGGACCGCCATAGGTTCTAACATCACCAACATTCTGCTTATTTTAGGCCTGTCGGCGCTGATTCATCCTTTTACCGTGCATTCTGATGTTCTGCGTCGTGAATTACCGCTAATGTTGCTGGTAAGTATTTTAGCTGCATCCGTCCTGTATGACGGGCAGTTGAGCCGCAGCGACGGTTTCTTTCTTCTGCTCCTGGCCGTGCTATGGATGCTATTCATTGTTAAAATCGCTCGTCTGGCCGAGCGACAAGGCAATGACAGCCTGACACGCGAGCAGATAGCTGAGCTGCCGCGCGAAGGCGGGTTACCCGTCGCATTTTTGTGGTTGGGTATTGCGCTGATTATTATGCCTATGGCTACGCGTATGGTGGTAGATAACGCTACCGTACTGGCGAACTATTTCGCCATGAGCGAACTCACCATCGGGTTGACGGTGGTCGCCATTGGTACCAGCCTGCCGGAACTGGCAACGGCGATTGCGGGTCTGCGTAAAGGTGAAAACGATATTGCCGTCGGTAACATTATCGGCGCGAACATTTTTAATATTGTTATCGTCCTCGGGCTACCGGCGTTGATTACGCCGGGCGAAGTCAATCCGATGGCCTTCGTCCGGGACTACAGCGTCATGCTGCTGGTGAGCGTTATTTTTGCATTACTCTGCTGGCGACGTCCGCGCCAGATTGGTCGCGGCGCGGGCGCGCTGCTGACCGGCGGTTTTATCATATGGCTGGCGATGCTGTATTGGTTATCGCCACTTCTCGTTGGATAACTGGAAACGCATTATGTCGCACTTAGAGTTGCAACCGGGTTTTGACTTTCAGCAAGCAGGCAAGGAAGTCCTGGCAATTGAACGTGAAGGCCTGGCGGAGCTTGATCAGTACATCAACCAAAATTTTACCCTGGCATGCGAGAAAATATTCAGTTGCCCGGGCAAAGTCGTGGTGATGGGAATGGGGAAATCCGGCCATATCGGGCGGAAAATGGCAGCCACATTTGCCAGCACCGGCACCCCCTCATTTTTTGTACACCCAGGCGAAGCTGCACATGGCGATCTGGGTATGGTCTCGCCGCAGGATGTGGTCATCGCCATCTCTAACTCCGGTGAATCCAATGAGATAGCGGCGCTGATCCCGGTATTAAAACGTCTTCATGTACCGCTTATCTGCATGACCGGTCGTCCGGAAAGCAGTATGGCGCGTGCAGCAGATGTGCATCTGTGTGTTAAAGTGCCCAAGGAAGCTTGTCCGTTAGGCCTGGCGCCGACCAGCAGCACGACAGCAACACTGGTGATGGGCGATGCCCTTGCGGTGGCATTATTAAAAGCGCGCGGCTTTACCGCGGAAGATTTTGCATTGTCTCATCCCGGTGGCGCACTGGGCCGTAAGCTTTTACTGCGCGTTAACGATATTATGCATACGGGCGACGAGATCCCGCATGTAACCAAAAACGCCAGCCTGCGTGACGCCTTAATTGAGATCACGCGTAAAAATCTCGGCATGACCGTCATTTGCGATGATGCCATGAAGATTGACGGTATTTTCACCGATGGTGATTTACGTCGTGTCTTCGATATGGGCGTTGATGTACGCCAGTTAGGCATTGCCGATGTGATGACCCCTGGAGGCATTCGCGTGCGTCCGGGTATTCTTGCCGTCGATGCCCTGAACTTAATGCAGTCCCGCCATATCACCTCGGTAATGGTTGCTGATGGCGACCAGTTACTCGGTGTGTTACATATGCATGATCTGCTACGTGCAGGTGTAGTGTAAGAAACTCAAGGATAACGAAAATGAGTAAAGCAGGTGCGTCGCTTGCGACCTGTTATGGACCCGTCAGCGCAGACGTTATCACCCGGGCAGAAAACATCCGTTTGCTGATCCTGGATGTGGATGGCGTACTGTCTGATGGTCTGATTTATATGGGCAACAACGGTGAAGAGCTGAAGGCTTTTAACGTCCGCGATGGTTACGGAATTCGCTGTGCGCTCACTTCCGGTATTGAGGTTGCCATTATTACCGGACGAAAGGCTAAACTTGTAGAAGATCGCTGTGCCACTTTGGGGATCACCCACCTGTATCAGGGACAGTCAGACAAACTGGTTGCTTTTGGCGATCTCCTTAGCAAACTGGCGATCGCGCCGGAGAATGTCGCCTACGTTGGCGATGACCTGATCGACTGGCCGGTGATGGCACAAGTGGGATTGAGCGTCGCGGTGGCAGATGCCCACCCTTTGCTGATCCCGCGGGCCGATTATGTCACCCGTATTAATGGGGGACGTGGCGCTGTGCGTGAAGTCTGCGATTTATTACTCCTGGCGCAGGGCAAACTGGACGAGGCCAAAGGGCAATCGATATGAGCAAAACCAGACGTTGGGTTATCATTCTACTGTCGCTGGCTGTCCTTGTGATGATTGGTATTAATCTGGCAGACAAAGAGGACACCGCTCAGGTCGTCGTCAATAACAACGAGCCAACCTATAAGAGCGAACATACTGATACCGTCGTGTATAGTCCGGAAGGCGCGCTGAGCTATCACTTGATCGCACAACACGTTGAATATTATTCGGAACAAGCGGTTTCGTGGTTTACTCAACCAGTATTAACCACATTTGATAAGGATAAAGTACCGACCTGGACGATCAAGGCCGATAAAGCCAAATTGACCAACGATCGGATGCTGTATCTGTACGGCCATGTTGAGGTTAACGCCCTGGTGCCTGACTCTCAACTACGCAGAATTACGACCGATAACGCGCAGATTAACCTGGTGACACAAGATGTCACTTCCGATGATCTGGTGACGTTGTATGGCACAACATTTAACTCCAGCGGACTGAAGATGCGCGGCAACTTACGCAGCAAGAACGCCGAGCTGATTGAAAAGGTTAGAACCTCATATGAAATCCAAAACAAACAAACTCAGCCTTAATCTTGTACTTGCCAGCTCACTTCTGGCCGCCAGCATTCCGGCATTTGCCGTCACCGGCGATACCGAGCAGCCGATTCACATTGAGTCGGACCAGCAGTCCCTGGATATGCAGGGCAACGTGGTAACGTTTACTGGCAACGTGATTGTGACTCAGGGCACCATCAAAATTAACGCCGATAAAGTCGTCGTGACCCGTCCTGGCGGCGAAGACGGCAAAGAAGTGATTGACGGCTATGGCAATCCAGCGACGTTTTACCAGATGCAGGACAACGGTAAACCGGTTAAAGGCCGCGCCTCGCAGATGCACTATGAACTGGCGAAAGACTTTGTCGTGCTAACCGGCAAGGCGTATCTGGAACAGCTCGATAGCAACATCACGGGCGATAAGATCACCTATCTGGTAAAAGAGCAGAAAATGCAGGCCTTCAGCGATAAAGGCAAACGCGTCACCACCGTTCTGGTTCCGTCGCAGTTGCAGGACAAAAACAAGGCTCCGGCAGAGAAAAAAGGTAACTGATTCGTTATGGCAACATTAACTGCAAAGAACCTTGCAAAAGCCTATAAAGGCCGTCGTGTGGTGGAAGATGTCAGTCTGACCGTCAACTCCGGGGAGATCGTCGGTCTGCTCGGTCCTAACGGTGCAGGCAAGACAACAACCTTTTACATGGTGGTCGGCATTGTCCCGCGCGATGCGGGTAACATTATCATTGATGACGAAGACATCAGCCTGCTGCCTCTGCATGCGCGCGCGCGTCGCGGCATCGGCTACTTACCGCAGGAAGCATCGATTTTCCGTCGCCTGAGCGTGTTTGATAACCTGATGGCGGTACTGCAAATTCGTGACGATCTGACCAGCGAGCAGCGGGAAGATCGCGCCAACGAGCTGATGGAAGAATTCCACATAGAGCACCTGCGTGACAGTATGGGGCAGTCGCTCTCCGGTGGTGAACGACGCCGCGTGGAGATCGCCCGCGCACTGGCCGCTAATCCGAAATTTATCCTGCTGGATGAACCGTTTGCCGGTGTTGACCCGATTTCCGTTATTGATATCAAACGGATCATCGAACACCTGCGCGACAGCGGCCTTGGCGTGCTGATTACCGACCATAACGTCCGCGAAACGCTGGCAGTGTGTGAGCGCGCCTATATCGTGAGTCAGGGGCACCTGATCGCGCACGGCACGCCAACAGAAATACTGCAGGATGAGCACGTTAAGCGCGTATACCTTGGGGAAGACTTCAGACTCTGATAGGGTAGAAGACTTCACGTCACCGCAGGAGAAAACAACTCTGAACATGAAGCAAGGTTTGCAACTCAGGCTTAGCCAACAACTGGCGATGACGCCTCAGCTACAACAGGCTATCCGTCTGTTGCAGCTGTCCACGCTGGAACTTCAGCAAGAACTTCAGCAAGCGCTGGAAAGTAACCCACTGCTCGAGCAAACCGATCTTCACGACGAAATTGATACCCAGGAAAAACAGGACAGCGAAACCCTCGACACCGCTGATGCTCTCGAACAAAAAGAGATGCCTGAGGAGCTGCCACTCGATGCCAGTTGGGATGAAATTTATACCGCCGGGACGCCTTCGGGCACCAGCGGAGATTACATCGACGACGAGCTGCCTTTGTATCAAGGTGAGACCACGCAATCACTACAGGATTACCTGATGTGGCAAGTGGAACTGACCCCGTTCTCGGATACCGATCGCGCCATTGCGACATCCATTGTGGATGCGGTAGACGAAACCGGTTATCTCACCGTGACCCTGGACGATATTCTCGAAAGCATGGGCGATGACGACGTCAGTATGGACGAAATCGAAGCCGTGCTTAAACGCGTTCAGCGCTTTGATCCCGTAGGCGTGGCCGCTAAAGATCTCCGCGACTGCTTACTGATCCAACTTTCGCAGTTTGATAAAGCCACACCGTGGCTGGAAGAAGCGCGCCTGATCATCAGCGATCATCTCGATCTGTTAGCCAACCATGACTTCCGCACGCTGATGCGCGTGACCCGACTAAAAGAAGACGTGCTAAAAGAAGCCGTCAATCTTATTCAGTCACTGGATCCAAGGCCTGGGCAGTCGATCCAGACTGGCGAACCAGAATACGTTATTCCGGATGTGCTGGTGCGTAAGCATAACGATCGCTGGGTGGTCGAACTCAACAGCGACAGCATCCCACGACTGCAGATTAACCAGCACTACGCCGCTATGTGCAATAGCGCGCGCAACGATGCCGACAGTCAGTTTATCCGTAGCAATCTACAGGATGCGAAGTGGCTGATTAAAAGCCTGGAAAGCCGCAATGATACACTGCTGCGCGTAAGCCGTTGCATCGTTGAACAACAGCAAGCCTTCTTTGAGCAAGGCGAAGAGTTTATGAAACCGATGGTGCTGGCGGATATCGCCCAGGCCGTCGAGATGCACGAATCGACCATTTCCCGTGTGACCACGCAAAAGTATCTGCACAGTCCGCGCGGCATTTTTGAATTGAAGTATTTCTTTTCCAGTCACGTTAACACTGAAGGTGGAGGCGAAGCCTCATCCACGGCGATCCGTGCGCTGGTGAAGAAATTAATTGCTGCGGAAAACCCCGCGAAACCACTGAGTGACAGCAAGTTAACCTCTATGCTGTCAGAACAGGGTATCATGGTGGCACGCCGCACCGTTGCGAAGTACCGAGAGTCTTTATCCATTCCGCCGTCTAACCAGCGCAAACAGCTGGTCTGACCCAACCGATAAGGAAGACACTATGCAGCTCAACATCACTGGAAACAACGTCGAAATCACTGAAGCCCTGCGCGATTTTGTTAATACAAAATTTGCCAAGCTTGAACAATATTTCGACCGGATTAATCAGGTCTATATTGTGTTGAAAGTGGAGAAGGTTACACATATCTCGGATGCAACGCTGCATGTGAACGGTGGCGAAATTCATGCCAGCGCGGAAGGTCAGGATATGTACGCCGCCATTGACGGTTTAATTGATAAACTGGCTCGGCAGTTAACAAAACATAAAGATAAACTGAAACAGCACTAACTTGTCCGGGCAGTTAGCGGGTGCAGGACGGCCTGTTGTGTAGCACAACGGGCCATTTGTACAGTTAGCGCTTAGGTGAAATTATGACAAATAACGATACGACTCTACAACTGAGCACTGTTCTTAACCAGGAATGTACACGCGCAGGCGTTCACTGCCAAAGCAAGAAACGCGCACTGGAAATCATCAGTGAACTGGCGGCAAAACAGCTCAGCTTGCCTTCTCAGGTGGTATTTGAGGCCATTCTGACGCGTGAAAAAATGGGCAGTACCGGCATCGGTAATGGTATTGCTATCCCGCATGGAAAGCTGGAAGAAGACACGATGCGCGCGGTTGGTGTGTTTGTGCAACTTGAAACGCCTATCGCCTTCGACGCTATTGATAATCAGCCAGTCGATCTGCTGTTCGCCCTGCTGGTTCCGGCGGACCAAACCAAGACGCATTTGCATACGTTGTCACTGGTCGCAAAACGTCTGGCGGATAAAACCATCTGTCGTCGTCTGCGCGCCGCACAGAGTGACCAGGAGTTGTATCAAATCATCACGGACACCGAAGGTGGACAGGATGAAGCATAACAACCCAATGGCATCCTTTTTTGTCGTTGTGAGGAGAAACAGTACATGGTACTGATGATCGTCAGCGGCCGTTCAGGGTCAGGTAAATCTGTCGCTCTGCGTGCGCTGGAAGATATGGGTTTTTACTGCGTGGATAACCTTCCCGTAGTGCTGTTGCCCGATCTGGCTCGTACTCTGGCCGATCGCCAGATTTCTGCGGCCGTCAGCATTGATGTGCGCAACATGCCTGAGTCCCCGGAGATTTTCGAGCAGGCAATGAACAATCTGCCTGAAGGCTTCTCACCACAGCTGCTGTTCCTTGATGCTGACCGTAACACGCTGATTCGTCGCTACAGTGACACGCGTCGCCTGCACCCACTCTCCAGCAAGAACTTGTCTCTGGAAAGCGCTATCGATAAGGAAAGCGATTTGCTTGAGCCTTTGCGCTCTCGCGCTGACCTGATCGTTGATACCTCCGAAATGTCCGTGCATGAACTGGCGGAAATGTTGCGTACCCGACTGTTGGGCAAACGTGAACGTGAATTGACGATGGTTTTCGAATCCTTTGGTTTCAAACACGGTATCCCGATTGATGCGGATTACGTCTTTGACGTGCGCTTCCTGCCTAACCCGCACTGGGATCCGAAGCTGCGCCCAATGACCGGTCTTGACCGCCCCGTCGCCGCGTTCCTCGACAGGCACACAGAAGTACACAATTTTATCTACCAGACGCGCAGCTATCTTGAGCTATGGTTACCCATGCTGGAGACCAACAACCGCAGCTACCTCACCGTAGCCATCGGTTGTACCGGCGGGAAGCACCGTTCGGTGTATATTGCAGAGCAGCTGGCAGACTACTTCCGCTCACGCGGTAAAAACGTGCAGTCACGCCATCGTACGCTGGAAAAACGTAAATCATGACCGTGAAGCAAACCGTTGAAATCACTAATAAGCTGGGCATGCATGCCCGTCCAGCTATGAAACTGTTTGAATTGATGCAGGGTTTCGAAGCAGAAGTTTTGCTGCGTAATGATGAAGGAACGGAAGCCGAGGCCAACAGCGTTATCGCTCTGCTGATGCTGGATTCAGCCAAAGGGCGTCAGATAGAAGTTGAAGCCACGGGTCCGCAGGAAGTTGAAGCCCTTGCCGCAGTGGTTGCCCTGTTTAATTCAGGTTTTGATGAAGATTAATCAAGTAGTTTTAACACGTAGCCAGTAGGTCGGATAAGGCGTTTACGCCGCATCCGGCAATGCCATTGTGTCGTATTGTGCCTGATGCGCTGCACTTAAATCAGGCCTACAAAAACAGCGACAGCAGCAATTAATACAGCTTATTTTCCCGCATAAACGACTCACCGCCTAACTGGCGCATTTGACGCATGATCCACGCCTGACGGCTACGCACATAACCAGAAGGCGCATTCGCTTTAAAACGCAAAGGATTGGGTAATACCGCCGCCAGCAAGGCCGCTTCAGACAGACTCAACCGACTGGCAGGCTTATGGAAATAGCGCTGCGCCGCCGCCTCCACGCCGAAAACCCCATCGCCAAACTCAGCGATATTCAGATAAACGGTCAGAATACGTTTCTTGCTCCAGACGGTTTCCATACCCAGCGTTAGCCCGGCTTCAAGACCTTTACGTACCCAGCTACGCCCATCCCACAGAAAGAGATTTTTCGCCGTCTGTTGTGATAACGTCGACGCCCCGCGAATACGGTTTTCATTGCGTTCATTGTGCGCCAGCGCTTTCTCTATGGCGGAGACATCGAATCCCCAGTGCTCGGGAAACTTCTGGTCCTCCGCGGCAATGACGGCCAGTCCCATCCAAGGTGAAATCTCGTCCATGCTCACCCAGTCTGAGTGCGCCACATAACCAAAATCACCGGACAGCCATGCGCCCAGTTGCCGTTCAACCATCACCGCCGAGAAAGGCACAGGCATCACGCTGAAAAGTGCGATGCCCCCGCCCCAGAATACGCCGAGGACAATGACCGCCCGCAGAAAGATACGTCGCAGAAAGGCGGTAACTCCAGTTCTCATTCAGCCAGCACCAGCACACGCGATACCAGTTTATCGATGCCACTCGCAGCCTGAGCGATATCCTGCGCCAGCATATAGGCGGGCGTGGTAACAATTTTGTTGTCCTCATCGACGACAATGTCATCAACCGGACAAGGCACATGCTCAGCGCCCATCTCTTCCAGCACCTCTGCCGTATCGATATCAGTACCAATGGTCAGACGCAGAGGGAAATCAAAAATTTTAGGTAACATAGCGGGCGCAATGCACATAAATCCTAGCGGCTTACCCGCCTGATGCATGGCCACCGCCAGCGCGGCTAAATCGCTGTCAACCCGGCATTCGCTGCCCTGACTGGCAAAATTGCTCAGATTTTTGGCCGCACCAAACCCACCCGGCACGATCAACGCATCCAGTTCCGCTGAGACTGCCTGAGCGAGCGGGCGAATTTCACCGCGTGTTATACGTGCGGCTTCAATCAGTACATTACGCGTTTCCCGCATCGGCTCGCCGGTCAGATGATTAATCACATCCGCTTGCTGTTTATCCGGAGCAAAGCAGACGGCCTGAGCGCCGTTGCGGGCAATGGCCAGAAGCGTGAGAACAGTTTCATGGATCTCTGCACCGTCATACACGCCGCATCCGCTGAGCACTACACCCACTTTTTTCATCGTGATACTCCTTTCTCAACTGACTGAAACATATTAGTTATTATGATTTAAATGCTACGCTTCACACATTTAACTGATTCATGTAACAAATTATTTAAGATTTGCTATCTTAACTGCGTGCGGCCTGAAAATTAGGGCTGCGCCCTTGTAAACAATGATAATAATTTACGGCGCAGCCACGATTTCCCTGGTGTTGGCGCAGTATTCGCGCACCCCGGTCAAGCCGGGGTCATTTTTTTTCCACGCTCGCCACCCAGGCTTTTAATACCGCCACGTCGTGCTGCCACTCCTGCTTCATCTCTTCAATCCATTCAGCAACGTTATCTTCCCAGGCGGGAAGGTCCGGCGACTGGATTTGCTGACCTAACTGTTGCAGATGACGCAGCCCCACTGAACCTGCTGCGCCTTTAATTTTATGACCTTCCTCAACCACGCCTTTTTTATCCCGTGCGGTCAAGTTTGACTCCAGCACGCTCAAATATCCCGGCATCATCTTCTCAAACACCGCCAGCCCGTCGGTAATTAACTTCGGTCCCACCAGCTCGAGGTATTGTTCCAACATAGGAATATCTAACAGCGCTTGCGATTTACTGCTTTCTTCAGATGTCACAGTGCTCTCCTCTTCGTTTCTGGTATCCCAGTATTTTTTGATCATGGCGGTTAGCGCCGGAACCGACAGCGGCTTACTCAGCACGTCATCCATCCCCGCGTCCAAATACTCTTTTTTATCTTTCAGTACGTTGGCGGTGAGTGCAACCAGCGGCGGAAGGTCCTCAGGAGCGTATTTTTGCGTGAGCTCCCGCGAGATATCCAGACCGGTCATATCCGGTAGCTGAATATCCAGCAGCACCAGGTCATATTCACCCGGCGTAAACATTTCCAGCGCGGCTTTCCCGGTCATCGCGACATCCACGCTGTTGCCTAATTTTTCCAGCACGGAACGCGCAACAATAACGTTCAGTTCAATGTCTTCCACCAGCAGCACATTCAGGGCTGGCAGCGGCATGTCATCGTCTTCAAAGGCGTCTTCAATCTCTTCCGCTACCGCAGGCGCATGTACGGTCAGCGTAAAGATGGAGCCTTTACCTGCCTGGCTGGAAACCGTAATATCGCCGCCCATATTTTTCGCCAGACGCTTCGACACGGCCAAACCAATCCCGGTTCCTGTGGCCGGTTTACCGCCGTTGCTGTCCTTCACCTGATAATACATGGCGAAGATTTTATCCTGCTCATCCTGCGGAATGCCGATCCCAGAATCTTCAACCTCGAAATGCAGCATATCGCCCTGGTCATAGCGCGCCCGCACGATCACCTGTCCCTGCTGAGTGAACTTCACGGCGTTGCTGATCAGATTCCACAGAATCTGGCGCAAACGCGTGCCGTCGGTAATGACCTTATGCGGTAGCGGTAATGTTGGCTCAAGTACAAAACGCAGCCCTTTTTGCTGCGCCTGCAGGCCAGAAAGGTTTTCCAGATCCGCCATAAAGCTGGTGAAATCAACAGGCTGGTTATCGAGCTGGACTTTACGTCGCTCCATCTTATCCATATCTATGATATCGTTGAAAATATTCCCCAGCGTCACGGCAGAGACATGGATGGTTTTCAGGTATTTTTCCTGCTCAGCGGTCAGGTCTGTATCCAACAGGATCCGGCTTAAGCCGACAATGCCGTTAAGCGGAGTGCGCAGCTCGTGGCTGATGGTGGAAATGAAGGTGGTCTTATCACGGCTGGCACGTTCAAGCGCGTCCTGATAACGCTTACGCTCGGTAATATCGCGCCCAAAACCCATCAGGCCATGTCGCTTACCTACGCGGTCATAGTACGGCACTTTACGAATTTCAAAGCAGGCTTTGCGCCCGTCCGGGTAGTCCAGCCACTGTTCGTAGGTGAGTGAGACGTTATGACGGAATACCTTCTCGTCGGTTTCAATTACCTTTTCAGCCGCTTCAGGAGAGTAAACGTCAGCCGGTTTTAAGTTCACCAGTTGCTTTTCGCTTTTGCCAGTCAGCAGTTCCATGGCACGGTTACAGCCGGAAAATTCTTTATCTTCATTGCGATAAAAAACCAGATCCGGCGAGGCATCAAGGAAAGAGCGTAAAAAGGAAGACTGTTGCTCGAGCTGGATCTGCGTTTCTTCGCGCTCTTTGATTTCAACCTTCAGTTGCTCGAACGTTTCCTGGCGCTCCGCTTCGGCTTTTTCGCGCTCAACAATTTCCTGATTGAGCTGGGCTATATTATCTTTCAATTGCACATTGAGCTTGAGATCGCGCTCGCGCATCTCTTCCAGCTTTTGTACCAGTCGTGACAGGCGTTGCCGGGACTCTTCCAGTTGCTCCACCACCACTGACAGGAAATAGACAGCCCAAGGGGTAATTAACAGACCAAAAAAGATAGAACGGATAACATCAATGCTTTCTACCTGGCCATGCAGCACCATGGTGACAGCCATCTGCACCACAATTGCCAACACGACCAGAGCCAGCGCCAACAGCAGCGAAAAGCGCACCAGACCCAACTTCATCATTAGGTCGACGTAATATTGCGCCAGCATACGGATTTGCTTCATAGAGGGTTCCTTCACGACAACTTGGCACAATAATACTCAATTCTTGGCGTGACGTTTGAGAATGTGCAAGAAATGCGGAGGTTATCAGTGAAATGACCGTAGAGAGGTTAATCGTAGGCCTGATAAGCTAAGCGCCATCAGGCAAGCAGGCGCAGATTGCCGGATGTCGGCTTTGCCTTATCCGGCCTACGAGGGTTAGATCACCGGCTGCACCCATGGCGTACCCAGCGCCGAGCCTTGCACGCCGTGCTCGTTAAGGTACTTATCCAGTTCAACCATCCCAGTCCAGCGATTTTCACACCATAGCGGTGCTAACAACGTTGGGCGACGCGCGCTGGCGGAAATGCGATGATAAATCACCTCTGGCGGCGTATGGCGGATCATCTCCCCGGCGGTAACCGCATAATCGTCCAGTTCAATTCCGTTCAGCCGCCCAGCCTCCCAGGCTTTCGCCATCGTACTGCCTTTCACAATATGCAGCGGATGCAGCTTAATACCGTCGACACCCGTCTCCACTACACGTTCCATGGTTTGCAGGCATTCTGCCTGCCCTTCTCCCGGCAGACCGACAATCAGGTGCGAACAGACTTTCAGCCCGCGTTCACGCGCCAGTCGCGTGGTGTTCTGGTAGCAGGCAAAATCATGACCGCGGTTAATACGGTGCAGGGTTTTGTCATGTGCGGTTTGCAGACCAAGTTCCAGCCATACCTCATAACCCAGGTCTTTATACTCGCAAAGCAGATCGAGTACCGCATCCGGCACGCAGTCGGGGCGCGTCCCAACGCATAACCCGACAATACTGGCCTGGCTGACCGCCTGCTGATACATCGAACGCAGCACCTGTACTTCAGCAAAGGTGCTGGTATAGGCCTGGAAATAGGCCAGATAGCGTCTGGCGCGATTGACCAACTGCGCCTGATGCTCAAGCTGCTCGGCAATGGAATGATGCTGCTGAGTTTCATCGGCAAACGAGGCGACATTACAGAAAGTACATCCGCCACGTCCGATGGTGCCATCACGATTTGGACAGCTAAAGCCGCCGTGCAGCGTGAGTTTATGAACCTTTTGCCCATAACGGCGAGAAAGATCCCCACCAAACATATTGACTAATTTCTGTAACTGCATAATCTGGTAGACCGCGCCTTGAAAAGAGGCCAAAGCCTGCCATTTTTTGCCCCAGTCGGCGATGACCTGGATCAATCGCCCTGGCGAGCCTTTATTTATTGCATAACAAATCAAAATAATTGAAATTTCATTCACTCAAAATCTAATTACTTTTCCTTATATTCAGCGGTTTTTTTTATCTTCTTATACTCTGAGCGTAAAAACAGTATCTTTAAGACGCCTGAACTCCAAAAACCAGCATAAAATGCCAGTCATCTCGATAAATAAAGGGAGGACGAGGGATATCCAGCCTTTCTTACAGTGAGACAGATCACACTTCCAGGGGGATTCCTCTTAGGTTAAATCAATGTAAAAAATCCTTTTATTTCAATATTTTCATAAAGTTAATTGCCCTATAGCACATTTTTGCATAAATAAGATTGCCATTTGACCTGTGTGTGGATTCCCGATAACTTGGAAATCCGCTGGAAGCTTTCTGGATGAGCAGTCTGCTCATCATATTTATGCAGTAATTGAGATTCCCTCTGAAGCAAGTCCTCAAACTTGTTTGACCTGTGCGAAAAGGATAAAGAGGGCGAATGCGAGGTAAGCGTATGACACGCAAACCCCGTCGCCATGCTCTTGGTGTGCCCGTGCGCAACGGTCCAGATGGGAATCCCTCAGAGCCTGGGGAGGTTCACTGATATGTTGTACGATAAATCCCTTGAGAGGGATAACTGTGGTTTCGGCCTGATCGCCCACATAGAAGGCGAACCTAGCCACAAGGTAGTGCGTACTGCCATACACGCACTGGCCCGTATGCAGCACCGTGGCGCAATTCTTGCCGATGGAAAAACCGGCGATGGTTGCGGCCTGCTGTTACAAAAACCTGACCGCTTTTTCCGCATCGTGGCGCAAGAGCGCGGCTGGCGTTTAGCCAAAAACTACGCCGTCGGCATGATCTTTTTAAATAAAGACCCTGAACTGGCTGCGGCTTCTCGTCGCATTGTTGAAGAAGAATTACAGCAGGAGACCCTGTCGATTGTCGGCTGGCGCGACGTGCCGACCAACGAAGGTGTTCTCGGTGAAATTGCGCTCTCCTCCCTGCCTCGTATCGAGCAAATTTTTGTTAACGCCCCTGCGGGCTGGCGTCCGCGTGATATGGAGCGTCGCCTGTTCATCGCGCGTCGTCGTATCGAAAAACGCCTCCTGCAAGACAAAGATTTCTACGTCTGTAGCTTGTCGAACCTGGTCAATATCTATAAAGGTCTGTGTATGCCGGCGGATCTGCCGCGCTTCTACCTGGACCTGGCAGACCTGCGTCTGGAATCGGCCATCTGCCTGTTCCACCAGCGCTTCTCCACCAACACCGTACCGCGCTGGCCGCTGGCGCAGCCGTTCCGCTATCTGGCGCACAACGGTGAAATCAACACCATCACCGGCAACCGCCAATGGGCGCGCGCCCGTACCTATAAGTTCCAGACCCCGTTGATCCCGGATCTGCACGACGCCGCGCCGTTTGTTAACGAAACCGGCTCAGACTCCAGTTCGATGGACAACATGCTGGAACTGCTGCTGGCAGGCGGGATGGACATCATCCGTGCCATGCGCTTACTGGTTCCCCCGGCATGGCAGAACAACCCGGATATGGATCCGGAGCTGCGCGCGTTCTTTGACTTTAACTCCATGCACATGGAACCGTGGGACGGCCCGGCGGGCATCGTCATGTCCGACGGCCGCTTTGCCGCCTGTAACCTTGACCGTAACGGCTTGCGTCCGGCACGCTACGTCATCACCAAAGACAAGCTGATTACCTGCGCCTCTGAAGTCGGGATCTGGGATTATCAGCCGGATGAAGTGGTAGAGAAAGGCCGCGTCGGCCCTGGCGAGCTGATGGTTATCGATACCCGCAGCGGGCGCATTCTCCACTCCGCCGAAACCGATGATGACCTGAAAAGCCGTCACCCATACAAAGAGTGGATGGAGAAAAACGTCCGCCGCCTGGTACCGTTCGAAGACCTGGCTGACGATCAGGTCGGCAGCCGTGAACTGGACGATGACACCCTCGCCAGCTATCAGAAACAGTTTAACTACAGCGCTGAAGAGCTGGATTCCGTGATCCGCGTGCTCGGCGAAAATGGCCAGGAAGCGGTCGGTTCAATGGGTGACGATACCCCGTTTGCCGTACTCTCCAGCCAGCCGCGCATCATTTATGACTACTTCCGCCAGCAGTTCGCGCAGGTCACCAACCCGCCGATCGACCCGCTGCGTGAAGCGCACGTCATGTCGCTGGCCACCAGCATCGGTCGTGAGATGAACGTCTTCTGCGAAGCTGAAGGTCAGGCACACCGCCTGAGCTTTAAATCGCCGATCCTGCTGTACTCCGATTTCACCCAGCTCACCACCATGAAAGAGGAGCATTATCGCGCTGACCGTCTGGATATCACCTTTGACGCGACCGAAACTACGCTCGAAGAGACCGTCAAAGCATTGTGCGATAAGGCGGAACAGATGGTGCGCAACGGCACGGTGCTGCTGGTACTCTCTGACCGCAACATCGCTAAAAATCGTCTGCCGGTTCCGGCGCCGATGGCCGTGGGCGCAGTGCAAACGCGTCTGGTAGAACAAAGCCTGCGCTGCGACGCCAACATCATCGTTGAAACCGCCAGTGCCCGCGATCCGCACCATTTTGCCGTCCTGCTCGGTTTTGGCGCGACGGCAATCTATCCGTATCTCGCGTATGAAACATTGGGACGTCTGATCGACACTCAGGCGATTGCCAAAGATTACCGGACCGTGATGCTGAACTACCGTAACGGCATCAACAAAGGTCTGTACAAAATCATGTCCAAAATGGGCATCTCGACCATTGCCTCCTACCGCTGCTCGAAGCTGTTTGAAGCCGTTGGTCTGCACGATGATGTGGTTGCGTTGTGCTTCCAGGGCGTGGTCAGCCGTATTAGCGGTGCAGGGTTTACCGACTTCCAGCAGGATCTGCTGAACCTCTCCAAACATGCATGGCTGGCGCGTAAACCTATCAGCCAGGGCGGTTTGCTGAAGTACGTCCACGGCGGCGAATACCACGCCTACAACCCGGACGTGGTACGCACTCTGCAGCAGGCGGTACAAAGCGGCGAGTACAGCGACTATCAGGAATACGCCAAGCTGGTTAATGAGCGTCCGGCGGCCACGCTGCGCGATCTGCTGGCGATTACGCCTGGCGATGAAGCCGTAAGCATTAGCGAAGTAGAACCCGCGACCGAACTGTTTAAACGCTTTGATACCGCCGCCATGTCTATCGGCGCATTAAGCCCGGAAGCACACGAAGCGCTGGCCGAAGCCATGAACAGCATCGGCGGCAATTCGAACTCCGGTGAAGGCGGCGAAGACCCGGCGCGCTATGGCACCAATAAAGTGTCACGCATTAAGCAGGTTGCTTCCGGTCGCTTTGGCGTAACCCCGGCATACCTGGTCAATGCCGATGTCATTCAGATTAAAGTCGCTCAGGGCGCGAAACCTGGCGAAGGTGGTCAGTTACCGGGTGATAAAGTCACCCCGTACATCGCCAAACTACGCTATTCCGTACCGGGCGTGACGCTGATCTCCCCGCCGCCGCACCACGATATCTACTCTATCGAGGATTTAGCGCAGCTGATTTTCGACCTGAAACAGGTCAACCCGAAGGCGATGATCTCGGTGAAGCTGGTTTCCGAACCAGGCGTTGGTACCATCGCCACTGGCGTAGCGAAAGCCTATGCGGATCTGATCACCATTGCTGGCTACGATGGCGGCACTGGCGCAAGCCCGCTCTCATCAGTGAAATATGCGGGCTGCCCGTGGGAACTCGGCCTGGTGGAAACCCAGCAGGCGCTGGTGGCTAACGGTCTGCGTCACAAGATTCGTCTGCAGGTCGATGGCGGTCTGAAAACCGGCGTCGATATCATTAAAGCGGCAATTCTGGGTGCAGAAAGCTTTGGCTTCGGTACCGGCCCGATGGTGGCGCTGGGCTGTAAATATCTGCGTATTTGCCACCTGAACAACTGCGCAACCGGTGTTGCAACTCAGGATGAGAAACTGCGTAAGAACCACTATCACGGCCTGCCGTTCAAAGTGACCAACTACTTTGAATTTATCGCCCGTGAAGTGCGCGAGCTGATGGCCTCGCTGGGCGTTACCCGCCTGGTGGATCTGATTGGTCGCACCGACCTGCTCAAAGAGCTGGATGGCTTCACCGCCAAGCAGCAGAAGCTGGAGCTGTCTCGTCTGCTGGAAACCGCCGAACCGCATCCTGGTAAAGCGCTGCATTGCACCGAGAACAACCCGCCGTTTGATAATGGCGTGCTGAACGCCCAGCTGTTACAGCAGGCGAAGCCGTTCGTCGACGAGCGCCAGAGCAAAACCTTCTGGTTCGATATCCGCAACACCGACCGTTCCGTCGGCGCATCGCTGTCGGGCTATATCGCTCAGATGCATGGCGATCAGGGGCTGGCGTCTGACCCGATCAAAGCGCACTTCAGCGGTACTGCAGGCCAGAGCTTTGGCGTGTGGAACGCGGGCGGCGTGGAGCTGTATCTGACCGGCGATGCCAACGACTATGTCGGTAAAGGCATGGCGGGTGGTCTGCTGGCAGTGCGTCCTCCGGTTGGCTCTGCTTTCCGTAGCCATGAAGCGAGCATCATCGGTAACACCTGCCTGTATGGCGCCACTGGTGGTCGCCTGTTTGCTGCGGGTCGTGCGGGTGAGCGCTTTGCAGTGCGTAACTCTGGCGCAATCACCGTGGTTGAAGGTATTGGCGACAACGGCTGTGAATACATGACCGGCGGCATCGTCTGTATTCTCGGCAAAACCGGCGTTAACTTCGGCGCGGGCATGACCGGCGGATTCGCCTACGTGCTCGACGAAGACGGTGAATTCCGCAAACGCGTAAACCCGGAACTGGTCGAAGTGCTGAGCGTGGACTCGCTGGCGATCCACGAAGAGCACCTGCGTGGCCTGATTACCGAGCACGTACAGCATACCGGCTCTTCTCACGGCGAAGAGATCCTGGCGAACTGGCCAGCATTCTCGGCGAAATTCGCGCTGGTAAAACCAAAATCCAGTGATGTGAAAGCACTGTTGGGTCACCGTAGTCGTAGCGCAGCAGAGCTGCGTGTGCAGGCGCAGTAAGGGGTAGCAGCAATGAGTCAGAACGTATACCAATTTATCGACCTGCAGCGTGTTGATCCGCCGAAGAAGCCGCTGAAGATCCGCAAGATCGAGTTTATCGAGATTTACGAGCCGTTTTCCGAAGGCCAAGCCAAAGCACAGGCAGATCGCTGCCTGTCCTGCGGTAACCCGTACTGCGAGTGGAAGTGCCCGGTGCATAATTACATCCCGAACTGGCTGAAGTTGGCGAATGAGGGACGTATTTTTGAAGCGGCAGAGCTTTCGCACCAGACCAACACCTTGCCGGAAGTCTGTGGCCGTGTATGTCCGCAGGATCGACTGTGTGAAGGATCCTGTACGCTGAACGATGAGTTTGGCGCGGTAACCATTGGCAACATCGAGCGCTATATCAACGATAAAGCGTTTGAGATGGGCTGGCGTCCGGATATGACCGGTGTTCGCCAGACGGACAAGCGCGTCGCCATTATCGGTGCCGGTCCTGCAGGTCTGGCGTGCGCTGATGTGCTGACCCGCAACGGCGTGAAGGCGGAGGTCTTTGACCGTCACCCGGAAATCGGCGGCTTGCTGACCTTCGGTATCCCAGCCTTCAAGCTGGAAAAAGAGGTCATGACCCGTCGCCGTGAAATCTTCACCGGCATGGGCATTGAGTTCAAACTGAACGTGGAAGTAGGCCGTGACGTACAGCTCAACGATTTGCTGAAGGATTACGACGCCGTGTTCCTTGGCGTAGGAACCTATCAGTCGATGCGCGGCGGGCTGGAAAACGAAGACGCTGATGGCGTGTTTGATGCCCTGCCGTTCCTGATTGCCAATACCAAACAATTGATGGGCTTTGGCGAAAGCAGCAATGAGCCATACATCAGCATGGAAGGCAAACGTGTCGTCGTGCTCGGCGGTGGCGATACCGCGATGGACTGCGTGCGCACCTCCGTACGTCAGGAAGCATCACACGTTATCTGCGCCTATCGTCGTGATGAAGAGAACATGCCGGGTTCGAAACGCGAAGTGAAAAACGCGCGCGAAGAAGGCGTCGAGTTCCAGTTCAACGTCCAGCCTTTAGGTGTGGAAGTGAATGCCAACGGGAAAGTGTGCGGCGTGAAAATGGCGCGCACTGAAATGGGCGAACCGGATGCGAAGGGACGTCGCCGTGCGGAGATCGTCGCTGGCTCCGAGCACGTTGTTCCGGCTGATGCCGTGGTCCTGGCGTTTGGTTTCCGCCCACACAGCATGGAATGGTTGAAAGAGCACAGCGTCGAGCTGGATTCACAGGGGCGCATTATTGCCCCGGAACGTAGCGACAACGCTTTCCAAACCAGCAACCCGAAAATCTTCGCAGGCGGCGACATCGTACGCGGTTCGGATCTGGTGGTCACCGCGATTGCCGAAGGTCGTAAAGCGGCAGACGGGATTCTGAATTACCTGGAAGTGTAAAAGAGCCTTCTCTGGCCCCTGTTCACGTTTGTCGACAGGGGCTTTTTTTCTCCGTATTTCTCCACCATTCTTTAAAAGCTACTCGCAATTAAGACTGCAAGTCTTTGTAATTAGTAGAACGTGGATTGACCACTTCAGCACCCGGGCGTATTGATCGCGGAATATTTTTACACCGTAACTTTCACGAAAGGGATGAAGATGACCACGCCGACGTCACTTCAGGATGCAGATGACTATCAGCAAATCCATAACGGAATTGTTCGACTACTGGACACCGCGCGGACAGAAACTGTCCGTAGTATCAATGCACTAATGACGGCGACCTACTGGGAAATTGGTCGACGAATTGTTGAATTTGAGCAAGGTGGTGAATCCCGGGCAGCCTATGGCGCTCAGCTTATTGAACGGCTGTCAGTGGATCTAAACCAACGCTATAAACGGGGGTTTTCCATGGTAAACATACGGCAAATGCGTATGTTTTATCTTTATTTTCAACAAATTGAGATTCAGCAGACACTGTCTGGTGAATCTCAAAATCTCATACAGCTCGCCAAAACATTCCCACTACCCTGGTCGGCGTATGTCCGCCTCTTGTCTGTTAAAAATGCCGATGCCCGCACTTTTTATGAGAAAGAGACTCTCCGTAACGGCTGGTCAGTACGGCAGCTAAATCGACAAATTGCCACTCAGTTTTATGAGCGGACGCTGTTGTCCCGCGACAAATCCGCCATGTTGCAAAAGGCAGTCCCGACGGAGCCTGAAGTCTTGCCTGAAAAGGCCATCCGCGATCCGTTCATTCTGGAGTTTCTTGGCCTCAAGGATGAGTATTCAGAATCGGATCTTGAAGAGGCGCTGATCAATCACCTGATGGACTTTATGCTGGAGCTCGGCGACGATTTTGCTTTTGTTGGCCGTCAGCGTCGATTGCGCATTGACGATAACTGGTTCCGCGTCGATCTGCTGTTCTTTCATCGTCGTTTACGCTGCCTGTTGCTCGTTGATCTAAAAGTAGGCAAATTCAGCTATGCGGATGCCGGGCAGATGAATATGTATCTGAACTATGCCAAAGAACATTGGACGATACCGGGGGAAAATCCGCCAGTCGGGCTGATTCTGTGCGCAGGAAAAGGGGCGGGGGAAGCGCACTACGCGTTGAACGGCCTACCGAATACCATCCAGGCGAGCGAGTACAAAGTACAGCTACCTGATGAAAAATTACTTGCAGACGAGCTCATTCGTTCACAAACCATGCTGGGAACTCAACTCACAGACGCGGGTTAACTGTCGACCAAGGAAAATCAACGCAATCATCAACACCATAAATAATAACCATGTAAAGATTATACGTAATCGTTTGCTTTATTCTGAGAACTGTATATTATGCGGCGGATTTTTTGGGCAAAATTCATGGAGGCGTTGTGTCGCAGGACAACAATTATAGCCAGGGCCCCGTCCCTCTGGCGGCGCGGAAAGGCGTGGTTCCACTAACATTTGTCATGTTGGGGCTTACATTTTTTTCCGCCAGTATGTGGACCGGTGGCACACTCGGTACCGGTCTTTCCTATAATGATTTCTTCCTGGCAGTTCTCTTCGGTAATCTTCTCCTCGGTATTTACACTGCATTTCTCGGTTTTATCGGCGCAAAAACAGGGCTCTCAACCCACCTTCTGGCGCGTTACTCATTTGGTTTGAAAGGTTCATGGCTTCCCTCACTGTTGTTAGGCGGTACGCAGGTAGGCTGGTTTGGCGTGGGTGTGGCTATGTTTGCTATCCCGGTGGGCAAAGCGACAGGAATTGACGTCAATATCCTGATTGCGGTTTCCGGTCTGTTGATGACCCTGACCATCTTTTTTGGCATCTCGGCGCTGACCGTTTTATCTATCATCGCCGTGCCTGCCATCGTCGTTCTTGGCAGCTACTCCGTCTGGCTGGCGGTGAGTGATGTCGGCGGTTTAGACCATTTAAAAGCGATAGTGCCGCAGACGCCGCTGAATTTCTCCACCGCCCTGGCGCTGGTGGTCGGTTCGTTTGTCAGCGCAGGAACATTAACCGCCGACTTCGTTCGCTTTGGTCGCAACGCCAAAGGCGCGGTGCTGATTGCCATGGTGGCGTTTTTCCTTGGCAACTCCTTGATGTTCATCTTCGGCGCTGCGGGCGCGGCTGCCGTTGGACAGGCGGATATCTCTGACGTGATGATTGCCCAGGGATTGCTGCTGCCCGCGATTGTAGTGCTCGGTCTGAACATCTGGACGACTAACGACAATGCGCTGTATGCCTCAGGTCTGGGATTTGCCAATATTACCGGCCTTTCCAGCCGTACGCTGTCGGTGGCTAACGGTATTATCGGCACATTGTGCGCGCTATGGCTTTACAATAACTTTGTCGGTTGGCTGACTTTTCTGTCGGCAGCAATTCCCCCGATTGGCGGGGTGATCATCGCCGACTATCTGCTGAACCATCGTCGCTATGCCGACTTCAGCAAAGCGCAATTTATTTCCGTAAACTGGATAGCGATCCTGTCCGTTGCATTGGGCATTGCCGCAGGTCACTATATTCCCGGTATTGTGCCCGTCAACGCCGTACTTGGCGGCGTATTCAGCTATATCCTGCTGAATCCACTTTTCAATCGCAGCCTTGCTAAATCACCAGAGGTCAGCCATGCAGAATAATAACATCACCCTTCGTCAGGCACGTTTACAGGGACGCGAAGGATTGTGGCAGCTCACGATTGAAAACGGGCGCTTCAGCCGGATTGAGCCACAGGACACCGCCACGTTACCGCAGGGCGAAGTGCTTGATGCCGAAGGCGGCCTGGCCATTCCACCGTTCGTTGAGCCACATATCCATCTGGACACCACGCAAACCGCAGGCGAGCCGAGCTGGAACCAGTCTGGTACGTTATTTGAAGGCATTGAGCGTTGGGCCGAACGTAAGGCAATGCTCACGCACGAAGACGTCAAAGCGCGCGCCATGCAGACGCTGAAGTGGCAGATGGCCAACGGCATCCAGTATGTCCGCACGCACGTTGACGTTTCCGATCCGACGCTGACTGCACTGAAAGCCATGCTGGAGGTGAAGCAAGAAGTCGCGCCGTGGGTAGAGCTGCAAATTGTCGCCTTCCCGCAAGAGGGCATTCTTTCTTACCCCAACGGTGAAGCGCTATTAGAGGAAGCCGTGCGTTTGGGCGCAGACGTCATTGGCGCGATCCCCCACTTTGAATTTACGCGTGAATATGGCGTTGAGTCGCTGCACAAAATTTTCGCTCTGGCGCAGAAATACGATCGGCTTATCGATGTGCACTGCGACGAAATTGACGATGAGCAGTCACGCTTTGTTGAAACCGTCGCGGCGCTGGCGCATCGTGACAATATGGGCGAACGCGTGACCGCCAGCCATACCACGGCAATGCATTCCTATAACGGCGCGTATGCTTCCCGCCTCTTTCGCCTGTTGAAAATGTCCGGCATTAACTTTGTCGCGAACCCACTGGTAAATATTCACCTGCAAGGGCGCTTTGATACGTATCCTAAACGTCGCGGCGTAACGCGCGTCAAAGAGATGCTGGAAGCGGAGATCAACGTCTGCTTCGGCCATGATGACGTCTTCGACCCGTGGTATCCGCTGGGCACCGCCAATATGCTGCAGGTACTGCATATGGGATTACATGTGTGTCAACTGATGGGATACGGACAGATCAACGATGGGCTGAACCTGGTTACCACCCACAGTGCGAAAACCCTGCACCTGCAGGATTACGGTCTGAACGTGGGAAACTCCGGAAATCTGGTGATTTTAGCGGCAGAAAATGGGTTTGACGCAGTTCGTCGCCAGACGCCTGCACGTTATTCCATTCGTCACGGGCGAGTCATTGCTGAGACAGTGCCAAGCCAGACCACGCTGCATCTGGCGCAGCCGGAAGCGGTGACGTTTAAGCGCTAAGTTGTTCTATCCAGTGTCGGATGGCGCAAGCCTTGCCATTCGACACGGTCTCTCATCGTCAGGCTTGTAATAAGCTGGCGCGCACCTTGATCACGACCTTTTTGATTTCCCCCGGCCCCCCCACCATACAGCCCGGTTTATGCGGCTCGCCCGGCATAAAAATCGCAAATCTTCCCGGTTTCAGTACGATCGCCTGCTCATCGGCAATCTCGCTGCACAGCTGATAGTCATCCTCAACATGCATCTCATCGCACTGGCGAGCAGAATCGGTCATCCCGAACAGAATGCGTTCTTCGCCGGACAACAGCACCTGAATATCAATGTACTGCTGATGCAGTTCCGCTTTCTTTTGCTCTGGGCTCTGCGTCGCAAACTGCATGACATTCATAAAAATAGTATCGCCCTGCAACGCGTAGCGCCCTGGCGTTTTCTCCTGCGGATTCGCCGCAATGGCAAGCGTTAATGCCTGCTGTAAGACCGGATGTAATCCGGCAGAAGGCAGTGAACGCAACTCATCTGATATCATCATCATTCTCCCTGGGCCAACAGCGCGGCCCCCAGTAATCCAGCGTCATGGCGGTAATGCGCCGCCAGTAATTCCACGTGATAGGCCAAGGGCTCTTGTGCCAGATAATGTTCAACCAGCGCCAGATATCCTTCAGCCAGCCCAACGCTGCCGCCAATCACCACAATCTGGCAATCGGTCGTGGCCTTCACATCGCCGATAAGCCTTGCCAAAGTACGCGCCGAGCGATGGATCAACCTGCTTGCCTGCTCATCTCCTTGCCCGGCGCGGCTAAAAATGGTTTTGGCGTCGCATCCAGCAAGCGTACCTTCGGCTGCAGCCGCGATCCCTCGACCGGAAGCAATCGCCTCGACGCAGCCCACACGTCCGCAGCCGCAGGCCGGGCCATTGGGATCCGCCAGCGTATGTCCTAAGTGCCCAGCCAGACCACCAGACCCGGTGAGTAACTTGCCGCTGCTGATCACGCCGCCGCCGACGCCTGTCGACACGGTGATAAACACCATGTCGCTTATCTCATCTGCCATAGCGTGGTATTCCGCCCAGGCCGCCGCCTGTGCGTCATTGACTGCCAGCGTCGGCAGGCCGGTGATTTGTTCCAGCGTTTGTGTTAGCGGAAAATGCATCAACCCGCCAAGGTTATGCGGGTTCAGCGCCAGTAAAGCCCCCTCACGGATAATCCCCGTCGAGGCGATCGCCACCCGATTAGCACGCCCCTGTAGCGGTGCAACCAGTGCTTGTAGCGCAGCGCGCAGCGCCTCCGGCGTTTTGCTGGCGGGCGTCGGCAATTCACGCCGCTCGCGAATTTGCAGATTACTGTCTAACAGCGCGGCAGCCAGTTTGGTACCGCCGATATCCATTGCCAATGTGGTCATGACACCGCCTTCTGCATCGCGGTGATACGCTTTTTATCCCGTTGCTCAAGTAACGACATACTTCTTCCCTTTCGCTAATTGCCCGGTTCAACACCGGGCAATGGGATTAACTTTTGGATTTCACCATGGTGCTTTTGTCACCGCCGAACGGCACAGCCCCGCTGAACGGTCGACCATCAATGGCATCATGCGTACGTAACGCTTCAGGACGCAGCCAGCGCTGTACGCGGGACGGCATATCGAGACCAATCAGCAGGATCACCACAAATGTCAGACCGAAAGAGAGCGATCCTAGCGCGGTGCCCAGATCCAGACGTTGGGCAATCAGCGCGCCGATGATCGGTGCCAGAGCCCCACCCAGTGCGCCCACGTTATAGGTGAAGCCCAGGCCCGCCGCACGCTGGTCGGTATCGAAATAGCCGCCAATCAATTTTGGTAAGATCCCGGAGATCCCCTGGCCGAGCATTTGCTGGAAAAACAGCAGCAAACCCAGTACCCAGACGTTTGAACCGCCTATCGCAAACACCGGAATAATCAGCAACTGCGAGGCCAGCAAACTGCAGACATAGGCTTTACGCGTGCCCAGCCAGTCGCCAAGAAAACCGCCGACGCAACAACCGACCGCCGCACCAAAACCGCTAAAGAAGAGCACTCTGGCCACCGTGGAAGGATCGTACAGCAGTTCGGTTTTCAGATAGGTTGGCAACAGTGCCTGAATCGGCCACGAGTACAGGAAGGCGAATAGTACGACCACCATCAGCATGACGCCCGTCGGCCAGCGCTTCCCGCTGCTTTGCACCATAAAGCTAATGAAAATAAACGCACATATCAGGCCGAGGACCGCCACGATAGCCGCATTTTGCAGGTCGCCAGCAAAGCAGAACCACAGCGCGGTTGCAGCGGCGATCGTCATCAGAATATTAATTACCCGATGCTCGCCCCGGTAGAGAATATCCACCATCGTGCGCACTGGCGCTTTGCCTTCGTGTTTCTCTTTCCAGTCTTCCGCTTCCGGAATATTTTTACGCAGCCAGAGGGCGAAGATAATTGGCAGAATGCCGATGAAGAACAGCGCGCGCCACCCCCAGACCGGAACCACCAGGCTGTAGACCTGCGCGGCGATCACCGCGCCAACAGAGAAACCGGAAATCAGGAAGCCACTGGCTTTATTTCGCAGGTGTTTAGGCCAACTTTCAATAACATAGGTTGCACTGGAGCCGTACTCACCCGCCATTCCCATACCGATAACCAGACGGGCGATAAACATGGTGGTGTAGCCCGGCGCGAAGCCGCAGGCCAGCGTCCCCACGGAGAACAGAATGATGCTGGTGACCATTGCCAGACGGCGTCCGTAACGGTCGCCCATTGCCCCCAGCACTAACCCGCCAAACCAACGGGAGATAAAGGCGGCCGAGATCAGGCTGGCGGCCTGCACCGTCGTCAGTCCGAATTCGCCCTGCACTTCTGTCAGCACCAGGGCGATTAACACAAAATCGAAACCATCAAGCAAATATCCCAGCCAGGCGGCGGAAAATGCCCGCCATTGTGCCCGATTGAGATGGCGATACCACGGGATGCTCTGGGTAGAAATACTCATTTTACTCTCCCGACGATCTTTGTTGTTGTGCCGGGTGGTGGCTTTGCCTTACCCGGCTTACGGTCGAAAAATCCAGGCCGGGCAAGCGAAGCGCCCCCGGCGACCCGCGATTACGCCTTTTCCGCCAGCAGTTGGTTTGCCAGCGCTTTCAGTTCCGGCAGATAGCGTTCATCTACCGGAGCAAAGGGTTTACGGCACAGTGGAATAGAAACCACATCCATATAGTGCAGTACTGTTTTCAGGCCGCGGAACACGCCAACCTTAATAAGCAGATCGATAACCTTATTGCACTCGGTTTGCAGCTTTTGCGCCGTGCGAATGTCACCTTCTTTGAGCGCTTTCACAATTCCCTGATAACGCCATCCCATGATGTTGTAAGTGCTACCGATACCACCATCTGCGCCTGCTAGCAGTCCAGAAGCGAAGATCTCGTCATAACCGTTATAAAGCACCAGATCGGGATGAGCGCGGCGGATCTGTTCCATCTGATAGAGATCGCCAGAAGTTTGCTTCAGTGCGCCAACGCCCGGCAACGTCACCAGCGTGTTGATCTGATCCAGCGTCAGTTTTACGCCGCTCAGTGCCGGGATGTTATAGACCACCATCGGTAAGCCACCGGCGGAATCGATAATTGCGCGGTAGTGATCGCAGTGCTCTTCAAAGCTGAACGGATAGTAAAACGGCGTGACGGCCGAAACCGCATCAAATCCGTATCGATGCGCAGCGCTCGCCAGCTGTTGGCTCTCTTCGGTGCTCACCGTGCCAACATGGGCGATCAGCGTCACCTTGCCTTTTGCTTCTTCAGCAACAATTTCCAGAACCTGCTCTCTTTCAGCGCGGTTCTGGACAAAAGCCTCACCCGTTGAGCCACCAACGTAGAGCCCATCGATCCCCTGCCCAATATTGAAACGCACCAGACGGCGCAGGCTCTCGATGTCCAGTTTCTGTTGGTTATCGAATGGAGTTAATAACGCTGGCATTACGCCTTTTAAATTTCTTGCCATAACGACCTCTGACGATGATTAGTGTTATCTGACTGCATACCTTTATACCTGTTATACCAGATCAAATAAGCAGCAATACAATACAGAACGCTTATAGTGCGATCTGCTTCACTAAAAGATCGTCAGGATCGCGATTACTTACGCAATTTTTTACTTTTGCTGAAGGCGTGCCAGGTTGCGGAAACGCTATTGAGATGTTCTTGCAGTGCGCGGTCTGCTTCTTCAGGATCACGCTGACGAATCGCCTCGACAATGGCGATATGCTGCTGATAACTCACGTTATTGTGTTCATACAATTCTTGATCGGCAACGGCCGGACGGGCAGCAATTAACCAGTCTAACAGCGCAACGTGGATCGCCATAAAGATGGGATTGCCCGGGATCTCCGCCAGTACGCGGTGAAAATCAACGTCCGAACGGATGAACAACGTATTGTCATCGAGCGACTGGCTGTTGATCTCCAACGCTTTCGCCAGCCTGTCGATTTGCTCATCTGTCGCATGTTCGGCGGCGTATCGAACCAGGCTTGATTCAAAGAACAGTCGCAACTGCTCGAAGTGGGCAATGCCGCCGGGATGTGCGAGGAAATCTTTCGCCATACCAGACAGCTCGCTGATGATGGTATCAGCTGAAGGACGCGAAACGCGGGCGCGCTCGCCGTTGTTGATTTGTACCAGACCTTTGCGTTTTAACGCGGCCAGCGCTTCTCGTACAGAAGGACGGCCCACGTTAAAGAAGGCCATCAGCTCCCGTTCAGACGGCAACTGTTCGCCCTCGCCAAATTCCCGACGACGAATCATCTGCTCCAGTTCTTCCTCAACCATTTCAGACAGTTTTTTACGCGCCAGCGGGCGATTGCGTAAGCTACGGCCAATGGTGGATGGAGAGTCTTCAGCTTGCGAATCAAATGCGTTCATAGGGTCCATTCAGCTAAGTCGTGGTGACAAACAACAGCGGGTTTATCCTAACACAGGATCGAAAGCAGGGTGAAATGATGGTCGTTCCGCCCCCGCTGGCTTATTGATAATATACGTAACAGCAATATTATTTTAAGCGAGTATCTTCCGCCTATTTTTAATTTAATAGAGTTATATCATCTTCATGAAATTTATGAACATTAACGTGATAATTTATCATAACCATCTATTTTATAACGATAAATAATTAAACCCTTGAATTAAAAATAAGATATTCACTCCATAAAAAATGCCCAGAAAAATATAACATCCGTTGGGATAACAGCGTTATTACCGGATTTATCTTCTTCTCTGGCATGGAGTGAAACAATGTTCGGCATCATTATCTCTGTCATCGTTTTATTAACGATGGGTTACCTGATCCTCAAAAACTACAAACCGCAGGTCGTGCTGGCCGCCGCCGGGATCTTCCTGATGATCTGCGGCGTCTGGCTGGGCTACGGCGTGTTGGTCGCTGACGATAAGAGCAGTGGCTATCTACTGGTCGATATTTACAACGAAATTTTGCGTATGCTCTCCAACCGCGCGGCCGGACTGGGGTTATCAATCATGGCGGTGGGTGGTTATGCCCGTTATATGGACAGAATGGGAGCCAGCAGAGCGATGGTTAGCCTGTTAAGCCGCCCGCTCAAGCTAATCCGCTCACCCTATGTTGTGCTTGCCGCCACCTATGTGATTGGTCAGATCATGGCGCAATTTATTACCAGCGCATCCGGGTTAGGTATGTTGCTGATGGTGACGCTATTCCCAACGCTGGTCAGTCTTGGCGTGAGCCGTTTATCCGCTGTTGCGGTCATTGCCACTTCGATGTCGATTGAATGGGGCATTCTGGAAACCAACTCTATTTTTGCCGCGCAGGTCGCGGGTATGAAAATCGCCACTTATTTCTTTCAATACCAGTTGCCCGTCGCGTCGTGTGTCATTGTCGCCGTCGCCATTGCGCATTTTTTCGTTCAGCGTCAGTTTGATAAAAAAGCCGCACCGGAAAGCAACGGATTTGCTGAACAAAAGACGCTGGAAAACGTACCTCCGCTCTATTACGCCATTCTACCCGTCATGCCGCTGATCCTGATGCTGGGCTCGCTTGCCCTTGCGCAAATGGGGCTAATGAAAGCAGAGTTGAATCTGGTGGTGGTGATGTTGATGAGCATGACGCTGACTATGTTTGTTGAATTCCTGCATAAACATAATCTGCGCGAAACGATGGATGATGTGCAGGCTTTTTTTGACGGCATGGGGACGCAGTTTGCCAACGTTGTCACGCTGGTGGTCGCCGGTGAAATCTTTGCGAAAGGGTTGACGACTATCGGGACTGTCGACGCCGTAATAAAAGGCGCAGAGCATTCCGGTCTTGGCGGCATTGGCGTGATGATCATCATGGCGATGGTCATCGCCGCCTGTGCGATTGTCATGGGGTCAGGCAACGCACCGTTTATGTCTTTTGCCAGCCTCATTCCGGATATTGCCGCCGGTCTGCATATTCCTGCAGTAGTGATGATTATGCCGATGCATTTTGCCACTACGCTTGCCCGCGCGGTGTCACCCATAACCGCTGTAATTGTCGTGACATCAGGTATTGCCGGCGTATCGCCCTTTGAAGTGGTAAAACGTACAGCAATCCCGATGGCAGTAGGATTTGTGGTGAATATGGTAGCCACCATCGCGCTGTTTTACTGATCCCGAAGCCAGAAAACAGAACAGGCCCGAAAGGGCCTGTTTTTTTATTTCACTATTTATTTCACTACGCGCAGCGCTGGACGCCCACCGCGAGGTGGCGGCGGAGTGTCATCAGGATCGTTGTCGTCGCCATTGTCAGGCTTATCGCCATCAATGACCGACATGACTGTTTCACTCTCAAAACCAGACGCGTCGTTGTCGTCATCATTTAAGCTGGCAACATCTTCGTCGTAGGCGGCTTCCGGTTCGAACATCGTACCAGCGCCATTTTCACGTGCATAAATTGCCAGAACAGCAGCCAACGGCACAGACACCTGACGCGGCACACCACCGAAGCGCGCGTTAAAGCGCACTTCATCGTTAGCCAGTTCCAGGTTGCCCACCGCACGCGGTGCAATATTCAGAACAATTTGCCCGTCACGCGCATATTCCATTGGAACCTGCACGTCCTGGAGCGTCACATCCACCACCAGATGCGGCGTGAGCTGGTTGTCTAGCAGCCACTCATAGAACGCGCGCAGCAGATACGGACGGCGTGGTGTTAGCTGTGGCAAATCCATACAGGTTAACCCCGGCCCAGACGCATTTCACGTTCAGGCTCAGTCAGAGAAGCCAGGAAAGAGTCACGTTCGAAGACGCGAGTCATGTACCCTTTCAGTTCTTTCGAACCTGCACCGTTGAATTCAATACCCAGCTGCGGTAAACGCCACAGCAGCGGCGCCAGGTAGCAGTCTACCAGGCTGAACTCATCGCTCAGGAAGTAAGGTTTCTGGCCAAATACTGGCGCAATTGCCAGCAGTTCTTCGCGCAGACGCTTACGCGCGACTTCGGCTTCAGATGCAGAACCGTTCACGATGACATTCATCAGCGTGTACCAGTCTTTTTCAATACGCTGCATGTACAGGCGGCTTTCACCACGCGCAACCGGGTAAACCGGCATCAGCGGCGGATGCGGGAAGCGCTCATCCAGGTATTCCATAATGATGCGAGATTCCCACAGGGTCAGCTCACGATCCACCAGTGTCGGTACGCTCTGATTCGGGTTGAGGTCGATCAGATCCTGAGGTGGATTGTCCTTCTCCACGTGCTCAATCTCGAAACTAACACCTTTCTCAGCCAGCACAATGCGGACCTGATGGCTATAGATGTCAGTAGGACCAGAAAACAGCGTCATTACCGAACGTTTGTTGGCAGCGACAGCCATGAAAACCTCCAGGTATATTCAGAATTTTTACTGCTACCAGCCACTCAGTGGCCAGCCAGAAGTGATGTCACCCAGACTCGGGAAAGTCATTGCTGTTCAAAATACAAACAAAAAATGAACGATACCGGACATTTGGGCAGAAAATTGGATGATAGTTTACCAGATTTTGTGACCTTTGTGGTGAGTCGATTCTTGAAATGGGGAAAAAGAGGTGGCAATCAGCGGATTACCGTGGATCTGAGGCGAGAAATAACGATAAAAAAACCCGCCAAAGCGGGTTTTTTCGCAAATTGTCGTCTGCCGAAGCAGAGTACAATTAACGTTTGGAGAACTGAGGACGACGACGTGCTTTACGCAGACCGACTTTCTTACGTTCAACCTGACGAGCATCACGGGTAACGAAGCCAGCTTTACGCAGTTCGCGACGCAGGGACTCGTCGTACTCCATCAGAGCGCGGGTGATACCGTGACGGATCGCACCAGCCTGACCAGAGATACCACCACCTTTAACAGTGATGTACAGATCCAGTTTCTCAACCATGTCGACCAGTTCCAGCGGCTGACGAACTACCATGCGGGCAGTTTCACGACCGAAGTACTGTTCCAGAGAACGTTGGTTGATTACGATTTTACCACTGCCCGGTTTGATGAAAACGCGAGCTGCGGAACTTTTGCGGCGACCAGTGCCGTAGTATTGATTTTCAGCCATTGCCTATAATCCCGATTAGATGTCAAGAACTTGCGGTTGCTGTGCCGCGTGGTTGTGCTCGTTGCCAGCGTAAACTTTCAGTTTACGGAACATAGCACGACCCAGCGGGCCTTTTGGCAGCATGCCTTTAACCGCGATTTCAAGCACACGCTCAGGACGGCGAGCAATCATCTCTTCAAAGGTCGCTTGTTTGATACCACCGATGTGGCCGGTGTGGTGATAGTACACTTTGTCAGTACGCTTGTTGCCGGTTACAGCAACTTTGTCAGCGTTCAGAACGATGATGTAATCACCGGTATCTACGTGCGGAGTGTATTCCGCTTTGTGCTTACCGCGCAGGCGCAGAGCCAGTTCGGAAGCCAGACGGCCCAGAGTTTTACCGGTCGCGTCAACAACATACCAGTCGCGTTTTACGGTTTCTGGTTTAGCTGTAAAAGTTTTCATTAAAAGCTTACCCAAATAAATAAGTTACACGTTGGTGAACACCCAAACGTTTTGTCAGTTGAGGTTCACACGACATTGTCCAGCAAACCTACCCCTTCGAATAGCCTATGCCGGCGCATAGAAAGTTTTGGGAAAAAAACTCTCTCGTAACGTGGGGTCGCAAGATTATAGAGAAGTCAGGGTCAAAGATCGACCCCTTTATGTGATTTGCGGCAGGTTTAACCGGCTAAATGTTCCCGCTTCAGATACTCTTCGCTTTGCATCTCCTGCAAACGCGACAAACAGCGCTGAAATTCAAACTTCAGACGCTCGCCCTGATAAATTTCATAGAGTGGCGATGCCGCGCTGACCACCAGCTTGACGTGGCGTTCGTAGAACTCATCCACCAATGCGATAAAGCGCCGCGCTTCACTCTCCATCAGCGGAGTCATGACCGGCACATCAGACAACAGTACCGTGTGAAACAAACGCGACAGCGCAATGTAGTCATGCTGGCTACGCGCATCGACACAGAGCGTGGTAAATGACACCGCCAGCGTTTGGTTTTCGACGGCCAGCGTCTGCATCGGACGATGATTGATCTCCAGCGTCGGCGCATGTTCACCTTTGGCTCCCGCTAATGCCAGCCAGAGTTTATCCATCTGTTGGCGGGTTTCCTCATTCAGTGGCGACAGCCACAAATGCGCCTGCGTTAAGGTGCGCAGACGATAATCGACGCCAGCATCAACATTCATGATGTCGCAATGCTGTTTGATAGCATCAATGGCAGGAAGAAAACGCGCGCGTTGTAAACCGTTGCGATACAGCTCGTCTGGCGGAATATTGGAGGTCGCCACCAGCGTAATGCCACGGGCAAACAGTGCCTTCATCAGGCCGCCGAGTAGCATGGCGTCGGTAATATCAGAAACAAAAAATTCGTCAAAGCACAGCACGTCCGTTTCGGCCTTAAAGCGATCAGCGATGATTTCCAGCGGATCGCTCTGCCCCTGTAAGGCAGTAAGCTCTTCATGCACACGCAGCATAAAGCGGTGAAAGTGCAAACGCTGTTTACGTTCGCCCGGCAGACTATGGTAGAACAGATCCATCAGCCAGGTTTTTCCGCGCCCAACTCCTCCCCACATATATAAACCACGCACCGGTGTGTTGATCGGCGACTCACGCTTGCCCAGCAATTTGCCAAAACGCGCCATCAGTCCGCTCTCCTGCGGCGCAGGACGTGCTGGCGTCGTAAGTGCCTGGAAAATTGTTTCCAGTCGATTCACGGCTTCTTGTTGTACATTGTCGGGCTGATGACTGCCGTCGTTGAGGGCTTGCTGGTAACGCGATGTCGGGGAAAGGCTTTGCATGATGTTATTGTTATTCCTTGAGAATCGATGTGCCGTCGCTCACGGTTGACGAAAAAAAGGCCGTTCTACATTACGTGATATAAACACGGGATTCCACTTCTACGGGATTAGCGGTTATAGTGGCATAATCAGGCGCAGGCATGGAGCCTAAAGCCAACACCCTACGGAAACACAAGACAACGGGAGATGTTCATGACCTGGGAATATGCGCTAATTGGGTTAGTCGTCGGTATCATTATTGGTGCTGTAGCCATGCGTTTTGGTAATCGGAAATTACGCCAACAGCAGGCATTGCAGTACGAACTGGAAAAAAATAAAGCTGAGCTGGAAGAGTACCGTGAAGAACTGGTGAGCCACTTTGCCCGCAGCGCTGAATTGCTGGATAACATGGCGGACGATTATCGTCAGATTTACCAGCACATGGCGAAAAGCTCCAGCAACCTGCTGCCGGGTATGTCGCCGGAAAACAACCCGTTCCGTAATCGTCTGGCAGAATCTGAAGCAGGCAACGATCAGGCGCCGGTTCAGATGCCACGTGACTATTCTGAAGGGGCATCTGGCCTGCTGCGTAGTGGCGCAAAGCGCGACTAACCGCACATCGTTAAGAAATTTATTGGGCGCAGCAATTGCGCCCTCCGCTTCTCTTCCCGTCCCAGCTATTATTTAGTCGTTAGCCTCATTGTGACCAAACCGAAAATTCAATAACATCAAACTGTTTTGAATCATCTTCCGTTTACTCAAGGTACGAGAGCAGGATCCATGAAAAAACAAACCCAGCTGTTGAGTGCATTAGCGTTAAGTGTCGGGTTAACTCTCTCGGCGCCATTCCCGGCCGTTGCGTCGATTCCCGGCCAGGTTCCCGGTCAGGCTGCGCTCCCCAGCCTCGCCCCGATGCTGGAGAAAGTGTTGCCAGCCGTGGTGAGTGTAAGGGTCGAAGGCACCGCCACTCAGGGGCAGAAAGTCCCGGAAGAGTTCAAAAAGTTTTTTGGTGATGAACTTCCCGATCAACCTTCCCAACCTTTTGAAGGACTGGGTTCAGGTGTCATTATTGATGCCGCCAAAGGCTACGTCCTGACCAATAACCACGTTATTAATCAGGCGCAAAAAATCAGCGTTCAGCTTAATGATGGTCGTGAGTTCGACGCAAAGCTTATTGGCAGCGACGATCAGAGCGATATCGCACTGCTACAAATTCAACACCCCAGCAACCTGACGCAAATTGCCATTGCTGACTCTGATAAACTCCGCGTGGGTGATTTCGCGGTGGCTGTGGGTAACCCGTTCGGTTTGGGTCAAACAGCCACCTCCGGCATTGTATCGGCTTTGGGTCGCAGTGGGTTGAACCTGGAAGGTCTGGAAAACTTTATTCAGACTGACGCCTCTATCAACCGCGGTAACTCCGGCGGCGCATTGCTTAACCTCAACGGTGAGCTGATCGGTATTAACACCGCGATTCTGGCCCCCGGTGGCGGCAGCATCGGTATTGGTTTTGCAATCCCGAGCAACATGGCGCGCACGCTGGCACAGCAGCTGATGCAGTTTGGTGAAATCAAACGCGGTCTGTTGGGCATCAAAGGCACCGAGATGACTTCCGATATCGCCAAAGCGTTCAAACTGGACGTACAGCGTGGCGCGTTTGTCAGTGAGGTTCTGCCTAACTCCGGCTCCGCAAAAGCGGGGGTGAAATCAGGTGACGTCATTACCAGTCTCAACGGTAAACCGCTTAACAGCTTCGCCGAACTTCGTTCACGTATTGCGACAACCGAACCAGGGACCAAAGTCAAACTGGGCCTGCTACGTAACGGTAAACCGCTGGAGGTTGAAGTCACCCTCGATACCAGCACATCATCGTCCGCCAGCGCAGAGATGATTGCGCCTGCGTTGCAAGGGGCCACGCTCAGCGACGGTCAGTTAAAAGACGGTACCAAAGGCATCAGAATTGATAACGTTGAAAAAAGCAGCCCTGCCGCACAGGCCGGACTGCATAAAGATGACGTTATTATTGGCGTTAACCGCGATCGCGTAAACTCGATCGCTGAAATGCGTAAAGTGCTGGAAGCGAAACCGTCGATCATTGCCCTGCAGGTGGTGCGCGGTAACGAGAGTATTTACCTGCTCCTGCGTTAACGCATGCAACCGGACATCAGCCCCTCGTGTGATGTCCGGTAAACTCGTGATATGCTGCAGCCGTTCCCTTTATTAATGACGCCGCCATCATGTTTGTGAAGCTTTTACGTTCGGTCGCGATTGGTTTAATCGTCGGCGCTATTCTGCTGGCCGCGATGCCCTCGCTGCGCAAAATTAATACGCTTACCGCACCGCAGTTCGACAGTGCAGATGAAACGCCCGCCAGCTATAACCCGGCGGTTCGCCGTGCAGCTCCTGCCGTCGTTAACGTTTATAACCGCAGTATGAACAGTACAGCGCATAACCAGCTTGAGATCCGCACGCTCGGCTCAGGCGTTATCATGGATCAGCGCGGCTATATCATTACCAATAAGCACGTCATTAACGATGCCGACCAAATCATCGTCGCATTGCAGGACGGTCGCGTATTTGAAGCGCTGCTTGTGGGGTCTGATACGTTAACCGACCTTGCGGTGCTGAAAATCAACGCCACTGGTGGACTGCCGACAATTCCAATTAATAACAAACGCGTGCCGCACATTGGTGACGTGGTACTCGCCATCGGTAATCCGTACAACCTCGGGCAAACCATCACCCAGGGGATTATCAGTGCCACCGGTCGTATTGGCCTGAACCCGACGGGGCGGCAAAACTTCCTGCAAACCGATGCCTCCATCAACCACGGTAACTCCGGCGGCGCGCTGGTCAACTCGCTGGGCGAGTTGATGGGTATTAATACCCTGTCATTTGATAAGAGCAACGATGGCGAAACCCCGGAAGGGATCGGCTTTGCTATTCCTTTTCAACTGGCAACCAAAATCATGGATAAGCTGATCCGTGACGGGCGCGTGATTCGCGGCTATATCGGCATCAGCGGCCGAGAAATTGCGCCACTGCACGCCCAGGGCGGCGGGATGGATCAAATTCAGGGGATTGTGGTTAACGAAGTAGCCCCGGACGGTCCGGCAGCGCAGGCAGGTATTCAGGTTAACGATCTGATTATCTCGGTCAATAACAAACCGGCGGTATCTGCACTGGAAACGATGGACCAGGTGGCAGAGATTCGACCAGGTTCAGTTATCTCCGTGGTCGTGATGCGAGATGACAAGCAGTTGACGCTACAGGTCACGATTCAGGAATATCCGGCGACCAACTAATACGGATATAAAAAAACCGGAGCAAGTGCTCCGGTTTTTTACTTTTGGGCAGTTCGTTACTTAACGAACTCTTCGCCCAGAGTGATATCTTTCTTCAGCGTATCCAGCATACCTTCCAGCGCAGCTTGTTCAAACGCGCTCAGCTTGCCGATAGACTGACGCTCTTCTACGCCGTTTTTGCCCAGCAGCAGCGGCTGAGAGAAGAAGCGAGCATACTGGCCATCGCCTTCAACGTAAGCACATTCAACCACACCTTTTTCGCCGCTCAGTGCGCGAACCAGTGACAGTCCGAAACGTGCTGCGGCCTGACCCATAGACAGGGTTGCAGATCCGCCACCGGCTTTAGCTTCCACAACTTCAGTACCCGCATTCTGGATACGTTTGGTCAGGTCAGCTGCTTCTTGCTCGGTGAAGCTTACGCCAGGAATTTGTGACAGCAGCGGCAGAATGGTCACGCCAGAGTGGCCGCCAATAACCGGGACTTCAACGTCGCCAGGCTGCTTGCCTTTCAGTTCCGCAACAAAGGTGTTGGAGCGGATGATGTCCAGCGTGGTCACGCCAAACAGTTTATTCTTATCGTATACGCCTGCTTTTTTCAGGACTTCTGCAGCGATAGCAACTGTCGTGTTCACCGGGTTGGTGATGATACCGATACATGCTTTCGGACAGGTTTTAGCAACCTGCTGCACCAGATTCTTCACGATACCGGCGTTAACGTTGAACAGGTCAGAACGATCCATACCCGGTTTACGTGCGACGCCCGCGGAGATCAGTACTACATCAGCACCTTCCAGTGCAGGGGTAGCGTCTTCGCCACTGAAGCCTTTGATTTTCACAGCAGTAGGGATATGGCTCAAATCAACGGCCACACCAGGCGTTACTGGAGCGATGTCGTACAGGGAGAGTTCTGAACCTGAAGGCAGTTGGGTTTTTAACAGTAATGCTAGCGCCTGACCGATACCACCAGCAGCGCCGAGGACTGCAACTTTCATCCTAAACTCCTTATTATATTGATAAGCAAAGTGTCTATTGCTCCGCGGCGGCGACCTTAATTCACAAATCCAACGAATACAACAACCACGCGTCAAGAATGCGTAGTCACGCAAATTTGGCTTTTATGCATTTAACTTACGTAAAATAAAACCTAAGTTACGTAATTCAAAACCACCCGCACAGTAGAGCAACTTTCCAACAGGTGCTGACAATATACCCTACCCACCTCTCAAAACAACATCAATTTGATAACATTTAATTTACTTTTAACCTTATTTGCGAGCCGTGACACAGGCATGTTTCTTGATAACGAAATTTGATAAAATTCCGCTCTTTCATAACATTATTTCAGCCTTGAACAAGGCAGACTGTTTGCATAAAAATTCATCTGTATGCACAATAATGTTGTTTCTACCGCCATATTACGGGTGACTTATGCGAAGCTCGGCAAAACAAGAAGAATTAGTAAAGGCGTTTAAAGCGCTGCTTAAAGAAGAAAAGTTCAGCTCTCAAGGCGAAATCGTCCTCGCGTTGCAGGATCAGGGCTTTGATAATATCAATCAGTCCAAGGTTTCACGCATGCTGACCAAATTTGGCGCCGTGCGTACCCGCAATGCGAAAATGGAAATGGTGTACTGCCTTCCGGCGGAGCTGGGCGTGCCTACGACCTCCAGTCCGCTGAAAAATCTGGTGCTGGATATCGACTATAACGATGCGGTCGTGGTTATTCATACCAGTCCTGGCGCTGCTCAGTTGATTGCACGTCTGCTGGACTCATTGGGGAAAGCGGAAGGTATCCTGGGTACGATTGCCGGTGACGATACCATCTTCACCACCCCAGCTAAGGGTTTTACGGTAAAAGATCTGTACGAAGCCATTCTGGAACTGTTTGAACAAGAACTGTAATACCGCCTCCCCGTCGCCTCGCGGCGGGGGAAAACACTCTCTTTCTACCCCCTTCCGTCTATTTTTAACTGCTATGCATTTAACAAATGGTGCGTTTAACCGTCAAAAACCATTCACATAGTGAATATGAAGGCTTAAAAACGCACATTTTGCAAAAAATCATATCCAATTGATTTTATTTAATTTATTTCTTTTAAAATGTTCGAAACGCTCTTTTTAATTCCATTTGGTTATAAAAAATATTTTTCTTAGCACTTACTACCCATGGAAACAATTAGCGTGGTATTAATTTATTAGGTTATTAGTGTATACTTGATTTTGTGATGAGGGTCACGAAACGTAGACCCCTATAAAAGAATTCGACGAGGTAAATATCATGAAAATCAAAACTACTATTGCAACCTTAAGCCTTCTTTCTGTTCTCTCCTTCGGTGCAAGCGCCGCGGTTACTCAGGTGAACTCACAAGAAGCACAGAATCTGCAATCTATGGGTAGCATCTCCGTATCTCAAATCGGTAGTTCACCAATGGACATGCGTCAAGCCATCGCCGCTAAGGCTGAAAAAGCAGGCGCCAGCAGCTATCGCGTCACCGAACTCCGTGAAGGTGCTCACTGGCACGCTACTGCAGAACTCTACAAATAAACCCTCGTCGTCTAAGTCCGACGACTTGCCCCCGCCTGCCGGGGGCTTTTTTATGTCTTACATTGAGTGACGAACGTTAAAACGCAACTGCCCTTCCAGCTCTTCTTCCGCTTCATCGAACAGTAAAATCAGCGCGCCGTATCGCCTGCGCAGCTTGTCTGGTAAATGGACAAATTCAATCTCCAGCGGCAACGGTAAAACTTCCCCGATAACCACCTCCCACAGAGAATCTAAATCAACCACCTTTTCCCTGGCGAGACCGAACGTGCGCGTAAACTCGCGATAGAAATCACCCTGGTCTTCTATCTCGTCAAAATCAAATGTATAGATATTCATCTATAGCCACCATCCCAACGCCAGCCACTCTACAGACCGCCAATATGTGGGGGTCTCTCGCATTTTCAGGTAAGTATAGCCATAAAAAAACCGACGCTTTTAGCGTCGGTTTTCAACTCTTAATTACTGACCAGCGCATGCTGATATTTGTGCAACATCCCACTGAGTCGTTTTACCGGCTCGGTCACCTGTGGTGGTGCTTGCCAGATGATTAATTTCTCCTGATAGATCTCAAGCTCTTCCAGCAACTGGCTAAAGTAGCGTCGGCGCTTGTCGTCATTTCCTGCGGAAATCACGCGATCGGCAGTGCGTCGAAGCTGGCGATGGAATGCGGAGAGATCTTCGTTTACCGGCACCGGCGCATCGCGCAGGCGCTGATGCGCGATGATCATTGTCAGCGCCAGGCGAAACTTCGCCAGGTCGCCCGGAAATTTGTTCATCAGCAAAAACAGCTGCTGATAAAGCGCCGGGAGATGGTTTTCTTTGCGACGAACCACGTTGGTGGTCATCGCTGAAACCGCCGCCGAGACAAACTGGTTGAGCAACACACGACCCGTTCTGTCACGAGAGTTATCACGCACCAACATAATGACGATAAACGCCAACATGCAGCCAACAATCTGCCCCAGCGCACTGTCAAGGAACTGGCTAAAGTGGAAGGTCATCGGGTTATCCAGCACGATGATATTAATGGTGCTGGCCAGCGCCCCCATCGAACCCAGCCGTCGTTTCTGTACTTCAATCCCCAGAAAGAATCCCAGCACTGCCAGGCTCAGGCACAGCAACAACATGCTTTGCTGCGTATTAGGGATAATCACCAGGAAATAGAGCGCCCCGAGCGGTAACGCCGCCAACGTACCGTAGATAAAGTCTATCGCCACCATGCGCGGGTTGGGCAAACGCATTGCCAGCGAGGTGACGACCGCAATCATCACCATTGCGCCGCTGCCGGATGTCCAGCCGGTCCACAGCCAGAATAAGGTTCCCAGCACACAAGAAAGCGTGGTGCGCCAAAAGTTAACCATCGCATGGTGACGCTCGGCAGATTCCACTTTCACCACCGGTTCACCTTGCAGGATCTCTTCTTCGATAGCGCTAATTTTGGTGTTGCTGACAACTCCACGTTTAAGTAACAGATAGCGCGTTGCCGCCCCGGCCCAGGTGTAAATTGTGACAGGTGTGTCACGTTCACCGGTCCATGCAATCACCCGACGCATCCGCTTCAGCTGTTTATGGACATCCTGTACCGTTTCAACCGGCGTATCGAACAACTCGCGGAAGGTATCGGTGATCAGTTCTGGTCGGGTGTTCTGAATAAGATAGGTTTCGCAGGATTGTGTGATAAGCGTAAGTGACAGCGTATTCAATGCCTTGAGTCTGCGGTTAGCCCGCACCCAGCGCGAGGACTCCATATTCAGGTTACTACGCATGCCTTCCAGCGCCGCCGTACGCCGGACTAAATCTCCCCAGGCTTTGTCCACTTCCTCACTGTCGCCATGCTTAATGCACAGCTGCATAAGCTGATATTGCGCCACCAGCAGGCTATCTAGTTCGACATCAATCTCCTGTTTCACCGAACGGGGCGAAAAGAGCAGGTCGGCAACAATGGCACAGACAATACCCATCACAATTTCACTACAGCGTTCGAGCGCAAATTGCGGCGTCAGCAGCGGTTCAGCCTGGATAGTAATGACGATGATCAGCGCCGTATAGCCTGAAAGCCCCCAGGCATAAGAGTTTTCGATCTTCACTAACGACGAGATCCAGGTACAAAAACCGGCCCAGATACAACACACCAGGATCATCAATAGCGGGGCGCGGATCATGCTGATGATAATGATCAGGGCGGCAATACAGCCGATAAATGTCCCGACAATACGCAACATGCCGCGATAGCGGATAGCACCTGAATAAGGTTCTCCGCCAGCGGCAAAGGCCGGACCTGCAGCCACAATGGCCGCGGTCAGCACCGCCCAGCGCGGGGTCTCAAGCTGGAAGTGAAAGCCAACGAACAGCGCCAGTACAATCGCGCAGGCCAGTTTTACCGCAAAGCGGATATGCTGGTTGGCAATGGAGAAAATACCCATCGCGATTAACCAAATTCGCGCAGGCGGTGCGCCATTTTACGGAAGAAAGATTCCTGGCTGGCATCGCGATCCTGCTTGCCGGTAATGACGACGGTCGCCGTCGTCCCGGCAGGCCACAAGGTTCCCTGCTGCTCATCAAGACGAATTCGCACCGGCACACGCTGCGCCAGACGCACCCATTCAAGATTGGAATCAATGGTCGCCATACCCTTGGCGTCCCGCGTGCTGCTGGCATTCGTTACGCCAGCCGCCACACTATCAACCGTGCCCTTCAGCACATTATTACTGCCAAGCGGGGTGATTTCAGCGCGATACCCAGGGCGGACGCCTTCCAGTTTGGTTTCTTCCATATACGCCAGCACATAGAAAGAATGCTGTTTGACCAACGCCACCGCCGTGGAACCGCGCGTGATAAATTCGCCGCTATAGACGTTCAGGTTAGTCACCCAGCCGTCTGCTGGCGCGCGGATAACGGTACGTTCCAGATCTAATTTCGCCAGGTCGCGGGTCGCTTGTGCCTTCGCAAGCTGGTGTAATACGGTTTGCAGGACGTTGTTTGATTGGTCAATCTCTTCACGAGACATAGCCTGCACGCCCAGTCGGTTACGACGACCGGCCTCCTGGCGTTTTTCCTGCGCCAGTACCTGATAATAGGCCACGTCAGCTTCGGCCTGCTCGAGGGCTTTCTTATAGCGTGGCTGGTCGATAGTGAACAGGATCTGATCCTTTTTCACCAGTTGGTTATCATGGATGTTAACGTTGGTAATAAGGCCCGCAACATCCGGCGCAATCGCGACGACATCGGCGCTGAAACGCGCATCACGCGTCCACGGCGACTCGGTGTAGAACACCCATGCGCGAAAAATAGCGATGAAGGCCAGAATGACCAGTATCACGGTAATGGCCGTGCGGGAGAGTTTTCTTGTTAGTGTTTTCACTTCAACCTCAAACGAACAGGCGCGTTATTAAATAGAACAGACAGCAATACAGCGCGGTGTTAAACAGAGCCGGATGCCAGACAAAATCATAGATGCCAGTCGGAACAAGCACCCGACGCACCAGCCAGAAAATCGCCAGTGACAAAAGTAATTCGAAAAAAATCGGTGGGAAGGACAGACCAAACACCACGATAACGGGAAACAGACTCATGTTGACCTTGGTAACGTAAGAGAGTGCAGATGATAGATTTTCTAGCGTATGTCACCGCAGAGAAGGGCAAGGATGAGCCAGGCGAGAGCGACATAGCCGTTATTTGAATAATAATATATTAACGTAACTGTTATGCTGTTATCTATATTATGTGATCTAAATCACTTTTAAGCCAGAGTGAACAATGGAACGATTAAAACGTATGTCGGTGTTCGCCAAAGTTGTCGAAATGGGCTCCTTCACCGCCGCCGCAAGACAGCTACAAATGAGCGTTTCATCGATAAGCCAGACGGTCTCAAAGCTGGAAGATGAACTACAAGTCAAGCTGCTAAACCGCAGCACGCGTAGCATTGGGCTAACTGAAGCCGGTAAAATTTATTATCAGGGCTGCCGGAGAATGCTGCACGAAGCGCAGGATGTTCACGAGCAACTCTATGCCTTTAACAACACGCCCATCGGCACCCTGCGCATTGGCTGTTCTTCAACTATGGCACAAAATGTCCTCGCCGGATTAACCGCCACGATGCTGAAAGAGTATCCGGGATTAACGGTAAATCTGGTGACCGGCATCCCGGCCCCGGATTTAATCGCTGATGGTCTGGACGTGGTTATCCGCGTCGGCGCGTTGCAGGACTCCAGCCTGTTTTCACGCCGTCTGGGAGCTATGCCGATGGTGGTCTGCGCGGCAAAAAGCTATCTCGCACAGTTTGGCGTCCCGGAGAAACCCGCCGATCTCAGCAACCACTCGTGGCTGGAATACAGCGTGCGCCCGGATAATGAATTCGAGCTTATCGCTCCGGAAGGAATTTCCACCCGTCTGATCCCTGAGGGCCGTTTTGTGACTAACGATCCGATGACATTGGTGCGCTGGCTGGCCGCAGGCGCGGGCATTGCCTATGTACCGCTGATGTGGGTGATCAATGAGATCAATCGTGGCGAAGTGGAGATACTGCTTCCCCGCTACCAGTCGGATCCGCGTCCGGTCTATGCGCTGTATACCGAAAAAGACAAATTGCCGCTCAAGGTGCAGGTGGTGATTAACTATCTGACAGACTATTTTGTCGATGTAGCGCAGCTGTTTCAGGGAATGTACGGTCGGGGAAAAGAGAAATAAAAAAGTGTAGGCCGGATAAGGCGTTGACGCCGCATCCGGCAAGATGCCCGATGGCACTGGTGCTTATCGGGCATACATCATGATGTTATGCAGTACCACCCACCGTCAGGTTATCCACCTTCAGCGTCGGCTGGCCCACGCCCACCGGCAGGCTCTGCCCTTCTTTACCGCACACACCAACCCCGTTATCCAGTTTCAGGTCGTTACCCACCATCGAAATCTGCTGCATCGCTTCGATACCAGAGCCAATCAGCGTCGCGCCTTTCACCGGTTTGGTGACTTTACCGTTTTCAATCAGATATGCTTCAGACGTAGAGAACACAAATTTTCCGGAGGTGATATCCACTTGGCCGCCGCCGAAGTTAGGCGCATAAATACCGTATTCAACGGATTCGATGATTTCCTGCGGCGTAGATTTCCCCGGCAGCATATAGGTGTTGGTCATACGTGGCATCGGCAGGTGCGCGTAAGATTCTCGGCGACCGTTACCCGTTGGCGCAACGCCCATCAGGCGCGCATTCAGTTTGTCCTGCATGTAGCCTTTCAGAATACCGTTTTCGATCAGCACGTTGTACTGACCCGGCGTGCCTTCATCATCAATAGCCACAGAGCCACGACGGTCCGCCATTGTGCCGTCATCCACCACGGTGCACAGTTCTGACGCTACCAGCTCCCCCATGTGACCGCTGAATACCGAGGTACCACGGCGGTTAAAGTCGCCTTCCAGACCATGACCGACCGCTTCATGCAGCAGAACGCCAGGCCAGCCAGCGCCGAGTACTACCGGCAGCGTACCAGCAGGCGCAGCTACCGCAGAGAGATTAACCAGCGCCATGCGTACGGCTTCTTTCGCCCATGCGTCAGCACGAACTTCACCATCAAGGTCACCCAGGAAATAGTCATAGCCAAAACGACCGCCGCCACCGCTGGCGCCGCGCTCGCGCTTACCGTCCTCTTCCACCTGTACGCTTACGGACAGGCGTACCAGCGGGCGAACGTCAGCGGCCAGCGTACCGTCGGTCGCTGCTACCAGGATCAGTTCATAAACACCGGTCAGGCTGGCGGTTACTTCCTGGACGCGCTTGTCGGCGGCACGCGCCACGCTGTCTACGCGGCGCAGAATATCCAGTTTCTCTTCGCGGCTCATGCTCTGCAGGGGATCAACCGAGGTGTAAAGCGCCTGATGCTCCACAGCTCCCAGCGTTTTTACTTTGCCGTCACCGCTGTCACGCACGATAGTACGGGCAGCATGAGCACTCTGCTCCAGAGCCAGCAGGCTAATCTGGTCTGCATAGGCAAACCCTGTTTTTTCGCCGCTGATGGCGCGCACGCCAACGCCCTGATCGATATTGTAAGAACCATCTTTAATGATGCGGTCTTCTAAAACCCAGGATTCGTGATAGCTCGACTGAAAATAGAGATCGCCGTAATCAAGACGGCGTTCGGCCAGTTGGCCCAGGATGGCAAACAGATCCTGATGTTTCAGGCCATTTGCCGCTAGCAATTGTTCACTTACCAGGTTCAGACTCATCGTTTTGCTACTCATTAGTTACTGTTGTAGGCCTGATAAAACGCGCCAGCGTCGCCATCAGGCACTTCAATGCCGGATGGCGGCGTGAACGCCTTATCCGGCCTACGGACTGCGGTAGAGGATCTATGTTGAGATTGGGGCAATTACTCGCCCCCGTCAAATTATTGCTGGCTTTCTTTGCGCGGCTGACGCAGAACTTCGTTAATCTGCGGCTTATCGACCGGACCGGTGATGCGATAGCGCAGAATCGACACTTTGCTCCACAATGGTCCCAGAACCTTACTGGCAGCAAACACCGCCGCGCCGACAATCGGATTGACAGCAAACGCAGCGGCAACGCCTACGGTGGCAGAAATTTCCGGCGCGACAATGGCTTCCATATCCAGCTCCCGGCGTACCAGGTTCACCGAGCCTTTCATCGCAATGTCTGCCTCCAGACCGTCCACCAGCGTGTCATCGGTATGCATCACGCCATCTTTGATCCAGGCCGTGCTGCGAATCGAGTCGAAATAGAAACCTTCGCTGAAGGTGTCGCTGAAATCAAAACGCAGTTTACGCAGCAACGCATCAAAGCTCAGCAGTCGCAATAGTTGCCCCGCATGTCCGGTGCTGAGTTCAGTAAGCTCACCTTTGCCCAACCGGGTACGCAAAATCCCATTCAGCGAAGCTTCATCTGGATCCCATGGCGGGTTACGCCAGTGCAGGTCATACTCCACGTTGAACGAAGAGTTACGAATCGGGGTCGATACGCCAAAGAAACTGGCAGCGGAGTCAATTTTACTGCCGCTCAGTTTACCCTTCAGTGACGTTCGTTCTTTGCCCGGCGCGTTCACCCACACGCCATCGGTGGTCAGTCTGGCAAAGCCTGTATCCAACAGACCGTTACTCAGCGTTAGCGTGTCGCCTTTAATCGCCACATCGGCATCAATACGCCCATATTTCTGTCCCCACATCCAGCACTCGGCACATCGTAACTGAACATCCGGCCAGCCGCGGAAGCTGACGTTGTCCACGGCGGAAAACGGCGAGGCTGGAGTACTATTCAGTGGTGCTTTCGTCGGCGATGCTTTCGCCGCGCTGGGGTTGTAATAAAGATACTTAATATTGGCCAGCCACGGCGCATTATTGCGCATAGCCAGCGTGGCATTAATTTCACGTCCCTGCGCCTGCACGATGGAGCCATTGCTCGCAGGCTCAGACACGATACTCAAGTTATTCCACTGCTGACCGCCCAGGGATAACGATGGCGTACGCACCGTGATGCGCTGCGGGAAGTTGGCGTTGGTGCCAACGTTATCTGCTGCGCCTTTCTGGAACAACGCCAGCCATTGCGCGCCATCCATAGGGGGAAGGTTAAGCTCAATACCTTGCTGATCGGGTAACGCGGGCACGGTGCGGCTTTCCGACGTCCAGATTGCGCGGTCAAGCGTCAGTTTCTGATTCAGCAACCAGCGGCTGTTAAAGTGGTTCTTACTGCCCGCGTTGCCGGTCAGTTCAAAACTGCGCAGATTGCCGTTGGCCTTAACGTTCACCGGTAATGCCTCACCGGCTGCCTTATTCAGCGGAGCAGGTAAGTGACTACTTACATTCTTCAGGTCGCCTTTTAGCTCAATGTCGTAGGTCGGTCCGGCATGATACGGAAGATCGATACCCACCTTGCCATTCCACGCCATGCTGCCGCTTAAGGCATCGTTGACCTGCGCCGGTAAAATCCCCATGCGGGTTGGCTGCCAGTCGCCTTGCAGGTTCACGGCTACCTGATAGGCTTTCGCCCCTTCGGTGGTGGAGAAGTCGACGTTCAGCGGCTGATTAAACCAGTTCGCCGTCATCGACTCGCTCTTCAGATCGCCGTTGATAAAGCTGAATTTACCATTCAAATTCTTCAGCGTGCTGTCGAGCGGTTTAATAAACAGGCTGTTATTACGCAGGTTGACATCGCCTTTGGCGGTAACCAGCGAGCCGTCTAGCGGAATATCCAGATGTAAGCGAGCATTCACATCGCCGTCAATCTGCAACTGCTCAAGCGTAGCGCCGAGGGAGTCCTTCAACGGCGTCTCATCAAAATAAGGTCCGACCGCCTTGCCCGGCCCGTTGATATCGGCATCAATCAGCAGTTTTTCTTTAGCATAGTCGGGAATATTAGCCGTCAGGTTACTGGCCTTCACGCCGCCTAAATTGACGCTATCCGTCTTCATCCACAGACCATCGTTAATGAAGTTCAGTTCAATATTGAGATCGGTTAGCGCAGGCCAGTCGGGTTGGAAAGCAAATTTCGCGTTACGTAGCGGCACCAGAACCTGAAATTGCCCTTCGTTGTGCAGATACGGGAACAGATGCGGGTTACCGCCATACACCAGCGTGGCGTTATCCGCTTCGCCGCCCTGAATAGCGCCGCTGAGGTAGTCAACCAGCTCTTTGCCCATCAAGTTTTCCGGGAAATAGCGCCAAGCCTGAGAGCCGTCGTCGGTGCTAATGCCAGCCAGAATGCCTAACCACGGTTCATCTCCAGTGGGCTGCAGATAGCGGAAACCACCGCGCGCGCGTACCGCTTTCGCTTTAACATCGATGTTGCGCCCATCTAACTGAAAACCTTTATCATTTTTCAGCCAGCTTAGCGTCGCCACGCCGTTCTCTATTTCCAGCGGCGCGCGGAAGACAGTTTCATACGGCATTTTGGCTTGCTTCATGGAGGCGGTGAGCGCCCCATTTTCAACGCTACCCGCAAGCGTACCCGAGAAATGTTCTGCCCCCGGCAGCAGCTTCCACTGTTTCCAGGCCAAATCGGTCCACGATGACAGGAAGCGGGTTTTTTCTGTCGCCTGTAACGGGATATCCAGCGCCAACACATCGATCTTGCCACTTGGCTGCGTGGCCCGCCAGATATCACCCAACGCTGGTGACAACCTGGACGCCATCGGACGTAGCCCTTCTAATCCGGCCAGTTCCAGATTGCTGGCGCGAATGCGTAACTCGTCGCTGCGTTTGTTATTCTCGCCACCGACTTCCTGCTCAGGGATCCAGGCCAGCGTTAATGCACCGCTCGGCCAGGGTTTATCATCCATGGTAATACGAGTATCGGGAATAAAGAATTGCCAGCCCGCCTCTTCACGGCTGATGTGCGCTGTCAGATTATCGACGGAGAGCGTGTGCGTACGATTTTCACCCAGCCAACTTGCTCCACCTTTTTTCAGCCAGACATCGCCACCAGAAACGACGCCTTTACTGATCGTCATCCATGCTTCCAGGCTAAAACGCGCGGTTTGTAGCGCGACATTATCCTGCATCCATTTGCCCAGCCATGGTTTGACGTCGATGTCGTCTGCCTGCAGCCAGACCCGACCGTTATTCAATAGCCCTTCGTCATCACGCAGATCCATACGCACCTGCATAACGCCGTGCTGTCCGGTCAGGCTGGAGAGGCTGACCTGACCCTCGGCGCGATGCCGATTTTTACCGTTCAGCCAGGTAAGCTGTGGGATCGCCAGTTCAGCACGTTGACCTGAGAGGGTTATAAAACTGATATGACTGTCGCGTAGATCGAAATGATCAAACTGACGCAGGAAGAGATTGCTGAGATGGTCGGTTTCAATTCCATCTCCGCCTTCACTACGCTGGATAGGAGTATTGGTGCGCAACTGCAGTTGCCAAAAGGTGAGATCGCGAAACTGCCAACGCATGTGCAGCAAACTTTGCCAGACATCCAGCGCCAGCGTGACGCGTTTTACCGAAAATTCTCCCCCATCTTTTAGCTGCGCATGGATATTACGCGCTTCAAGCGTAGGACCGAAATTTTGCCAGCTGGCAGAAAGCTGACTGGCGGAAACAGGTAGACCTGTAGCGGATTCAATCTTGCCAAGAATGGCTGGACGCCAGCTATCAAGATGAGGTAACGCAAGGCGCAGTCCACTGACCAGCAGCGCTGCGATGACAACGAATGCGGCTCCAGTGAGCAGTAATATCCCCGGCAATCGCCTCACGCACCTCTCCTTGTCTACCAAAAAATATGACTCACACCCCTTGAGTGAATATTGCCGGATGACGGCGCTTGCGCCTTATCCGGCCTACATGCGCGGGTGCCACTACACGATTTACATCATGACGACGTCGAACTGCTCCTGGTTATACAGCGGTTCGATTTGTACTTTGACCTGTTTGCCGACAAAGATCTCAACCTCCGCCAGCGCATGTGACTCTTCACCTTTCAGGGTTTCAGCCACTGCCGGAGAGGCATAAACCAGGAAACGATCGGAGTCATATGCATGATGTACCCGCACGATTTCGCGCATGATTTCATAACATACGGTTTCCACCGTTTTCACCGTACCACGCCCATGGCAGGTTGGACACTCGTTGCACAATACATGTTCCACGCTTTCACGTGTGCGTTTGCGCGTCATCTCCACCAGGCCCAGCTGTGAAAAACCGTTAATGCTGGTTTTTACACGATCCTTGCTCAGAGCCTGCTCCAGGGAGTGCAGTACCCGGCGACGGTGATCTTCATTATTCATGTCGATAAAATCGATAATGATAATGCCGCCGAGGTTACGCAGACGCAGCTGACGAGCAATGGCCTGCGTTGCTTCAATATTAGTATTAAAGATAGTGTCGTCGAGATTACGATGCCCAACAAACGCGCCGGTATTGATGTCGACGGTGGTCATCGCTTCAGTTTGATCGATGATCAGATAACCGCCGGACTTCAGCTCAACCTTGCGTTCCAGCGCGCGCTGGATTTCATTCTCTACGTCAAAGAGATCAAAAATAGGCTGACGCCCGCTGTAATGTTCCAGCTTGCTGGTCATCTCGGGGATATATTCCGCCGTAAATTCCAGTAACGCCTCATAGGTCAGACGGGAGTCGACGCGGATGCGGTCAAGCTGCGCATCAGCAAAGTCACGCAACACGCGCTGTGCCAGTGCCAGTTCACCGTACATCTGGTAGCGCGTTTGCGGGCGCTTTTTACGCTCCATGACTTTTGTCCAGACGCGCTTCAGGTAGGCAGCATCCGAGGCCAGATCCTCTTCGCATACGCCTTCTGCCGCCGTGCGAATGATGAAGCCACCCTGCTCATCGCAGTAATCCGCCACCACTTTTTTCAGACGTTCGCGTTCCGTTTCGCTTTCGATACGTTGGGATACGCCAACATGCGAGGCCCCCGGCATAAAAACGAGATAACGGGAAGGAAGCGTGATGTCCGTCGTCAGGCGTGCGCCCTTCGTTCCCAAAGGATCTTTTACCACCTGCACCATCAGATCCTGACCCTGGCGCACCAGTTCAGAAATGTCGCGTACGGTGAACTGTTTTTGTTCTTCACCCGCCACGCATTCGGTGTGCGGCATGATGTCAGAAGCGTGAAGAAATGCGGCTTTATCCAGTCCAATATCTACAAAAGCCGCCTGCATACCCGGAAGTACACGACTTACACGACCTTTGTAGATATTGCCTACGATTCCGCGTCGCGCCTCACGTTCAATATGAATTTCCTGCAGAATACCGCCATCAATGTAAGCCACCCGAGTTTCCGATGGCGTTACGTTTACCAACAATTCAGCCGTCATGTTTATCCCTTTTCTCACGCAGTGCGTTAAAATTGGTCAGCAACTCATACGTTTCTACCAGCGGTAAGCCGACTACGGCGTGATAGCTGCCATTTATCTTCCTGACAAAACAGCCACCCAACCCTTGAATACCGTATGCACCTGCTTTATCCATTGGTTCACCGCTGGCAACATAACCCGCGATGTCCTCATCGGTTAGTGCTCTGAATGTCACTTCCGTCACTACCAGGCAGTCCAGACTGTGCTGGCAATCGGCCAGTGCCACGGCCGTCATAACTTGATGCGTTTTGCCCGACAGTTTGCGCAGCATTGCTGCGGCGTGGGCAGCGTCGTGCGGTTTTTCCAGCACTTCGCCATTAAGGATAACGATGGTATCCGCACCCAATACCGGCAAATCGCGCGGTGCCAGTGCTACACCAGCCTGCGCTTTTTCGCGCGCCAGACGGGAAACGTACTGCTGCGCACTTTCCTGCGGGTGCCGCTGTTCTTCAATCCCAGGGATCAGTCGTTCAAACGTAACACCAAGCTGAGCGAGCAACTCCTGACGACGTGGAGAACCTGAAGCAAGATACAGAGTATTCATATCAACCTTATTGCACCGCAAACTGCTGACGGACTTTACGCATCAGTAAGAATAGCCATGGCCAAAGCACGCCATTCACTACACTACTCCAGAACACTTCAGGTCTGAAAGAGACGTTGATCACTAAAAACTCGGCCCAGAAAACAATAATATCCACGACCAGTGATAACAACATGACCACCAGCGCCTGTTGCCAGAGCGCGAGGTTTCGGAATAACTGGAATTTCAGCGCAACCAGATAAGCAATGATACTCATCGACAATGCGCGCACGCCAAGCGTGGAGCCGCTGATGAGATCCAGTATGGCACCCACCACAAATCCCGTGCCCACATTTACGCGATGCGGCAGCGCCAGGATCCAATACAACAAGATGAGCAGTACCCAGTTTGGCCGGAAAACCAGAATGTCATCCGGCCAGGGCATGACTTGCAGCAACAGTGCAATAAGGAACGAGAGCCAAATCACCCAACGTCCCTGGCTACGATAGCTTGCCACTTACTGTCCTCCCGGCTTACGCGGAGCAGGTTGTGGCGGCGTGGTATCCACAGGCGCAGGAGTCACACCTGTTGCAGGAGTTGGCACTGGCGCAGGCGGCCCCATGGCATCTGGTGCTGGCAGAACTTGCGGCATCATTTGCATCAGACGTTCATTGGCAACGCGGTGTACTTCTTCCGGCGTCATCGGGTTCGCGCCATTACGATCGGCCCCCCACAACAGCAACAGATAGCGCAAACGCTGCAGACCCGCGGTCGGGCGAGCCTGAATCACGGTATAAGCGCGCTGAGTGTCCAGCTTAACGGAAGAAACAACAGCAACCGGATAACCTTCTGGGAAACGTCCGCCCAGACCCGAGGTGACCAGCACATCGCCAACGCGAATGTCGGTATTGGCCGGCAGGTGTTCGAGCTGAAGATCGTCAGTGCAGCCGTTACCCGCAGCGATCACGCGAATATCGTTACGCAGAACCTGAATGGGCAGCGCATGCGTCGCATCGCAAATCAGCAGCACGCGGCTAGTCAGTTTAGCCACCGCCACGACCTGACCCACAACGCCTTTGTCACTAATAACCGGCTGACCTTCGTAGACGCCGTTAACGCTCCCTTTGTCGATCACCACCTGATCGCTGTAAGGGTCATTAACCGTTGAGATGACCTGCGTCACCATCTTTTGTTCGTCCTGACGCAATGGCGATCCCAGCAGCTCGCGCAAACGCGCGTTCTCCTGTTTGTATTGCCCCAGCATCAGCAGTTCGCTATTTTTCAGCAGCAGTTCCTGACGCAATGCCCGGTTTTCAAGTTCGAGTTGGTCACGCGAAGCTAGCGTTTGCGACACGCCGTCGAGTAATTCACGAGGACCATTTGAGATAAAGTAGAAAGGACTGACGGCGGTATCCATGTACGTTCGGATTTGACTAAACGTACCCAAGCGGCTGTCGGCAATAATAACGCCGAGCGCCACCAGCACCGCCAGAATAAGGCGAATCTGTAGCGAAGGGCCACGGCTAAAAATTGGCTTCATAGTCTATGCGTATTCTCGTATCAGAGCGGAAGGGCAACCCGCGGGGGCTACCCAACCTGCATCCGATTACTCTTCGCTGAACAGGTCGCCGCCGTGCATGTCGATCATTTCCAGCGCCTTGCCGCCGCCGCGCGCCACGCAGGTCAGCGGATCTTCAGCAACAACAACTGGAATACCGGTTTCTTCCATTAACAGACGGTCAAGGTTACGCAGCAGCGCACCGCCACCGGTCAGCACCATACCGCGTTCGGAGATGTCAGACGCCAGTTCCGGCGGGCACTGTTCCAGTGCAACCATTACCGCGCTAACGATACCGGTCAGCGGTTCCTGCAGGGCTTCCAGAATCTCGTTGGAGTTCAGGGTAAAGCCGCGCGGAACGCCTTCAGCCAGGTTACGACCGCGAACTTCGATTTCGCGCACTTCGTCGCCCGGATAAGCGGAACCGATCTCGTGTTTAATACGTTCTGCGGTCGCTTCACCGATCAGAGAACCGTAGTTACGACGAACATAATTAATGATGGCTTCATCAAAGCGGTCGCCGCCAATACGAACAGAAGAGGAGTAAACCACGCCGTTCAGGGAGATAACGGCAACTTCAGTGGTACCACCACCGATATCAACAACCATTGAACCGGTTGCTTCAGAAACTGGCAGACCCGCACCGATCGCAGCCGCCATCGGCTCTTCGATCAGGAAGACTTCACGAGCACCTGCGCCCTGAGCTGATTCACGGATCGCACGGCGTTCAACCTGAGTTGCTCCAACCGGTACACACACCAGTACGCGCGGGCTTGGGCGCATGAAGCTATTGCTGTGCACTTGCTTGATAAAGTGCTGGAGCATTTTTTCAGTCACGAAGAAGTCAGCGATAACGCCGTCTTTCATTGGGCGAATTGCAGCGATATTGCCCGGCGTACGACCCAGCATCTGCTTCGCATCATGACCTACTGCAGCCACGCTTTTCGGCGAACCGGCACGATCCTGACGAATGGCCACAACAGAAGGCTCATTCAATACGATGCCTTGTCCTTTTACATAAATAAGGGTATTCGCGGTACCCAGGTCAATGGACAGGTCATTGGAAAACATGCCACGAAATTTTTTCAACATACTAAGGGATAATCCTGAAAGCTGGGGCGGAAAACAAAATCCGCTTACTTTACCAACCACACGCAGCAGCGACAAGGCGCAAAAATCATCTGCTACGGTGAAAATTAGTGCAGTTCGTTTCCTTTGTTACAAAACCGGCCTGAGTCCATCAGGGCTGAATAAATCAGCAGCACTCCTCGCTTTTGTTTGCAACCTGTCAAAGGTCATTCACCTGCATGTTTGCTGTTACAACCTGGCGAGCAGGCAAGCACACCCCCAGAAGGCACAGCGCGCGTTATTCTACGTGAAAACAAATTAAACGGCAGGTTAAACCGAGTATCTTTGCGAATATTTTTTCACGTTAGTGTCAAGTGGTTGTGATGCAGCAAAAAAATCCCCTTGCCCACCCGCAACTCCGCGTTCTGTCAGCGTATGCCACTCACTACGCGAACGTACGCCCGTAGCGTAAACCTGCGTGGGTGTTCCCGAACAGGCCTCCACCAGGCTTTGAACCAGAAGCTGATTTTCCGTTCGCTTATCAATGTTCCTCACCAGACTTGGATGCAGCTTCAATAACTCAACGTTAAGCTCTTTAATCCAACTGGTGCTCACCAGCGTTAACCCCGCCTGCGTAACGGCAATACGCACGCCCAGCGCATTCATCAATCTGATGACAGGCTGTAACCGGCTGATATGTTGACAGACATCTGCCTCAGCAAGTTCAATAATTATGCGTTTGCGTAATGATTTTTCGCACTGCATCAGCGTATCACGCAGCCAGCGCTGAAAACGTGGGCGAATAAGCGATTCAACCGTTATCTGCATCGCCAGATTTTCCTGCGGCCAGTAACCCAATAGCAGGATCAGACGGCTTATCTGCAAACGGTCATACTCTTCAGCCAGGCCAAATTGAAGGACCATCGGCATATATTCCGCCGAAATGACCTCTTCGTTACCATCAAAAATACGGCACATCAGCTCCCGATGGTGCACTCGCCCTTCACGGGTTACTGCTGGCTTTTGATAAATTCTCGGCCCACCCCGGCTGAGCATCTGTTCGATCAGCGTTCGCCAGCGTACGTTGCCCCGACCTTTTTCCGGCAGCGAGTCATCATAGACCGACCAGCTATTTCCGCCCTGCAAAACCGAATTCCGCGTGGCTGCTTCAGCATGATCCATCACTTGCTCCGGCGACTGACCGCTGCGGCAAACGCAAATACCAATATGAACCATATCGGCACGATCGATCATTTTATTAGCCGGAAGTGCATCTACCGCTTTTAATAATTGCCCGGCAATGCTTTCCGCCTCTTTCAACGTGCGGTGTGGCAGCAGGATGGCAAAATCGCTACGGTGGTAACGCGCCAGCAACGCGCCCGGATAGCGCGTCATAAAAGTCGACAACAAATTGATCAGCGTCGAGATTTGTTCTTCCGCGAGGGTGATTCCCCAGCTATCGCGCAGCAGCGTAAAGTCCGGCAGGCGCACCATCATCACGACGCCATGCGAGCCTACTTTTTCCTGATCTTCCAGCAGCGTGGCCAGTTGGTTATCAAAGAACAGGCGGTTGCTTAGCCCAGTTTTTGTATCCTGCGCGACATAGGAACGAATCAGCGTATCCAGGCGGCTGCGTTGCTCGCGAGCATTTTGAATTTCAGTCAGCAGCATATCGAGCGCACTGCTGGTGCGCGCAGGCCATTCATAGACCGTTCCCCGCACGTTCGGTCCACGTTCGCCGTTCAGAATACGTGTGGAACGAATCTCCAGCAGCTCCTGACCCGAAAGCTGGCGCTGAAGCCAGCGCACAGACAAAAAGAGCATCAGAATAATGAAAGCAATGGCTATCGTGAGCGGTGCGGTGGTCAGTAGCGAATGGAAATAGTTACCCATCGGATCCTGATAAACCAGACGCAATGACATGCCCGGATGCTTGACCAACGGTACGGTGATCTCGCGGTAGAGATTGTTCGTCCCTGCCGGTCGGTAGCTACTGGTGCGCGAATGGTCATACACCACGTGTTCGCCCTGCAACAGTTCGATGCGCACGATATCAACAGAAACCATCAGCTCATCGATTTGCGGGGTTAACGCAACGACATCTCTGGAGACCAGATGCGTATCAATCGCCGTCGCGACCGCCTGCACGCGCGTGGTGAACTTATATTGAATAGCGTTATAGAAACTCAGCGAACAGCCGATCAGAGTCACGAAGATCGTTAACCCAGTAAGCAGCGTGACAAAAGCTGAAAATTTCGTCGTTAATCGCATCCTTGTGTTAACTCCGACAGTTATGAAACAGGCCTGAAAGTGATAAAGCGACCCAAAAATGCAAAACTGAACGCAAAATCCGTCCATTTATACATACAGTGTGGGCATACTACCAAATCAGGTATATCTGGCAATTTATTGCGCAGAATCGGCATCATGTTTTGATTAGCGAGTATAGTCTTCATTAATAATTTTCCAATCCACTATACGAATTGAGGACAGGTTATGCAGGCTTTGATCTTAGAACAGCAGGACGGAAAAACCCTCGCATCCGTTCAACCCCTCGACGAAAATCAGCTACCTGAAGGCGATGTTACGGTGGATATCCACTGGTCAAGCCTGAACTATAAAGATGCTCTGGCTATCACTGGCAAGGGTAAAATCATTCGTAATTTTCCGATGATTCCTGGTATCGATTTCGCCGGTACCGTGCGTGCAAGCGAAGATCCCCGTTTTCATGCGGGTCAGGAAGTGCTACTGACCGGTTGGGGCGTGGGTGAAAATCATTGGGGTGGACTGGCTGAGCGTGCACGCGTGAAAGGCGACTGGCTGGTTGCGCTGCCAAAAGGACTGGATGGACGTAAAGCCATGGTCATCGGTACCGCCGGCTTTACCGCTATGCTGTGCGTTATGGCGCTTGAAGATGCAGGTATTCGCCCGCAAGACGGTGAAATTGTCGTCACCGGCGCCAGCGGCGGCGTGGGCAGCACAGCCGTTGCGTTACTGCATAAGCTGGGTTATCAGGTTGCGGCGGTTTCGGGCCGTGAAAGCACCCACGACTACCTGAAAAGCCTGGGCGCTAACCGTATTCTTGGCCGCGATGAGTTTGCCGAGTCTCGTCCGCTGGAAAAACAGCTGTGGGCTGGCGCGGTGGATACTGTTGGCGACAAAGTTCTGGCAAAAGTTCTGGCGCAGATGAACTACGGTGGCTGCGTTGCCGCCTGCGGCCTGGCGGGTGGTTTCGCTCTGCCGACCACGGTGATGCCATTCATTCTGCGTAACGTTCGTTTGCAAGGAGTGGACTCGGTGATGACCCCGCCGGCACGCCGTGCAGAGGCCTGGGCGCGTCTGGTTAAGGATCTGCCGGAATCGTTCTATGCTCAGGCGGCAACGGAAATTACGCTGGCGGATGCGCCGAAGTTCGCCGATGCCATCATCAATAACCAGGTGCAAGGCCGTACGCTGGTGAAGGTGAAGTAACAGGCCCTGGCGCAGAAATTTACACTTAATTAACCAAATTTCGCGGCACATCTACAGACTCCCTGCCATATTAACTACGCGTCCCCTGTCAGTTATGACGCGTAAGCCGGGAGTCTGTTATGAAGAAATTACGTCCATTTACAGAAGCCGACGTCACTGACGAGTCGGCTTTTTTTATGCAGCGTCGCCAGGTGCTGAAAGCACTAGGGATCAGCGCAGCCGCGTTGTCTTTACCCCACTCTGCTCAGGCTGACCTTCTGAGTTGGTTTAAGGGTAATGACCGCCCGCCCGCACCTGCAGGTAAGCCGCTTGATTTCAGTAAGCCCTCCGCCTGGCAAAATTCACTTCCCTTAACGCCTGCGGATAAGGTTTCTGGCTACAACAACTTCTACGAGTTCGGTCTCGATAAAGCGGATCCGGCAGCCAATGCAGGCAGCCTGAAAACCGATCCGTGGACGTTGCAAATCAGTGGCGAGGTGGCAAAACCACTCACCCTCGATCACGATTCGCTGACCGCCCGTTTCCCGCTGGAAGAACGGATTTATCGGATGCGCTGCGTGGAAGCCTGGTCAATGGTCGTGCCGTGGATCGGCTTTCCGTTACATAAACTGCTGGCGCAGGTTGAACCCACCAGCAACGCAAAGTATGTCGCGTTCGAAACGCTGTACGCACCGGATGATATGCCGGGACAGAAAGATCGCTTTATTGGCGGCGGGCTAAAATATCCCTATGTTGAAGGACTGCGTCTGGATGAAGCAATGCACCCACTCACACTGCTTACTGTGGGGGTTTATGGTAAGGCCCTTCCGCCACAAAATGGCGCGCCCATTCGCTTAATTGTGCCGTGGAAATATGGATTTAAAGGCATTAAGTCGATCGTGAGTATCAAACTCACGCGCGAACGCCCTCCGACAACCTGGAATCTGGCCGCGCCCAATGAATACGGATTTTATGCCAACGTGAATCCGCATGTCGATCACCCCCGCTGGTCCCAGGCCACTGAGCGTTTTATTGGCGCAGGCGGTATCCCGGACGTACAGCGTCAGCCCACGCTGATGTTTAACGGCTATGCCGAAGAGATTGCGTCACTGTATCGCGGACTCAATTTGCAGGAGAATTTTTAAGTGCGTCTGACCGCAAAGCACATTATCGGGCTGAAAGTTTGCCTGCATCTTGCCGGTTTATTGCCGTTTGTCTGGCTATTTTGGGCGGTAAATCACGGCGGCCTGAGCGCCGATCCGGTCAAAGATATCCAGCACTTTACCGGTAGGACAGCTCTGAAATTCTTGCTGGCGACCTTGCTGGTCTCTCCACTCACGCGCTACGCTAAACAGCCATTATTGATACGCACACGTCGTCTGTTAGGGCTATGGTGTTTCGCCTGGGCAACGCTGCATTTAACCAGCTACGCGTTACTCGAGCTGGGCATTAATAATCTGGCGTTATTAGGGCGGGAATTACTTACGCGACCTTATTTAACATTGGGCATTGCTAGCTGGGTCATATTATTCGCCCTCACCTTAACGTCTACGCAAGCTGCACAGAGAATGCTGGGTAAAAAATGGCAGTATCTGCACAACTTCGTCTATCTTGTGGCGATCCTGGCACCCATACATTATCTGTGGTCGGTAAAAATTATCTCCCCTCAACCGATTATTTATGCAGCGCTCGCGGCGGTGCTGTTAGCGTGCCGTTACAAGAAGTTTCGCCAGTGGTGGCGGTAGTTTCACGTTATGTGCAGTGCGTTGCAAAACACGGACGATCCGATTTTCTTTACATGTTAACGGTTGATTATCTTCCCTGATAAGACCAGTATTTAGCTGCCAATTGCTACGAAATAGTTATAATGTGCGACTTTGCTATCCCCGGTAGCGTTTTTAAAGCGCTGAAAGGGTGACAATCGCATATTGAAGGTATATTTTGTCTTTTACCCGAAAATGGCAGAAGATAGCCGCACAATGACTAACAAGTCTGGCAATCTCATTTAATGGCAGCAGCACCCAGTGCAGCGCCTGAGATGCGTGGCATCTTGTCACTCACTGTTATAAAAATGCTATACAGACGGCGGTAAAACGCTTGTCACAATCTCACTAAACAAAGAGTACGGAACCCACTCATGGATATTCGTAAGATTAAAAAACTGATCGAGCTGGTTGAAGAATCAGGCATCTCCGAACTGGAAATTTCTGAAGGCGAAGAATCTGTACGCATCAGCCGTGCAGCGCCAGCTGCAAGTTTTCCGATGATGCAACAGGCTTATGCTGCACCAGTGATGCAGCAGCCAGCTCTGTCTAACGCTGTCGCACAAACTGCCTCTCCAAGTATGGAAGCTCCGGCAGCAGCGGAAATCAGTGGTCACATCGTACGCTCCCCAATGGTTGGTACGTTCTACCGCACCCCGAGCCCGGATGCGAAAGCGTTCATCGAAATCGGCCAGAAAGTGAATGCGGGCGATACCCTGTGCATCGTTGAAGCCATGAAAATGATGAACCAGATCGAAGCCGACAAATCCGGCGTAGTTAAAGCGATTCTGGTAGAAAGCGGTCAACCGGTAGAATTTGACGAGCCGCTGGTCGTCATCGAATAACGAGGCGAACATGTTGGATAAAATTGTTATCGCCAACCGCGGCGAGATTGCCTTGCGTATTCTTCGTGCCTGTAAAGAACTGGGCATCAAGACTGTCGCGGTGCATTCAAGCGCGGATCGCGATTTAAAACACGTATTGCTGGCGGATGAGACGGTCTGTATTGGCCCGGCAGCATCCGTAAAAAGCTATCTGAACATCCCGGCTATCATTAGCGCTGCTGAAATCACCGGCGCGGTGGCAATTCACCCGGGTTATGGCTTCCTCTCTGAGAACGCCAACTTTGCTGAACAGGTAGAACGTTCCGGCTTTATCTTCATCGGCCCGAAAGCCGACACCATCCGCCTGATGGGTGACAAAGTGTCCGCAATCACCGCGATGAAGAAAGCAGGTGTGCCAACAGTCCCAGGCTCTGACGGCCCGCTGGGTGATGACATGGACGCTAACCGCGCTCATGCTAAACGCATCGGTTATCCGGTTATCATCAAAGCCTCCGGCGGCGGCGGCGGTCGCGGTATGCGCGTCGTGCGTAGCGATGCCGAACTGGCACAATCCATCTCCATGACCAAAGCGGAAGCAAAAGCGGCTTTCAACAACGACATGGTTTACATGGAGAAGTACCTGGAAAACCCACGCCACATCGAGATTCAGGTGCTGGCAGACGGTCAGGGTAACGCAATTTATCTGGCAGAGCGTGACTGCTCCATGCAGCGTCGTCACCAGAAAGTTGTCGAAGAAGCACCAGCACCGGGCATTACTCCGGAACTGCGTCGCTACATCGGTGAGCGTTGCGCCAAAGCCTGTGTTGATATCGGCTATCGCGGGGCGGGTACTTTCGAGTTCCTGTTCGAAAACGGCGAGTTCTACTTCATTGAGATGAACACCCGTATTCAGGTTGAACACCCGGTAACCGAAATGATCACCGGCGTTGACCTGATCAAAGAGCAACTGCGCATCGCAGCGGGTCAACCGCTGTCCATCAAGCAGGACGAAGTTGTGGTTAAAGGCCATGCGGTAGAATGCCGTATCAATGCCGAAGACCCGAACACCTTCCTGCCAAGCCCGGGTAAAATCACGCGTTTCCACGCGCCGGGTGGTTTTGGTGTGCGTTGGGAGTCTCATATTTACGCAGGCTACACCGTACCTCCGTACTATGACTCAATGATCGGTAAGCTGATCTGCTATGGCGAAAACCGCGACGTTGCTATCGCCCGTATGAAAAACGCCTTGCAGGAACTGATCATCGACGGTATCAAAACCAACGTTGACCTGCAGATCCGTATCATGAATGACGAGCACTTCCAGCACGGTGGAACCAATATCCACTATCTGGAGAAAAAACTCGGACTTCAGGAAAAGTAAGCGTGCGTTAACCAAAAAGGCCGGAAATTCCGGCCTTTTGTTTTTCTCCCCTCCCGCACGTGCCATAAGGTACAATCCCCGCTTTCTTTATCCACAAGGGACAAAAAATGGACGCTCGTTTTGTTCAGGCCCATAAAGAGGCGCGCTGGGCGCTGTGGCTAACCCTTTTATATCTGGTCACATGGTTAGTGGCCGCTTACTTACCTGATTCAACGCTGGGTTTTACCGGCTTACCGCACTGGTTCGAAATGGCCTGCCTGCTAACACCGCTGGTTTTCATCGTGCTGTGCTGGGCGATGGTGAAGTTTATCTATCGCGACATTTCGTTGGAGGATGACGATGCAGCTTGAAGTTATTTTACCGCTGGTCGCCTATCTTCTGGTGGTCTTCGGTCTTTCTGTTTACGCCATGCGTAAGAGAGTGACCGGTACCTTCCTGAATGAATATTTCCTTGGCAGCCGTTCCATGGGCGGGGTCGTGTTAGCGATGACGCTAACGGCAACCTACATTAGCGCCAGCTCGTTTATTGGCGGTCCTGGCGCCGCTTACAAATACGGACTGGGATGGGTGCTGCTGGCGATGATCCAGTTGCCTGCCGTCTGGCTCTCATTGGGGATTCTTGGTAAGAAATTCGCGATTCTGGCGCGTCGTTATAATGCTGTTACCCTCAACGATATGCTGTTTGCGCGCTACCAGAGCCGCCTGCTGGTGTGGCTGGCGAGCCTTAGCCTGCTGGTCGCGTTTGTCGGAGCAATGACCGTACAGTTTATTGGCGGCGCGCGTTTGCTGGAAACGGCAGCGGGTATACCTTACGAAACCGGCCTGCTGATTTTTGGCGTCAGTATCGCGTTATACACGGCGTTTGGCGGATTTCGCGCCAGCGTGTTGAACGATACGATGCAGGGCATGGTGATGCTGATTGGGACTATCGTACTGCTGGTCGGTGTAGTCCATGCCGCCGGTGGTCTCAGCAATGCGGTGGTCACCCTGCAAACCATCGATCCTAAACTGGTCTCGCCGCAGGGCGCTGATGACATTTTGTCACCCACGTTTATGACCTCATTTTGGGTATTGGTGTGTTTTGGCGTAATTGGCCTGCCGCATACGGCGGTACGCTGCATCTCTTATAAAGACAGTAAAGCGGTACACCGCGGCATTATCATCGGCACCATAGTGGTGGCGATCCTGATGTTTGGTATGCATCTGGCGGGTGCTCTGGGACGGGCGGTAATCCCTGACCTGACGGTACCAGACCTGGTTATCCCTACGCTGATGGTCAAAGTCTTGCCGCCGGTCGCTGCCGGGATTTTCCTCGCGGCCCCTATGGCTGCGATCATGTCGACGATCAATGCCCAATTGCTGCAAAGTTCCGCTACGATCATTAAGGATCTGTACCTGAACCTTCGCCCGGAACAGCTGGAAAACGAAACCCGGCTGAAGCGCATGTCAGCCGTGATTACCCTGTTGCTGGGCGCGTTACTGTTGCTAGCCGCCTGGAAACCACCAGAGATGATTATCTGGCTGAATCTGCTGGCGTTTGGCGGGCTGGAAGCCGTCTTCCTGTGGCCGCTGGTGCTGGGCCTCTACTGGGAGCGGGCAAACGCGTCAGGCGCATTGAGCGCGATGATTGTCGGCGGCGTGCTTTATGCTTTACTCGCCACCTTTAACGTTCAGTTCCTGGGCTTCCATCCGATCGTGCCCTCGTTACTGATAAGCTTGCTGGCTTTCCTGATCGGCAACCGTTTCGGTTCCGCCGTCCCGCAAGTCGCCATATTGACTACTGATAAATAAAGAGTTTTGCCATGCCATGGATCCAACTGAAACTGAACACGACCGGTGCCAACGCTGAAGAGTTGAGCGATGCGCTGATGGAAGCGGGCTCCGTTTCCATTACTTTCCAGGATACGCATGATACGCCGGTATTTGAACCTCTGCCGGGCGAGACTCGCCTGTGGGGTGATACCGACGTTATCGGCTTGTTCGATGCAGAAACCGACATGAAAGAAGTTGTTGCCATCCTGGAACAGCATCCGCTGCTGGGTGAAGGCTTCGTGCATAAAATCGAACAGCTCGAAGACAAAGACTGGGAACGCGAATGGATGGATAACTTCCACCCGATGCGCTTTGGCGAACGTCTGTGGATTTGCCCGAGCTGGCGCGATGTCCCGGATGAGAATGCTGTCAACGTGATGCTGGACCCGGGTCTGGCGTTTGGTACAGGCACGCACCCCACCACCTCTCTGTGCCTGCAATGGCTGGACGGTCTTGATCTTAACGGTAAAACGGTTATCGACTTTGGCTGCGGCTCCGGCATTCTTGCCATTGCGGCATTGAAACTGGGTGCAGCGAAAGCCATCGGCGTGGATATCGATCCACAAGCGATTCAGGCCAGCCGTGATAACGCCCAGCGTAATGGCGTTTCTGAGCGTCTGGAGCTTTATCTGCCGAAAGACCAGCCAGAAGCCATGAAAGCCGACGTGGTGGTCGCCAACATCCTCGCGGGCCCATTACGTGAACTGGCGCCGTTAATCAGCGTACTGCCCGTTGAGGGTGGTCTACTGGGGCTTTCTGGTATTCTTGCCAGCCAGGCGGAAAGCGTCTGTGAAGCCTATGCCGATCTCTTTACGCTCGATCCGGTTATCGAGAAAGAAGAGTGGTGTCGCATTACCGGTCAGAAAAAATAATCCCTTCCGGCGTGGTTATCTGACCACGCCATTTTCAGACAATAGACCAGCATACCGACACTGTCCTCAGCGATATAATAATCAATTGATTTTGTTAATTTTTATATTGTTTTCGTTGAGTGTACGTATGCATTTCTATCGTTTTACAACAACTTTACTAACAGCATGCTTGATGCCCCTGACAACGCTTGCCGCATCATGGGGATATATCGGAGAGACCGGCCCTGCACGGTGGGGAGAAATCAGCAAAGCGTATGCAACGTGCCAGACAGGCATAAACCAATCCCCTATAGACATCCAGACCACCACAACCAGTAAACTCGGTCTTCCCGCGCTCAACATGCAGTACTTCGATGGCCCAACTAGATTTCGGAGCATTAACCATACGTTGCAGGCAACGATGAGTAGCTATACATCTAATTCCATTGAAGTTGATGAAACGCTTTATTATTTAAAACAATTTGATTTTCACGCCCCGAGTGAACATACCCTCAACGGTAAAACCTATCCGCTGGAGCTGCAGTTAGTCCACAAAAACCAACACGGAGACATCGCCATCGTAGCGGTCATGTTTGATGTCGATGAACCTAACCAGGCGATTCAAAATTTGTGGGAGTCCTTTCCAGCCATGGAAGACAGCAGTATGCCCATCTTCTCACCAGTTAATATCAATCAGCTTTTACCCGATGATAAATCCTACTGGCGTTATAGCGGTTCGCTAACTACTCCTCCCTGCACTGAAGGCGTGACCTGGGTTGTACTGAAAACGCCAGTTACCCTTTCCGCCGACCAGTTGGATAAATTTCACTACATTGTTGGGTCTGCGAATAATCGCCCGCCGCAGCCGCTGAATGAACGCAAAATTGAGGAAAGCAATTCCGGGGATACCGAGATCCTGTACTAAAATGAGGTAGCGATCACACAATGGCGAGGTGATTTGCTGATTAATTCAGCAGAATATCTTGTCAGTACCTTCTGCAGCTGAAGAAAAAATGAGAAGTTACGCAAAATTATATGTGTATATAAAATAGACACATTTTTATAATGCAATGATTTATATGATTAAATATTTTCATGCGTTCACATTTACGGCAATTCATTGATCCACCTCAGTGGATTGGTCAAAGTTTGGCCTTTCATCTCGTGCGAAAAATGCGTAATATACGCCGCCTTGCAGTCACAGTATGGTCATTTCTTAACTCATGCGCATCGGACAATACCAGCTCAGAAATCGCCTGATCGCAGCACCTATGGCTGGCATCACTGACAGACCATTCAGGACGCTGTGCTATGAGATGGGAGCAGGATTGACGGTATCCGAGATGATGTCTTCTAACCCGCAGGTTTGGGAAAGTGACAAGTCTCGTTTACGGATGGTGCACGTTGATGAGCCAGGAATTCGCACGGTGCAAATTGCCGGTAGCGACCCTGTTGAGATGGCCGATGCCGCACGTATTAACGTGGAAAGCGGCGCCCAGATTATTGATATCAATATGGGGTGTCCGGCTAAAAAAGTGAATCGCAAGCTCGCAGGTTCAGCCCTCTTGCAGTACCCGGATTTAGTGAAGTCGATACTAACCGAGGTCGTCAATGCAGTGGACGTTCCTGTCACACTCAAGATTCGCACCGGCTGGGCTCCGGAACACCGTAACTGCGTAGAGATTGCCCAACTGGCTGAAGATTGTGGCATTCAGGCTCTGACCATTCATGGACGCACCCGCGCCTGTTTGTTCAATGGAGATGCTGAGTACGACAGTATTCGGGCAGTTAAGCAGAAAGTTTCCATTCCGATTATCGCGAATGGCGACATTACTGACCCGCATAAAGCCAGAGCTGTATTCGACTATACGGGGGCGGATGCCCTGATGATAGGACGTGCAGCTCAGGGAAGACCCTGGATCTTTCGGGAAATCCAGCATTATCTGGACACTGGGGAGCTGCTGCCCCCGCTGCCTCTGGCAGAGGTGAAGCGCTTGCTTTGTGCGCACGTTCGGGAACTGCACGACTTTTATGGTCAGGCAAAAGGGTACCGAATTGCGCGTAAACACGTATCCTGGTATCTCCAGGAACACGCTCCGGATGACCAGTTTCGGCGCACATTCAACGCCATTGAAGATTCCAGCGAACAGCTGGCGGCGTTGGAGGCATACTTCGAAAATTTTGCGTAAACAGAAATAAAGAGCTGACAGAACTATGTTCGAACAACGCGTAAATTCTGACGTACTGACCGTTTCTACCGTTAACTCTCAGGACCAGGTAACTCAAAAGCCCCTGCGTGACTCGGTTAAACAGGCACTGAAGAACTATTTTGCTCAATTGAATGGTCAGGATGTTAACGATCTCTATGAGCTGGTACTGGCTGAAGTAGAACAGCCCCTGTTGGACATGGTGATGCAATACACCCGCGGTAACCAGACCCGTGCTGCCCTGATGATGGGCATCAACCGTGGTACGCTGCGTAAAAAACTGAAAAAATACGGCATGAACTGATACTAATCAGTTAAATGTTTGTTTTAAAAGGCGCTACTCGGCATGGGGAAGCGCCTTTTTTATTAACTTCACACGGGAGGCTTTGGCGATGAACGCAAGATGTGAACCTGTCTATTTTGGCGATGAATCTAAAAAGATAATCCTGGGTGATGCACTGACCGAACTGAAAAAACTGCCTTCTGAAAGCGTCGATCTCATTTTTGCCGATCCACCTTATAACATCGGTAAAGATTTTGACGGGATGGTGGAGTCCTGGGATGAAGAGGCTTTTCTGGCGTGGCTGTTTGAGTGCATTGACGAGTGCCATCGCATTCTCAAACCGCACGGCACCATGTACATCATGAACAGTACGGAGAATATGCCGTATATTGACCTCAAATGCCGCCAGCTCTTTACTATCAAGAGCCGTATCGTGTGGTCATACGATAGCTCAGGGGTACAGGCTAAAAATTACTTTGGTTCGATGTATGAACCGATCCTGATGATGGTAAAAGATCAGAAAAACTACACATTTAATCGTGACGATATTCTGGTTGAAGCCAAAACCGGGGCTCAACGCGCGCTAATAGACTACAGAAAAAATCCACCACAGCCATACAATCAGAAAAAAGTGCCGGGAAATGTCTGGGAGTTCCCACGCGTTCGCTATCTGATGGACGAATACGAAAACCACCCCACCCAGAAACCCAAAGCCCTCCTGGAGCGTATAATTCTGGCATCCTCGAACCCAGATGACAGGGTACTGGATCCGTTTGCCGGCAGCTTCACCACCGGTGCCACCGCCGTGGAATTGGGTCGCAAGTTTGTCGGGATTGAGATCAATGTTGAATACGTAAAAATGGGGCTCAGAAGACTGAGTATCGGTTCTCATTTTTCAGAAATTGAGCTTGCCAAGGTGAAAAAACGTAAGACAAAAAACCTGTCTAAAAAGAGTCGATTGACGGCAAAGAGCGGCGATCTTTCAACAAAGTAAAGGCATTGTAAGTCTGCTTTTCAGGTTACAGATTTCGTGTATATTCCCTGCACGCTTGGGCATGAATACACAGGGTTTGGTAATGATTCGTAAGTATTGGTGGCTGGTTGTTTTTGCAGTATTCGTTTTTCTTTTTGATGCGCTGCTCATCCAATGGATAGAGCTGATGACAACAGAGCACGATAAGTGCCGGAATATGAACTCAGTGAATCCCCTTAAGCTGGTCAACTGCGTCGACCTCGAATAGCGCCACCAACCCCACTTCAGCAGCCGTCAGGCCTGGCGGCTAAAACTACCCCACCTGACTCTCACTCTGCGCTAATTGCCTTACGCTACCATCTGGGCTTAACATTTTTAATACATTATCAACTAATACTGGCGCTTGTTTATAAAGATCATAACTCATTGGATTAATGAGCCAGTTTTTAACAATGCCACTAAAACTCCCATGAAGAATAATTATTATAACGTCTAAATCAAGGCTGGTTGCGATAAGTCCGTCATCCATACATTTCTGCAAGGCAATGCGCATACCCAGATGATTGATACCAATTTTTTCACGAATAGCCTGTTCCGATATCATATCGTTATGGAATTCACATTTATGATATAAAATCTGCATTAATGCCTGCTGGCGAGGATTCTGCGCAATATATTGCAAACCCACAACTAACTTTTCACGCAGTCGCTGTAAAGGATTATCTCCCCAACGGCCAATAAGCTGGTCCTGAATAAGATCGCGCAATGGCGGTTGTTGTAACCATAGTTCATTAAACAATTGCGTCTTGTTTTCAAAATGCCAATACAGCGCCCCCCGCGTCACACTGGCGGCATCTGCAATGTCGTTTAGCGTCGTATTGCTTACGCCACGTGCGGCAAACTGTACAATCGCTGTTTCTATCAGGTGCTGCCGCGTTTTGAGGGCATCAGCTTTCGTTTTTCTGGCCATGGTTTCAGCTGTCTGAGGTAAGGGTAAGGTAGAGAATGATTAACTTTCTTATCTAATATTTGCGGTATGGAACAAATGTATCACTTAGCATTTATTTAAACGAGCCCTAAAGAATATTATTACTGACTTTGCACACGAATAAACAAAACAAATACCAACAATCAATATATTCACAAACCAAATACTTATTTCAATTTGTGTTTATACGCATCATAGCATTGCTATTAACACCACAATGAAACAGCAGTCGATTAATCTATTTTTGCTTTTACGTGCCGTGAATCGCACCCATAAATAAGTATTGCTTACATCGCTAGCTAATAATTTGTAGGATAGCCAACTATTATTTTCTCTTGTGCGCGTTATCGCCCCTGCGTTACCCGGTTAATAACGAGCGTTCGGTTTTTTAAGGAATTGAAATGACGAAAAATGCCAGGTTTTCACTCCTGCCCTCATTCATCATCGTCTCCGCTGCATTACTCGCCGGTTGTAACGATCAGGGAGAAACACAAGCTCATCCCGCAGAACCGCAGGTGACTGTCCATGTCGTCGAAAAGGCTCCTTTAGCCGTAACGACCGAATTACCCGGGCGCACAACGGCATTCCGAATTGCAGAAGTCCGTCCCCAGGTCAGCGGGATAGTGCTTAAACGGAATTTCACTGAGGGAAGCGATATTGACGCCGGACAGTCGCTTTATCAGATCGATCCCGCGACTTACCAGGCCGACTATGACAGCGCCAAAGGTGAACTGGCGAAGAGTGAAGCGGCGGCTGCAATCGCGCATTTAACGGTAAAACGCTATGTGCCATTGGTTGGCACCAAGTACATCAGCCAGCAAGAGTACGATCAGGCAATTGCTGATGCTCGTCAGGCCGATGCCTCCGTGATCGCGGCAAAAGCGGCGGTCGAAAGCGCGCGTATCAATCTTGCCTACACAAAAGTGACATCGCCGATTAGCGGACGCATCGGTAAATCTAACGTCACCGAGGGCGCATTAGTCACGAATGGCCAGGCTACAGAGCTTGCTACCGTTCAACAGCTCGATCCCATTTACGTCGACGTAACACAGTCCAGTAACGACTTTATGCGCCTCAAACAGTCTGTTGAACAAGGGAATCTGCATAAAGACAGCGCCAGCAGTACAGTCGAACTGGTGATGGAAAATGGTAAGTCATACCCACTAAAAGGCTCTTTGCAGTTTTCTGATGTGACGGTTGATGAAAGCACCGGATCAATCACCCTCAGAGCCGTGTTCCCTAACCCACAGCATACGCTGTTGCCGGGCATGTTTGTGCGCGCACGCATTGATGAAGGTGTTCAGCCAAATGCCATTCTCGTTCCGCAGCAGGGGGTAACGCGTACGCCTCGCGGCGATGCCACCGTAATGGTCGTCAATGACAAGAGTCAGGTTGAGTCTCGAGCAGTCGTTGCCGCACAAGCCATTGGCGACAAATGGCTTATCAGCGAAGGCCTGCAACCGGGTGACAAAGTTATCGTGAGCGGCTTACAGAAAGCACGTCCAGGCGTTCAGGTTAAAGCAACCGCCGATACCGAAACTCCTGCCACGAAAGCCCAATAAGGTAACCGGACATGGCTAACTTTTTTATCAGGCGTCCTATCTTTGCCTGGGTACTGGCTATCATTCTGATGATGGCGGGTGCTCTGGCAATCATGCAACTGCCCGTGGCACAGTACCCGACCATTGCGCCTCCTGCGGTCGCCATTTCTGCCACCTATCCTGGTGCAGATGCGCAGACGGTTCAGGATACAGTCACACAGGTTATCGAACAGAATATGAATGGTATCGATAACCTGATGTATATGTCCTCCACCAGCGACTCAGCCGGGAGTGTGACTATTACGCTGACTTTCCAGTCCGGTACCGATCCCGATATCGCGCAAGTACAGGTGCAAAATAAACTGCAGCTCGCCACTCCCTTACTGCCGCAAGAAGTTCAGCAGCAAGGGATCAGCGTCGAGAAATCGAGTAGCAGCTTTTTGATGGTCGCGGGTTTTGTTTCTGACAACCCCCAAACCACACAGGATGACATTTCCGACTACGTCGCTTCGAACGTTAAAGACTCAATCAGCCGTCTGAATGGCGTGGGTGACGTGCAGCTGTTTGGTGCACAGTACGCCATGCGCATCTGGCTGGATGCAAACTTATTGAACAAATATCAGCTCACGCCAGTTGATGTGATCAATCAGTTGAAGGTACAGAACGATCAGATTGCCGCAGGTCAGTTAGGGGGGACGCCTGCATTACCTAACCAGCAGTTGAACGCCTCTATCATTGCGCAAACACGACTGAAAGACCCTGAAGAGTTCGGGAAAGTGACTTTACGCGTGAACAGCGATGGTTCGGTTGTTCACCTGAAAGACGTCGCGCGTATCGAGTTGGGTGGGGAAAACTACAACGTCGTGGCGCGTATTAACGGTAAGCCTGCATCCGGCCTTGGGATCAAGCTGGCAACCGGGGCAAACGCGCTGGATACCGCGAACGCTATCAAAGCCAAGCTGGTTGAACTGCAACCATTCTTCCCGCAGGGAATGAAGGTGGTCTACCCGTACGACACGACGCCGTTTGTGACCATCTCCATTCATGAAGTGGTAAAAACGCTGTTTGAAGCGATCGTGCTGGTGTTCCTGGTCATGTATTTGTTCCTGCAAAACATCCGGGCAACGCTCATTCCAACCATCGCTGTCCCCGTCGTATTGTTGGGCACATTCGCCGTACTTGCCGCGTTTGGCTACTCGATAAACACCCTGACGATGTTCGGCATGGTGCTCGCCATCGGTCTATTGGTCGATGATGCGATAGTGGTGGTGGAAAACGTGGAACGCGTGATGATGGAAGATAATCTGCCGCCTAAAGAGGCGACGGAAAAGTCCATGTCACAAATACAGGGAGCACTGGTTGGTATTGCCATGGTGCTGTCTGCGGTATTTATCCCGATGGCCTTCTTTGGCGGTTCAACTGGGGCTATCTATCGGCAGTTCTCCATTACCATCGTTTCCGCCATGGCGCTTTCTGTACTGGTAGCGCTGATCCTGACTCCTGCGCTTTGTGCAACGTTGTTGAAGCCGGTATCGGCTGAGCATCACGAGAAAAAAAGCGGTTTCTTTGGCTGGTTTAATGCCAAATTCGATCACAGCGTCAATCACTATACCAATAGCGTCAGCGGTATTGTGCGTAAAACAGGGCGTTACCTTGTCGTCTATCTGATCATCGTGATCGGAATGGCGGTTCTGTTTATGCGCCTGCCGACCTCCTTCCTGCCAGAGGAGGATCAGGGTGTGTTTATGACAATGATTCAACTTCCGGCAGGAGCTACGCAAGAGCGCACCCAGAAAGTACTGGATCAGGTTACTCAGTACTACCTGACCAATGAGAAAGCTAACGTCGAAAGCGTCTTCACGGTTAACGGTTTTAGCTTCAGCGGTCAGGGGCAAAACTCAGGTCTGGCATTCGTTAGCCTCAAGCCCTGGAATGAACGTAGCGGCGAGGAAAATAGTGTTGAAGCGGTCATTGCACGCGCCACACGCGCGTTCAGCCAGATCCGCGATGGGTTAGTCTTCCCCTTCAATATGCCCGCTATTGTTGAACTGGGTACCGCAACCGGCTTCGATTTTGAGCTGATCGATCAGGGCGGTCTGGGGCATACGGCGTTGACGCAAGCGCGTAACCAACTACTGGGAATGGTGGCTAAACACCCCGATCTGTTGGTTCGCGTTCGTCCTAACGGACTGGAAGATACTCCGCAGTTTAAGCTGGATGTTGATCAGGAGAAAGCACAGGCACTGGGGGTATCGCTGTCGGATATCAACGAAACTATCTCCGCATCACTGGGCGGCTATTACGTCAATGACTTTATTGACCGCGGTCGTGTGAAAAAAGTGTACGTTCAGGGGGATGCAAAATACCGCATGCTGCCAGCGGACATCAATAATCTGTATATCCGCAGCTCCAATGGCGAAATGGTTCCGTTCTCTGCGTTCAGTGCATCACATTGGATTTATGGTTCACCGCGACTGGAACGTTACAACGGTATGCCATCCATGGAAATACTGGGCGAAGCGGCACCAGGGCGAAGCACTGGTGAAGCAATGGCGCTGATGGAAAGTCTGGCGGAAAAACTGCCGAATGGTATTGGTCATGACTGGACGGGTATGTCTTATCAGGAAAGGCTGTCGGGTAACCAGGCGCCTGCGCTGTATGCCATCTCGTTAATCGTAGTATTCCTTTGCCTTGCCGCATTGTATGAAAGCTGGTCTATTCCGTTCTCGGTGATGCTGGTTGTACCGCTCGGTGTTGTAGGCGCATTGTTAGCAGCATCACTGCGCGGGATGAATAACGATGTTTATTTCCAGGTTGGCTTACTAACCACTATCGGCCTCTCGGCTAAGAACGCCATCCTGATCGTCGAGTTTGCCAAAGACCTGATGGATAAAGAAGGCAAGGGGTTGATTGAAGCGACGCTGGAGGCATCGCGTATGCGTCTTCGTCCTATCCTGATGACATCCCTGGCCTTTATTCTGGGGGTTATGCCTCTGGTTATCAGTCACGGAGCAGGTAGTGGTGCACAGAATGCGGTCGGTACAGGTGTTATGGGAGGAATGCTGACCGCAACATTGTTGGCTATCTTCTTCGTCCCCGTCTTCTTTGTTGTCGTGAGACGGCGTTTTAGTCGGCACAACGATTAATTTGTAAAATAAAGGCGTCTACGGACGCCTTTTTTACCTACGATGCTCCTCTTTATTTATTAGTAAGATAGCCATTTATTTCATTTTAACTATCCCTCTAACCTCGCCTACGACCTTTCTTTTTATCCATTATTTTTACAATCCACATGAATTGAGATTATTCCTCATGTCAGTCCTTTTTTAAGAAGTGGTAAAATAATCACCGAGTTCGCAGATGGCTTAGCGTTTGTCTTTGCTTAATTAGCGAAACGCTTATTTTGAGGTAACACCATGAAAAGATTAATATCCGTTGCATTGCTTACCGCATTCCTGGCTGGCTGTGCACACGATTCTCCTTGCGTACCTGTATACGACGATCAGGGGCGCCTGGTTCATACCAATACCTGTATGAAAGGTACTACCCAGGATAACTGGGAAACAGCCGGAGCCATCGCCGGTGGTGCTGCAGCCGTTGCCGGACTGACACTTGGGATTGTCGCCCTGACCAAATAAATCATCTCAAAAGCGCGGTTATTACCGCGCTTTGAGCACTAAGCATAAAATCTACATATAAGACAAAACGTTGCTTAATAGCGACTGACATATAATAAAATTATTATAGATTTCCCTCACACATCCACGATTTAAAATTAGCATTTTTTCTGTTTTTCGTTACACCACAGTTTCTTTTCATTATTCTCACGCCATTAATATTAACGCCAGAAATCGTTATCACGCGTCCTGTCTGATTTTTAAATTTTTTGCGCCGAAATGTGGCTTACGTTTCAAATTTGCACCACTTCAGGGCGCTGCATTTATTTTTTCCTGTCTACACTCTGCATATTGCGTCGAATAATCAGGCGCAAAAAACTGGCACTACCTTTGCTTAAAAGAGTATGGCCAAAGCCACAGACAGGTAAAAGACGTTTTCAGAACGTTTCCATAACAATAATTCCTCCACACAGGATGCTCTATGAAAAAGATGATAATCGCCAGCCTGGCTGCGGCCGGCGTGCTGCTTGCTGTTGCAAATCAGGCGCATGCCGGCGCAACACTTGATGCCGTAAAGAAAAAAGGGTTTGTGCAATGTGGGATCAGCGACGGCTTGCCTGGCTTTTCTTATGCCGATGCAAGCGGCAAGTTCTCGGGTATTGATGTTGATATATGTCGTGGCGTTGCCTCCGCCGTATTTGGCGATGATAGCAAAGTAAAATATACCCCGCTCACCGCCAAGGAACGCTTTACTGCATTACAGTCTGGTGAAGTCGACATGCTCTCTCGTAATACCACGTGGACCTCCTCTCGTGATGCCGGTATGGGTATGTCCTTCACTGGCGTAACGTATTATGACGGCATTGGTTTTCTTACCCACAATAAAGCAGGTCTGAAGAGCGCTAAAGAGCTGGATGGCGCAACGGTCTGTATTCAGGCGGGAACCGATACCGAACTGAACGTGGCCGACTACTTTAAAGCCAACAATATGAAGTACACCCCCGTCACCTTTGACCGCTCGGATGAATCAGCCAAAGCTCTGGAATCTGGACGTTGCGATACGCTGGCTTCCGACCAGTCTCAGCTGTATGCCCTACGCATCAAGCTGAGCAATCCTGCGGAGTGGATCGTCCTGCCAGAAGTTATTTCTAAAGAACCGCTGGGACCTGTCGTACGTCGTGGGGACGATGAGTGGTTCTCCATTGTTCGCTGGACGCTGTTCGCCATGCTGAATGCGGAAGAAATGGGTGTTAACTCGAAAAACGTCGATGAAAAAGCGGCTAATCCGGCAACTCCGGATATGGCTCACCTGTTAGGTAAAGAAGGGGATTATGGCAAGGATCTGAAGCTTGATAACAAATGGGCCTACAACATTATCAAGCAGGTTGGTAACTATTCGGAGATCTTTGAACGTAACGTTGGATCGGAAAGTCCGCTGAAGATCAAACGTGGACAGAACAACCTCTGGAATAACGGTGGCATCCAATATGCGCCACCGGTGCGCTAATGCGTAGTGATGTAACGGGCGCCGCAACTGCGGCGCTCAGCCCAGAGTCATAGTTACTGAGGTTTTCTTATGTTCCATCGCCGCTCAACCGTAAAAGGATCGTTATCCTTTTCTAACCCTGCGGTCCGCGCCTGGTTATTTCAAATACTCGCCGTCATTGCGGTTATCAGCATTGCGGTCTATCTCATTCATAACACGATAAATAACCTGAACAATAGCGGTATTACCTCGGGGTTTTCTTTTCTCGATCGCAGTGCCGGATTTGGTATTGTCCAGCATCTGATTGATTACGAGCAAGGCGATACGTATGGTCGTGTCTTTGTGGTCGGCCTGCTCAATACGCTATTAGTTTCTGCATTATGTATTGTTTTCGCATCAATTCTCGGTTTCTTTCTCGGACTGGCACGCCTGTCAGATAACTGGTTATTGCGAAAACTCTCGACGATCTACATCGAAACGTTCCGCAATATACCGCCGCTGCTGCAGATCTTCTTCTGGTATTTCGCTGTATTACGTAACCTGCCCGGCCCACGCCAGGCTGTTAACGCACTGGATTTGATGTTCCTGAGTAACCGGGGGCTCTATATACCAGCCCCGCAAATGGGAGAAGGTTTTTTTGCCTTTTGCACCGCTGTCGTTATCGCTATCGTCGTCACCATCGGATTATTTCGCTTCAACAGAATGCATCAGACCAAAACCGGCCAGCTACGTCGGACCTGGCCCATGGCTCTGGCGTTGATCGGACTTTTACCGGTGATTTCACAGTGGATGTTTGGCGCTGCGCTTCACTGGGATATTCCCGCGCTTCGTGGTTTTAACTTCCGTGGCGGTATGGTGCTTATTCCCGAACTGGCGGCACTGACTCTGGCGCTTTCGGTGTACACCTCGGCATTTATTGCAGAAATTATTCGGGCGGGAATTCAGGCCGTTCCTTATGGGCAACATGAAGCCGCACGCTCGCTGGGTCTGCCAAATCCGGTGACGCTACGCCAGGTAATCATCCCACAGGCGCTACGCGTCATCATTCCCCCACTGACCAGCCAGTACCTGAATATCGTCAAGAACTCTTCTCTTGCGGCCGCCATTGGCTATCCGGACATGGTTTCACTGTTTGCCGGCACGGTACTCAATCAAACAGGGCAAGCCATTGAAACGATCGCCATCACCATGTCGGTATACCTGATCATTAGTCTGAGTATTTCTTTGCTGATGAATATTTATAACCGCCGTATTGCACTGATTGAGCGCTAAGGAGCCATGATGACAAAAGCCCTGCTGTCTCACCCCTCACGCCAGCGCAGTAATCCGGCAAACCGCAGCCTACTCTGGGTGCGTAAAAACCTGTTCTCCAGTTGGTCAAATAGCCTGCTCACCCTACTATGCATATGGCTGATTTGGTCATTTCTTCCGCCACTGTTGAACTGGGTATTCTTTCAGGCCAACTGGGTAGGTTCAACCCGAGCAGACTGCACCAAAGCCGGAGCCTGCTGGGTGTTCATTCATGAACGCTTTGGGCAATTCATGTATGGACTTTATCCCCACGATCAGCGCTGGCGTGTAAATCTGGCCCTGATAATTGGTTTGCTGTCTATCGTTCCCATGTTCTTGAAAACAATCCCGCATCGTGGCCGCTATATCGCTGTCTGGGCCGTCGTTTATCCAGTGGTGGTTTGGTGGCTGATGTACGGGGTTTTTTTCGGGCTGGAGCGCGTAGAAACCCGGCAGTGGGGTGGATTAACACTGACGCTAATTATCGCATCCGTGGGGATTGCAGGCGCGCTTCCATGGGGCATTTTACTGGCGCTGGGACGTCGTTCCCATATGCCAGTCGTGCGGGTTTTATCCGTCATTTTCATTGAGTTCTGGCGCGGTGTGCCGTTGATTACCGTTCTGTTTATGTCCTCGGTCATGCTTCCTCTGTTTATGTCCGAAGGAACCAGTATCGACAAGCTTATCCGGGCCCTGGTCGGCGTTATTCTTTTCCAGTCGGCCTATGTCGCAGAAGTGGTTCGCGGAGGGTTACAAGCCCTACCAAAAGGTCAGTATGAAGCCGCTGAATCACTGGCGTTAGGATACTGGAAAACTCAGGGGCTGGTCATTCTTCCGCAAGCCCTCAAGCTGGTTATCCCTGGCCTGGTTAACACGATTATCGCCCTGTTCAAGGATACCAGTCTGGTCATTATCATCGGTCTGTTTGATCTCTTCAGTAGCGTGCAGCAAGCAACTGTGGACCCTGCGTGGCTGGGTATGTCGACAGAAGGATATGTTTTCGCTGCACTGATTTACTGGATCTTCTGTTTCAGTATGTCGCGTTACAGCCAACATCTGGAAAAACGTTTTAACACCGGGCGTACACCGCACTGAGGAATTTATGAGCCAATTATTAATGCCGTCTACCGACGCGATGATTACGCTGGAAAACGTCAACAAATGGTACGGACAGTTTCACGTCCTGAAAAACATCAACCTGAAGGTAAAACAGGGAGAGCGCATCGTATTATGCGGGCCTTCCGGTTCGGGGAAATCGACAACTATCCGCTGTATTAACCATCTGGAAGAACATCAGCAAGGACGCATTGTGGTGGATGGGATTGAACTCAATGAAGACATCCGCAATATTGAGCGCGTCCGACAAGAAGTTGGCATGGTCTTTCAGCACTTTAATCTCTTTCCTCATTTAACTGTCCTGCAAAACTGCACACTGGCGCCTATCTGGGTGCAAAAGATGCCGAAAAAAGAGGCTGAAGTACTGGCAATGCACTACCTCGAGCGGGTCCGCATTGCCGAACATGCGCATAAATATCCCGGGCAAATCTCTGGTGGACAACAACAGCGCGTGGCCATTGCACGCTCGCTGTGTATGAAACCCAAAATCATGTTATTTGATGAACCCACATCAGCGTTGGATCCTGAAATGGTAAAAGAAGTGCTGGATACCATGATAGGTCTGGCACAATCGGGCATGACCATGCTATGTGTAACCCATGAAATGGGCTTTGCCCGCACAGTAGCTGACCGGGTGATCTTTATGGATCTTGGCGAGATTGTGGAACAGGCACCACCGGATGAGTTTTTTGCTCACCCCAAATCTGAACGCACTCGTGCGTTTTTATCGCAGGTTATTCATTAAAGCCATATGCCGGATACAGTTCCGGCTTATTTCCGCGTATAAACGCAAAAAGGCCATCCTTTCGGATGGCCTTTCGCTTTTATTTGATGTCTGGCAGTTCCCTACTCTCGCATGGGGAGACCCCACACTACCATCGGCGCTACGGCGTTTCACTTCTGAGTTCGGCATGGGGTCAGGTGGGACCACCGCGCTACAGCCGCCAGACAAATTCTTTTCTAAGTGCCGAACTTTAACCGAAAAACTGGTGCTGATACCCAGAGTCGAACTGGGGACCTCACCCTTACCAAGGGTGCGCTCTACCAACTGAGCCATATCAGCACACTAAATTTGATGCCTGGCAGTTCCCTACTCTCGCATGGGGAGACCCCACACTACCATCGGCGCTACGGCGTTTCACTTCTGAGTTCGGCATGGGGTCAGGTGGGACCACCGCGCTACAGCCGCCAGGCAAATTCTGTTTATCAACACGCTTTGGCATGTCGATGTAATCTGTATCAAGCTGAATGTCGTCTCTTCGCCAAAACATCTTCGGCGTTGTAAGGTTAAGCCTCACGGTTCATTAGTATCGGTTAGCTCAATGTATCGCTACACTTACACACCCGACCTATCAACGTCGTCGTCTTCAACGTTCCTTCAGGAGACTTATAGTCTCAGGGAGAACTCATCTCGGGGCAAGTTTCGTGCTTAGATGCTTTCAGCACTTATCTCTTCCGCATTTAGCTACCGGGCAATGCCATTGGCATGACAACCCGAACACCAGTGATGCGTCCACTCCGGTCCTCTCGTACTAGGAGCAGCCCCCCTCAATTCTCCAGCGCCCACGGCAGATAGGGACCGAACTGTCTCACGACGTTCTAAACCCAGCTCGCGTACCACTTTAAATGGCGAACAGCCATACCCTTGGGACCTACTTCAGCCCCAGGATGTGATGAGCCGACATCGAGGTGCCAAACACCGCCGTCGATATGAACTCTTGGGCGGTATCAGCCTGTTATCCCCGGAGTACCTTTTATCCGTTGAGCGATGGCCCTTCCATTCAGAACCACCGGATCACTAAGACCTGCTTTCGCACCTGCTCGAGCCGTCACTCTCGCAGTCAAGCTAGCTTATGCCTTTGCACTAACCTCCTGATGTCCGACCAGGATTAGCTAACCTTCGTGCTCCTCCGTTACTCTTTAGGAGGAGACCGCCCCAGTCAAACTACCCACCAGACACTGTCCGCAACCCGGATTACGGGTCCACGTTAGAACACCAGCCATTAAAGGGTGGTATTTCAAGGATGGCTCCATGCAGACTGGCGTCCACACTTCAAAGCCTCCCACCTATCCTACACATCAAGGACCAGTGTTCAGTGTCAAGCTATAGTAAAGGTTCACGGGGTCTTTCCGTCTTGCCGCGGGTACACTGCATCTTCACAGCGAGTTCAATTTCACTGAGTCTCGGGTGGAGACAGCCTGGCCATCATTACGCCATTCGTGCAGGTCGGAACTTACCCGACAAGGAATTTCGCTACCTTAGGACCGTTATAGTTACGGCCGCCGTTTACCGGGGCTTCGATCAAGAGCTTCTCCTTACGGATAACCCCATCAATTAACCTTCCGGCACCGGGCAGGCGTCACACCGTATACGTCCACTTTCGTGTTTGCACAGTGCTGTGTTTTTAATAAACAGTTGCAGCCAGCTGGTATCTTCGACTGATTTCAGCTCCATGAGTAAATCACTTCACCTACATATCAGCGTGCCTTCTCCCGAAGTTACGGCACCATTTTGCCTAGTTCCTTCACCCGAGTTCTCTCAAGCGCCTTGGTATTCTCTACCTGACCACCTGTGTCGGTTTGGGGTACGATTTCGTGTTACCTGATGCTTAGAGGCTTTTCCTGGAAGCAGGGCATTTGTTACTTCAGCACCGTAGTGCCTCGTCATCACACCTCAGCGTTAAAAAGGTACCGGATTTACCTGGAACCTCCGCCTACATGCTTAAACCGGGACAACCGTCGCCCGGCTAACATAGCCTTCTCCGTCCCCCCTTCGCAGTAACACCAAGTACAGGAATATTAACCTGTTTCCCATCGACTACGCCTTTCGGCCTCGCCTTAGGGGTCGACTCACCCTGCCCCGATTAACGTTGGACAGGAACCCTTGGTCTTCCGGCGTGCGGGTTTTTCACCCGCATTATCGTTACTTATGTCAGCATTCGCACTTCTGATACCTCCAGCATACCTCACGATACACCTTCAACGGCTTACAGAACGCTCCCCTACCCAACAACACATAGTGTCGCTGCCGCAGCTTCGGTGCATGGTTTAGCCCCGTTACATCTTCCGCGCAGGCCGACTCGACCAGTGAGCTATTACGCTTTCTTTAAATGATGGCTGCTTCTAAGCCAACATCCTGGCTGTCTGTGCCTTCCCACATCGTTTCCCACTTAACCATGACTTTGGGACCTTAGCTGGCGGTCTGGGTTGTTTCCCTCTTCACGACGGACGTTAGCACCCGCCGTGTGTCTCCCGTGATAACATTCTTCGGTATTCGCAGTTTGCATCGGGTTGGTAAGTCGGGATGACCCCCTAGCCGAAACAGTGCTCTACCCCCGAAGATGAATTCACGAGGCGCTACCTAAATAGCTTTCGGGGAGAACCAGCTATCTCCCGGTTTGATTGGCCTTTCACCCCCAGCCACAAGTCATCCGCTAATTTTTCAACATTAGTCGGTTCGGTCCTCCAGTTAGTGTTACCCAACCTTCAACCTGCCCATGGCTAGATCACCGGGTTTCGGGTCTATACCCTGCAACTTAACGCCCAGTTAAGACTCGGTTTCCCTTCGGCTCCCCTATACGGTTAACCTTGCTACAGAATATAAGTCGCTGACCCATTATACAAAAGGTACGCAGTCACCCCATAAAGAGGCTCCCACTGCTTGTACGTACACGGTTTCAGGTTCTTTTTCACTCCCCTCGCCGGGGTTCTTTTCGCCTTTCCCTCACGGTACTGGTTCACTATCGGTCAGTCAGGAGTATTTAGCCTTGGAGGATGGTCCCCCCATATTCAGACAGGATACCACGTGTCCCGCCCTACTCTTCGAGTTCACAACCTGTGCATTTTGGTGTACGGGACTATCACCCTGTACCGTCGGACTTTCCAGACCGTTCCACTAACACACAAGCTGATTCAGACTCTGGGCTGCTCCCCGTTCGCTCGCCGCTACTGGGGGAATCTCGGTTGATTTCTTTTCCTCGGGGTACTTAGATGTTTCAGTTCCCCCGGTTCGCTTCATTACGCTATGTATTCACGTAATGATAGTGTGACGAATCACACTGGGTTTCCCCATTCGGAAATCGCCGGTTATAACGGTTCATATCACCTTACCGACGCTTATCGCAGATTAGCACGTCCTTCATCGCCTCTGACTGCCAGGGCATCCACCGTGTACGCTTAGTCGCTTAACCTCACAACCCGAAGATGTTTC
>ERZ824480.41-NODE-41-length-218400-cov-12.351416_pt1 | contig 218400 bp, 193 predicted proteins | sample MGYA00519861_ERZ824480 | MGnify/ENA primary metagenome ERZ824480 (study PRJEB31778, sample SAMEA3449152) | human gut metagenome | biome: human gut; feature: human-associated habitat; material: faeces | place: United Kingdom | collected 2010/2012 ... | reverse complement strand
CACTCGGCTGTTAACCGAGTTGTTGTAGGTTCGAGCCCTACTCGGGGAGCTGATGAAAAGTTCTCAGATGAAGGTCTGAGGACTTTTTTTAATAAAACGAACGTACCTTAGAAAGGAAAAAAGATGAAAGAACGCGAAAAATTTGGAAGTCGCTTAGGGTTTATCCTGGTATCGGCAGGGTGTGCGGTAGGACTTGGCAATGTATGGAAGTTCCCTTATATTTGTGGAGAATATGGAGGGGCTGCTTTCATTTTAATATATTTAATGTTTTTGGTGATTTTGGGACTGCCGATTCTGCTTTGCGAATTTGCGGTTGGACGTGCCAGCCAGAAAAGTATGGCGCAGGCTTATGAGAAACTGGAGCAGAAGGGGAGCCGCTTTCATCATATGAAATGGCTGAGTATTGTTGGCTTTTATATGCTGATGATGTTCTATACGATGGTGGCAGGATGGATTTTGTATTATGCCTACCGTTCTCTGACCGGACAGCTTCATGGTCTGGATAGCAGTGCTATTCAAAATGCATTTGATACCATGCAGTCTTCGCCACAGACGATGATGTTTTGGAATGTTCTTGCTATTCTTGTATCCTTTTTTGTCTGTGCGCTTGGTTTGCAGAATGGTATTGAAAAAATAACAAAAGTGATGATGAGTGTGTTGATTATCATTATGATAATCCTTGCCATTCATTCGCTGCTGTCTCCGGGAGCGGTGAAAGGTGTTGCCTTTTATTTGATACCTGATTTTTCGTCCGTGGCGGAAAATGGCATTGGAAATACGATTTTTGCTGCGATGTCGCATGCATTTTTTACCCTTAGTGTCGGTATGGGTAACATGGAAATTTTCGGTAGTTATCTGGGAAAAGAGCGTGGCTTATTGGGCGAGGGAACCCGGATTATGTGTGTCGATACCTTTGTTGCTTTGATGGCAGGATTCATTATTATCCCGGCATGTTTTTCGTTTGGTGTAGAACCGGGGGCCGGTCCGTCGCTTCTGTTTTTGACGCTGCCGAATGTATTTAGTAATATGCCGGGAGGCAGTATATGGGCAGGAATGTTTTTTGTGTTTATGGCATTTGCGGCGTTGTCAACGGTAATTGCTGTATTTGAAAGTATTATTTCCTATTATATGGATACGTTGGGATGGAGCCGGAAAAAGACTGTTTTAGTAAATATACCGCTTATGACAGTACTTAGTACGCCGGCAGTTCTTGGCTATAATATATGGAAATGGTTTCAGCCGATGGGGGCTGGCTCAAGTATTATGGACTTAGAGGATTTCCTTGTATCTTATAACATTCTGCCATTGGGTGGTTTGGTATTTGTGCTGTTTTGTACAAGAAAAAATGGATGGGGATGGCATGCATTCTGCGATGAAGTGAATCAGGGAGAAGGAAAGAAATTTCCGCTCTGGCTGCGTGGGTATATGACATATGTACTGCCATTGATTATCGTTGTTATTTATTTGAAGGGATATTATGATACATTTGTGGGGATGGGAATAAAAACACTTGTGTTATGGATGGCATTTGCTTTACTTTTGCTGGCTGGTATTTTTTCGGTGGCATTTCATAAACCAAAAGTGCAAAAAAAATAAAAAAAATGGAAAATTGCAACATTTTCTGCTATAATATCGTTATATGAGTAGAATAAAAAAGGATAGGAGAAAATGTTATGAAAAAAATTTGTTTTGCAGCAGCCCTGCTGCTTCTGATGTTTTGCTTTTCGGTTTTTCCGGCAAGTGCAAAAGAGTATCAGGAAAATGGGTATGAGTACAGTTTATATGGAAAGGAAGCCGTGATTGAAAAGGTGCCGAATGTTAAAGGGCATATTCAGGTGCCGGAAAAACTTGGTGGTTTTAAAGTCACAGAGATTGCGGGATTTGCATTTAGCAAAAATATTTGTGAGTCTATTTCGATACCGGATTCAGTGACTGTTATTGAGGGACAGGCATTTCATAAGTGCCGTAATTTGAAAAAGATTAAACTCCCGGCAAAACTTAGCAAGATAAGTTATTATATGTTCCAGGATTGTGTGTCACTACAGGAAGTTACGCTTGGTAAATCCGTAAAAAAGATACAGACAGGTGCATTTTATAATTGTGTAAAATTGCAAAAGATAAATTTGCCGGTTTCTCTTAAGAAGATTCAAAGTAATGCCTTTTACAAATGTTTTAAACTTACAAATGTAAAATTTGGAAACAAGCTTACTTCAATTGGAAGCAGAGCCTTTTATAAAAATTATGAGCTGAAAAAGATTACGATTCCTTCAAGCGTAACAAAAGTTCACGAAAATGCATTTGAAAAATGTGATTCGCTGGCAAGCGTAATCTTTAAGGGGAAAAAGACAAAGCTTGGAAAAGGTGTTTTTGTGGATTGTACCGGTTTAAAAAAGGTAAAACTGCCGGCAAAAATGAAGTATATTCCGGAAAAAACATTTTATGGATGCACAAATCTTAAAAGTGTGGTACTTCCAAAACCGGTATCTTTTATTAAAGCAAAATCTTTTGCAGGATGTGAGAGTCTGAAAAAAATTCATCTTACCAATAAGGTCTATGCGATTGGAGATGGGGCTTTTAAATATAGTGGTCTGAAAAGTATTCATTTGAATAAGAAAGTGCAGTTTATTGGCAACAGTGCTTTTGCAGGTACTAACATAAAAAATCTTCAGATGGGTGAGAATGTCCTTTATATTGGAAATAAAGTATTTGCAAGTTGTACTTCCTTAAAAACGATTTATATTCCGGCAAATGTAAAGGGAATCAATGCGAACGCGTTTAATGACTGCTCCAGTCTGCGGGAAATCCGTGTGGCGGCAGGCAACAAAAATTATTGTGCAAAAGATGGTGTTTTGTATAATAAGAGCATGACGAAACTAATCCAGTATCCGTTACATAAGATCAATCGTTCATTCCATGTACCATCAAGCGTAAGAACGATTCGATCAAATTCCTTCAATGATAATAATTACCTTAGAAATCTTACGATTTCGGCTGGTGCGATTGGCAATTATGCATTTCAGGGAATGACAAAACTACGTACAGTGCGGATTACGCAGGGAACCAAAAAAATTGGAAAAGAGGCTTTTTTGGGATGTAGGAGATTGTCCCGGATTGATATTGCGGATTCCGTGAAAACAATTGGTGACTATGCATTTTCTGAGACAAATATCAGGGTGGCACACATTCCTTCCGGACTGGTAAAAATGAACGCAAATGCATTTAGCCGATGCGATAAACTATCAGCGTTTACCGGAGGCGGAGGTAGATTTACGGTAAAAGATGGTGTGCTTTATAATGGTCCGATGACGAGATTAATGAAGTATCCACCGAAGAAGAATACAAAATCATTTACGGTGCCTCGTAGTGTAAAATATGTTTCTTCGGAAGCCTTTGACCGTGTAAGTCATTTGACAAAACTGTATTTTGAAAAAGGAATTAAATCGCTTCCTTACAATTGCATATACAAGGTAAAGAACTTAAAATCGATTGTATTTGCGAGCGGAACCAAATTGAAAAATGGGGAATATGCCGTTGGTGACTGCCCGAAATTAGCAGTGATTGTAGGACCAAGCAGTTATCCGATTCGTCGGATGGCATACTATGCATCGGCAACTTTGATTACTTTATAAAAAAAATTATTTGAAATAACGAAAACGCTTGCAATCTGAATACCATTGTGCTATTATATTAGATGTTGACGCGTTAAGTCGTGTTTGACATCTAATATATACGGCCCCTTGGTCAAGCGGTTAAGACATCGCCCTTTCACGGCGGTAACACGGGTTCGATTCCCGTAGGGGTCACTTTGTATTCCTTGAGGATATGCGGACCTTTAGCTCAGTTGGTTAGAGCATCCGGCTCATAACCGGACGGTCCGGGGTTCGAGTCCCCGAGGGTCCATTGATATGGCCTAGTGGCTCAGTTGGTTAGAGCGCCGCCCTGTCACGGCGGAGGTCGTGGGTTCGAGTCCCATCTGGGTCGTTTCGGCAGACCATGTCTGCTGGATGAAATACTTATTATGCTGGTGTGGCGGAACTGGCAGACGCCCAGGACTTAAAATCCTGTGGGTGGTGACACCCGTACCGGTTCGATTCCGGTTACCAGCATTCAAAAAAGAGAATTACCAATTATGGTAGTTCTCTTTTTTTTCGGAAAAGCATACAATAGATGAGAATGAGGAATATTGGAGAGAGGACGGATATGTCAATTTATCTTGTCAAAGAAGAAGATACGATTGATAAAATAGCAGGTTTGTATGATGTTTCAGTAGAAGAAATAGCCTACATCAATCAGATTCCGTATCCGTATCGTTTGGCGGTTGGAGAAGCACTTCTGATTCCGGATGGTGTGTCTTCTGGAGTAAAAATGACGGCGTCGGCAAATGGCTATGCCTATCCGTATATCAGTCCATGGGTATTGCGCCAGACACTTCCCTATATGAGCGGACTGCTCGTATTTTCTTATGGTTTTACGGAGGAGGGAGAATTGATTCAACCGGTGCCATCCGATGATACGATGCGCCGGATGGCGGAGGAATACGGGAGAAATGCATATTTGACTTTGACGCCGCTTGGTCCGGATGGAAAATTCAGTAACAGCCGAATTCATGCGGTACTTACGAGCGAAGAGAGCACGGAGCGGCTGCTAAGCGAACTGCAAAGAGAAGTCAGGGAGAAGAATTTCCGTGGTGTCGATGTTGATTTTGAGTATATTTTGAAAGAAGATAGGGATTTATTCACGGCGTTTGTAAGAGAACTGCGGGTTCGTATGAATGAAGAAGGGTATCTCGTGAGTGTGGCGTTAGCACCAAAAACATCGGCAGAGCAGCCGGGACTTTTATATGAGGGAAAAGATTATGGAGGACTTGGTGAGGCGGCAAATCAGGTGCTTCTTATGACATATGAGTGGGGGTATCGTTATGGTCCGCCAATGGCTGTTGCACCGCTTAATAAGGTAAGGCAGGTTGTGGAGTATGCACTGACAGAAATTCCATCGGAAAAAATATTATTGGGGGTGCCAAATTACGGATATGACTGGATTCTTCCTTTTATGAGAGGTGAGAGTCAGGCAGTCACGATTGGACATGTGGAAGCGGTGCAGATTGCAATTAGTAACAGTGCTGTAATCGAATTTGATGGGACGGCGCAGTCTCCGTATTTTACCTATGAAAGAGACAATGTACGGCATGAAGTATGGTTTGAGGATGTGAGAAGTTTATCTGCAAAATATAGTTTGATTAAGGAATACAACCTGCGTGGCATGGCGGTATGGCAGATTATGCGTTTATTTCGGGCAATGTGGATATTGTTTGATGATTTTTTTGAAAAAAGAGAATAAAAATGCAACTTTTCTGTCATGGAAATCGTTTTATTATTAGAATGAAAAACAAAGGAGGAATGGCTATGAGTAAAAAAATAATTGGTTCGGTGATGACAGGTGCTTTGGCGTTATCGCTGATTACTCCGGCAGTACCGGCAGCCCCTGTGGATGCAGCCGGTAAGGTGACTTACAAAGTAAAAGGAACAACACTTACGATAAGCGGAAAAGGTGAGATGCCAAAGAGCATGGTGTTTGGCAAGAAGTCAAAAACGAAAAATATTAAGAAGGTTGTGATAAAAAAAGGTGTCACTACCATTTCTAAGAATGCCTTTAAAAATTGTAAAAAGTTAAAAAAGGTACAATTGCCATCGACATTGAAAAAGATTTCCGGGTATGCCTTTTACAATACAGCGCTTACAAATGTCACAATTCCAAACAGCGTTAAGTATATTGGAAATTATTCTTTTTATAAATGTAAAAAATTGAAGAAGGTATCAACACCGGCTGATTTATATGCTTATAACCGGGTGGATGAGAAAGGTGTGATCAATGATACGCCATTAGAGCAGCTGACGTTTACATCTGCCATTAAATCACTGAATGATATCAGTTTGAACCAGTTTGATACGAGGGCTTATGTGGTAAATAAGAACGATAAGAATTTTAGCTCATATAAAGGTGCTATTTATAACAAAAAAGGTGACACTTTGATGTACCTTGCTCTTTATGCGAAGCAGGCGGAGGTAAAGCCTTCCTGCGAGAGTATTTTGACGAGTGCATTTACGAATGATTTAGGGGATGACAACTATGTACCGGTAAAAGAATTGAAAGAGTTTACAATTCCTGCCGGTGTAAAAAATATTGTGGAAGATGGCGAGCCTTTACCGGCGGGTATTCAATATAGTGTTTTGTCAAAGGATTTGACGAAGGAGAGCGTTGCCGTCTTATTTGGCACGATAGGAGAAAAAGAGGCAATGCGTCAGATGCCTGAGCGGATTTCCTTTGCCGGTGACTATGTGGTTATTGATAAAACATATCTTGCCAAATTTGCCGACAAAGCAGATGCTAAGAAAAAGGCAGAAGAGGAAACGCTTCAAATTCCGGAAGGCATTGAAACAATTCCGGATGAAATGTTCCGTGATTTTAATATGAAGGAAGTTAAGCTGCCTTCGACCATAAAGACAATAGGTGCAAATGCATTTTATAATTGCAAAAAACTTATGAAAATTAATTTTCCGGCTTCGTTAAAGGAAATTGGTAAAGATGCATTTTACTGGACAGAAATTGGTGACTGCATTTCAAAAGAGTGGCAGGCAAAAAAAGATACATTTTATACTTCTTTCACGGAATATGAGAAAAAGCAGAAAGAGGAGCAGGCAAAACGCAGGAATGCGAAATCAATTGATTGTACCGGCGAGGCATTTGATGCGGTGAGTGGCGCTTATTCATATGACTCATCGATGCAGAATCAGTTTATTACCTTAACAATGAAAGAGTCCGGCATCTTTTACTACTATGCCAGTGAAGAAGCAAAACTTTATGATGCAGACAAAAAAGAAGTAAACAACTGTAAACAGGTGAAAAAGGGAGATGTTCTTTATCTGAAAACACCGGAAAAAATAACCGGCACTTTTAAGATTTATAATGCAATTATCTGCCCGGAATTGACGGCGTTAAAACTTGGTGAGGATATCAACGAAAATTATTTCATGGCAAATGGAACAGCACGGTATCTGCCATTTACAAAGAAAACAAATGGCGGTGTGATTGTTCGAATTGTTGATTTGAATCTTGTTACCGCGCCGGACATGAAAATTGAAGTTCAAAAGAAAAACGGTGCGAAATGGACTTCCGTTTCCAAACAGATTTCGGTGAAGAAGGGTAAGAAGTTTGATTTGTACACGCATATGAATGGTACGACGGCAAAGGATATCCGGTTTGCCTTAAAGAAAGGTGAGTACCGGTTAAAGATTATGGCAAAAGCCGGATGTGTGAGCCAGATTGCGGCATATGAATCGGATTATCAGCATTTGGCAAAGGATTCATATGGAAAGACAAAAAAGAAAGCGGTAAATCTTTATAAGACCGATTTTGATCTTGAGTCAAATGATATGTATTACCGTTTTGGATATTATTTCAATGAGGACAAAGCAAATACAAGATGGTATCGTTTTGTGAAGATGAATAAAAAGCAGGGAGCACTTACGATTTATAATAATATGCTTTCGTCCGGTGGTTTCACGGCATCAATTTACAAGAAAGGAACGAAAAAGGCAGTGAAAACATATCGCTTTGATAGTAAGCATATGAAAGATACCAGCTCAGATACGAAGATTGTGAAATATAAGTTAAAAACAAAAGGAACGTATTATATTAAGATTTCACGTAATAGTAAGAAAGTGACCGGCCAGTACGGTGTTTGCTTTAATTATGCAAAATAGTTGGATTTAACAAAAAAGAACCACTCTGCAAATTACAGGGTGGTTCTTTTTGTTATGTTTTATTTTTCGCTATTTCGATATTCAACCGGTGTCATATCATAAAGTTTTTTGAATGTCCGGCTAAAATGTTCCACACTTGGGTAGCCGACTGCCGCGGCAATATTTTCTACGGTCATATTTCCGTTTTTCAAAAGCGTTCTTGCTTTCTTCATCCGGATATTTGTGACCTGCTCGCCAAATGTCTTGCCGGATTTTTCATGGATGAATTTACTTAAATACGGCACGCTCAAGTGGAACTGTTCTGCCATGTCTTCAAGTGTTACGGTCTGGTAATTTGCCTGCATGAAATTAATCATGCCAACCAGCCGCTCATCTCTCAAATTATCGTTTTTTTTTATGTCCGGCAGTTTGTTTACGCAGACACACAATGCGTGAATCGAAGCCGAAATAATATCTTCGTCAATGCCGACGCCCCAGAATACATTGCCCTGGCAGGTGATGCTTACATAGGCAATTGCCTTAGAAGAGGAGCCCTGAGTCAAAGCATGTTCTTCGTAGGTGGACAACTGGTAACTGATGCCAAAGAACTGCTTGATGGTGTTACTTACGGCATCTAAACGTCCGTTTCCGTTTGCATCCACAATAGTAGATTTGTCACCGCAGGTAATCGTTGCTTCTGCCATGATGCCATCCACCTGTTTGAAGTGGCATTCGGAAATCTGGAAGTAAGGTGTCGGGTTAATGTAATTGTCTTCGAAAATTTCATAAACCCACTGTGGAGACAGTTCTTTATGCTCTTCGTCGGAAACGTGTTTCATCAGATAGCCAACTTCTTCCCGCATCGCATCCGGCATAGAAATACCGAAGTTCTGTTTCAGAATATAGTTGACACCGCCCTTGCCTGACTGGCTGTTGATTCGGATTACGTCGCCGTCATAGGTACGTCCGACATCTTTAGGGTCAACCGGCAGATAAGGAACGCTCCAGATTTTTAAGTTTTTATCTTCACGCCACTGCATACCTTTGGCAATTGCATCCTGATGGGAACCGGAGAATGCGGTAAATACCAAATCACCGGCATATGGCTGACGCTCATAAACATGCATTCTTGTAAATTTCTCATAATTTGCACGGATTTTTGGCATGTTGGAAAAATCCAGTTTCGGGTCAACACCGTGTGTAAACATATTCATTGCCAAAGTAACAATGTCAACGTTACCGGTACGCTCACCGTTTCCAAACAGAGTACCTTCGATACGCTCGGCTCCTGCTAAAATACCAAGTTCTGCGGTTGCTACGCCACAGCCACGGTCGTTGTGCGGATGCAGACACAGGGTAACTGCATCACGGTATTTCAAATGTTTGTTGATGTATTCTACCTGAGTGGCAAATACATGAGGCATTGCATTCTCAACGGTAGCAGGGATGTTAATGATTGCTTTGTTTTCTTTCTTTGGCTGCCATACATCCAAAACAGCATTGCACACATCAACGGCATAATCCACTTCCGTTCCCGGAAAACTTTCCGGACTGTACTGGAAAGAGAAGTTTCCTTCGGTTTCGTCTGCCAATTTTTTCAAAAGCACCGCACCGTCAACGGCAATCTGTTTAATCTGCTCCTTGGATTTTTTAAATACCTGTTCACGTTGTGCAACCGATGTGGAGTTGTACAGATGAATAACTGCGTGAGGAGCACCTTTTACAGCCTCAAATGTTTTTTTGATAATGTGCTCTCTTGCCTGAGTCAGAACCTGAACGGTAACATCATCAGGAATCATATTTTTCTCAATCAAAGCACGCATAAATTCGTATTCAGTTTCCGATGCAGCCGGGAAACCAACTTCGATTTCCTTGAATCCAATATCTACTAACATCTGGAAAAACTGTAATTTTTCGTCTAAACTCATTGGTTCAATCAACGCCTGGTTACCATCACGCAAATCGACGGAACACCAAATCGGCGGCTTTGTGATGGAATCTTTTTTTACCCAGTCATAGGTACATTCCGGTGGCATAAAATAGGCTTTTTCATATTTGTCAAAATTTTTCATGTTCAAATCCTCCATTTCTTTTCCTAATTAAAATACTGTTTTGCTGCAGGGGATTGGATGATTTGTGGTATAAATAAAAAAACTTCCGTGCCCCACAACCAATGTGGTTGTAGAGACGAAAGAGATAATCCTTCGCGGTACCACTCTACTTCATGTCCGATGGACATGCCCTCATCAGCACTAACATGCCTTTCCCTCATAACGGTGGGTGACCGGTACATTCTACTAAAGGTTCAAATGTACAGCTCGGAGGCGAGTTCACAACCATTCTTCTACTGCCTTTCACCAGCCGGCAGCTCTCTGAAAGAATAAAAGGAAGTTACTATTCCTCGTCATTGCCTTTTGCTATATGATATGTTATCATACTTTTAGTAAAAAGGAAATGATTAAATTTAATCATTTATATTGATTATTTTTAATCTACGGTGATAGCGTGCCGAAAGCTAGTTTTTATTCCTTCCTAAAACCGGGATTGGAGCTTCAATCATAAAGATAAAAAAATAAAAAAAGTGCTTGACTTTTTATGACGACTGCGCTATTATAATACTTGCGTTGTACGTGTAGCTCAGCTGGATAGAGCACTTGGCTACGGACCAAGGTGTCGGGGGTTCGAATCCTCTCACGTACGTGAAAACCGCTTATAACAGTTGTTATAAGCGGTTTTATTTTTTACAATTCTAAATCAATTTTATTTTGAAAAAGACTTTTTAATCGCCTGAAAACTCTCTTCACTGATAATATGCTCGATTTTGCAGGCGTCTTCTTCTGCTGTTTTTTCGGCAACACCAAGAGAAATTAAGTAGTGCGTCAAAACATCATGACGTTCATAGACCATTTCTGCAATTTTTTTTCCGGAATCCGTCAAATAGATGTAACCGGCATCGGTTACGGTAATATGTCCCTTTTCGCGCAGGTTTTTCATGGCGACACTGACGCTGGATTTTTTAAAATCCAATTCGGTAGCAATGTCTACGGCACGGACAACCGGCAGTGTTTTACTTAACATAAGGATAGTTTCCAAATAATCCTCAGCGGATTCGTTATACTTTTTCTTCATATATATAAGTAACTCCTCTCCAAAAAATATATACTGGGGGTATTCCCATTTACATTGTACTGTATAGTATAACATTCTTTTGCAGATGAATCAATTTGTTTTATCGCGAAAAAAACTCATAAAGTTCTTGACAGCTAATGTTCGTTAGTGTATACTAACTTGCGTAAGTGATAGAATTCATTATCAACCGTCATGTCATTTATGACGCGATACAGAAAGGATGATGGAATGATGCCTTTAACGATGGCGAAAGTGGGCGAGCCAAACACGATTAAACGAATTGGCGGTCGTGAAGAGACAAAGAAGTTTCTGGAGAACCTAGGCTTTGTGACCGGCTCGGTTGTGACAGTGGTATCAGAAATCAGTGGCAATATGATTTTGAATGTCAAAGATTCCCGCGTTGCACTTGGAAAAGATATGGCAAATAAGATAATGATTTAAGGAGGAAAGATGATGACATTGAGAGAGGTGACACCTGGCAGCACGGTAAAAGTTACAAAGTTGACAGGCGAAGGTCCGGTAAAAAGGCGTATTATGGACATGGGTATTACCAAAGGAGTTGATATTTTTGTAAGGAAAGTAGCACCGCTTGGAGACCCGGTTGAGGTTACCGTGCGTGGTTATGAATTATCCTTGCGTAAAGCGGATGCAGAAATGATTGAAGTTCAGTAAATTTTTTTGTGTCACAGTTAGTAAAAACTAACAATGGAAAGCCTAAACAAATATAAGATAGAAATATCAAACTTAGAAAAGGAGAAAAGAAAATGGCTATTACGATTGCGCTTGCGGGTAACCCGAATAGCGGTAAGACAACATTGTTTAACGCTTTGACCGGTGCCAATCAGTTTGTTGGTAACTGGCCTGGTGTAACAGTAGAGAAAAAAGAAGGAAAGTTAAAGAAGAGTTTGGCAGGTGGCAGCTCAGACGTTGTTATCACTGACTTGCCCGGTATTTATTCTCTTTCCCCATATACATTGGAAGAGGTAGTTGCTAGAAATTACTTAATCAATGAGAGACCGGATGCGATTTTAAATATTGTAGATGGTTCGAACATTGAGCGTAACCTGTACTTGACGACACAGCTTCTGGAACTTGGTATTCCGGTTGTTATGGCTGTCAATATGATGGATATTGTAAAGAAAAATGGCGATGTCATCAACATAAAAGAGCTGAGCAAAGTTCTTGGATGCGACGTGGTTGAGATTTCTGCCCTGAAAGGAACCGGTATTGAGGATGCTGCGAAAAAGGCTTTGACTGCAGCAAAGAAAGGTTATGAAGCACCGGTTCATGAATTTGCTGAAGGAGTAGAGATGGCAATTCATTCTGTTGAGTCAATGTTAGACGGACAGATTAAAGATGAGTTGAAACGTTTCTATGCAATCAAACTTTTGGAGAGTGACGATAAAATTGTTGAGCAGATGGCTTCCGTGCCGGATGTCAGCAGTGAGATTTCTTCTCTGGAAGAGGCATTTGATGACGATGTAGAAAGTATTATTACAAATGAGAGATACAGCTATATAACATCTGTCATTGATGACTGCCTGAAAAAAGCAAAATCCGGAAAACTTACGATTTCCGATAAGATTGATAAGATTGTGACAAACCGAATTTTGGCGCTGCCAATCTTTGCGGTTGTTATGTTTATCGTATATTATGTTTCTGTTACAACAGTTGGTACAATTGCTACTGACTGGGCAAATGATGGTGTGTTCGGTGATGGCTGGCACTTGTTCGGTATCGGAACTTCCGCTTACGAAGAAGATGCTGACAGCTATACACAGGCAACCAACGCATTGGATGCTTATGGCGTTTTGGTAACAGACGATGAAGATGCCATTGATGTTGATGCAACAAAGAAAAAGATGGCAGAGTTAGATGCAAAGGGTTCTTCTGAAGCTTCTGTAAAATATGAAGTAGAAGATGAAGAGACTTTGGCAACAAATGAAATTGATGTATATTATGATGCGGTACCGGATGATGCAGATGAGGAAACTGTAAATGGTATGTCATTCAAAGATGCAGAAAAATATGTCAATGAAAAAGGCTTGGAAGAGCCGGATTCTGCAGATTATGGTGTTTGGGTTCCCGGTATCCCGGCATTGCTTAATAAGGCACTTTTGGACGACGAAGGAAATCCGGTTTGCGCAGAACCTTTGTACGGATTGATTATGGATGGTATTGTAGCCGGTGTTGGAGCTGTACTCGGATTTGTTCCTCAGATGCTTGTATTGTTTATCTTCTTAGCATTTTTGGAAGCATGTGGTTACATGGCACGTATCGCATTTATCATGGACCGTATTTTCCGTCGTTTCGGTTTGTCCGGTAAATCCTTCATCCCAATGTTGATTGGTTCCGGATGTGGTGTTCCCGGTATCATGGCTTCTCGTACAATCGAGAGTGACCGTGACCGTAAGATGACAATTATGACGACAACATTTATCCCTTGTGGAGCAAAACTTCCATTTATCGCAATGGTTGCCGGAGCTATTTTCGGTGGTGCTTCATGGGTTGCTCCTTCCGCATACTTCCTTGGAATCGGAGCTGTTATCGTATCTGGTATCATTTTGAAGAAAACGAAATTGTTTGCCGGTGACCCGGCACCGTTCGTTATGGAGCTTCCTGCTTACCATATGCCAACCGTTGGTACGGTACTTCGCAGCATGTGGGAGCGTGGCTGGAGCTTTATTAAGAAGGCAGGTACTATCATCCTTCTTTCCACAATTTTTGTATGGTTTACAACCTATTTCGGTGTAGTAGACGGAACATTCCGTATGCTTTCAGAGGATGAAATTGATGCTAGTATTCTGGCAGTAATTGGTAAAGCAATCGCTTGGTTGTTCGCTCCTCTTGGATGGGGCAACTGGCAGGCAACTGTTGCTTCAATTACAGGGCTTGTGGCAAAAGAGAATATCGTTGGTACTCTTGGTATTCTGTACACTGCCGGTGATGGTACTGTATATCAGAACATGGCAGCAAACTTTACCGCAGTTAGTGGTTATGCTTTCTTAGCATTTAACCTTTTGTGTGCTCCATGTTTCGCAGCAATGGGTGCGATTAAACGTGAGATGAATAACCGTAAATGGTTCTTCGTAGCCGTTAGTTATCAGTGTGGATTTGCTTACTTGATTGGTTTGATTGTAAATAACATTGGTTTGCTTGCACAGGGCGTATTCAGTATCTGGACAGTAGTTGCTATTTTGGTAATTATTGGAATGATTTACCTTCTGGTTCGTCCTTATAAAGAAAGCCAGACATTAAAAGTTGGCAAAACGAGTGTTGCTGCCTCCAAGTAATCATCTCAAAAATTTGTAAAAAACATTTTGAACATAAATAAGCCATTTGGATATGACCTGCATTTTTTGGAATGCAGGTCTAGCCTTTTGAATCGAAAGGAGTGTGTCAATATGTGGGGAACAATTATTGTAGCAGGTATTCTTGTGGTGATTGTAGCCGCTATTCTGTTTTGCATGAGAAAAGACCGTAAAAATGGAAAAGGAAGCTGTGGCGGTGACTGCAGTAAATGTAAGGGTTGCCATTAAATCATTCAGTATGTATAATGAAAGAACATGGACGGTTGAATGAAATGAGGTGGATAGGATGAAGAACCCTTTGATAAAAATTTGTGGTATTACTTCCGAAGAAGAAATTGGATATATTGCAAAAGCCGGTATTGATTATGCCGGCTTTGTGTTGTTTTTTCCGAAAAGTAAAAGGAATCTTTCCCTAGAGTGTGCCAAGAAATTAATTGCGAAACTTCCGGCAGGCGTTGTTTCGGTTGCGGTTACGGTAAGCCCGACAAAAGAGCAGGTGGAAGCGGTTGTGGAAGCCGGCTTTTTAGCAATTCAAATTCATGGCAAGATAGAGAATTCGGTTATTACGTCCTGTCGGATTCCGGTTTTTAAAGCTTTTAATGTAAGTGATATGGATGCTTTTTCACATTACGAAGAAATGGATGAAGTGGCTGGATTTGTTATGGATGCTGCAGTTCCGGGAAGCGGAAAAACATTTGACTGGGATTTGCTGCAAAAGCTTCCTTCGACAGAGAAACAAGTATTACTTGCCGGTGGGCTTAATCCGGACAATGTGGGAGAGGCTTTGACTGCCTGCGCGGGGAAAATTGATGGTGTGGACACCAGTTCCGGAGTAGAGCGCGCAGATGGTAACGGAAAGAGTAAAGAGCGAATAGAGGCTTTTGTGAGAGCAGTGCGGGGAAATAAATAAAAGGAACTCAGAATGTTAGGTAGTTGATTTTGCGAGAATAAAAGTATATAATAATATTAGCTAAGAAAAGTAAGTGCATTTTCAATGTGCGAAAGAAGTCTAGAGTGCCAGCTCTAGACTTCTTTGTTTATTATTAAAAAAAAAGAGGATTTGTGTGACAAATCCTCTCTTCTCTTTTTGATATATTCTTACTTATCCTGATACTCAAGTGCTGCACCAACAAATCCTTTAAATAACGGATGTGGATGGTTTGGACGGGATTTAAACTCCGGATGAGCCTGTGTGGCAACGAACCAAGGATGTTCCGGAATCTCTAACATTTCAACAATTCGTCCATCCGGTGAAAGTCCGGAAAGTTTCATGCCGTTTTTCTCTAAGTCATCACGATAGTAGTTATTTACCTCATAGCGGTGGCGGTGTCTTTCATGAATTGTTTCTTCGCCGTATAGCGCATACGCTTTACTGTCTTTAGCGAGTACACAAGGGTAGGAACCAAGACGTAAGGTGCCGCCGATATCCTCAACACCATTCTGGTCTGGCATCAGGTGAATTACCGGATGCGTTGTAGATGGGTCTAATTCTGCACTGTGAGCGTCATTCCAGCCGACAACATTACGTGCAAATTCTACGATGGATAACTGCATACCAAGGCAGAGACCAAGGAATGGAATGTTATTTTCGCGTGCATACTGGATAGCATAAATTTTACCATCAATACCGCGGTCACCAAAACCACCCGGTACTAAAACACCACTTACATCGCCTAAAAAATCAGCGACATTTTCAGGGGTTACATCTTCTGAATTTACCCATTTGATGTTTACCTGTGCATTGTGGGCGAAACCACCGTGCTTTAAGGATTCAACAACACTGATATAAGCATCATGCAAAGCAGTATATTTGCCGACGAGGGCAACGGTTACTTCTTTGTTTAAGTTCTTAATGGAATTTACCATGTCTTCCCAGCCTTTGATATCCGGTTCCGGACAATCCAAGTGAAGACATTTGCAGACAGTCTGTGCAAGGTTTTCCTTCTCCATGGCAAGAGGTACTTCATAAAGTGTTTCCACATCTAAGTTCTGGATAACCTGACTGTTTGGTACATTACAGAACAAAGAAATTTTGTCGCGGATTGCTTTATCGAGAGGAATCTCAGTACGGCATACAACGATATCCGGCTGGATTCCCATACCTTGAAGTTCTTTTACACTTGCCTGTGTTGGCTTGGATTTTAATTCCTGCGATGCCTTTAAATAAGGAACTAATGTAACGTGAATCAAAATCGCATTTTCATGTCCGACATCTAACTGGAACTGACGAATTGCCTCTAAAAATGGCTGGCTCTCGATATCACCAACCGTACCTCCGACTTCAATGATGGCAATCTGCGTTTCTTTTACACCATCGTTGCGGTAAAAACGGCTTTTCAATTCATTTGTAATATGAGGGATTACCTGTACGGTTCCACCACCGTAATCACCACGGCGCTCTTTGGAAAGAACCGACCAGTAAACTTTACCGGTTGTGACATTACTCTGTTTGGTGAGACTTTCGTCAATGAAACGCTCATAATGTCCCAAGTCCAAATCGGTTTCCGCACCGTCATCGGTGACGAATACTTCACCATGCTGAATTGGATTCATCGTACCCGGGTCAATATTGATATACGGGTCAAATTTCTGCATGGTTACTTTGTAGCCACGCATTTTCAACAATCGACCTAAAGAAGCGGCAGTAATTCCTTTTCCTAAACCGGAAACAACACCGCCAGTTACAAAAACGTACTTTACAGCCATTTTAATCTCCATTCCGGAGCCAACAGCTCCTTAATCTTTTTACAAATTTTATATTTAATGAAAATAAACAAACTTATTTCTAGTATACCCTTTTTACCAGTTTGTTTCAAGTGTCAAATTCACCAATCTTTCACATACTAACCATTGATTTATCATTTAAAATCTTTTATACTTATTAAAGTAACGATTCAGGATACGAAAGGACAAGATAGAATGGATTTTAATAATAATGAAAGAAATAATCAGGATCCGAACAAGCGCAAGAAAAACAAGACCAATCTCTTGATTTGTTTAATGGCGGCGCTGTTTGCAATTGGCTTGATTTTTTTCCTGAATTCCGAGATTCAAAGAAATACGGAAAAGGAAATCACGTATACAAAATTTATTGAAATGCTGAAAAAGGACCAGGTGAAAAAGGTTACATTTCAGTCGAATATGATTGTCATTGAGCCAAAGACGAAGGAAAAAGTGGCGATGCTTACGGTCACTTATTATACCGGGTATGTCAATGACGAGAAATTGGTGCAGGATTTGCTGAATAAATACGGAGTCGAGTTTACGGCGGAGATTCAGAGCAGTTCGGGAATTATGGACTTTTTGCTTTCTTATATTCTTCCGATTGCGGGACTTTGGATTCTCCTTTGGTTCTTTATGCGCTCAGCAACTAAGGGCGGCGGCATTATGGGCGGCGTCGGCAAGTCAAATGCGAAGATGTATGTAGAAAAAAAGACCGGTGTGACATTTAAGGATGTTGCCGGTGAAGAAGAGGCAAAAGAGTCACTGACGGAGTTAGTTGACTTTTTGAAAAATCCGGATAAATACAAAAAAATTGGTGCGAGACTTCCGAAAGGTGCGCTGCTTGTCGGACCTCCGGGAACCGGTAAGACACTGCTTGCGAAGGCACTTGCAGGAGAAGCAGGTGTTCCGTTCTTTTCCCTGTCCGGGTCCGATTTTGTGGAAATGTTTGTTGGTGTCGGTGCGTCACGTGTAAGAGATTTGTTTAAGCAGGCGACATCGATGGCACCTTGTATTATTTTTATTGATGAGATTGATGCGATTGGTAAAAGCCGTGACAGCCAGTATGGCGGGGGCAATGATGAGCGTGAGCAGACGCTGAATCAGCTGTTGTCGGAGATGGATGGTTTTGATTCCTCGAAAGGAATTATCATTCTTGGTGCGACAAACCGTCCGGAAGTGCTTGATAAGGCATTACTTCGTCCGGGACGTTTTGACCGCCGGATTATTGTGGAAAAACCGGATTTGAAAGGCCGTGTGGATGTATTAAAGGTTCATTCGCATGATGTGCTTATGGATGATACGGTAGATTTGGAAGAAATTGCGTTGGCAACTTCCGGTGCCGTTGGTGCGGACCTTGCCAATATGGTTAATGAAGCTGCTATTATGGCAGTAAAAGATGGCAGACAGGTTGTAAGCCAGAAGGATTTGTTTGAGGCTGTTGAAGTGGTACTTGCCGGAAAAGAGAAAAAAGACCGTATTCTTGGCGAGGAAGAAAAGAAGATTGTTGCTTACCATGAGATTGGACATGCGCTTGTGGCAACCAATTTGAAACATGCGGAGCCGGTACAGAAAATTACGATTGTACCGCGTACAATGGGAGCACTCGGCTATGTGATGCAGGTGCCGGAAGAAGAAAAATATCTGATGAAGAAGGAAGAGCTGATTTCAGAGATTGTTACACTTATGGGGGGGCGTGCGGCAGAGCAGGTTAAGTTTGATGATATTACGACCGGAGCGTCGAATGATATTGAGAAGGCAACGTCAATTGCACGTTCGATGGTAACGCAGTACGGTATGAGCAGTAAGTTTGGCATGATGGGCTTAGAGACAATTCAGAGCCGTTATCTGGATGGCAGACCGGTGCTTAACTGCGGCGAGGTGACGGAGAGCCAGATTGATGAAGAAGTCATGGCAATTTTGAATGACAGTTACAAAAAGGCAGTGGAATGTATCGAGACAAACCAGGCGGTTATGGATAAACTGGCAGAGCATTTAATTGAAAAAGAAACGATTACCGGAAAAGAGTTCGTTGCGATTTACGAAGAAATTACCGGTGAAAAGTTAAAGAGAAGCGGCGAGGAAAAACAGAAAGAAGAAGTAAAAGAACTCCCGCAGAATGAGGAAGAGTAATGGCTTACGAATTGTTAGTGCTGGATGTTGATGGAACATTAGTCAATACAAAAAAAGAGATTACAGAGCGTACAAAAGAGGCTTTGTGGGAATGTCAGGAACAGGGTGTCAAGGTTGCAATTGCTTCCGGGCGGTGCACAGAGGGCATCCGCCATCAGGCAAAAGCGATTGGACTTGACCGGTTCGGCGGCTATGTTATTTCGTTTAACGGTGGACGCATTACAAATTTTGCAACCGGTGAAGTGATATATGATATTACACTGCCGGATGGGATGATTCATGAATTGTATGATTATTCAAAAAAAGAGCATACCGGAATATTAACGTATGATGCCGGGAAAATCGTGGCGCACAGTGACACGGATCCGTATATTACAATTGATGCAAAAGGCTGTGATATTCCTATTTGGGTACCGGAAGATTTTCACCGGGATGTGAAGTTTGCGGGTAATAAATGCATTTTGACCGGGGACCCTGCACATTTGGAAAAACTGGAGAAAAAGGCGACAAAAGATTTTGAGGGCCGTCTTTCGGTTTACCGCTCCGAAGGATTTTATCTGGAAATGATGCCTCTTGGCGTGGATAAGGCATACGGTGTGGCAAAACTGTTAGAACGTCTTGGCTACCGCCGCAGCCAGATGGTGTGCTGTGGGGATGGATTTAATGATTTGCCGATGATTGAATATGCCGGATTTGGCGTGGCTATGGCAAATGCACCGGAACAATTGAAAGAAAAAGCGGATTATGTTGCACCGTCCTGTGACGAAGATGGACTGGTGGATGTGATTACGCGTTTTATAAAGGACTGGTAAATGTGTTTAATCTGGAAGAGGAATTGAAAAAACTGCCCGGTAAGCCGGGCGTGTATCTCATGCATGACCAAACGGATGAGATTATTTATGTGGGAAAGGCAATTAGTCTAAAAAACAGAGTACGCCAGTATTTTCAGAAGAGCCGTCATGTGACGCCTAAAATACAGCGGATGATTGACCGTATTGCGTGGTTTGAGTATATTGTGACGGACAGCGAACTGGAAGCATTGGTGTTAGAGTGCAATCTGATTAAGGAACATTCCCCACGGTATAATACAATGTTAAAGGATGGCAAGAGCTATCCTTTCTTAAAAGCGACGGTTTCAGAAGCCTACCCAAGGCTTCTTTTTGCGCGTCAGATGAAACGGGACGGCTGTAAGTATTTTGGACCGTTTACAAGTGGCAAGGCGATTCGTGATACAATTGAACTGGTGAATCAGTTGTTTCATCTGAGAAACTGCCACCGCGTGCTGCCACGTGATATAGGAAAAGAAAGACCTTGTCTGTATCATCAGATTGGACAGTGTCCGGCGCCATGCCAAGGACATGTGAAAAAGGAAGAGTACCGGGCAAATTTTGAGCGTGCCCTGAAGTTTTTGCAGGGCGATACCAAATCGGTATTGAAGGAACTTGAGGAGAAAATGCAGCGAGCGGCAGCAGAGATGAATTTTGAGGAGGCCGCCACATACCGTGATTTGATACAGAGTGTCCGTCAGGTGACAGAACGGCAAAAAATTACATCAGAGGACTTTGAAGACCGTGACATCGTGGCGATGGCTCGTGGAAAAGAGGATGCGGTAGTGCAGGTGTTTTTTATCCGTGGTGGAAAAATGCTGGGGAGAGAGCATTACTATCTGACCGGAACAAATGAGGAGACAGAAGGGGCTGTTTTGTCTGCTTTTATTAAACAAATGTATGCTGGAACGCCGTATATTCCGAAAGAAATCTGGTTAGAGCAGGAAGTGGAAGATGCAGATGCTATCCTTGAGTGGCTTTCGGCAAAACGCGGACATAAGGTGTATTTCCGCTATCCACAGCGCGGTCAGAAAGAGCGCATGCTTGAGTTGGCGAAGAAAAATGCCCGGATGGTGCTTCAAAAGGACGCTGAGAAGTTACAGAGAGAGCGGGCGAGGACGAAAGGTGCGATGGAGGAAATCGAAGGCTTGCTTGGTATTTCCGGACTCAGCCGTGTGGAATCCTATGATATTTCAAATATCAATGGTTTTGAGACGGTTGGTTCAATGGTTGTGTTTGAAGAGGGAAAAGCGAAAAAGAATGATTACCGTAAATTTCGTATCCGCTCCGTGAGCGGGCCGGATGATTATGGTGCTATGCGGGAAATGCTGACGAGACGTTTTGAACACAGTAAACGGGAAGGTTTGTCGGAGATGGATTCTTTCCGCAATCTGCCGGATATTATTTTTATGGATGGTGGAAAAGGCCAGGTAAATATTGCAGAAGAAGTTTTGTTAAAATTAGATATAACAATACCAGTTTGCGGCATGGTAAAGGATGACCACCATAGGACGCGCGGGCTGTATTTTAAAAATGAAGAAATTCCGATTGACACACACAGTGAGGGATTCCGCCTGATTACGAGAGTGCAGGATGAAACACACCGTTTTGCGATTGAGTATCATAAGCAGATTCGAAGCAAGACGCAGGTTCATTCAATTCTTGATGATATTCCGATGATTGGTGCCACAAGGCGTAAAGCGCTGATGCGGACCTATCAGTCATTAGCTGAGATTCAGAAAGCAGATGTGGAAGAGCTGATGGAGATTCCGGAAATGAATCGTCAGGCTGCGGAATCCGTTGTTCAGTTTTTTGCAGCGAAACAGAGAGAAGGTGAAAGAGATGACAAATCTGAATGAAAAAAAAGCGGCAGATGATTTTCTGCCAATGAGTAAAAAAGCAATGAAACGGCGGGGGTGGAGCCGGTGCGATTTTGTATTTGTCATTGGGGACGCTTATGTGGACCACTCTTCTTTCGGACCGGCAATTATCAGCAGACATTTGGAGGCAAATGGTTATAAAGTTGGAATTATTTCGCAGCCGGATTGGAAAGACGATGCAAGTATCACAAAATTGGGTGAGCCACGCCTTGCTTTTTTAGTGTGTGCAGGAAATATGGATTCCATGGTAAACCATTATACGGTGGCGAAAAAGAGACGAAAAACGGATGCGTATACGCCGGGCGGCGTGATGGGGAAACGCCCGGATTATGCAACCGTTGTGTACTCGAATCTGATTCGCAGAACGTATAAACATACGCCGATTATTCTTGGTGGAATCGAGGCGAGCTTACGGCGGCTGGCGCATTACGATTACTGGTCGGATAAGGTGAAACGCTCGATTTTACTGGATTCCGGTGCGGATATGATTTCGTATGGCATGGGAGAACACAGTATGCTTGAAATTGCAGAGGCGTTAGACGCCGGTATTTCCATTCATGATATCACGTATGTTGCGGGAACTGTGTACCGTACAAAAGAAGGGGAATTGAGTGCGTATGAGCCGATTTCTCTTCCTGCGTTTGAAGAAGTTAGTACGGATAAGAAAAAATACGCACAAAGTTTTTATGTGCAATATGAAAATACTGATGCATTTACGGCAAAACCGTTAGTTGAAGCATATCCGAATAAAGTGTTGGTTGTGCAGAATCCACCGGCAAAGCCACTTACTACGCAGGAAATGGATGATATTTATGCCTATCCCTATGTGGGAACGTATCATCCATCCTATGAGGCAGCAGGCGGTGTTCCGGCAATTTCCGAGATTCAGTTTAGTCTGACAAGCTGCCGTGGATGTTTTGGCGGCTGTAATTTCTGTGCCCTCACATTTCATCAGGGAAGAATTGTTCAGGTCAGAAGCCATGAGTCGATTTTGGAAGAAGCAAAAGGGATGACTGTTAAAACCGGATTTAAGGGATATATACACGATGTGGGAGGACCGACAGCAAATTTCAGAAGACCCTCGTGTGACAAGCAGCTTGAAAAAGGTGTCTGCCAGATGAAGCAATGTTTGTTCCCCAAACCGTGTCTGAATCTGAAAGTTGACCATAAGGATTATGTTTCACTGCTTCGGAAACTGAAGCGTTTGCCGGGAATTAAGAAAGTATTTGTCCGTTCTGGAATCCGGTTTGATTATGTGATGCAGGAAACGGATGATACGTTTCTTAGTGAACTTTGCAGAGACCATATCAGCGGGCAGCTTAGAGTGGCGCCGGAACATGTTTCTAATAATGTTTTGCGGGCGATGGGAAAGCCACCGCATGCGGTCTATGAAAAGTTTTGCAAACGCTATGAAAAAGTAAATAAAAGGACGGGGAAGAAACAGTATGTAGTTCCTTATTTTATGTCTTCTCACCCGGGTTCGACGCTAAAGGATGCGATTGAACTGGCGGAATATATTAGAGACCTCGGCTACATGCCGGAGCAGGTGCAGGATTTTTATCCGACGCCATCAACGATTTCGACCTGCATGTATTATACGGGACTTGATCCTCGTACGATGGAGCCGATTTATGTGCCGAAATCTTCCCATGAAAAGGCTATGCAGCGAGCATTAATTCAATACAGGGAGCCTGGAAATTATGATTTAGTAAAAGAGGCCCTGCTCAAGGCAGGGCGGAATGATTTAATTGGATTTGATAAAAAATGTCTGATTTCTCCGAGAAAGCGTAAGCGCCGTTAGTTGTGGATTTTACACGTGGAGCCTACGAGATAGCGGGGAATGCTTAACGATGAGTCTGCGGTTTGCGTGGACTCATTTTTTTGCAGGTAAACGGCTGTATAAATCTGTGAGGATGGGCAGCCGTCGCCGGCAAGATGTCCGGAGGCTTTGCAGATTTTGCAACGCACATGGCAGTCGCATTTCTCCTTTGGTACGGACTCTTTATCAAAGTATTCTTTTTTTATGCAGGAGCCGCCAACAGCCTTGTCGCAAATACCGTTGATTGCAAGTTTTCCGCATTTTGTACAAATAACAGCGGTTGTGATAGAGTCCGGTTTCTTGAATGAAACTTTTGTGTAATTTTGATTTAACTTCTCCATCGTGTCACGCCACAAATCTTTCTGATAGGTAAGAGATGTTTGCTTTTGCCCGGAATCATAACCGCCCCAGATGCCGGCTGTGAGATACGGTGTGTAGCCGACAAACCACAAGTCACGGTTGCCGGTGGAAGTACCGGTTTTTCCTGCCTGTGGCATATTGATTTTTTTGAATTTTAAGCGGCTGCCGGTTCCTTTTGAAATGACGTCTTCCATTGCACTGGTAAGGAGCCATGCAGTCGATTCTTTCATGACCTGTTTGGTATCCGTATTCGTTGTGTTGTCGAGTAACACATTTCCGTCATGGTCGACAATTTTTGTATAAAAGAAGGCGGGATGATAAAGTCCCTGATTGGCAATGGTAGCAAAGCCGTTCGTTAATTCTAAGTTGGTAACGCCTTTAGTCAATCCTCCAAGAGCAAGTGGGAGAGAAATATCCGTATAGGTGTTTCCATCCTGACTGGTATAGTTGTCAACCAAAGTAGTAAAACCTAAATTTAATAAATAATCATATCCGGTTTTAGGACTTACATCCTTCAATGTTTTGACGGCAACTACATTCATGGATTGCGCCATTGCTTCACGCAGGGAAGTAAGTCCGCGGTAGGAGTTTCCGTACCAGTTTTTCACTTTCCGTTTTGTACCCGGATAGTAATAAGGGGCGTCATCCTGTACGGTTGCCAGCGTCATGCCGGCAGTGTCAAGTGCCGGCAGGTATGTCGATAAAATCTTAAAGGTTGAGCCGGGCTGGCGCACCGAATCCGTTGCACGGTTCAGTGTGCGGCTTGCGTTTTTATCACCGCGACCGCCGACAAGCGCTTTTACGGCACCGGTATGCTGGTCGATTACAACAAAGGAGGACTGCGGTTCAATTACGAGGTCAATCGTCTCAGACTGCACGGTATCATCTTTCGTCAGCATAGCAGCTCGGAACTGCTTGATTTGTTTTCTGGCAGTGGATTTCTTTTTATATAATCCGGATATAACTTCCTTCTTTCTACTTTTAAACCATTTCTTCATATCGGAAAAGGAATAGGTAATCTGCGTTCCGTCCTTGTGCGTAACAATCAATTGATAAGTTAGTTCATATCGAGAGTTCGCAGGATAATATTTTTTGTTGTTCATCATTGAATCGACGGTTTTTTGCATAGATTTGTCCTGCGTGCTGTAAATCGTCAGGCCGCGGCTGTACAGTGCGTTATAAGCCTGCGTTTCCGTGTAGCCGCATTTGGCTTTCAAATCCTGAATTACCTGCTCGATCAAAGCATCGGTAAAATACGAGGTAATGGAAGAACTTGAAAATGTTTGTTTGTTCACTTTTTGGATGCGGTCATAAACCGGGTCACGGAGAGTATCGGTGTATTCTTTACTGGAAATATATCCCTGATTTTTCATATAGGTCAAAACAGTTGTGCGTTTCTGACTGTTTTTCGCCGGATGGGAAATCGGATTGTACGCTGATGGGTTTTGCGTAATGCCGGCAAGAACCGCACACTCGGAAAGGGTGAGGTCAGAAACATTTTTATTAAAATATCGTTTGGATGCTGCCTGTACACCAAGTGTATTTTGCCCGAGGTTAATGGTATTTAAGTAATACTCGAGAATTTGGTTTTTACTGTATTTTTTTTCGGTCTGCAAAGCAAGAAACTGCTCCTGCAGCTTACGCTTTATTTTTTCAAAGAGTGTATTTTCCTCGCCGCCCTCAAATACCTGGTTTTTCAATAACTGCTGTGTAATCGTACTGGCACCTTGTGTAAAATCGCCCTTATTTTTTATGCCAATAGTCAGTGCACGCAAAACGCCCTGTGTATCCACGCCGTTATGCTTACGGAAACGCTCGTCCTCAATGGCAATAAAGGCATTTTGAAGATTTTCAGGAATTTTATCCAATGTAACATATTCACGGTTGGCATCTTTCCCGACTAAGGACTGAATCGGATTTCCCTCACTGTCCACAATTGTCGTTGTATAGCCCTTTGGAACAATCTGGATAGAGTTCACATCCGGTGTCGAAGATAAGATGCTTGTGTACATCCCAATCAGGAAACTTCCGGCAAAAAGGCTGATAAAAATAAGCCCGATGAGAGTAAGACGAATTCCCATAAGCTGTAATTTGTGCAGACGGTGAGTGGCTGCGGATTCAAGCTGATGTTTTCGATTCTGGATTCCCTTATGACTAAAATTCATGTGCGGTCCTTTCCTTCCTGAATGTTTCCTTTTCTTTTTAGTATAACAAAAACTCTTGAAAAGGGAAAGGGCAATTACTATAATAGTAAGGAGTAGGAACGAAGTAAGAGAAAGGAACGAAACGGATGGAAACAGCATCTAAGATACTCCACGAAGGTGGACAAGGGGAAATTATAGAAAAGAAATCCCGTTTTATTGCGAACATTTTTCCGGTCACAACGGAAGAAGAAGCACTTGAAAAAATTACCGCGATGCGGAAAAAATATTATGATGCCAGACATAACTGCTTTGCCTATATTTTAGGTGAAAATAAGGATACGGTGCGCTGCAGCGATGACGGGGAACCATCAGGAACGGCCGGCCGACCGATGTTGGATATTTTGGATGGACAGGGAATTTATAATGTTGTGGCAGTCGTCACAAGATATTTTGGAGGAACTCTTCTTGGTACTGGGGGGCTTGTAAGAGCGTATTCCGGTGCGATGAAAGAGGGATTAAATCACTGTGTACTTTTAGAAAAAGAGACCGGTTACCCGCTGACCGTTACAGTGGATTATAACGAGGTTGGAAAAATCCAATATTTAGCAAGAACCAACGAGATTCACGAGTTATCGTGTGAATATGGAAATGAGGTTGTGTTTCGGTTTTTGGTGCCGGAGGAGAAAATTGATTCATTTGAAACGGCATTGACGGAGAAAACAGCTGCGAAAGCTAAACTTGAACGGGGCGAAAAACTGTGTTATGGTTTCCATGGAGACGAAGTTATACAGATGGATAAACGGCAGGAAGGAAAGGAATCATGAATTTATTAGATTATATGAGCGAGCAGAAAAAAGAGACCGAATCGCCGCTTGCTTCAAGACTCCGTCCGACTACCTTGGACGAGGTTGTGGGACAGAAACATATTATCGGAAAAGATAAATTATTGTACCGGGCAATTCAGGCAGATAAATTAAGTTCGCTGATTTTTTATGGACCGCCGGGAACCGGAAAAACGACGTTAGCGAAAGTAATTGCGAATACGACAAGTGCAGCATTTCTCCAGATTAATGCGACATCAGCCGGTAAAAAAGACATGGAAGAAGTTGTTGAAAAAGCAAAAGAAAACTGGGGGGCTTATGGGCGCAAGACGATTTTGTTTATTGACGAGATTCACCGCTTTAATAAAAGCCAGCAGGACTATTTGCTTCCGTTTGTTGAAGACGGTACCATTGTCTTGATTGGTGCAACAACGGAAAATCCGTATTTTGAAGTAAATGGTGCGCTTTTGTCCCGCTCGATTATTTTTGAATTAAAGGCATTGGAAAAAGATGAAATCAAGGAACTTTTGCTGCGTGCAGTGACAGATAAAGAAAAGGGACTTGGCAGTTTTGATGCAGTCATCGAAAAAGACGCTTTGGAATTTCTTGCGGACATCAGCGGTGGTGATGCCAGAAGTGCTTTAAATGCGATTGAACTTGGTGTTTTGACAACCGAGAGAGGTGCAGATGGCAAAATTCATATTACGATGGAAGTTGCCGAGGAATGTATTCAAAAACGTGTACTCCGCTATGATAAAACAGGGGATAATCATTACGATACCATTTCGGCATTTATTAAAAGTATGCGGGGCTCTGACCCGGATGCCGTAGTTTATTATCTGGCGAGAATGCTGTATGCCGGTGAGGACATCAAATTTATTGCCAGACGAATCATGATTTGTGCGGCGGAGGATGTTTCAAATGCTGACCCACAGGCTCTTGTCGTGGCGACCGCGGCGGCACAGGCAGTTGAGCGTCTTGGTATGCCGGAGGCAAGAATTGTGCTTTCACAGGCGGCGCTTTATGTGGCATGTGCACCGAAGAGCAATTCAGCAATTGTTGCAATTGATGATGCCATGGATTATGTTAAAACGCATCCGAATTACCGGATTCCGGCGCATTTGATGGATGCCCATTATAAAAGTGCGGCAAAACTCGGACATGGTATCGGGTACCAGTATTCCCATGATTACGAAAATCATTATGTAAGACAGCAGTATCTGCCGGATGAGGTGGAATCCGAGCATTTTTTTCATTTATCGGAGAACGGTTATGAAAAGGAAATTAAGCAGCATATGAAGAAAATTGGAGCAGATAAGGAGGAATGGTAAGATGGCAGAAGAGAAAAAAGAAAAATTTGAAAGTTCATATCCGAAGGGTGTGCGTATTGCAGCAATTATTGGTGTAATCTTTTTAGTTGCGTTGTATATTGTAACTTTGATTGCAGGAATCACCACATCAAAGGCGGCACCGGAATTGTTTAAAATGTGTATTGGTTCCAGCATTTTACTGCCAATTCTGTTTTGGCTTTATATTCAATTTGCCAAATCGTTTATGAACCGGGATAGGGAAAACATAAAGAAAGAAAAATAACAGATATTAAAAAAGCTGTAAACTGATGAAATTCACCAATTTACAGCTTTTCTTTTATCTTTTTTAGTATCCGATTTTTTTACCTTTTTTTGTCAGATATCCACTGATTCGTTTTGCTTTATAATCTTTTTTCTTGCGGGAATCCGGTACACCGGGATCTGTTGGGTCGTAGTTGATGCCACCTTTCACTTTGATGGTCTTTGCTTTGCCGAGAGGACCCGGTTTCTTTGTGCTTCCCTTTACGATTTTAATGGTATTGCCGGTTGAAGTATAATCGTAAATCCACTTCGCATCCGCTACTGCCATACGGATACATCCGGCAGAAGCAGGTCTGCCAAGCTTGTTGTAGGTGACAGCAGGCAGTGCATAATGAGACTGTGTGCCGACGGCAATCGAGTGGAAATAAACATTGCCGACAATGTGGGTTGCCCAGCGTGCATATACAGTACTGCCATCCGGCTCATGCATCGGTTTCATCGTATATTTTACGGACTGGCCGTTTGTGCATACCGAATATGTACCTATTGGAGTATATGCTGACTTCTCATGGAGGCCACCGGTACCGGCAACGGTCCAGATGTCACTGCCGACACATACAGAACACGTTTTAACCGGAATATCGTATTTGTTTGTCTCATCGTTGTACATGTAAATCGTAACAACACATGCGGCACGGTTTACTTCGATGTAAAACTTGTTCTGATGAGAGGAACTGCTTTTTTTCAGTTTCAAAATCTTAGTAAGGTCGGTCTGTTTTTCATTGTTAATATAATAGAATTTGTATTTCTTTCCCTTATATTTTTCATAATACCAGCCGTTTTTACCAAGGTCTGACTTTTTCAGTTTGAACTTTTTCTTTTTCAGCAACAGTCTGCTTTTCCATGCGGATGTCGCAAATGCACGAACCTCGTAAGTTCCTTTTGCTTCATTTTTTACTGTTACGGTGTAGGTCTTTTTATTGGAAGAAGCTTTTGCTTTGTATGTGCCAAGCTTTTTCTTTTTACCGTTTTTAATCCGGTAAATATCAAATTCAACCTTTTTGATATTGCCGGGAACATAAGCTCCGGACAATTTATAGATGCAGGTTGCATTTTTCTTTTTAGTAACGGTAAGAGTTCCCTTTTTCATACGCTGGTCAGCTTTTGTTGTCTGTGCAAGCGTATAAGTTTTATTGTTGGAATCGATCACAACCGCTTTAATTGTAAATAAATCCAAATTGTATTTTAAGGTTTTCATCGTAACTTCTTTATAATAAGAAGCTGTCTTTTTCTTGCCGGAAAGTGTAGCAACCTGTCTGCCATCGCTGTTAAATACCTGGAATGTTACACCATTTACACCGAATACGTTAGTCAATCCGCTAAGTTGAATGGCAAATGCCTTTTTCTTCTCCAATGCTTTTGTTTTCTTTGTAACAAATGAAGTGCAGGAAGGGACAACATTATATTCGGTAGAAGCTAAAGTATACTGTGTTTTCCAATTGCTGTTTGTAACAACGGCCTTTGCGCCCCATTTGCCATAATAATTTCCGGATTTGGAAACATCAACAGACCAGTTCTGGTTCGCATTCAATCCCATTGCTTTGCCTACGGTTACTGCGGTGGATTCTGCGCGGTTTTTGTTCCAAATCTGGATGGAAATCTGGTTTCCGGTACCGGGAACTAAAACACCGCCTGTGGCTTCTTTTGATACGAAGGCAGCAGTACGAACAGCGGCACCGGTATTTCCTGTGATGGAAAGACCTGCTTTTGCTGTATGAATCGTAAAGTCAGCAGTGCCGGCGGTCAATGTTTTTGTACCAATTGTTACGGTTACTGTATAATTGGCAAATGCATATTTTAAGTCCGCCAAAGTAATGCTTCCTGTAAAAGTGCCTTCTTTGCAGTTCGTCTCGTCGAGAGTGACATTTTTTGTAAAAGCAGTTTTCTTTGTGGAAGAATTGACTGCATTAATCGTAAGTGCGGTATCGGATGTCAAATCCAGACCGGTTACGGTGTAGTTTGCTGTGCCGGCGGCACGATTTGTAGTCAAAACCGCTTTGTGCGTAGATGGTGCTTCAGTAGCAGCAGCCGCAGCTTTTGCCGGTGTGCTGACAAAGGAAAATGTCAGAAACAAAGAAGCAAATACGAACACAAGCAAACTTCTTATGTAAGTACGTTTCATGATAAAACCTCCATTCTGTTCCATTCACTATTTGACGGCATGACTTTAAACATGACGCCAAGTTCTTTCATAATCGCACATTTCCTAATGTTTGTCAAGAAATCATGCTTTATTATAAGAAGGATATGTGTCAGTTCTTTTACAAAAAGTGTTCTTGACAAAAATGTTTTGATATATTAAGATACCCACATAGGCAAAGAAGAGAAGAAGTACGAGTAAGAAAGAGCCAACAGAGAATAGCCGGCTGGTGAGAGGCATGGGAAATCGCTTATTTGGAATACATCTTGGAGCTTCGGCATTGAAACTAGGTAGGTGCCGACGGAAGAGGGGAAACCCGGCACACGTTATCGTGCAGGAGTATTCGTGCCATCCGGCAGGTGTACTTGATGAGGCAGTTGATGTGAGTCGATTGTGAAAAAAGGTGGTAACACGGGATATGATATCTCTCGTCCTTTGAATAGGGTGAGAGATTTTTTTATTATAAAAAGCGGCAGCTTTAGAATGGAGGAAAAAATGCAGGTATATGAAGAATTAGTTGCCAGAGGCTTAATCGCTCAGGTGACAAACGAAGAAGAAATTCGAGACATGGTAAATAATGGGAAGGCTACTTTTTACATTGGTTTTGACCCGACCGCTGACAGTCTGCATGTCGGACATTTTATGGCACTTTGCCTGATGAAACGTTTGCAGATGGCGGGCAATAAACCGATTGCGTTAGTAGGCGGCGGTACCGCGATGATTGGTGACCCATCCGGAAGAACGGATTTGCGTCAGATGATGACACCGGAGACGATTCAGCACAATGTGGACTGCTTCAAAAAACAGATGAGTCGTTTTATTGATTTTTCTGAGGGAAAAGCAATTCTTGTCAACAATGCAGACTGGCTCATGGATTTGAACTATATTGAAGTGCTTCGTGATGTAGGAGCGCATTTTAGTGTAAACCGTATGCTTTCCGCTGAGTGCTACAAGCAGAGGATGGAGAAAGGTCTCAGTTTTTTGGAATTTAACTACATGATTATGCAGAGTTATGATTTTTACAAACTGTTTCAGGATTATGGATGTAACATGCAGTTTGGCGGCGATGACCAGTGGAGCAACATGCTCGGCGGTACGGAATTGATTCGCCGTAAATTAGGAAAAGATGCGCATGCTATGACGATTACGCTGTTGTTAAACTCAGAGGGCAAAAAGATGGGTAAAACCGCAAAGGGAGCTGTCTGGCTTGATCCGGAGAAAACATCACCGTTTGAGTTCTACCAGTACTGGAGAAATGTGGATGACAGCGATGTGTTGAAGTGCATCCGCATGCTTACATTCCTTCCATTGGAGGAAATTGATGCGATGTCCGACTGGGAAGGCGCACAGTTAAACAAAGCAAAAGAAATTCTTGCATTTGAGCTTACCAAACTGGTTCACGGAGAAGAAGAGGCCATGAAATCACAGGAGAGCGCAAAAGCACTGTTTAGCAGCGGAAACGCGGCAGAAATGCCTACCGTAGAATTAACTGATGAAGATTTGGAAAATGGCACAATCGGTATTCTTAATCTGTTGAATAAATCCGGAATGGTGCCATCCAATTCGGAAGCGCGCCGTGCCGTTCAGCAGGGTGGTGTTGCCATTGATGGTGAAAAAATTACTGACATTCATGCACAGATTGACGGCGGGAAATTAGCCGGTGATGGTGTGGTGCTGAAAAAAGGTAAGAAGAACTTTAGAAGGATGGTCTTAAAATAAAAAGAAAAAAATTAGTGGCACCATGCACGCTTTCGCTTGAGGAATGCGCAGGGGTATCGGCATGCACACGACGCATGCCGGATACCCGCGTATTCCTATGCATGGCAGCCACTAAAGTTTTTCAGGAGATATGGCGGCTTGGGATGTTTAAATTTTTATGATAAATATACTTAAAAGTGTTGTATTTTGCCAAAAATCTGATATACTGTGATTAGGCAAAAGTAATAAGTATTAATCGTTAAGTTACGACAAAACCCCCATGAGTGGCCGCTCATGGGGGTTTTTGTTGCCAATACAAAAACGACAAAAATTTTACTTGCATAAATGCAATTTTCGTAGTAAAATATATTTTGTTGTTCGGCGTGTGGCTCAGTTTGGTAGAGCGCTTCGTTCGGGACGAAGAGGCCGTGGGTTCGAATCCCGTCACGCCGATATAAGGTCCTTTCTTAGTAGGAGAGAGGACCTTTTTTAATATCAAAAAAGTTAAACGGCTGTAAAGAAGGTATAAAAAGCGGATTTTTAAATAATTGGATTGTGGCAAATGTTATGTGTCAGTTTATTTGGATTCCAGTAATTCCGTAGAAAAACTTTGTGACGAGTGGGTTTTGAGTACGTCGGTATGAGGTGCTTGTATATGCGACAGCATAAGCGCCCATACCGCTACGCACTCAATAAGCGGGAGCGCCCACGAGACGCAAAGCTTTTCTACGAAATTACGGAAAACAAAAAATGTGCCAACGAACACTTGCCACAAACTCAATTATAATTCCGGTTGATTTTTTCAACATATCTTCTTATAATTAAACTATCAAAAATTGGAGGAGGTTTCGTTATGAGGGAAATGAAACAAACGATGGCAGCAGTGTTATCTCTGACGCTTGCGTGCACACTTTTGATTGCACCAGCAGAGGGGCAGGCAGCCAAAAAGAAGATGAAATTAAATAAGACAAAGGCAACGTTATATGTTGGCAAAAAACTGACGTTGAAAGTGAAAAACACAAAGAAAAAAGTCAAATGGTCATCTTCTAAAAAAGCAGTTGCATCCGTAACGAAAAAGGGTGTTGTAAAAGCAAAGAAAAAAGGTAAGACTGTGATTACTGCCAAAATCGGTAAGAAGAAGCTGAAATGCAAAATTACCGTGAAACAGAAAGTAGTAAAGAAAAAGGCTGTATATCAGTCTCAGATGGTCGAAAACTTTGAAAGTTACACAGCAGGAACGGATTGGGGAAATTACACACTTGGTGAGGGACTTACCAGTGGTGGAAACGAACCGGCACATTATCTCGCAAAAGGAGAGACAATGAAGGTTATTACAGATCCGGAAAATGCAAATAACAAAGTCCTTCAGGTTATACCAAAGTTCTATAGTTTTTGCCCGGTATTTACCGTTGACCTTGAAAAATTGACAGGCATATCAGCAAAGAAATTGGGTGATTATAAAGGAATCCGCGTAAAAGTTCGTGTTGTCAGCGATGCGTCCCGCCATGTGGGAATTGGAATCAACTCATTCTTTGGCAAAGCAGGCACGATTAATAAAAAATATGCATTTAACACATATACCACACAGAGCAATGCCCTTCCAAATGAGAAAGAGTATTATAAATTCTATTATACAGAGGGTATGGTGACACCGGAAACACCGGATGATGGCAGTATGCCTCAGGTGGAAAATGGCAAGAGCGCCAAAGGACATAAGTTCAAGGAGACAGATAAAGATGTTGGTTTTGCGACAAAGACGCTGTTGTTTAACAAGAAACTGACCGCAGATTTGCGAAGCCAGACAACCTTTGATTTTGTAGTTGGTGGAAGTTATGGTCCGGCAAATAAAGAATACTTAGCATGGTATTTAGATGATGTGGAATTGACTTACTAAAAATAAAAAGAAGTTCAACCGCAGAAGACTACAACGCGGTTGAACTTCTTTTTTTATCCTAACAAAGCCCGATTTGCTTTTTCCTGGAATTTTTCTTCCAAAATCACAAAGCGTTCATGGGTGCCGCGTCCGATTACGGTCCCTTTTTCATCTTTTGCCGAGACGGAAAAGACCAGCTTTCGTCCGTCGATTTCTACCAGTTCACTCTCGCAGGTAATGGTCATGCCAAGCGGTGTTGGGGCATCATGTGAAATGTCCAAATGGATTCCTACGGTTCCTTCGCCCGCTTCCAAATACGGAGCCACGCTTGTCCATGCTGTTTTTTCCATGAGAGCAATCATAGCAGGAGTGGCAAATACATCCAGTGTGCCGCTCCCCATTGTTTTTGCCGAATTGGACTCGTCGGCAGTAACCGTGCAGGTTCCTTTAATTCCAACTTCTAAACTCATTGCAGTTCCTCCTTTTTCTGTTCTACCAGATAACCACGCTTTGCTAACTCCGCTTCCACGTCATCCAGAATCCGTTCTTCCTCTGCGGTGACAGTGTGGTAATGGTAGTCCGATGTCACATTTTTTAAAAGCGTGGATTTTCCGCTTTTAATGCCTGCGATAAATTCTTTGATGTCTCGTCGGCAGCGGATATTCATATCTGCTTGAATTTTACCATAAATTTTATGATTTACAAATACATTTTCTACGATACCGCCTAAATCCACGATACAGGTTAATTCGTCCTCTGCCTGTTCATCCGTATGACGGCATTTGAAAATACGTCGAACCCCGCTTGGTTTAGTCGGTGGAACCAGATATCCACGGTTGGTTGCAATAATTTTTACATGACCGGTTCGCAAAAGTGCAATGTCCTGCACAATCACCTGGCGGCTTACGCCGAATTCCTTCGCCAGTTCGGTTCCGGAAACCGGCTTGTCGTGTTCCTCCAGATATTGAAGCAATCGGTCTCGTCGTTTTTCTCCAGACATATCCGGTACCTCCATTTACTCTGTTGCATGCAGATTTTTCAGGGAAATATCCATAATTGGTGCGGAGTGGGTTAAAGCACCGCTGGAAATATAATCGACGCCAAGGTCAATTAATTTGGCAATGTTTTCCCGTGTGACATTGCCGGAACATTCGGTCTCTGCACGTCCGTCAATGATACGGATGGCTTCCTTCATGTCGTCATGCGACATATTATCTAACATAATAATATCTGCTCCGGCGTCTGCCGCCTCTTTCACCATATCAAGATTTTCCACTTCAATTTCAATCTTACGGACAAAAGGACAATATTCCTTTGCCATTTCAATTGCTTTTGCCACACTGCCGGCAGCTCCAATGTGATTATCTTTCAACAAAACACCATCTGAAAGATTGTAGCGGTGATTGTAACCGCCGCCTGCCTTTACCGCATATTTTTCAAAAATACGGTTGTTTGGTGTTGTTTTTCTTGTGTCTAATAATTTTGTTTTAGAACCGGCAAGCAGTTTTGTAATCGAATTGGTATAAGTGGCAATTCCGCTCATACGCTGCAAATAATTCAGTGCCGTTCTTTCTCCGGAAAGGAGAACACGGATGTCGCCTCGCACGACGCCCATTTTCTGACCTTGTTTTACCTCATCGCCATCCTGACAGAAAAAAGTAATTTCCGTGTCCGCATCCAGTAGCGTAAAAACACGTTTAAATACTGAAAGCCCGGCAATGATGCCGTCTTCCTTGCAGATTAAATCAACTTCACCCTGTTTTGCTTCCCGCATTACGGCATTGGTCGAAATGTCTTCGCTTGTGATATCCTCGGCAAGAGCCATGCGGATTAACGGGTCTGCATTTGTAAGCATTGTAATTTCATTCATGATTTGTTTTCTCCCTTTCTTTTTCAATGGCCTCTAACAATTCCTTGTGGTAGGATTCGGTGAGGTTTGTTAATGTATCATTTTGCAAAATATCATCAAAAGTTTTTTCCGGCAAAGCGGTATATTCTTCCATTGCATGTGTGGCAGCACGGCGGGCAAATACTAAACTCTCCAACAGAGAATTGCTTGCCAAACGGTTTTTTCCGTGTACACCGTTGCAGCTCGTCTCGCCAATCGCATACAGATGTCCGGCAGAAGTGTGGCTGTCTTTGTCAACCCAGATACCACCCATAAAATAATGCTGTGCCGGAACAACAGGAATTGGCTCTTTCGTGCAGTCGTAGCCCTCTTCCAGACAGCGTTTGTAAATGTTTGGAAAATGGCTGATGATCGTTTCTTTTGGAATCGGTGCCATCGACAAACGAACATAAGGCATGTCGTCAATTGCCATCTGTTTGTGGACTTCTTTTGTTAATAAGTCGCGGGGCAGTAGTTCATTGACAAAACGATTACCCTCTTTATTTAGCAGAATCGCACCCTCACCGCGCACGGATTCGGAAATCAGAAAGCGACGTCCCGGTTTTTCGGAGTACAAAGTAGTCGGGTGAATCTGGATGTAGTCAATGTGCTCTAACCGGATGCCATGATTTTTAGCAATTGCCAAAGCATCTCCGGTAATATGGCGGTAATTCGTCGAATGTTTGTAAATGCCGCCAAGTCCACCGCATGCTAACATCGTATAATCAGCGGTGATTTTTTCCTTTGAGCCATCCGCCATCTGAGCCATTACGCCATAGCAAATATTATCTGCCATTAGAAAATCGTACATGGTAGTATGTTCTAAAATGGTAATGTTTTCGCGTTCTCTCGTCCGCGCTAGAAGTGTGCTTGTGATTTCTTCCCCGGTAATATCTTCGTGGAATAAAATACGTGAATCGGAGTGACCACCTTCTCTGGTGTAGCAGAATTCGCCATTTTCACGTTTGAAATCCACGCCGTACTCCACCAATTGCTTAATAATCGATTGCGAGGAGCGGATCATAATATCGACGGATTCTTTTCGATTTTCATAGTGCCCGGCACGCATCGTATCTTCAAAATAACTGTCATAATCGTCGTCCGACTTTAAGACACAGATACCGCCCTGCGCCAAAAAGGAATCGCTTTCGTCAGCGTCTTCTTTCGTAATCATGAGAACCTGTTTATCGCTTGGAATCTGAAGGGCGCAGAATAAACCGGCGGCCCCTGTTCCTACAATTAAAAAATCGGTATGTTTCATGAGAATATCTCCCTTCCTTACTTTGCCAGTTCAAGCATCCGCTCCAAAGGGCGGTTTGCCTGTGTGCGCATTTCATCCGTGACAGACATCGAATGCTCCCCTGTCTCTAAAACATGGACAATTTTTTCGAGTGTAATCTTTTTCATATTCGGACAGCACTGAGCAGAACCTGCCGAATAAAAAATCTTGTCCGGGTTTTGTTTTTTCAGTTCATACAAAACGCCAAGTTCCGTACCAATGATAAATTCTTTGGCATCAGCGGATGAAGCGTAATCAATGATTTCGGATGTACTGCCAATGAAATCTGCCAAATCAAGAATTTCCGGTCGGCACTCCGGGTGAACGATAAAAGGTGCATTCGGATGAGCTTTTTTAGCAGCTTCTACCTGATCCTTCCGGATAGATGCGTGTACATGACAATAGCCGTCATTGAAAATAAAATTCTTTTCCGGTACCTGTTTAGCAACAAAACGTCCCAGGTTTTCATCAGGAATAAAGAAAATGTTCTTATTTGGAAGTGCCTTTACAATGCGGATTGCATTGGAAGAAGTCACACAGACATCTGCGTGGCACTTTAATTCTGCCGTCGAATTGATGTAGCAGACAACTGCTAAATCCGGATATTCTTTGCGGAGTTCTTCAATTCGGTCGATATCCGCCATGTGTGCCATCGGACAGTCTGCTGTTTCATCCGGCATAAGTACAGTCTTTTCCGGGTTTAAGATTTTGGCGCTCTCGCCCATAAACGAAACACCGCAAAAGACGATGGTATCAGCATCTGTTTTCGTGGCAACTTTGCTTAAGTAGAAGGAATCGCCGATGTAGTCAGCAATTTCCTGTACTTCGTCATGAACGTAGTAATGTGCCAGAATAACAGCATTTTTTTCTTGTTTCAATTGTTTAATACGGTTTTGTAAATCAGACATAATTATCTGTTCCTTTCTGTGTATTGTGTCCTATCATAACACAAAACTTTACAGCTGACAAGACAGAAAGAAATTAAATTTGCTGTAACAGCTTTACAAAAGGGAAAGGGCGACTGGTAACCCAGCCGCCCTTTTGAAAGAGGAGTTTTATGAAAAAATATCAAAAATGTGAAATTGGCATTTGTCATATAAGTTGAAGTTGTTCTTTGTTTCAACTTATGGCTTTAGTATAAAAGTCAAATGTGTCGAAACGGTGTTCAAATTTAATATAATTTGTGAATTGTTTGTGAATTGAGATTAGGGGGATTGTTAAAAGTGGTGGAGGGTAAAACAAATAGTTTGCTCCGGGTGTTTGATGTCCCTTTATTCGGCTTCCGTAATTCCGTAGAAAAACTTTGTGGCTCATGGGTACAAACACGTGGGTATGAGGCTTGCGTATTTTGCATGCCCATACCCTTACGTGTTTGTTAAACGGGAGTGCCCACGAGACGCAAAGCTTTTCTACGGAATTACGGAAAACAAAAAAAGTGCCAACGAACACTTGATACAAACGAATTTCTGAATCTGCTTTCTTTTTCACCCAAACAATGGTAAAATAAAAAAAGATTGCTTTGAGAAAGAAGGTATGGGGGATTGAAATATAATGTAGATGAAATACAAAAGAATATGCATATACGACAGGTGGAAGGAATTGGAGACAGGCTGGAAGAGGACATTCGCAATATATTGAACCGTGCAGGTATCTATTTTCGCATTTTCAGCCGTGCGAAGACACCATTTTCCATTGCACAGAAATTAGAAAAACCGGGGTATGGATTTGGGGAACACGACAAGAAGATGCAGGATCTAATTGGACTGCGTGTCGTTGTGTATTATCAGGATGATATGGATATTGTGCGGACGATTTTGGAGAAAACATTTCGGCAGGTGGGCGAGTGGTCTAAAACGGACAATACCGAAGAAGAATTTAAGGCATCTAAGTTAAATGGTGTGTTCTGGGTGCCGGAAGAATATCAGCGTGTCTATAATGGAGACATTAGTTTTCTGCCGATTGATGCGACGTTTGAAGTTCAGCTTCGCACCATTTCTTTCGAGGGATGGCATGAGATTGAACACGATATGCGTTACAAATCACCGTATGGTGATGATTTTTGGCGCGAGGATTTGTCAAGGACCTTAAACAGCGTTCTTGCCAATCTGGAACTCTGTGACTGGACGACATTAAATGTATTTGAAAAGCTGGCAGATTATCATTATACCGAGCGAAAGTGGGAAATGATGCTTAAGGCAAAATTCCGCCTGCGTTTTGATTTAGAGCCATTGGCAGGAGAAATCTGTCAATTTTTAGATGAGAATGAAGAAGCTGCTTACTGTCTGTACCGATGTAACAGACCGGAAGTATTGTTTGCACTGCTTCGAGATGGTTACCATGAAAAAATTACTTACAATTTAATAGTAAAAGTCATTAATGATTCCGTAGCGGATTACGAGCCAAAGTTAAAACGCAAACTTGCGAAAATATGTCATGACATATTAAAGGTAGAGAAGCCTCAGCGAAACGAAAGACTGGAACTGAATCCTTTGGATGTGACGCCTTCATTCCAGCTAAAAGTGACTTTGTCGCATGACCCGCAAAGAGATTTAAATGAAGAATTTTTAACGGCGGTGAAATTCATTGCCGGATGGGCACAGGGACGGCTGCAGAATATTGTGGAAGGAATACCGGATACACCGATTGATTATGAATACCATGAAGCAGGATATTATTTACAAATACTAGGGAATATAAGCCTTGGATTTTATAAACTTACATTTGAGCACGCGGATGCGGAGCGTAAAGGAGTGGTATGGCGTACTAAGGTGATTTTGGAGCGAAGCGACTATATTCGTATGAAAGTGGATTGTGATTATTGTCATAATCCGGACCGTTTGATTCGTGACAGTTTTAACAAACCTCGTTTTGTAGATGAAATTTTTAGAAAGATTGGTTATACAGATGTGATTCCAATGATGACAAAGCCTCATAAAGTAGAAAAAATGAAGGAAATTGAGATGTTGAGTGAATTTATCGCAGACCATTCGCGTACACTGCCGGTTATTCTGGCTGTGGAAGAAGAGGACTCCGAGCGTCAGATTAATATTAATCGTTTGGCTGAGACGGTAGGCACTTACGCTCACGTATTTCTTCTTAGTAAAAAGGCAATTCCGATGATGGTGGAAAAATCAGACTATACGACAGAGGAACTGACCGGTGCTGTATGGGTGACATTTCAAAACGGTGAAGACAAATTTTATACGAGGGAGCGTATTGCAAACAGTCGGTTCGATTTTAATAAGTATGCGTTCGATTCCGGAAACGTTTACGAAAAAGCATTCAGACACAAATTAGTGCGCCTGATAAAGGAAAAGAATTGTTAAATGATTTACATCAAATTTACCTGAATTTTGCGCGTTGTTGCTTGACAAATAAAATGTACCTGCTATATAATTGAGACGGTATTATATTATTATTTAATCTGATTTATCACAGATTGAGTTTGAAAAGAAAAGGAGAGTAAAAGATGAAAAAAGGTATCACGAAAATTTTATCCGCATGTGTCTTTGCATTTGTTGTTTTCCTTGCAGCGGGAACGCAGAGTAAAGCAGCAGTGAACATGGGTGTAAAGCAGACTGGTGCAGGAAGTAGTTACGTGGATTTGGCATGGAATGCCCAGCTTGGAGCCGGACACTACCATACACAGTTTAGCTGGGATGGAAAAAACTGGATCGATATGGAATACAGTTCATCACCAAGTGATTCGGTATATAATTTAACACAAGGTGCCAGCTATTATGCACGTGTCGTGGCATACAATGGTAGTCACTATTCGGGAACTCATGTGATGGTCGGTGTTTCTGAGACGGCTATCGTATCGACAAAACCGACGGAGGTTACCGGATTAACACAGACAGCAGCAGGTGTGAATTCAGTTTCCATGTCATGGAATGCATCTGCAGGAGCAGCTTCTTATGTGATTTATGGGTATATTAACTACAATTGGACACAGATTGGTACATCAGCAACAAATTCTGCAACGATTACCGGTGTTGCTGCAACGACATCTACCAAATTTTCAGTAGCTGCTGTGAAAAATGTGACCGGCGGCACAGTAACCGGTGACCAGTGCAGTGGTGTAGAGATGAAAGCGATTCCGATTAAAGTAAGCCGGATTGCTATGCAGTATTATTGGGATTCGCTGAAAGAAGCAAAATATATCTGGACAGATGTAAACAATGCGGATGGTTATCAGTATGAAGTGAAATCTGCAAATGGCAAAAAGACATATTTCAGAGCTACATCAACAAGTTCTTACACCTATGTAAAACCATTTCCAAGAGGAATTTTCGTAAAAGCCCGTGTAAGAGCTTATGTGACTGTTGGAAATAAAGTTTATTATGGTGCATGGTCTCCATATACATATCATGCATCCAGTAAGAAAGTAACGGCAAAACGCAGCAGTAATGGTAAAAAGATTTATTTGAAATGGAAGAAAGTTTCCGGTGCCAGCGGTTATCAGGTATATGTATCCACAAAATCAAATGGTGGATTTAAGAAAGTGAAATCCTTAAGCTCAAAGAAATCCAGTTATACGATTACAAAGTGTGGTAAGAAGAAACTGAAAAAAGGAAAAAGATATTATATTCAGTTGAGATACCAGACAAAGGTCGGTAAGAAAAAAGTATCCAGTAAAATCGTAAGCAGTGCTACGGTATACTAAAAAATAAAAGCGAAACGGGAAACCCTAAAGAGCTTTATGCTTCTTGCGGTTTCCCGTTTTTTTTGTTATGATAAGATTGACTATAAACTATAAAGGAAGTGTTTGGGATGACATCAAGATTGTTTTACCACAAGCAGACAGGGGCGCCTGTACAGATTATTGCAAGAGCCCAGACAAAGCCTACTTATCAGGAAGTAATCTGTTATCAGGAATTGACAAAACCCTATGACCATTTTGTTATGGAAAAACGGCAGTTTTTTGCTGAGTATGTAAAAGAATTTGCAGAATTGCCACTGGTTGGAAGAAAACAGATTGAAAAAAGAGAAGATCTGCCGAATAAGCAGCCAAGAATTTCTAAGGGAGAAATTATGGATGACGAGCCGGCAGAAGCCGAGAAACCGGAAGAAGCAAAAGAACCGGAAGTGCCGGAGGCAATTCAGAAGATGCTTGCCTTCTTGGATGCAGAATCGTGTCATGAGAAAATTCGGATTTTGGAAGAAATGCAGGATGATTTAACAGAGCACATTTTGAATAATATTGCCGTGAGTCTGGATTTGTCGTTAGAGGATGACGAAGACGGATTCGAGAGAATTATGGCGGAACTTCGTATGAGAGAAAAATATGAAAGTAACCGGGGAGACAGACTGTGAGTAATTACCGCATAAAAATACAGTATGATGGAAGCCGTTACCGTGGATGGCAGAGGCAGCAGGGAGAAAAAAATACGATTCAGGGACGGATTGAACAAGTGCTGTCAAAGCAGATGGGATTTCCTGTGACAATTGATGGAGCCGGACGTACGGATGCAGGTGTGCATGCCAAAGAGCAGGTTGCAAATTTTCGTTTAAATACAGAAAAAACAACGCAGCAATTGCAGGATGTGTTAAATGAATATTTACCGGAAGATATACGGATACTGAAAGTAGAAGAGGCGGGCGAACGATTTCACAGCCGTCTCAATGCAACCGGAAAAGTATACGAATACTGCCTTTGCAAAAAGGACGGATTTGACGTATTTGGCAGAAAGTACATGTGGCAGATGGACAAAGAATTGGATGTCATGCGGATGAAACAAGCGGTGGAAAAACTTGTCGGCGAGCACGATTTTAAAGGGTTTTGCACCAAAGCCTCACGTAAAAAGTCGACCGTACGAAATTTGTACGACATCACGATAACGGAGGATGAAAATCGGATTTATCTGACCTTTTATGGCAGTGGTTTTTTGTACAATATGGTCCGTATTTTAACGGGAACTCTTGTCGAGGTTGGCATGGGCGAAAGAATGGCAGAATCGATTGATGAAGTATTTGCAAAGAAAGAACGTGCGCTTGCGGGCGTGACGGCACCTGCGAAAGGGCTTACGTTGGTGCGGGTTCTTTATGATTAAAAAGACGGGAGGCATTGGATGAGACGAATGGAATTTAAAATGGAGCGTCCGAATCTCGTAAAAGAAGGAGACGAGGTCACCATTACTGAAGGTGTTTTGCCAAGTGCTTATTATTACACAATCAATCCGGCAGTTGCGATGTCCGGAAACTATATATTCAGGGAGCGGCTGCAGTCGCGGACAGGCATTGTGCAGGAAATAAAGCACACGGAAAAAGGATTTTACGTTGTAGTAGAGTTTGATGAGGAAGACGTCTGAAAAAACACCGTAGAAAAATCTGCGGATATTATGAATAGAAAGGAAAATGAAAATGGAACGTAAAAATGCATGGAAAGAATATACAGAAGCAGAAGTTTCTGAATTAGAAAAATTGAATGAGTCATACAGAAAGTTTCTGGATGCCGGAAAGACGGAGCGCGAATGTGTGAAACAGGCGGTTGTGATGGCGGAAGCAGCCGGATATCGCGACTTAAAAAAAGTGATAGAGGAAGGAAAACAGGTGAAAGCCGGCGACAAATTGTATGCTGTTAATATGAAGAAATCGCTTGCTTTGTTTCAGATAGGAAAACAGCCCCTTGAAAAAGGAATGGCAATCTTAGGAGCACATATTGATTCACCGCGTCTGGATATCAAACAGAATCCACTGTATGAAGATACCGAACTTGCTTATCTGGATACACATTACTATGGCGGTATCAAAAAATACCAGTGGGTAACGCTGCCGCTTGCGATTCATGGCGTGATTGCAAAAAATGACGGAACAATTGTAGATGTGTGCATTGGTGAAGATGAAAATGATCCGGTATTCTGTGTGACGGATTTGCTGATTCATCTGGCTGGTGAAAACATGGAGAAAAAAGCCAACAAAGTCATCGAGGGAGAAGCCCTTGATATTTTAGTGGGAAGCCGCCCATTAAAAGGTGCAGAAAAAGAGGCGGTCAGCAAACAGATTCTTTCTATTTTAAAAGAAAAATATGATATGGAAGAAGAAGACTTCCTTTCGGCAGAACTGGAAGTGATACCGGCAGGAAAATCACGTGAGTCTGGTCTGGATGCCAGCATGATTATGGCGTATGGACAGGATGACCGTGTCTGCGCTTATACCTCTTTGGTGGCAATGCTAGAGGTGGAAAATACGGAATACACAACCTGCTGCCTGCTTGTAGACAAAGAAGAAATCGGCAGTGTCGGTGCGACCGGCATGCGCTCTCGTGTCTTTGAAAATACAGTAGCAGAAGTGCTCTCTGTGTGCGGACAGTATTCAGACCTTGCCCTTCGCCGATGTCTTGCAAATTCAAAAATGCTCTCATCGGATGTAAGCGCCGCATTTGACCCGGTTTATGCATCCGCTTATGAAAAGAAAAATGCAGCTTACTTTGGACGCGGTATGGTATTTAACAAATTTACCGGTTCCCGCGGAAAATCGGGAAGTAATGATGCAAATGCCGAATTTATGGCACAAATCCGTGGTATCTTAAAAGATGCCAAGGTGGCTTATCAGACGGCCGAACTTGGAAAAGTAGATGTCGGTGGCGGTGGAACCATTGCTTATATTATGGCGCTGTATGGCATGGATGTCATTGACTGCGGCGTTGCCGTTCTCAATATGCATGCACCGTGGGAAATTACAAGCAAAGCTGATGTTTATGAAACGAAAAAAGGCTATGTAGAATTTTTGAATCGAATTATGTAGTTTTCAATGAAAAAGTAAAGGAAACAAAAGAATGATAAAAAACAGACTGCGGTTTGCAGGCGTGGGAATTATAGGAAGTATTCTGGCACTGGTGCTTATTTTGGCACCGGTGCCTTCTCATGCCAAAGAAAAGGCAAAAGATGCCGGTTCGGTTGCGGCATTGGAGAAAAAAATGCTGGCGAAATCTACAAAGAAAATCTCATTTCGACAAGGGAAAATTCGCAGCACATCAGGAAAAGTATGGAAAAAGGGAAAGAAAATTAAAAAGAGTGAAAAAACACTTTCCATAAAAAAGAAAGGCTGGTACACACTCTGCGTCACAACAACCTCAGGGAAAAAGAAATTGACGCATTTGTATTTTGAAAAGAAAAAATATGAAATCACGATAAATCAGACGGTACATAAATCGGTGGGATATTATTATATTGCCTCACAGGATAAAAAAGAGCTTGTCATGGAAGTGAAGAATTCTTCCATGGCAGAAAATGCTGCGGTTTCTCTGTGGACCAAGGGCGACAATGCCTGCCGTATGTGGAAGGTTGAAAGTGCCGGCGGTAAAAAGATTCGCCTGAAAAATGAAAACAGCAGTCTTTATCTTACTTATCATAAAGCGTCAAATTCGCTGGTGCAGAAAAAATATAGTAAAAAAGATAACAATCAGATATTTTCCCTTTATCAGGGAAGTGGGGGAAGCACGTATCTGAAGTGTGTCGGAGCCAAGGCGTTTGTATGTGCCGAGGGAAATACGCTTACGTTAGGTACACGGAAAAGAAATAAAAAATGGCGTTTTGTCTGGGAGAAAATCGCAAAACCGACACCGGCAGCATTTGTTTCCGGTGCCACATACCCGGCAAGACTGTTAGTGGGACATGCTTTTACACTGAAAGGGATGATTGCTTCCAGATATTCAATTTCCTTATTTAGTGTTTCGGTATATGACAAATCGGGAAAGGTTATGCTGCAAAAGAAATGGAATGGAGACAGTTGCTTTGGAACGGTTTCTACTGCCGATTCGGCTATTACATTTGGTAAACTGACAGAGGGAACGTACCGTTATCTTGTAGCCATCCGTGATGTGACAAAAACAGACATCATATTGATTAACCGGGAATTTACTGTAGGGGCTTTATCCGGTGGAAGCAATATGACACTTTCTTATGACGCAGCAAAGATAGCGGCAGTCGGGTACCAGAGCAATGGAACAGCACTTGAGAAAAAGGCGTGTGCTTCGTATGCACTTGCATACTGTAATGCTATTTTGACCGGTACGGTAACAAGTCCACACAGTTATTGGAGTAGTTCTACAAATGTAGACTGCGTGTGGAGCAAAGGTGGCTATACGACGAAATCTTACGCTTCAGAGGCAGCTGTTTTGCAGGCGGCATACAATGAATTAATGGCAGGAAAACCTTCTATTCTTCACGTAACCGGAAATACACCACAGCACTGGATAACGATCATCGGCTGTAAAAAGACAGGGGATGGCAGCGGGATTTCAGTGTCTGATTTGGTGGCGATTGACCCATGGGATGGAAAAGTCATTACCGTTTCTGACAAATATAAGGTAAAAACTTCGTACCGCCTTGGTGTAAAAAGTTGATTCAGTCGTTTCAGAGGGGCTGAAACGGACAGACGACACTGGAAATGGGGAAGATTGTACTTTATAATGAAGAAAATAGTTGACAACAAAGAGCGGATAGGATAGTATAGATACATACAGAACATCCGTTCGGATAATCAGGAGGGTATGAACATGCAGAAAGATCCAAATAAGGTAAAAGCGCTGGAGGCAGCGATTGCACAGATTGAAAAAAATTATGGACAGGGTTCGATTATGAAACTGGGAGATACCAGACACATGCAGGTAGAGTCAGTACCGACCGGTTCTTTGAGTTTAGATTTAGCACTGGGAGTTGGTGGTATTCCGAAGGGACGTATTGTAGAGATTTACGGTCCGGAGTCCAGTGGTAAGACGACGGTTGCACTTCATATGGTGGCAGAAGTGCAGAAACAGGGTGGTATCGCAGGGTTCATTGATGCGGAACACGCACTGGACCCGATTTATGCAAAGAATATTGGAGTAAATATTGATGAGCTTTATATTTCCCAGCCGGACAGTGGAGAGCAGGCGATGGAAATTACAGAGACGATGGTACGTTCCGGAGCAGTGGATATTGTAATTGTGGACTCGGTGGCTGCTTTGGTTCCAAAACAGGAGATTGACGGTGAAATGGGAGATTCTCATGTGGGATTGCAGGCCCGCTTGATGAGCCAGGCACTTCGTAAATTGACAAGTGTAATTAACAAATCAAACTGTACCGTTATCTTTATCAACCAGCTTCGTGAGAAGATTGGTGTCATGTTTGGTAATCCGGAGACGACAACCGGTGGTCGTGCACTGAAGTTTTATGCTTCTGTTCGTCTGGACGTAAGAAGAATCGAGACATTATCCCAGGGCGGAGAAAAAGTCGGAAACCGTGTTCGCGTAAAAGTAGTAAAGAATAAGGTGGCACCGCCATTCCAGGAAGCAGAATTTGATATCATGTTTGGTAAAGGAATTTCGCGCGAGGGAGACTTACTTGACTTGGCAGCGAAGAATGACATTATTATTAAAAGCGGAGCGTGGTATTCCTATCATGGAGAGAAGATCGGACAGGGCCGTGAGAATGCGAAGAAGTATTTGACGGAACATCCGGATGTCTTTGCTGAAGTTGATACAGCAGTCCGTGCGAAGTGTCTGCCGAATGCATCAGAGGAAGAAGAAACAGCAGAGGAAGAAAAAAAAGCACCGGCAAAGAAGACAGCAAAAAAGGATGAGTAATCGATGAATCAGAACGAGCCGATGGACAAAGCGGCAAAAGAGCCGGATGAAGTAAGAAAGGCAAAAGAAAAGGCGATGCGTCTGCTTTTGCAGCAGGACAGGACGGAGAAGGAATTAAGAGACCGTTTGTACCGTGCCGGCTTTTCTGAAACGGCATCCGAAGCAGCGATGCAGTACGTATCTGGGTTTGGTTATCTGGATGACAGGCGCTATGCAGAAAATTACATTTCTTTTCATAAAGGAAGAAGAAGCCGCAAGGAGATTTCGTTTAAATTAAAAAACAAAGGAGTTCCACCGGAAATACTTTCCATGGCGATGGAAGGATACGAGATAGAAGACGAATCCGCTGCCATTGAGCACTTGATTCAAAAAAAGATAAAAGGACAGAGATTGTCCGATATGGAGTATACACAGTTGAATAAAATAACCGCTTATTTGGCGAGGAAAGGTTTTTCCTTTCCCGTCATTTCGCGGGTAATGAGAGAAATGAAAGAAAGAGAAAGCAGCTAAAATGGCGGGTGCAAAGCACTTCGGTAAGTTTTGGTTGCTTTTTTAACCTCCTTTGTGTATAATGTAGTACATATGAGATTTTGGGTGAACTATGCCCATTTTAATTGTTGTGCCATAAAGGCAGATTGGAGTTTGACATGAAGTACTTTGGAACGGATGGATTTCGCGGAGAAGCCAATGTGACTTTGAATGTGGAACATGCATACAAAGTTGGCCGCTTTTTGGGAAATTATTTTCAGAAAGAAGACCATAAGGTACGTGTGGTAATCGGAAAAGATACCAGATTATCCGGCTATATGTTTGAAACTGCACTGGCAAGTGGATTGACAGCAAGCGGTGCGGACGTATATGAATTGCATGTAACTACGACGCCGAGTGTGTCATATCTGGTGCGAAAAGAGAACTTTGATTGTGGAATTATGATTTCGGCAAGCCACAATCCATATTTTGATAACGGTATTAAGGTAATCAATGGCAAAGGTCATAAGTTAGAGCCGGAGATTGAAGAACAGATTGAGAAGTATATCGATGGTGAAAGCGAAGAAATTCCGATGGCGAAACGTGAGGCAATTGGCCGCTGTTTCGATTACACAAAGGGAAGAGACGAGTATATCGAGTATTTGAAAGATTTGGTGAAAGAACCGTTTGATGGAAAAACGGTTGCGTTGGATTTGGCAAATGGATCCGCTTCTATGATTGCAAAAGAAATCTTTGAATCAATGGGTGCGCAGGTAATTGCCCGCCATGATGAACCAAACGGTACTAATATTAACCGTGAGTGTGGTTCCACTCATATCGAAGTCCTTCAGGCATTGGTTTATGATACCGGTGCGGATATCGGATTCGCTTATGATGGTGATGCAGACCGTTGTCTTGCCGTTGATGATGATGGCAAGGTGATTGATGGTGACCACATTTTGTATCTTTGTGGCAAATACCTCAAAGAGCAGGGCAAGTTAAAGGACGATACCGTAGTTACGACAGTTATGTCAAACATGGGATTGTACAAGGCTTTTGATAAACTGGGGATTCATTATGAGCAGACAGCCGTTGGTGATAAGTATGTCTGTGAGAACATGATGGCAAACGGCTATGTGATTGGCGGTGAACAGTCCGGTCATATCATATTCAAGGAGCATGCAGTAACCGGAGACGGTATTCTGACATCTCTTATGATTATGGAAGCATGGCTTCATTATGGAAAGCCGATGTCGATGCTGACAGGCGATCTGGTGATTTATCCACAGCTTTTGGAAAATGTCAAAGTAAAGGATAAAGTAGCAGCAAGAGAAGACGAAGATGTACAGAAGGCTGCGAAAGAAGTAACGGAAAGCCTTGGAGATGCCGGACGGCTTTTGCTTCGCGAGAGCGGTACGGAGCCATTGATTCGTGTTATGGTAGAAGCTGAGACCGATGAGATGTGCAGGGAAAATGTGGATAAGATTGTTAAAGTTTTACATGAAAAAGGTCATGTACCAGATTAATAGAAAGAAACAAAATAAAGGAGAGTAACGAATGAAAGGTGCGTTTTACACAGGACAGTACCGCAATGTGTTCGCGGAACTTGGGCATTCACAGAAGGAAATTGATCAAAAACTCAAAGATGCTTTCCATACCGTATTTTATGGTCCGGATGATGAGAAATTCTATTTTGAAGCTGGCGACGATATGGGATATTTTGAAGATACCGGTAATTTCGATGCCCGTACAGAGGGTATGTCATATGCTATGATGATGTGTGTACAGATGGACATGAAAAATGAGTTTGACCGTGTTTGGAAATGGGCAAGAACTTATATGTACATGGAAGATGGTTATAATAAAGGATATTTTGCATGGTCATGCAAGACGACCGGTGAAAAGAATGATTTAGGACCGGCGCCGGATGGAGAAGAATTTTTTGCAATGGCATTGTTCTTTGCCTCCCACCGCTGGGGTGACGGCGAAGGCATTTTCAATTACTCACAGGAAGCAAGAAACATTTTAAGTGCTTGTATCCACAACGGTGAGAAAGAGCCGGGAGATCCGATTATGGAGCCGGAGAATTATTTGATTCGATTCATTCCGAGCCGCAAGTTCAGTGATCCATCCTATCATTGTGCTCATTTTTATGAGTTATTCAGTATGTGGGCAAATGAAGAAGACCGTCCATTCTGGAAAAAGGCAGCAAAGGCAAGTCGTGAGTATTTGAAAAAAGCGTGTCATAAAGACACCGGACTGGCTGCTGAGTATGCTTACTATGATGGAACACCATACGAGAAAGAGCAGGATGTCTTTGGTGGACGCCATGACTGGTATTACAGCGATTCTTACCGTGTTATTGCAAACATCGGTCTTGATTACGAGTGGTTTGCAGCAGATGAGTGGAATGTTGAGAATAATAATAAAGTGCAGAAATTCTTCTGTGAAACGCACAAAGATGAAGAATTTAAAATATACGAGATTGACGGTACGGTGATTGAACAACCGGCACTGCATCCGGTAGCTATGATTGCTACGAATGCACAGGCGTCTCTGGCTGCAAACGGACCTTATGCGAAAGAATGTGTAGAGCGTTTCTGGAATACACCGCTTCGTAAAGGTGAGAGAAGATATTATGATAATTGTCTGTATTTGTTTGCATTGTTAGCATTAAGTGGAAATTATCGAATTTATTAAGGAAAGAAAATTGGAGGAAAACAAAATGAGTTACACAGTAGAAAATTTAGAAAAGAGCATGGCAAAAATCACCATTACCGTAGATGCAGATGCATTTGAAGAGGCAATGGTAAAATCTTATAACAAAAACAAGAAAAACATCAGCATTCAGGGCTTTCGTAAAGGTAAAGCACCACGTAAAATGGTAGAGAAACTTTACGGACCGGAAGTTTTTTATGAAGATGCAGCAAACTTTGCAATTCCGGATGCTTACGAAGAAGCAGCAAAAGAGAGTGGCTTGGAAATCGTATCTCGTCCGGAAATTGATGTTGTAGAAATCGAAAAAGGGAAAGATTTCATATTTACAGCAACCGTAGCCGTAAAACCGGAAGTTACTCTTGGTGACTACAAAGGAATCGAAGTAGAGAAGAAAACGGTAAAAGTTATGGCGGCTGATGTCAATGCAGAAATCGACAAAGTACGTGAGCAGAACAGCCGTATGATTACTGTTGAAAACCGCGGTATTAAAAAAGACGATACAGCAGTCATCGACTTTGAAGGTTTTGTAGATGGTGAGCCATTCCAGGGCGGCAAAGGCGAGGATTACTCTTTGGTAATCGGAAGTCACTCATTTATTGATACATTCGAAGACCAGTTAGTTGGTAAAAAAGCTGGCGAGGAAGTTGATGTAAATGTAACTTTCCCGGAAGAGTATCATGAAGCTTCTTTGAAAGGTAAACCGGCACTTTTCAAAGTTACAGTAAAAGAGATTAAGAAGAAAGAACTTCCAAAACTGGATGATGAATTTGCCAGCGAAGTTTCTGAATTTGAGACACTCAAAGAGTATAAAGCAAGTGTTAAGAAAAACTTGACAGAGCGCAGAAAAGAAGAAGCAAAGAGAGAAAAAGAAAACGAAGTAGTAGAAAAAGTAGTAGAAAATATTACAGTAGAACTGCCTGAACCAATGGTTGATGAGCAGACACAGCAGATGATTCAGGAGTTTGCTGGAAGATTGTCAAGTCAGGGTCTTTCCTTTGACCAGTACATGCAGATGACTGGCATGACAGTAGATGCATTGATGGGACAGATGAAACCGGAAGCTGAGAAGAGAATCCGTACTCGTCTTGCTCTTGAAGCAATTGTTGACGCTGAGAAAATCAAAGCAACAGCAAAAGACATTGACAAAGAAATCGAGAACATGGCAAACATGTATCAGATGGAAGTGGACAAGATTAAAGAAATGATTGGCGATGCTGAAAAAGAGCAGATTGGTAAAGATCTTGCTGTTCAGAAGGCAGTTGACTTTGTTGTGAAAAATGCAGTAGAAGTAGAGCCTGCAGAAGAAGACAAAGAAGAGAAATAATCAATTCAAAAAGAATGGAGGTATCTCGCAATGGCATTAGTACCTTACGTGATTGAACAGACAAGTCGTGGCGGTGAACGTTCTTATGACATTTATTCACGCCTTTTAAAAGAAAGAATTATTTTCCTCGCAGACGAGGTAAATGATCAGACCGCAAGTTTGGTTGTTGCACAGCTTTTGTTTTTGGAATCGGAAGATCCGAACAAGGACATTCAGCTGTATATCAACAGTCCGGGTGGTTCTGTAACAGCCGGTATGGCAATTTACGATACAATGAATTATATCAAATGTGATGTATCTACAATCTGTATCGGTATGGCAGCCAGTATGGGAGCATTTTTGTTATCCAGTGGTGCCAAGGGCAAACGTTTAGCTCTTCCGAATGCAGAGGTGATGATTCACCAGCCTTCCGGTGGGGCAAAAGGACAGGCAACTGAAATTCAGATTGTTGCTGAAAATATCTTAAAGACAAAGAAAAAGTTAAACGAGATTTTAGCAGCAAATACCGGACAGTCAGTAGAGAAGATTGCAGAAGATACAGAGCGCGATAATTTCATGAGCGCAGAAGAAGCAAAAGCGTATGGCTTGATTGATGAAATCGTAGAAAGCCGTAACGCTGCAAAAGAAAAAGAATAAACAAGTGAAATGGTGCCGCCGAAACGCCGGCGCCATTTTGCCATATTAGATGGATGGAGGCTCGTAAAACGATGGCAGGAAAGAATAACGATACCAATATGCCAATGGTTCACTGCTCCTTTTGTGGAAAGACAGAGAAGCAGGTTCACAAGCTGATTGCAGGACCAAATGGAGTATATATATGTGACGAATGTATTGACCTCTGTGATGAAATTTTGGCGGAAGAATTTCAGGACGATTTTGATACGCCGGAAGAGGAAACAGAAATCAATCTTTTAAAACCAAAAGAAATCAAAGCCTTTTTGGATGAATATGTAGTTGGACAGGAGGATGCAAAAAAAGCACTTTCTGTAGCAGTTTACAATCACTATAAGAGAATTATGAATGGCGCCGATATGGACGTTGAACTGCAAAAGAGTAATATTTTGATGGTAGGTCCGACCGGTTCCGGTAAGACATATCTGGCACAGACGCTTGCTAAAATTTTGAATGTTCCGTTTGCAATTGCAGATGCAACGACATTGACGGAAGCAGGATATGTCGGAGAAGATGTTGAAAACATTCTTCTCAAAATCATTCAGGCAGCGGATTATGATATTAAGCGTGCTGAGCATGGTATTATTTATCTCGATGAGATTGATAAAATCACAAAAAAAGCAGAAAATGTATCCATTACCCGTGATGTTTCCGGTGAAGGCGTACAGCAGGCACTTTTGAAAATCTTGGAGGGAACAGAAGCCAGTGTTCCGCCACAGGGCGGACGCAAGCATCCGCAGCAGGAGTTTTTCCATATCAATACGACAAATATTCTGTTTATCTGCGGTGGTGCTTTTGACGGACTGGATAAGATTATCAGTTCCCGTATTGATAAAAAATCCATCGGGTTCAATGCGGACATAGCAGATCCGACCGAGCAGAATATCGGTGAGTTGTTTAAACAGGCATTGCCACAGGATTTTGTGAAATTCGGTTTAATTCCGGAGTTTATCGGTCGTGTGCCGGTAACCGTTGCACTTGACCTTTTGGATGAAGAGGCGTTGAAAGAAATTTTGACAAGACCGAAAAATGCAATTACGAAGCAGTATCAGAAACTGCTTTCGCTGGACGGCGTGAAATTGGATTTTGAGGATGGCGCGATTACGGAAGTTGCCCGCCTTTCCAATGAGAGAAAAACGGGTGCCAGAGGACTGCGTGCGATTCTTGAATCGAGTATGATGGAATATATGTATGAATTGCCATCCAGAGAAGATGTGACAGAATGTATTATTACCAAAGATGTAATTACCGGTGAGGGAGAGCCAAAACTTTTGGCAGCCGGAAAAGAAGTGCCGGCACTTGAAGAAAAGCAAGAAGAACCTGAGAAAAAGGAAAGTGAAAGTGCCTGAAAAGAAACAAGGACAGGTGATACTTATGAGTGAACAGCAAATGAAGACGATGCCGATTCTCGCCATGAGGGATGTGTGCGTACTGCCGGGCATGTTGGTTCATTTAGATGTGAGCAGAGAGATTACAAAACGAGCAATTGAAGAAGCAATGGCAGAGGATGGAAGTATTTTCCTCACTCTCCAGCGCGATGAATCGATTGAGACACCGTCATTTCATGACTTATATGAAATTGGTGTGATTGCAAAAATAAAGCAGGAAATAAAAGTAAAGGATGACGTGCTCCGTGTCATGATTTCGACGAAGAAGCGCGGAAATCTTTTGAGTCTGAACCAGACAAAGCCATTTCTTAAGGGAGAAGTTGTTCCTTATGAATGGGGTGACGAAGAACTGCGTCTGGGGGCACTTGAAAAAGAGGCGATGTGCCGTAATCTGAAAGATGTGTACACGATTTATTTGAATGAAAATCCGCGGGCAAGCCGGAGTGATTTGGAAAAAATCCAAGGTATGAAGGACTTAGGAAAACTGACGGATTTAATTGCGATGCATATCAATATGGGATTTGACAAACGCCAGGAAATTTTAGAGTGCCTTGACCTAGAACTTCGTTATGAAATGGTGGCAGGGATTCTTACGAATGAGGTGAATTTATCACGGATTCGTGAGGGATACCGCCGCAAAGTGAAAGAAGAAGTTGATAAAAACCAGAAAGAATATTTCCTTCGTGAGCAGATGAAAGTGATACGCAATGAGTTAGGCGATGGCGCGTCTGCGGAGGAATATCAGGAAAAATACAAAGAACAGTTAGAACAGCTTTCATGCAGCGAAGAGGTATATCAGAAAATTGCAGAAGAAATCAAGCGTTTGGATGCAATTCCAACAAGCTCATCTGAACATATTGTAGAGCGCACCTATATTGAAAATCTTCTGGCACTTCCGTGGGACAAAGCTTCGATTGATTGCAATGACATTGTGCATGCGGAGCAGATTTTGGAAGAGGATCACTACGGACTTAAAAAAGTCAAAGAGCGCATTTTGGAATCTTTGGCTGTCCGCTGTCTGACGGATAAGAGTGAGAGCCCGATTTTGTGTCTTGTGGGACCACCGGGTACCGGTAAAACATCGATTGCCCGTTCGGTTGCCAGAGCACTTGATAAAGAGTATGTGCGTATCTGCCTTGGTGGTGTTCGCGATGAGGCGGAAATTCGTGGACACAGACGGACGTATGTGGGCGCTTTGCCGGGACGTTTTGTTGAAGGGCTGAAGAAGGCGAAAGTGAGAAATCCGCTGATGCTTTTGGATGAGATTGATAAAGTCGGAAGTGATTACAAAGGGGATTGCGCATCGGCTTTGTTAGAGATTCTTGACCCGGAGCAAAACCGGAATTTTGTGGATCATTATATTGAACTGCCGGTTGATTTGTCGGATGTATTATTTATTTGTACGGCAAATACGACAGAAACGATTCCAAGGCCACTCCTTGACCGAATGGAATTAATTTCCATTGCCGGATATACGGAAAATGAGCGATTCCACATCGGAAAGGATTATCTGATTCCGAAACAGCTTGATAAAAATGGTTTGCAGAAGAAAAATTTGCAAATTTTGGATGGCGGACTGCGTGCGATTATTTCCCACTATACGAAGGAAGCTGGTGTCCGTGAATTAGAGCGTCAGATTGGAAAAGTCTGCCGAAAATGTGCGAAAAAAATCATGGAAGGTGAAACGGAGACAATCCGTGTCACTTCTAAAAATATTACAGATTTTCTTGGAAAAAAGCGTTTCCGCGTGGAAAAGGCAGCAAGAAAAGATGAAGTTGGTATTGTTCGCGGACTTGCATGGACGGAAGTTGGCGGCGATACATTAGAAATTGAAGTAAATACGATGCCGGGTGAGGGAAATTTGAAACTTACCGGACAACTTGGCGATGTAATGAAAGAGTCAGCAGAAATTGCACTGAGTCTCGTGCGTGCGCTGCTTCCGAAGGAGGAAGAATTTTTCAAAACGCATGATTTTCATCTTCATGTACCGGAAGGTGCGGTGCCAAAAGATGGTCCGTCAGCCGGTGTGACGATGACGACAGCCATTTATTCGGCGGTAACCGGGAAAAAGGTACTGGCAAAAGTAGCGATGACCGGTGAGATTACACTTCGCGGACGGGTTCTGCCAATTGGCGGCTTAAAGGAAAAACTGCTGGCAGCAAAACAGGCGGGCATCCAAAAGGTTGTAGTTCCAAAGGAAAATAAGCCGGATGTCGAAGAACTGGAGGAAGAAATCACAGAAGGTATGCAGATTGTTTTTGCCGGTTCGATTTCGGATGTTTTGAAAGAAGCACTTGTTCAAAAGTAGTGGCCATTTGCCATGTGAAGGGAGAAAAGTATGACGATAAAATCGTTAGAATTAGAGACAGTATGCGGCATTACCAGTAAACTGCCGCAGCATGACAAAATAGAAATGGCGTTTTGGGGACGTTCCAATGTTGGAAAGTCCTCTCTTTTGAATACGCTTTGGAACCGGAAATCTATGGCGCGCATTTCGTCCCAGCCGGGTAAAACTCAGACCATCAATTATTATAACATCAATGATTTATGTTACATGGTGGATTTGCCTGGATATGGTTATGCTAAAATTTCCAAGGAGATTCAGGCAAAATGGGCGCGTATGATTGAGCGTTATCTGGATACTTCAAACGCACTGAGAGTTGTATTTTTACTTGTGGACATCCGCCATGAACCGACCGCAAAAGATGTTGAAACGTATCAGATGTTATTCAAAAAAGGATTTAATCCGCTGATTATTGCGACAAAAGCAGATAAAATAAAGAAAAATGTGAGAAATAAAAATATTTCCATCATCCGAAAGAAACTTGGCTTATCACAGGAAGTGCCGGTTATTCCATTTTCCTCAGCAACGAAAGAGGGAAAGGATGAGGTCTGGGAATATATCGAATTTTTCTTGAATTCACAATTGTTATGATAGAATTTTACGAGGTGATACCGGTATGACAAAGAAGCAGCGGGCAGAAAAAATTATTGATTTGCTGGAAAAAGAATATCCGCTGGCGGACTGTACACTTGATTATGATGAGGCATGGAAACTGCTTGTCAGCGTGCGTTTGGCGGCACAGTGTACGGACGCCCGAGTGAATGTTGTGGTGAAAGATTTATTTGCCAAGTATCCGTCACCGGCAGCACTTGCCGCCGCCACACCGGAAGAAATCGAAGAGATTGTGAAGCCGTGCGGACTTGGTAAAAGCAAAGCGAGAGATATTCATAAATGCATGACTACACTTGTAGAACAATATAACGGACAGGTGCCGGATGACTTTGACAAATTGCTAAAACTCCCCGGTGTCGGACGAAAGAGCGCCAACCTGATTATGGGCGATGTTTTTGGAAAGCCGGCAATTGTTACCGATACACACTGCATCCGCCTTACAAACCGGATGGGACTCGTGGACGGCATCAAAGACCCGAAGAAGGTAGAGATGGCTCTCTGGAAAATCATTCCCAGCGAGAAGGGAAGCGACTTCTGCCACCGCCTTGTTAATCATGGCAGGGAAGTATGTACCGCAAGAAAAGCTTATTGTGAGAAGTGCTGTTTGCAGGAGGTTTGTAAGAAGTCTTTGTGATAAATATTTGTTGGAATTTTTTTGGTTTCCGTAATTCAAAAGAAAAACTTTGCGTCTCGTGGGCGCTTTCGCTAATTGAGTGCGTAGCGGTATGGGCACTGAAAATACCAGTGGTCTCCGCTCCGCTTCGGTCGTTGCATAACAGAAGTCCACTGGACTTCTTGCAACTCATACCGACGCACTCAAAACCCACGAGTCTCAAAGTTTTTCTTTTGTATTACTGGAATTCCAAATCGATTGACAACAAATTTTTGGCATAATCGGGGCAACTTAAGCGCAACATCGGGCCAAAACAACGCTTTTTACTTGATTTGTCTTATAGGGTTGCATTTTTGCCTGATTATCGGCCTTTATTAAAGAAAATCACAGGGCAAATGCAACTCTTTCGAGAGAAATTTCTGCTTTTGGTTGTTTTCAGACACTTCTTTTCAAAATCTATGCAACTCTTTTCGCTTTTTATAAAGGTTAAGGTTGCATACTTCACTTACCTGCATTAAAAGAGACGCCCTGTATCAAGAATTTGCGGCTGGTATTTTCAGTGCCCATATCGCTACGCACTCAACGAGCGGGAGCGCCCACTTGATACATATTTTTTTAATAAACTACTCGAAAACAAAAAGCCCGCCCAATTCCTACTTCATCAACACCTTCTCATACATCAGCCCAACCAAAAACCAGAGTGGGGCGTAGTCAAAGCGGACGATTCCTTTATAATTTGCTTTGGATTTACTATAATCCCACGGGCAGCAGCCGCGTTTTTTCAAGAAGGAGCCGGTGCCATATTCGGTGAGGAAAATGCAGGCAGTGTAGACGGAGCCGCGCACGAGGACATGCCTGCCCTGCATTTTTTTACAGAGAGGAGAAAGAACGGACGCCATGCCATAAATGGGGAACATCCAGATGGATGTCTGGCAGGGCATTTTCTTATTTTTTTCTCCGCACAAAGAGCCACATCCGGTCCATAAACATTCCATGCCCCAGCCGATGAGACCACATTTCAGAAAATCAGTTGTTTGTTTCTTTAATTTCTTATTCAAAATCATCCCTCCTAGAAGCAGTATGCCCCGAAATGCTTGCGAATACTCATGGAATTCGGTATAATAAATACGATACGTTAAAAAAGCAGAAAATCCAGATAGGAGGTACAACAGATATGGCAGTCATTCGACCATTTCAATGTGTAAGACCTGAAAAATCAAAAGCAGCGAGAGTTGCCGCTTTACCATATGATGTATATAATCGACAGGAGGCAAAAGAAGAAGTCCTTCGTGAGCCGATGTCATTTTTAAAAATTGACCGTGCAGAAACCAGTTTTGACGATTCGGTGGACACCTATGCACCGGAAGTTTATCAAAAAGCAAAAGAATTGCTCGAAAAAGATATTGCGGACGGTGTTTATATAAAAGACACAGATTCTGCGTATTATGTATATGAACTTGTGATGGATGGACGTTCACAGACGGGAATTGTTGCCTGCGCATCCGTGGATGATTATGTAAATGGCGTAATCAAAAAACATGAAAATACAAGAGAAGACAAAGAAATTGACCGTATTACACATGTGGACACGTGTAATGCCCAGACCGGACCAATCTTTCTTGCATACCGCAGTGAAAAAGTGATTGATGAAATTGTGGCGAAAAAACAGAAAGAAGAGCCGATTTATGATTTTACGGCGGTGGATGGAATTACACACCGCGTCTGGAAAATTGCGGAGGCAGAGGACGTAGAAAAATTAGGAAAAGCGTTTGCGGATATTGAAAATATTTACATTGCAGATGGCCACCACCGTGCAGCTTCAGCAGTGAAAGTCGGATTGAAACGCAGAAAAGAAAATCCGGGTTATACCGGGGATGAAGAATTTAATTATTTCCTGTCAGTGCTTTTCCCGCATGACCAGTTGATGATTATGGATTATAACCGTACCGTAAAAGATTTAAATGGATTAAGTAAAGACGAATTTTTGGAAAAAGTAGCGGAATGCTTTGAGGTAAATGAAGAAGATGGCGCTGTCCGCCCGCAAAAGAAGGGCGAAGTTGGAATGTATCTCGACAAGCAGTGGTACCGCCTGATAGCAAAACCGGAGTTGTTTGAAGGAAAAGATGCGGTTGGTTCACTGGATGTATCGGTGCTGCAGGATTATCTTTTGGGACCGGTTCTTGGTATTGGCGACCCGCGTACCGATTCGCGGATTGATTTTATCGGAGGAATCCGCGGACTCAAAGAATTGGAGCGTCGGGCAGATAACGACATGAAAGTTTCATTTTCCATGTATCCGACATCCATTACGGAACTTTTTGACGTGGCAGACCAAAAACTTTTGATGCCGCCAAAATCAACGTGGTTTGAACCGAAATTACGCAGTGGATTATTTATTCACGAAATCTAAGGAGGAAATTTTAATGGATAAGTTTTTTAATTCGGACAATGTGGTAATGCGCACGCTCAGCAAAATTTTTGATATTGGCTGGCTGACACTTATTTATCTCGTGTTTTGTATTCCGATTGTTACCGTGGGAGCAGCAACGACATCGCTGTATTATGTAAGCGCCAAAGTGCTGCGCCACAACCGCAGTTATGTATGGCGTGAGTTCTGGCACAGTTTTAAGACAAACTTTTTGCAGTCCACAATTGCGTGGGTTGTAACGGCAATTATCGTGGTGCTTCTCTGGCTGAACATGAATATTGTAGCGGAGACCGGCGGTGAAAAAGGAGGGTATCTGATTGGTGCGTATTACGCCCTTTTGTTTATCATTTTGTGTATCAGCTGTTACATTTACCCGATTATTTCACGCTTTGGAACAAAATTCTCGCAGATTCTGCGTTTGAGTTTATATTGCGCGTTCCGTCATTTTCTGCATACACTTTTGATGCTTGTGATTCTGGCGGCAACGGTAGCACTTATCTGGTTTGGCATGGTGACAAACGTGGTGCTCATTTCCATTTTTGCGCCGGGTGCTGCTTCCCTTTTGTACACGTTCCCAATGGAGCATGTCATGAAAAAATATATGCCAAAAGAAGAGAAAAAATACACAGAAGATGGGGAAGAAATTGTAGCTTGGTATAACGAGTAAAGAAAAGGGAGAAAATTATGGCAAAACAATTAGAAGACTATATGCAGTGGCCGGAAATTGAGGCGCTTATGTATGCCGAGTGCGGCAGACCGGAGACGGTTCTTGGACCGAAGCAGGTGGACAAAAGCCATGTGCTTATCACAGCATTTGAACCGGAGGCAGATTCGATTGTCGTTTCCGGTGAGGATTTAAAAAAAGAATACAAAATGACAAAAATGGACGAGACCGGGTATTTTGCGGTATTGATTCAGGCAAAAAAAATTCCTTCGTATCATTTTGTCTTGAAACAGGGGAAAAAGAAAATTGAAAAAACGGATGCTTATGCAGTAGACTCTTTGTTTGACGGCGTGGACATGACGCAGTTTAGCAACGGAATTCACGATACCGTTTATGAAAAAATGGGTGCTCATCCGATGACAATCGAGGGCGTGAAAGGAACGTATTTTGCTGTGTGGGCGCCGGAGGCAAAGGCAGTTAGCGTCGTAGGTGATTTTAACGACTGGCAGGCAGCGAGAAATCCGATGCGCTATCTGGAGGCAGCAGGAATTTACGAGTTGTTTGTTCCGGGTGTAAGTGCCGGAGATTTGTATAAATATGAAATCTGGGGCGCGGACGGAAAGCGTGTGATGAAAGCAGATCCGTATGGCAATTATGCAGAGCATCGTCCGGCGACGGCAAGCATTGTATGGGATTTGAATAAGTATCACTGGAAAGATGCAAAGTGGCTTACCGAGCGTAAAAAATGGAATGCGAAAAAGGAGCCGATGCTTGTTTACGAAGTGGCGCTTGGCGCATTTAAAAAGCCGGCGGATGCCGAAAAAGAATTTTATAATTACCGTGAACTTGCACCGATGATTTGCGATTATTGTGAGGAAATGGGTTACACGCATGTGGAACTGATGCCGATTATGGAGCATCCGTATGACGCATCGTGGGGGTATCAGGTGACCGGTTACTACGCACCGACTTCCCGCTACGGTACGCCGGATGATTTTATGTACTTTGTAGATTATCTGCATCAGCACGGACTTGGTGTGATCCTCGACTGGGTACCGGCGCATTTTCCAAAAGACGAACATGGACTTGCCCGTTTCGACGGTACTTGTCTGTATGAGCATTTGGACAAGCGTCAGGGCGAACATCCGCACTGGGGCACACTGATTTACAATTATGGCAGACCGGAAGTAATCAATTTCCTTACTGCCAATGCACTGTTCTGGCTGGAGCGTTTTCACATTGATGGACTTCGGATGGACGCAGTCGCTTCTATGCTGTATCTCGATTACGGCAAGGAAGATGGCGAATGGGTTGCCAATGTTTATGGCGGAAATGAGAATCTAGAAGCCATTGCATTTTTACAGAATTTGAACCAAAAAATTCATGAAAGAAAAGATGGAAGCTTTTCGATTGCTGAGGAATCTACGGCGTGGCCGCAGGTGACCGGCCCTGTTAAAGAGGGCGGCCTTGACTTTGATTTGAAATGGAACATGGGCTGGATGAATGATTATCTGGAGTACATCCGCACCGACCCGCTGTTTCGTAAAGGGCGTCATGGTATGCTCACTTTCAGCATGATTTACCAATATTCGGAAGATTTTATGCTTGTCTTGAGTCACGATGAAGTCGTTCATATGAAAGGCTCCATGTTTACGAAAATGCCGGGAAGTATTTCGGATAAATTTGCTACACTTCGTCTGACGTACGGTTATATGGCAGCACATCCGGGCAAAAAACTGATTTTTATGGGTCAGGAATTTGGGCAGGAAAGAGAATTTTCGGAAAAACGGGAACTCGACTGGAATCTTTTGGATTCCGTGGATGGAGAAATGTCGGATAACGAGAGACTGCGCCAGTATGTCAGTGTTCTCAATTCGTTCTATCTGGCACATCCGGCAATGTATGAACTGGATGCACGTCCTGCCGGTTTTGAGTGGATTAGTACATTGGATGCGGACCACAGTGTAATTGCCTTTTTACGAAAATGCAAAGACGAAACGCTTTTGGTTGTCTGCAATTTTACTCCGGTTTCTTACGATGCATTCCGTATCGGTGTGCCGTTTGCCGGAAAATATAAAGAAATCTTTAACAGTGATGCGTCCGAATACGGCGGAACCGGATTTGTGAATCCGCGCGTAAAACAGTCCAAACGCAAGCACTGGGATGGCAGAGTAAATTCGATAGAGTGTCGTTTGGCGCCACTTTCGATTCAGATTTTTTCCTGTACGAAAGTTCCGTCAAATGCCGGACGCAAAAAGAAAGAGAGATAAATCATGGAAAATGTGATACAGCAATTGGTTTCCTATGCGGAACAGCTGATTCCACGAGGGATGGATTTCCTTCTTTCCATCGCCGTTGGAATCCTGGTATTCGCGGTAGGCTCAAAGCTGATAAAAAAGCTATTGAAAATTGTGCGCCGCTCGATGGAGAAGAGGGAGATGGAGTCGGGAGTGATTTCATTCTTTCTATCGGCCGGAAAAATCGCACTGTATGTGCTTCTTATCATTATCGTGGCGCAGATTTTTGGATTTGCAGCCAGCTCAATCGTAGCGATTGTCGGCTCTGCCGGTCTTGCAATTGGTCTCGCCCTTCAAGGCAGCCTTGCCAACTTCGCCGGTGGTGTCCTGATTTTGATTATGAAGCCGTTTTGTGTCGGTGATTACATCATTGTCGGTGATGTGGAAGGCGTTGTTCAGAAGATTGATGTGGTTTACACCACGCTGACAACGGCTGATAACCGTGCCGTCATTTTACCAAATGGAAAACTGGCAGATTCTAACATTGTCAATGCGACAAAAGAGGACCGCCGCCGCGTAGATATTTCGGTTGGAATTGCTTATGACGCGCCGCTTAATCTGGCAAAAGAAGTGTTGATGAAAATCGGTGAGAGCCAGAAAGACAGACTTCCTGACGAGCCAATTCGCGTTGTCGTTTCAGAACTTGGTGACAGTGCCGTGATTTTGCTGATTCAGCTCTGGGTGAACCCGGAAGATTACTGGACGACCCGCTGGGCAATGACCGAGCAGATTAAGAAGTCGTTTGACGAAGCCGGTATTTCCATCCCATTTCCACAGATGGATGTGCATATGGTATCAACAAAAGGAAACTGAATAAAAATCATTTGAATGACCCTGTACTTTGGAAAGTGCGGGGTTGTTTTTGTGGAAATGTTTTTTTGTGTTGAACTTGTTTGAGTAATATGTTATAAACAAGTTTACTGAGAAGTTTATTGGACGGCTGGGTGTGGTAGGATGGAGTCACCGAAAGGGAAGAAAACCTTTGGAAACTATAAAAATATCAGTTATTTGAAAAAGGTGGAAAGGTGGCGGTATGAATGATAGAATATTTATTTTTAGATATTGAATGGAATGCAAAAAACAATTCAAAGAATATATCCGATTGGGAGCCGGTTCAGGTGGCAGCAATCGGAGCAGATGCAGATTTAAAGGCAGAAAAATCATTTGCCAAGCGGGTAGGTCTGAAAGATATTGAGACCCTTACAGAAAATACTTGCAAACTAACCCATGTGCAAAGGAAAGAAGTGGCTGTGGCAAAACCGGCAAAGGAAGTGTTCGGAAACCTGAAACAAACATTTCCCAAATTCTCATTTGTTGTTGTTTGGTCTTGGGAAACTTATCAGATATATCGTGAGACTATGAAACGAGAGGAGATACAGCTGCCGAAGCATCGAGTGATATTGATGCAGGAAATTTTGCAAACGATAGCGGTGGAAGAAAAGAATCCAATTGGTTTTGAAGCGGCTCTCAGGCAGGCAAAAGTTTCGTATCGGCCGTGGATGCTGCATTACTCCAAATATGATGTTTCTTATCTGTATGAGCTATTTAAGAGTATGTATATAAAATACGACGGGTGGACGAGGGATGATTTATGTGCAGTGAATCCGATTACCCGAAAAATACATCAGAGTGACTGCCGGTATGCAGCAGGAAAAAATGCAGTTGAAATGCAGGGAGCAAAAAAGTTTGTCTTTTCTGGGTATAAACCCTGCCGGTGTTGTTTTTCAAAAGACCAATGGCAGCGTTTTTATTGGAAAAAGCCAAGTAAGGAAGATAGAAAGCAGCAAAAAGTGAAAAGATTAAGGCTTCTTCCGCTTACTGATAATAACATTGAGAAAATCTGTGAGGCGTTTGGCTTTTCCTGTAATTTCATTGCGGATATGGTTTCCATCACCACGGCAGCCGGTTATTGGCGGATTTATTTGGATGATGACAATGTGCGGTATGTCATGCATGCAAACTTTCGCGTCAATCGTTCGACCGCTTCCAAGCGTGGTCGTATAAAATGCAACCAAGGCTTTCACAATCAGAATTTGAAAACCCATAATTTTTATGATGTCGTGCAATATATTTATCATCATGACAAGAAGATGATGCGTGCAAAGAAGAAAAAAATTGATGTGCTTTTTGAGAAAATAGAAAAGGAGTTGGCAGAACAATAAATAAAAAATAAAATGCATAGTAGTAGTGGATATAGAAATATTACAAAAAGTTACATATTTTTTGACATCATCTTTGAAGTGTGATAATATTGGCGTATAAAGCGCTGATGGGGATAGGTAAATAGGAATGGATGAATCCCCAGAACACAGGAATGTGAGTTGGGGATTTTTGTTGTGTTAATTAATAACAAAGATGTGAGAAGGTGATTTTTATGTTAGCACATATATCAGAAGATCAATTGCGTGAACAAACGGTTGCGGAACATACGCAAGGGGTATACAAATTGTGTGGAAATAAAGGTAGAAAATTACAGATAGCAAATATAGCGCAGTTATGTGCTATATTCCATGATATAGGAAAAGAAAAAAAGGTTTTTGATGATTATATAAAAGCAGATATAGACGTACAAAGAAGTTTAAAAGGTAAAATTGAACATTCATCTTCTGGTGCAAAGTATGTATTTGAAAAATATCATACAGGAGACAAATTAGATGTGTTGTTATCGGAGATTATTTCGTATGCTGTTGCTGCGCATCATGGAGTGTTTGATTGTGTAAATAAACAGGGAAGTATAAATTTTACTCATAGAATAGAACAAGTACAGAATTTTAAGGAAGTTTGTCATAATTCCGAGGAAGAAATACTTTCAAAATATGATATTGATAAGATTTACGACAAGGCAAAAAAAGAATTATATGATGTATTCCAAAAGATAATATCACTTATCAAAAAAGAACAAAATGGGAAAACAGAAATAAAAAGGGAACTGAATTTTTATCTTGCTTGCTTCCAACGATTGGTACTTTCAATTTTGATAGATTCTGATTGGGAAGATACAGCAAAATTTATGCGTGAAATAGAGTCCGTTATATTTGAGTCAAAAGAGGTATTTGCGAAGGCAAGCAATAACTTTCAAAAATATATGGGGACCATTAAGGTATCTTTTTCTAAGAAAAAGAGAACGGATAAAGAAAATAAAATTTTCAAAATACGCAATGAAATACAGAATGAGTGTATTGCGTTTGCAAAAAATGAGGTGGGGATATACCGGTTATCAATTCCAACAGGGGGCGGAAAGACATTGAGTGGGTTGTCATATGCCTTGGCCTTTGCGAAGGAACATCCCGGTACTGAAAGAATATTTTACATAGCACCATTTATATCAGTTATTGAACAGAATGTTGACGTTATTAAAAAAGCAGTTGGAAATGATGAGTGGGTTTTGGAACATCACTCTAGTGTAATAAGAGAGAATGAAATGGATGACAAAAATGTATGGACGGATTTTTCGTGGGAAGAGCCGTTTGTATGTACCACGTTTGTACAATTTATGAATACATTGTTTTCTGATAAAAAACAGGCAATCAGGCGTATGCACAGACTGGCAAATTCAGTAATAATCATTGATGAGGTACAAGCAATGCCTGTCAAATGTGTGTATACATTTAATTATATGATGAATTTTCTTCAGCGGGTTTGCAACGCTAATATTGTGTTATGTACGGCTACGCAGCCAGAACTTGATTATAATAAATTTGCTTGCCCAATTTTGTATTCACAGCCAACTGATATGATAAGTAAACTTGGTATGCGTTTTAAGCAATTCGAGCGTGTAAAAGTGATACCACAAAAGCGAAAGAAAAACTATAAATTATGTGAGTTGGCAGAGGAAATCGGTAGACAGGTAAACACATATCAGTCAATATTAGTGGTATTAAATACAAAGGATGCAGTTAGTAGTGTTTATAACAAATTGAACGAAATAGTTGAAGAAAGTGTTCACGTGGAGTATTTAACAACGAATCTTTGTGCAGAACATAGAAGTGAAAAAATTAAAATGATTAAGTTAGGATTAGAAGATAGAGAACATGGTGGTAAATGGATTGTTGTAAGCACTAACTTGATTGAAGCTGGGGTAGATATTTCGTTTGAATGTGTTTATCGATCTATGGCTGGACTGGATAGTGTTGCACAGACTGCTGGACGTTGTAATCGAAATGGTGAACGAGAGAGGGGAGATGTATTTATTGTAAATGTGGAGGATGAAAATAAAGGCAGAATGGAGGAATTATTAGATGCCATAAATGCGACACAATATGTATTAACAGAGTGTGATTCATCATCAAGCATTTTATCACCACAGTATATGAAAACATTTTATAAACAATATTTTTTTATGGAGGAATACAAAATGTCATTTCCCATAGAAGAATATGATACAAATATTTTTAAAATCTTATCGATGGGATTTAAAGAAAGGGAGAAAACGAAGTTTGCATACATAAAACAAGCATATAAAACAGCAGGAAGGTACTATCAAGTGATTGATCAGAGTTCAGTAGGAGTGATTGTACCCTATGGAGAGGGACGACAGATTGTAAATCAGATTCAAGAGGTATGCAATTATCGGGAAATGAAATTACTTATTCGTAAGGCTCAAAGGTATACTGTAAATATACCTCAATATAAATTAGAGCAATATTGTGAAAAAGGAATAATTTCTCCATGTAAAGAACCATTTTCAAATATTTATTTTGCTACACAGGGTTCTTATAATAAGGAAATGGGAATGACAGGGGAAATTGAAGATCTTTTTTTCTGAAGAAAGGAGGCAAGATGCGTGAAGTGGAAAAACGAGATTGAGTACAAAGTTTATGGTCGGTATGCATTGTTTACAGATCCATTGACGAAAACAGGAGGTGAGAAATTTAGTTATCAGATTCCAACATACCAAGCATTAAAAGGAATTACGGAATCTATATATTGGAAACCTACATTTTATTGGGTAATTGACTCTGTAAGAGTTATGAATACCATTCAAACAGAAGCTAAAGGAGTACGCCCTATTAAATTCAGTGGGGGCAATGATTTGGCAAATTATACCTACTTAAAAGATGTAGAGTATCGAGTTAAAGCACACTTTGAATGGAATGAAAATCGCCCAGAGTTAGAGGGCGATAGAAATGAGGATAAACATTTTCAGATAGCCAAGAGAATGATTGATCGTGGTGGTCGTAGAGATGTTTTTTTGGGAACCAGAGAGTGCCAGGCGTATGTAGAACCATGTGTGTTTGACGAGGGAATGGGAGCATATGATGAGGTGGATTTATCCTTTGGAATTATGGTTCATGGAATTACTTATCCAGATGAAGCTGTTGAAAAAGATGAAAGAAATCAATTGGCGATTCGATTATGGAATGCACAAATGAGGAAAGGAATTATAAATTTTCCAAGACCAGAAGAGTGCGAAATTCGACGTAACATTGGTGCATTTGAAATGAAAAAATTTGGAGAGGGCAATTTTTCTGGATTAGATGAATTTAAAGGAGGTGAATGAATTGGCATGGATGAAAGTGTTGGCAGATACTTATGACACCTACGAGAATTTGGTGGGAGTATGTAGGGATAATCAACCGGTATTGCTGCCAATTGCACATTCGACGGCAAATGCGCAGATTGAAATAACAATCAATGCGATGGGGCAGTTACTCGCATGTGCTAAGGTTGAAAAGGGAAATGAGGTTACAATAATTCCTGTTACAGAAGATTCTGCTTCTAGAAGTAGTAGTAGACCTACGCCTCATCCATTATGTGATAAACTGTGTTATATTGCAAAAGATTACTCCTTTTACACCAAAGAAAATAAGGAGAAGTATTTTGAAAAATATATAGAACAGTTAAGTGGCTGGGTCAAAAGTGGTAGCGCACATCCCATGGTAGAGGCTATTTATCGATATTTGAGTAAAGGAACTGTAATTTGCGATTTGCTAGAAGCGGGTATTTTGGAATTAGATGCAGATGGTGTGTTGTCTGATAAAGTGAATAAAATACAAGGATATAAACAGACAGAGGCATTTGTTCGCTTTATTGTTTATTTGCAAAATAGAGATGATGAAACAGAAAATCGAGTATGGAAAAATCCAGAAGTCTATAATAATTATGTGGAGTATTATTCCGGTACACTTAATGATAAGGATGTATGTTATGTTACGGGAAAATATGAAGTGTGTACAAATAAGCATCCATCGAAAATTAGAAATACGGCAGATAAAGCAAAATTAATTTCAGGTAATGATGAATCAGGATTTACGTATCGTGGAAGGTTTGCAAATAAGCAGCAGGCTGTTGCAGTTGGATATTTTACGTCCCAAAAAGCCCATAATGCACTGAAGTGGTTATTAAAAAAGCAAGGATATCGAAAAGATGAAGCTGCATTTGTTAGTTGGATGACAAATCGAGATATGGTACTTCCAGATATTGGAAAGGATTCAATTCACGCATATGAAAAAATTTTAACAGAAGAAGCAACTGGTCTTGGCTGGCTTGATTTTCTGGATGAACCAGACGAAAATAAGGAATTTGATACTGGAAAAGTTTTTGCCGAAAAGTTTAACAAGGCAATTCAGGGTTACACTGAAAAAATTGCTCTGAATGATAGAGTGTCATTGATAGCTTTGGATGCAGCCACGACAGGACGTATATCAATTTCTTATTATGATGAAATGGGAGGCAGACAATACATATCCGCAATACAGTATTGGTACAATCACTGTATGTGGGAGCGATATATTACTTTGGATAAAGAGAATAAATTGGGAATATGGAAAGAAAGTACTCCGGCGCCCCGCGAAATGGCACTGGCTGCATACGGTGTTTTAAAGAGGGATGGTACGCTGGAAGCGAATTCTAAATTGCTTAGAAATACGGTGCAAAGGTTGTTGCCATGTATTACTAAAAACATTGATATTCCCAAAGATTTAGTACGAGCAGCTGTAATACGAACATCGCAGCCACTTGCTTATTATAATAAAGGATTTTTCGTATGGGAAAATAATTTATTACGTGTAACCTGTGCCATGATACGGTATCAATATGAAAAAAAGAAAGGAGATGGTAAAATGGGTACATTCTTAGAGGATAACGTAGATAATAGAAGTGTGTTGTTTGGACGCTTATTGGCTGTTTGTGATTATATGGAACAACGTGCTATGTTTGAACGTGATGAGAAAGGCAAGATTAAAGAACAACGCCAGACCAATGCAAAAAGATATTGGAATGCCTATAGTATGAGACCTGCGGCTACATTAAAAACATTACGTGAAAATCTTGTGCCTTATATGAAAAAGCTAAATGGTTACGAAACTGGATATTTTGAAAGCCGTATGGAGGAATTGATGGTCTTGTTGGCTGATAATGGTTATGATAACCGAGCATTGTCTGAATTGTATCTTCCTGGCTATTATTTAGAGAGGAAACAGATGGAAGATTATTTTAAAAATAATAAAAAAGGAGAGATGACTAATGAATAATTTTACGAATAAAATCGACTTTGCAGTATTGGTAATGGTAACAAATGCAAATCCGAATGGTGATCCATTGAATGGAAATCGCCCTAGAGAAACATATGATGGATATGGAGAAATATCAGATGTATGCATCAAAAGAAAAATAAGAAACCGATTACAAGATATGGGGGAGGATATATTTGTTCAGAGTAATGAACGTGTAGATGATGGTTACAAGAGTCTTTCTGATAGGGCAAAAGGAAATGAAATCATGAAGAAAGCTTTAGAAAAAAATGACACGGATGCATACGAAAGAGAAGCATGTAAAACTTGGATTGATGTACGTGCATTTGGCCAGGTCTTTGCTTTCAACGGGGAAAAAGGAATGTCCATTGGTGTAAGAGGTCCGGTATCTATTCAATCAGCATTTAGTGTGGAACCTATTGATATTGCAAGTATTCAAATTACAAAAAGTGTTAATAGTGGAACGGGGAAAAAGAAATTATCTGATACGATGGGCATGAAACATAAAGTTTCATCTGCTTTATATATAATTAAAGGCAGTATTAATCGACAATTGGCTGATAAAACAGGTTTTTCGGAGGAAGATGCAGAGAAGATTAAAGAAGCGCTACGAACACTTTTTCAAAATGATACTTCCTCTGCAAGACCGGACGGAAGTATGGAGGTTAGGAAAGTATATTGGTGGAGACATAATTGTCCGATGGGGCAGTATTCTTCAGCTAAAGTACATAGAAGTTTACAGGTTGTGGCTAAGACTGAAAATCCGAAGACATTTGATGATTATGAAGTATCTTTAAATAATCTGGATGGCTTAAAACCAGAAATTATTGAAGGTGAATAATTTATGAGTATAAAAGAAGATGATTATTTGTCATTGTCAGGAATCCAACACTTTGCCTACTGTCGAAGACAGTGGGCGTTGATTCATATTGAACAGCAGTGGAGCGAAAATTATCAGACGACATCAGGGGAGCTGATGCATAAAAAAGCCCATGATGATGAGGCGTTTGAAAAGAGGGGAAATCTTATTATTGCCAGAGGCTTGAGGATTTCCTCTGCTGTTCTGGGTTTAAGTGGACAGTGTGATGTTGTTGAATTTCATAAAAATGAAAATGGTATTGCGTTATTTGGATATGACGGGAAATGGGATGTTATGCCTATTGAGTATAAAAATGGAGAACCTAAAGAGGGTGTGGAAGATAAGGTACAACTTTGTGCGCAAGCAATCTGTTTGGAGGAAATGTTTGCAACGGATATTTTGAAGGGATACTTGTTTTATGGGAAGAAGAAAAGACGAACAGAGGTCTTTTTTTCAGAACAATTACGAGAGATAACTAAGAAATATAGTAGAGAGATGCATGAAATGTTTAATAGGGGGCATACCCCAAAAGTTAAGAAAAGTAAAAGATGTCAATTATGTTCTCTGATTAATGAATGTGTACCTAAACTTCAAAAACAAATAAAGGTAGCGCAATATATAAAAGATAATATAAATGCTCAGGTTAATGAAGAGGATTAGTAGATGAAAAAGTTATTAAATACGTTATATGTAATGAATGAAGAGGCGTATCTTTCGTTAGATGGTGAAAATATTGTGGTTAGTGCTAATAAAAATGTGTTAGGAAGGATTCCTTTACATACATTAGAAAACGTTGTATGTTTTTCCTATAAAGGATCATCTCCGGCTTTAATGGGAGCATGTGCGGCTAGAGGTGTAGGGATGAGCTTTTATTTACCGAATGGTCGATTTCAAGCAAGAATAGATGGATGGGAACAGGGAAATGTGTTATTGCGTAAAGAGCAATATAGAATTTCAGATTGTCTTGAAAGTAGTCATAGATATGCAAAGAACATGATTATAGGTAAGGTTTTTAATGCGCGATGGTGTGTGGAAAGAACTTTAAGAGATCATAAATTGAGAGTAGATACGGGGCGCTTAAAGAATGTATCGCTCGAACTGAATAGTGGTCTGAAAAAAATTCGAGAGACTGACAATATGGAGTCATTACGTGGAGTTGAAGGACAACTAGCCGAACGATATTTTTCTGTATTTGATGAACTGATATTAAATCAAAAGAACGATTTCGAATTTAAGGTCAGAAGTCGGCGTCCCCCGCTTGACAATATTAATGCACTTTTATCGTTTTGTTATACGGTTTTAACAAATGATTGTGCTAATGCATTAAAAAGTGTGGGACTTGACCCCTATGTTGGATTTATGCATAGAGATAGACCAGGGAGAATATCACTGGCGTTGGATATCATGGAGGAACTGCGTGCTTGTGTGGCTGACCGCTTTGTTTTGACGCTTGTTAATAAAAAAATTATTCGGAAAGAATATTTTGTAAGACAAAAGGATAATGCTGTTTTACTGAATGATGAAGGACGAAAAATATTTTTTTCATCTTGGCAGTCTAGAAAAAAGGAGAAAATAACACATCCATTTCTTAAAGAAAAAATAGAATGGGGGCTGGTTCCGTATGTGCAAGCACTTTTGCTCGCACGCACAATTCGTGGCGATTTGGATGAGTACCCACCATTTTTTTGGAAATAGGGAGGTGAAATGATGTTGGTTTTGGTAACTTATGATGTTTCGACAGTTGATGCGTCGGGGAAAAGTAGATTGAGAAAAGTATCAAAAGAATGTGTTAATTATGGACAGAGGGTTCAGAATTCTGTGTTTGAGTGTTTGGTGGATTCGTCTCAAGCATTACAACTTAAAGCACGTCTACTTTCTTTAATTGATCAAGAAAAGGATAGTATTCGTTTTTACTATTTGGGTAAAAATTATCATACAAAGATAGAGCATTATGGTATAAAAAGTTCCTATGATCCCGAAGGCATTTTAATGTTATAAGGTGTTTTGGAATGGAAAGTATGAAGTATTTATTGGTTTAAAGACAAAATATTATTAGGTGCGATAAACAAGCATACAGTTATTCCTTGTGTTATTCGCACCAATATATTATTTGATTTCTTAGTTTTTTGTTTGTGATGCTATTGAAATACAGTAGATATTTGTGTAAAATATATAAAAATGTAATAGAAGACTAGATGCTTTTATGTGCATTTTTGCGGTCACTCCCCTTGCGGGAGTGTGGATTGAAATATCCGATAATAGCAATGAAACAGAAACACTTACACGTCACTCCCCTTGCGGGAGTGTGGATTGAAATTTGGAACATTTATAGCCGAGGACTGCGGCGGTGGTCACTCCCCTTGCGGGAGTGTGGATTGAAATAACCATATTAAAACACAATGCTGACGTAATGCAGTCACTCCCCTTGCGGGAGTGTGGATTGAAATCTTATTGAAAAAGGATATGTGTTCCGGCAGGGAAAAGTCACTCCCCTTGCGGGAGTGTGGATTGAAATAATCAAATAAAGAAAATAAGGATGGTGATTTTGTGTCACTCCCCTTGCGGGAGTGTGGATTGAAATCTTTAAAACAAAAAATGCTGGCTCAAATAATTATGTCACTCCCCTTGCGGGAGTGTGGATTGAAATACTTTTAATGTCTTGAACTACAATGTGCTTCATTGTCACTCCCCTTGCGGGAGTGTGGATTGAAATACCGTAGAAACCACAACCGACAGCAATGGACAAGTCACTCCCCTTGCGGGAGTGTGGATTGAAATAAAAACTGACAGGAGCAGATATCGGAGCCAGTGAGTCACTCCCCTTGCGGGAGTGTGGATTGAAATATTTAAAGGAACTGGCCAAATATGGAAAGATAACGTCGCTCCCCTTGCGGGAGTGTGGATTGAAATCACGATGCTACGGCAATCTTGAATATGGAATCAAGGTCACTCCCCTTGCGGGAGTGTGGATTGAAATCAAGTTATCTTTTTTCTCTGACATAAACGCTTCTTTGTCACTCCCCTTGCGGGAGTGTGGATTGAAATCTTTTATTAATGATTTAGAACTTAGTTGTATTCGTCACTCCCCTTGCGGGAGTGTGGATTGAAATCTAATGGGAATATAGAAACTTTAAATCTCCGATGTCACTCCCCTTGCGGGAGTGTGGATTGAAATCCTATGCGCTGAACAACACAATCAACAGCAATTTTGTCACTCCCCTTGCGGGAGTGTGGATTGAAATAATGCTGTATGGGTCAAGTTCTTTTACATCTGCGTCACTCCCCTTGCGGGAGTGTGGATTGAAATTACTGGTAAGATACCAAAGCAGGGAAGAACAATGTCACTCCCCTTGCGGGAGTGTGGATTGAAATTCCTTTCTTTCTCAACTGGCATATGGTTACGCTTGTCACTCCCCTTGCGGGAGTGTGGATTGAAATTTACTCTGCTCATATCAACAAGACTCCTGAGATTACGTCACTCCCCTTGCGGGAGTGTGGATTGAAATAAAGAGGGATGGTCTGGCAAGAAAGAGCCATCAAAGTCACTCCCCTTGCGGGAGTGTGGATTGAAATATTGCCGGACGTAAATGAAGTAAAAATGGATGCTGTCACTCCCCTTGCGGGAGTGTGGATTGAAATGTTTGAATTGCGGTTTGCATCAGGCGAGCTGCTTGTCACTCCCCTTGCGGGAGTGTGGATTGAAATATGGGTAAAGACGTGGAGACAGTCGAAGAGGAATTGGTCACTCCCCTTGAGGAAGTGTGAATTGAAATACCTTAGATGTATTTGTTATTACAATCATTGAAGTCATTCCCTTTAAGGGAGTGTGAATTAAATTCAGATATATGTTCGTGGAGAAAGATGGAAACAGAGGCGCCACCCCCTTGCCACCCCTTGCCATTCTCCCCCAACCCATGCTACACTAAGACCAAACATTCCAACTGAAAGAAGGTGGCTGCTATGGGATTTTTCAAGAAAAGAGAAAAGGCTGCGCCAAGTGGAGATTTTGACAGAGAAAACGAAAAGCCCATTATTAAAGCGAGCATTTGCAATGGGGAGCAGATTGCTGGATTTAAAAATATTCATACAGGCAAAATGAGAGAAATTATGCTGATAAAAACGTCGGCTGATTTGGAATATTTCAAGACTATGTATGGAATTGAAACGGAAATCGAAAAAGAGTATTAATCGAGGTGTTGTTTTTATGCAAAAGAACAAAAAGCGGGCATATCCGGCATTTATCAGGGAAGATGAAGGAATGCAGTTAGTGTATGTGCCGGATTTCGCGATTTTTACGGAAGGTCATGATTTGGTAGATGCAATTGAAATGGCACGAGATGCTATTGGCATGACAGGAAAAGCATACGAGGAAGATGGGAAGGAATTGCCGGAACCGTCAGATTATGAAGAAGCAATAACGAGGGCGGAATTGATAAAAAGTGATTTCGATTATACGAAGGGCTATCTTACCTTGGTTGATGTGGATTTTCAACTATTTGACAGAGCTTAATTGGTCCACCTAAAATTAGTCTTATACTGCTTAAAATACTGCGATGTTTCATCATTCAGTGCACCAAGAATATTGTGATAAATAGGGGCAATTACGAGAATCAAATTTTTGCCTGCCATCTGTCAAAATTGTGCAACATAAAAGGGAGCCACAGAGTGACTCCCCCAGTGCAGTCCGAGAATATACACCTTTCTTGACACATGTACTATACAATATACTTAGAAAAAATGCAAGCAAAAATTCTAATCTGATAACATACCTAAACGGTTATTTGATTTTGTATCTATGATAGTATCCATAACTTATATTCATTTATACGCTTTCCTTCATTTGAAAAATTATGTATCTGATATAACAGTATAGGAATAACAGTGCAATAAAAAGCTATAACTACACAATTAAAATATATGTTATTTTAGCTTCTTTAGATTGGTTACGCTTTTATTGCCACCATTCCCCAAAACATGCTGCACTAACGATCAATGAAAGTAAGTAATATGTTATAAATTTACTTGGTGGGAAGTTTATTGGATAGTAGAGCGTGGTAGAATGAAGCCATCGAAAGGGAAGAAAGGGGTAATTACATGGCAAGCTATGAAGATAAACAAACAAAGAAATATATGGAATATTACTATGAGATCTATGTGGGTATAGGTTGCATACTCGGCACATTATGTCATGCACTTTTTACATTTCGCTGGGGGATAGCACATTACACCATGCTTTTCTCTGGTGTGCTTGCGATTATATACGCACTTATTCAAATGTATCGACGTAACTCGTACGCTCCTCACAGAGATAAAAAGATAGATGGTTTTGATATATTAGGGATTATTGTCGGCATAGTGCTTGCAATTCTGGCGATTTACAAAATACGCTTATACTAAAAATCCCTCAGCAGTTTTGTCACTATAAAGGTGCTGAAGTCCTTTGCACCCACTCCCAATTCATATTTCAAGACCATGTATGGAATTGAAACAGAAATTGAAAAAGAGTATTAATGACGGTTGCTTAATTGTAAATTATGATGAGAAAGAAACTCGGAATTTGACACAGTAGACAGAGGAGGGAAATTATATGTTTAGTTATTATAGTAAACTGGAAAGAAAATACCGTGGTTTTCATTCGTATTTTTATTGTGGTATTGGTTTCATTCTTGGGATTTTAATTCATGCGTTGTTTACATGGCGTTTTGGTATGATGCATTACATTTTCTTTTTTGTTGCGGTATTTGAGGTTATATATGCTTTGGTTCAAATGTATCGGTATCGGTCATATGCCCCATTTGAAGGCGGAAAAACAACCGGTAAGAAAAAAATATGTGGTTTTGATAAATTTACTATTATTTTTTGTATGCTGGTTGCAATTATTATGATTTACAAAATGCCTTTTTACTAAAAATCTCTCAGTGGATTTGCTGCAATAATGTAAACGGAAAGGGCTGAGTAATATGGCTGCGGCATTAAACGAAGATTACCAGAGAACTTTACATGAGCAGAAAAAAGAAGCTCATGAACTTGTAATGGCTGGGCTAGAACAGATAAAAGAGGGAAAGACAAAAGTCTTTAATACTGTGTGTGATAGATTGGAGAAGAAATACAGAGATGAGGCAACATCAAATTAGTACCCAGATGAAAAGGGCTTTTTTTACTTGACAAATACAACTTATATGTTGTATTTTGCGATTAGAAAAAAGAAAGAGAGGATTATAGATGACACTGCAGTTATTGCTCTAATTCTGGTAAAGATTTAATACTAGATTATATAAATAATTTGCCAGAGAAAGAAAAGATACAAAATTAGTTCGAAAAAGAGCATCAGAATTAGGAGGACAATTAGGTAAAAAATTTATATAAAGGAGGTCACGAGAAATGCCATTTGTAGAGATTAATGTAAAAAACGAAATTGAGAAACAAAAACAGAATGATCCGGAATTTAGAAAGGCATGGGATGATTCGCGTGCCGAGTATAGACTCATAGGGGAAATGATTTCTTTACGTAAACAAGAAAATATAACACAAAAGAAATTAGCCTCATTAACAGGAAATAAACAGCAGGTAATTTCACGGATTGAGAGAAAGGAAAGTATCCCGACTATAAGAGCATTTAGTCATATACTTGATGCATTAGGATATGAATTGCAGATTGTAAAAAAGAAATAGGTATAGTTTAATAAAAGTGTAGTGTTTTATATAGCATCTAACAGAAATTGTTAGGTGCTATTTTTACAATCAAAAATAAAAAGAAGATAATTGCCCCATCCACCAAAACATGCTACACTAAAACCAAACATTTCAACCCCAAAAGCACTAAGAAAGGAGCACCTATGCCTACTTACCAAACCCTAACCGAAGGACTATACAACACAGCCGTTGGCAAATCATTTCTCGTGAAAGGAATAGAATACATAAAAATGAACGAAGCACTTCTTATGAGAAAAGACACGGGAACGTATTACACATATGGCATTGATTTTGGAAAAATGCCGGGTTTCTAAAGAAGTTAAAAAAATCCGTTCCGGTCGTTACGTCTGGAAAGTAGCAATATGCAGGTGAGCAATAGTGTATTGAAATTGGAGGAATTTCATGGATACAAGAAAAAGTGACGCAATTTACGAAATACTATTACAAAAAGGCTTTGCTGAAAGTCTGTGCCGGGAGATTGCATATAAATATATGAATACCGATTATACAGCGACACGAATGCTTGGCTATTTGTACCGCATGACCGAGCTAAAAGAAGAACAGCTTGTCGACGAAATGATAGCAATCTTAGAAGACAGAGACCGAATCATAAAAAAACATGAGATGGAACAGGCACAGGCAGCCATTAATCGGATTTATAATGAAGGGCTGGAATAAATTAGTTTCGCTGTATGCTTAGCCAGAAAATGAGAATGTTGTTTCACATTCTCATTTTTTGCTAAGCATACAGCGAAATATTAAAAGCGTTGTCATACAGGGCTTCAGGTGGATGTCAGAAAAAGTATGCCCTGCCCCCCAAAAATGCATTACAAGAACTAGTTTATATACGGTGTTAGATATCAATTTTTCAAAATTCCAGTAAATCATCAAGAAAACGGTTGCGATAAGTGGGTACAAACACGTGGGTATCGAGCATGTGTATTTAACATGCCGATACCCTTACGCGTTTGTTTAACGGGAGTGACCACTTAACGTAACCGTTTTCTTGATAATTTACGAAACTTGAAAAAATGCCACCTTGCAAAACTTATACAAATCCCCTATAATATAGACATAAAATTATAAAGGAGGCCAATTATGGGTTGTGCAAAAATGAAGAAGTTACTTTGCCACGGACTGGCTGTGGCGATGGTTGTGTCATTAACGGCCACGGCATCGGACAGCAGTGCGGCAGCAAAGAAAGCAAAACCTGCAAAAAAAACAATTAAGATTGAGCAGGGAAAATCAAAAAAGATTGTGGTAAAGAATAAGAAGAAAAAAGCAAAATACAAATTTACCGCATCAAACAAAAGAATTAAAGTTTCAGCTTCCGGCAAGGTCAAAGCAGTAAAAGTCGGAACTGCCAAAGTTACGGTGAAGGAAAAGTATAAGAAAAAGACAAAGAAAATTGGAACCGTAAAGATTATTGTAACAAAGAAAAAGACAGTTAAAGTGACGAAGGTACCGGTGCAGACGAGTAAACCAACAAATCAGCCGACAAGCACACCATTGGAGAAACCACTGGTGACCAAAGTGCCGATTAAGACGCCGGAACCGGTTGCGTCGGAAGTATACAGTAACTATTTTGAAGACGGGGACCTCAAAGGATTTGCGCCGATTGGTGGCAAACTGGAAGTTTCCAATTCACAGAACTACACAGAAGGCGGTATGAACAGTCTTCTTGTGAAAGACAGAACGAGTGAAACAGATGGTGCAAAACTTCCAATTTCCGCGTATGTGATTGCCGGTGAGCATTATCAGTTCAGCGTTGTTGTAAAGCAGGATACCGGAAAAAGCCAGAAGGTTGCACTTCGTATGACTTATACGGACCAGAATGGAATGGCAAGAGACGTTACGCTGATTACAAACGCAGATGCAGGAAAAACTTGCATAAGCGGTAAAATGGACCACGCTCAAAGGTGAAATTACGATTCCGAAAAATCAGGGCGATGTTGCGATGACACTCACCATGACTACCGCGACGGATTCATTCCTTGTGGATGATGTTATCATTAGCGGAAAAGCACAGAATGATGTATATAAGGTTACAGATGCTCAGTACGAGGAGATGCTTGAAAATAGTGTGTACTCAACCGGAAATAACGCAAGAATCAAGAAAGTAATCAAAAATGCGAGAGACGGAAAAGACGTCACGCTTGCCTACATTGGCGGTTCCATTACTGAGGGCGCATTAGCAAAACCAAACAGCATGTGTTATGCGGAAGTTTCCGCAAAGACGTTTGGAGCAAAATATGGAAAGAACAATGGAGAAAATGTTCACTTTATCAATGCCGGAATGAGCGGAACGCCATCCGATATTGGTGTGGTACGTTACAACCGTGATGTGATTGATCGTTTGCCGGAGGGAAGCGACCATCCGGATGTGCTGTTCATTGAATTCGCTGTAAATGATTATGGTACGGCAACCGCAGGAAAAGGTTATGAAGGACTGATTCGCCAGGCATTGAAATCCGGCTCTGCCGTTGTGCTTGTGTTCTCAGTATTTCAGAAGGCGAGTGGCGGTGTTGTCTGTGAAAACAATTATCGTCCATTTGGTACGCATTATGATTTACCGATGATTAGTATGGGAAATGCGATTTCGTCTTATTTTGGTGGAAATGACCAGAAAGCATTTTATAAATGGTACTTTGGTGATTCTCTGCATCCAAACAACACCGGTTATCAGCTGATGGCAGACTGTATTACACGTATGTTTGATAAGATGGATAAAGAAACGGCAGAAGAAGATAATATCACTGATATGGATGCGATGGCACCGGTTAAGTCATCTGCTTACCAGGGAATGAAGATGTTGGATTCTAAGACTGATGTTACAAAGGACAATGCAATTACATCATTTAGCTCCGGCGGATTTAATCAAAATGATAATGCAACGGGCTCTTTTCAGTACGAGTATAAGGGACAAAAAGGCGCGGCATGGTTCCCAGATAACTGGATGCATACGTCAACAAGTGGCACGGACGCTTTGAAATTAAAAGTAAAATGTAAAGCACTTACGTTAATTTATAAATTAAGCAATTCGACAGAATATGGTTCGGCTGATTTGTATGTAGATGGAAAACTTCAGACAACTCTGAGTGGTTATGATACCAGTGGATGGAATAATGGTAAAGTATATGTAGCCATCGAAGAGGATGCCGAGGCAGAGCATACAATTGAACTTCGCATGAATGATAAAAGTGAATCGAAGAAGTTTACTCTGATGGCAATCGGTTATAACTAGATAGTTGAAGGGAAGAAAAACCTGTGGTACACTATGGTTGAAAATGAAGCAAGGATATGAGAATTATGATGTACACAGGAAAACAGCTAAGGGCACTTGTGATGCCTCTTATGTTTGAACAGTTTTTAAATGTAATGGTCGGCATGGTGGATACGCTGATGGTTTCTAAGGCTGGAGAAGCAGCGGTGTCCGGCGTAGCACTTACGACCAATATTAATCTATTAATTATTCAGGTTATGGCGGCACTTGCGACAGGAGGTGCCGTCGTTTGCAGTCAGTATAACGGACGACGTGATACAAAAGATGCTACGTATGCAGCAGGACAGTTAGAGACGGTGCTTTTCATTTTTTCAATGGCAGCAGCGTTTATTTGTGCAGTCTTTGGAAAGCAGATGTTACCGGCAATCTTTGGCAGTGTGGAAGATTCGGTTATGCACAGTGCATGGATTTATATGTTTGTAACGGCACTTTCTTATCCATTTCTTGGAATTTATAATGCGGGAGCAGCCATTTTCAGAAGTGTAGGAAACAGTAAGGTCAGTATGGGACTCAGTGTGTTAATGAATGCGATTAATATTGCGCTGAATGCGGTTTTGGTGGCACTTGGTTATGGGGTGCTCGGGGTGGCACTTGCGACACTTGTAAGTCGAGTTGTCTGTGGTGTTTGTATGACAATTTTGGTTGCCCGTCCTTATAATCCGTTGCAGTTAAAAAGATTTTCTTCTCTTATTCCTAATAAGAAAATGATTCTTCGGATTCTCCGAATTGGAATCCCAAGCGGAATTGAAAATAGTATGTTTCAGGTGGGAAAATTAATGGTGGTAAGCATGATAACAGCATTTGGAACGGCAGCGATTGCAGCCAATTCGGTCAGTTATTCAATTATTGAATTTCCGAATATTCCCGGCATGTCGATGGGACTTGCATTGATTACGGTGGTTGGAACGTGTCTTGGTGCCGGTGAAGTGGCACAGGCAAAAAAATATACGAAAAAGTTGATGTTATTTGCTTATGCAGGGGACTGGATTATGAATATTTTGCTGTTTGTTTTTGCGGTTCCTGTTGTGTCTGTATTTTCGCTTTCGCCGGAGGCGACACAAATGGCAGCAGAGGTGCTTCGCTGGTTTAGTACAATTGCTGTTTTTATCTGGCCACTCAGTTTTACCCTGCCAAATGCATTGCGGGCAGCAGGCGATGTGAAGTTTACGATGCTGACAGGAATTATTTCCATGTGGCTGTTCCGCGTGCTTTGCAGTTATTTACTTGCGGTGGTATGTAACATGGGTATTCTAGGTGTGTGGTTTGGTATGTTTATTGACTGGGCGGTTCGCTCGCTGTTATTTGTTGTGAGATATTTGTCCGGGCGTTGGCAGATGAAAAAAGTGATTTAAGATATTTACTGATTTTAAGGAGAACTGGTTATGATACAAGAAATTGCACCAAAAAAGTTTGATAACGCTTATCATGCAAAAAGTCCAAAACCGGATGATTTTGTGCTTGTTTTTCGTGGACATGGGAAACCGGATGACAGGATTTTGTGCCGTATTGAAGATGGGAAAATTATACTTCCAACCTATAGTGAATTGGGGTGTGAAAAGCATTTATTACAATATTTATTTTCGATCGATGAAACCTGTTATTTTCTTTATATGCCGGGGGATTTATCAGCGGGTTTGTTTATATCAGACATTTTTTCTTTTTCCTATGAACCAATTCGGAGTCTCCGCAGAAATGACCCAGTATACACCTGCTTTGCCGGTATGACAGGGTATCATTTGTATGTCTGGTACCGCGACAATGTTTTTTGCGGGCGCTGTGGTGTAAAAACCGTGCATGATAAAAAGGAGCGGATGAAGAGGTGCCCGCATTGTGGAAATTTGATTTTTCCAAAGATTGCCCCAGCGGTGATTATCGGGTTGATTCATGAGGATTCTATTTTGATTTCCACGTATGCAGACCGTCCCTACAAAGGGCGTGCACTGCTTGCCGGTTTCTGTGAAATTGGTGAGACACCGGAGCAGACGGTCGTGCGTGAGGTGCAGGAAGAAGTGGGACTTCGTGTGAAAAATATCCGTTATTTTGACAGCCAGCCATGGGGCTTTGACTCGAATCTTTTACTTGGCTATTACTGCGAAGTAGATGGCGGTACTTCGATTACAATGGACGAAACGGAGCTTGCAACGGCACGCTTTGTTAAGCGGGATAAAATTGAAGAAGACAAAAATCTTTTAAGCCTTACGGCAACGATGATTGACCGGTTTCGCAAAGGACTGGAATAGCTTTTTTATTGCGGTATATTTTCCCAGTTTGACAAATATATTGGTACAAAGAATGTGGTGCTGGAAATGAATATTTATGTTAAAAAAACAAGAGGTTAAGTTGTATCTTGGAACCGTTGTCTTGCTTGAACTTTTGGGCGCATTAGGAGCATTTGTAATTCGGGATGGCATAGCAGAATATGGTATGGGAATTCGGCCGGTTATTTCTCCGCCGGCAGTGCTGTTTCCAATTGTTTGGACGATTTTGTATGCCCTGATGGGAATCGGACTTGCCCGTATTTTTAGCAGTGAAGAAAGCATGGCAAAAACAATCGGACTCAATTTGTTTTGGGTACAATTATTCTTTAATCTTATGTGGGGCGTTTTCTTCTTTAATCTGCAGGCCTATGGATTTGCCCTTGTCTGGCTTCTCATTATGCTTTTGTTGATTTTTATGATGATACTTGTATGGCGCCTCATTGACCCGGTGGCTGCATGGCTTCAGATTCCCTATCTTTTGTGGGTGATTTTTGCAGCGGTTTTAAATGCGTCGGTGTGGTGGATGAAAAAATAGTTGTTCATAGTAAATCAAAATAAATTTTCCGCCGATATAATATCTGTACCATAAAAATATTTACAAATAAGATAAGATTAAGGATAAACGAATGAAAACACTTCTTTTAATTGAAGATGATGAAATAAACAGACAGTTCCTTTTAGAAATATTGCAGGAGGACTATGTAGTGCTGACGGCTGCAAATGGGCAGCAGGGACTGGATATATTAGAGAAAGAGGCTCAAAGCATATCGGTGATTTTATTAGACATTCAGATGCCGGTTATGAATGGTTTTTAGTTTTTGAAACACGTTGAAAACAATTCTGATTACAACAGAATACCGATTTTGGTTACGACAGTATTAGATGGTGAAGAGGATGAAAAAGAATGTTTAAAACTGGGTGTTTCGGATTTTATTGTTAAGCCGTACAGTCCATTACTTGTAAAAATGCGTGTGGAAAATATTATTCATATGACGGAAAGTGAAGATATGATTTCGGAGCTGGAAATGGATGCGTTGACCGGGTGAAATACCGCATTATATATAAGGATGGTACGGTGAAGACAGTGCTTGACTATGGGCGGTTTGTGCATACAGAGATGTATGGGGATGTCTATTATGTATTTATTAATGATGTCACAGAAGACTTTTAAAGCATGGAACAGTTAGCAGAAAATTTTATGGGGAGAAAATTTTGTAAAACGAACAAATGTTCATTTTTTCATTGCAATACAATTTTCAATGTGCTATACTTGTATCACGAGTAGTGAACGACCTATCGATAGGGAATGAATCATATGATTTGTTCCCTATGTTGTTATACCAATTCATCTAGACGGAGGTGGACAAATAAACGATGGACCATTTCGTATTACATTCCGAATATCAGCCGACCGGTGACCAGCCGCAGGCGATTGATGCTCTAGTGAAAGGCTTTCAGGAAGGAAATCAGTTTCAGACCCTTCTTGGTGTTACCGGTTCCGGTAAAACTTTTACAATGGCAAATGTGATTGAAAAATTGAATAAGCCGACGCTTGTGATTGCGCATAATAAGACACTGGCGGCACAGCTGTATGGAGAATTTAAAGAATTTTTCCCGGAGAATGCGGTAGAATATTTTGTGTCATACTATGATTATTACCAGCCGGAAGCCTATGTGCCTTCAACGGATACTTATATAGAAAAGGATTCGGCAATCAATGACGAAATTGATAAACTGCGCCACTCGGCGACAGCGGCACTGACTGAGCGCAGTGATGTGGTTATTATTGCGAGTGTTTCCTGCATTTATGGACTGGGTAGTCCAATCGATTATCAAAATATGACGGTCTCTCTGCGTCCGGGCATGGAAAAGGATAGGGATGAGGTGATTCGGCGTCTGATTGATATTCAGTACACGCGGAATGATATGGATTTTCATCGTGGCACGTTCCGTGTGCGTGGTGATGTAGTTGAGATTTTTCCGGCATCGGCAAGTGACCGTGCGATTCGGGTTGAGTTCTTTGGAGATGAAGTAGACAGGATTCAGGAAATTGATGTTGTGACCGGAGAGGCGACGGCCGATTTAGAGCATATGGTTGTTTTCCCGGCATCCCATTATGTAGTGGCACCGGATAAGATGGAGCGTGCGATTGCGGGAATTGAAAAAGAACTGGATGAGCGCGTGAAGTATTTTAAGAGTGAGGATAAATTGATTGAGGCGCAGCGGATTTCCGAGAGGACACATTTTGATGTTGAGATGTTACGGGAGACCGGTTTTTGTTCCGGCATTGAGAATTATTCCATGCATTTGAATGGGTTACAGCCGATGGAAACGCCGATGACTTTGATGGATTATTTTCCGGATGATTTTTTGATTATTGTGGACGAGTCTCATATTACGATTCCACAGATTGGCGGGATGTTTGCCGGGGACCAGTCGAGGAAATCTACACTTGTAGAATATGGATTTCGCCTGCCTTCTGCAAAAAGTAACCGCCCTCTGAATTTTGAAGAATTTGAGGGGCATATTAACCAGATGATGTTTGTTTCGGCAACGCCTTCGACGTATGAGACAGAGCATGAGCTGCTTCGTACCGAGCAGATTATTCGTCCGACGGGGCTTTTAGATCCGGAACTTGATGTAAGACCGGTTAAAGGACAGGTGGATGATTTGCTCGGAGAGATTCGAAAGGTTACTGAGAAGAAGGGAAAGGTTCTCGTTACGACACTGACAAAACGAATGGCAGAGGATTTAACAAAGTATCTGAAGGAAGTCGGGATACGTGTGCGGTATCTGCATTCGGACATTGATACGCTGGAGCGTTCAGAAATTATCCGCGATATGCGTCTGGATGTGTTTGATGTCTTAGTCGGAATTAACCTGTTGCGAGAGGGACTTGATATTCCGGAGATTCAGTTAGTAGCGATTCTGGATGCGGACAAAGAAGGTTTCTTACGTTCGGAGACTTCTTTGATTCAGACGATTGGACGTGCGGCACGAAACTCGGAAGGACATGTTATTATGTATGCAGATAAGATTACCGATTCCATGCGTAAGGCAATTGATGAAACCGAGCGGCGCCGCAAGATACAAAAAGAATATAATGAAGAACACGGCATTGTGCCAAAGACAATTCAGAAGGCGGTGCGCGATCGAATCCGTATTTCAAAGAAAGCAGGTACGGATATTACGGAAGAAGAGAAAGATCCGGAATCCATGAGTTTTGAGGAATTGCAGCGTCATATTGCTAAGATGATGAAACAGATGAATCAGGCAGCGGCTGAGTTGAATTTTGAAAAGGCTGCCAAACTGCGTGACCGGATGATTGAATATAAAAAGCATTTAGAGGAAATCCGCAGTGAACTTTAGAAGCAAAAAAGCGATGGAGGTTAGTATGGATACAAAGCGAGAAATACGGATACGAGGTGCTAAGGAGCACAATCTTCAAAATATTGATTTGGATATTCCAAGAGATAAATTTGTGGTGTTGACCGGTTTAAGCGGTTCCGGAAAGTCATCGTTGGCGTTTGACACCATTTACGCTGAAGGACAGAGAAGATATATGGAGTCATTATCTTCTTATGCCAGACAGTTTTTAGGTCAGATGGAGAAGCCGGATGTTGAAAGCTTAGAGGGGCTTCCACCGGCAATTTCGATTGACCAGAAATCGACCAATCGAAATCCACGTTCTACGGTAGGAACGGTTACGGAAATTTATGATTATTTTCGTCTTTTATATGCCAGAATTGGGATTCCTCATTGTCCGAAATGCGGCAAGGAAATCCAAAAACAGTCGGTAGACCAGATGGTGGATGAAATTATGAAGTTGCCGGAGCGTACGAAAATTATGCTGCTTGCCCCGGTTGTGCGTGGCCGCAAAGGAGAGCATGTAAAAGTATTAGACAAGGCAAAGCGCAGCGGTTATGTGCGCGTTGTCGTGGATGGTAATTTGTATTCGCTGGATGAAGAAATCAAGTTAGAGAAAAATAAAAAACACAACATTGAAATTGTAGTGGACCGACTTTCTATTCGCGAAGGAATTGAAAAACGAATGACCGATTCTATTGAAACGGTGCTTAAGTTAGCTGATGGTTTATTGGTTGTCGATGTGATTGGAGGAGAAAAAATTTCTTTCAGTCAGAGTTTTTCCTGTCCGGACTGTGGAATTAGTGTAGATGAAATTGAGCCACGCAGTTTTTCGTTTAACAATCCATTTGGTGCGTGCCCTGAATGTCATGGAATCGGTTACCGGATGGAGTTTGATGAGGATTTGATTGTTCCGGATAAGACGCTTAGTATTGCACAGGGAGCGATTGCAGCACCGGGATGGCAGTCTGTAGTAAATCCGGATAGCTACAGTCGTGCAATTTTGGATGCGATGGCAGAGTTTTATGGATTTGATTTAGATACACCATATGGGGAATATCCGGAGGATGTTCATGATTTAATCTGGTATGGTACCGGCGGTCAGCGTGTGGAAGTTCATTATACCGGCAGACATGGACACGGTGTTTATAATATTGCGTTTGAGGGACTGCTTGGTAATTTACAGAAGCGGTATCGTGAGACCGGTTCGGAGACTACGAAGCAGGAATATGAGTCATTTATGCAGATTACGCCCTGCCATGTCTGCGGCGGCAAGCGGTTGAAGAAAGAATCCCTTGCGGTTACGGTTGGGGATAAAAATATTGCAGAAATTAGTGAATATTCCATTATAGATTTGAAGAAATTTATGGATGAATTGACACTGACTGACAGACAAAAGCAGATTGGGCGTCTGGTGTTAAAGGAAATTCGTTCGCGTCTGGGATTTTTGGTGGATGTTGGTCTTGATTATTTATCACTGGCACGTGCGACGGCTACGCTTTCCGGTGGAGAGGCACAGCGAATCCGTCTGGCGACACAGATTGGTTCGGGACTTGTCGGTGTGGCTTATATTTTGGATGAGCCGAGTATTGGTCTGCATCAGCGGGATAATGACCGCTTGATTGCTACATTAAAGAAACTTCGTGACCTTGGTAATACGCTGATTGTCGTGGAACATGATGAGGATACCATGCGTGAGGCGGATTATATTGTGGACATCGGACCGGGGGCAGGAAAAAATGGCGGACATGTGGTTGCGTGTGGTACGGCAGAGGATTTGATGAAAGTGCCGGAGTCAATTACAGGTGCTTATTTAAGTGGGAAAAAGCAGATTCCGGTGCCGGCAAAGAGACGCAAACCGACAGGGTATCTGAAAGTAAAAGGTGCCAGCGAAAATAATCTGAAAAATATTAATGTCAAGATTCCTCTGGGGGTAATGACCTGTGTGACCGGTGTATCCGGTTCCGGAAAGAGTTCTCTTGTGAATGAAATTTTGTGTAAGAGTCTGACCCGCACATTAAACCGGGCTCGCTGTATCCCGGGAAAGCATAAAGGAATTGAAGGCGTGGAGCAGTTAGATAAGGTAATTAATATTGACCAGTCTCCGATTGGACGAACTCCTCGTTCAAACCCGGCAACCTATACCGGTGTATTTGATATGATACGAGATTTGTTTGCTTCGACACCGGATGCAAAAGCGAAAGGATACAAGAAGGGGCGTTTCAGTTTTAATGTGAAAGGCGGCCGTTGTGAAGCGTGCAGTGGTGACGGTATATTGAAAATTGAGATGAACTTCCTTCCGGATATTTATGTCCCTTGCGAAGTTTGTGGCGGAAAGCGGTATAATCGTGAGACACTGGATGTTAAGTATAAGGGAAAAAGTATATACGATGTGTTAGATATGACGGTAGAAGATGCCCTTGAATTTTTCCGAAATATTCCGACGATTCACCGCAAGATTCAGACGTTGTATGATGTGGGATTGTCATATGTCAAATTAGGGCAGCCATCGACTACGTTGTCCGGTGGTGAGGCTCAGCGCATCAAGCTTGCGACAGAATTGAGTAAGAGAAGTACCGGACGGACCATTTATATTTTGGACGAGCCGACGACAGGACTTCATTTTGCGGATGTTCATAAGTTGATTGAAATCTTGCAGCGGCTGACTGAAGGCGGTAACTCTGTGGTTGTTATTGAACACAATCTGGATGTGATTAAGACGGCAGATTATATCGTTGACATGGGACCGGAAGGCGGTGACCGCGGCGGCACGGTTGTTACGCAGGGAACGCCGGAACAGGTGGCAAACTGCGAAGAATCCTATACGGGTTACTATATGAAAAAGATGTTGAAGGAGAATTAGGATGTATTCATTTTTTGCGATGATGGCGCGCATGAAAAATATTGAGCGATGGGCACTTATGCGAAATTCTATTCAGGAAAATATTAGTGAACACTCGCTGGAAGTTGCGATGTTAGCGCACGGACTTTCACTCATAGCCAATGAGAAATGTGGAAAACACGTGGATTTCAATGGAATTGCTCTCATGGGAATGTATCACGATGCGAATGAAATCATTACCGGAGACATGCCTACGCCTGTCAAGTATTATGATGATGATATCAAAGAAGCTTATAAACGGGTGGAGTATGTTGCGAGTAAAAAGATGGTGGATAAACTGCCGGATTATATGAAAAAGCATTATGAGAAATTGTTTTTCCCGCAGGAGGACAAAGCATATGAGTGGCGTCTTGTGAAAGCGGCAGATAAGTTATCTGCACTGATTAAATGTAAGCAGGAATTAAATTCCGGCAATCAGGAATTTAAGACGGCATACGAAACAACGAAAAAAGCACTGCATGATATGAATATGGAAGAAGTTGAAGTGTTTATGCAGGATTTTCTGCCTGCCTATGATTTGACACTGGACGAATTGCAGGCAAAATAATCGGTCACACATTTTACACAGACTAAACACAGAGTGACCATTTCCTTTCGATACAATGTGACCATAACAATAAATCATTTGTATATGAAGTGGAGGTTACATATGGAAGGAAAGAAGATTCGAGCAATAGGCACCAGTCTGATTTTGTGTTTGGCGGCTATGAACATTTCCGGATGTAGCTCAAAGGATAGTGAGAGTTCAACAAATGCAGTAATGGGGCGTGTGACAAGTGTTTCAGACACGCAGATAGTGATGGAAGTTATGGATAAGCAGGATGACAAAAAGCCGGAAGCAGCAAGTGGAGGAGCTGCCGGAATCGAGGGGAATAAACCGCAGGGAACCCCACCGGCTGGTATGCAGCAGGATAATGATGGCAAGAAACCGGAGGGAACCCCACCGGCAGATGCGAAGGATGGTGGCAAAAAGAAAGGTGAGTCAAAGACTTACCAGATTGACAGCGATACCAAGATATATAAGAAATCCGGTGAGGAAAGTACGGAAATCTCGGTAAGTGAAATTAATCCGGGAGAGATGGTCAGTGTGGAGACAGATGGTGAGAAGGCAACAAGTATTACCGTTTCCGATATGTCTGCCATGGGGCAGCCCGGACAAAATTCGCAGGACACTTCTTCCGGTAAATAGCCATGTCAGACCTTTTGTGTAGCATGATTTGACTCGGGATGATTTTGGTCTGAAAGATTTTGGCTTGGAAGATGAATAAGCCGAATGGATTTGCTGCCGTCTGCTTCTTTGATAACGAGGTAGAGAGAATCGGCAGAACCGGAAAACATGGTTAAAATGTTGCTTTGCGGTGGTAATTGTAATTCGCGGAATGCAAGCAGTTTTTGCAGGGAACTGCTTTCGCATTCTCCGCGAAATAAGCCACGAGGTGTCAGAACATAAAGAGTATTTCCAAGATTTGTGATGTGGAAATCCTCTTTTTTTTGTGCAAAACTGCCCAGTGGAAATGTGTGTGTGACCTCACCGGAGCGGATATCATAGTCGCGCAGATAAATTTCTTCGGTCGTTTTTTTTGTTTCAATTGTTAAATAATGCAAATCATAAAAAATATTTTCCCCCGGCATACCGCTTATGGAACTGCCGCCAAATGCCAGTCGTTCTAATAAATTGTATATTGTTACATTTCCGTATTGATAGGTGATGGCGATGGAAGTGCCATTACACCGGATATCTTTGATTTCATCCGTATTTTGTTTGTTGTTTAAGTGGATGAGATTTATATTTTTTATGTTGCCGTTATTTCGCAGACAGACAATGGATTGCTTTGCTAATTTGCCTTTTGACCATTTCTTTTTGCAGGCATAGAGAGCCCCATTCGTATTATACGAAAAATGCTCTAGTGTTTCGGATTTCTTTATTTTCCATGATTCTACGTTAGTCGTCCAACCGGATTTTTCATCCCAGATATTTCGGATATATTGATTTTTTTTGCGAATAAACTGAGACAAAACACGTTCCGTCGGATGATAAACCAATGTCGATTCTTCTTCATCAGAAAGAGAAGTCACACAATAAGAAATGGATGTTGGTTTGTCCGCAGTTGTTTTTGCTGCCGTTTGCTTTTTCTTTGTTATGGGCTTGTCCGATTCTATGTAAAAAATAAGAAGAAAAGCAGTGCAGCATAAAAAAAACAGTAACAAAAATAGTTTTGTGATTTTCTTGTTTCTTTTGAAAATTTGTATCATAATATTCCTCCTTGCTGAATTGCAAACAATGATACGGATTGCTCCGTTGTTTCACAACTTCCGCAATCCTGCAAACATTCGAAATCCGCAGATTTATTGCATAAATCGCTACTTTCTCATGTTTGGCGGGTACCAAGGTCCAGCCTCTTATCATGCAAGCATGAACGAGTCTGGACTTTGGTACCCTTGTATCATTGTATGCGCAGCGAGGAGAAACTATGCCATATTGTTTGCGGTTTTGTATTTATAAATCATCTCTGCGTGATTTTGTTCTTCTGTCTGGATGTGATTTAAGAGTCTTCGGATATTGCTGGCAGAAAAACGGAAAACATCATCATTATAGGTGGATGAAACGAGTTTTTCTGTTGCAATACAGTCGGTACATAAAAATTGGTCATGTTTTTTCTCTTCGGAGTTGTTACCTGCTGCGTAACTTTCGGAAGGCGTGTATCCCTCCATACCGCTACGGGCGGCACTTACATTTGGTACATCACCTTTGAGTACCATGCCTAAGGAGTCAAAATGTTCTTGCTCCTCATCACCAATGCGGTGAAATAAGTTTTTCAGTTCTTCGTCATGGGCAGACTGCTCATAAAAGCGGTATTTGTCAACACATGCTTTCTCCTGTGTCTGTAAATCTTTGATTACGTTGGTTTCCTGTTCTGTTAATTGCATCGTAATTACCTCCATTTCCTCTGTTAGTATGTGCAAAGGATGAAAAAATATTCAACGGCCACTTGTGTAAATTTAGTTGAAAGCATGGAAATAAACAGATATAATAAGACCATACAGTTTCGTTTTGAAATTATACATAGGAAGAGGTGCTCAGATGAAAAAAAACATGAGACGGTGGGAAGCAGTGTTAATTTGTATGGCACTATTATTTTCCTTGTTTTCACTTCATACAGTAGAAGCGAAAGATGAGGAAACACCGAAAACTATTTTCCCGGTTCATGTGATTCATAAGACAGGTGATGATAAAGAAAATTTTGTCATTGTAATTATGGGAGATGGCTACACGGCAGATGAACAGGACAAATTTTTACAGGATGCGAAGCAGAAAGCACAGGGAATGTTAAGATGGTCTCCGTATAAAGAGTATTCTGACCACATAAATATATATGCAGTGCAGGCTGTATCTAACGAGTCCGGAATTAGTGTGTATGGGGGCAAGAATGCAGATACTTATTTTCACGTTAAAGTCTATGGAAAAGCAGCTGGCTTTTCAAATGGTGGGGATGAGAAGGCAAAAGAACTAAGACAAGATTTGGAGCAAAATTATCTGGACAGGGGGGCTAATGTTGCAACTATTCATGTGCTGTGTAATTCAGAGGGCAGTTATGGTGCTTCAGTAAATTCCTTGTTTTCATTTTCCACTAATTCAGAGGACAATGAAGATGGGATGGTTATGGCACATGAAACAGCTCATAGTATTGGTGGATTGGGGGATGAGTACGAGAGATACACGAATAAACCAAATACTTCGGACACCTCGAATCCGGATACGATTAAATGGAGTAAAATGCTTGGATTTCGAGGAATTGGCGTCACAATGGCAGGAACAGAAACGGCATTTGCACCGAGCCGCGAATGTATGATGAGATGGCTGGGACAGCCTTTTTGTGAAGTGTGTAAAATGGAATTGGCAAGGAAGTTAAATAATACGGATTATGTCAGTAAGCCGGCAGAAATTTATGTCAGTAATCCTGAAATTTCAATTCCGCACAGTAAAACGGGAACATTAGACCGGGATAGTGAAAAATATAGAATCAGCGAGAAAAATATAACAAAGGCAAACAATACGGATTTGGAATTTCGAACTGTGGTACAAAATCTGGTAAACAGAGAGCAGCATTTGAAAATGAGCTTTCAGATTATTGGAGCCGATGGTAAAACAGTTAAGTATCAGGAAGAAAAGACTTACACGATTCCGGCACTCAGTAATTCATACAATCCGGATGAGGCAAGAGAATCACTTTCTATTGTGTTTTCGGATGTGTATGGCTTGTCAAATGGTGATAGGCTGGATGGAAAAGTTATCAATGTGGATACGGGAGAAGTGTTGGCAACGGATAAAACGGCGGAGCAGGAATGGAGCAGAGTTAACATTCATTATCAGGTAAAGAATGCAGACGGGACAAGTACCTTGCTTCCTTGTGCAGATACGGCAACTGTGTATGTACCGAAAAATTCTACCTATATACTGCGAAATCCGGAATTGTCTGGATATATTTTGGCTGGAAACAGCCTGAATCAAGATGAATTGAAAGTGACAGAGGCGGATACCAATATTACATATTACTATCAGGTAAAGTCCGATCAGCCGGAGGAAACGCCAACGATGACACCAACAGTTACGCCTAGTGCGGTGCCAACAGCGACACCAACAGTTACGCCTAGTGCGTTGCCAACGGCAACTCCGACAATAACGCCTACTGAAGCACCGACGGTGACACCAACAGTTACGCCTAGCGCGGTGCCAACGGCGACCCCGACAATAACGCCTACCGAAGCGCCGACGGTGACGCCAACAATGGCACCTAGTGCAACTCCAATAAGGCAGAAGAAGGGCTTGAAAAAAACGACAAATATTGTAGTCGTGGTAAAAGTAACAGGCAGCAAAAATACTTCAAATGTCAGCCGTTCTGTCAAAAAAGCAGTTAAAAAGGCATTGAAAAAGGCAGGCAGACAAAGAAAGAATATTACGGTCAGACTGAAAAGCAAATCAAAGAAAAACATTACTTTGAAGATTGATAAGTCAACCATCAGGTTTTTGGCTGCAAAAAAAGTAAAAAGTGTGCAATGGGATAGAGGAAAAACAAGAGTTGCCATGAGTTTGAAAAAACTAAAAAAAGTAAACAAACGGATGAAGAAAAATATTTATCTGCAAGTAAAAAAAGGTGTTTTGGTTACTTATTATACTCGTAAATAAAATTAATTGTTTTTTTATAATGTAAATTAGTGTATAATAATTGTTAAGGTGTTTTCGAAAGAATATTACGCATAGGAGATTGTTAAAATGATGCAGTTATCTGAGAAGACAGGTATCAAACAAAACGTTTTACAGGAAATAATTAGGCTGGCGAAGGAAAATGATGTAAAAAAGTTAATTCTTTTTGGTTCGCGTGCCAGGGGAGATTATAAAGAACGAAGTGATATAGATTTGGCGTTTTATGGAGGCAATAGCAGTCAGTTTATTTTAGCGGTGGACGAAGAAACTCCAACTTTGTTACAGTTTGACGTGCTGGATTTGGATAAACCGATTCAGGCAGAATTGCTGGACTCCATAAAACGGGAGGGAATGGTGATATATGAAAAAGTTTGATAATTTGCAGGCTGCCATTCATAATTTAAAGGACATTTATTCTTATCAGGCACCATATGGAAATGTGGAAATGACAGGGATGGTTGGCTTGTATGAGATATGTTTTGAACAAGCATGGAAAGCAATGAAAGAGATTTTAACATATCACGGTTACGCAGAGGGAGCGACAGGTTCTCCGCGTACAGTACTGAAAACGGCATATAAAGCGGGAATGATAGCAGACGAAGAATTATGGTTAAGTGCACTTACATCAAGAAATAATGTTGCACATGCATATAATCAGGCGATTGCATTAGATATTATACGTCAGGCTAAAACAAAATACTACGATATGTTTGTAGAACTAGTTAATGAGATACAGAAAAACTGGTTATAAAATTAAAAATATATTTATGCAGGAGGGATTTAGATGAACGAAAACCACACAATTACATTGCAGGATAAAAAATGGGGAATGCCGGTGCGTGTATTGACGCTGATTACTTTTTTCCTGGGAGCGTTTACATTGGTGCAGGCAATTCTTTTGTTAAGTGAATACTATAGCAATTATGATGTATCGATGCCGGTTGTCATTTTGTTTTTGCTGATTACGCCATTTGCTTTTGTGGCGGCACTGATGTTTGCTTTTGGTGTGCACAAAATTGCGCAGGGAAATGGAGCAGATAAAAATATTATCCTTGGATTTGCGATGATGCTTTTGTTAGCAGTGGATAATTTAATTTACATACCGATTCATTACCGCGGAGACAATGGGGATCCGTTAAGTTTTATGATATTGGGTGCGATTGAGTTAATCTGTCTGATTATCTTTTTCCTGTATTATCAGAACTGGGGTAATAAGGCGCTGACATTTTGTGCCGGTGTTCTCTTAGTGCTTAGTTTTGGCTTTGAAATGGTTGAAGCCATAAGACTTTTGAGTGCGGCAGATATTACACTTACATTAGATACCTTTTATAATCTAATGAAAAAAGTGCTGAACACGCTGTTAGCAGTTCAGGCACTTCTGTTTGTCTTTGCATTGAACCCATCGGTTCGCGTTAAAGATTGATTTTTTTCATTGCGAGTGCATACTCGGCGATTTCTTTCATACGTTTTTCGTCCATGCGGTGAATGGGAGCTGAAATACTAAATGCGTATTGCGGCTTCTGTTCACCGTGTTTTATACTTGCAGCGATGCATCGCACGCCCAATTCATTTTCTTCATTATCCATAGCATAGCCGCGTTTTCTGGTTTCTTCAATTTCTTGCATAAATTTTGAAAAATCCGTGATAGTATGCTCTGTCAGTGGCGTTTTATCACTCTTGTCCCAGATACTTTTGATTTCGTCATTTGACATATCGGCAAGCAGGGCTTTTCCGACACCGGAGCAGTAGAGTGGAATTCGTTTGCCGACCATAGACACTAGCCGCACGGAATTTTCGGATTCTTCCTTGGCGATATAAATCGCATGAATCCCATCAATCTGCACGAGATGGACGGTTTCGCCGGTTTTCGCTGCGAGTTCCCGAAGGCTTGGGCGAGCCTCTTCCACAATATCAATTTTTGAGACAAATTGGTTTGCAATATCCCATATTTTAAAACTTAAGCTGTAGCGGGATGTTTGCGTGTCCTGCCGCACATATCCCATGTAAAGAAGTGAATTTAACAGGCGGTGTACGGTTGTTTTGTTTAGGGAAACTTCCCGGCATAAATCCGACAGTCCAATCGGACCGGTCTTTGCAAGTGTTTCCAGAACAAGAAATAATTTATCAGCAACCTGAATTGGATTTTTGGATTCCATAAAAATTCTCCCTTTGTTTCTTTATATTTTACTGCTTTTTTGTTGACAATAAGAAGAAATGCAGTATAATAAAATCATGGTTCACGATGTGAAATACCGTTTCATAATGTGGAACAATAGTAGAATATCATATGATACAAAAAAAGTAAAGATAAAAATGGAGGCTATTATGAACAAGGTTTTAGAAGAAATCAAAAAAATTGGTATTGTTCCGGTTGTTGTGCTTGACGACGCAAAGGATGCAGAGCCATTGGCGAAAGCATTGTGCGAGGGCGGACTTCCTTGTGCAGAGGTTACATTCCGTACGGAAGCAGCAGAAGAGTCGATTCGCATCATTTCTGAAAAATATCCGGAAATGCTTGTTGGTGCAGGAACAGTTTTGACAACTGAGCAGGTAGATCGTGCGGTTGCTGCCGGTGCTAAATTTATTGTAAGTCCGGGATTTAATCCGAAAGTTGTAAAGTATTGTATCGACCGTGACATTCCGGTTACACCTGGTACACAGACACCAAGTGAGATGGAGCAGGCGATTGAGATGGGACTTGACGTCGTAAAATTCTTCCCTGCTGAGCCGGCAGGCGGTTTGAAGATGATTAAGGCAGTTGCAGCTCCTTATACAATGCTTCAGTTTATGCCGACCGGTGGTATTAATTTGAATAATGTAGAAGAGTACCTTGAGTATGACCGTATTTTAGCATGTGGCGGAAGCTGGATGGTAAAAGGTGATTTGGTGAAAGCCGGTAAATTTGATGAGATTCAGAAAATGACCGCTGATGCAGCCGCATTGGTAAAGAAAATCCGCGGTTAATTATTAAAAAGTATTTTGGAGGATGAATGAAAATGGCAAAGAAAGTAGTTACATTTGGTGAATTGATGTTGAGACTGGCACCGGAAGGATATTATCGTTTTGTACAGGCAGATACACTTGGTGCAACTTTTGGCGGCGGTGAGGCAAACGTTGCAGTTTCCCTTGCAAATTATGGTTTGGATGCAAAGTTTGTTTCAAAACTTCCTACACATGAGATTGGTCAGGCTGCTGTAAATTCTTTGAGAAAATATGGTGTTGACACAACAGATATTGTGCGCGGTGGTGACCGTGTCGGTATTTACTATTTGGAAAAAGGTGCTTCCCAGAGACCTTCCAAAGTTATTTATGACCGTGCTGGTTCTTCCATTGCAACAGCTTCTAAATCGGATTTTGACTGGAAGAAAATTTTTGAAGGTGTTTCGTGGTTCCATTTTACCGGAATTACTCCTGCACTGAATGATGAAGTTGCTGAGATTTGTTTAGAGGCTTGTAAAGCTGCAAAAGAAGCAGGTGTTACGATTTCCTGTGATTTGAACTACCGCAATAAATTGTGGAGTAAAGAAAAAGCAGGTAAGGTGATGGCTGAACTTTGCCAGTATGTTGATGTATGTATCGCCAATGAAGAGGATGCTGCAGATGTATTTGGTATTACTTCCAAAGGTACAGATGTTACAACAGGTACGGTAAATCATGAGGGTTACAAAGATGTTGCCAAACAGTTGGCAGACCGTTTTGGATTTGAGAAAGTTGCAATTACTCTCCGTGAGTCCATTTCTGCAAATGATAATAATTGGTCCGCTATGTTGTATGATGGAAAAGATTATTACTTCAGCAAGAAATATAAAATGCATATTGTTGACCGTGTAGGCGGTGGCGACAGTTTTGGCGGCGGTTTGATTTGTGCCTGCCTGAACGAGTATGGTCCACAGGAAACAATCGAGTTTGCTGTAGCTGCTTCTTGTTTGAAACATTCCATCGAAGGAGATTACAACATGGTTTCCATGGATGAAGTTTTGAAACTGGCTGGTGGCGATGGCTCCGGTCGTGTACAGAGATAATAATTACTTTTTGATTTTCCTATATAATAATGTATAAAGACAAAGGGAGCAGATTTGCTGCTCCCTTTGTCATGTTTATTTTCCTTTGGTGTAATAACCGATTTTGTAGTCACTTGTCTTCTCGTTATCTGTCGGATTAAGAAGAAGATAGAAAGAATTTTCGCCTGTGACCCACATGGCGAGTCGATCAATCTGGTAGCGGTCCAAGGTAAGGTAGTAGATGTTATCTGTTTTAAAATCAGTAACCTTTGTAAAGGCTTTGTCGCCATATTCAGCACGAAATACTCCTTTTTTTGAAACAAGAAGAATTTCATCCTCCCATACACCAAGTGCAAAATGGCAATTTGCATAGGATGCAGTGCCATTATCACAGGCTGCCGAACAATCGAGAGAGTATTTATTCTTTTCGTTGTAATCCTGCACTTCTACAGTGACAAGGTCCTCATTTCCTTGATAGGCAACATAACAGAGAAAATCATTTCCGGTCTGAATTGAGGAAATTGCATTGCCCCGGATACGATTCGACATTTTTTTAACAACGGTATCCGTAGATTCTGCAAATACCAATCCTTTTTCCGGGGTGTCGTCGGATAATGAATTTACTAAATAGCGGCCGTCCGAAAGAGGGATAAAAGCAACTGCCAGGTCTTTATTTTTTTCTCCGTTTGGTGAGGCGAGAGCGGATAAATCGATTTCTCTTGCTGTTTTCCCATCTTTTGAAATGTGGAATAACAGTGGATTCAGCTCTTCATACTGTTTTTTATATTTTTCCTGGTTCGCATTATAAATAAGAGGGTTCATGCTTGTTTCCATGATTACGACATAAAGGGATTCATCGGAGGCGTACCAGGAATCATATATGTAGCCGCTTCTGTTTTTCATTGTTTCGTTTAATGTGTCACTCCAATTTGTTTCGACCTCTTCAAATGAATTTTCCTTTTTCTCAAACATCATGTAAGAGACAAATTCATAAGAGTTTTTGTTGTATTTGGAGCCAAGCCACACGAGATTTTTCTTTGGATTCAACATAAGTCTGCTGTAATAATAAACGTAATTGTTGTCATCCATCTGCGGGCAGTTGATGGCATTCTCTACAAATACGTCGGGCGATTTTTGAGAAGGAGCATTGGTAGAGCTCTCTTCCTTTGTAACCGGCGTCGAGCCGACACCGCAGGCACACAGAAAAACCGCGATTACGGTAAAGCATGTGATAAGTTTTGTTGGTTTTTTGAATTTCATAATATGCAAAATCCTTTCTTCAATAATATCAGCGCCAAACGCTGCATAAAACTCCTCCCATCTTATTCTTCACAGTGGTCAATAAAATCCTGTAACGCCTGAATCTGTTCTTTATCTAATTTTGTTTTTGTGGCAAAAGCAGTGACAAAATGTGAAATAGAACCGCCGAAACGCTCATTTACGATTTGCTCACTTTCTCTTGCCAAATAATCTTCTTCGGAAACAAGTACAGAAACCATGGCTTGTTTATTTTCAAAAATACCCGCCTGACAGAGATTTCTCAAAACGGTGTAAGTGGTCGGTTTTTTCCATCCGAGTTCTTCGTTGCAGCGAGTTACCAGTTCACCGGAAGGAAGTGGTGCATTTTCCCATACAATGCGGGCAAATGCTAATTCACTTTCCGACATAACATTTCCCTTCATAAATATGTATCCCCCTTTATTATTTTGTTAGTTTATAAACTATAAACTAAATTGAGTTTATAATATATAAACCAACTTGTCAAGTGAGAAAAAATTGGGTATACTAAAAGGCAGATAATAAATGGAGGAAAGTAATATGAAGTTTCGATGTGTAGATGAATTCGAGCAGTTGTCATTTGATGATTCGCCGATTTTTTCTTTTCAGATGAGCGAGGATGAGGTGACATTTACTTTTGGTGGTGCCACTGTAAAAGCTAGAAATTCGCAGAATGGCAGATTTCAGGATATGTATTGTGGAGAAATAACGCTTACACTTTTACAGGCGCAGATGAAGCGTCTTGTAAAAGAGGGCATGAAATATTATGATGCGGATGGAAATCTGCAAAGAGAAATTCCGGATGAAGATGTGCCGGAACCGGCGGTGGAATCGGTAGTATCCCGTTTTGAAAAAGGAACGGTGTTTACGGTTGTTCTCGGTGAAATTGATGGCAGAAAAAGTGCCGAGTTTGGCATTGATGTGCCGCAGGAAGAAGACGAAGAGGAAGTTGACACATACTGGTTCTGTGTTGTGTTTGAAAAATCGGAAGCATCCTGGGATCGTTACTGCAGTCCGGCAGAAGGAGCAGATTCTTAGACGGTAATCCGATAAAGGCAAAATCGCTCTCTACGGTCTTTGTAAACGGCATCGGAGGCGGCAATTTCGTCTATCCGCTCAAATGTTGTATGACGCTCCAAATAAAAAACAGTGTCATCTTCCGGATAGTAGAGAATGAGTGTGATGGTTCTTGGATATTTTTCAAACGAATCCAAGATACGGTTAATAACAGCGTGAAAAATTTCCGGAGAAAACGGATTAAAAAAGTAAAAAACAGTTTCATTTTTAGAGACAAGATAATCTTCAGCTTTACAATTTACGAAGTGTATCTTGTCTTTGTTTCCGTTATATGTTTTTTTGTTTTCCAGAGCTTTTTCATAATAAACAGGTGAATACTCTACGCCTGTAGAACTAAGAGAGTACCTCTTTTCTATATAAAAGTTCAAACGTCCCATGCCGCATCCGTAGTCAACGAAGACATCTGTTTTATTCGGTGTGTAAAAGGTGAATAACTCATCTAAAACTTCATAAGGTGTTGGTTCGTAACGATGGCAGTAATAGGTATCTTTGCCGTCGGTCTGTATTTCTTCGGTTTCTATGCATAAATCTTTATCTGTCATTGTATATCCTCATTTCTTATAATCGGTAACGCCGTTAAAACAAATTTTTCTTTTTGAGTATAGCGGATTTTTTTCGATATCACAACATTTCTTTTATAATGCCAAAAAAGTGACATTGTTTTTTCATTTGCCTGACAAATTCTTGCGTTATAGTGAGGTCATCAAATTTAAGGGAGGCTACATACATGAAGAAGAAAACATGGATGAAATGCATTGTCAGCTGCCTTACATTCGTACTTTTGGTTACAATGGTACCCGTGCAGGCAGCGGCTAACACGGAAAAAGAGGGAGGAACCGGTACCCCGGGGACAGCTAGCGGAGGTGCTGCTTCGATTGCGACGCCGACTCCAACTGCAACAGCAAGTGCGACGCCGACTGCAACAGCAAGTGCGACGCCGGCTGCAACAGCCACAGTGAATCCGACATTATATGAATTGGATGCGCCGACAGTGACGGCAAGAGGTGGTTCAAACCGGGTTATGCTTTCGTGGAACAAGGTGACAGGAGCGAGTGGTTATTATATTTATTCTCGTAAATCCTCCGAATCCGTATATCAGCAGACAGCAGTTGTGAAAGGGGCAGATACAGTTAGTTATTTGATTAAATCCCTGCCACAGAACACGACTTATTATTATCGTGTGGCTGCATACTGTGAAGTATCAGGAACACAAATTGAAGGTAAATTATCCACAGCGGTTTCTGCTAAGACGGCCGCAGTATCAGCGACATCAAAGGGTGCCAAGAAATACAGCACAAAGGCTGCGTTTACGAAATCACCGGCTTATAAGACATACAAAAAAATGAGAAGTGCCATGAATTATAATAAAAGTTTCGCAATACCGGGCATGAAGACGACAAATGTTGCCGGATTTTCCTGTACAACGATGGTACCTCAGGGATTGTGTTTGGCAGGCAGTTATTTCCTCATTACGGCATATGATTACAAAAAAGAGCTGAATTCAGTGGTTTATGTTGTAAGCCGCTCATCAAAATCATATATTACAACCATTGTTTTACCAAGTAAAGCAAAAGTGGGTGGAATTGCCTATGATGGAACGAATGTATGGATTTCTAAAGGAAAGGCGGTTGCCAGCTTCCCATATTCTGTTGTGACAAATGCAGTAAATGCGGGAACTTCTTATACAGAATTGGCAGCATACAAAAGTATTTCAACACTGGATTCAACAGCGTCCTTTATGGGATATTACAACAATGTGTTGTGGATTGGAACATTCCGTCAGGCAACATCGACGATGAAAGGTTACCAGGTTAATAATAAGGCAACATTGCCTTCTCTTTCACCGGCTTATACCATGGATGTACCAAGCAAAACTCAGGGAATCACGTTTGACTCAGCAGGTACGATGATTTTGACGAGAAGTTACCGTACGAAAAAGGCGAAAAGCGGTTATATTTCACAACTTCGCACTTATAAACCGTCCTTTGCTTCGCCAAAGAGTAATGGAAAGGTTCTCAAAAATACGGCGATGAAAGTGACGACGATGCCGCCGATGGTTAAGGGTGCAGCAGTGTATGGAACATACACATATGCCCTATTTTCATCCAGTTATTATAAGAGCTGTAAATATCCGGTTGACCGAGTAATTGCCATGAAAGAAAGTAAACTGGTTGAGTAATGTGTTCTCATTAAAAAATTAAGAAAGGAACAATCTGTGACAGCAAAGCGAGCACAAGAGCAAGAATCAGCAGCGGGAGGGCTTTGCGTGCGGTGCTGATTTGAATGTTTCGTTTTTGGAAAAATGCATGGCGTCTTGCTAAAAAAAGTACAGAATGAATGAAAAAAGCAATAGCAAACAGACACATAGCAGACGTCTGCTCCTTTTTTAAAAAGAAGCAGATAAGAATCCACTCAAAGGCGAGAATGGCTCCTTGAAAAGGAAACGTCAGCGCATAAGGAATTCCGGCGGTTTTTGAAACAATATTTTTTGGCGCACGTTCTTTTGCCTCTTTGAGGTCTTCTTTCAGCTCGGAAATGCTTTGGTAGCGCTGCTCAGGATTTTTCTCTAAGCACTTACGGATGACGGATTCGTATCGTCCTTCGTAAGTGCATTTTTTGTTTGCCGGTGCGCTGCCTGTAAGCATTCGGTGAAAAATCATGCCAAGCAGAGAAATAAGTTTCTTTTCGTGTTTTCTTTTTGGTGTTTTATCATTGACAAAATCAAGCAGTTTTACAGCGCCTGCTGAGGTGATAAAAATGTTACTTGGTTTGATATCGGAATGAATAATTGGCGGATCCGGGCGCAGTAATCCTGCAATACATTCGCAGAGTTTACTCATAATCCGGTAGGCTTCTTCTTCGGAAAAAACAGTGTTATTTTCTTTGTTCTGTTTCAGAAGTTCTTCTAAAGTATTTCCTTCTAAGTATTTTTCTACGACTAAAGTATTTCCATCAAAATATTTCACATTATAAATGTGCGGCCACTCGCTGTAATCAAGCTGATACAACCGTTTGTAAAGTGCTTCGCGGTTCTGCTGGCGGTACATTTTCAAAATGCCGTCCGGTTTGCCCGGCTCACAAAGACATTTCACATGGTAAATAATCGTGTGATCATTCTGCACGATTGGCTCGCCCATAGGGACATATTGTTTGGTTACAAATTCTTCTTTTTCCGATGGCATGATAAAACCCCCTTTGAGAATATTATAGCAGAAATGTTTGGTACAAGCCATTTTTATTTCATATGTGTTTGTGTCAAGTGTTCGTTGGCACTTTTTTGTTTTCCGTAATTCCGTAGAAAAATTTTGCGTCTCGTGGGCGTTCCCACTAATTGAGTGCGTAGCGGTATGGGCACTGAAACTACCAGTGGTCTCCGCTCCGCTTCGGTCGTTGCATAACAGAAGTCCACCGGACTTCTTGCAACACATACCGACGTATTTAAAACCAAGTCGTTTCACGACTTTTTGTGGCGCGAAACGATGCTTGACATGACACATGCAACAATATATAATATAAATATCTAGAAAAGCAATGGTTCAGACTTAGTATCCAGATTCTATGATTATTTTATAAAAGACTCTTGCTTTATTCCGGAAAAAAGAATAGGGCAGGATTGTATATAAATGTTCCTGCCTTTTGTGACAACATCACAGGAAAGGAGGAAATGATTTTATGAATCAGACAATATTTGAAAACCTGCCTCGGAAGATGAATCTCATCAGTGATTTATTTTCCAGAGTAGTGTTCCGTGACAAGGAGGCCTGTCAGGACCTGGTACGGATTATTTTAGGGGAAGGCTATGAGGTCACAGAGGTGACGTCGCAGTACGATATCACCAATCTGCAGTATCGCAGTGTAGTGCTGGATATTCTGGCAGAGACGGCGGGAGAAGAGCCGATTCATGTAGAGTTTCAGATATCGGATGACGACGACCATATGCGGCGCGTGAGATACTGCAATGGAAGTATTGACACACACCTTTTGAAAAAAGGGAAATCATACAAGGAACTGCCGGATGTGTATCATATATATATCACAATGAATGATTTTATTGGAGGCGGTCAGACGGTGTATGAAATTTTTCGCACGGTACGTGACCGGGAGGAAACATACAGCACACAGTATCCTGTGGAAAATGGAGTGCATGAGTTGTATATTAATTTGGAAATTCCGTTGGGCGATGGCAGTGAATTAGACCATTTACTGCGCTACATAAAAGAAACAACAGAAGAAAATGAAGATGTATGTTTTGGACATATTATAAAAAGTGTGAAAGAGTGCCGGGAAGGAGAAGATGAGATTATGAAATACTACAGTTCACATGAATTTTTTGAGGAAGGAAAAAAAGAAGGTTTAGAGGAAGGCAGAAAAGAAGGACGAGAGGAGGGAATAGAACAAGGAGAAAAAAGAACACAGAATAGCATTATTAAAAAAATGTTGTCCATGGGACAGCCATTGGAATTTATCAGTGAGTGCACCGATAAACCGATAGAATATATCCGTGACATAGCGACTGAGGAACCAATGTTTGTGAGGGAAGAAGGAGCCTATGGTAGGAATAAAGAAAAACTGAGTTTGGAGTGACGGGTTTGTGACAAATGTTCGCTGCCGGTTCGTTTGTATTCCAGTAATTCCATAGAAAAACTTTGTGACGAGTGGGTTTGAGTACGTCGGTATGAGTTGCAAGAAGTCCGGTGGACTTCTGTTATGCAACGACCGAAGCGGAGCGGAGACCACTGGTAGTTTCAGTGCCCATACCGCTACGCACTCAACAAACGGGAGTGCCCACGAGACGCAAAGCTTTTCTATGGAATTACGGAGAACAAAAAAGTGCCAACGAACACTTGACACAAACTGCCAGCAATCCTTTTTTGCTTAACTTCCCATTTTCTGCTATACTATTACCAGACAACCAAGGGAGGCATAAAAGATGAAATTTCGATATCCGGATTATTATGAAAAATTTTCATGCATAGCCGGTGCATGTGAAGATACGTGTTGTGCGGGCTGGGAAATTGATATTGATGACAAAAGTTATGAATATTATAAAACAGTAGGTGGCGCATTTGGAGAAATGCTGCGTCAGAATATTAAGAAATATGAAAATGACGAGGAAGATGCATATGAAAGCCATGGTTTTATCCTCAAAGAGGGCAGGCGGTGTCCATTTTTAAACGAAAATCAATTGTGTGTGATTTATCAGGAATTGGGTGAGCAAGCTCTTTGTGACGTCTGTACGGATACACCACGGGACTTTCTGGAATATGGCGGGGCAAGAGAATTAGCATTAAGTGCCAGCTGTCCGGAGGCAGGACGTCTTATTTATAGAAATAAAGAAAAAATGAAAGTAGTGGAGAAAGAAATCAGTGAGCCATTTCCGTGGGAAGAAACGGAAGATGAAAAAGTTTTAGCAGATGAAATTTTGTTTGCGAGAAACCAGGCAATTACGATATTGCAAAATCGTTCGATTCGTGTAGAAGAAAGGGTTTGTGCTTGTTTAGAATATGCAAAAAAAGTACAGGATTGTTTGAATCAAGATTCGATTGTAGATATTCATAAAATCCCGACAGAAGCGTATTTTGATAGCACTACTATTGTAGAAAAAGAGAATGAATCAGAAGAAAAACAGTATGGACTGTTTTTGGAGCGGATGCGTTTGTTTAGTTCGTTGGAAAGTATCCGGACGGAATGGGATGAACTTTTGCTAAGATTTCAGAAGCGGTATATGGATTCGGAAGAAGGGCGGCAGCAGTATATAGCTGACCGAAAAGCATATGATGATATGTTAAATAATGTGAACCGAGAATATGAAAAAGAACAATTAATTGTGTATTATTGTTTTTTGTGTCTGGCACGTTGTGTTGACGATTATGATTTTCTTGGAAAAATGAAACTGGCTGTGACAAGCTTTTTGATGGTGCGCGATATGAATACATTGCGGATGGCAGAGCAAAATGGTGAATTTACGGTGGATGACCAGGTGGTTACGGCGCGTATTTATGCTAAAGAAGTAGAGCACTCGGAATGGAATTTAGAGTACATGGCAGATGAGTTCTTATTTGGGGAGGCATACACACCAGAAAATCTATGTGTTGCCTTGACAAGACAGTAGATTCCGTGTAATATACTATATGTTGTATGTATGCCCTAAAGCAGCATGCATGAATAAAATAAGGAGGTGCACCCTAGTGCTTACATTAGAGGTTGCACACGTGATTGTAGCTATTGTAGTCGTTGTTGTTTTGATAGCGGCAGCAGCACTGATTTCCTGGAAGAGCGCGATAAATTATCACATCAAAGTGGGAGAAGCTAAGGTGGGAAGCGCAGAGGAGAAAGCCAGAGAAATCATTGACGATGCATTAAAGACAGCAGAGACGAAGAAACGCGAGGCTCTTTTGGAAGCAAAAGAGGAAAATCTGAAAGCAAAAAATGATCTTGAAAAAGAGACCAAGGAGCGAAGAGCCGAGATTCAGCGTTACGAGAAACGTGTGTTAGGTAAAGAAGAGACCTTAGACAAAAAGCTGGATGCACTCGAGAAAAGGGAATCAAAGTTAAATTCGAGAGAAGCAAACTTTGAAAAGGAGAAGGAAAAAGTTGCCGAACTCCGTCAAAGTCATTTGCGTGAACTTGAGAAGATTTCCGGACTCACCTCCGAACAAGCAAAAGAATACTTATTGAAGACTGTAGAAGAAGATGTAAAACATGAGACAGCAGTTTTGGTAAAAGAATTGGAGCGTCAGGCGAAAGACGAGGCCAATAAAAAGGCAAAAGATTATGTGGTTACGGCAATTCAGAAGTGTGCTGCTGACCATGTATCTGAGACAACGATTTCTGTTGTGCCATTGCCAAGCGATGAAATGAAAGGAAGAATCATTGGTCGCGAGGGACGAAATATTCGTACTCTTGAGAATCTGACTGGTATTGATTTAATTATTGATGATACGCCGGAAGCCGTAATTTTGTCAGGTTTTGATCCGATTCGTCGTGAAGTTGCCAGAATTGCACTTGAAAAATTGATTGTGGACGGAAGAATTCATCCGGCCCGCATCGAAGAAATGGTTGAAAAAGCCAAAAAAGAAGTTGAAACAATGATTCGTGAAGAGGGCGAGGAAGCAGCGCTTGAAGTAGGCGTACATGGAATTCATCCAGAGCTGATTCGTCTGTTAGGTAAGATGAAATTCCGTACCAGTTATGGTCAGAATGCATTGAAGCATTCGATTGAAGTGGCACATTTGTCGGGACTTTTGGCTGGTGAGGTTGGCGTGGATGTTCGTATGGCGAAACGTGCCGGATTATTACATGATATCGGTAAATCAGTCGATCATGATATGGAAGGTTCTCATATTCAGCTCGGCGCTGAGTTATGTCGTAAATTTAAAGAATCAGCCCTTGTTATTAATGCAGTAGAGGCTCATCATGGTGATGTGGAAGCAGAGAGCATGATTGCCTGCTTAGTTCAGGCGGCAGATGCAATTTCAGCAGCACGTCCCGGTGCACGTCGTGAAACATTAGAAACCTACACGAACCGATTGAAACAATTGGAAGATATTTCCAACAGCTTTAAGGGAGTCGATAAGTCTTTTGCTATTCAGGCAGGTAGAGAAGTTCGAGTGATGGTAATTCCGGATCAGATTAATGATGACGAGATGGTATTGCTTGCCCGCGATTTGTCCAAACAGATTGAGGCAGAATTACAGTATCCAGGTCAGATTAAGGTCAATGTGATTCGTGAATCCAGAGTAGTGGATTATGCTAAATAATTTATTTGTCTAATTGAAACGTATGGAAAGTGTTGAGAATTAAGTATTTTCGACACTTTCTTTTTTTGTGGGTTTTCATTTTTTATTGCTTGTGGTAAAATGCTTGCTATAAGAGAAAATTTGAGGGAAAGCAAGTAAAGGAGGATATTAGGAATGAAAAAACAGGCTTTGAATCCATACTTGCCATCTTGGGAGTATGTACCGGATGGGGAACCATATGTATTTAATGGACGAGTTTATGTGTATGGCTCACATGATTTTTACAATGGTTATGTATTTTGTATGGGGGATTACGTTTGCTGGTCTGCACCAGTGGATGATTTGGGTAACTGGAGATACGAGGGTACTATTTATCGAAAAACAGATGATCCGTTAAATCCGGATGGGAAAATGTGCTTGTATGCACCGGATGTAACAGTAGGACCGGATGGTCGATACTATCTGTATTATGTACTGGATAAAGTTTCACTGGTTTCAGTAGCCGTTTGCGATACGCCGGCTGGAAAATATGAATTTTTAGGATATGTCCATGATAAAAATGGTGTACGTCTTGGTGAGCGGGAAACGGATGAACCGCAGTTTGATCCAGGCGTATTGACAGAAGGAGATAAAACTTATTTATACACTGGAGCTTGTGCCTCGGGTGATAAATCGAGAACTGGGGCTTTTGTGACAGTATTAGGATCCGATATGTTGACGATTGAAGAAGAGCCCGTGCGGGTTGTGCCAGGATGTGAATATAGTGAAGGAACTGGATTTGAAGGCCACGCATTTTTTGAGGCTTCCTCTATCCGCAAGAGAGGAAACACATACTATTTCATTTACTCATCAGAAGTTATGCATGAACTTTGCTATGCTGTAAGCGATAACCCGGTGAGTGGATTTACGTATCAAGGCGTCATTGTCAGTAACTGTGATTTAGGAATTGATTCTTATAAAAAGGCAGACCGTCCTGTGGCCTATGGCGCAAACAATCACGGAAGTATGGTGCAGATAGGCGAGGATTGGTACATTTTTTATCATCGTCACACAAATGGTTCCTGGTATAGCAGACAAGGCTGTGCGGAACTTCTTGAGATTGATGATAAAGGGAATATTAAACAGGCCGAAATTACGTCTTGTGGCTTAAATGGAGGACCATTAAGAGGCGAGGGTGAATATCCGGCATATCTGGCATGTCATTTGTATACAGATAAAGAATCGGTTTACGTTGGGGGTGATGAATTCCCAAAAGTTATGCAGGATGGCAGAGATGGCGATGAAGAAATTGGGTATATTGGTAATATTCAAAATTCAGCTACGGCAGGATTTAAATATTTTGATATACAAGGAGTTAGGAGAATTCGCATTACAACAAGAGGATATGCAGATGGCGATATTGAGGTGCGAAATGAAATTGATGGGGAAGTGCTTGCGAAATTACACATTGTTTATACGAATGTATGGGAAGATTATGAAACGGAAATTTCAATACCGGATGGTGTACAGCCATTGTACTTTACTTTTCGTGGTCAGGGAAATGCAAGTTTGAAGAGCTTTGCACTGCTGAAAGAGGCATAAAATGAGTAAACTATTACTGGTAGAAGATGATAAGACAATTGTAGAAAATCTTTGTGTGTTTTTACAGCAGGAAGGTTTTTTTGTTGAGTCAGTATTTGGACAGAAGCAGGCCATTGAACTTTTAGAAGAAAAGTATTATGACCTTGTACTGTTAGATATCTCACTTGCGGATGGCAATGGCTTTGCAATCTGTTCCTACATTAAGCAGAATACAGATATACCGGTAATATTTCTTACGGCATCCGGCGATGAATACAGTGTTGTGACAGGACTTGATATGGGGGCGGATGATTATATCAGTAAACCATTCCGCCCACGTGAACTGGTATCGAGAATTGGTGTTGTACTGCGACGCAGTGGGAAAGCCTCAGCAGTTTTGGAATCCGGCGGTATTACGATTGATACCGGAAAAGCAGTGGTAAAGCGTGATGGTAATGAAATATTTTTATCCGCTTTAGAGTACCGGATTTTATTGATATTATTCCAAAACAAAGGAATGATTCTTTCCAGAGAGAAGTTGTTAGAGGCAACCTGGGACGTGGCAGGTGACTTTGTGAATGACAATACGCTTACTGTTTATATTAAAAGACTTCGGGAAAAGATTGAGAAAGAACCGGCGAAACCGGAGATTATAAAAACAATACGGGGGATGGGCTATGGGGTATTTTAGAAATCCGGAAATAAAAAAAGAGGGAATTATTTGGCTGTTTGCAGTTTTGCTGACAGCCTTTTTGGGGTGGTATTTGGCATCGGTGAGGGGACTTTATTTGTGCCTTTTTTGTGCAGTTATCTTTGCCGTGATACACTTTAGCTCTTCTGTTATCCGGTATCGCAAAATTGCCGGACTGGCAGATGAAGTCCAGCATTTTCTGCATGTATTTGAATACGTCGATGTAGGGGGAGAAAAGGAAGGCGAACTTGCTATTTTGCGGACAGAAATCCGGAAAATGATGAATAAATTAAATCATCAGGCAAATCTTTTGATGGAAGATAAAAAGTATCTGCTGAATTCTATTGCGGATATTTCCCACCAGATTCGAACGCCGCTCACGGCAATAAATTTAATTGTTTCGCGTTTGCGGGGAGAAAAGAATGAGGCGGACAGGCAGAGATTATTACATGAACTGGAGCAACTCTTAGTTCATATGGACTGGTTGATTGAAGCGTTATTAAAGATGGCGAAATTGGACGCAGGAACGGTGTCTATGAAAAAAAAGACGGTTAATGTGTCGGATTTACTGAAAAAGTCGGTGCAAGATTTCTTGATTCCGATGGAGTTAAGAGAGCAGAATCTGGTTATTGACTGCACGGACATGGTTTCGCTTCGTGGTGATGAATACTGGCTTCGCGAGGCAGTTGGAAATATTGTAAAGAATTGCATGGAACATACGCCGGCCGGTGGGGAGATTTGCATTCGGGCAGCGGAAAATCATTTATATACGGAAATTACAGTTTCGGATAATGGAGCTGGAATTGACAAAGAAGATTTACCGCATATTTTCGAGCGTTTTTATAAAGGAAAAAATTCCTCCGGCAGCAGTGTGGGGATTGGTCTTGCGTTGGCGCGCATGATTGTTGTGGCACAGGAGGGGACACTTTCCGCAACGAATAGGATAAATGGCGGAGCGAAATTTGAAATTCGGTTTTATAAGGGAACGGTGTAAGTGACAAAATTGTCACTTAAGAGTCACGGCAGAGTCATTCCATCCTGCTACACTAAGGAAGAATTCGAAATAATGAGGAGGATGAATATGATTCAGGTAGAACATTTATCAAAGGTATATGGAAAAGGTGAAAATGAGGTCGTAGCACTAAATGATGTTTCTTTTTCTGTAAAAAAAGGAGAATTTGTTGCAATCATCGGACCAAGCGGTTCCGGTAAATCGACACTTTTGCATATTCTCGGCGGTGTGGACCGTCCAACGAAAGGAAAAGTTTATTTCGACGGTGTCGATGTGTATCAACAGAAAGAAGACCAGTTAGCAATTTTCAGACGCAGACAGGTTGGACTTATTTATCAGTTTTACAATTTAATTCCTATTTTGAATGTTGTGGAAAATATGACACTTCCGGTTTTGATGGACGGGCGGGAAGTGAATCAGGAATTTTTGACGGAGTTGGTTGCGACACTGGGACTGGAAGGTAAGGAGAAAAAACTTCCCAATGAATTATCCGGTGGTCAGCAGCAGAGGACATCGATTGGACGGGCATTGATGACGTCGCCGCTTGTTGTACTGGCAGATGAGCCGACGGGAAACCTTGATTCCAAGAATAGTCAGGAAATTATTCAGTTACTAAAAGCGTCAAATAAGAAGTACAATCAGACATTGATTGTGATTACACATGATGAAAATATCGCATTGCAGGCAGACCGAATCATCGCAATTGAAGATGGTGGGATTACAAGAGATGAGGTGATTCGGGGATGAATGTATTTCATAAATTTGCAATTAAGTCATTAAAATTAAACCGTACAAGAACGGTTGTTACGATTATTGGCATTATTTTATCGACTGCTATGCTGACGGCAGTAACAACAACGGTCAGCAGTGTGCAGCAATTTTTACTGGAAGTTACGGAGAAACAAAATGGCTGCTGGCATGGTGTTGTGTCGAATATTTCAATGAAGCAGGTAGACGAGATTTCAAAAAAGAAGGAAGTAGAAAAACAGGTATCCATTCAGAATATTGGTTATGCGAAACTTCCGCACAGTAAAAATGAAACCTCTCCGTATTTATACATTGGTGGTTTGAACGGTGACTATGAAACTCTTCTCCCTTTTTATATGAAAGAGGGACGGATGCCAAAGAATGAAAATGAAATTATTCTGCCGGCTTCGTTAGAGACAAATGCAGGTGTTTCTTATCAAGTAGGAGATGTGATTTCTCTGCCAAAAGGACTTCGGGTTTTGAAAAATAAGAATCAGCTGTGGGAAGATGATTCTTATCTCAACGAAGATGATGAGACGTTTGTAGAATTAGGGAAAGCGGCATATCATGTTGTTGGTATTTATTTAAATCCGCTCTATGACCAGTCAATGTCAGCGGGCTATTATGTGTTTACGAAGGCAGCGAACGGTGGACCGGATTATGGTGGAAGTGTTTATGTGAGTTTGAAAGATGGCAGGAAGACCGCGGACTTTTTAAAGCAGATAAAACCGCAGAAAATGAAAGGAACGGTAGCAGATCCGTTGAAAGATACCAACCGTATGTATTTAATTTACAGTGGTAATGCAAGTGGTTCTGTGTTTAGAGTGCTGGGTGGACTGATGGGCATTTTAATTGCAATTATTATGTTTGGCTCAATTGCTTTGATTGGAAATTCTTTTTCTATTTCGGTCAACGAGAGAAAGCGTCAGTATGGACTTTTATCCTCCATCGGAGCGACGAGAAAGCAGCTTCGACGCAATGTATTATATGAGGCGTCGGTATTGAGCGTCATTGGAATTCCAATCGGTGTTTTAGCTGGAATTGGTGGCATGTCGGTTACTTTTTACTTTGTCAGTGATCTGATGTCCAATATGTTAAATCAAGGAATTGAGGAATACGGAGAAGCACTCAGGCTTCATATGTCAGCGGCCGGCTGGGCTGTTTTGCTGGCAGCATTGATTGGCTTTTTCACGGTTTTGATTTCTGCGTATCTGCCCGCGAGAAAGGCACTGCGCACTTCAGCAATCGAAGTAATACGCCAGTCACAGGATATTAAAATTCGTGCAAACAAAGTAAAAACATGGAAACTTACCGGCAAATTATTTGGTTTAGAGGGAACACTTGCTTCCAAGAATTTCAAGAGAAACCGAAAAAAATACAGAGCAACTGTTTTTTCCTTGTTTGTCAGCGTTGTGTTATTTATTTCTGCCACTAGTTTTTGTGATTATATGTCTACTGCTATCAATACTATGATATCGACCATAAGCTGTGATATAAGAGTCAGTGATGATTTGACGGATGACAGTAAGGCTTTGTATGATAAACTGCGCGTGACTAAGGGCGTGACGAAATCGTCGTATTATTTTAATTTGTCGACAGAATCATCAATATCAGCCGTTGTGCCGGATTCGAGCATTTCTGAAGAATACAGAAATGGTGTTGATGGAGAAGGTGGACAGTTAAATGAGCCTGTTGATGAAAAGGGAAATGTGGTTAAATCCAAAACGCAGCTTGTGGATAATCTAACGGTTGTGTTCATGGAGAATCAGGCATTTGACGAGTGTGTAAAGCAAAATGGCGCAAATGGGAAATTTGATGCTCTTGCATATGATGCGATGTCGAATCAGACGAGAGATGGCAAAATGTACAAGTATCCATTGTTTAATAAAATACCAAATGAAGTGGAAGTGTGTTTCCCGAAAAAACTGCCAAAGCATTATGAAGATGTGTATGTGCGCAGAGTAGGAAAAAATGGCGAACTTGAGTGCCGGATGGAGAAGTATTTGAACGAAGAGGCAGAGCCTAATTCTGAACGTTTTGTGCCTTATAAAGAATTTTACAACACAAGAAAAATTACCATTGGAAAAACTTTGGACAAAGCACCGTTTGGTATGGAGAATGAGCTCGGATATGGACTGGTTCTTTTCCTGCCGGAACGTGTGATGGCAAAAATCTGTCCGGCAGGGATTGAAAAACTAATGGTAATGCTTTACAATTCAGATAACCCGACAGAGACGTCTGAGAAAATGTGTCAGGTGCTGGAAAACAATGACCGCTCCACGGGAAATTTGCATAATTACGCAAGAGAAATACAGGATGTCAGAGCGATGATGTTAGTCATCAAAATCTTTTCTTATGGATTTATTATTTTGATTTCGCTGATTTCGATTGCGAATGTGTTTAACACTATTTCGACGAATATTTTGCTGCGGCGTCGTGAATTTGCTGTGCTTCGTTCCGTTGGAATGACCAGGCACGGATTTTATAAAATGATGAATTTGGAATGTATTTTGTATGGCTGCAAAGGATTATTCTTTGGACTGATTGCTTCCGTGGGAGTAACATACCTGATTTATCTTTCACTTAGAAATCAGAGGATTCTCGATTTTTACATTCCGTGGTACAGTGTTGTGATTGCCGTGTTTAGTGTGTTCTTTGTTGTATTTTGCACGATGCTCTACGCGATGAGAAAGATTCAGAAAGATAACGTAGCAGAGACATTGAAGTCGGATGTGTTTTAGGGTTATGGAACTGGTGGTGGGCGGTATGGTAGTTGCAGTTGACCGTAATATTAAAAAGATAGATTCCAGTCAACGAAAAATGATAAAAAGGATGACTTAAAAAGAAAAAATAGGAATAAAGTCAACTTTTTATGCTGAATGGGTTGACTGGAATAGAAAAAAATAAATTTTAGGTCAACTAGAGAGATAAGTTAAAGTATATGACGCAGGAGGTGAGCGAAAACGGAAACGGCTTTAATTGCAGGACTTGGACCTGTTTTCGTTTTTTGCATGCTCCTGCTGGTAATTTTTCTATGTAAAAGTCAGGGGTATGAGTCTGGTCAAAAGAGAGCAGGACGTCAAGGAGAGAATTATGTCTGTGACTTAATTTGCCAAGTGCTAAAGGAAAAGGATCTGCTTTTTTCAAATGTGTCGATTGAAATTGAAGGAAAAAGGACAGAATTGGACCATATCATTGTGAATAATAGAGGGATATTTATTATTGAAGTAAAGAATTACAGTGGCAGTTTAATGGGGACGGATAATGATTATGAATGGGTGAAAACAAAGATTAGCAGTAGTGGAAATTCCTATACAAAAATCGTAAAAAATCCAATAAAGCAAGTGAACCGGCAGGTATATTTGTTGGCACAGTTTTTAAAATATTATGGTGTTGATGTTTGGGTTGAGGGATATACATTTTTTGTGCAGGGTAATTCGCCGGTGGACTGTAAACAGGTGCTGGAATCAGCACAGGACATTAACCATGTGATACATAATGGCGCAAATCGAAACTTAACGAATGCAAAAGTACAGGAGATACAAAAGTTATTATCGTAATTTTCCCATGTCTATAAAATAAACACATTTTAATGAAAACAAAACCTATCAAAGATAATAAAACAGTTATATAATGTTAGCAAACAAAGGTTGGAAGGAGTGAAAAAATGCTATTTCAAGTGACAGCAATAATTCTTTTGCTTGTGTTTTATGGGTGTTATTTTGGAAAAATGTTTCTGCAAAAGCGGCAGGGAATCCAGACGGATCAAATAGGAAAAGGCAAAACAGGGACTGCCAAAGTGATTGAAACACTTATGAAAATTACGACAATATTAGTTCCTCTGGTAGAAGTTATATGTATTGTATTTAATCAGACCATGCTGCCATTTGGTGCGCGAATCAAGGGCGCTTTTATTGCGGCAGTGGGGGATATTGTATTTGTAACTTCCGTTGTGACGATGAAAAATAGTTGGCGTGCTGGTGTCTCCGAAACGGACAAGACAGAGCTTATTACCAATGGCATTTATCAAATCAGCCGTAATCCTGCTTTTCTGGGATTTGATTTGGTTTACATAGGAATTCTTTTGATGTTTTTTCAATGGGGGTTATTGGTTTTGTCAGTAGCTGCCATGGTAATGTTTCATCTACAGATCGTCAAAGTGGAGGAGTTTTTCCTTCTTCAAACTTTTGGAAAAGATTATATGGATTATAAAAGAAAAGTATTACGGTATTTTGGAAGAAATTTACGATGAATAGGAGAGATGAATTATGAAGTGTTCAAAATGTGGAAAAGAAATGAGAAAAGGATATTTGTTTTGCAGCAAGGATGGAGCATTTAGTTTTGCTAATGAGGTACCGGGGGTATTTCAAAATGCGAAAAAAGCAGATGGTTTTGTGGAGGTGACGAAATTAAAACCGAATCATAGGACAAATGTGGCAGCAAACTGTTGTGAAGAATGTCGAATAATTACCATTGAGTATTAATGGATGCGCTGTTTTTGGCACATAAGGGAAAAATATGTTATAATATTTGTAATATTACACAAGGAGAATCAAAATGCTTAATCAATTACATTTAGCCATGCTTGGATTATACAAAGGCGATGCAAAAAGAATCCAGCATTTCTGCAAGGTGCACAGTTATGCCAAGCTAATTGCGGAATGTGAAAAAGTAGACAAAGAAACATTATTTGTTTTGGAGGCAGCAGCACTTACACACGATATCGGAATTCATTTGTGCGAAGAAAAGTACGGCGACTGCAGCGGTAAATTGCAGGAAAAAGAGGGGCCGGCGATAGCTGCCAGACTGCTCGGAGAATTGGGATTTGAAAAACAAGTTTCAGAAAGAGTGCAGTATTTGATTGCACATCATCACACCTATCATAATATTGACGGTTTGGATTACCAGATTCTTGTGGAAGCCGATTTTCTTGTAAATCTTTTTGAAGACAATTTGTCAAAAGAAGCGGCGTTAAATGCATACCAAAATATTTTTAAGACAGAAACCGGCAAACGGATTTGTAAAGAGATGTTTGCTCTTTGATGAGGAAAGGAAGAAAATAGATGCAATATGTTAAATTACAGGTAAACTACAAGTGCATCTGATTTTCTTTGTTTTAATGGCGGAGAGATTATTCTGCATACATTCAAGGACTTGGAAGAGGAAGTAAAGCATTTGATGGAAAACACATGCTAACCTCCTCAAACTTATTTCTCTTTTGATCTGCAAAAAATGGTTCTAAAAATCAGTCTTACAAACGGACCACAGTAGAACATCTGGTAGCAGATTGCCATTGGAAAATTCATTCCCCATGTCTGAATCCATGTTCCAAATGTTTTTGTGTCCTTGAATAAAATGGTTGCAGCAAGACTCATAATCGGGCACATAATGCAGCAGATACAAATCGAAATTGCGTAGGTGATAAACTGTGGTCTGTCATTCGGGCGCATAACAGTAAATGCCAATATCTTTGCAATTTTCCCAACGACGAAAAATTCTAAAACAAATGCGATTGGTACCATAATCGGCAATTCATGAAGGGCAGCAAGAAAAGTCTCTCCCGATACGCCTCCGGTATTTAAGGCTACGTTGTAGACCACCATTCCATACACCATAATTGTGGCCATGATAATTGTAAATATGACATCTTGAAATTTGTTTTTTGGCATAAAAAAATCCTCCTGTTTGATAACTAAAATTTTATGTGTTGTTCGTTATCATCCCGGAGGATTGTGCGTTTCCAATTCTAACCATATTCAATTGCCTGTAGCAGTATAACATACTTTTTAAATTTATGTAAGCATTTTTTCTCTTAGTTATCAAAGATAGGTAAAAGAAAATAGGAATAATTTGGCTGTGGTAAATGTTCGTTGCCGGTTCCTTTGGATTCCAGTAATTCCGTAGAAACACTTTGTGACTCGTGGGTTTTGAGTACGTCGGTATGCGGCACTGGTGGTTTCAGTGCCCATACCGCTACGCACTCAATAAGCGAGAGCGCCCACGAGACGCAAAGCGTTCCTACGGAATTACGGAAAACAAAAAAGTGACAGCGAACACTTGACACAACCCATTTGACAGAACCGCCACATCGTGCTATCATAAAATTCGTGAGTAAAAGAAATCTTCAGGGCGGGGTGCAATTCCCCACCGGCGGTAAAGCCCGCGAGCGACCTTGGTTGCCGATTCGGTGAAATTCCGAAGCCGACAGTATAGTCTGGATGAAAGAAGATAAACGATTTGTGAATGTCAGAAAACCCTGAGTATCTTTTTTGGTACTCGGGGTTTCTTTATTTTGGAAAGGAGGCTGTTATGACAAATCAAGATTACATGAAACGTGCCCTGGAACTTGCAAAAAAAGCGATGGGATATACTTCCCCGAATCCGATGGTCGGCTGCGTGGTTGTGAAGGATGGCAGGATTGTCACCGAAGGATATCATGAGCGGTGCGGCGAATATCATGCAGAGCGCAACGCCCTCACAAAATGCAGCGAAGATTTAACAGGAGCCACAATGTATGTGACGTTAGAGCCGTGTTGTCATCAGGGAAAGACGCCTCCGTGTACGGATATTATATTGGAGCGTGGCATTGGAAAAGTATATGTTGGCTCGATGGACCCGAATCCGAAAGTGGCAGGAAAAGGTGTACAGATTTTAAGAGACCATGGCGTAGAAGTAGAGACCGGCCTTTTAGAAGAAGAGTGCCTTTCATTAAATGAAATATTTTTTCATTATATTACAACAAAAATGCCTTATGTGGCGATGAAGTATGCGATGACGTTAGATGGTAAAATTGCTTCGTTTTCCGGCGATTCCAAATGGGTGACCGGAGAAAAGGCGAGAGAACATACACATTTTTTGCGAAAAAAATACCGCGGAATTTTAGTGGGAATCGGAACCGTGCTTGCGGATGATCCGATGCTCAACTGCCGCATTGAAAATGGTGTGGACCCGGTTCGGATTGTATGTGATTCGCATTTGCAGATTCCACTTGAGTGCCAGCTTGTGAAAACGGCAAAAGATATTGATACGATTGTCTGCTATGCCGAAGAAAATGAGGAAAAGAAAAAAGCACTCATGGAGGCGGGTGTTCAGTTAATTAAGGCTGAAAAAGATGGACAAGTGGACTTGGAAAAGCTGATGATGGAATTAGGCAGTATGGAAATTGACAGTGTTTTAGTAGAGGGCGGCGGCGCCATCCATGGTTCCTTTTTGACATCCGGTTTGGTGCAGAAAGTTTACTGTTATATTGCGCCGAAGATGATTGGCGGCAAAGATGCATTATCGCCGGTTTTGGGAAAAGGAATTGAAAAAATGAGTGACGCCGTGGAAATTACGGATGTTACGGTACAAAACTTTGGCAGTGACATCTGTGTGAGCGGACATGTGAAGCAAAAAAAGGAGGGATAAGCGGTGTTTACAGGAATTGTAGAAGAGATGGGAACCATTCAGAAAATTGAACGGGGAAGCCAGTCGGCGGTCTTATCGATTCGCTGTGAAAAAGTGTTAGAGGGTACGCAGATTGGTGACAGTATTGCTGTGAATGGCGTGTGTCTGACCGTGACAAGCCTGCGAAGTGATGGTTACGATGCAGATGTGATGGCAGAGACGATGAACCGGAGTTCCCTCGGTTTACTGCAGCCGGGAAGCCGTGTGAATTTAGAGCGTGCGATGCCGGCGGATGGACGATTTGGCGGACATATCGTGGCAGGACATGTGGATGGGACAGGAACTATTGTCAAAATAGAAAAGGACGAAACGGCGGTGTGGTACCGAATTGAGGCGGCACCGGAAGTGCTTCGCTACATTGTAGAAAAAGGCTCTATCACAATTGATGGAATCAGTCTTACCGTGGCGACAGTTTCCGATACGGATTTTCAGGTGTCAATTATTCCGCACACTCAGGCAAATACGGTGCTTTCTGACCGGAAAACCGGTGATGTGGTAAATCTGGAAACAGACATTATTGGAAAGTATGTGGAAAAACTTTTGCAGCCGCAAAAAACTCCTGAAAAAGAAAGTAAGATTACGTTAGAATTTTTAGCAGAAAACGGATTTTAATACAGAAAGGAACGAGAATAATGGCAGGATTTGCAACGATTGATGAGGCATTACAGGATTTAAGAGATGGGAAATTAATTTTAGTGATTGATGACCCGGACCGTGAAAATGAAGGCGATTTAATTTGTGCCGCAGAATTTGCTACGACAGAAAATGTAAATGCGATGGCAAGTCTGGCAAAAGGATTAATCTGTATGCCGATGAGTAAAGAGATGACGAAAAAACTGGGACTTGACCAGATGGTAGCGGTGAATACGGATAACCATTCAACGGCATTTACCGTTTCGATTGACCATGTGGACACAACGACCGGTATTTCTGCGGTAGAGCGTTCGCTGACGGCAATGAAGTGTGTCGAAGATGACGTGAAACCGGAAGATTTTCGAAGACCGGGACACATGTTCCCTCTTGAAGCAAGAGAAGGCGGCGTGTTAAAGCGTGCCGGACACACAGAGGCAACGGTGGATTTGATGCGGTTAGCCGGTCTGAAAGAGTGTGGTCTTTGCTGTGAGATTATGCGTGAGGATGGTACGATGATGCGTACAACTGAACTTTTAGAATTTGCCAAAGAGCATAATCTTCATGTAATTACAATCGAGGATTTAATTAAGAAACGTTTGGAAAAAGAAAGTCTTGTAAAAAAAGAAGCCGAGGCAAAACTTCCAACGAAATATGGAAATTTCCGGATTCACGGATATCAGAATATTACAAACGGTGAGCATCATGTTGCCCTTACGATGGGGGATGTGTCGGACGGTGAACCGGTGCTTTGCCGTGTTCATTCAGAATGTCTGACCGGTGATGTATTTGGCTCATGCCGCTGTGACTGCGGCGAGCAGTTAGAAAGTGCCATGCGCATGATTGCCAAGGAAGGCAGAGGAATTCTTCTTTATATGAGACAGGAAGGCAGAGGAATCGGCCTTTTGAACAAATTGAAAGCTTATGAACTGCAGGAGCAGGGATATGATACGGTAGAGGCAAATGTAAAATTGGGATTTGCTCCGGACTTAAGAGAGTATGGAATTGGTGCCCAGATTTTATATGATTTGGGCGTAAAAAAACTTCGTCTTTTGACGAATAACCCGACTAAAATTGCAGGTCTTGCCGGCTATGGAATTGAAATTGTGGAGCGTGTTCCGATTGAAATTGCACCAAAGCCGGAGGATTATAAGTACCTTGTGACAAAGCAGGAAAAAATGCAGCATATGACGCACTATGATGTAACACGTGCGAAAAAAGATAAATAAAAGAAAGTGAGGAAATGAAAATGAAAACATTAGAAGGAAACGTAATTGGAAAAGGACTCAAAGTTGGTATTGTGGCAGCAAGATTTAACGAGTTTATTGTAAACAAACTGATTGGCGGTGCAGAGGATGCCTTAGTACGTCATGGCGTGGATACAAAGGATGTGGAACTTGCTTATGTGCCTGGCGCATTTGAAATTCCGATTGTTGCACAGAAGATGGCAGCAAGTGGAAAATATGATGCAGTAATCTGCCTTGGTGCCGTAATCAAAGGTTCAACTTCTCATTATGATTATGTCTGCGCAGAGGTAAGCAAAGGAGTTGCAACCGTTGGTTTAAATACCGGAGTACCGACTCTGTTTGGTGTATTGACAACCGATAATATTGAGCAGGCAATTGAGCGTGCCGGTACAAAAGCAGGAAATAAAGGATATGATGTTGCATGTTCTGCCATTGAGATGGTAAACTTAATGAAAGAGTTATAAAAAGAAATAACAAAAGGGGGCAGCAGGGGTGATGGATTTTCATCAGATTAAGTCGAACATGGAGAAGGTAATCGTTGGAAAGTCTGAGACGATTGATTTGGTTCTTACGGCACTTTTAGCAGGTGGTCATATTCTGCTTGAGGATGTGCCGGGAACCGGAAAGACGATGCTTGCAAAAGCGTTAGCAGCATCACTTTCACTGGATTTTCAGAGAATCCAGTTTACACCGGATTTACTTCCGGGGGATGTGACGGGAATCCACTTTTTTAATCAGAAAAATTCAGAATTTGAATTTCGTCCGGGTGGCATTTTCACGAATATTCTGCTGGCAGATGAGATTAACCGCGCGACGCCGCGTACGCAATCAAGTCTGTTAGAGAGTATGGAGGAACATCAGGCAACGATTGACGGTGTCACCATGGAATTACCGGACCCGTTTTTTGTAATTGCGACGCAGAACCCGGTAGAATCTTCCGGTACATTTCCACTTCCGGAAGCACAGCTTGACCGTTTTATCATGCAGATTCCGATGGGATATCCAAACCGCGAAGGAGAGCGTGAAATTCTGCGTCGTTTTGCAGCAGATAATCCGCTTTTGACACTTGAGTCTGTCTGCACAAAAGAAGAATTGGCGGCGATGCAAAAGCAGTGCGAAGAGGTTTATGCGGCACCCGTGATTGAGGATTATATTTTAGATCTTGTGGAAGCTACTCGCAAGCATAATAACATTGCACTCGGCGTCAGTCCGCGTGGAGCACTTGTATTTTTGCGTGCAGCAAAATGTTATTCGGCATTAAAGGGCGAGCATTTTGTGACACCGGAGACAGTGAAGTATCTGGCGCCATTTGTACTTTCACACCGGCTGATTTTGGAAGACGTGTACAGCACAAATAAAAAAGCGTCCGATTACATTGAGGAAATTACGCATTTTGTAACAGCACCGACGGAGGATTTTGCCAAGTGATAATCATGTTATTTCTTGCCCTTGTGCTGTTTATCGTTTATTTCATTCATACGTTTCATTACAGCAGACATTGGATGGAAAACTTTGAAGTGACACTTGCCTTTTCGGAGGAACAGGCAGGAGAGGGCGATACGTTGTTTTTATATGAAACAGCAGTGAATAAGAAAAAAATGGGTCTGCCGATTATGTGTGTGAAGTATTTAGCCTCCCGCTTTTTGCAGTTTGAGGGGGCGGAGAGCGGAACGGTTTCAGACCATTTTTACCGGAATGATGTCATGAGTGTGGATGGCTTTGAGAAAGTGCGCCGAAAATTAAAGTTTACCTGCAAAAAACGTGGGTTTTATCAGATTCAGGAGGCAGAACTAGTCAGTTATGATTTGTTCTGCCGTCATACGTTTGTCCAAAAAATTCCGGTGGAAGTTTCGCTTTTGGTATACCCGTCCCGTATGGACATTCGAAAATTGATGCCGGTGTTTCGGCATATGACAGGTTCATGTACAACGAATGTGCCACTGTTTGAAGACCCATTCTTAAGTGGTGGTGTCCGAGAGTATACGCTGGAAGATTCGATGCGTAAAATCCATTGGAAGGCGTCGGCAAGAATGGGGAATTGGCAGGTAAAAACAGCAGAATATACGGCCTCTACTCCTGTCGTAATTCTACTCAATCTGGAGTCGCCCGGTGTTTTTGTCTCCGTTGATTTGATGGAAGAGAGTATTCGTCTTGCGTATTCCTTTGTTTATTATTTAAGCAAAGAAGGTGTAGAAACAAAGTTAGTTATTTCCGGTGATGAGAAATATTGCATGGAGGGAACCGGACGAACCCAGATTGCGGCGGCGCGCCGTGCTCTGGCACTGATTTCTTATGAACACCCGCTTAGCAAAGGGGAAGATTTCGTGATAAGAGAGTGCGAAAAAATTCGCAGGGAGCAGCATGTGATTCTCATTTCTGCGGCAGGGAAAAAGCCAATGCAAAAGGCAGTTTCTGATATGCTGCACCGGAACGAATCTTTGACGTGGATTGCTCCAACGTTTTCCGAGTATGGGGAGGATAATGAATTTCGGGAGATACCTCCGTCAATTGCAAAATGTCTTGTGAAATGGAGGGGGATGTAGTGAAAATCCGTAAGCGGTGCCGTTTTTTGGCATTTCTTTATTATGAGTTGTTAATTCTTGGAGTGTTTACCTCTTTGGTTCACTGGTTTGATGCCAGTGATGTGTATTCTTATGGGCGTTTTGTCTTTTTTGTTTTTGTGCCAATATTATTTTACCGGCATTTTTATCAGAAAGAAAAGCGGGAGGAAAGAAAAGTTGCGTCCTGTCATGTGGGGGCACTTGTGTTAGCCGGACTCTTTATGATGCCGGGAACTATTTTAGAGGCGGCCGATGATAGTTTCTGGCTGTGCAGTATTTTCTATCTGGCAGCGATTGTTGTTGGATTTGCCGGTGAATACTGGCGTGGGCAGTATCTTGTAGTAGGTTGCAATCCAAGTGTTTCTAAGGAAACGAAACGCCGCATAAATGTGAATCGCAAAAAGGACTGGATTCCTTTCTATGCCGCGGGATTTCTTACGGTTTTGCTTTTATTTGTGGCGGCAGGATATAAACCGGAATGGAATTTTGAAAGGGATTCAAAAGAAAAGGCTGCGGTAGAGGAAATAAAAGAGAAGGAAGAGCCGGCAGTGGGACCGGAAAGCCAGTCAAGAGAGACTGTGGTACGGCAGCAACAGGAAGAGCAAAAGGGCAATTTCTGGCTTACACTACTGCGGTATACTGTATTGATTGTACTGATTGTGACGGTAGTTATTCTGGCTGGTTATGGTATTTTTAAATTGATTTGTTATCTGGTATTTCACCGCAAAAAGCCTTCCTATGAATTTGAGGAACAGGTGACCATTACAAAAGAGGATGAGGAACATATACGGCTTGTACCGGTGGTAAAACGGGAAAAGAAGTTCCCGGCAGGTAACGATGGATTTGTCCGAAAGGCGTTTTACAAACAGATTCAAGCCGGTGCACAAAAGAATTCGGTTTCATGCTCACAGACGCCGCAGGAACTAAAGGAGACTTATTTATCCGGGGAAAAGGCGGATGAATATTTGACTCAGTTATATGAAAAGGCAAGGTATGCGAAAGAGTCGGTTGAGACAGAAGAAATTCGCAAATTACATGAATTGGAGGAACAGAAATGGAAGAAAAATGGAAAAAAGTAAATCCGGTGCTTCCGTTGGATTATCCGGATCCGGATGTAATTCGGGTGGACGACACATATTATATGGTAAGTACCACGATGCATTTTATGCCGGGATGTGTGATTCTGCGATCCTATAATCTGGCGGACTGGGAAATTTATTCTTATGTGTATGAGACACTTGAACTTACGGATCAAGAGTGCTTAAAGAATGGGAAAAATGCTTATGGACAAGGCATGTGGGCTGCCACACTCCGCTATGAAAAAGGCATGTTTTATTTGATTTTTATTGCCAATGACACGGGAAAAACTTATCTATTTCGTGCACCGGACTTGAAAGGTCCATGGCAGAAAAATGAAATTGAGGGCTTTTACCATGACTGCTCGCTTTTGTTTGATGAGGGACGTGCCTTCCTTGCCTACGGAAACCGCCAGATTTATGTGACGGAATTGAATGAAAAAATGACGGCACCGAAAGAGGGTGGTTTACATAAACTTTTGGTTGAAGACCCGGATGAAGTGTATCTTGGTTATGAGGGAACTCATTGGTACAAAATCAATGGAAAATATTATTTGTTTTTTATCCATTACCGCAAGAGGGAGAATACGAGACGTTCGCAGGCTTGTTATGTAAGCAATTCGCTCGCAGGTCCTTATACCGGTGGAGATGTGCTTGATACCGATGGTGGGTACTGTAATCAGGGAGTTGCCCAGGGAGGAATTGTGAGCACAATAAGTGGAAAATGGTATGCTATGCTGTTTCGTGACAGCGGTGCCGTGGGAAGACTGCCGGTTCTTGTTCCGGTTCATTTTGAAAATGATTTTCCGGTATTTGGCGTAGATGGAGATGTAGAAGACAAACTGTTTTTAGAGGATACAAAACCGGCTCACAAATATGCACCTTTATATGGAGATGAAGATTTTTCTTCTCTTCATAATTACTGGCAGTGGAATCATGTGCCGGATGACAGCAGGTGGAAACTTTTGGACCACCGGTTGATTTTGCAGACCGGAAAAATATGCAATAATGTAACACAGGCACCAAATACGCTGACTCAGAGGATGCCGTATCCGGGAGGTGTTGTAACAGTAACCGTAGATGGTTCGGCGTTATCCGATGGCGACATAGCGGGACTTTGTATGCTGCAAAGTGATTATGCATTAGCCGGGATTACGAAAGAAAATGGAAGATATTTTCTTGTGAAACTGGCGAAAACTGGTGTGGCAGATGGAGAGATGAACCCGAAAGAAGACGACAGTCTGCCGGCTGTACAGGAGAAAATTCTGCTTTCTTCTGCCAAAGTTACACTTCGTGTGAAAATTGATTTTACAAGGATGAAAGATACGGCGGTGTTTGAGTGGAAGCAGGATGGTAATTGGCAGATTCTTGCAGAGCCATTTTCTCTGTATTTTAAACTGGATCATTTTTGCGGTGTGCGTCCGGGACTTTTCTGTTATGCGACAAAAGAGCTGGGAGGGCAGGCGGCATTTTCAGATTTCACAATGAGAAAGGAAGAGACTGATGAATAAAAAAGAGGGCATTAAGTTATGTGAATCCGAGCTTAAGGTGATGGAACTTTTGTGGGAGGAGGGCGAACTCCGCGCGGGTGAAATTGTTCCGATTTTGTCAGCACGCGTTGGCTGGAACCGCAATACGACTTATACAATTATTAAAAAGTGTGTGGAAAAGGGGGCCATAAGGCGGATTGAACCAAAGTTTGTCTGCCAGCCCCTTGTGACGAAGGAGCAGACGCAGGTTTATGAAATAAATGCATTGGCAGAGCGGCTGTTTGATGGGAGTTTGGAAAAACTGCGGAAGGTTGTGGAGGAGATGGTGGGATAATACCAATAACATAAGTAGATACCGGATAAAATAATCAAAGGACTAACTCCTAACTGTTTATTTTATCCGGTATTTTTGTGTGAAAATTATTTTCTTTCAAAAAATGACAGAAAATGAAAGAAACTGATTGACAATGACGGAAGGTGACAGTATAATACAGATAAAGAAAACAAAAAAGTCCATTTCGGGCAAAAGTAGTCAAAAAATGAAATGGAGTGATGAGATGCTGACAGAAGAAAGACTTCAGGGAATTGAGCGTATTGTGAAGGAAAAAGGGAGTGCTTCGATTCCGGAATTGATGGAACGGATGGGAATATCAGAATCCACAGCCAGACGGGATTTGACTCTACTTGATAAGCAGGGAAGGCTCCAAAAAGTTCGTGGCGGTGCGATGATAATCAGTGATGTTTATAGTACCAAAGAAGATACTGTACTCCAGAAAAAAGACAGGAATCTAGAGGAAAAAGTGGAAATTGCAAAGTATGCGGCATCGCTTATTGAGCCAAACGATTTTGTGTATCTAGATGCCGGAACGACAACAGAACTTATGATTGATTATCTGACAGAAAAGGATATCACATTTGTGACAAATGCAGTTTCACATGCTAGGAAACTTTCGATGGCTGGATATACAACGTATATTCTTGGCGGAGAGTTTAAGGCAACGACAGAGGCAATTGTTGGCGATGAAGCAATTGAAAGTCTACAAAAATATAATTTTACAAAAGGCTTTTGGGGAACAAATGGTGTACATCAGAAATTAGGTTTTAGTACACCGGATGTCAAAGAGGCAAAAGTAAAAGAAGTTGCTATGAAACATTGTGCCAAACGTTATGTGCTTTGTGATTCGAGTAAGTTTTCGCAGATTTCCTGTGTAAAATTTGGAGAGTTTGCAAAAACTTGTATCATAACGACACAGATTTTGGATGAGAGTTATAGACAATGTGACAATATCATTGAAGTAAAGTGAGGTGACAAAGAATGATTTACACGGTAACATTTAATCCTTCCTTAGACTACACCATTCATGTGGAGAATTTTGAACTCGGCAAAGTAAACCGCACGGTGCAGGAAGATATTTATGCCGGAGGAAAAGGAATTAATGTATCTATGGTGCTTAAAAACCTGGGATATGAAACGACGGCATTTGGTTTTCTTTCCGGATTTACCGGACAGGAGATTGAACGACTTCTGAAAGAGAAGGGAATCTCAACCGAATTTATTCATATCGAAAACGGAACTTCGAGAATTAACCTTAAGATTCGTTCCGATGTGGAAAGCGAAATCAATGGAATGGGACCAGTGATTCGGAAGGAAGATTTGGAATTGTTGTATGAGCAGCTGGATACATTGAAAGACGACGATGTGCTTGTTCTTGCGGGAAGCATACCTTCCGGAATGCCGCAGTCGATTTACAGAGATATCATGTCAAGGCTTCAGAGCAAGCGGATTAAAATTGCTGTGGATGCGACAAAGGATCTTTTGATGAATGTGCTTGCGTATCATCCATTCGTGATAAAGCCAAATAATCACGAACTTTCGGAAATTTTTGATATCATGATTGACAGTAAAGAAAAAGCGGTTGTATATGCAAAGGAATTGCAGAAAAAGGGAGCACAGAATGTCATTGTTTCCATGGCAGGGGAAGGCGCTGTATTTGTTGGCAGTGATGGCAGCGTATTTACCAGTGAGGCACCGCATGGTGTTGTGAAAAATTCGGTAGGAGCAGGAGATTCGATGGTAGCCGGGTTCCTTGCCGGGTATTTAGCCAAAGGTGATTATGCGGAAGCTTTTAAAATGGGACTTTGCACAGGAAGCGCAAGCGCATTTTCAGATCAGCTGGCAACGAGAGAAGAAGTGGAGCAGGTACGACGTTCACATATATTTGATTTTTAAGAAAGGAGAATTACTATGAAAATTATTGATTTACTGGATGACAGAAGTATTTTGCTGGATGGCAGAGTGGCAGACAAAAAGGCGGCACTTGACCAGATGGTGGAACTGATGGATGCGAGCGGAAAGTTGAGAGACAAAGAGACGTATCGTCAGGGTGTGTATGCAAGAGAACAGGAAGGAAGCACTGGTATTGGTGAGGGAATTGCTATTCCACATTGCAAATCGGATGCGGTTATCAAACCGGGACTTGCAGCTATGGTTGTAAAAGATGGGGTTGAATTTGAATCGTTAGATGGACAGCCGGCGCATTTGTTTTTCCTGATTGCGGCACCAAACACGGAGGATAATGTGCACTTGGATGTGCTGAGTCGTTTGTCGGTTCTTCTGATGGATGAAGATTTTACCAATAAACTCCGTCAGGCAACGAGCGTTTCTGAGTTTAAACAGGTTATTGAAGATGCAGAAAAAGGTTCGGAAAATGAGGATGATACTACTGTAGAACAGACAAATTCCGGACACTATATTGTGGCGGTGACCGGCTGTCCGACAGGAATTGCACACACCTATATGGCGGCAGAGGCACTTGAGAAAAAAGCGAAAGAATTAGGATACTCGATTAAGGTGGAGACAAGAGGAGCCGGCGGTGCAAAAAACGTATTGACGGCAGATGAAATTGAGCGTGCCGATGGTATTATCGTAGCGGCAGACACGCAGGTGCCGATGGATCGTTTTCAGGGAAAACCAACCGTTGTTACTAAGGTTGCCGATGGAATTAATAAACCGGAAGAATTGCTTCGTGAAATCGTAGACGGAAAAGCACCGTTATATGAGGGCGGCGGAGAAACTGCTCCGAAAGAAGAAACAGCGGAAAAAGAGGGGATTGGACATGCGACCTATAAGCATCTGATGAGTGGTGTTTCACACATGCTTCCATTTGTAATTGGTGGCGGTATTATGATAGCTATTGCATTTTTGATTGATACACTTTGTGGCTATGGTGGTACCGGTGGTGGAAATTTTGGTACATGTACACCATTATCCGCACTGTTTAAGTATATTGGCGATTTTTCCATGGGACTCATGGTTCCGGTATTGGCCGGATATATTGCCTATTCAATTGCAGACAGACCGGGACTTGCTGTTGGTTTTACCGGTGGTTTGTTAGCAGCAAATGGAAATGCAGTACTGGCGAAATATGTATTTGCCAATGAAGGTCTTGGTGGATTTTCAAAATTCATTTCAAATTTTGCCTTTGTTGGAGAAAATGGTGGAAATACCGTATCCGGATTCCTTGGTGGTATTGCAGCCGGCTTTGTGGCAGGATTTATCGTATTAGGATTAAAGAAATTGTGCAGTAAATTGCCGGATTCTTTGGAAGGAATTAAACCGACACTGATTTATCCGCTCGTTGGTATTTTCCTGATTGGTATATTGATGACGATGGTATTTAATCCACTGATTGGTTTGATTAATACAGGACTTAGCAATATGCTGACAAGCATTTCCGATGCCGGTATGATTACAGTTCTTGGTTTGATTCTTGGTGCTATGATGGCGATTGATATGGGAGGCCCGATAAACAAGGCAGCTTATGTATTTGGCTCCGGTATGTTAGCAACCGCATCGCAGATGATGGCACAGGGAGCACAGGCTTCGGACCCGGCAGTTCAGGCATGTTATATGGCAATGGCTTCCATCATGGTAGGTGGTATGGTGCCACCGGTTGGTATTGCAGCAGCCTGCAAATTGTTTCCTCGGAAATTTACAAAAGCAGAGCAGGGTTCCGCAGTTTCGAATATTGTAATGGGATGCTCGTTTATTACCGAAGGCGCAATTCCATTTGCAGCATCTGACCCACTGCATGTTATTCCGTGTACAATGGCTGGTGCCGGTGTGGCAGGTTTGTTATCCGCCCTCTTTGGATGTACCTTAATGGCTCCGCATGGTGGTGTGTTCGTATTCGCTACCGTTGGACAGCCGTTATTATATATTGTCGCATGGCTGGTTGGTTCCGCTGTGACGGCAGTGATGTTAGGATTTATCAAAAAGGATGCGAAAGCATAAGTAAAAGGAGGAAATGAAGATGAAAGAGTTTAAGTATGTAATTAAAGATGAGCAGGGGATTCACGCAAGACCGGCAGGAATGTTTGTAAAAGAGGCAGCAGCCTTTTCAAGCAAAGTAACAATTAGTAAAGATGGCAAAGAAGTGGATGCCAAAAGAATCCTTGGTGTTATGGGACTTGGCGTAAAGAAAGACCAGGAAATTGTACTGAGAGCAGATGGTGATGATGAAGACGCAGCAATTGAAAAATTGAGCGCATTTTTACAGGAAAATCTGTAATGTGTTAAGGTAATTGTTAGATACCTTAGATTGGAGGTACTATGATTGTATTGGATGGAAAAAGTGTTTTTGGTGGAATCGCAATCGGAAAAATCGCCCTTTTTGAAAAGGGCGATGACCCGGTAAAACGTAAGACAATTGAAGATACAAATGAGGAAATCAAACGCTTTGAGAATGCAAAAGAAAAAGCAAAAGAGGAATTAAAGGCACTGTATGAAAAGGCACTTCTAGAAGTAGGAGAAGCCAATGCCATGATTTTTGATGTACATCAGATGATGTTGGATGATTTGGATTATATCGAATCCATCCGCAATATGATTGAGACACAAAAGGTAAATGCAGAGTTCGCAGTGGCAACGACAGGAGACAATTTTGCTGCGATGTTTTCCGGTATGGATGACGCTTACATGAAAGAGCGTGCAGCGGATGTAAAAGATATTTCCAATCGTTTGATTCGCGTTTTAATGGGAAAGCAGAGCGGTGGAATAACCGGAAATGAGCCGGTGATTCTTGTGGCAGAGGATTTGGCACCAAGTGAGACGGTACAGCTTGATAAAAGTCTTGTCCTTTCGTTTGTTACAAAACACGGTTCGACCAATTCCCACACAGCAATTCTAGCCCGCACAATGAATATTCCGGCATTAATCGGCGTGGATTTTCCGGGAGATATTTCCGGTAAAATGGCAATTGTTGATGGATTTGACGGAAAGGTTTATATTGAACCGGATGAAGAAACACTTGAACGCTATCAGAAACAGAAGGAAGAAGAAGAAAAGAAACAGAAACTTCTTCTGGAACTGAAAGGCAAAGAGACCATTACAAAGGGCGGAAAGAAAATCAATCTGTATGCCAACATTGGCGGTGTATCGGATGTTGCCGAGGTGCTGGCAAACGATGCCAATGGGATTGGTTTGTTTCGCAGTGAGTTTTTGTATCTGCAAAGCGAGACATTTCCAACGGAAGAAGAGCAGTTTCGGACCTATAAGACAGTTGTAGAAACGATGGCCGGTAAACAAGTAATCGTAAGAACATTGGACATTGGAGCGGATAAACAGGTTGATTATTTCGGTTTGGAAAAAGAAGACAATCCGGCACTTGGATATCGTGCCATCCGTATCTGTTTAAAGCAGCCGGATATTTTCCGCACACAGCTTCGTGCCATTTACCGTGCGAGCCACTATGGTACATTATCGATTATGTTTCCGATGATTATTTCAGTCGATGAAGTGCGAGTGATTAAACGAATTGTAAATGAAGTCAAGAGCGAACTTGATGAGCAGGAAATTCCGTATGGAACAGTAGAACTGGGAATCATGATTGAGACGCCGGCAGCGGTAATGATTAGCGATTTACTTGCTAAAGAAGTTGATTTTTTCAGCATTGGAACCAATGATCTGACTCAGTATACGTTAGCAATTGACAGGCAGAATCCGAAATTGGACGACTTTTATAATTCTCACCATGAAGCAGTTCTCCGCATGATCCGTATGGTCGTTGAAAATGGACATAAAGAGGGATGCTGGGTTGGTATTTGCGGAGAACTTGGAGCAGACACGTCCTTGACAGAAACATTTGTTTCAATGGGAATTGATGAGTTGTCCGTGAGTCCGTCGATGGTTTTAAAAGTCAGAGAAGCAGTCAGAAATATTGAAGATTAAAGAGAAAAAAGCCAATAAAAAAGTGCACGTTTTATTGTACACCTGTCTGTGATATCATCCTCTCATAAAATATGTGAGAGGATGATTGTTATGTTGAATGAATTTCATGATATGTTGATTTTAGCCTGTGGCTTTAGTGTGATTTTGGCGTATTTAATCTTTCTTCATTAATGAGGAAGAATACCAAGTGGATGTGCCTGAAGGACTTTTGTCTCATAGCCGTTTTTACTGTTTGTCAGCAAGTCAGAACGAGGTGTAACACGGCCTTTCTGAGTGAGCACGACGATTGTAGAACCGCCATATTCAAAGAATCCTTTTTCTTCTCCACGGGTTACGACTGTGCTTTGTTTGTGGTTTGAAATTTTGCCAACTAAGAGAGCACCGACTTCCATCTGAAGTACATCGCCAAATTCTTTTGAGCGAATCACTGTGTATTCGCGCGTGTTTTCTTTATAAATTGGAAGGTAATCGTTGGCAATCGGATTTACCGTGTGGAAAGTTCCGTCGATGTGATAATTTTTCGACTGTTTCCCGGACACAGAGTAAAGATAGCGGTGATAATCTTCCACGGTTAAGCGGAGTACGTAGGCATACCCGCCACGGAAACGTTTTGCTAAGCGTGGACTGCGAAGCAGAGAACGCAGGGTGTATTCTGTATTTTTGATGGAAAATGTTGTGTTCTCCTGAATCGGATAAACCGTTGCCAGACAGTCACATGGACTGATAAGCACGTCAAGGTCTTCCGGAACAGGCCGGCAGTCCGGCTTAATTTTTCTGGTGAAAAAATCATTAAAAGAAGAGTAGTCACACTCTTCATAAATATCCATGTCAATTTCATTGCGCTCAATAAATTTAGGAATCAGCCATTTCGAGTGGGCAGACGAAAGATAGCGTCCGGCAAGTTTGGAAACCTGCGGCTGAATCAATGGTTTTAAGAGCATACGCCCGAAAATGTTGGTATATAAAAAGGATAATAATTTATCCTGGTTTGTTATATTACTTACTTTTTTCCCTTGTAAATCAATGTAATCCATAAGTCCTCCTTATTATTCGACAAATAAAATGCAAACCATCACAGCGGTCACAAGTACCATCATGGCTGCAATTACACTGTTGCCCGGTTTTTTGAGTTTAAAATCAAGAACGTACAGGAAAGCAACTACGATGTGCATGATGGCAAGGAATAAAAGAAATGTTTCATGGCTGACCAATGGGTGAAACAAATATACAATTGGATAAATAATTGTAATTGTTGTAATTGGCAGACCACGATAGCCTTTTGCCTGGTCGGTTTCGGGATTGGTATGTTTTAATTCTTCCAATACATTAAAATAAGCAAGGCGGATTACACCACATAGAACAAACAAAATTTCAATTGCAATACCCCAGACAGAATTCAGACCCATCTGATAGGAAATGATAACCGGAGTTACTCCAAAGCACACCATGTCGCAGAGCGAGTCAATTTGAATGCCAAAAATTTCCATTTCTTTTGTCCGATTTTTCATAGCACGTGCGATTTTTCCATCGAAAGTATCACAGGCGCCGGCAAGTGCCAGACATAAAATGGCAAACTTAAACTGACCGGTGCTGGCAAGTGCCATACCGCTTACGGAAAGCGCTACACCTATGTAGGTAACAATTACTGAATAATTATAAAATCCAATCATAAATATCCTCTTTTCTTTTACTCTGTTTTTTTACTTTTATCTGTGACAGTCAAATGTGTGATAAAGGAAACAATACCACTAACAATTACAAGGATGTAATAACTGAATCCGCGGCTGACAAGCAGCGAAGCGGTTGTCATAGCCGTTCCGTGGAAAATCGGGGTAAAGATACGCAGGTAAAGTCCCTCGCTGATTCCCATTCCACCCGGCAGTGGTAACATATCAACAGAAATGGATATGACTGCCTGTAAAATTGTAATAGTGAAGAAAGTCTCCGTATTCAGCCCAAAGCTTCGGTATACAACATAAGTAATCGCAAAAAGGAAGAAGCGCTGGATAAAAGAAATAATCGTTGTGTTAAAAATCGCAAGTTTATTTTCCTTTAAGAAGCGAGAGGCTCCCTTATAAGTTTCCATCGACTGCTCTAAGCGCTCGGTGCGGTTATTTTTCTCTTTCATCAGGTGAAGTTTCTTTAAGAGAGCAAATCCCTTGGTGATTAAATATTTTGCCGTGCCGGGCAGGAATACCAGTAAACTCATAAATAATACGCAGAATACGTTGAGTGCAATTCCTAAATAAAGGAAAAACTGAACGTCAACACTCAGCGTTGTGATAAGGTCCTGTCCGAATATGGCAACTGCTAATCCGATGAAAACAAGTACAAATTTATATTCAATCGTTACTAACATTAATATGATAGTAGCCGTTGGAATATCAATGTTTTGTTTTTTCATATAGTAAATCTGCATCGGCTGTCCGCCCGTTGCTGACGGGGTAATACAACTGTAGAAAAAACCTACAAAAGAATAACGGATGCAGTTAAATAACGGAACTTTAATCTGCACGGTACTTAATAGGTATTTAATAATAACAGACTCACTGCACACATACACAATTACCAAAATAAAGCCGGCTAACAAAAATCCCGGTGCAATCTGGGAGAGTGTGTGTAAAATAACGCCAAAGTCCTGGTCTTTAAAAACAGCCCAGATGGTTAAACCAAGCAAAGCTACCAAAAATAGAGCGTTAAATAAATTTCTTTTAGTTTTTTTGCTCACGTGCTACTCCTTTTGTTCGAATCAATACATAAAGCAACCGCCGGTTTACCCAGGTGAAGATTAACTTTGGTGCGCGATACCAGCTAACTCTGCGTGTGAGAAGTGAAAGAACTTCTGCGAGCAGGACACCGGCAATGGCATCGGCAATATAATGCTGTTTGGTGAACTGTGTTGAAAGGACAACCAGCAGAGCAAAGATGCAGGAAAATGCACGGTACCAGGCAGGTACCTCTTTGCGTCCCCGGATGCCGGTGTAACAAAACCAGCTTACCAGACAGTGAATGGATGGAAACAGGTTTGTCGGCTGATCCAATCCGTATAAAAACTGAAGCAGAAAGACACTAAATCCTGTGCCTGTTACTTCCGGCCGTACATTTGTCGTTGGAAATACCATAAAAATGATTCCGCAGACAAGACGGGAAATCATATCGGCTGCAACAAAACGATAAAACGTGTCCGGGTCATTCCGGTTAATTCTGGCAACCATAATATAATTCACAGTCCAGAACAGGAAACATCCAAAGTAGATGTACATCCAGCCCGGAACAAGTGGTATTGCTTGATCCAAAGAAGTGGTAAGGTCATAATGATACCAGTCTGCACACATTACCATCGTTCCACTGTAAACAAGCATATTTAATCCAAAACAGGATAACAGTGGCAGGATGGCAAAAAGCGGACAAATTGGATCAAGATACTTTTTCATCCATTGATACATAATCATATCCTCTTTTTTGTTCATTTTGAAAACATACTCTTCTTATTCTACAATATTTTTTTTCTTTTTGCAACTTATGATTGTTTTGAGGCAGGGGATGTGCTAAAATATGGGACAGTAGAAAATATATTGCTTAGCAAATGGAGGATAAAAATGGGAATTTTCGATGTTTTCGTTGCGGTGATCTGGGGTATTGTGGAAGGAATCACCGAGTGGCTGCCGGTAAGTAGTACAGGACACATGATATTAGTGGAAGAATTTTTGAAATTTCAGGATGAACAGTTTTCTCAAATGTTTTTGGTTGTTGTGCAGTTAGGTGCTATCTTAGCCGTTGTTCTTTTGTTTTGGAGCAGGATATGGCCATTCCGTTTTACAAAGAGAGAGCGGGGCGAATCCATTATTGACTGGAAGATTATGCAGATGTGGTTTAAGATTATCGTGGCATGTCTTCCGGCAGCAATTGTAGGCATTTTGTTTGATGACTGGATTGACGAGGTGTTCTACAATGCGTATGTTGTGGCAGGTGCTTTGATTGTTTATGGTATTTTATTTATTATTGTAGAGAATTGGAATAAGGGAAGAAAACCGGCAATTACTTCGGTAACGGAAATCGGATATGACACTGCGCTTATCATTGGTATTTTTCAGTTATTAGCGGCTGTTGTGCCGGGAACTTCTCGTTCCGGTGCTACCATCATTGGTGCCTTGCTTCTTGGTGTGGCTCGTGGTGCAGCAGCAGAATTTACTTTTTATCTGGCAATTCCGGTTATGTTTGGTGCAAGTCTCTTAAAGATTATAAAGAGTGGATTAAGCTTTGGTGCCATGGGTTATGTGACTTTACTCGTCGGTATGTTAGTTGCCTTTGTGGTGTCTCTGTTTGTAATCCGATACCTCATGAGTTATATCCGTAAACACGACTTTAAGGCATTTGGTTATTATCGAATTGTGTTAGGTGTTGTTGTCCTTGTTTACTTCTTCCTATTCAAATAAAGGGATTTGAGGAAGACCAAGGTAATTCAGAAGACCAACATAAATGGCATAAGCAAATTCATATGGTTTATCGGCTAAGAGGGCAGCGTCGCCTTCATTTGAGAGATAAGCCAGTTCAATGAGGACGGCGGGCATATTGGTCCGCCGTAATACGTAGAGGGAAGGACGGGCATAGATACCGTTGTTTTTTGTACCTAAACGTCTTACAATTTCATTTACGATATTGACGGCGAGTTCATAAGAAGGCGTGTTGACGGCATAGACGTATGCTTCCGTACCATTGATGGCGGGATTTACATTGGCATTTGTGTGAATGCTTAAAAAGTAGTCAGCCCCCCATTGATTTGCCTGCTCGGTGCGGGTTCTGAGACTTGAGTTGGTGTCGTAACCTAAAATTTCATCCGGTGATGTGCGGGATGTGATAGCAGTGAAGCGGGAATCCGCATTTAAAATGTTTGCAAGATAAGCACCAACTAAATAGGTGATATCCTGTTCCCGTAATCCAAATCCTTCGGCACCGGCGTTAAAACCATAGGGATTGTGTCCCTGGTCGATATAAATACGAATGGGCATAAGTTTGCTCCTTATCCGGTAAAAGAGTTTGCTATCAATATATGCAGTTAGAAAGGTGCGGTGAAAATGGGGAGGCAGATGAGGTTAGACCAGTATATTTCTACTTATGTAGAAATAACGAGAAAAGAGGCAAAAGAGGCGATTCGGCGCGGACTTGTCTGCGTGGCTGGAACAGTCGTAAAACAGGCGAATTGTAAAATTGACAGTGAAGAAGATGTGACTTACTGCGGAAAAGAGATTAGGGCAGAAGAGTTCGTTTATTATATGTTAAATAAGCCGGCAGGTGTGGTTTCGGCAACAAAAGATGAGAAGGAGCGTACCGTCCTTTCCTTACTGCCGCAGATGAAACGGGAATTATTTCCGATGGGGCGTCTGGACAAAGATACGGTGGGCCTTCTTATTTTGACGGATGATGGAATGCTTGCACACCGTTTGTTATCGCCGGCTTATCATGTGGCAAAAGTTTATGATGTGATTTACGAAGGAACTTTGCCTGAAAATGCAGTAGTTTTGTTTGCGGAAGGATTGGAAATTGGAGAGCGGAAAAAAACGCTGCCTGCAAAACTGGAACTCATGAAATCCGGGCACGCAAGGCTTACGATTTCGGAAGGAAAGTTTCACCAGGTAAAGCGGATGTTTGCTGTTTTGGGGGCAAAGGTGACAAAATTAGCAAGGGTATCATTTGCCGGAATAAATTTGGACCCTGCCTTAAAACCGGGGGAATACCGGAAATTGACAGAAAATGAAATCAACCAATTAAAAGAGGGAGAATAAGATGGCGAAGAAAAAATATTATGCAGTGAGAGCCGGAAGAACGCCGGGAATTTATACAAGCTGGGATGCGTGCAAGGCACAGGTGGATGGATTTGCTAATGCGTCTTTTAAAAGTTTTCCGACAAAAGAAGAAGCGGAAGCTTTCTTAGGAAATAATACGAAAGAGAATAAGATAGAAGATGAAGCACTTGCCTATGTAGATGGAAGCTACAATGTCGAGACCGGTGAGTACAGCTGCGGTGTTGTGTTCTTTTTTGAAGGGGAAAAAACAGAGTACTGCGAAAAGGGAACCGACTCAGAACTTGCTGCTATGCGGAACGTGGCAGGCGAAATTCTCGGAGCACAGGTGGCAATGAAGATGGCGGTAGAACAGGGGGCGGAAAGTCTTACGATTGTCCATGATTATCAAGGGATTGCCTCGTGGTGTACCGGAGAATGGAAAACAAATAAAGAGGGAACCAAAGCCTATAAAGCATACTTTGATTCCCTAAAGGATAAACTAATCATTCATTTTCAAAAGGTCAAAGGACATTCCGGAGATGAGTACAATGACCTTGCGGATGAACTGGCAAAAAGCGTTATTTTTTAGCGTTTGCCATTGCTTCTTCGCAGAAATACAGCTGTGAATTCAGAGGAGTTTTTCCTCGCTGGTCTACCTTCACGTAGTGTCCATCCGGCATGAGAAGGTGGGCTTTTTTTGTATCCGAGAGCTGTATGTGTAAAATGTGGTAAATCTCTTCCTGCAATATAGGATCTTCAACCGGGAATAAGATTTCTACACGTTTGTCTAAGTTTCTTGGCATCCAGTCGGCACTTCCCATATAATATTCGGCATTTCCATTGTTCTCAAAGTAGAAAATGCGGGAATGTTCCAAAAAGGTACCAACGATGGAGCGCACGCGGATATGTTCACTTAAGCCTTTGATTCCGGCACGCAGACAGCAGATGCCGCGTACAATCAAATCAATTTCCACGCCTGCCTCGCTGGCATCATAGAGTGCTTCAATAATTCCCGGATCACACAAGGAATTCATCTTTGCGATAATTCTTGCCGGGCGACCGTTCTTGGCATGTTCTTTCTCACGCTCAATTAAAGACAAGAACTTGCCGCGCAGCCACAGAGGAGCTAAGGATAATTTATTCCATACAAGCGGTTCGGAATAACCGGAGAGCATATTAAAGACTGCCGTGGCGTCTTCCCCATAGCGGGTTTTGCTTGTAAACATACCCATATCGGTGTAGAGTTTGGCGGTAGAGTCGTTATAGTTTCCGGTTCCCAAATGGACATAACGGCGGATTTCGTCTTCCTCTTTGCGGACAACCAGTGTGATTTTGCTGTGAGTTTTTAATCCAACCAGTCCATAGATAACATGGCACCCGGCTTTCTCTAATTTCTTCGCCCACACAATATTATTTTCCTCATCAAAACGTGCCTTTAATTCGACGAGTACAGATACCTGCTTTCCATTTTCTGCTGCCTGCGCTAAAGAAGCAATAATTGGCGAATGGCTGCTGACACGGTAAAGTGTCTGCTTAATCGCAAGTACATTTGGGTCGCTTGCCGCCTTTTTAACAAAATTGACAACCGGGTCAAAAGTCTCATACGGGTGATGAAGCAAAATGTCATGTTCCCGTATCTGCTCAAATAAATCTTTTGAGGCATCCAGCATTTTTGGCTGCTGTGGTATATATTTTGGTTCTTTTAAGTGGTCAAAACCTTCGATGTCATATACTTTCATTAAAAAAGTAAGGTCAAGAGGGCCATTGATTTTGAAAATGGCATCTTCACTTAAATTAAATTCTTTTCGGAGCGTTTTCAGCAGCCGCTTATCGATATTATCTTCGACTTCTAGGCGGATTGCCTCGCCCCACTGGCGTTTCTTCAACTGTTTCTCGATTTCAATTAAAAGATCTGCTGCCTCATCTTCGTCAATGGAGAGGTCAGCATTTCGCATTACACGGAATGGAGCCTGGCAAAGAACTTTATAATTCAAAAATAGTTTTTGAATGTTCTTTTCGATAATCTGCTCTAAAAGGATTACGGTCGTACAGTTATCACCATCGGTAGGAATTGTGACAACGCGTGGAAGAACGGATGGAACCTGCACAGTGGCAAAATCAATGGTTCCTTTTTTCTTTTTATCCATCAACAGCGCACCGATGTTAAGTGAGCGGTTGCGGATTAACGGAAAAGGTCTGGAGGAATCCACAGCCATCGGAGTGAGGACCGGGAAAACTTCTTTCTGAAAATAGTTGTCAACGTAGTCTGCCTGTTCTTCCGTTAGTTTTTCAAATTCTGTGACGATTTTTAAGCCATTCTTCTTTAATGAAGGAAGAAAAGAACGGTTGTAGGTATTATACTGAGCTGTTGTAAATTTGTGAGTTTCCTTCAAAATCGCATCAATCTGTTCTTTACTGGTCATACCGGCAATATCTTTTTTTGTGTAACCGGCATTTACCTGGTCTTTCAGAGAGGCAACGCGGACCATGAAAAATTCATCCAGATTGGAGGCGGTAATGCTTAAAAATTTTAATCGTTCCATCAACGGAAGATGGTTGTCTTTCGCCTCGGACAAAACACGCTTGTTAAAGGCTAACCAGCTTAACTCGCGGTTAGTAAATCGTTCGCTTTGGGTCATATCATCATCCTCGCTTTCCTGTTCGTTTTTGTTTTAGTACCGGCCGGATACCAAAGACTTCCTCAAAGACATCTGCTTTATGTAAGAAGAGTCCTTTTTCCAAGGTGATATCCGCCATGGTGTCCGCCGTGATTGTCAGTATTCCATTTCGCTCGGATACACCGACATTTTTAATTTTCTGACGATTGCTTTTGTCTAATACATTAGCAATTTTTAAAATTGCATTCAATTTTACGATTGTAATATATTCTTCTCTTGAAAAATCACCGTCCAATTCTTCAAAGGAAGGAAAAGATTCATCGTTATAGCGAATCATATTGGCAACGATGAGACGTTCTTTATGAGAGATTCCGATAATCTCCGTTGACAAAAGAATGTGATAGGAACATTCTCTTGCATGCAGGGCGTTGATATAGGCACCACAGCTGTGAAGAATGACGCCGAGCTGTAAAAGCAGGCGCTCACGTTTCTCAAGACCGTGTATTTTTTTGATTCGGTCAAAAATTTGGAGTGCCAGAGTCTGCACGGTGTCAATGTGGTTTAAGTCAACTTCGTATTTCTGCGCTACATTTCTTGAAGCACTCAGAATATCCTCTGTAAAATCATGCCCGCAGGAAAGGCGGAGCTTTCGCTCTGCATAATCAGCAGCCAATCCATCACAGAGATTAATCGGAGATAGAAGGACATTCTGGCAATCCGTAAGCTGTGTGATTTTGCGCATTAAAAGCAAAGTGGGCAGAAGTGATTGTGCATGGATATTACCCATTAATTTTAACATTTTCTTTTTGGTAAATATTTTATCCGGCAAAAAGCCTTCAAAGTCTTTTCTTGTTTCCTTCATGTGGTAGTAGGTTTCCGGAATCATTTCACCGGCTGCCAAAATACAGTGAATCTCTTTTTTATCTAAATTCAGTCGTTTAAATAAAGACAAATCCTTTTCAATGTATTCATCAATCAAAGCATCGTAATCATAGGCTTCATCCTGCATTGCATACAGCAGTTCCTGAATACGTGAAGAACCAAGTAAAAGGTTTTGCGTCAGCTGCAGATGTCCGTTCTGAAAAAGAGAGAGCTGGACACTGCCGGCACCGATATCGAGAACGAGACACCCTTCTTCACTGAGTGGTTCAAATTGTTTTTCATTGTGAACCATTCCTTTGAAGTAAAGGAATCTTGCCTCGCTGTTACTGAAAAGTTTTACTTTGAATCCTGTCTGGATTTTTATCTGGTCGGTGACAATTAAAACATTTTTTGCCTCGCGCATTGCGCTGGTGGCACAGACGTCCCAGCTGTCAGTATGAAATTCTGTCATAATCCGTTTGAAATCGTTTAGTGTGTTGCAGATTTCTGTAAGTGTCTGATAGGAAATGACTCCTTCGGTGTACGATTCCGCACCGAGACTGAGTGGGTGGCGTACATAAGTGAGCTGACGGATTCCATTCTGACGGGACATTTCATATATTTTCATACATAATTCATTTGAGCCGACATGAACTGCCGCATAAGTTGTAGAAGCCATAAATACCTCCATTCTGAAACCAATTTCTTTGTTTCTATTTTACAATGAATTTGCTAAAATGGAAAGACGTATTTATCTGATTTTTACGTAAATTTTATGTAAAATTCGAGAATTGAAAACCATCATCGCATGTGCTACAATAGGGGAACAGAAAAACAGAGAGGATGAGACGGTTGAAAACAAGTGATTTTTATTATGATTTACCAAAAGAATTGATTGCGCAGGATCCGCTTGAGGACAGAAGTTCATCGAGACTTTTAGTGCTGCATCGGAAATCCGGGCGCGTGGAGCATAGAGTGTTTACGGATATTGTAGAGTATTTAAAGCCGGGAGACTGCCTGGTGCGAAATAATACGAAAGTAATTCCGGCAAGATTATACGGAACCAGAGTGGATACCGGGGCAACAATTGAACTCCTGCTTCTCAAACGCATGGAGAATGATGTCTGGGAAACTCTTGTGAAACCCGGCAAAAAAGCGCGTCAAGGAGCTGTGATTTCTTTTGGAGATGGAATTTTGACGGGAGAAATTATCGATGTCAAAGAGGATGGAAACCGTTTGATTCAGTTTCGTTATGAGGGCATTTTTGAGGAGATTTTAGATCAGCTTGGACAGATGCCGCTTCCGCCTTATATTACGCATACATTGAAAGATAAGAACCGTTATCAGACCGTTTATGCAAAATACGAAGGGTCGGCAGCAGCCCCAACGGCAGGGCTTCATTTTACGGAGGAACTTTTTCAAAAATTAGAGGAAAAAGGAGTACTTGTAGCAAATGTTACGCTGCATGTCGGGCTTGGTACTTTCAGACCGGTAAAAGTGGATGATGTGTCAAAGCATCATATGCATACTGAATTTTATCAGGTAACAAAAGAAGAGGCAGATAAAATCAACAAGGCAAAACAAGCCGGTGGACGGATTGTCTGCGTGGGAACAACAAGCTGCCGGACGATTGAGTCGGCTGCCGATGAAAATGGTGTGCTTAAGCCGGGACAGGGCGATACCGATATTTTCATTTATCCGGGCTATTCTTTCAAAATGATGGATGTGCTGATTACGAATTTTCATTTGCCGGAATCAACGCTTTTAATGCTTGTTTCTGCACTTGCAGGAAAAGAGCAGGTTATGCGTGTGTACGAAGAAGCAGTGCAGGAGAGATACCGGTTCTTCTCGTTTGGAGATGCGATGATTATATTGGACGACTAGTGAGGGGTTTTTATGGAAAAAGAAAAGGTATTATTCGTTTATAATCCGCGTGCCGGAAAGGGGACTTTGCGGAACAAACTTGCCGATATCATAGATTTGATGATGAAAAGACAGTGGGATGTTTCGATTGCGGCAACACAGAAGGCTGGAGATGCAGCCGAATATATCATACAAAAGGGAATCGGCTGTGACCGTGTGATATGCAGCGGCGGCGATGGTACACTGCATGAGGTGATTCATGGATTGATGACTCTGCCACCCGATATGCGTCCGGCCTGTGGTTATATTCCAACCGGAACGGTGAATGATTTTGCAAATAGTATCAGGCTGCCAAAACGAGTGATTCCCTGTGCACAGATTGCGGTGGGGGACAAAAAGGATGCTTATGATGTCGGGGACATGAACGGTAATTTCTTTTCCTATGTAGCGGCATTTGGAGCTTTTACCTCGGTTTCTTATGAAACACCGCAGGCGACGAAAAACTTGTTTGGAAGGACGGCTTATATTTTAGATGGTGCGGTAAAGTTGGGAAAAACCAAAAGTTATCATATAAAGGTGCAGACAGATTTGGAAACTTGGGAGCAGGATTGTATTCTTGGTATGGTGACAAATGCAAAATCGGTAGCAGGATTAAAATTATATAAGAAAAACAGTGTCAGTTTAAAAGATGGTCTGCTTGATGGGATTTTTGTGAAAACACCGAAAAATCCGATTGAGTTGAATCAGGTAATGGCATTTTTACTGCACGGAAAAGCAAATTCGCATGTGAAGGTGATACACAGTTCCCATGTGGAAATCAGTTGTAAGGAAGCGTTAGCGTATACGCTGGATGGGGAAAATGGTGGAAAACATAAAAAAGCGGTGATTCAAAATCATCCGCAGGCAATTACTTATTTTTGTGGATAGGTGTTAATCCCTATCCACAATATCATATCGATTCTGGATTAAAAGCTCTCTTGCTTTTTTCTCATCATCTTCTTTGTAAAGTTCCAGTTTCATAACACCATCTACATATTCACGGTTATGAATGATGCCGATATTTTTGATGCTGATGCCGTTCACGGACAGAATCGTGGCGATTGTGGCAATGGCGCCGGCACGGTCATCGATGTTTATGAATAAATCATACGAACGGGCAATTACACTGCTTTTCTTTGCCGGGATGGAATCCCTGTAGTCGCCTGCTGTGTGAAATTCATCCTGAATGGAAGCACCGTCTTTTTCTGCTATCATGTGGCGGAAATCTTCAATCTGCTTTTCAAAATGGGAGAGAAAATAATCAATGCTTTCGCTGTTTGCTAAGCAAATATCCTGCCACATTTGTGGAGAGGACGAGGCAATTCTTGTAATATCTTTGAAACCGCCGGCGGCAAACGCTTTCATATTCTGCTCCTCGTTGTCACTTGTGCGAACCATATTAACCAGGGAAACGGCGATAATGTGTGGCACATGGCTGATGGCAGCAGTGATTTTATCATGTTCCGATGGTGATAAAACGACACAGTTTGCACCGGTTTTTGCTACCAATTCTTTTAACAGAGACAAGTTTTCTAACGGCGTCTCCTCAAATGGTGTCAGTAAATAGTATGCATTTTCCAATAAAATATCAGTGGAATTTTCGAACCCTGTTTTTTCGGAACCGGCCATTGGGTGTCCGCCGATAAACTGGCGGCTAAGTCCAAGTTCGGCTGCCTTTTTACAGATATTTCCCTTTACACTTCCGACATCGGTAAGGATGCAGCCGGGTTTCAACAGCGGTTTTAAGACGGACAGATAGTCTGTATTTTTTAGAACCGGCGCACAGAGAAAAATGATGTCGCAGGTGGAAAAACGCTCATCAATTTCATACCAGATAGAATCAATGACCCCCTCTGTCATGCCCTCATCAAGTGCCGGATTTTTTCTTCTGGAATAGACGTGTACGGACACATCCTCATTTTGTTTTTTGAGTGATCTTGCGATGGAACCGCCAATGAGTCCAAATCCGACAAAGCCAAGTTCTAAATGTTTCATAGCATCATAATCTCCATTCTTTGCAAAGTTAATAAACATAGTTTAGCACCTTTTTGGGTAAATTACAATTGCTTGACACGGAGAATGTGGATTCATACAATAGAAGTGAAAAAAAGTTTACACAGAGCAAGGAGGAATTGACAATGAGTGTTTTGGGAGCATTAGAACCGGCACGTGTGATGCATTATTTTGAAGAAATCTGTGGCATACCGCATGGTTCGGGAAATACGAAAAAAATCAGTGATTATTGTGTTTCTTTTGCAAAAGAGCATCACCTTACTTATTTGCAGGATGAATATAACAATGTGATAATATGGAAAGACGGCATAAAAGGATATGAGAATTCGGCTCCGGTTATGCTGCAGGGGCATTTGGATATGGTCTGTGAAAAAGAAGAGGGCTGTGACATTGATTTTGAGACGGATGGACTTTGTCTGCAGGTGGAAGATGGCATTGTGACAGCAGAAAAAACAACGCTTGGCGGAGATGACGGTATTGCCGTTGCGTATACTCTTGCTTTATTGGAGACGGATGAATATCCACACCCGCCGTTGGAGATTGTGCTTACGGTAGATGAAGAAATCGGAATGTTAGGTGCCACAGCTTTGGATACTTCACCTCTTCGTGCAAAAACGATGTTGAATTTGGATTCCGAAGATGAGGGGCATTTGTTAGTCAGCTGTGCCGGCGGTGTGACAGCGCAGGTGGAACTTCCACTTTCCTTTGAGACAGGCGATGGGGAGAAATACGTTATTTCTGTCAGTGGTTTAATGGGAGGCCATTCCGGTGTTGAAATTGATAAGGGGCGCGCCAATGCCTGTCAGATAATGGGAAGGGTTCTCTATGAACTGCATAAAGAAATTCCATTTTCTCTGTGCTTCTTAAATGGTGGATTGAAAGATAATGCCATTCCGAGACAGGCAGAAGCAGTTATTGTATGTCCGGAAAAACGGCAGTCTGAAATCAATACAAAGATTGCTGTGATTTCCTCTGAAATAAAACATGAGTTTTTGGAAACAGACCCTATGATTTTGGTGGAAGCAAAGAAAACTACACTTGTAGAAAAAGAGTTGGCAATGACGAAGGATTCCGCAGATAAGGTGATTACCGCCCTTCTTTGTCTGCCGGGTGGAATTCAGAAGATGAGTTTTCGAATGAAAGGACTTGTAAAGACTTCGTTAAATTTAGGAATTATGAAGACGGAGAGAGACCATTTTTCACTGTCGTTCTCAGTGCGAAGCAGTGTGGAGTCGGAAAAGAGGGCGCTGCTTGAAAGGATTATCTGTCTGACAAAAACATTAGGTGGCACGGTTACTGCAATTGGAGATTATCCGGCATGGGAGTATCTGGAAAATTCACCGCTGCGTGACTTGATGTGCCGGATATTTGAGGAGCAATATGGTAGAAAACCTATTGTGGAGGCACTTCACGCAGGTGTAGAATGTGGTATTTTTGCCGGAAAGATACCGGAACTTGACTGTGTCTCGTTTGGACCGGATATGAAAGATATCCACACGCCGAAAGAGAGTATGGATGTGGAAAGTGTGAAACGAACGTGGGAATATTTGCTTGAAATATTGAAACAGTTGAAATAGCAAAAAAACGGTAAATCATCGAAACCATACAGTTCCGTTGATTTACCGTTTTTTATTATGTACGATTTACAATTCGGAATATCCGAATCCATTTACAATCGCATCAATTTTTTCTTTGTTTTTGCAGTGTGGACATTCACTTGGTGTAAAGGTGTTATAGTCCGGCAAATCCTCTGTTGAGAAGATGCAGTGGACAGGTTCACCGTAAATTTCTTTTGCTGCACTGAAAATCGCTGAAATGCCTTGAATGATACCGCCGTAGTACTGAATACACTCCAGGCTTCTGGCGATGGTACGTCCGGTTGTTGCGGATGCTAAAAGAAGAAGTATGTTCTTTCCTCTTACCATCGGCTGTAAGTTGTCGCGGAAAATCATCTGTCCGTTTCCGTCAAACTCCGGTGTAATGACATACAGACTGTCATGCTGGTTTAATGACATAATACCGTTTTTGTTCAGTTCTTCTGCTAAGCAGGCACCGATGATTTCACAGCCGTCCATACATACAATGGTGTCAATCGGTTTGCTGTACTGGTATTCTTTTGCCATTTCTCTTGCTACTTCATAAGCTTCCTTTTGGCGAACTTTTAAGGTGGTCATATCCATATAAAAATTAATGTGTGAAGATGTCGTTGCAAAATGTCCCGGAACGACTTTTAAATTAATTTTGCTGTTCGTTTTGGAAGGTACTTTGTATTCTCTGTCTAATAACATAAAAAATCTCCTTTCCCAAGTTTGTAGATTATTTGTGTCGACTTCTATTTTATCATATTTTTCTTGTTACTTCCACTCTTTTTCGGTATAATAAAAGAAAAGTTCTTGAATTGGACGAATTGTTTTAGAAATTATGGAGGAAGGATTGCATGACATTATTCGAGATGATAAAGACAAGACCATATGAGATGCAGCAGGAGTTTTCATGCGGTGTCAGAAAACAGAATGAAAATGAGGTTTTGGTTTCTGTCTGGCGGCCGAAAGCGAAGAAATGTCAGTTGGCAGTCATAGCAGAGGGAAAGCGGAAACTGTTTCCGATGTATCCGGCGAAAATGTGCGGGATGGAAGATTATTTTACAGTTGTCTTACAAGCGGAGAATTTGGCAGACAGGCTTCAGGGAATGCCTTATTTTTTTGTAGCAGATGGTGAAAGTTTTTGCGATTTTTATGCCAGAATGATTACCGGAAGAGAGTACTTTGGCAGACGTCAGGGAAAAGTGAGAGCTTGTTTTGATTTTCAGGATTTTGACTGGACAGGAGAAAATTGGAAAAAGATTCCGGCGCGTGATATGATTTTATATCAATGCCACGTCCGTGGATTTACGAAACATAAGTCGTCAAATGTAAAAAATCCGGGTACATTTTCCGGTATGGAGGAAAAGCTTTCTTATTTGAAAGATTTAGGGGTAAATACGCTGTTACTCATGCCGGCATATGATTTTAATGAATGTATGCATGATGAAAATGGCGTGGATTTAAAGAAAGTTAATTACTGGGGCTATACAGAGGATGCGTTTTATTTTGCTCCGAAGGCCGGTTATGCAGCAAAAAAGGGTGAACAGGCAAAGGAGTTTCAGAAGCTGATTAAAGCAGTTCATTCACAGGGGATGAACGTGGTGATGGATTTTTATTTTAAGGATGTGTCGCCTGAATTTATGCTGACTTGTATGCGGTATTATGCACTGCGTTTTCATATCGATGGTTTTCGGTTTAATCAGGAGTGTGTGTCTGTTGAATGGCTGCGACAGGACCCGGTTCTATCTCATTTGAAATTATTTGGTTATCACTGGGATGAATGTGGCTATGAAGCCGGTCAGGAAATGTTCTGCGAGATGAATGACCGTTTTTTGGTGACGGCAAGACGTTTTCTGAAAAGTGATGAAGGACAGGTTGAGGATTTTTATTATCAATTCCGCGAGCAGAAAAAAGGAGTTGCCATGGTTCACTCGATTACCGGGCATAACGGATTTACTCTGCGGGATTTGGTGTCTTATGATGTGAAGCATAACGAGGCAAACGGAGAAAAGAATCTCGATGGAACAGAGTATAATTACAGCTGGAATTGTGGGGCAGAAGGACCTTCGAGAAAAAAAGAAGTCCGTGAAAAACGCTCCAGTCAGGAACGAAATGCATTTCTTATGCTTATGCTTGGTATGGCATCACCGAGAATTCTTTCGGGAGATGAATTTGGAAATACACAAAAAGGAAATAATAATGCATATTGTCAGGATAATGCGATTACATGGCTTGACTGGAGTTTGTTAGAGAAAAATAAAGAATTATTTTCCTATGTAAAAAAGTTGATTGAGTTTCGTAGGAATCATCCTCTCTATCAGAGCAGACGGTATCTGACCGGTATGGATTCTGAGGGGCTTGGTGCGCCGGATGTATCCTGTCACGGAGTAGAGCCGTGGAATGCGAGGTTTTCTTATTATAGCAGGGAACTTGGTGTTTTGTTTTTCGGTGGCTATTACGGCGGAAATTCCTTGTATTTTGCATTTAATTTTCACTGGGAGCCACATGTATTTTATCTCCCGGAAATTGAAAAAAACAAAGAATGGAAACGGGTATTTGATACTTCAAATACTATGGAAATGGCAGTGGATGGAAAGAAATATGAGCTGGCGCCGCGCTCAATTGCTGTTTTTGAGAATGTACCGGTAAAAAAAACTGCCGGGACTTCCGATAAGAAGAAAATCCCGGCAAAAGGGCATAAAAATGCCTAAAGATTGTGGTTTTCCACGATTGGATCGAACAAGTCCAAAGAACAATGTTTGTCAGACGTAAAATGTTTACATGTTACGCAGGAAACATTGACATTGCCGGATTTGTTGCTGCAGCTACAGCAGTCCTTGACTTCATAGGCACTACAGTTTTTGGCTACATCGCGGTAAGTTTGCTCATCTGCACGCATAATCTGCCTCCATTCTTTCACCATATCGGTGAATTTAGGTTACTTTGTAACAATGCTAGTATGAGCAGTTAGGAAGGATAATATACGAAATGATTGTATTGGAAATTGACAGCGTAAAAGAATTTATGCAGCATATGTTTCAGGGCAGTATGTTTGACCGGTTTCATCTGCGTTCCTGCGAGGTGACAACATTTGCCACGTTTCATATTGACGGCAGATGTTTTGATGATTGGTTTGACAGTGATGAAAAACGGACAGATGAAACCGGTCTGGTTACATGGAATATGATGAAAACATTTGTTTTTTCGTGGATAAAAGGAAATAAAGTGCCACAGAAGATGTTGTTTGATTTTTGTCATTACATGCCAAATGGAGATGTTGGATCGATTCAAATCCGCTATGAAAAGGAAAAACTTCAGTTTGTGACCGGATATATGCAAAAGGAGTTTTCTCTGGATAAAAAAGGGCAGCAGGCGTGGGATGACAATTGTCTGCAATTTATAAAGAAACATGAAATTGTTAGCACTCAACTTAAATGAGTGCTAAATTTTTCTTGACATTCGATTGTGACAGCGTTATCATATCTGTTAGAACAAGATTGAATTACTAATTGGAGGTTGATAACATGACGAATGAACAAGGAAATTTAGCGATTAATTCAGAAAACATATTCCCGATTATTAAGAAATGGTTGTATTCAGACCATGATATTTTTATCCGTGAAGTTGTAAGTAATGCTTGTGATGCGATTACGAAATTGAAAAAATTAGACCTTATGAGTGAGGCCTCTCTGCCGGATGATTATAAAGCAAAAATCGAAGTGGAAGTAAATCCGGAAGATAAGACGATTACCTTTACCGATAATGGACTTGGTATGACAGCAGATGAAGTAAAAGAGTATATCAACCAGATTGCTTTTTCCGGTGCTGCTGATTTCTTGGAAAAATATAAAGATAAAGCAAATGAAGAGCAGATTATCGGACATTTTGGTCTTGGCTTTTACTCTGTATTTATGGTAGCGGACTCTGCAGAAATTCATACCCTTTCTTATAAAGAAGGTTCGGAAGCGGTTCATTGGGAGTCTGACGGTGGTTTGACGTTCGAGATGGGACCATCCGATAAAGATACAGTAGGTACCCGGATTATTCTGCATTTAAATGAGGACAGTTACGAGTTTGCCAACGAATACCGTGTTCGTGAGGTGCTTGATAAATATTGTTCCTTTATGCCGGTTGAAATTTTCCTTACAAAGGCAAATGCTGAGCCGGAGTATGAGACAATTCCGAGCGAGGAAGTGACAGAGGAAGATACGGTTATTGAGGAAATTGTGGAAGAGCCAAAAGAGGATGACAAAAAAGAGGGCGAAGAAGCAAAAGAGCCGGTTAAAAAGACCAAAATTTTGAAACGTCCGGTATCCATTAGTGATACGCACCCACTTTGGGCAAAACATCCAAATGAGTGTACCGAAGAGGAATACAAGACATTTTACCGTAAAGTATTTAATGATTACCGTGAGCCGTTATTCTGGATTCATTTGAATATGGATTATCCGTTTAACTTAAAAGGTATCTTGTACTTCCCGAAAGTAAACTTGGAGTATGAGAATGTTGAAGGTATGATTAAGTTATACAACAATCAGGTATTTATTGCGGATAATATTAAGGAAGTAATTCCGGAATTTCTGATGTTGTTGAAGGGCGTTATTGACTGCCCGGATTTGCCATTGAACGTAAGCCGAAGTGCTTTGCAGAATGATGGTTTTGTGAAGAAGATTTCGGATTATATTACGAAAAAAGTGGCAGATAAACTTTCCGGTATGTGCAAAACAGACCGCGAGAATTACGAGAAATATTGGGATGATATCAGCCCGTTTATCAAATTTGGCTGCTTGAAAGATGAGAAGTTCAAAGAGAAAATTAAAGATTATGTTTTGTTCAAAGACTTAGACGACAAATACAGTACATTAAAAGAGTATTTGGAGACAATTCCGGAGCCGGAAGTAGAGGCTGAAGTGGTTGAAGAAGGCAAAGAGGATGAGAAATCTTCAGAAGAGACAGAGGCACCGAAGAAGACTGTTTACTATGTTACCGATTTGCAGCAGCAGAGCCAGTATGTGAAGATGTTCCGTGAGCAGGATATGAATGCAGTTGTTCTTCTTCATAACATTGACCAGCCGTTTGTATCGGCATTGGAAGCCGGCGATGACGATGTGAAATTCCAGAGAATTGATGCAGATTTGACGGATGCTTTCAAAGAAGAAGGCGATGAGGAAAAACTGAAAGAAGATACCGAGACTTTGAAAGAATTGTTCCGCAAAGCAACCGGAAAAGACCAATTAGAGGTTAAAGTGGAGAAATTGAAAAATGATAGAGTTTCTTCTATGATTACCTTGTCTGAAGAGGCCAGAAGGATGCAGGATATGATGAAGATGTATTCCGCAAATGGCATGGGCGGTATGGAACTGCCGGATGTCGGACAGACACTTGTTCTGAATGCAAACAATGATTTGGTTCAGTATCTGCTGGCGAACAAAGATGGCGAGCACAGCGATATGTTCTGCAAACAGCTTTATGATCTGGCAATGATTAGCCATCAGCCACTGCAGGCAGATAAGATGACAGAGTTTATTAATCGAAGCAATGAGATTATGATGCTGCTTACTAAGTAATGTAAGGTATTATGATTAGGAGAGCACCACCGGTGCATGAGAGGCAGGACTTGCTTTTTATGTGCCGGTGGGTGTTTTTGCTTATTTGAAAAAAAATGACCAAAAGTATGAATGAATTACTTGACAAAAAAATTAGGAATGTGTATTATATATTCTGTCGGTTATAAACCGTGTGCTTCGATAGCTCAGTCGGTAGAGCACTTCACTCGTAATGAAGGGGTCGAGGGTTCAAGTCCCTTTCGAAGCTTCCTTTATTTTGTTTACAATATACTATTTTGTATACTATTTTCGAACTGCCTGCATTTACAGTAAAGTAGATGCAGGCAGTTTCAATAAGAAAGGAGAAATAAATGGCAGATAGAAAACTTTCGCAGGATATGGCAGGCGCGTGGGGGCTTATGAGACAGAAAGAAAAAGTGCTCATGATTTTACAAAGTATACTGACTGCCATATTGTTAATCTTTATCATTATCGATGTGGGCATGGGGATGAATAAGGGCTGGATTTTAAAAACGGAGCTTGGAATTGTTATTGTGCTGTTTGTTTTAAATGCCCTGAAAGCCTATCCGGAGAGGAAGAAAGCAATCGTTTTTTATGTGCTGCTTACCTTGGCGGCAGTGGTTTGTTTTACACTCCAGTTTATATAAATGGAAAAATCTTGACAAACGTATGTGGATACGCTACAATACATGGTGATTCAAAGTATAATTTTGAACGAATAAAAAGAATTTAAGTAAAAAGGAGAAATCGTATTATGTTAGAAAAAATGCAGGAACTTATCGCAGATCAGTTGAGCGTAGATGCAGACAGCATCACAGAAGCATCTTCTTTCAAAGATGATTTGGGAGCAGATTCTCTTGATCTCTATGAATTGATCATGGCTCTTGAAGAGGAGTATGATGTTGAGATTCCTACGGATGATTTGGAAAGCATCAACACAGTAGGCGACGTAATTAATTTCTTAAAGAGCAAAGGTGTAGAGTAAAACAATTGCACATAACCTGATAAACAGGTCAAGATTGACACCAAGAAAGTTTGACATAGTCCGCTTCTCTTGGTGTCAATGTTTTAGAGTGCAATGTATATGCACCAATGATGAGAGAATGACGAAAGAAAGGCTAGGATAGAACTATGGGTAAAATTGCATTTGTCTTCCCCGGACAGGGAGCACAGGTGGTAGGAATGGGACAAAATGTTTATGAAAATTCAGCAGTGGCAAAAGATGTGTTTGAACAAGCATCTAAGGCAGTTGATTTGGACTTGAAAGCACTTTGCTTTGAAGAAAATAACGACATTAATATTACAGAATTTACGCAGGTATGTCTTCTTACAACCAGTGTGGCAATTATGGAAGAATTGAAAACCAGAGGTGTAAAGGCGGATGTGGCAGCCGGACTTAGCCTTGGTGAATACTGTGCGTTAGTAGCAGCAGGTTCTATGAATTTTGTAGATGCTGCAAAAGCAGTTCGTAAACGTGGTATTTTCATGCAGGAAGAAGTGCCTGCCGGAAAAGGCGGTATGGCAGCAATTCTTGGTATGGATGCCGCAGAGATTGATAAAAATATTGAAGAGTTTGATAAAGTTCAGGTTGCAAACTATAACTGTCCGGGACAGATTGTAATTTCCGGAGAGACTGAACAGGTAAAACAGGCAGCAGACAAATTAAAAGAAGCCGGAGCAAAAAGAGCTGTTCTTTTAAACGTAAGCGGACCATTTCACTCAAGCCTTCTTACCGGAGCCGGTGAAAAATTAGAGGCTGTATTAAAAGAACTTACGATTGAAAAACCGCAGATTCCTTATGTGGCAAATGTAGACGCTTCCTATATTACAGAGCAGGCAGACATTATGCCTCGTCTTGTAAGTCAGGTCAGCCATTCGGTACGCTGGCAGCAGTCAGTGGAAAAGATGGTAGAAAACGGTGTTGATACCTTTATCGAGATTGGACCGGGAAGAACATTGGCAGGATTTAATAAGAAAATAGCCAAAGCCATTGGCAAGGAACTGACTACATATAATGTGGCAACAATGGAAGATATTGACAAGGTTGTAGAAGCGCTCAAATAGTGCTTTATGAAAGAGAGGCAGTATGTTATTACAGGACAAAATAGCAGTCGTTACCGGTGCCAGCAGAGGAATCGGAAGAGCAACTGCAAAAGCGCTTGCCCGCGAAGGTGCAATGGTAATTGTTAATTATAATGGTTCCAAAGAGCGTGCCGACGAGGTCGTTTCTGAGATTGAAAAAGATGGCGGTAAAGCGAAGGCTATTCAGTGCAATGTCAGCGATTTTGAGCAGGCGAAAGAATTTTTCGGCGGCGTGGTAAAAGAATATGGAAGAATTGATATTTTGGTAAATAATGCCGGAATTACAAGAGACAATCTGATTATGAAGATGTCTGAGGAAGAATTTCAGGATGTTATTCAGACAAATCTTGCCGGAGTCTTTAATGGAATTAAATTTGTGACGCGTCCGATGATGAAACAGCGTCAGGGGCATATTATCAATATGGCATCGGTTTCTGGAATTATCGGAAATATGGGACAGGCAAATTATTCCGCTTCCAAAGCCGGTGTAATTGGTCTTACCAAAGCGACGGCAAAAGAATTGTCATCCCGTGGTATCACAGTAAATGCAGTAGCACCTGGATTTATTGCAACAGAGATGACGGACAAGCTTTCGGATGCGGTAAAAGAAGAAGCATGTAAAACGATTCCACTTGGTGCCTTTGGTACGGTAGAAGATGTAGCGGAAGCAGTTGTATTTTTAGCATCTGACCGTGCGAAATACATTACCGGACAGGTATTGTGTGTCGATGGCGGTATTGCGATGTAACAAAATGAATGGAGGAAAGAATGAGTAGACGAGTTGTAGTTACCGGTATGGGTGCAGTAACCCCAATCGGAAATAATGTAAAAGATTTTTGGGAAAATGTAAAAAAAGGAACCGTTGGAATCGGACCAATCACGAAGTTTGACACAACGGATTACAAAGCGCATCTTGCAGCAGAGGTTAAAGATTTTGACCCGACGATTGCGATGGATAAAAAATCCGCCCGACGTATGGAAGATTTTGCACAGTATGCGGTTGTAGCTGCAAAAGAGGCACTTGAAGACAGTGGGCTGGATATGGAAAAGGAAGATCCATTTATGGTAGGATGCAGCGTCGGCTGTGGAATTGGAAGTCTTCAGTGTGTGCAGAAAAATTATGAGAAAATTTTGACAAAAGGACCAAACCGTGTAGCTCCGCTTATGATTCCGATGCTCATTTCCAATATGGCAGCCGGAAATATTTCAATTCAGTTTGGATTAAAAGGTAAAAATATCAACGTGGTAACAGCTTGTGCAACAGGTACTCACTGTATCGGTGAGGGATACCGATCCATTCAATATGGTGAGGCAGATGTTATGGTTGCCGGTGGATCAGAAGGTGCGATTACCGAGCTTGGTGTTGCCGGATTTACCGGATTGAATGCATTGAATACAACAGATGACCCGAAAAGAGCTTCGATTCCGTTTGATGTAGACCGTGGTGGATTTGTTATGGGTGAAGGTGCTGGTATTTTAGTTCTTGAAGAATTAGAGCATGCCAAAGCACGTGGTGCTCATATTTACGCAGAAGTTGTTGGTTATGGTGCAACGAGTGATGCACATCATCTGACAGCACCGATTGACGACGGAAGCGGCGATGCAAAAGCAATTGAGTTTGCAATCAAAGATGCGGGCATCAAACCGGAAGATATTGATTATATCAATGCACACGGAACCAGCACACACATGAATGATGCATTCGAGACTAAGGCAATTAAACTTGCGATGGGAGATGCGGCTTACCAGTGTAAAGTTAATTCAACAAAATCCATGGTAGGACATCTGCTTGGTGCTGCCGGTGGTGTTGAGGCAATTACTTGTGTAAAATCTATTATGGAAAACTATGTACATGCCAATATTGGTCTTGTAAATCAGGATCCGGAATGTGATTTGGATTGTCCGAAAGAGGCTGTTGAAACAAAAGTTGATGTAGCACTGAGTAACTCTCTTGGATTTGGTGGACATAATGCTGTATTGATTTTCAAGGCATTTGCAGAATAAAAAACGGAAGGGAAAAACGAAATGTTATTAGATATCAACGATATTCAAAAGATTATCCCACACCGTTATCCGTTCCTCTTAGTTGACTGCGTCGAAGAGATGGAGCCGGGAGTAAGAGCGGTAGGATATAAAAATGTAACGATGAACGAGCCATTTTTTCAGGGCCATTTTCCACAGCAGCCGGTAATGCCGGGTGTGTTAATCATTGAGGCATTGGCTCAGGTTGGCGCGATTGCAGTATTAAGCCTTCCGGAAAACAAAGGGAAACTTGCCTTCTTTGGCGGAATCAAAAATGCCAAATTCAGAAAGCAGGTAATTCCGGGCGACCGTCTGCGCTTAGAGACAGAAATTATTAAATGCAAAGGACCAATGGGCATTGGCAAAGCAGTTGCAACAGTAGATGGTAAATTAGCAGCAGAAGCAGAAATCAGCTTTATGTGTACGGATGCTAAGTAAAAGGCGTCGAAATAATATAATTATGAAATAGAAAAAAGAAATTCATTTGTCTTGAGACAGGATAATGTTTCACATTATAGTCTCTCGCCAATTGAATTTCTTTTTTTTCTATTTTAACTGTATTGTTCGACTGTGCTTTTGTAAAAGAGAGAGGGATGTGTCACCAAACGACCAAATGTTTAACTAGTTTTTAGTGGGAAGTTTGCGCTAAGTGTTTGATGCTAATCTTTTAGGATTCCAGTAAATTAGTCGCAAAACATTTTCGACTAATTTACGGACCCTAAAAAACAACCATCAAACAATTACCCCAAACGAATATCAAAAAGAAATTAAAAAAAATCTTACGATAACAGCAAAAAAGTGGTATACTAATAGTGTAGACAGAAAATATAAGCGCCTCTTATAGTCGCGGCGCAGTCGGCAGAAAGGATGGATAGACTTGTTTGAAATAGGAGACTATGTAGTGCATGGGAATAGTGGAGTCTGCCGGGTAGAATCGATTCAAAATATGGATGGCATAGGTGGTGCCCCACAGCGCACGTATTATACGCTGGTTCCGATTTATACTTCGGGCAGTAAACTGTTTGTACCAACGGATGGAAAAAGAGTAGTAACACGTCCGGTTATGACGAAAAAAGAAGCAGAGACATTATTAAAAGAGTGGGACGAAATTGAGACACTCTGGGTAGAGAACGATAAGAAGCGGGAAGAGGTGTACAAAGAGGCACTCCGTTCCTGTGACAGCAGACAGTGGGTTAAACTGATTAAGACGTCCTATCAGAGAAATCAGGCCAGATTACAAAAAGGAAAAAAAGCAACAACAAGTGATGAGCGTTATCTGCATATGGCAGAGGATAATTTGTTTGGTGAATTAGCAATTCCTTTTGAAATGACAAAGGGAGAAGCAGAGGAGTATTTTGTAGCACAGATTCGTGGAGAGTAAATGAATTTATTATGAAAAAAAGCCGGTTCGCTTTTTCGCAGACCGGCTTCATTTTTTTTGTTATTTTGATTCAATTTCTTTTGTCATCTTAGCAATCAAATCTTTTACGGTTGGTACGACAGCATCGAGTGCTACTTTATCCTGTACAGACTTATCACGGCTGGAAAGTTCTACAACTGCATCTTTCATATTTCTTGGGCTGACTACAAGACGAATCGGAACACCAAGTAAATCCGCGTCAGAGAACATAACACCCGGGCGGACATTTCGGTCGTCATAAATAACTTCAATGTGTTCTTTCTGCAGACTTGCATATAATTCATCAGCAAAAGCTTTTGCTTCGGCATCGTCTGCGCGCAGACAGCACAGGTGAACCTGCCATGGGGCAATGGTAATCGGCCATACCGGACCGTAGTCATCGTGATGTGCTTCACAGACAGAAGCAGCAAGACGTCCAACGCCAATACCATAACAGCCCATAATTGGATAATGGGATTCGCCATCCGCATCCAAATACTGCATATTCATAGATTTTGTATATTTCGTTCCGAGCTGGAAGATGTTTCCTACTTCAATACCGCGGGAAATGTGGATGGTCTTTTTACCACAGTGTGGGCAGATGCCGCCATCAACGATTTTTGCTAAATCCACATATTCGGCATCGACAACATCACGCTCCATGCAGAGTCCCGTGTAATGATATTCTTCTTCGTTGGCACCACAGGATAAATTATTTGTTCCCTGAAGTGATTTGTCATAAAGCACGGTGTAGTTGCCATTTACGGTAAGATTTACCGGGCCGATATAGCCGGCATTCAGACCACAGTCGCTTGTTATAACAGCCGGATGAACTTCTTCACCGAGATAGTTTGTTAATTTGGTTTCATTTACATCTAAATCGCCGCGGATGAAAATAACAACAAAATCGTCTGTCATATTTTTCTGGTAAACAACAGCTTTACACGATTTCTCCAATGGAGAATGAAGAAAATCACAGATTTCTTCAATGGTGTGAATGTTAGGTGTGTGAACTTTTGTCAGTGGTTCATCGGCTGCATCTTTCGCATTTTCAATAACCGATTCAGCAGCTTCCATATTTGCACGGTAATCACAATCGGAACAGATGGCAATCGAATCCTCTCCAATTGGTGTTAAGAGCATATATTCATGGGAAAGACTTCCACCCATCATACCGGAGTCGGAGGCAACAGTAACTACTTCCGGGATACCGGCACGTGCAAAAATGCGGTTATAAGCATCATAACAAATTTGATAATAACGCTCTAAGTCTTCCTGTGAAGTGTGGAAAGAATAAGCATCTTTCATAGTAAATTCGCGGACACGGATTAAACCGGCACGTGGACGTGCTTCATCACGGAATTTAGTCTGAATCTGATAAATCATAAAAGGATAACTGTTATAACTTTTTGCATAATCGCGGACAAGCTGAACGGCAGCTTCCTCGTGAGTCATTCCTAAGACCATTTTTGAGCCGTTGCGGTCGGTAAAACGTAAAAGTTCACTGCCGACACTTTCGTAACGTCCGGACTCATCCCACAAAGATGCCGGAAGAGCAACCGGGAACAAAACTTCCTGTCCGTCAATGGCATCCATTTCCTCACGGATAATCGCCTCTATTTTCTGGCAAATGCGCTTTAATGGGGTAAATTGTGAGTAAATTCCCTTGGCTACATCTTTCATATAGCCGCCGCGCATCATCAGTGCATGACTTTCAACGACGCAATCGCTTGGTTTTTCTTTGAAGCGTTCGCCTACTAATTTGTCTAGTTTCATAATTGTCATTTCCTCCAAAAATAAATTCGTACATCAAATGTAAGTGCTCAAAATCGATTTTGAACAATTACATTTATGTTAGCATTTAGCCGGGCAAATGTCAACTTGCACAAACCAAAAGAGAGTGGTACAATGTGCGTAATTTGGAACGAATGCAGAAAGGATGAAAGAATATGACATATCAGACAGCAGTTTTTGATTTGGATGGAACGTTATTAAATACATTAGAAGATTTAGCGGACGCCGTGAATTATTCACTTAAAAAAAACAAAATGCCACTTTGTACAATTACGCAGGTGTGTCAGTATGTGGGAAATGGAATTGTAAAGTTAATGGAGCGTGCGGTTCCATCCGGCAAGGATAATCCGGTATTTGAGCAGGCACTTTCTGATTTTAAAGAATATTATGCAGAACACTGCCATGACAAAACAGCACTGTATCCGGGGGTTCTTGCGCTTCTTCAAAATTTAAAGAAAAAGGGTGTGAAAATGGCGGTTGTATCAAATAAGGCAGATTTTGCGGTAAAAGAATTGATGCCGGTTTATTTTCCGAATTTGCTGGATGTGGCACTCGGAGAGATGGAAGAAATGGGGATCCGAAAAAAGCCGGCACCGGATATGGTTTATAAGGCATTGGCAGAGTTACGGTGTGATAAGAAAAATGCTGTTTATATTGGTGATTCGGATGTTGACTTAGCGACAGCAAAAGCCAGTGAAATGGACTGCATTGGTGTGAGCTGGGGATTTCGGGGAAGAACTTTTTTAGAAGAGCATGGTGCCGATTACATTGTCGATAAACCGGAAGAAATTGAAAAATTTTTCAAATAAAAACAAACGAATAAAAACAATAAAATGGGTCACAATAGCATTGTAAGAAACGATTTATTTGTAGAAAGTGAGGATATTTCAATGAAAAAAATAGTAGTTTTTGCAATGCTTGTTGTTTGTTTGTCCGCTATGGTAACCGGGTGCGGCAATAAAAATAACAGCGCAACGGACCCATCTGCTTCCCCGGAAGCAACAAATGAAGCGACACAGACGCCAACGAATGAAAATAATAACACAGCAACGCCAAATGCGACGGATGACAACAAAAACGATGATAACGATTTATCGGATGATGTAAAAGACGGCGTGGATGATGCTGCTGACGGTGTAAACGACGTAATTGACGGTGTGGATGACGCCGTTGATGATGTGACGGGAAACGATAAAAATTAATAATGGGATGAAAAAGAAGCAGCAACGGGATTGACCGAAACTGCTTCTTTTTTGTACATATATATTTTTATGCGAAATAGTTAAGGTAAATGAAAAAAATGTAAAATATGTAGTTTTTTTGTCAAAATTTTTATTGCTTGGAATATATTGGTATGGTAGAATATAAATTGTTATAGGGAGTTTTATGGGATAAATAATTGAGGAAGGAGGATATTTTTATGGAACAGAAAAACGGAGCAGCAACAGCTTCTACCATTCTTGGTATTGTGAGCTTAGTGCTCGCTATCATCGGAGGAATTACCTTTGGTGTAATTGGTGCCGCAATTGCTTTGATTTTAGGTATCGTAGCAGTTGTTCTCGGTATTAATGCCAAAAAACAGACAGGAGGCACAAAAGGTCAGGCTGGTTTTGTCTGTGGTTTGATTGGTATTATCTTTGCTGTTATTTTTGCAGTAGGATGTTCAATCTGTGGTGCTGTTGAGTCCAGCAGTACCAAAACAAGTTATACTTGTTATGGATGCGTTGGTGGTTCCTGTTTAGTAAGCAGTGATGTTAATGATGCAGCAGATAGTTTAAATGACTTGAGCAATGCATTGAACGACTTGTCAGATGCTTACAACTAAGAGAACAATATAACCAAAATAAAGAAGGTTGCTGCTTAGGCAGCAGCCTTTTTTCTAAGGAGGAGAAAATGTTTCCATCAATTCATTTAGGATTTGCAGATATTCCAACTTATAGCACAATTTTTTTGGCAGGTTTTTTTATAGCCATTGTTATAGCAAGAAAAATAGCAGGCCGCTATCGTCTGGCCAAGGAGGATGTTTTATATGGTGCCATCTACGCGGCGATTGGTATTCTTATCGGCTCTAAACTGTTGTATTGTTTGACAAGGCTTCCGAGCCTGATACAGAAATGGGATGCAGTTGCGGCTGGTTTTGATAAAAATTTCATGCAGACACTGTTATTTTTAATGAATTATTTGTTTGGCGGGCTTGTTTTTTATGGTGGCCTGATTGGTGCCTTTTTGGGGATCTTTTGTTACTGTAAGCAGTATCATTTATCCTATGTTTCGTATATGGATGTGTTTGCACCATTGATTCCATTTGTTCACGGTATTGGAAGAATTGGATGCTTTTGTTCCGGGTGCTGTTATGGCATTGAATACCATGGCCCTTTTGCGATACAGTTTCCGTATAATGAGGCTGTTCCGCAATTAAGTCAGGTGCCGCGTTTCCCCGTGCAGCTTTTAGAGGCGCTTATGAATTTTCTTTTGTGTGGTATTTTGTTTTGCCTTATGAAGAAAAAGAATTTGAGAAATGGACGGTTGATGGGAATTTATTTGATTTATTATTCCATTGCCAGATTTTTGTTAGAGATGCTTCGCGGGGATAAAATCAGAGGAAGTATCAGTATTTTTTCCACCTCGCAGTTAATTAGTTTGATTTTACTGCCGGTTGGAATTGTTTTGGTGCGTGGAAAATGGGTGGAAAAGCATTGCAAGGAAGAAAAAAGTGGTGTATAATTTTCCGTAGAAAAATGCCGGCGGGACAGGATGACCGGTGAGAAAGATATGGAAGGAAGAAAATTATGTTAGATATCAAATTTGTAAGAGAAAATCCTGATGTTGTAAAACAAAACATTAAAAATAAATTTCAGGAGCACAAACTGCCACTCGTGGATGAAGTGATTGCACTTGATAAAGAGCGCCGCGAGACACAGCAGAAAGCAGATGACCTTCGTGCTCTTCGTAAGAAAAATTCAAAGATGATTGGTGCGCTGATGGGTCAGGGCAAAAAAGAAGAAGCTGAGGCAATGAAGGAAGAGGTTGCCGGTTATGCCAAAGAACTTTCTGATTTAGAAGCACGAGAGGCAGAAATTGCAGAGGAATTGAATAAGCGCATGATGGTAATTCCAAACATCATTGACCCGAGTGTTCCAATTGGTAAAAATGATACTGAAAATGTAGAAATTGAGAAGTTTGGTGATCCGGTGGTTCCGGATTTTGAAATCCCATATCATGCACAGATTATGGAATCATTTGATGGACTGGATTTGGATTCGGCACGTGACGTTGCAGGAAATGGATTCTATTATCTGATGGGCGATATTGCAAGACTTCATTCTGCGGTTATTTCCTATGCAAGAGACTTTATGATTGACCGCGGATTTACCTATTGTGTGCCGCCGTTTATGATTCGTTCAAATGTTGTAACAGGTGTTATGTCGTTTGATGAAATGGATGCGATGATGTACAAAATCGAGGGTGAAGATTTGTATCTGATTGGTACGAGTGAACATTCTATGATTGGTAAGTTTATCGATAAAATTATTCCGGAGGAGCAGCTGCCAAAAACTTTGACCAGTTATTCTCCATGTTTCCGTAAGGAGAAAGGTGCTCACGGAATTGAGGAACGCGGTGTTTACCGGATCCATCAGTTTGAAAAGCAGGAGATGATTGTTGTCTGCAAACCAGAAGACAGTAAAATGTGGTTTGATAAATTGTGGCAGAACACCGTTGATTTATTCCGTACATTGGATATTCCGGTACGTACGTTAGAGTGTTGTTCCGGTGACTTGGCTGATTTGAAAGTGAAATCGATTGATGTAGAGGCATGGTCTCCACGCCAGAAGAAATATTTTGAAGTGGGAAGCTGCTCGAATTTAGGAGATGCGCAGGCACGCCGTTTGAAGATTCGTGTTGTCGGTGAAGGTGGTAAGTATTTTGCCCACACCTTAAATAATACGGTTGTTGCACCACCACGTATGTTGATTGCGTTCTTAGAAAATAACTTATGTGAGGATGGTTCAGTTAAGATTCCGAAAGCATTACAGCCATATATGGGCGGTAAAGAAAAAATTGAAGTGAAATAAAAATGACACAGTGTGGTTTTATAGTGAGACTGCACGATGACAGAAGATTCTGCTATCGTGTAGTCTTTGTTCTGTGATTTAAGGAAAGATAAATATAAAAATTTACAAAGAAAGGTGAGAGGAAATGCGAAGCAGCAAAAGGTATTTTGCACTGTTATTTCTTCTGTTTGCTTTGGCATTTGCCGGAGTGAATCAGACGAATTATGTGCAGGCAAAGGAGACGACACAAAAAATTTGTCTCTACTTAGGACAAAAGATTACTCTTGCGGATTTGCCGGAAGGGGAAGTCGTTTTAAGTAAAGAGCATGTGGTTGAGGTATCGGCAAACAAAGTTGTTACGACAATTGGTGCAGGTACGGTTACGATTTCCGTGAAAACGAAGGCGGAGACAGTTGACTATGCAGAAATTGAAGTAAAGAAAAATGAGATTCTTTCGGATTTGAGTTTTAACAGACAGTCGTTTACGGCACATCCTTTGGGTGGTGGCTCTTTTCAGCTACCGATACCGCAGTTTGAATCGATGACGTGTGTGTGGCAGGCAAGAACGCCGGAAACAGCCACAGTTACACAGGAGGGAATTATTACGCCGGTTCGCGCAGGCTTTGCAGAATTTTCTGTTACGGTTACGGATTCATATGGCGGTGTGTACTCTTTTGTGCTTGGTGTTGAAATTTTGCAGCCCCAATTTACAATCCAAAAGCAGAATTTAGCGAAGGGCTGTCAGACAACACTTTTGTTAGAATCTGTTGCAGGAAATCCGGTTGTTTATCAGACAAGGGATACTTCCATTGTTTCGATTGTTTCCTATAATCAGGCAGGAGTTGTAGTTAAGGCGAAAAAAGTAGGTTCTACTACTGTAGTGGCGCAGGTGGATGGCGTTCAGACCGAATGTGTGATTACGGTCACAAACCCGATAATGAAAAAGGCATATGGTTTTTATCAGAAAAAGAAAAAACTGGCGGTCAAGGTGACTGGGTTAAATGCAGAAAGCCGACCGGTCTTTCGTTCGTCCGATGTAAAAGTTGCTGTTGTGACAACTTCAGGAAAGGTGACAACGAAAAAGTATGGAAGTGCTGTGATTTCCTGTGAGGTCGATGGAAAGACAGTAAATTATTATCTGGCAGTAAGTACGAAAACGGCTGTCCGGGCGATGCGGTATGGTTATAAACAGATAGGAAAGAAAAAGTACAGTCAGGCAAGGCGGATGGATAAAAACTATTATGACTGCTCCTCTTTTGTTTACCGGACCTATCGTGCGGTAGGAAGATATCTTGTCTGCAAAACAAGCTGGGCGCCGGTGGCGGCGGACATCGGCCACTATTATGTGAGAAAAGGAAAGCGCATTAAGGCAAAGAAAAACTATTCTGAAAAGAAAATGAGACCGGGAGATTTGATTTGCTTTGGCGGCTCGAAGGCAAGAAGAAACGGACGGTATAAGCGAATATATCACATTGCAATTTACATTGGAAATGGTAAGACAATGGAGAGTAGTTCAACCTATAATAATGTTGTAATAAGAGACAGAGGCGTTTTTAAAAAGAGCGAAATTCCGGTCGTTGTACGCCTATAATTTGTAAAAAAAGTAATTGACGAGTAAAATATCACGTGATACAATAAAGTTCCTTTCGAAAGGAACAGCAAAAAGCAGTGTTTCTCATGCGCAGGGGAGGCACTGCTTTTGCTTTATCAGACAGCGTGGTGTTTGTCTGGTGAATCTAATTTCATTTTATCTGTTTATCTGGTAAATGAGAATCGCAGCTATTTACATGACATAAAAAGACAAGATAGGGAGGACTGTCTATGAATTTAAAAATGAAAAAAGTAATTGCATGGGTGCTTGTGTGCCTGTGTGTATATGGTTCGATGCCAAAGGAAATGGTGAAAGCCGCTTCAAACAGTACGATTTATTTTGTGCCGAAGGGGCAGCAGGGGCGGTATACGGACAATCTTGATGAAGCATTACAGAGTTGTTCATCACGTGGTGGAGAGATTATTTTGGAAAAAGATGTACATTATGATTTCCCAGATTTTATTTATTATGATACAATAAATAAGGATACTACTCTTGTAGTGTCGGAGGGCGTTACGTTGACAATCGGAAAAAAAGGATTGCGGATGAATGGAACTTTACAGCTTCGCGGTGGAACAGTAGATTTGGAAAAATCGGAGGGGATTTTATATGGTTCCGGAAACATTCTGGTGTTAGATGGACGTGTGATTAAAAAATCATATTCCGTAAATAAAAACAACAGTTCCATCTGCCTTGAAGCAAAAAGTATTTTATACGGTCAGAAACTGAAAGAGGCACAGATTCCCGAGGATAAAGTTGAGTGGTCAGTGCCGGTTGAGGGAACGTGGCAGTTTGTGAAAGGAGACTTAGTCCCACAATCGGGAACATCCAATCAGGATATTGTATTTGTGCCGAAATATCCGATGACGTATGATTCCTTATTCTTTACAAAGAGTGGGAAAGTAACGGTAAATACTGTTATCCCAAGACGACAGGATGAAAAAGAAGTACAGATTTTTGCCGGTCAGAATTTAATGAAAATTCATCCGGACTTGATGTATGTAAGTCCGGTTACCGGCGAAAAGGTAGCAGGTGAATTTAGCTTTTCTACGGATGCCAAAGAGTATGATGTTGGAAAACATGAGATATCGGGTGTGTTTACGCCACAGGATAATAATTATCAGTCGGTTACGGATACAGTGGTCGTTGATATTGTATCGGTGAAACCGGAGCAGGCAGCACCACCGGTTGTCCGCAATTATGGAATCTATGGGGACCGTTTGAATCAGATACGCTTCCTTGAAGGAAAATATAAAAATCCGAAAACGGGGGAAATCATCAAAGGAAGTTTTGAGTGGAAAGATGGCAGCCAACCATTGAAACTTGGAACCTGCGGGTACACAATGTTATTTATCCCGGATGGGAAAGGTTATGAAACTGTGGAGAGCGAAGTTTTGGTGGAAACACTGCCAAAAGAGATGGAGGAATTTGAGTGGCCATCGTGCTCCAATCTTTCCTTTGGTGAGGATTTGTCGAATTCTTCTCTTAGTTTCCAGAAAAACGAATATGGTATTTTCTTCTGGGAAGATGAGAAAGTTTGTCCATCGGTTAAAAATTCAGGTGTCCATGTTGTGTTTCGTCCGGCAGACACCATTCGGTATGACTGGAGCAAGGTGGCAGGGTATGATGAGAAGACAAAGACAATTACATGCTCGATTCCGATTACCGTGCGTCCGGTGAAAGGAAAACTGCCGACGATAAAAGCTAAGGAATGGAAAGAAGGCGAAACGGTTTCCGGATGCGCATTGTCGCTTGAGCCTGCGAAAACGGGAACGGTGACATGGAAAAATCCGGCGCAGAAGGCAGATAAATCCGGCTGGTATCCGGTACTTTTTTGCCCGGCAGACTCCGATAATTATGACTGGAGCAGTTATGAGCAGGATGAAAAGGGAAATATCTGTATGCAGGTGTATCTTACGGTGACACCAAAGCCGACGTCATTGCCAACGTTGACTCCGACGCCGGTACCGACAGAGAAACCATCCCTCACACCATTGCCGGAATCAACGGAAGTACCGAGTGCTACTCCTGTCGTGCGAGAGAAAAATACATCCAAACAGGGCAGTAATGGAGTAGCGGGAACAAAACCGACGACAACTTTTGTGATTACGCAGCTTGTATCAAAGACATCGAAGATTCAGTCTCCGATTGTTCCGAAAACATCTATTTTGAAATGCAGTAAGAAAGGAAAACGAGTGCAGTTTCGCTGGAAGAAAAAGAAAGGTGTTTCGTATCAGGTTCAGTGGAGCGCAAATGCTAAGTTTAAGAAAGCGCATAAAAAGAAAGTGAAAAAGAATTGCTATGTGATATCGAACAAAAAGAGTGGAAAAAGATATTATGTGCGTGTCCGCTGTGTGAAAAAGAAAAATGGAGTGAATTATTATGGAAAATGGAGTAAGGTGAAAACAGTATCCGTGTAACGATTTAGAAATTTTCTGTTAGAATAAAAAGCAGGGAACAATGATTTTGTGCGGGCACATTCATTGTTTCCTGCTTATGTTTGAATTCGTTCTATTTTAGTATTTCATATCTTTTAAAATATCACAGAAGTCAAAGGTTGCAAAATAATCCTGTGGAGTTTCTCCGCGGCGAATCATCTGCACGCTGCCATCTTCTTTGAGAAGAAGCTCCGGCGATTTCAGTTTACCGTTGTAGTTATAACCCATAGCATATCCATGAGCACCGGTATCGTGGATAACCAGATAATCTCCGATGTCAATCTTTGGAAGCATACGGTCTACGGCAAATTTATCATTGTTCTCGCAAAGAGAACCGGTGACATCGTATTTGTGGTCACATGGTGCATTTTCTTTGCCGAGGACGGTGATATGATGATAAGCACCGTACATAGCCGGACGCATCAAATCACAGGCACAAGTGTTCAAACCAACATATTCTTTGTAAATATGTTTCTGATGAATGCATTTTGTTACGAGATTGCCATAAGGTCCAAGCATGAAGCGGCCAAGTTCAGTAAAGATAGATACATCACCAAGTCCTGCCGGTACCAGAATTTTCTCAAACTGTTTGCGGACACCTTCACCGATTACCGCAATGTCGTTTGGTTCTTTGTCTGGTGTATATGGAATACCAATACCACCGCTCAAGTTGATAAATGTAATATTGGCACCTGTTTTCTCTTTCAATTCTACTGCGAGTTCAAACAGGATGCCGGCAAGCGTCGGATAGTATTCGTTGCTTACGGTGTTACTGGCAATGAAAGCATGAATACCAAAGTTTTTAGCACCCAGTTTCATTAATTTTTTGTAGCCCTCAATTATCTGCTCTTTGGTGAAGCCATATTTGGCATCTCCGGGGTTGTCCATGATGTCTGTACCGAGTTCAAATACGCCACCCGGATTATAACGACAGCAGATGGTTTCCGGAATCCCAACATTTTCTGCTAAAAAGTCAATGTGGGTAAAATCGTCTAGATTGATGTAAGCACCGAGTTTACTTGCTTTTTCATACTCAGCAAGTGGTGTCACATTTGAGGAAAACATGATGTCATTATCATGAAATCCAAGGGATTCTGAAAGCATTAATTCGGTCAGAGAAGAGCAGTCAACTCCGCAGCCTTCTTCCTGTAAAATTTTAAGGATAAATGGGTTTGGTGTTGCTTTTACTGCGAAATATTCGCGATAACCCTTGTTCCATGAAAATGCCTTCTTCAAAGCGCGGGCATTTTCGCGGATTCCTTTTTCGTCATAAATATGAAATGGAGTCGGATAAGTTTTTTCAATTTCCTTAACCTGATCCAAAGTTAAAATTGTTTTCTTTTCCATGGTGAAAATTCCTCCAAATGATGTAGTGGGAATTACTTTAATTTCTCGCCGGTGAGTAATTCGTAAGCCTCCAGATACTTGTCAATGGTTTTCTTGGCAACATCTTCCGGAAGTTCCCAATCGTGGTTTCCTTCATTTTCTTTGAGCCAGTCTCTTGCAAACTGTTTGTCGAAGGATGGCTGGCCGTGACCCGGCTCATATCCTTTGGCAGGCCAGAAACGGGAACTATCCGGTGTCAGCATTTCGTCACCGAGAACAATGTTTCCATTTTCATCAAGACCAAACTCAAATTTTGTATCGGCAATGATAATACCTTTTTTCAATGCATAATCTGCACATTTTTTATAAAGAGCGATGGTATAATCGCGAAGCTTTTCGGCATACTCTTTTCCTTTGCCAGGAAATTCTTTTTCCAGTACATCAACGCTTTGCTCAAAAGAGATATTCTCGTCGTGATCACCGATTTCAGCTTTTGTGGAAGGTGTGTAAATTGGTTCCGGCAATTTGTCGGATTCCTGTAAACCTTCCGGAAGCTTGATGCCACATACGGTTCCGTTCTTCTGATAACTTGCCCAGCCACTGCCGGTGATATATCCGCGCACAATACATTCAATCGGAAGCATAGTCAGTTTGCGGCACATCATGCTGTTGCCATCATAGGCCGGTTGCTGAAAGAATTCCGGCATATCTTTTACGTCGGCAGTAATCATGTGATTTGGGACAATGTCTTCAGTAAGGTCAAACCAGAATTTCGACATCTGGGTTAAAACAGTTCCTTTTTTAGAAATGATGTTTTTCAGAATTACGTCAAAACAACTGATGCGGTCAGTTGCGACCATAATCAGACTGTCACCGTTGTCGTAAATCTCTCGTACTTTACCTTCTTTGATTGGTTTCCATTCGCTCATAGCGGTACCTCCATCTTTTATATGTTCGTCATTTACATAGTATAAATTTTTTTAACGAACCTGTCAACAAGGCAAAGCAAATCAAGTTCATTGCATTTTCAAAAAAAGGTGTCCGCAAATTTCCCATTCAGGAACGCTCCTGCTTAGGTGAACACACGTAGCGGTGTATGAGGGTATACTACGCCCTCTACGCACCGACGGTGTTCAAAATCCTTCATGGTGAAATTTGCGGACACCTTTTCTTGAAAAATTACAATTGAATTAATTTAGTCAAATCTTTCTTGATTTAAGTTACTGTCTGAAAGTGCATGCAACCTAAATTGCTGCCAAACAAAAAAAGAGTTGCATAGTTTTTTATTATTTTCTGAAAAAAACAACCACAGAGAAGAAAATTGGCAAAAAACGTTGTTTTACAGCCCAATTTTCTTTACTCAATCGGGATAATGCCTCCAAAATGCAACCATAAAGGACAAATTAAGGAAAAAGAGTTGTCTGGGGAGGAGATGGCAGGTGTGTGTCAAGTGTTTAATGCTAATTTCTTCGTAGTTCCAGTAATTTAAAAGAAAAACTTTGTAACTCGTGGGTTTTGAGTACGTCGGTATGTGGCACTGGTAGTTTCAGTGCCCATACCGCTACGCACTCAATTAGTGAGAACGCCCATGAGGTGCAAAATTTTTCTTTTAAATTACGGAAAACGAAAAAACGTTATTAAACACTTGACACCACCCATCCCATGATTTACTTGAAAAAAACAAATGTTTGCTTTATACTAATAACGATTGAGCAAAAAAGGCATATGTGCCGATAAAAGGCTAGTTTTAGAATGAGAGGTTTATCTTTATGAGCAATTACAGCGGCAGTGATATTGTAATCTTAGAGGGGGTAGAGGCAGTTCGAAAGCGTCCGGGAATGTATATCGGAAGTACCGGAACGAGAGGTCTTCATCATATGATATGGGAAATCCTTGACAATGGAATTGATGAGCATCTTGCCGGATTTTGTAACGAACTTCATTTAACGTTGTTAAAGGATGGCGGCGTTGTTGTCGAGGATAATGGACGTGGCGTGCCGGTTGACATTCACCCGACAAAGAAGATTCCGACGGCACGGGTTGTATATACCGTATTGCATGCGGGTGGTAAATTTAATAGTGATGTGTATAAAGTTTCCGGTGGTCTGCATGGTGTGGGTGCATCGGTTGTAAATGCGCTGTCAAGCCACATGATTGTGGAAATAAGACGAGATGGAAAAGTGTACCGGGATGAGTATAAAGATGGCGGTAAGCCGGTGACAAAATTAGAAAAAGGACTTTTACCGGTTGTGGGAACCTGCATGAAAAATAAGACAGGCACAAAAGTTACTTTTTATCCCGATGATTCCATTTTCGAAACGGTGGAATTTAAGCCGGAGACGATTCGTAAAAAATTAAAAGAAATTGCTTACTTGAATAAAAATCTCAAAATTGTTTTCAAGGACGAGCATACGGGAGAAGAGCAAACATATCTGGAGGAGTTTGGAATTCAGAGCTATATCAAGTACATTAACCGTGATACAGCAGTCCTCCATGATGATGTTATATATATAGAAGGAAAAAGCGGAGACATCGAGGTAGAAGTCGCTTTTCAGTATACACAGAATTACAGCGAGCAGATTAACGCTTACTGCAACCGTATCAATGTCGCAGACGGTGGAACGCTGGTTACCGGTTTCAAAACGGCACTGACACGAATTATGAACCAGTATGCAAGAGAATTAAACTTCTTAAAAAATAAAGAAGACAATTTTGACGGAAAAGATATCAGAAATGGTTTGGTTGCGATTGTTTCCATCAAACATCCAGACCCGCAGTTTGAGAGCCAGACGAAAAACAAACTCGGTAATACGGATGCAAAAACTGCAGTGGATGAAGTATTTAACCGTGAGGCACAGCGTTATTTTGATAAAAATGTGGAAGTGTTAAAACGAATCCTTGAAAATGTACATAAATCTTTTAAGGCGAGAACAGCAAGTGACAAGGCGAGAAAAGGTGTGATGAAACAGCTCCTTGATGTGGATACCAAAAGTAAACTTGCAGCATGTTCTTCAAAAAAATCAGAGGAATGTGAAATTTATATTGTCGAGGGTGATTCTGCGGGTGGTACTGTTAAGACGGCGAGAAACCGAAGAACACAGGCGGTTCTTCCGCTTCGCGGAAAGATTCTGAATGTAGAAAAAGCACCACTTGAAAAAATTTTGGTAAATAACGAAATTAAAACAATGATTGCTGCTTTTGGCTGCGGAATCGGTGAAAATTTCGACATTAAAAAACTTCGTTACGATAAAATTATAATTTTAACCGATGCCGATGTCGATGGGGCACATATCAGCACGCTGCTGCTTACATTTTTCTACCGGTTTATGCCCGAACTGATTTATCAGGGAAAAGTATATCGCGGTCTGCCGCCGCTGTACCGGGTATCGTATGAAGATAAAAAAGGCAAGAAAAAGAATAAAGTATCCGAATATTTGTTCAATGATTTTGAACTTGAAAAATTCCGAAAGACCGGGAAAAAGATTTTGGAATTGCAGCGTTACAAAGGTCTCGGAGAGATGGATGACACGCAGTTATGGGAGACGACCTTAGACCCGGAGAGCCGTATTTTAGCACAGGTATCTATCAGCGATACGGTAGAAGCCGATGAAGTAACGGATATTTTGATGGGAAGTAACGTTCCACCGAGACGACAGTTTATTATGGATGAGGCGAAATACGCCAATCTGGACATTTAACGGGAGGAAAATCAGATGAGTGAAGAAAATATTATACAGTTGGATTTTTCAGAAGAAATGAAAACATCTTACCGCGATTATGCAATGAGCGTTATTGTGGCACGTGCTCTCCCGGATGTCCGTGATGGGTTAAAACCGGTTCAGCGCCGTATTTTGTATGCTATGAAAGAACTCGGATTGTCGCCGGACAAGCCACATCGAAAAAGTGCGCGTATTGTCGGTGATACGATGGGTAAATATCATCCGCATGGTGACAGTTCGATTTATGATGCGCTCGTGCATATGACAGAAGATTATTCATTGAATGCACCGCTTGTTGACGGTCACGGAAATTTCGGCTCAATTGACGGAGACGGTGCGGCTGCCATGCGATATACCGAGGCACGTTTGTCAAAACCTGGTATGATGCTGTTGGATAATTTGGACAAAGGTCTGGTTGATTTTTTACCAAACTTTGATGACAGTGAAAAAGAACCGGCCGTACTGCCGGCCACGCTGCCAAACCTTTTAATTAACGGAACAACAGGAATTGCCGTCGGTATGGCAACAAACATTCCGCCACATAATCCGACGGAAGTCATAGATGCCGTAATTGCGTACATGGACAGACCGGGAATTTCCATTGATAAATTGATGGATTACATTCCGGCACCGGATTTTCCAACCGGTGGAATCATTATCAACGCTTCCGATATGCGGGATATTTATGAAAAAGGAGAGGGAAAAATCCGTCTGCGTGCCCGTACAGAAATTGAAAAAGGAGATGCCGGCAGAACAAACATTGTTATCACGGAAATTCCTTACACCATTTCCGGAAATAAATTAAAACTCGTGGAAAGTTTAGCCGCGCTGGCAAAAGACAAAGTATTTGATGAGATTTATGATGTGCGCGACGAGTCCTCCAAAGAGGGTATTCGTATCGTTGTCGAAGTAAAAAAAGGCCGCGATATTGACAATCTTTTAAATGGACTTTATAAGAAATCCCAGATGGAGGATACCTATGGCGTAAACCTTTTGGCAATCCGTCCGACAGAAAATGGAACCGGACAGCCAAAAGTATTTAATTTGAAATCATTGATCGAGGAATTTGTTTTATTCCAAGAGGATTTGTATACAAGAGAGTATCAGTTCCTTTTGGAAAAGGCAAAAAAACGTCTGGAAATTGTTGAAGGTTTGATGAAAGCAACTGATGTAATCGATTTGATTATTGAAATCCTTCGTGGTTCTTCCTCCGTGAAACAGGCAAAGGCGTGCCTCATCGAGGGAATTACGGAGGGAATCAAGTTTAAGAGTAGGGCATCGGAAAAAGAAGCAGCCACACTTTCCTTTACGGAAAATCAGGCGGATGCCATTCTTGCGATGCAGTTGAGCAAGTTAATCGGACTTGAAATTTTAAAACTTCATGAGGAAAATGATACATTAATTGCGAATATTGCAGAGTATGAAAAGGTTCTTTCGGACAGTAAAGAACTTTATAAAGTTATTAAGGGAAGACTTCGTGAATTTAAGAAAATCTTTAATTCGCCGCGCCGGACAAGCCTTATGGATACGGTGGCTAAAGCCTATGTTGAAAAAGTGGTTATTGAAGATTTGTATGTCTGCTTTGACCGCTTTGGCTATACCAAGGCAATTGATGCGGCTGCATTTGGACGGGCAAGCGAGGAAACAAAGAAAGACTTCAGTTTTGTACTGAAAATCAAGAACACGGATAAACTCTGCATTTTTACAGACAAAGGCAATATGCATCAGGTGAAGATGGAGAAAGTGCCAAGATGCAAGATGAAGGATAAAGGTACATTGATTCACTCACTGTGTAAAATGGAAAATGACGAAGAAGGACTTCTCTATGTCAGCTTTGAAGAATTGTTTGAGTCCATTTTGTTGTTTGTGACAAAGAACGGTTATATTAAGTTAGTGTCCGGAGCGGAATTTGAGACCGGACGCCAGATGATTGCGGCGACAAAACTGGATGCGGACGATGAAGTAGTTGGTGTAATAATGCTTTCGGCAAGCGATGTTCTCACCGGAACAAAAAAAGTAATTCTTTTGACAAAAGACGGTCTTTCTCTTGGATTCCCGCTTAGCGAAGTGAGCGAACTCAAAAAGACAAGCCGAGGCGTAAAAGGAATTACATTGGAGAAAGAGGATACAGTTGCATTTGCAACGGTTGTTCATCCGGCTGCGGAAACATTTGAATATGAAGGAAAGACTTTAAATGCACGCAGGGTACGAAATCGCAAGCGTGCGGCGAAGGGGCAGAAAGCGAATTTGATGCAGAATACACTTACACTTGAATAAGAAAATGAAACTTTTTCAAATTTACGTTAATGTTTTTATGCCTTCGTCCGATAAATATAGTAAGAAACGGTAAATGCGTTTTAATATAATAAGAATGGAGGCGTTGTTTTATGAGAATTGATGCGTATATGCAGGTAAGCCAGATTTACCAGGCAAACAAAACCAAAAACGCTCCAAAGACAGGAAAGGCAGGCAGTCGTGATTCCTTAGAGATTTCCAGTTTCGGAAATGCTTATCAGGTAGCAAAACAGGCTGCGTCACAGGCATCTGATGTCAGAGAAGACAAAGTGAAAGAGATTCAGGCACAGATGGCAGCAGGAACCTATTCTGTATCAATTGAAGATGTCGCAGACAAGATGGCAGATGCACTGCTTTCTTAATGACATAGGAGGGTATACATTTGGCTAGTTTGATGGAGGAACTGATTCAGACGCTGGATGCAGAAGAAAAGTGTTATTCTCAATTGATTCCGATTGAGGAAGAGAAGACGAGGGCGATTATTGCAAATGATTTAGAAGCTTTGCAGGATATAACCGTCAGAGAACATGATTTGGTGGATGAGACATCTGCCTTGGAAAACAAACGGGAACGAGTGGCGATTGATATTGCTACTGTTCTTGGGCGTGACCCGAAGACGATTACACTTGAACAGATTGCGTCGGTGCTGAAAAATCAGCCGGTAGACCAAAAGAAGCTGCAGGAAGTGCATGATCGGTTACGGAGAACCGTTTCACGACTGCAGGAGTTGAACAATCAGAACAAACAGCTTTTAAAAGAAGCAATTGACATGGTTGAATATAATATGAATGTGATACGAAGTACACGGATGTCTTCAGGAAGCAGCAACTATTCCAGTGATGCGTCCGAGGTGGCAGGTATGGCACCTCAGCATGGGATGTTTGATGCAAAACAATAACAGGCGCATGGATGCGATAGCCACCGCCTGTTTTGTTTTCGAGGACGGTTGTACTTTTTTTTATAAAGAATGGAGATGAGAACATGGGTAATCTGATGACAAGTTTTAATGCGGGTGTTTCGGGACTTCACTCCGCACAGCAGTCGCTGACTGTTACATCGCATAATCTTGCCAACGCGGGAACCGTAGGCTATACAAGACAACAGGTTCTTGTGACGGATTCCTTTTATCAGAAATCGTACGGAGTACATGACAATGTCATGGCGGTTGGTACCGGAACGACGATTTCATTGACAAGACAGGTTCGCAATACCTTTTTGGATGACCAGTACCGGCTGCAGGTTGGACGCCAGCAGTTTTATCAGGCGAACAGCAATGCGGCACTGGAAATACAAGATATGTTGGGTGAGCTGCACGGCGAAGAATTTCAGAGCAGCATTACAGACCTCTGTGGTGCGTTGAGTTCTTTGGCAACCCACGCGGACGATATTGTATATAAAGACCAGCTTGTAATGATGGCATCCCAGTTTATTGAGCGGGCAAAGGTATTGCAGGATGAGTTAAATACCTATCAGACAAGTCTGAACACGGAAGTAAAAAAACAGGTGGATACGATTAATGATTTGGTTGGAAAAATCAAAGAGTTAAACAGAGATATTCAGAAATACGAGGCGACCGGGGAGCCGGCAAATGACTACCGTGACAAGAGAAATGAGTATTTGGATGAGCTCAGTCAGTACATAACTTTTGAGACGAATGAGCAGCCGGATGGAACCATCACGATTTATTCGGAGGGCGGTTATCTTTTGGATGCGGTGAACCAGTATTTCCTTACAACGAAATACGAAAGTGACACATCCAAACTTTTAAAACCGGTCTGGGAGACCGGAGAGAATTATTACCGCTATGACAGCCTAGAGTATTCCAGTGAAAATAATACGGATGTAGGCGGGCTTCGCGGACTTTTGGTGGCACGAGGCAGTTATGCGGCAACCTATGTAAATGTTCCGCAGAAACCAAAGGAAGAAGATTACAAAAATGGCGGCGTACTGGATGTGAATGCTTATAACCGCGCTATGGATCAGTTTAATGATGATTTGGAAGTTTATAACAAAACCATCGGTGCTTCCGTTGTGATGACGATTCAGAGTGAATTAGATACTTTGATTCATGGGATTGTAACAACAGTCAATGATGTGCTCTGCCCGAACAAAGAGATTACAATCGAAGTTGAGGACAAAGATGAAAATGGTGTTGCGACCGGAACACATACCGAAAAAATTAAAGTACTGGATGAAGAGAAGGCACTGATTGGTGATGATAAAAACCGTACGATGGGAACAGAATTATTTTCCCGCCGTGGTGTGGAACGCTACACCAAAGAAAATGTAACAGTTGTAAATGATGATGGTACGACAAGTGTAGTGCCTGTTTACCGTTATCAGGAAGAGGATCCGTCCGATGTTTATACGATGTATACGACGAGCCAGCTTGTACTGAATCCGACTGTTGGAAGAGATTCTTCCACACTGCCGACGATGTACAGTGATAAGAGCGATGGTAAGAAAGGTTATGCAAATAATGAACTGCTTGGCATTGCACAGGCGTTTGACGAGTCCATTGGAACACTAAATCCAAATTCATTGACAACATATGATATTAAACATTTTTATGACGGTATGGTAACTGAACTTGGTACACAGGGCAATGTTTGGAATGGTATTATTGACAACCAGAATATCACAGTAAATACCATTGACAATGAGAGACAGAATGTGATGGGAGTTTGTACGGACGAAGAACTCTCCAATATGATTAAATATCAGCAGTGTTATAATGCGTCGTCAAGATACATTACGACAGTGGCAGAGATGTTAGAATATTTGATTGAACGGTTAGGAGGATGATGATATGGCATCAACATTTGGTTCTTTGGAAATAGCAAAATCCGGCATGATGGCATACAATGCAGCATTGCAGACAACGGCGCATAACGTGGCAAATATTGAAACAAAAGGCTATTCCAAACAGACAGTAAATATGGTTTCGTTAGTTGGCAATAAAACTTCTGTAACAGTTCAGGGGTTCGGTGTAAATGTTGCAAGTATCACAAGAAACCGAAACGAATATTACGATACGAAATATCAGCGCACGCAGTCAACTTACAATTACTATCAGACACAGTCCTATTATCTGAAAGCATTACAGGATCAGATATGCGGAAATGTAACCAGTGATGAGAAGTCAAGACTGACCGATGCATTTGATGATTTTTTCAGTGCGTTAAGTAATCTTAGAGGAAATGCCAATAACAGCACCATTCGCCGTCAGGCAGTAACAGTAGGTGAAACATTTACCGATTATGTGCAGAATGTGGCGACCGGTCTGCAAAAACTCCAGGATGAAGCAAATACACAGGTGAAAACCTGCGTTGATCAGATTAATGCGTACGCAGAAAAAATCGTGGCGTTGAATAAACAGATTGACACAGTAGAGGCGTATGGCGGAATTGCGAATGACCTTCGCGACCAACGATCCCTTTTAATTGATGAGTTGTCCCAGTATTGTGATGTGGAGACAAAAGAAATCCCACCGGATAACGGCGTAGGTGAAAATCAGTTCTATGTTTATATCAATGGGGGAACACTTGTGGACACCTATAAAGTGAACGCACTGGTAACTAAGCAGAAAGACACCTATGTAAACATTAACGATATCACTGGTTTGTATGATGTCAGCTGGGCAGATGGAAGTACCTTCAATATGCATAGTACAGCAATTGGCGGACAACTTCAGTCGTGTATTGAGACTCGTGACGGAAATAATGCAACAAATCTTCATGGCACTGTTGACTCAATTGCGAACAATGCCGATGGAAAACTTGTTCTTACTGTTACCGGAACAAACTGCAATGATGTGCAGGTGTTAAATATTCCGGCACATGATGGTGAGATTACTATTAATAACCGCACTTATGCGTATGATAATTTTGAAGTAAAAGTGGATGCAGCAGGTAATTTTACGTATGACTTTACGTTGAAAGGTACAACAAAGGTAGCTGATGCGAAAGCACTTCAGATTGCTGTGGCGAATGGTTATACCGCACAGGTTGGCGATTCGATTGACCACCGTGGTGTTCCGTATTATATGGCACAGTTAAATGAATTTGTCCGTACATTTGCACAGGAATTTAACCGTGTTCAGAATGGCGGTTATGATTTGCATGATAATCCGGGTGTTGACTTCTTTAATGCAACGGTCAAAGCAACCGGCGACAACTATATTTTTCAGGAGTCGGTAGACGGAAAAGACGCTTCCTTTACTTCGGAGGCGAAGAAAAATGCAGACGGCACCTACACCGGTTCTTACTATTATATGACTGCATTGAACTTCTCGATTACAAAGGAAGTTGCGGATGACCCGGGATTACTTGCATGCAAGGCAAAAGCAAATCCGGATGACAATGTAGGAAACGATAACGGTGATAATTTGCAGAAACTGACAGAAATCAAGGACAACTCGAAAATGTTTGTCCACGGTGCACCGGATTCCTTTATTCAGTCGCTGACTGCACTGCTCGGCGTTGATGCGAAAAAAGCGGATACGATGGAAAAGAGCCAGAGCAATCTTTTGTATGCCATTGATACCAACCGTAAATCGGTATCCGGCGTGGATGAAGATGAAGAAGGTTCGGATATGATTGTGTTTCAGAATATGCTTTTTAACCAGTATAAGATGTTAAATGTGTTAAATGAAGTACTGGATAAATTGATTAATGAAACCGGCGTGTGATGCCGATAAATAAAGTATAAAAAGATGAATTTGAGATTCGGAAACGGAGGGCTGACATGAGAGTAACGAATACGATGATGCGTAACAATTCCATGTTGAATATGCAGAAAAATAAGGTGGCATATAATAAATATCTGACACAGTATAATACGCAGAAAAAAATACAGAGACCATCGGATGATCCGACGATTGCGGCACGTGCCCTCAAATATCGTACAACTTTGGCAGAGATTGATCAGTATTTGACAAACATCAAGGATGCAACATCTTGGATGGGTGCGACAGAAACTTGTCTGAATGCAGTTAATAAAAAACTTACGGATATGATTGATTACTGTACACAGGCGGCTACCGGTACTTATAATGAGAAAAACCGCGCGGATATTGTGACACAGTTAAAACAGTTTTCAAAATATATCTATGAGCAGAATGCCGATGCGGATTATGCCGGACGTTATCTGTTTACAGGATTTCGTACCGATGTGCCGATGCTTTTTGATAAAGAGGAGACGGGGACTACTTATACGATTACAGAGAATATTGATATTAATACCATTAATAAATATCAGTATGTATATGGAGAGGCGTCTTACAATGCGGGAAGCAGTGCGGCGGATTATGCGAATCAGGCATCCGAGTTTGCAACGACGCACCGTGCACTTTTATCTTATGATAAATTAGATGATAACCAGACAGTAAAACTTACCTACACAGACTCGACCGGAACACAGCAGACGATTACGGCAATTACGAAGAGCGTGGCAGCAGATACAAAGTATAATGAGCATCTGCATCCGGGTGCTGACGAGGTGTATTTTGTTCCGGAAACCGGTGAACTTGTATTTGGAGACGATGTTTATGACAGTATTCGTGCCGGAAAAGATTTGAGCGTTGATTACAAGAAAACAGAATTTGATGCAAAAGATGTGCGTCCGGAACATTATTTTAACTGTACGGCTGTGGATAATACAACCGGAGAGGTATCGAATTACCGCACAGCAGGTACTCAGAATATGATGTACCAGATTAATTTCAGTCAGACTTTGGTTGTTAATACAGAAGGTTGTGATTCCATTAATCTGGCAGTTGGCAGAACGGTTTCCGATATTACAAATATCTGTAATGACTTGGATGTGATGGAAGCCAATCTGAAGTCTGTGGAGAAGCGGATTAATGACTGTGATGAAAATGATAAAACAACATTGGCCAATCTCAATGAGTTAAAGAGCCAGATAGAGACAGAGATTCAGCTTCAGAAAACGGTGCTTGGAAAAGCACTCGGTTCTGCGATTACGACCTGCCAGTCAGCAATAGATGAATTGAATGTGGCACTTGCTGACCATGGTTCCCGTTATAACCGTATGAGTATGACAAAATCGAAACTGGAACAGCAGCAGATTGATACAAAAGAAGCAAAATCCGATAATGAAGATGCAGATTTGGGAGAGGCTTATGTAAACTTCTCGGAGGCAGACCTTCTGTATCAGGCGACCTTGAATGCGACATCGAAGATACTCGGTCAGTCACTGCTTAACTTTATTTAATAAGGAGGAATTGGGATGTTAGTAAAAACAAAATTTTTTGGGGAAGTCGATTTACCGGAGGAAAAAATCATTACTTTTGAACGCGGTTTGATTGGGCTTGCTGATTATAAAAAATTCACGATTTTATATGACTGTGAAAAAGAGAACAGCAACATTTCCTGGTTACAGAGTGTTGAGGAACCAACTTTAGCACTTCCGGTTGTAAAACCATGGATTATAAAGGAAGATTATAATCCGATTGTTGAAGACGAGCTGCTTTCTCATATTGGAGAATTGACAGAAGAGAATCTTGTGATTTTAGTCACAATGACAGTTCCAGAACAGATTGAACAGATGTCAGTGAATTTAAAAGCACCGATTATTGTGAATGCTGACACAAGAAAGGGTGCCCAGATTATCTGTGAGAATAACGATTATGAGGTGAAATACAAAATATATGACATCCTCAATGAGAAAAAGGAGGAATGTTAATATGTTAGCCCTGGCAAGAAAAGTAAATGAATCTATTATTTTAAATGATAATATTGAAGTCACTGTTTTGGAAGTAAAAGGGGATCAGGTGAAAATTGGTATTAACGCACCAAAAGATGTTCCGATTTACCGCAAAGAACTTTTTGTACAGATACAGGAGGCAAATGCAGCGGCAGCCAATACGGTAAATCCGGCAGCACTTGGTGAGCTGTTAAAAGACAAATAAATAGGACAAAAGAAGAAGCGTTTTACGAATTTTAGTAAAGGGGTTAATTTTTTTAAAAAGATAGCCGATATTTACTTTAAGTTAGGGAAAACGTTTCTTTTTTATTACACACGGAGGTGTTATTATGGATATGGAAAGTATTAGTAGTGTTAATTCAAATTATAGCTCGACAGAGAGTGTTAAGGTTAAGCGTGCACCGGTTGAAAGTGCACATACAGCAGCGCAGTCTGTTTCCGAGGCTTCTTCTGCAGTTGTGAGAACGGTATCTGAATCCGGAGAAGCGACGAATCAGAACCGTGGAAACAAAGAGCATAACCCAAGCGAAGCAACGATTGACGATGCGGTAAAAAGCGCAAACCGCCGTATGGAGCATACGCGTTGTGAGTATTCGTATCACAAAGAGACAAATCGTGTTTCGATTAAAGTGATTAATGAGGATACCGATGAAGTCATCCGTGAAATTCCACCGGAAAAATCTTTGGATATGCTTCAGAAGATGTGGGAGATGGCTGGTATCTTAGTAGATGAGAAAAGATAGGAGGTACCACTATGGGAATCAGAATGAGTGGATTATTATCCGGTATGGATACAGAGGCAATTGTAAAAGAATTGATGTCCGCCCAGAGTATGAAGAAAAATAAAGTAGTGAAGGCAAAAACAAAACTAGAGTGGACACAGACTAAATGGTCAGAGTTGAATACCAAGCTGACAGGTCTTTATAATAATTTTGTGTCTAAAATGCAGTTATCTACTGCTTATAAGACAAAGAAAACAACAGTTTCGGATGCGACAAAGGCAAGTGTTGCAGCGAAGACAGCTGCTGCAAACGGAAGTTATTCGATGGAAATTAAAAACATCGCAACTTCCCAGTATCTGACCAGTGCTAAAATTAATGCATCTGCATCGGATAAATTGGCAGATATTGATTCTTCGCTTTTGAATAAAGAAATCAGTATTACAGTTGGTACCAAGACAACAAAGTTTGCTGTTACTGCAGACACTACATTAAAAGACTTCACGAGTGCTTTGCAGAGCGCGGGCTTAAATGCAAATTTTGACGATGCACAGAAACGTCTGTTTATCAGCAGTAAAGAAAGTGGTCTTGAAAATGCTTTTTCTATCACGACATCTGGTATTACGGATGCGGAGGTGAATGGCAGAAAGGCACTTCGCGATGCGGCCGGTTACAGCAGTATGACAAGCAGCAATAAGAAACTGTTTGATTCTGCAATGGAGAAACTGCAGACGTCGGGTGTAGGAACCGATGATTATAACAGTGCATTAAATACGATTGCAAAGCTTTCCTATGAGACGAAGAAAACGTCAGCGGAAAATGCTGCGACGACTTACGTAAAAGCAAAAATTTACAGTGAGAAGTATAGTGAGTATGAAGAAAAGGCAAAAGAGAAGTTAAAAGACACCTATTTTGAAGAAGATGGCAGTCTGAAACCGGGTAAGACACAAGAGGCTTATGATGCAGCAGTGGCAAAACAGGCAGATGCTGATACAACTTCGTATGTTGGAACGCAGTTAAAGGAAAGCGATGTGAAGCTGAAAATTAATGAAGCAGCTTTTTCCGGTAAGACGGAAGCGGATATGGCTGATTTCAGTGAAGAGGCAGTAAAGAAATATTATGGTGAAACGGTAACCGCCTTTACCGGTATGGATGGCGTAGATGAGGAGAGCGAAAAAAACCGCCTTACTTCCTATGTACAGGATTATGCTTCTATTTCTGACCGTGATGAGGTTCTGGCAGGTTCCGCCTTATCCGGACTTGGTATGGCTGATATCGCAGTCGATGCAGATGGAAATGTTACGGTTAATGGTGGAGCAAATGACAGCAGTAATTCCACGATTCCAAAGGGTATGGCGTTGATTGAAGCTTCTGACAGCAAGATTATTTTGAACGGGGCAGAGCTTACATCCTCTTCCGCCGTTGTTTCAGCGAATGGATTGGATATCACACTGACCGGATTGACAAAAACAGATGAGCCAATTACTTTCTCTGTAACAAATGATACGGAGAGTGTTTATAATTCCATTAAGAGTTTTCTGAAAGAATATAATTCTGTAATGAAGGAAATGAACACACTTTACAACGCGGATTCTGCCAAAGGTTATGAGCCATTGACCAGTGAGGAAAAAGAGGCAATGTCAGATGACGATGTGAAACTTTGGGAGGATAAGATTAAAAACTCCCTGCTTCGCAGTGATTCAACATTGAGCAGCATTATGAGTTCAATGCGTTCGGCTATGATGTCAACAGTTGAATATGATGGCAAAACATATGCACTTTCCAGTTTTGGTATTATGACATCAACGGGTTATACGGAAGGTGGTCTGCTCCATATTTATGGAGATGCGGATGATTCTGTATATTCAGCAAAAGATGATAAACTAAAAAAAGCACTTGATGAAGATCCGGATGCTGTAATTGCAACATTGACCGGTGTTTTTGGTAAACTTCGTGAGACTATGAGCCAGAAGATGTCGGCAACGAAATACAGCAGTTCCTTGACTTTCTACAATGATATCAAGATGAAGAGTGATGTGAAATCGTATGACGATGAGATTGAGGACTGGGAAGACAGACTGGCAGAGATGGAAGACAGTTATTACAGCAAATTTACAGCAATGGAAACTGCACTTGCGAAACTGCAGTCACAGCAGAGTTCCATGTCAAGTCTTTTTGGTAATTGATAAAAATAAGGGAGAAGTTTGAGTATGAATCAAAATACGATTAATGCATATCAGCGGAATGCTATTTTGACGGCATCGCCGGCAGAACTTACGTTGATGCTTTACGATGGGGCGATTAAATTCTGCAACATTGCAATTGTGGCAATTGAAAAGAAGGATATGGAAAAAGCGCATGTGAATCTGAAAAAAGCACAGGCGATTATTTCCGAACTCCGCGTTACACTTGATCATAAGTACTCGGTGTGGGAAGATTTTGACCGCGTGTACGATTATATTTACAGACGTCTCGTAGAGGGGAACATGAGCAAAGAGATTGATGTGATTGAAGATGCTCTGAAGTATATCCGTGAGATGCGTGACACTTGGAAGGAAGTAATGAAGAAAGCTGCCGGTGCAAAATAACCGGCAGGACAGATGTGAGGGGATGCCAATGAATTCAAACAATAGTGTCTATGTGAGAATGATGGTGGATGTGCTGAAAAGAAAAGAAAAAATTTTGCAACAGATTCTGGAACAGACAAAAGAACAGGAAGTAATTCTAAAACAGGAGGACGTCGATTACGACCGTTTTCAAGAACATTTAGATGAAAAAGGAAGACAAATCGATGAACTGAATCAGATTGATGAAGGTTTTGATGCTCTGTTTAAGAAGGTTGAAAAAGAAATCACGGTTCACAAAAAAAACTATTTGACAGAGATTGTTACGATGCAGAAATTGATTTCTGCGGTATCGGACTTGGGCCTGCGGATTCAGGCACTGGAAGCGCAGAATAGTGAACGTTTCAAAATCTATCTTGCGTCAAAGCGCAAGCAGATACATGATTATCATGTGAACAGTCAGACGGCATCACGTTATTATCAGAATATGGCAAATTCACATCGACCGGAGCAGTCGTATTATTTCAATGAAAAGCAATAAGTCATTAGACAGACTAGGACAGGTGTTATTCACCTGTCCTAGATTCTTTTATGAAGGGAGAAAATAGATGGATATAAAGGGAACCATCCTGCGGGCAAAAGACGGTCATCCGGTTCCGGTTTTAGAAAGAGATGGACTTAAAAGACATCTTGGAAGTATGTATGATGGAGCGGTTGCGGCGTCATGCTAGTGCGAAAAAGTGGTGTCAAAACGGACGGAAAATATCATTTTGTTTGGCATGGGGGACTGCCGGATTGTGTTGGAACTTATCGAAAAGGTGCAGGGGCAGATATTAGTTTATGAGCCGGAAAACTTAGTGTTTTCACAGATGCGAACAAGTAATCTGTATAAAAAAGCGGTGAAATGCCGCCGTGTGAAAATTTTTCAGGCATCCGAATATGCTAAATTTTCTTGTACTGCAAAAGATTTACTGGATGATGACTGGGTGGAAGAAACGATGCTTGCGCTGCATCTGGGTTATGTGGACTGGTATGAGGAAGAATTTTTGAAAGTGCAGGAAATCTGTCAGAAAATATGTGATGATATTACTTTTATGAGAGCACCGCTAAAGCGTTTTGCTGTGGCGATGATACAAAACCAGATTGCGAATTTCCCGAACATGACAAAAGGAGTTCCATTAAGGCGCCTTTACCGAAAGGAAAATGCAGATATTTCGGTTATTTTAGTGTCTGCGGGACCATCGTTAGAGAAGAATGTGGAAGATTTAAAAGAGGCGAAGGGACATGCACTGATTTGGTGTGCGGATGCTGCATTGCCGACGCTGCTTTCTCATCAGGTGATACCGGACTTAGTTGCTAGTGTGGATGCGGGAAAAGGTTTATTTTGTTTTGAAGATGAGAGAAGTAATATGATTCCCGTATTAGGGTCTTCCAATACAAGAACTGAATTTTTAAACCGTAATACCGCAAAGAAAATCTGGGGATTTGACCATGAGCAGATTTTGATGATGCAGAAACGTGCAGGAATTGGCATATGCATCTGATGGTTCATCTCATACAAATGGGAAAAAAGAATATTATGGAGACGCGAGCGGAATTGAAACAGACGGTTATTATGGAGATAAAGTGTATTCCCGCATGGACTGGCTGGAATTTAAAGACTGGTTTGAGAAGATGATTGCCCTTTACCCATCGATTACTGTGACGAATGCAACCAAAGGCGGTTTGCTTTTATCAGAATGAAATTGCAGACGGCATGGACTTGTTTATGGCAAATGTAGCAAAACTTGGTACAAATAGGAGCACAGCCCCATTGATTAATCCGATTTTTGATGCGATTGAGCGGGCAGATTATACATATGCAGCGGATCTTTTGTACCATGAAATACAGGCTGAATTAAAAAAATAAAAAAATTTTAATTTAGGGGTTAAGTATGTTGATGTCTATCCGATATATATAGTATCAGGAAGATAATACACTTCCAAACAGACGATAGTAACGAGCGGAGCGGGCGAGAAATCATGGCAGGGCCCGCTGTGATGGAAGCCACTCCTCTCGATATTATAACAAAAAATTAAAAACAAACCGCAAAAGGAATTGCGGTGTATTACAAGGAGGTAATCATTATGATCGTACAACACAACATTACATCAATGAACGCTAACAGACAGTTAGGAATCGTAGGAAACAACTTGGCTAAATCTACTGAGAAACTTTCCAGTGGTTACAGAATCAACCGTGCAGCGGATGATGCAGCAGGTCTTGCTATTTCTGAGAAAATGAGAGCTCAGGTTCGCGGCTTGAATCGTGCATCTGACAACGCACAGGATGGTATTTCTCTTATTCAGACAGCTGAAGGTGCTATGGATCAGCAGCATGCAATTTTGCAGAGAACTCGTGAGCTTCTTGTTCAGGCTTCTAACTCCGGCGTATTAGACGGAAAAGCTGAGAACGATTTCCAGAAAATTCAGGATGAAATTGATACTTTGAAATCTGAGTATGAGAGAATCAATACAGATACAGAGTTCAACCGTAAGAAATTGCTGGATGGTTCTTATAAAGAGCAGTACTTGCAGTTGGGTGCAAACAATGCTCAGGGTATTGATGTAACAATCAAGACAACTGCTTGGGATGAAAAATTGTATCTTAGTAAAACCGAGAGCACAACAGATGCTGCAAAAGATGGTGTAGCTAGTACTAAAGGTACAACAGACGGTACAGTTATAGAAAACGGAACAAAATATACTTATAACAGTAATATTTTCACGGTAAAGGCATCTTATAAGACTGCAAACGGAAACGGAAATAAGATATCGCAAGATGAAGTAGATTCATTGACTGGAAATTATGATACTGCACCTGATGATAACGATAAAAAAATTCTCGCAAAATATGGTTATACTCAGGATGCAACTGGTGCTGGCAAATTGAAAAATGATATTGGCACAGCTGCTAATAAGTCTACAGCCGTTACCGATGTTGATGGTGAAGCAATCTCCGGTCTTCTTGACAACGTTGACACCATGATTAAGAGCGTTACTACAGAGCGTTCTAAACTTGGTGCTGTTCAGAACCGTCTTGAGTACACTGTCAAAGTTGATGACAACACATCTGAGAACCTGCAGTCTGCTGAATCTCGTATCCGTGATACTGATATGGCAGATGAAATGACAAGATTCTCTAAAGAGAGTATTTTGCAGCAGGCAGCTACTTCTATGCTGGCTCAGGCAAATCAGTCAAATCAGGGAGTACTTTCTCTGTTACAGTAATCTCGGTTGGTTTGATGACTGCGTAAAGCAGTATCATAATGAATTGTACGAAAAGGGAGAGACCACTTGGTCTCTCTCTTTTTTTGTAGAAATCTAGTTTGCATTGTGATAAAATAAGACCATAGATTGTGAACTGCTACAAAGAAAAAGATGTGTGCAATGAGGAAGCAAAAAAAAGACTGTTTCAGATGGGTGAGCAGAAAGAGCGTATTTTTGTGATTGGTTCTCCGGATATTGATATTATGTTAAGTGATACCCTTCCGTCTTTGCAGCAAGCATATGAAAAGAATGAAGTGGAATTTGATTCTTATTCCATTTTTATGTATCATCCGGTGACGACTGAAGTCAGAGAATTACCGGAGCACATCAAAGAAGTAGTTGATGCCTTACTTGCATCGGAGAAAAACTATATTGTGGTATATCCGAACAATGACAATGGAACGGAAATCATTTTAAATGAAATCGGGCAGCTGTACGGGAATACGGGAAAGCGGTATTTATGGAATTCCTGCTATTGATATCAGCAGCAGACAAAAGGGCAGATACGATGAAAAGATGTTAAAAAATATCCGGCATGCCAGAGAGGACAAAGCGGATATTTTAGATAAATTACAAAATATTTCATCCCACTGGATTCCATCAAGTGGATTTGGCGTGGGAAATAGTACCGAGTTGTTTTTTGAAGTGTTAAAACAAGAGGATATCTGGAATTTGGATATCTAGAAGATTTTTGTGGACATACGGGGGTTGAAAAGATGAAAAAAACATTTTGCATTGGAGATATTTGCGTTGGAGATGACAAGCGTGCACTTGTGATTCCGGAGATTGGAATTAATCATGAGGGCAGTCTTTTGGTGGCGAAAGAAATGGTGTCGGCAGCATACCGTGCCGGCGCACGGCTGATTAAACACCAGACCCATGTGGTAGAAGATGAGATGTGTCAGGTGGCAAAGCAGGTCATTCCGGGAAACTCTTCGGATTCGATTTATGACATTATGGCGCGTTGTGCGCTGAGTGAAGAAGACGAAAAAGAGTTAAAGGAATATACCGAGAGTCTTGGCATGGAATTTCTTAGTACACCATTTTCCAGAGCAGCGGCGGAGCGGTTAGAGAGAATGGGTGTAAAAGCTTATAAGATTGGTTCCGGTGAGTTAAATAATTATCCACTTGTGGAGCATATTGCCGAGTATGGAAAGCCGATGATTGTTTCAACCGGAATGAACGATATTAAAAGTGTGGCAAAAGCAGTGAATATTATGGAGAAGTATGGCGTTCCGTATGCGCTGATGCACACGACAAATTTGTACCCGACCAAACCGGAGTGGGTTCGTCTCGGTGCGATGCAGGAGATGATGAGAGAGTTCCCGGATGTGCCGATTGGATTATCTGACCACACACTAAATAACAATGCGTGTATTGCGGCACTTGCACTTGGTGCAGATTTGGTAGAGCGCCACTTTACGGATGAAATGGCAAGAAGTGGACCGGACATAATATGCTCGATGGATGAGGCTGCTTGTGAGGAACTGATTCAGGCGGCAATTGAAGTTCCTATGATGCGCGGCGGAACGAAAGGGGCGCTGCCGGAGGAGCAGGTCACGATTGATTTTGCTTTTGCTACGGTGGTTACGATTGAACCGGTCAAAAAAGGTGAGGTTTTCACAAAAGAAAATATTTGGGTAAAACGTCCGGGAACAGGTGAGATTTTAGCAAAAGATTTTACAAAAATACTTGGGAAAAAAGCGGTGGAGGATATTGCCGCGGATACGCAGTTGAAAAATGATATGGTAGAGTAAAGGAGACGAGGAATTATGATTTTGGCAGTGATTCCGGCAAGAGGTGGAAGTACCATCCGCAGACAGGATATGAAAGAAATTTACTGGGTAAATGGTGCAGTGTATGTAAATTGTGTAGCAGACTTGACAAAGGATACCAGTTTTAATGACAATCCGGTTGGTTATGTGATGCCTGTGGAGCGCAGCATTGATATTGATGAGGAGAGTGATTTTTTGCTGGCAGAACATTTTATGCCGATACCGACGATGTTTGAATTGTAAGGAGATATAGGAGGAGACTTTATGAGCGAACTGCAGATTGGAAAAAAGAAGATAGGAAACGGCTACCCGGTTTATATTATTGCCGAGGGCTGTGATAATCATATGGGTGATGTGGAAGTGGCAAAGGAAATGTGTCGTCAGGCGAAACTTGCTGGGGCTGACTGTATTAAATTCCAGCATCATCTGCCGGATGAAGAAATGCTTTCGGATGCCGGGATCGCAGGAAAAAACAATATTCCGCTGTATGAGTTTTTGAAGCAGCATGCACTTACACTGAAGCAGCACCGGGAGTTGATGGAATACTGCAAAAAGATTGGTATTCAATATCTTTGCACGCCATTTAGCTTGAAAGCAGCGTATGAGCTGGATGCAATGGGAGTCGATGCCTTTAAGATTGGATCCGGCGAGATGACAGATATTCCGACTCTGGTACGGATTGCGAGACTTGGTAAGCCAATGATTGTATCTACCGGTATGAGTACAATTGAAGAAATTCGGCGAACTTACGATGTATTGAAGCAGGCGGGCGTTCCCCTTGCATTTACGAACTGTATTTCCGAATATCCGCCAAAGTATGAGGATATTAACCTTAAATTTATCCTTCAGATGGAAAAGCATTTTCCGGATGCAATTATTGGGCATTCCGACCACACACCGGATTTGTATACGAGTTTTGGCGCTGTGACGTTGGGGGCACGTGTTATTGAGAAACATGTGATTTTGGATAAACGGACACCGGGGCCGGACCAATCGGTATCAATTGATTTTCAAGAACTTCATCAATTAGTAGACGGTATCCGCAAATTGGAAGAGGCTCTTGGTTCTGTCAAAAAAGTGCACCCGGGAGAGGAAGAAACGCGTTCGTGGGCTTTTCGCAGTCTGGTTACGAAACGACCGATTAAAAAGGGTCAGCGGATTGAAGAAGATATGATTTGGTCGAAGCGTCCGGGTACCGGAATTCCGGCATACCGCATGAAGGAAATTATTGGTAAATACGCGGCAACGGATATTGATGAGAATGTGCTGCTAAAGGAAGATGATTTTTGTTAGCAGGTGGATTGGCTTACACCAGCCAGATGCCATAGGATATAATGATGCTTGTTGTGACACACTAAAGGAAAAGAGATATATAGCCGATAATAAATATTCCATATGAGAGTATGCCACGGATGCCTTTCGCCAGTCGATAATAGCAGAAGAATACTTTTGCCTTTACAGGATCTGCTTTTTACAACGGAAGTATTCCTCGATCTTCCATCGCGAAAAATAGGTTCTTGCCACTTTGAGCACATCCTCTTTGGACTTGATTTCTTTATTTGTGGCAAGCATCATGGAATGTTCTGTTATGCCATAAATCAGTACCAGATAAATATCTTTTCTGGAAGCTGTAATCTGGACTTTGACATGGGAAATGTAAGCCTCATGATTTTTCCCCTTATAAAATACATTGGTTTTAATTTTCCCTTTGCGACGGTTGCGCAGTTCCGTAGCAAATGTCCATTTATTGTGATAAAGAAGCTTGCTTTTTCAAAAAGAGCCGAACCTCGTTCATAGCTTCAAAAGTAACGGTATTGGTGGATTTATAACCCTTTTCAGCTGAAGAATGTACTTTTGAAAAGATACTGACCGGATGATTGCCGGTAGTAAGGACACAGGCTTCTGTTACATGGTAGCCTTTTTTTATAAACATTTTTAGCAGATGTGCTTTCCGAACCATCCCGTACGATGCCGAGCGATTCAAATTTGTAGCCGCCCGATTTTACAACATCACTGTCATCAATGTGAATGACCGGTTCGGAAGGAACCCATTTCTTGATCTGCTGAAGATAAGAAGATGCAGCTTGTGCAGGAACACCTTTATCAAGATGTCTGGAAAGACGATCTACAATATTTATCTTTTTGGAATCTTCATGAAGCTGATCCACAACATCAGTCAGAAGACAGCTTCCGGCAGCAAGCATACCGTAAGTCATATCAGCAGTGAATTTGCGTTCCGGTTTCGAAAGCTGTTTGGAAATTTTATTTGAAAAATTTAAAATTTCCCGTTTCAATGTATAAGTATTTGTTGTAAAATAAACCATAGGGAATCCTCCTCTTTTTTGTTTAGTACGATTTTTTTGTGTTGCAATCTATATTTAGCTGTGTTAAGATATGCACAAGCAGAAAGTCCAAACATTATCAGAAAAAGTCAAATAGTATAGAGTATCGAGAAAAAACTTCACTGCTAAATCATAAAAAACAAAATTGAAAAAGCAGGGAGGTTAGCACATGGGACATCTCCCTGAGAGGGAGGTATTTCACATGAGAAGACACATTGATTTTGACAAAATCGGCATCACCGATGATGTAATGTTTTGCACAGTTTTAAGCAATTCTGAGGATTGCAGGGAATTTTTACAGAGAATTTTACCTGAAAACAAAAACTCCGACGGATGGGTTTACCGAGCGACTGGAACAGCGCGTGCTGGAAATCCGCAGAGATACAGAATGGAGGGATGATTATATGACGCTGGAAATGAAGATGGATGAGAAGTATGAACAGGGGCGTGAGCAAGGATTGAAGGAAGGGATTACAAAGGGAATCGAATTAGGAATTGGTCAAGGTCTGCGTGTACAAATTCAGAAGAAATTAAATAAAGGAAAGTCAATTTCACAAATTGCGGACGAGTGTGAAGAATCGGAAGAAGTAATTTGTAAAATAATTAGAGAAAATGGTTGGAATGTATAGAAAATTTATTATCGGTTGGCATAGTGCCATTTAAAACCAGATGGTTAAAATTTGGAAAAATCAACAATAATTGACTAGTATAATAGATAAGCGTATAATACCATACGGATGTGAAAAAAAACAGAAAGAAGAGTTTAAACGATGAATCAAAAGAAACGAGTTGTTTTGACAGTATGCGCAGCAGCAGCTATTGTTAGCCTTGTGCCATTTCGGTCATTGCCGAGTGCTACGATGGTGAAGGGACAGGAGATGGCGACAGCATTGCCTGAGGTGACACCGGACGCAGGGGCAACGAGTACACCGGTGCCGACTGAAATTCCGGCAACACCGGCCGTACCGGTAAAGAAATTACCTAGTGTAAAAAAAGTAAAGGTAGTTCGTTTTTCTACCCATAGTGTAAAGCTGACATGGAAGAAACAAAAGAAGGCAAAGTATTATCATGTTTTTGTTTCAACAAAGAAAGATGGAAAATATCGAAAGAAGCTTTCAACAAAAAATAATGTCTGCCTTGTGAAAAAACTGAAAAACAAAAAGAAATATTATTTTTACATAACGGCAGGAGAGAAAAAGCAGCTGTCGGAGACCGATAGCAATCCTTCTAAAGTTGTTTCTAAGAAGATGAAAACTTATGTGAGGACAACAGTGTTTGCCGGCGATTCGATTACGGAAGGCTTGACATACGAAGGTGGTTTCGCCCATATGCCGATTGGTGGTAAAAAGAGGACGATTGCATACCGGGGACTGAATACGGTGACATTCCATACAAAGAGAGTGTTTCATGGAAGAACCGGACTTCAGAAGCTGATTGCTGCCAAACCATACCGCGTGTATATGATGCTTGGTATGAACGAGATTCATTATCAGAAGATTAGTAATATGTTAAGTGAGTACCGTGACATGTTACAGGCAATTAAGCAGTCTTGTCCGGATACGGATATTATTGTGTGTGCAATTTCACCGGTGACGCGTGCAGAAAAAGCAAGACATCCGGGATTCTGGCAGCGACCGGTCTTTAATCGAAAGTTAAAGAAACTGGCGAAGAAGATGAGCGTTACCTATTTGGATTATACCGGTTTTTTGAAAGATTCAAAAGGGTATTTGAAGGCGGCTTATGCAACAGGAGACGGATATCATTGGAAACCGCCGGCATATGCTAAGTTCGGAAAGATACTGGCAAAATATGATAGACAGAGAGATGGTCGAGGAGGAAAATAAAGATGAAAAAATACGGCATGAGAATAGCAGCGGTTGTATGCATGGTAATTATGTGTATCAGTCTGTTTCCACAGATGGGACAGGCGGCAAAGAAAAAGGAAAGCTGCAAGACACTTTGCGGGTATGCGTTAAAAGCAACCGGTGGTGCAAAGAAATTGAAATATTCTTCGGCGGCTGCACTGGATTTTGGAGCGCTTACTCACTCAGTTCGCAGCCAGGTGAAAACGATTCAGTATGTATGTGATTCAAAAGAGGCGTACAGCCTTTGTGTGATGGAAGCAAAAAATGGAAAAGGTGCGAAAAAATTATATAATGCTTTGAAAAAGTACCAGAAGGCAAATAGCAAGAGTGATTATTTAAGTGATTATTCTAAAACTGAGCAGAAAGTATTTAAGAATGCAATTTATGGGAAAAAAGGAACTTTTGTCTGGTATATTGCAATGTCTCCGTCAAAAGCTGTCAACAAAAAGGGACAGGCGGCATTGAAGAAGAAATTGTAGGAGAACTGCCTTATGGTATTTAGTAGTTTATTGTTTTTGTTTCGATTTTTGCCGATTATGTTAGTTGTTTATTACTGTACCCCAAGGAGATTCCGCAATGCGGTTCTTTTTGGGGGCAGTTTGGTTTTCTATGCATGGGGAGAGCCGGTTTATATTGTCTTGATTCTGTTCTCTACACTTGTAGCATATTGTGCCGGACTTCGTCTTTCTTATTATCAGAAAAGAGAAAATAAACGAGGACAGATTTGTTCCTTAACAATTGCCTGCGTAGTCAGTCTGCTTTTGTTAGGGTTCTTTAAGTATGCGGACTTTTTTTTGCGAATGGCCGGATATATAGCAGGTGTAGAAATGCCGCAGTTAAATCTTCCTCTGCCGATTGGTATTTCTTTTTACACTTTTCAGACGATGTCCTATGTGATTGATGTGTACCGGAAAGAGGTGAAGGTGCAGAAAAACTTTGTGACGTTTGGAACCTATGTTGCGTTGTTCCCACAATTGATTGCCGGACCGATTATCCGCTATCAGACAGTGGAAGAACAGATGGTAAAACGGAAAGAAACAATTGATTTATTTAGTAAGGGAATTGTTCGATTTATGATAGGTCTCGGGAAAAAAGTGTTGATTGCCAATCCGATTGGCGATCTCTTTCGTGAGATTGCCGGTATGGGAGCAGCGGATTTGACAACGGTTTCTGCATGGCTTGGTGTGATTGCATTTACGTTACAAATATATTTTGATTTCTCCGGTTATTCAGATATGGCAATCGGACTTGGCTCGATGTTTGGATTTTCTTTTCCTGAAAACTTTAAGCATCCGTATGAATCGAAAAGTATTACCGAGTTTTGGCGCAGATGGCACATTTCTCTTGGTACATGGTTTAAGGAATATGTTTATATCCCGTTAGGTGGCAATCGAAAGGGATTTGGCAGACAAATTTTAAATATTTCTATTGTATGGCTTTTGACCGGATTGTGGCATGGAGCTTATGGAAACTTTGTTGTATGGGGAATTTACTACGGAATTCTTCTTATGATTGAAAAATTGTTGTGGAAGCCGGTATTTAGCCGTCTGCCATCTTTTTTCATGCATTTATATACGATGTTTTTTGTTATTCTTGGCTGGGGAATTTTTTCGTGGCAGGATATGGCAGATGGAACAAATTATTTCAAAACATTATTTGGCATCAGTGGAAATTTTGTTAATCGAGAGGCAATGTATCTGCTTTCCTCTTACCTGATTTTACTTGTGATTGCCATTATTGGTTCGGTTTCGCTGCTTCGCACCTGTATAAACCGATTCTTTTTGCCGGAGAAGACTATGCGTCGAGAAGTGTGTGGTACGTTGTTTGTCGTTGTTGTTTTTATACTGAGTGTTGCGCTGTTAGTCAATTCTTCGTATAATCCGTTTTTGTATTTTCGATTTTAGGAGGTGTGGTGGATGAGAAAAATGAAACTGGCAATGCTCATTGTTTTTTGTGTCATGCTTTTTGGTGGTACGGTGGTTTCTTTTGTTCTGCCGGACCGGGAGTTTTCGGATGTGGAGAATCGTGAACTGGCTAAGAAACCAAAAATCACGGCAAAGCGTATTTTATCGGGAGAATATCAAAAGGAATATGATACATATTTAAGTGACCAGTTTTTCTTCCGTGACAAATGGGTGGATTTGGCGGTGCGAGAGCAGATTGCCCTTGGGAAAAAAGACTTTAATGGCGTTTATCTTGGGAAAAATAATTACCTGCTTGAAAAATACGAAAAGGCGGATTTTGATTCAGGGCAGATAAAGGAAAATGAAATGTATCTGACAACGTTTCTCAATGAAACGGAAAAAAGATATGGCAGGAAGCATGTGAGGGCAATGTTTGTCCCATCGAAAACGACAGTGCTTACAAATGTTTTGCCGGCTTACGCAGACACGATAGACTGGCAGTCTATGATTCGGGATTTGCAGACAAAAGTTGATGAGCCTAACTTGATATACGATTTAACGAAAACGATGCAGTCGCATAATGAGGAATATATTTACTATCGGACGGATCATCATTGGACAAGTCTTGGGGCTTATTATGCATATCGTGCATGGGCACTTCAAACCGGACGGAAAGCAAAAGATTTATCCGATTTCAAGCGCGTATCTGTATTTGATGATTTTTATGGGACTACCTATAATAAGATTCATGCCGGTGGCGTGGCGGATGTGGTGGAAAAATTTGAAAGCAAAAATCCGGTGAAAACAAAAGTAGTGTTTGATGATGAAGAGAAAACCTATTCTTCTTTATATTTCCCCAATGAGGCGAAAAAAGGGTTTAATCGTTATCAGTATTTTATGAAGAAAAATTCGTTTCAAGTGGAAATTACGACGAAAGCCTATACGGGTAAAACGCTTCTTTTGGTAAAAGATTCATTCGCTAACTGCTTTGTTCCATTTTTGACGGAACATTTTGATAAGATAATTATGATTGATTATCGTTACGGAAAAATGGCAATGGGAAATCTTTTGTCGTCAAATTCGGATATTACGGATGTGCTTGTTTTATATAATACAGAAAAATTTTTGCAAAATAAAAAACTGGAAAAACTTGCGGATATCCGTAAAGGAGAAAGTACCATGAAAGAATTTGACATGAATGACTTACTTGGATAGGAGGCAATCAAAGTGGAAAAAACAGTACATTTTATTCTGGCGGCTGTGGAGTTGAAGGGGAGCTTGGCAATGAAACAGCTGGTAGCCGATTGTTTTGAAGAGATGGATTTTTATCGAAATCAGGGTGTAACTCTTTTGTCCAATGAGGAATTATATCAAAATCTTGCGGTTGCTAATCGCTGGGATCCGGGTGAGGTTATTTTTGTAAAGCGGCTATTGCAAAATGCTCTGCCTGAAGAAATCCGGACGGAAATCGCAAAGCACCTGTTTCAAAAATATGTGGGATGTGAGGAGAGCACTTTTGCAGAGAAATTGTATATGAATTTTTCACAGATGAAGGAAATGAAGAAAAATGGTATGTTTTTTGGAATTCATGGTTATGACCATTACTGGCTTGCCAAACTTCCGAAAGAGCAGATGGAAAAAGATATTGATATGGCATTGGAGGCAATGGACGAAATTATCGATAAAGAGTGTTTTGTTATGAATTATCCATATGGAAATTACAGTGAGGAAGTGATTTCTTATGTGAAACAAAAGGGCTGTGGCCTGGGTGTTTCGGTTGAAGCAAGGGGGGCACAATTAGGCGTTGATAACCGGTTTGCACTTCCACGCTGGGATTGCAATGATGTGTATCCGAAGGGGGAGAAAGTGTAATAATAGCTGCCTCGTAAAGGGGCAGCTATTATTTTAGAATTCGCTTGGTTTTATCTATTATCACAGAAATATGACTGAAACGGGAATAAACACCGATAAAATGGTGGATAATACCGAACAGATATATGCGATTTATTGCTATCATTTAAGAAAAGAGCAAAGGAGCATATTTATGAGTGATATCAGCCGTGAAGACGAGATTATTGGGGCGAATGTGAAAAAGTTTCGTGAATCACAGGGGATTAGCCGCAAGGATTTGGCACATATCTTTCACATTTCAGAAGATGGAGTGTATCGTATTGAACGTGGTGAGACAGGGTTATCCAGCGCATATGCCTATATACTGGCAAACCAGTTACATTGTGATATGAATTTTATTTATGGTTTGACAACAGACCCGATATGTTTGAATATGGAGTGCATGGATAAAGAACAATTGACACCGGAAAATGCAATTAGCAAGATTCGGTGGTATACGGATATGTTGGAAAAAGTGTTGAAGGGATGATGAGATAGGTTATGCTGACGGCGATAAATACCATATTGGAAATGGCGGCTACACTTATTTGTGTGAATTATTTATTTGGAAAGAGGTATTATTTTAGCATCTATGATGCGGTTTTTATGGTAGCAGAGGTTACTTTAATTGAATCGGCAAATTATTTTGGGCTGTCCAAGGGGATGGCTTTCTTTGGGTATGTGGGAATTTACATATATGAATTGTTGAAATTTAAGTGTTCAATACGAAAAGCAAATGTGAATTTAGTGCTTTTTATCATTATTGGAGTGTTTTCACAAGTTGTATGTTCGATTCCGGCGTTTATACTGGAAGGATATCTGTCAATTGATTTATTGGTTATTAGCGTAAATGTTTTCATGATTATATTGATGCTTATTCTTGGTAAGAAGGGTTTACTTTATAAAATATCAAATATAATTTTGAATTATGATCGGTGGATTTACGTGGCAACAATATTGTGTCTTGTAGGTGCAGTTTATTTGTTAGTTATTTATAAAATGGAAGAGTATCTTAGGGTGACAGACTACATCATTTTTGGCATATGGACACTTTTAATTGCTGTGCTAATTGTTCGATGGCAACAGGAGAAATATGAAAAACTATCGAAAGAAAGGGAATATGAAATACATAAAACTTACGATGGTGTATATACGCAATTGCTTGATTCAATGAGAAAAAAACAACATGATTTTCATAATCATATAACAGCAATCTATAGTCATCATTTGATGGCAAAGGATTATGATACATTGGTGGCCTTACAGAAAAAATATTGTGATGAAATTATGGAGGAAAATCGATATGCACGATTACTTTCTAGTAATTCTCCAATAGTTATTGCATTTTTGTATTCTAAATTTATAGAAGCCGAGTCTAAGGGATGTCGGATAACATACGACATTAAGGTAGATGAATTACAATGTAAAATACCAGATTATAAACTGATTGAAGTTTTAGGCATTCTTTTAGATAATGCAATTGAAGCCGTACAAGATTATGATTTGAAAAATATCTGGGTAGAGATGCGGGAAATGACAGATATAATACATGTAGCAGTAAAGAATAATTCGCGCTATTATAAGCAGGAGGAGCTCATACAACTTATGGGAATGGGATATTCAACAAAGGCACAAAACAGAGGAATCGGATTATCTAAGGCAAAGGATATTTTGATGGAGTATGAGTGTGATTTAAGAATATATTGTGAGGAGAATGAGAATACCCGGATTGTGTTTGATTTCACAATAGAGAAAAGTCAGAGAACATAATAGCTGCTCTCTGACAAAAATGAATGGCAAGAATGAATTACTTTTCATTTTCGGTAGGATATGGTTGTTCTCCGAATAATAACAAACTCATCTTTGTCCAATGAAGGATTCCTGCAAAGGCAATGCAAAAATTACAAGCCTTAAATATCCATGATTTCGATAGACGCTTCATGAGGCACCTCCTTTCTCACAATTTTTGCTGCAAGCAGTTGAAAAGATTGCAGCATAATTATCCAAAAACCAGTGATGATATACTGGTTTGGCGGAACGATGTACATGATAAGCGCGTAGATGGTAATGATGTGAAAAGCCTGACGTTTGGCTTTTCGTATCTGAATACCGTTTGGAATAGGACGGTACGAAGAGACAATTGGTGCAAACAAATAATTGATGAGTATACATAGTAAAAGCAGGACAAAGTAGAGGGGACGGGGAAGCAATATTTTTGGGAGTTGGCATATGCCTATATATAAAAGAAAAAAAGACAATGCCAAACAACTGAAGTAATGCTTAAAATGCAGTCCACCGGTACATGTCCGAAGTACAAGTAAAGTAGCAATGGCTGCCAGATATTGAAAAAAGTAATCGGTCAGAATAAAGAAAATACCCATTATGATAAGTTTACTTACGTCTGAAAGAATACTAATTATCGTATAGCGTATTTGTCCGATTTGAAAATCAGAATAACCGTAATTATTTTTTAAGTAGTCATGTATTTTCATTGCTTCGCCCCCTCGCGAATAGTATAAGGGCAAACTTAAGACGAAACGGATATATTTACCGAACTAGGTGATTTCATAAACAAAATACCAAAAGACGAAACAAAGGAGAGGATGAAAATGAAAGAGGTACTGATTTTAGAAGACAAAAGTGAGACCAGAAAGGTGCTTGCCGGTCTGGTAAAGGAAGTGCATTCGGATGCCGTAATTTATGAGGCTGCAGATGAAAAGACGGCGTATGATATTGCAATGAAGAGAACAATTGACTTGTTTTTGGTAGATATTATTTTACATCCACAACAGCACGATGATGTATCCGGTGGGGAATTTGCTCAGAATATAAGAAAAGTTGATAAATATTTGTTTACGCCAATTCTTATCATTACTTCCATGTATGATCCGAAAATGTGTATGTATTCGTCTGTTCACTGTTACCAATTTATCGAAAAACCGTTTGATTTTGAAAAAGTAAAGCAAACAATTCAAGAGGCAATTCGCTATGAAACGGTACAGGAAAAGGACCGGTCACTGATGTTTCGGACAGAAGGAATGTTAGAAATGATTGCCGTTTCGGAAATTGTATATGTAGAAAGTGTAAACCATCGTTTAGAGATTGTAACAACGTCGGGTCGGATTGAGATTCCGTATAAAACTTGTAACAGTCTGTTAAAGGAGTTGGACAGCGATAATTTTGTATTATGTAAGCGTGGCGTGATTGTAAATTTGAAATTTGTGAAAAAAGTAGATACAGTTAACCGCTACATATTGCTAGCGGATAATTTTGGCAGTTTGGAAATTGGACCGATTTTGAAAAATGATTTTATAAAGAAAATGAAAGCACGGGGAATTATTTGAGTAACAAAAAAATGCTGTTTGGTAAATTGGGCAAAATCTTTTCTCCAAACATTGAAAATCTTTCCTATTCATGGTATAATAACACGAATATATTGAAAACATGTTAGGAGGATGAACAATGAAAAAGTTAATAGCAATGGGTCTTACCGTAATTATGACGGCGGTGGCTGTATGCGGATGTGGCAGTTCCGATAGCGGAAATGATGCAAAGAAGAGCGACAACCAGACAAAACAGCAGGCTGTTAAGGTGATTGATGTAGACTTGACTAGTGAAGAGTATGCGTTTGGTGTAGATAAAAACAAACCGGAACTTTTGACACAGGTCAATGATTTTATCAAAGAGATTAAAGATAATGGAACGTTTGATGAAATCTGTAACAAATATTTTGGTGGCGGAAATCCAACACCGGTAAAATCCGAGAAACTTGATACATCGAAAGACCAGCTTTTGGTTGCAACGAATGCTTCTTTTGAGCCATTTGAATACATGAAGGGCGACAGTTACTATGGTATTGATATGGAAATTGCGGCAGCACTTGCAAAAAAATTGAACAAAGAACTGGTAATCCAGAACATGGAATTTGATTCCGTCTGCTTGTCAGTTGGACAGCATAAGAGTGATATTGCCATGACAGGTCTTACGATTAAAGAAGACAGAAAGAAATATGTAAACTTTACGGATCCTTATTATAATGCAGCACAGAGACTGATTGTCAAAGGTGACAGCACAGAGTTTGATAACTGTAAAGATAAGGCAGCAATTGAAAAGATTTTGAAAACAAAAGATAAGAGTGTAACGATTGGTGTGCAGAACGGTACAACCGGTCAGTTCTACTGCGAGGGCGACAAGAGCTGGGGCTTTGAAGGTTACAAAGTAACTACAACCGGTTATAAAAATGGTTCTTTAGCAGTACAGGATTTGATTAATGGTAACATCAATTATGTAGTCATCGATTCTGCACCGGCTAAGTGTATTACAGAAGCAATTAACAAAATGCAGTAATAGTCAGCAGGTTCGTGACCTACACGGACCTGCTTTTTACGAGGTAGATATGGATAATTTTGGATTAAAAATAGAAGCGTTTAAGCAAATTTTCTTTGAGCAGAATGGATATCAGAAGGTAATAGAAGGCTTGCAGAATACATTGATTATTGCAATTGCCGGTCTTTTGATTGGTATTATTATAGGTATTTTGATTGCGACCGTACGTGTTGTGCCAAAATACAAGATACTGCCAAGAATTTTGAATGGTTTTTGTTCTTTTTATGTTGGCTTGTTCCGTGGAACACCGATGGTAGTGCAGTTGCTTGTGTGCTATTATGTATTGCTTCCGATTATCGGAGTAAAACTTACGGGTGTGCAGGTGTCTGTGCTTGTGTTTGGTTTGAATAGTGGTGCCTATATTTCAGAAATGATGCGTGCCGGTATTTTGTCCGTAGATGGCGGACAGATGGAAGCCGGACGTGCGATGGGACTTAGTTTTGCAACGACAATGCGAAAAATTGTGATTCCACAGGCGGTAAAAAATATTTTGCCAACACTCGGAAATGAGTTTATTGCCTTAATTAAAGAGACTTCTGTTGTAAGTTTTGTTGGTGCGGCTGACCTTTATGTGGCATTTAACTATATTGGCAGTAACAGCTATGAGTTTATGGTTCCTTATCTGGTGATGGCAGTGATTTACATTGCACTAGTACTGCTTATTTCACTCGGAATCAAATGCATGGAAAGGAGCCTGAGAAAAAGTGATAGACGTAATTAATTTGAAAAAAAGTTTTGGCAGTCATGATGTATTAAACGGAATTGATATCACCATCAACAAGGGAGATATCGTGGTTGTCATTGGACCAAGTGGTTCAGGAAAAAGTACGTTTCTTCGATGCTTAAACTGTATGGAAGACCCTACAGGCGGGCAGATTATTTTCAATGATGTAGATATTGCAGATCTGCATGTAGATATTAATGTGCATCGACGCCATATGGGTATGGTTTTCCAGCATTTTAATCTGTTTAATAATAAAACGGTGTTAGAAAATATTATGCTGGCGCCGGTTCATGTCCGCTGCAAGGGACTGCACGGTGCAAAGCGCAAAGAAGAGGTTAAAAAGATTCGCGAGCAGGCGATGGCACTTCTTGCCCGTATCAATATGCAGGACAAAGCAGATGTGTATCCTTCTACCTTATCCGGTGGACAAAAGCAGCGTGTAGCGATTGTACGTTCACTGGCAATGAATCCGGATGTGATTTTGTTTGATGAACCAACAAGTGCACTGGACCCGGAGATGGTTGGTGAAGTTTTGGATTTGATGAAGAGTCTTGCAGATGAAGGAATGACAATGGTGATTGTCACTCATGAGATGGGATTTGCCAAGGAAGTAGCAAACCGGGTAATCTTTATTGACGATGGAAAAATCTTAGAGGAAGCTACGCCGGAGGAGTTTTTTAATCATCCAAAGAATCCGAGACTGAAAGATTTTCTTTCAAAAGTGTTGGTATAGATTTTATAAGATTGCATAAAGAAAAAGTAGAAATCTTCTTGTGTCAGAGAAGATTTCTACTTTTTTGTTTTTATAAGTTAGCAAGTGTTGGCCAGTTTTCGTCGCGTTCTAAGATGTTTAACGGTGTGCCATCACTCATGTGGTAACCGGAAGAAGAGCCATTGCCCGGATATTCTCCTGTGACGTCCGGCCATGTGATACCGATTGCAGGATCATTCCAAACAAGTCCGCCATCATCCCCCGGATGATAGAAGTCGGTACATTTATAACAAAATTCAGCCCATTCACTAAGAACGAGATAACCATGGGCAAATCCCTTTGGAATATAAAACTGTTTTTTGTTTTCCTCTGATAATTCAAGTCCATACCATTTGCCGTAGGTTTCACTGCCTTTTCGTAAATCGACGGCAACATCGAATACCGAGCCACGGATAACACGGACGAGTTTTCCCTGTGGAAAATTTTTCTGATAATGAAGTCCGCGCAGAACACCCTTGCCGGAACTTGACTGATTATCCTGAACAAAGTCCAAATCAAGTCCTGCCTCTTTCATATCATTTAAGTTATAGGTTTCCATGAAATATCCGCGGTCATCACCGTGTACAGTTGGTGTGATGACACAGAGTCCCTCGATTCCACCTGCATTTTTTTCTACTTGTATCTGTCCCATGAGAAGACCTCCTAAATATTTGTTTGTTTTAAGTATCTATTAAGTGCATCTTTCCAATCCGGAAGCGGCACAAAACCATGTGCAGCAAGTTTGCTTTTGTCAAGACGGCTGTTGAATGGACGGACTGCTTTCGATATACCGTATTCTTTGGTTGTCACCGGTTTTACAGTCAGATGATTTTCATCATAGCAGTCATATCCAAGTGCAGAAGCCTGACGAAAGATTTCACATGCAAAATCATACCAGCTGATATAGCCGCCCTCATTTGTTGCGTGATAAATTCCGTATTCTCTGGTTTCTATCATATCAACAAGGAGCCTTGCCAAGTCAAAGGTGTAAGTTGGCGTACCAATCTGGTCGTCTACTACGGTTAGTGTGTTATGTGTTTTGCCGACATTCAACATAGTTTTAATGAAATTGTTTCCATGAGTGCCAAAAACCCATGCAATGCGGACAATAAAATAATCGGAGAGGAGTTCTTTTACTGCTTGTTCACCGGCAAGTTTTGATGCACCGTATACATTCAGCGGTGCGTAATTTTGCCGGTCCGGTGTCCATGGCGTTTTGCCTTGTCCATCAAAGATATAATCGGTGGAAATATACATCATAGGGATGGCTGAATCTTTACATACTTCTGCGATATAGCGTGTGCCGGATGCATTGACTGCCATGACTTTTTCTTTGTTTTCTTCCTCTTCGGCAGCATCCACTGCAGTCCAGGCAGCGCAGTGAATCACGCCGTCCGGGTTTGCACCATGGATTACAGTATTTACACTTTCCTTATTGGTAATATCCATTTCTTCAATGTCAACGCCGATGGCAGTGTGTCCTCTTTTTTCTAACTCATTTACGACATCAAAGCCAAGCTGTCCTTTTACTCCCGTGACAAGAATTTTCATTGAAAAACCTCCTATCGATTGCCATACATTTTTTCATAATAATTCTGGTATTCGCCGGAAATAATTTCTTCCCACCAGTCTTTGTTATCAAGATACCACTGAATGGTCTTTTTAATTCCATCGGCAAATTTTGTTTCCGGAAGCCAGCCAAGTTCGTTGTGTATTTTTGTCGGGTCGATGGCGTAGCGCATGTCGTGTCCTTTGCGGTCCGTGACATAGGTAATCAGACTTTCCGGCTTGTGTAATTCTTTGCATATAATTTTTACAATGTCAATATTTTTCATTTCATTGTGACCGCCAATGTTATAAACCTCACCGACTTTTCCTTTGTGGATAATCAAATCGATGGCTTTGCAGTGGTCCTCCACATAGAGCCAGTCACGGACATTTTCGCCTTTGCCATAAACCGGGAGAGGTTTGTCGTTTAACGCATTAGCAATCATAAGCGGAATCAGTTTTTCCGGGAAATGATAAGGTCCGTAGTTGTTCGAGCAGCGGCTGATGGTAACCGGCAAATCATAGGTGCGGTGGTAAGCTAAGACCAAAAGATCCGCGGCTGCTTTTGAGGAACTGTAAGGACTGCTCGTGTGAATAGGAGTTTCCTCCGTGAAAAATAAGTCCGGTCTGTCGAGCGGTAAATCACCGTAAACTTCGTCAGTGGAAACCTGATGATATCGGGTAATGCCATATTTGCGGCAGGCATCCATTAAAACGGCAGTTCCTTTGATGTTTGTATCCAAAAAGACCTCTGGATTTTCAATGGAGCGATCCACATGGCTTTCTGCGGCAAAGTTTACGACAATATCTGGTTTTTCTTCCTCAAATAATCGATAAACACCCTCGCGGTTTGTAATATCCTCTTTTACAAATCGAAAATTTTTGTTATCCATTACAGGTGCGAGTGTGGAAAGATTTCCCGCATAAGTCAGGCAGTCTAAACAGATGATGCGGTAGTCCGGGTACTTCTTTAACATATGAAAAATAAAATTGCTTCCAATAAATCCGGCACCGCCGGTAACGATAATAGTCATAATGTTCTCCTTTTCTCTAACGCAGTACATCAAGATATTTTCCGTCTAATACATCTTTTAAATACTGTCCATATTGATTTTTCTTTAATACTTCATAGACCGCCATCACATCTTCTTTACTTATCCAGCCGTTTAAGTATGCAATTTCTTCCAGACATGCAATTTTTCTGTGCTGGTGAGTTTCTACGGTTTTTACAAAATTTGTTGCATCTACAAGGCTTTCGTGAGTTCCTGTATCAAGCCAGGTAAAGCCCTGTCCGAGTAATTCCACATTTAAAGTATTGTTTTCCAGATAAATGCGGTTTAAGTCCGTAATTTCAAGTTCGCCTCTGGCACTTGGTGTTAGACCTTTTGCGTATTCTACAACTTTATTATCGTAGAAATAAAGTCCGGTTACACAGTAATTGCTTTTAGGCACTTCCGGTTTTTCCTCAATCGAAACGGCTTTTCCGTCTTTGTCAAATTCCACAATACCAAAACGCTCCGGATCATCTACATAATAGCCGAATACGGTTGCACCTTTTCCGGTTTCCGCATTTTCTACGGCTGCCTTTAACCGCTTTTTCAAACCATGTCCGGCAAAAATATTATCACCGAGAACCATAGCTACACTGTCATCGCCAATGAAATCTGCTCCGATGATAAAAGCTTGTGCAAGACCATCCGGACTTGGCTGTACCGCATAAGATAAATGGATGCCAAAGGAGGAACCATCCTTTAATAGTTCTTCAAATCGCGGTGTATCCTGTGGCGTGGAAATAATGAGAATATCCCGGATGCCGGCGTTCATAAGCACGGAAAGCGGGTAATAAATCATTGGTTTATCATAAATTGGTAAAAGCTGTTTGCTTGTTACAGTTGTGAGAGGATAGAGGCGAGTGCCGGAACCTCCTGCTAAAATAATCCCTTTCATAGTAACCTCCGTTTTATTTGATATCTATATCATATAACATGACGTAACGTCACCTGCAAGAACTTTTTTTAATAATTTGAAAAAAATAGATAAATCAGCAGTCTGAATCCATTTTTACGGCACGAAACAGACCGGCATCCTTAGTAATTGAAAATCCATCGGCAACCTGTTTTTCGATATAAGAGGCAAAATCACGGTAACGCGATGCCAAATACTGGTTTTGGTTTCCGTGGCAGGATAATATATAAGAAATCAAAGGAGCTGCCTCTGTGACAAACAGTGAATCTTTGTAGTCTATCCATGTTACGTCTTGAAAGCAGGAAGATAGAATCGCGGCTCCATTTTCTTTTCCAAAATGAAGGTATAAATTATCCGCAGACAAGGTGATTCTTTCGTCAAATCCTCTGGCAAGGCTTGTGACTTCTTCCATATGATGTTCACCGTATGTGCTGGCAATAAGCACGCCGTTCGGCTTTAAGACGCGTTTGATTTCTTTTAGTGAATCCATTGGATTGTCCAAATAAAATAACACATGGTTGGCAAGTATGAGATCAAACCGGCTGTCAGCAAAAGGCAGGTAGGCAGCATCTGCCACAACATAGGTAAAATCTCTGTTGGAGCATGATTTGAGATTTCTTCTAGCGTCGCGGAGCATTCCCTCTGAAATGTCGGTAAGGGTAACTGAAAGCCGACGGGGAAGTTTATCCTCGTTGGTTGTCCAGAAAGTGCCATCGCCGCAGCCAATTTCCAAAATATTCATATCGTTTTTAATATGACATTGTTCAAAAATCCAAGGGAACCATCCTTTTTTATTCGTGCTGTATAATTCATGCAGATGAATTCTGGCGTTAATGTTCGAGGCATCCATATATTGGTTTTTTAAACTTTTTTCCATGGAGGTCATATGAATCAAATCCATCATCTGTTTCCAGTCCACTTCTTTTTTTTGGCGGATGGTGTCAGCGGTTGTCTGGATGGTCTGCTCCATCAACTGTAATTGCTCTCTGCGGTCTTTTACTAGTTTGAGCTGGATATCGAGAGAATCCAAAAGAACGTGCCGGTCCGGGTGATTCAATGTCATGTCGCGGATTTCGGACAGAGAAAATCCAAGGAACTTAAACAGAAGAATTTGCTGCAGTTTCACAAAATCCGAGTCAGTATAAAATCTTGCCCCGTGTTCATTTACATAAGAGGGTTTTAAAAGATTCTGTTTGTCGTAATAGCGGATGGTCCGCAGTGTTACGTCTGCCATTTTGGCAAACTCACCGGATGAATAGTAGCCGTCTTTTTTCATACAAAAACCCCCTGTTTCAATCATTAATAATATTATAGCGAAAGAAACAAGGGGGTGCAACCTTCGTATTATACTAATTCGGCAATGCGGCTTACACCGACATAAATTTCAGAAATTTTATACCACGTGCGGAATCCGACAATGCCATCCTGTGTCAGACCGAAAATTCGCTGAAAGGTTTTAACCGCTTCTTCTGTAGCAGGACCAAATACGCCATCCTCTGCAATTTTTGGAATGAGTGGATAGGCGTTCGATATAACATTTAACTGGCGCTGCATCTGGCGCACTTTTTCACCGGAATCGCCCACACGGAGCGGCGAGCCGGGATAAGAGGATGGAATACCGGAGATTTCATCGGTGGAATTAATATAAATGGAATCGCCGTAGTAGTTGCGGAGAATTTCGATGGCTGTGTATCCCTGGTCGCCAAGTGCCTTGGAACCCCATTGGCTTAACCAGTTTGGACAGCTGACATTTTTTCCATCACAGTACTGAGTAAGAATTGGCTGCTCCACATTTGGTCTTGAAAGATATTCACTGAAAATTTCATCCACAATAGCAGATATATTTTCAAAAATATTGCGCCCCGGAACAAATTTGTGGTCGTAGGCGGTGGAGGAAGTGATTGTGAAATCTTTTCCCTTATTTCGATACCATTCGGTGTAAACACGGTTTAAGGTAAATGACTGGATAGCAAGGATATTGGCGCGGATGGTTGCTTCCGGCCAGGTGGAATAAATTTCACTGCTTGCAACATTTTTGATGTAGTCACGATACCGGACATAATAATCTTTGGCACGGGTGTCTGATGGGGGGCCATCATGAACAACAACATACTCCGGGATGACAACACGGCTTAATACAATTTCTCCGGTTCCTTCCACCGTTTTGATTTCACTTTCCGGTATTTTTGGCGGGTAATCGCCCCATAGTGTATGGTCGGGAATGACAAAAAGTTCCGCACTGTCGGTTTCGCCTGTGGCAAGAGGAAGCAGAGAAGCGTTCTGAATGGCTGTCTCACCGGAAAAAATTTCTGCTCCATTAATTTCGACCGATTCAAAACCGAAAGCGGAGATCGTGATGGTGTATTCCGAATACGGTTTGTTTGCAGAAGGGGTCATGCTGTAATCCACCGGCGGTGCGGTAAGTTCAATGTCATTTAATTGTCCCACGTTATTGGTGACAGCTTCCTCTATAATGCTTTCCGGTTCGTTTTCTGAGGTAATCTGCACGGTGGCATCAGGAATCGGAAAGCCTGAGTTATCTGACACAACGTGTATATTTAATTTGCCATAATCCATAAAAAATCCTCGTTAGACATAGATTAGTATATTTTATGAACAATATGTGAAAAGTTTCATTTGTTATTGACATTGGCACAAAAATCTGGTATAAACATTAAGATGCTAACAGTTTGTATGCTAATGATTAAATATAGAATGATTTGGAGGTGAAAAACTTTGCAGGAACAGAAAAAAAAGAAGATTCGTTCCCGTGATATTACGCACCGCATGATTGTGATGAATCAGATGCATCGCAGGATGCTGGAGTGTAATCTGGAAGGAACCGGGATTCACAGAGCACAACATCGTCTTCTGATGACGCTTGCGAAACATTCTTTTGCATCTCAGGTAGAACTTGCTAAATTTTTGGAAATTTCGCCGGCGACAGTTGCCGTTGCGCTGAAGGCGCTGAAAAAGTCCGGATACATTACACAAAAGATGCGTGAAGAAGATAACCGACGCAATTTTGTGGAATTGACGGAAAAGGGGCGGAAATTGGTAGAAGAAAGCTGTGACTTTTTTGATATGTTAGATGAACAAATGTATGTGGGATTCTCGGAAAGCGAAAAAGAACAGTTATGTGATTACTTTGATCGTATTTATGAAAATATGGAACGATTAAAAAATGCAGCGATGGAGGGACAAAATGAAACAGTATAAAAAGTATGTAATTCCTTATAAGTCAGCATTTATCCTTGGACCAATCTTTATGATTGTGGAAGTGCTTGGCGAAATCATTCTGCCGAAATTAATGTCTATGATTATTAACTATGGATGTGGGCAGGATGTTACGGTGGCAGCAAAAGGACCTGCTTACATTATCGGGATAGGAGCAGCTATGATTGGAACGGCTCTTCTTATGATGATGGGGGGCGTGCTTGGTGCTTATTTTGCAGTAAAGGCATCTGTAAATTTTGCCGGTGATTTGCGAAGAGATGTTTTTGCAAAAGTGCAGAAATTTTCCTTTGCCAATATCGAAAAATTTTCAACCGGTTCTTTAGTGACGCGATTAACAAATGATATTACGAACATTCAGAATGTCTTGAGCATGGGACTTCGTATGCTTTTGCGTGCACCTGGTATGTTAATTGGTGGTTTGATTATGGCATTTCTTATGAATGCGAAACTGGCACTGGTTTTCTGTGTCGTAATTCCGGTTTTGATTATTGCACTTGCGTTTGTTATGAAGACTGCATTTCCGCGGTTTGACGTGATGCAGACAAAGATTGACGGACTCAATTCAAGAATCCAGGAAAATATCACAAACCAGCGTGTTGTAAAATCTTTTGTGCGTGATGATTTTGAAAAAGAGACCTTTGACCGTGCGAACAACGAATTAAAAGATAAAACACTTCGTGCGATGAAGGTTGTTATTCTCACGATGCCGATTATGACGCTGGCAATGAACCTTACGGTTATGGCCGTTGTCTGGTTTGGTGGTCAGCAGATTTTGATTGGCGATATGCCGGTTGGAAACCTTACAGCATTTACTACTTATGTAACGCAGATACTGATGTCGCTTATGATGGTTTCTATGATTATGATTCAGGGTTCCCGTGCAATGGCATCTTCTCACCGTATTTTGGAAGTGTTAGATACGGACATTGACTTAAATGATGACAATGCATCCGAGAAAGACCGCTTGGTGACATCCGGTGAAATCGAATTTAAAAATGTCTGCTTCCGTTATTATAAAAAACATAAGAAAAATGTTTTGCAGAGTATTAATTTTACAGCGAAACCGGGCGAAGTGGTTGGTATTATCGGCTCGACAGGTTCCGGAAAAAGTTCTCTTGTGCAGCTGATTCCACGTCTGTATGACTGTGATGAAGGGGAAGTGTTAGTAGATGGCGTGAATGTAAAAGAGTATTCACTGAATCATCTGCGTGACGGCGTTGCGATGGTGCTTCAGAAAAATACGCTGTTTTCCGGCAGTATTATGGAAAATCTCCGCTGGGGCGATGAAGAGGCAACGGATGAACAGGTGAAAGAGGCTGCAAAGGCAGCACAGGCAGACGGCTTTGTCAGTGAGTTCGCAGATGGATATGACCGTGAACTTGGACAGGGCGGTGTCAATGTTTCCGGTGGACAAAAACAGCGTCTTTGTATTGCGAGAGCACTGCTTAAGAAACCGAAAATCCTTATTTTGGATGACAGTACCAGTGCAGTAGATACAGCGACTGAGGCGCAGATTCGAAAGAGTTTTTCAACGACTTTGAAGGACACAACAAAATTGATTATTGCGCAGCGTATTTCTTCTGTTGAGGATGCTGACCGGATTCTTGTTATGGATGAAGGACAAATTGTTGGACAGGGAACGCACAAAGAATTATTAGAATCCTGTGAAACATATCAGGAAATTTATTATTCACAGAGAAGCAAAGAGGAGGTGGCAGGATGAGTCAGGCAAAAAATCAGCCACATGGCGGCATGGGACCGGGACCAAAACATGGACCGGGCGGCCCGAGACATATGATGGGTGGCAAGCCAAAAGAATCACGTGCTACCATTAAAAGACTTCTTGAATATATGGGAAAAGATAAGATGCTTGTTGTACTGGCACTTGTCTTTGTGCTTGTGTTCAGTGGAGCAACATTAGCCGGTTCTTATATGTTAAAACCGATTGTTGACCAGCTTGGCAAAACGGCGTTACAAGTTGCTTCTTTGAAAAATAAAAATTTAGATTTTAGTACAGTGCTGGCAGATGGTACATGGACACTTTTGAAAGGTGTACTTACCATGTTGGTTATTTACGGCGTCGGAGTGCTTGCAAACTATTTGCAGCAGCGTATTATGATTGGTGTTTCCCAGCGTGCGCTGATTCGTATCCGTAAAGATTTGTTCGACCATTTGCAGGATATGCCGGTTCGCTATTTTGACACAAATGCAACCGGAGATATTATGAGCCGGTTTACCAATGATATTGATATGATTGGTGAATTATTAAATAATACGGTTATTCAGTTGATTTCCGGTGCAATCAGTATTATCGGAACAACCATTATCATGATATGCTTAAATGTCTGGCTTGCTCTTCTTACCATTGTCATGGTTCCTGTTATGGTTAAGGCAGGTGGAAGTATTGCCAAAAGAAGTTCCCGTTATTACCGTGAACAGCAGAGTGCGCTTGGTGATTTGAATGGTTACATTGAAGAGACTGTTACCGGTCAGAAGGTTGTAAAAGTTTTCTGCCACGAGGACAAGGCAGTGGAAGAATTTGTAGATTTAAACAATGACCTTCGTGAAAAACAGATTAAAGCACAGTTTTTTGGCGGCATTATGGGACCGGTTATGGGAAATATCGGTCAGGTCTGCTATGGTCTGACGGCAGCAATTGGTGGTCTGCTTTGTTATTTTGGAAGACTTTCTATCGGTGGTCTGACGGTGTTTGTTAATTATTCCAGACAGTTCAGCCGCCCGATTAATGAAATTTCCATGCAGGTAAATACGATTTTCTCGGCACTTGCCGGTGCAGAGCGTGTATTTACGGTAATGGATGCGGATGTGGAAGAAGCCGATGCAGATGATGCCGTTGAAATGAAAGATGTCAAGGGCGAAGTGATTATGGAGCACGTAAACTTTGGCTATGATGAAAATAAAGTTATTTTAAAAGATATCAACTTGTATGCTCATGCCGGACAGAAAGTGGCATTTGTTGGTTCTACCGGTGCCGGAAAGACGACCATTACAAACTTACTGAATCGTTTTTATGATATTCAGGAAGGAACAATTACGATTGACGGCATTGATGTGAAAAAATATAAACGCCGTTCGCTCCGTGAAAATATTGCGATGGTTTTACAGGATACGCATTTGTTCAGTGGAACCGTGCGTGAAAATATCCGCTACGGAAGACCGGATGCAACGGATGAGGAAGTAGAACAGGCTGCGAAAACGGCAAGTGCTCATTCGTTTATCATGCGTCTTGAGGACGGCTACGATACCGTACTTGAGGGAGATGGAACAAACTTAAGTCAGGGGCAGCGCCAACTTTTGAATATTGCCCGTGCAGCTCTGTCACTGGCACCGATTCTTGTGCTGGATGAGGCAACAAGTTCTGTCGATACCCGTACCGAAATGCATATCGACCACGGAATGGAGCGCTTGATGAAAAACCGTACAACATTTGTAATTGCCCACCGATTATCTACCGTTCGTAATGCTGACTGCATTATGGTATTGGAGCAGGGCGAGATTATTGAGCGTGGAACACACGAAGAACTGCTGGCAAAAAGAGGAAGATATTATCAGCTTTATACCGGTGCTGTAGAGTTAGACTAGATATTGCAGAACTAAATTTTGTGTTGGAATACATTTGACACAGTTTTCAATTATGATACAATGATAAGGATAAAATAAAAATCGTAGAATTGGAAAGGGGCAAAAGACAATGCAAAAGAGTAGAAAAAGAATTGTAAGCGCAATCGTAAGTGCATCTTTAGTGCTTGGATTGTGGACAGGATATGCCATTCCTGCCCGTGCGGAGGAAAATGGAAGTGGACAAACTCCACCGACCGAAATTGGCGAACCAACACCGACACCTACGGTGACACCATCCGCATCTCCAAGTGTTGAACCAAGTACAGAGCCAAGTGCGGAGCCAACGGTTACGCCGGAGCCGGTAGATGTGACCAAAATTGCGATAAGCAGAAAATCAGCGGTTTTGATGGCAGGAAAAACATTAAAGCCTGTGATAACGGGAACGACTTCAACAGTTACCTGGACAAGTGCCAATGAAAAAATTGCTAAGGTGGATGAAACCGGAAAAATTAAAGCACTCAAAAAAGGTAAAACGGTAATTACGGCAGCAGTTGACGGCATCACAAAAACCTGCGAAATTACGGTTGTTGCAAAAATGGCAAAGAAAGATTTCAGTAAATTTAATTCAGAGAACTTTGTGAATTTCTGTCAGCGTTATGGCTACAGCCATGGTTATGCATGGAATGGACAGTGGAAGGGCGGAAGTAAGAAAAAAGCAACAGCCCGCGGTATTAAAATTGGTGCATCCAAGACAAAGGTTCAAAAAGCCTATGGAGAACTGACTTGGAAAAAATGTACATCAAAAGACCCATTTAGCAAAATGAAAGGTCTTAAGAAAAACAAAGTAAAAACTTATGGAGATGCAGTTTATGGCAAGTATCGAATCCGTTTTTACTTAAACAGCAAGAAAAAAGTTGTTGCGATTATATTTGCCTGCAACATCTCAAAGATTAAGAAAAAACATTTGAAGAAATATATGTAGAAAATTTCTGAAATTGCTGCAAAACAACGAAAAAGGAACGGCACAGCTGATTATTTGGCTGCCGTTCCTTCATTTGTTTCTGCCGTTGCGGTTTCTTCCGTGTCGTTCTCGGATTCTTCTGTTTCCTCTTCATTTTCTTTTTTCGGCGGCTGAGAAAGTAAGGTCAGTATAATCATCAGAATACTTAATACAATTGGCGCAGCATAAACGACTGCTTTGCCGGCGGCACTAATTGTAACAGGCTCTGTGTTAAACCAAATCAGTACACCAAAGTGAACGATAAAAACCAGTGTGCCGAGGATGGCACTAATTACTCTGGCAAGCATACTTTTTTCGCCCCCGAATTTCGCACGGGATACGAAGAAAACAAGGAGAAAGGCAATTGATGAATCCAACAGACAGAAAATTAACATTCCCGGATTGATTGTCATAGTCTTTCCTTTCTGTATATGTAGGGACCAAGGTCCGTTTATTGATAGATATTAGTATAGCATATTGTGGGGGATTTGTGCAAAAAAATTGTTGAGTGGGGGGATTTTTATGTGTTTGGTGAAATGTTTTTGGTTTCCAGTAATTTATCCGGAAAAGTTTGCAGTTAGCGGGCGCTCCCGCTTAGACAAATCCGCAGAAGTATCGGCATGTAAAAGACACATGCCTCAGACTGTAGACAAAGTGGTGCTAGGACTGTTGTCCTAGCACCACTTTTCTCTGTTTGCAGCAATTGTTCGCCCAAAATGATAAAAAAGTCGATATTAAGCAGCCTTTCCTACCGCTTTTT